>BNJT01002623.1_pt1 | contig 556926 bp, 832 predicted proteins | sample 8540491 | NCBI WGS metagenome assembly BNJT01 (sample SAMD00202455, study PRJDB9452) | human saliva metagenome | host: Homo sapiens | reverse complement strand
TCACTATTTAATAAATTATTTTCTTATTTTTGATATAAAAAAATTTTAAAATTTTATTATTAAATATTTCCTAATTTTATAATATCTTTGTTAGTTAACATATATATAGAAAAATAGAAAACCCTAAAATACCAGTTATAAAAACATTGTTGCCATTCCAGCTCCATAGAGTTGCTCCAAATAAATTAAATAAAAATTTACCAAAGTCAGAATTTCCATAAACTATTAAAAGGTTCAAAAATATTATCAGCTAAATAGCCTCCAATAAGATACCTACTGGAATTAAACAATGTTGAATTGCATTTTTGTAGCAAAAATCCTTCCTTGTTTATTTTTAGGAACATGGGGTATATATAATACTTCGTTGAGAAGCTATAATAAAAAGGTATGGGGAAACTAGCAAAAATAGCAAAAGAGGTATCCAAGAATATAAGTTTCTTCCAAATGCACAGATAAATCACCAAATAAAAAGTAATTCCTAAAAAGAAATACATAGTAATATGTCATATTTCCCTTTAACTTTCTTATACTTATATAAAAACCTCAAAGTATACCACCTATTCCTATAAATATATTTACAATACCCAAAAATATATTCGAGTTAGAACGAGATATTATCATTGCAGGTAAAAGATATTTTCATAAGTTATATGAGAAAAGAAATTCATTAAACACATACTAAAAATAATTTTTAAATAAGGCTTTGTTAGAAAAATAAAAGAAAAATCCTTCTTTTTGTATCCTTTATAAAATTAAAAACTTTCTTCTTCATAATTAAATTCATTATTATCTCTTGGAATATTTATAAAAATATTAAGATGATGTTTGCTAAAAAATAAGTAACAATATCAATAATTAATATATATTCTATTCCTATTGTTTTATATCAATATAGTTGCTATTATCGATGAAAAGAGAAAAATTAAAGCATCTGAAAATGATAACATTCCACTTGCCTTAGGTGTAATTTTCACTTGTATTTAATCTTTCAGTTACAACAGTTACAGCTGGAATTTGAAAAAGCATTAGCAAAACCCTATAACTATATTTATAATGGAAATAAAAATAACAGTTAATTGATTTAATAAAAATTAATAGCAAAGTAAAAATAGTTCCTATTACAGCTAGAGTATCTACAATAAAAAAATTATATATTTTTATTATACTTATCAATAAAAGTCCCAGCAATAAAACTTCCAATTATATAAGGAACAAAAAGAGCAAAAGATAGAATAGATATATCAAAAAGCAAGGTTTGATTTTGAATATACCCATAAGGTTAAAGCATAGCTAGTTACAGCACTTCCCTAATTGCGATAAAAAGTTGGGAAAGCCAAAAATTTATAAAGTATATTATACATGTGTACTCACCTCTTATGTCATATTTGTATTTTTGTAGAAAAAAATTGTTTTATATTAACAATACTTTTAAAGTATTTCCAAAATCATTATAGTTAAAAATTTTTATTTCATAAAAATAATCATCTAATGTTGAATTAAAATTAGCTTTTTCTATAAAAAGAAAGAAAAATACAAATCAACACTATCATATAGCATATTTAATCTTTGTTTAATATCTTCTAGAATTTCTTCAATATATTTTTACTTTCTTTCATTGAAGCCTTGAGAGAAAGGAAAAAAATCTAAAGTAGTTTTGTTTTTTTATTATATAATAATATTGTTATAAGACTATAATTACTTTCTATAAATTATTTGTACATTTTAGTTCTAAATTATTATAATATGTAATATATAAAAATGTCAATATTAAAATATATATAAATTTATAATAAAAATATATTTATAAAATATATTTTTATTTTTAAATTTCTTAGATACTTTAATATCAAAATAGTTATAAACCGAACAAGTTCGAATCCAGCCACCCCAGCCATATAAATAATAATGGGGCTATCACAAATTAATTATAAAAAATTATCAAATTGCAACAGCTCCTGTGTTTATTTGTCAAATAGTGTTGATAAGAAAGTTCAGACTTACAATTAGCATAATTAAGAAAAAATTTTTAAATCAGATTTAAAAATTTTTAATTAGGTAATTATTAGAAAAATATTATTTTCTTGAATATTTAAAGGTAATTTTGATAAAATTAAAAATGTTAGAGAAACTTTCTTTATGTTTATTTTTTTGTAATTTAATAGATAATTTTTGTTGGTTCCATACTTAATTATTAAAAAGTTATAGGAAGCGATTTATGTATGAAGTTATCATATAAACTGAATTATAAAAAAATTAATTATATATAAGAATAGAGTATTTGATTATAATTAGGGTGAGGAAACTTATGATACAAAAAATAATAACAAAAATAATATAGAAATAGAACTTTCTGCACCAAGGTATGAAGATAGCTATGAATGGAATCGAATTACTAAAAATTGTTGCTAATGATATCTTTTAGTAGAACCTGAAAAAGTTTATTCTATAGATGAAATAGAAAAATAAAATAAAGGAACCAAATGATGACAATAAATTTGTATTAGTAGCAAGGGATAATGGAAAGTTTATAGGGAACATAACAGCAAGAAGAAATGGAAATAAAAATGAGACATACTATTGAGTTTGGGCTATGGTTATCACCAGAGTATAGAAATATTGGTATTGGAAAGAACATGATTCTTTCTATGGAAAAGTGGGGAAAGGACCTAAAAATAAAAAGCCTGTTTGACAGTTTTTTTAGTTGTAATGATTTTTGCAAAAAATTTATATTTAAAAATGGGATATGAGATTGTTGGAATTCAAAAGAATCAAATAAAAAAATAGAAAAAGAATACTATGACCTAATTTATATGGAGAAAAGAATTATAGTTTTTAAAAGTTGTCAATAAATTATTTAAACTTTATCTTTTCTTATTTTTACTAATTTATTAATACTTTTACTCTTTAAAAAATATGTTATAACATAAAAATAAAAGTATCAAAACAAATAAAAATCAAAATAACAATAAAAAATAAAAGATTATTTTTGCTTAGAACTTTATAAAGAAGATCCAATATGAAAAATTTATTTCAAGAGGTCTTCCCTAAAAAGGAGTAGAAAATGCTGGGAGAAAAAAATTTCTGAAATCAGTTATTGCTATAATTAGTTTAATTTTTATTAAATAGTGCAAGAATACTCGTGACTCTAGCACTCGTAGGGTGTTAGTCATGAGACATGTACTCGTAGGGTATGAATTGCACGAAGATTTTAGTAAGCATATAGGAAACTTGTATGTAGACACGGGAGCAAGACCGTGCAACAAAGAAAACTGAATTGCTGGGAGACTCTTAAAGCTAGTATAACTCACAACATAGTACCTAAATAATATGGTACAAATGTGAAAGTGGCGAAAGCAGAAAAAATATACTAGATGGTGCAAGGTTAAATCCTAAACATTATGATAATAGACAATCAGCAGCCTAAGCCTGAAAAGGAAAGTTCAACGACTATCCCTCGTGAGGGGAGTACAATACAAGCGATTGGTATTGGAAGTGGTTTCGCCTAAGGTGTTGAGATACACTATGGATAAGATATAGTCTGTGCTTGTTAGAGATAACAAGAAGTTCATAAGAGAACTGCATAAGTAGTAGCGCACTTATGTGAACGACACTTCCCACTGTTGTGGGGTTTTAAAAACTTTAAAAATGTTTAAAAATAAATAAAAAACATTACTTTTTAATGGATAAAATGTAGAATATATGGTATAATATCTCTGATGAAAAAAGGAGGTGATTATATATGTATTTAACATTAAAACAACAAGTAAAACATCTTAGTAAAGAAGAATTTAAAAATTTAAAATATTTGTGCCATATAGCTAAGAATTTAAAAAAATCAAGCTATATATAATGTTAGACAACACTATTTTAAAAATAAAAAGTATTTAAGCTATAATGAAAAACTATAAAAATACTTAAAAATAGTGAGAATTACAAGAAGTTAAATTCTAATATGGCTCAACAAATTTTAAAAGAAGTAGATGAGAGTTTTAAATCATTCTTTGCACTTTTAAAATTTGCTAAGAATGGTCAATATAATGGTAAAATAAAAATTACCTAATTATCTTGCTAAAGATGGTTTTACAACTCTTGTTATAGGTTTTGTTAGATTAAAAGATGATATGCTGATAGTTCCTTATTCAAATTCTTTTAAGAAAAACTCATCAGGAAGTTAAAGTTAAGCTACCATCAGTATTAAAAGACAAGAAGATAAAAGAAATTAGAATAATACCAAAACAACATTCTAGGTACTTTGAAATTCAATACATTTATGAGGTAAAAAGAAGTTCAAAGGAAATTAAATAAAGAAAATGTACTAGGAATTGATTTAGGTATAAATAATCTTGTACTTGTGTTACAAATGCTGGAGCTTCATTCATATAGATGGTAGAAAATTAAAAATCTATTAATCAATACTATAATAAGATAAACGCAAAATTACAAGGTATAAAAGATAAGCAAAAGATTGAGCGCACAACATTAAGACAAAAAGAGAATAACTAGAAAGAGAAATAATCGTATAAATGATTATCTTTCAAAAGCATGACAAGAATAATTGTAAATTATTGTCTTAATAATGATATAGGAAAAATTAGTTCTAGGATATAATGAAGATTTTTCAAAGGAAATCAAATATTGGAAGCATAAATAATCAGAACTTTGTAAATATACCATATGGAAAAATTAAGAGATAAATTAATATATCTATGTAAACTATATGGAGTAGAATTTAAAACTACAAGAAGAGAGTTATACATCAAAAAGCAAGTTTCTTTGATGGAGATGAAATTCCAATATATGATAAAGAAAAATCTACAAGAATATGTATTCAGTGGAAAAAGAATAAAAGAGGACTATATCAAACAAGCGCAGGTAAACTCATAAATGCAGATTGTAATGGAGCATTAAATATTCTAAGAAAAAGTAAAGTTGTGGACTTAAGTGTCCTATACAATAGAGGTGAGCTGAACACACCTAAAAAGAATAAGGGTAGTGTAAAAGCTATCAAACTCTTAGAAAATTTTTAAATATTTTTAAAGATTTTTGGAACCCTGCGACACTTGGCTAAGCTCCTTAACTTGTTAAGGAGAGATAATGCCCTAGTCGTGGGAGGTTCAGACTAGTATTAATAAACACTTTTTTTAGAATGAGTTTACCATATCTATTAAGTAAATTTATAGATAACTTTTATAGTTCCTATGAAAAATATAAATATATCAATCAATTTTTAATAGCTTCAATTTTATTATTTCTCTTTTCACTTTTTACAAAAAAATATTTAATTGAAAAATTTGTCTTGGAAATTTACTAATCATATTCGTGTAGAATTATTAAAAAATTTTAAAAACAAAAATAATGACTTTTTATTAAATATTCACATAGGGATTTATTAGAGTACTTTTTGAAGTTGATATTTCAAAAATATATAACTTTTTAACTAAAAAGTATTCCATCTTTTTGTAGTAATATTTTTTTATAATTACTTTTTAGTTATAGTATTTTTTTGGCTTAAAAAAAGCATATATATCTTTTTATTTTTTTAGTATATTTAGTTTTAAATTTTATTTTAGTTAAAAATGTATAGAAAAAAACAACAAAAAAATAAAGTCATTGAAGAAAGTAATTATCATGAATATATGAGTGGAAAAATATAGCGAATGGTTGGCAATGAAAAATTTTACCCTCTATACTAGGATTAGATAAATACATTATAGATAAAGTTTGAAAATTTGCAAGATGATTGGTTAAAATATAGAATAAATGTTAATAAATATTATTATGCTATATGGTGTATAACCCTATTACTTAATGGGATGGTAGATATTTTTTTATTTTTGGGAATAAGTGGATTCCTTTTTCTTCTACAATAAAATTACTATAGGAAATATTTATTTATACTATTCTTATGGACAAAAAAATAAAAAAATCCTATGGAAAGTTTACAACAACAATTGCAGTATGTAGAAAAAAATTATTTGCAAGTCTTAAAAGAATTGATAGACTACTTAAAGAAAAATTCAAATGATTTTTGAAGAAAATGCTAGAAAGCTAGTAATTTCTGAAATAAAAAAACTATAAAAATTAAAGATTTATGTTTTTTTCTTATACTGATAAAAATTATTTTAGATAAATTATCTATAGAGTTATCTAAAAGGTGAAAAATATTGGTATATATGGAAAAATCTGGAGATGGAAAGAGTACTTTCTTAAAAAAATATTGAGTAAGGTAATAAAAGCAAATAAGGATTCTATATTCATTAATAATATAGATATTAATGATATTGATATGGAAAGTTATATTGAAAAAAATTATTTATTTACAAAATGAACCTGTTATATTTAAAACTTCATTATACAATAATATTTCTATGTTCAATGAAAAATAAGCTTGGAAGAAGTGGATAAATTTTTTTACAAAAATGAAGATTTATATAGATATATTGAAAATAAAAAAATTAACAGATATAATCAGTGATGAAGAATTAACAATTTTACAAAAAAACAGATAATTTCTGTATTAAGAGTATTTTTTTGAGAAAAAAGATTTAATTATTTTTGATGAAGCTTTTTTTCACATATAGATACTAAAATCACATTGGATTTATTAGATAAAAATAAAGAAATTTAATAGAATAGTATAATAATTTGTGTCAGTCATAATCTGGAAAAAAACTTAGCTCATTTAATAAAAATGTATGAAATAAAAAAAGGGTAAAATTTATGAAAAAGAATGAAAAAAATAAATTTTTAAAGATATATTTGAGATATGTAGATTAATTCTTAAAAATAATATCTCTATACATGCAGTAAATTTATTAGTTTGGTTGTTATTAAGTTTATTTCCTTTGGTTTTTGTTTTACTTTTTAAGAAATTTATTTTCATCACTTGAAAAATTTTTTTCTTCTGCTAACTATATTAAAAATATAATTATATATACTGTAATTATTATTTTTTTAATATTTTTTTCTAACATATAAGGCAGGGGTATTTGATACAAGGTCAAGATTTAATATAGGAAAAATTATTAAGAGTGAATTTATTTAGTTATTTTTGTTAATTATGATGTTAATATAGATACTTCACATATTTTAAATAGTTTTAATGAAGATATAGATACTATAGAAGAATTCATAAGTTTTTTTCTATGGATTTTATAAATAAAAATAATATTTTTAATATCTTTTATTATCTTAATGAAAAATAAATTATAAAGCTTTACAATTTTTGTTTTTACTCCACTTTTGTTGGTTTCATTTTTTTGATATATAGTTGTGGAGAAAAAAATAAAAAAATATTATAATTTTGCTAAGAAAGAAGATTTAGAAACTGTGTATTTTACAAGTTCCATAATTAAGGGTAACAATATTATAAAATATTTTTTTAATAATAAAATAATTAAAAATTTTTGAAGATAGTTTAATTATAAGGAGTAAGAAAAAATATCCTTAAAAAAACTTTTTCTTTGAAGTAATAGAAAAAGTTGCTGAATTATTTAATAATATCTCTTATGTTATTTTAGCTTTTTGCTAGTTACTTACTTTTAAATAGTTCAGATAGTATTTCAAAATTTTACTCTGTTTATAGAATATATTTCTTATGGAACTGTTTATCTAATAGTTTTTCAAGAAGTGTTCATTAATTTTAAAAATCTATACAAAAAGTTTTTAGAAAATTTAAGTGAAAACTTAGCTATTAGTAAAGAAGAAGTTATAGAATTAATAAGAAATAGAGTAAAAAATAAAAGAAAAAAATTTTAGAAATTCCCTTTAATAACTCAGAGTTAGGAATAAATTTAGATAGAAATGAAATACTAATAATAGAAGATGATAGTATAATAAAAAGAATTAAAGAGTAAAAATATTAGATGAAAAATAAAATTGCTTATGTTCCAAAAAAACAATTAATCTTTTTGATGATAGTATTCAGAATAATATAACATTGTTTGCTCCAAGAGATGAAGAATTATTGAAAAAAAGGTTATGGAAATAAGTTGCATAGATATGAAAGAATTTGAAGAATTAATTAAAAAAAGAAAAAAATATTGGTAGAAATGGTAAAAAAATTATCAGAAGGACAAAGACAGAGAGTGGCAATAGCGAGGGCTCTGTATTCAAGAAATGAAATACTCTTATTGGATAATTGTTTTTAGTAATATAGATTATGTGACTTCTCTGAAAAATAATAGAAGGATTAAATAAGCATAAATATACAATGATAGTATTAGCAACTGATACAGATTTATTTAAAGAAGCTAAACTTAGAAATAGATTGAATCTGGAGAAATGAGATAATTTATATATCTAATAAAGTATAAAAAGATTTTATAATGAGTAAATCTTGTCAAATTCTTTAAGTTTTTCTTCTGAAAAAGTATGAGATATTACAATAAGAGTAACATCATTAATTTTTAAAAATTAAATCTTCAATTAAGTGAGCATTATTTTTTTATCTAAATTAGCTAAAGGTTCATCTAGTATTAAAACATCTTTTTCTAATTAGAGCTCTTGCTAACATAATTCTTCTTTTCTCTCCACCAGATAAATTTATTCCTGAATTTTTCAATCATAGTATCTAAACCTTCTACTGAAGAAAAATTTAGTTAAATTTACAGTATTCAATACTTTTTAAAAATATTTTCATCATCGACATCTTCATATAATGAAATATTATTTCTTAAAAGTATCATTAAAAAGAAAAAAATATCTTGTCTAACAATAGAAATTTTTTTCCTAAAAATATCTTCGGTTTCACATACATTTTCCATTAATAAAAAAATATTTCCAGAATCTAATTTTTCAAAAACCTAATAATAAGTTGATAAGTGTTGTCTTTCCACTACCACTTTCACCTTTTTATCAAATATTTTTTTATTTTCTTTAAATTCTGCATTAAAGTTTTTTTGATTAATTGTTTTTCATTATATGAAAAAACAAACATTATCAAATACTATATTAGAAATTTTATCAGTATTACTATTTTTATATTAGCATTTATTGTGTTTATATATGGAAGAATCGAATTTATTACTGGCTTTTGCAGCTATAAAATTTTGAATATTAATAGATATAGATATTATTGGCCAACTTAATTGATCTACTAATCCTATTGCTGCAAAAAAATTCTCCAGCAGTAAATTCGCCTTTAAAAACTAAATATGTTGAAAAAAATTACAACAATGAAAAAAAGAAAAATATGATAATATCATAGATAAAGTTCTTGAAAGTGATGAAAATTTTTCTCATTTTATAAAAATCATATTGAGTATTATAATTTTTATCAATAAATTTTTTATAAATATTTGAGTAAGTGAATAATTATGGATTATCTCATAGCCAGATAAATAATCATTAAGAAGTGATGTAAGATTATTAATACTATTAACATATTTGCTGTTTAAGTTTTTTTATTTTATTTTTGTATTAGCTTTGGAATATAAAGAGGTAAAGTCATTAAAAAAATATTGCTATTATAGATAATTTCCAATTCAATAAAAATACTTATAAGAACTAAAAGATGCTTTTATACTTACTTGAAGAAAGGTACATAAATTTGAGAAAAATTTTTTTCATCAATTAAAGCTACCTCATTAATGAGTTTAGATATATAGTTTCCTTTATCATTAGCATAGAAATCTTTGTAATTTTTTTGATAGGATAGATTTAAAAAAATATCACTTCTCAAATCCTCCATATATACTGATGTTAATTTATTACTAGTAATAAAAAAATAAATAAGTAAATAAAATTTCAAGAACTATTAAAAGAAACATAGCTATTCCATAAAAATAACATCTTTAGACTTATTGATTGCTGAATCTAAAACATAACCTCTAAAAATTGGATAAAAAAACAGCTGAAATACTAGCAAGAATTATAAATAATATTAGTTTTATAAGCTCTTTTTATGTTTAAGTATATAATTTTTCATAAAAAAATCTATGGTCACTTAAACCATAATCCTCCTTATTAATATATTTAATCTTATTTAGATAATTTCTTACACTAAATGATACTTATATTATATTTATTTTACAAAGACTTTATCAATAGAATATCATAGTAAATTATCAAATTTTTATATTATTATTCTATAATGGCTACTAAATTATTTTTACTTTTTACAAAAAAACATATCATATTCTTTTTGCTATAAATAAAGGATTTTTCTATGATATAATAGAAATATTATTATCAAGGGGGTATAATTGTTTGAATAATATCTTGTTTTTTTAAGTTCAGTTGTAATAATCTTATCAATATTCATATATAGATATTTAAGTAAATTTGGTGTTCCTATGCTTTTTGGTTTTCATAAGCTTGGGTATGATATTTGGTGTAAAATGGTATATTTAAAAATTCCTTATGATAACTATGAATTATCTAGGGATATATGTAGTTTTGCTTTTAATATACATCATTTTTCTTTGGGGGCTTTTGGGACAAATCTTTCAATGGCAAGAGGTATTATTAAAAAAATCTTTAATTTTATCCTCATTGGGAGTTATATTTACCTCTCTTTTAACTGGGCTGTTTTCTCACTATATTTTAAAATTAGATTGGTATAGTTCTCTTTTGATAGGTTCAGTACTTGGTTCAACGGATGCTGCATCAGTCTTTGCAATTTTAAGATCACATAAACTAAACTTAAAAGAAAATACAGCCTCTTTACTTGAAATAGAAAGTGGTTCAAATGACCCATTTGCCTATGTTTTAACTATAGCCTTTTTGACACTTTCAAAAGGAAATCTAAATTTACCACTGTTATTATTCAAACAAGTTTGCTTTGGTTTAGCTGTAGGTTACATATTTGCAAGAGTATCTCGTTATATAATTAGAAAAGTTAATAATATAGATAGTGGAATGTCTATGGCTTTGATAACTGCCTCTATGCTTTTATCCTATTCAACGAGTGAATTTATTGGAGGGAATGGGTATATAACAGTGTATCTTTTTAGGAGTTCTATTAGGAAATATACATTTCAATAAAAAAAGAGTGAAATTGTTAGCTTCTTCAATGGACTTACAAGTATAATGCAGATTTTAATATTCTTTTTACTAGGACTTTTAGTAAATCCATTGGAAGCCTTAAAATATGCTATTCCCTGCTGTCTTAATTATGACAGTGATGACACTATTAATTCGTCCATTTGTTGTCTATGCTTTAATAAGTCCTATGAAGTCGAGTAGAGGACAAAAAAACTTTTTAGTTTCTTGGGCAGGTTTAAGAGGAGCAGCCTCAGTTGTGTTTGCTATATTAGTTGTGGTAGCAAATAAAGAAAGAGGAATGGTAGTATTTAATATCGCTTTTCATAGTTGTTCTATTGTCAATCGCTATACAAGGCTCACTACTTCCATATTTTTTTCTAAAAAAAGTTAAATATGATAGATGAAGACGGTGACGTACTTAGAACCTTCAACGATTACTCAGATACAGAAGATGTTGATTTTATAACTGCTGAAATAGATGAGACACATAAATGGGTAGGTAGACAGGTTAAAAAAATCTTGAGCTTATGCCTTCAGTACTTTTTAGTTTTAATAATAAGGAATAATGAGAAATATTATTCCTAATGGAAATACTGTAATAGAAAAGGGAGATAGAATAGTTCTTTGTGGTTCAAGTTTTGTGGATAAGGGTACTAGAATAAATCTATATGAGAGTATGGTTGATAAAAAAATTCAAAATATATAAATAAATCTATTCATGAACTAGATAGAAATATACTGATAGTCCTAATTAAAAGAGAAAAATAGAACTATGATACCTAGTGGTAACACAGTACTTTTTAGAAAGATGATATTTTAGTTCTTTTTAGATAGATAAAAAAACAGGGGGTTTTATACGTACCCCCAATTTTATTATTTCTTTTCTTCAGTTTTTGCTTCAGGAGCAGGTGCTGCTGGAGCTGCTTCAGCTGGAGCAGGAGCTTGAGCTGCTGGAGCTTCAACTGCAGGTTGTGCTGCATCTGGGAAATCTTTCTTTAAGATTTCTTCAATTTTTGTATTTGTTTAATAAATCTTCATAGTATTTATTAACAATACCAGTTTGTTTTTTTCATAAGTTATTTGAGCTACTATAGCATCCTTAACACTTTCAAAAGGAGTATTTCCAATTTCTGCCTTATGGATATCATAGTATTTTTTTGAGCTTCTTCTTCTGATACTTGAATGTTGTTAAGTTCAGATTCGAATTTCTTTTGTAGATAGTAACTTACTTCTACTTCTTGTTTAGCTAAATTAAGATTGTATTGATCATCTTCACTTAATTTTTTTCTGCACTTGCATCTTTTTAAGATAGCTTTTTTTGAACTAGAAGTTGTCTTGCAACGTTAACATCTCCATTTACTTTTTTTCTTTTTTTCTTGTTTAGTAAGTTCTATAGAACCAGAACTTCCACAAGCAACTAGTACCAAAGCTAAAAAAAGATACCATTAATTTGTTTTTTTCATATAATCATTCCTCCATAAATATTATAGCTCCATTTCTTCCAGAAAGTTCCTTATCCCTTCTAAAAAGAATGGAAGTTTTCACTAAATGTACATCTATTATTTAAGAACATTTTTTTTCTTCTTTAACACCATACTCTTTAAGTAGATAATAGTTAAAAAGTTGATTATCAAAGAAAAAAATTCATTATTCTTTATAGAAAAAAACCTTGTCCACAATTTCTTTTTGAAAAATTTGTTTTTAAAAATCTTCATAAAAATTCTTTTTCCTACATTATATTTCTCACAAGAAATACCTATACCAAATAATATATTTATAGTTGATAAATCCTTAGGATTTATTTTTTTCAATAGCTCTTTTTACTATTTCTTGATATGAACCCTTCCAACCAGAATGCACTGCTCCAAAAAAATTTTTTTGTTTCTTCATCATAGATGAATATAGGTAAGCAGTCAGCATACTTAGTAAGAACAGCAGCATTTTTTTATTTGATGTTAATATTCCATCAGTATTTGGAAAAATGGTGTACACTTGTATCCTCACCTACTAAAAACAACATTATCACTATGTGTTTGATGGCAAGAGAGTATTATTTTATTTAAAGAAAAAGTCTTTAGCAACATCTTCTTTACTTCTTTTCAGGAATACTTCCATAATGTTTTTTTAGTAAAAAAAGATTTTTTTATATTAAACTTATTAAAGGTAGTAAATTCAATATAGTCTTCATGATCTTTTATATCTTTATCTATATAGTTCATTATTCCAAATCCTTTCTAAAAATACAAGCTCTTTCTTATATTATTAGCCACTTTATCAAATAATTTAAAAATCAAGTGATTGAGGTCCATCAGACAGTGCACAATCTGGATTTTCATGTACTTCTATCATGGCTCCATTAGCTCCTGCCATTATTCCTGCTAGTGTAAGAGGTCCAACTAAACTTCTTTTTTTCCTGTACCATGACTTGCATCAACTATGATAGGAAGGTGAGATAGCTCTCTTACTAAAAGCAATAGCATTTAAATCTAAAGTGTTTCTTGTCATAGTTTCAAAAAGTCCTAATTCCTCTTTCACAAAGAATAACATTTTTGATTTCCATGAGCAAGAATATATTCTGCTGATAATAAAAAAATTCATTTATAGTTGCACTCAAACCTCTTTTAAGTAAAACAGGTTTATCTAATTTACCTAATTTTTTAAGTAAACTAAAGTTTTGCATGTTTCTCGCTCCTATTTGAATTATATCTGCATAGGAAGAAACAAGTTCCAAGTCATCACTATCCATAAGTTCAGTTACAACAAGCATATCATTTTCATCAGCAACTTCCTTAAATATCTTAATCCTACTTCACCAAGTCCTTGAAAGTCATAAGGAGAAGTTCTAGGTTTGTATGCTCCACCTCTTAGGGCAACAGCTCCACCCTTTTTTACTTCTTTAGCTATATTTGAAAGCATCTCCCTATTTTCTACAGAACAAGGTCCAGCCATAAGCATAAAAATTATCTCCACCAATTAGATGACCTTTTTACATCTATAATAGTATCTGCTTCTTTAAATTCTCTACTAACAAATTTATAAGGGCTTGTTAATTTTATAACTTCAGCTATGTCTTGAATTTCTTTAAAAATTTTTCTTGATTAAAAATCATTTGGTATATATAGTATAGCATATTTTTATATCAATTTTGTCCATTATTGTAAAAATATTTTTATATTATTTTTTTATCCAAAAAAGTCATTTAATCTAGCTGACATTTTGCTATTTTTTTAATCTTATATACATATTTCCTCACATTCTATTCTAACCTAGATATTGGAGTCACATAGGTTACACCTGGATTGGTGTCTAGCCTGTAACTCAATTTATCTCTATTATTTGACAAAAAAATTTCTTAAGTTAGTTGCTAAAACAGCTTTATGCCCCAATTTATTGGCACCATATCCATGAATTACTAAGATCTCTCTTCTATCTTTCTTCTTTAAGGCTTCATTGTATTTCTTTTTTTAAAAAAACTAATAGAGCAACTTTGAAGTCAAGATTATGTAAATCTAATTCATTATACATTTTTATCCCTCTAAAAATATTTTTTTATCTACTTATTATATCACAGAATATTTTTTTTTGTTCAGATATTACTTTTATTATTTTTATCTTTTTTTCTTTAATTTTATAATGATTTTAAATAAAAAAGATTTTTAAATTCCTTTATTTTTTTAGACACTTTTTTTTCAATAAAAAAATTTTTTTCTCATTTTTTTTAGATAAAAAATAGTTTTTTTGTTTGAATATTTTTGTTAAAAAAATTATAAAAAAATATTACTTGACTAAATAAGAATGATGTGATAAATTTAATTAAATAAATGTTATATTTATATAGAATAATATGTTCTATATAAATATAAAAATATTTTAAATTTTGTAGGAGGGAACGTTATGAGTAGTAAAAAATTAGGTTTAGTTCCAAGGTTGATAATTGCCATAATTGTTGGTATATTAATTGGACAATTTATGCCACTTTGGATTGTAAGAATTTTTAAAACTTTCAGTACATTCTTTGGCTCATTCCTATCATTCTTTATACCATTAATGATAGTTGGGTTTTGTTGTATCAGGAATAGCAAAACTTACAGAAGGTGCAGGAAAACTTTTAGGATTTACTGCTATTGTTTCTTATGTTTCAACAATAGTTGCAGGAACATTTTCATATACAGTTGCAGCAAATCTATACCCTAAATTAGTTTCTGGAATTTCTCAAGGAATCAATTTTGAAGGAAAAGATGTTGCCCCATATTTCACTATTCCTTTAAAACCACCTATAGATGTTACTGCTGCAATAATTTTTGCATTTATGATGGGGATTACAATTAGTATTATGAGAAGCCAAAAGAAAGGTGAAACAACATTTAATTTATTTGCAGAATATGAAGAAATCATATCAAAAATATTAGCTGGATTTGTAATTCCACTATTACCTTTTCATATATTAGGAATATTCAGTGAAATGGCATATTCTGGTATAGTATTTAAAGTTCTTGGTGTATTTGCAGCAATTTATCTATGTATATTTGCTATGCACTACATCTATATGCTTGTTATGTTTTCTATTGCTGGTGGAATATCAAAGAAAAATCCATTTACTCTTATTAAAAACCAAATACCAGCATATTTTACAGCAGTTGGAACTCAATCATCAGCTGCAACTATCCCAGTAAATATTCAATGTGGATTGAAAAATGGTACAAGCCCTGAAATAGTTGATTTCGTTGTTCCTTTATGTGCAACAATTCACTTATCAGGAAGTATGATAACTTTAACAAGTTGTATTATGGGAGTTCTATTATTGAAATGGTATGCCACATTCATTTTTCAATAATGTTCCCATTCTTATGTATGCTTGGAATAGCTATGGTCGCTGCACCAGGAGCACCTGGAGGAGCAGTTATGAGTGCTTTACCTTTCCTATTCTTAATAGGTATAGATGCACAAGGACCTTTAGGATCATTACTAATAGCTCTATATATTACTCAAGATAGTTTTGGAACTGCAATAAATGTTTCAGGAGACAATGCTATAGCTATCTATGTTGATGAGTTCTATAAGAAGTATATTAAAAAAAGCAGCATAATAAATAGTATATAAATAGAGGAGCTGTTGCAAACTTAAAATTTCAATTTAAAAGTAAAAAAATAAGTGAGTTACATTATAACTTATCATTAGAAATTTTCTTTTGAGTAAATAGGCAATAGTTTTTATAAGATTATTGCGACGTCCATTATTGTTGAGAGAGCCTTTGTGGAGCTCTCGAAACACTAATGGCAGGCAAGTAATCGATATATAACTAAATTTTTATTATAATCTCTCAAAAGAAAAATTTTCTAAATCTACTCAGTAACGAACTATTTTTTTTACTTTTTTTGTGAATTTGCAACAGCTTCTTTTTTTATTTTTTTGAAAAGAAATATAATTTGCTATAATATAGTGAAGAAAGTTAGTAGTAAAATAAAGTAATATAGAAAGGATAAGTATATGGAAAAAGGATATGTTCAAATATATACAGGAAATGGAAAGGGAAAAAAACAACTGCTGCTCTTGGACTTATTACAAGAGCTGTAGGGAATAACTTTTAAGATTTTTCTTCTGTCAATTTTTTTAAAAAGGAAGAGATTATGGAGAACTACATACATTAAAAAAATTTGAAACTGTTGTTCATGAAAGATACGGAAGAGGAGTATTCATAAGAAGTAAGGAGTTTGTTACTGATGAAGATAAAAAAACTTATGAGAGAAGGATATGAAAGTTTGAAAAAAATGCACTTTTAAGTAAAAAAATATGATATAGTCATAGCGGATGAAATCTTAGGAACATTGAGATATGATCTAATTTCTGTAGATGAGATTAAATTTTTTTAATTGAAAAATAAACCTGAGACAACAGAACTTGTTTTTAACTGGAAGAAATGCTCCAGAGGAACTTATTGAATTAGCAGATTTAGTGACTGAAATGAGAGAAGTAAAACACTATTTTCAAAAAAAGGTGTTATGGCAAGAAAGGGAATAGAAAAAAATAAACAGATAAAAAAACTCCTAAGTTTCTTTTAGAAAACTTAGGAGTTTTTTTCTTTATTTTAAAGTTTTTATCAAGAAATTTTTATCAAAAAGATTTTTATTTTTTTTATTGAAATATAAGAAAAAAATATAAAAAAATAAATTTTAAAAAAATTAAAAAAATTGTGTTGACAAAGTTTATGAAAAAAATGTTATTATAGACGATGTCAACGAGACAAGGACATTAGCAACAGAATAGAGAAAAAAGACAAAAAAAGCAACCATAAATTTGGTGTTAAATTAAAATAGCAAAAATGAGCTATTAAAAAGATTGAACGAAGAGTTTGATCCTGGCTCAGGATGAACGCTGACAGAATGCTTAACACATGCAAGTCTACTTGAACTTCGGTTTGGGTGGCGGACGGGTGAGTAACGCGTAAAGAACTTGCCTCACAGTTAGGGACAACATTTGGAAACGAATGCTAATACCTGATATTATGATTTTAGGGCATCCTAAGATTATGAAAGCTATATGCGCTGTGAGAGAGCTTTGCGTCCCATTAGCTAGTTGGAGAGGTAACGGCTCACCAAGGCGATGATGGGTAGCCGGCCTGAGAGGGTGAACGGCCACAAGGGGACTGAGACACGGCCCTTACTCCTACGGGAGGCAGCAGTGGGGAATATTGGACAATGGACCAAAAGTCTGATCCAGCAATTCTGTGTGCACGATGACGTTTTTCGGAATGTAAAGTGCTTTCAGTTGGGAAGAAAAAAATGACGGTACCAACAGAAGAAGTGACGGCTAAATACGTGCCAGCAGCCGCGGTAATACGTATGTCACAAGCGTTATCCGGATTTATTGGGCGTAAAGCGCGTCTAGGTGGTTATGTAAGTCTGATGTGAAAATGCAGGGCTCAACTCTGTATTGCGTTGGAAACTGCATGACTAGAGTACTGGAGAGGTAAGCGGAACTACAAGTGTAGAGGTGAAATTCGTAGATATTTGTAGGAATGCCGATGGGGAAGCCAGCTTACTGGACAGATACTGACGCTAAAGCGCGAAAGCGTGGGTAGCAAACAGGATTAGATACCCTGGTAGTCCACGCCGTAAACGATGATTACTAGGTGTTGGGGGTCGAACCTCAGCGCCCAAGCTAACGCGATAAGTAATCCGCCTGGGGAGTACGTACGCAAGTATGAAACTCAAAGGAATTGACGGGGACCCGCACAAGCGGTGGAGCATGTGGTTTAATTCGACGCAACGCGAGGAACCTTACCAGCGTTTGACATCTTAGGAATGAGACAGAGATGTTTCAGTGTCCCTTCGGGGAAACCTAAAGACAGGTGGTGCATGGCTGTCGTCAGCTCGTGTCGTGAGATGTTGGGTTAAGTCCCGCAACGAGCGCAACCCCTTTCGTATGTTACCATCATTAAGTTGGGGACTCATGCGATACTGCCTGCGATGAGCAGGAGGAAGGTGGGGATGACGTCAAGTCATCATGCCCCTTATACGCTGGGCTACACGTGCTACAATGGGTAGTACAGAGAGTCGCAAAAGCCGCGAGGTGGAGCTAATCTCAGAAAAACTATTCTTAGTTCGGATTGTACTCTGCAACTCGAGTACATGAAGTTGGAATCGCTAGTAATCGCGAATCAGCAATGTCGCGGTGAATACGTTCTCGGGTCTTGTACACACCGCCCGTCACACCACGAGAGTTGGTTGCACCTGAAGTAGCAGGCCCTAACCGCAAGGAGGGATGCTCCGAGGGTGTGATTAGCGATTGGGGTGAAGTCGTAACAAGGTATCCGTACGGGAACGTGCGGATGGATCACCTCCTTTCTAAGGAGAATATGTCTTTCTCTATTCTATTGGTAATGTTCTTGTGTGGACTTATCAATAATGCGTTTGTAGCTCAGCTGGTTAGAGCACACGCCTGATAAGCGTGAGGTCGGTGGTTCAAGTCCACTCAAACGCACCATATGGGGATATAGCTCAGTTTGGGAGAGCGACGCACTTGCACTGCGTAGGTCAGCGGTTCGATCCCGCTTATCTCCACCATTAAATTATCTGAACATTGGAAACTATATAGTAGAACAAACAAGAAAACAAAAATTAACTCTAACAATTTCTTAGAGTTAGCTGTCAAAAAAATAGGTTAAAATAATTAAGGGCACACAAAGGATGCCTAGGTAGTAAGAGCCGATGAAGGACGTGGTAAGCTGCGATAAGCCTAGATAAGTTGCAATCGAACGTAAGAGTCTAGGATTTCCGAATGGAGCAATCTATTAAGATGGAGTCTTAATACGAAAGAGGGAACCGCGTGAACTGAAACATCTAAGTAACGCGAGGAAAAGAAAGTAAAAAAACGATACCCAAAAGTAGCGGCGAGCGAAATGGGTCAAGCCTAAACCTTAAATATGTCAAGGATACAGCCGTTGTATTTAGGGGGTTGAGGGACAGAGTAGTGAAGAACTGTAAGATATTCAATATAGTGTATTGATGAATTGGAATTGTCTGGAAAGGCGAACCGTAGAAGGTGAAAGTCCTGTACAAGTAAAATCCTTACACATATAACTCTGCTCCCAAGTAACATGGAACACGAGGAATTCTGTGTGAATCTGTGAGGACCATATCTCATAAGGCTAAATACTCTTACTAACCGATAGCGCATAGTACCGTGAGGGAAAGGTGAAAAGAACCCCTGGAGGGGAGTGAAATAGAACCTGAAATTGTGTGCTTACAAGCGGTCAGAGCCAGTAATGGTGATGGCGTGCCTTTTTGGAGAATGATCCTGCGAGTTACGTTAAACGGCGAGGTTAAGTATAACGGAGCCGAAGGGAAACCAAGTCTTAATAGGGCGATTTAGTCGTTTGGCGTAGACGCGAAACCTGGTGATCTAAACCTGTCCAGGATGAAGCTGTGGTAAGACACAGTGGAGGTCCCTAACCCACCGCCGTTGAAAAGTTGGGGGATGAGGTAGGTTTAGGGGTGAAAAGCCAATCGAACCAGGAGATAGCTCGTTCTCTCCGAAATGCATCTAGGTGCAGCCTTGAGTGTTCAATTATGGGGGTAGAGCACTGAATGATCTAGGGGGCGTATTGCTTACTGAAATCAATCAAACTCCGAATACCATAATTTAGAGCTCAGGAGTGAGACTATGGGAGTTAACTTCCATTGTCGAAAGGGAAACAACCCAGACCACCAGCTAAGGTCCCTAATTATAACTAAGTGGGAAAGGAGGTGGAGATTCACAAACAACTAGGAGGTTGGCTTAGAAGCAGCCATACCTTTAAAGAGTGCGTAATAGCTCACTAGTCGAGAGTCTCTGCGCCGACAATGTAACGGGGCTAAGTTATAAACCGAAGCTGTGGAATCCGTAAGGATTGGTAGGAGAGCGTTCTGTAGGCCGTTGAAGGAGAAGGGTAACCGACTCTGGAGGTATCAGAAGTGAGAATGCAGGAATAAGTAGCGAGAAAGGGGCGAGAATCCCCCTCGCCGGAAGACCAAGGTTTTTCAGGGTAAAGCTTGTCTTCCCTGAGTAAAGCCGGGACCCTAAGCCCAGGCTATAATGCGTAGGCGAATGGAAAAACAGATTAATATTTCTGTGCCAGTCATATATTGTGATGGAGGGACGCAGAAGGGTATGCGCGCGGACGAACGGAAGTGTCCGTAGAAGTATGTAGGGATGACTTGATAGGAAAAATCCATTGAGTTATATCTGAGGTATGATATACAGTCGTAAGATGAATGCGCAAATCCCACGCTGCCAAGAAAAGCTTCTAACGTTAATATTTGACTGCCCGTACTGCAAACCGACACAGGTGGTCAGGATGAGAAATCTAAGGCGGACAGGCTAACTCTCGTTAAGGAACTCTGCAAAAATAACCTCGTAACTTCGGGAGAAGAGGAGCCCTTGAGGGTCAGTATCCACGCGATACAAAGCGCTCGAGGGTCGCAGTGAAGAGGCTCAAGCAACTGTTTAACAAAAACACAGGTCTATGCTAAGCTGGAAGGCGATGTATATGGGCTGACACCTGCCCAGTGCTGGAAGGTTAAGAGGAGGAGTGAGAGCTCCGAATTGAAGCCCCAGTGAACGGCGGCCGTAACTATAACGGTCCTAAGGTAGCGAAATTCCTTGTCGGGTAAGTTCCGACCTGCACGAATGGTGTAATGATTTGAGCGCTGTCTTGACGGGAGGCCTGGTGAAATTGTATTACCGGTGAAGATACCGGTTACCTACAGTAGGACGGAAAGACCCCATGGAGCTTTACTGTAGCTTGGTATTGGGTTTTGGCATTGCATGTATAGGATAGTTGGGAGACTGAGATGATATGGCGCTAGCTGTATCGGAGTCATCGGTGGAATACCAACCATTCAATGCTGAAATTCTAATCTGTGGTTTGTAGCCACGGAGACAGTGCTAGGTGGGCAGTTTGACTGGGGCGGTCGCCTCCGAAAGAGTAACGGAGGCGTTCAAAGGTTCTCTCAGGTTGGATGGAAATCAACCATAGAGTGCAATGGCATAAGAGAGCTTGACTGCAAGACTGACGGGTCGAGCAGATGCGAAAGCAGGACATAGTGATCCGGCGATTCCGAATGGAAGGGTCGTCGCTCAACGGATAAAAGCTACCCTGGGGATAACAGGCTGATCCTACCCGAGAGTCCATATCGACGGTAGGGTTTGGCACCTCGATGTCGGCTCATCGCATCCTGGGGCTGGAGAAGGTCCCAAGGGTTGGGCTGTTCGCCCATTAAAGCGGTACGTGAGCTGGGTTCAGAACGTCGTGAGACAGTTCGGTCCCTATCCACTGTAGGCGTTAGAATATTGAGAAGACCTGTCCTTAGTACGAGAGGACCGGGATGGACAAACCTCTGATGTACCAGTTGTCACGCCAGTGGCACAGCTGGGTAGTCACGTTTGGAATAGATAACCGCTGAAAGCATCTAAGCGGGAAACTAACTTCAAGATAAGTATTCTTTAAGATACCTTCGAGCCTAGGAGGTTGATAGGTTGGGGGTGTAAGTGCAGCAATGCATTTAGCTGACCAATACTAATTATCGAAGTTTTAATCTAAGTTTGTTTTTTTACTATATAGTTTCAAGTGTTCAGACTTGCGCATAACAAGATTATGTGATACAATATATATGCTTGGTGAGTATAGCTATGGGGGTACACCTAGTTACATTCCGAACCTAGAAGTTAAGCCCATATACGCTGATGGTACTTGGCTGGAAGCGGCCTGGGAGAGTATGGATTTGCCAAGCAATTGTTGCTTCCTTAGCTCAGTCGGTAGAGCATGCGGCTGTTAACCGCAGCGTCAATGGTTCGAGTCCATTAGGAAGCGCCATTTTATGGAAATTCAACACACTATTTCAGTGTGTTTTTTTATTTTATATGATAAAATTTAAAAAAGATTTACTTTAATTAGGAGTGAGCTTTATGTTAAAAAGATATAGAAAAATATAAATTTTAATAAAAAATAAAAAAAGTAAAAAAATAATTCGTTACTGAGTAAATTTCTTAACGATAAAAAAATTAACGTTTCGCTGCAAAACATGAAACTCGCTATGCTCAAACACTCATGCTTTTGCTCGGCTCACTTGCTTTAATTTTTTTATCTAAAAATTTTCATTCGTAACTCATTTATTTTTTTACTTTTTATTATTTTGCAATAGCCTCTTTAACTAATATAAAGTATTTTATTTTATCCAAAAATTATCAACTAGATAATGGTCTTTGCTGATATTATTTTCTTCTAAAAAGTGTCTTCATAGTTTTTTTATGAATTCACCAGTTCCTATAATATAGTAGTGAGCATCATAGATGTCATCTAATTTTTTTCTTTTAATAAATCTATGTTTATTCTAGGTTGTATACCTGTGAATACAGGATTGTAGTTATAATTTTTTTAATATTATAGCTTCCTAATCTTTCATGATAAGTTGTTTTTTTAGCTAAAGTTCTATTAGAATAGAATAAGCTAACCTTACCTTGATAATCAATTTTTTTTCAAGCTCCATAAGCATTGGTATGATTGGTGCAATACCTATACCTGAAATCAAGAAAAACAATTTCTTTATCAGAGAAATTTAAAAACCAAAAGCTTCCTGTTGCTTTAGTAACAGTTGCACTGTCTCCTTTTTTTCATAGCTAAACATCTTTGTTTAAATTCACTATCACTAGTTCTCATAACAAATCTTAATAAATCTTCATCAGGGTGAGAAGCTATAGATAAAAGCTCTAGCAAAGTTTTTTTTATCTTGAGGATCTTCCCCTACATTTAAAAAAATGTATATTGCCCTATTTTAAATTCATAATCACTTGGTTTAGTGAAAAATTAGTTCAATAGTATTTTCTGCAACATCATTTCTTTCAACTAAATTTAAGTCATATATTTTTTTTCATAATTCGCCTACCTTTAAAAATAATATTTTTTTGATTATAACATAAAAAAATTGAACTATAAAAAGAAAAAAATTTTTTTGTAAATGATGTCTACTAATGATAATAACTTAAAAAAAGAACTATAGTTCATATAAAGTAGGAAAAAGTAAAATATATTTTTTTTATATAATAAAAATTGAAAGATTTACTTTACTTTTTTTCGTTTTATATAATAAAATTAATAAGTTGATAACACTATATATTGTGTTATTATTTTATTTTTACACAATATATGGAAAATAATGAGTTTAAGGAGTGTTTAGAAATGATTAAAGTTTATGGTAAGGAAAAACTGTAGTAAATGTACATCTTTAAAAGGGATATTAACAGACAGAAACATTGAATTTGAATACATTGAAGATGTAAAAAAACACTTATGATAGTTGCTAGTAAAAGCAAGAATTATGAGTGCACCAGTAATAGAATACAACGACACAGTCTACTCAATGGAAGCCTTCTTAAAGGTGATCTAATGACTAATGAGAGAAGAAAAGGTTATCAATAGAGATAACATAGTTGAAGATTTAAATATAGAGAAAAATAAGAGAAAAAAACTTTTAAGAGCCTGTGATGGTTTAGAAGTAAATATGGTTGAGTTAGAAAGTAATATAGATTCAATCTATGAAGAAAAATATCACAACTCAAAAGATACAAGCCTCTTTAATAAATACAGCTGTTACTATGACAAGCTTTGAAGAAAGTGACTGGGCTTATGTAGCAGGAAGATTACTGATGATGGAAGCTGAAAGAGAAGTTTACCATTCAAGAAAGTTTTTCTTATGGAGATTTTTGCTAAGACTATAAAAGCATATGGTTGAATTAGGATTGTATGATGAAAGACTACTTACATATACAGAAGAAGAATTAAATCAAATATCTCAACTGATAGATTTAAGTAGAGATATGGTTTACGACTATGCTGGAGCAAATATGTTTGTCAATAGATATCTTATCAAACATGATGGGAAAAACTTATGAACTACCTCAAGAAACATTTATGACTATATCTATGATGTTGGCATTAAATGAAAAAGAGGGAGAAACAAGAGTAAATATAGTAAAAGAATTCTATAATGCTCTATCACTTAGAAAATTATCACTAGCAACACCAATACTTGCTAATCTTAGAATACCTAATGGAAACTTATCATCTTGCTTTATAACTGCAATAGATGATAATATAGAATCTATTTTCTATAATATAGACTCAATAGCAAGAATTAGTAAAAAAATGGTGGAGGAGTAGGTGTAAATGTTTCAAGAATAAGAGCAAAAAGGTTCTATGGTAAATGGTTATTACAATGCAAGTGGTGGAGTTGTACCTTGGATCAGAATAGTAAATGATACAGCAGTTGCAGTAAATCAACAAGGTAGAAGAGCAGGAGCTGTTACAGTAGCTTTAGATACTTGGCATTTAGATATAGAAACTTTCTTAGAACTTCAAACTGAAAATGGAGATCAAAGAGGAAAAGGCTTATGATATCTATCCACAAGTTGTATGCTCTAACTTATTTATGAAAAAGAGTAAAAAAATAATGAGTCTTGGACTCTATTTGATCCATATGAAATAAGAAAAAAATATGGAGTTGAGCTTTGTGAGCTTTATGGCTATGAATTTGAGAATCTATATGAGAAGCTAGAGAAAGATAATGACATTAAGTTAAAGAGAGTTTTAAGTGCTAAGGAACTGTTTAAAAGCATAATGAAAACTCAATTGGAAACTGGAATGCCATATATCTTCTTTAAAGATAGAGCAAACGAAGTAAACCACAATTCTCATATGGGAATGATAGGTAATGGAAATCTATGTATGGAAAGTTTTTCAAACTTCAAACCAACTATAAATTTTGTTGAGGAAGAAGATGGAAACACATCTATAAGAAGAAGTGAAATGGGAGAAATTCATACTTGTAACTTAATTTCTCTTAACTTAGCTGAACTTACTTCTGATGAATTAGAAAAACATGTTGCTTTAGCAGTGAGAGCTTTAGACAATACTATAGATTTAACTGTTACACCATTAAAAGAATCAAATAAACATAACTTAATGTATAGAACAATAGGAGTAGGGGCAATGGGACTTGCTGACTACTTGGCAAGAGAATATATGATCTATGAAGAGTCAATCAATGAGATAAATGAATTATTTGAAAGAATAGCACTTTATTCAATAAAAAGCCTCTGCATTATTGGCAAAAAGATAGAGGGAGCATACAAGGCTTTTTAAAAGGTTCTAAATGGGATCAAGCTATATTCTTTGGAAAGAAAAAGAGAATGGTATGAAGCTAATTCTAAATTTAAAGATGAATGGAATGAAGCCTTTTATTTAGTAGAAGCTAATGGACTAAGAAATGGAGAGCTAACAGCAATAGCACCGAATACATCAACATCATTATTGATGGGATCAACTGCTTCTGTAACTCCAACATTCTCAAGGTTCTTCATTGAAAAAAATCAAAGAGGAGCTATACCAAGAACAGTTAAACATTTAAAAAGATAGAGTTTGGTTCTATCCAGAATTTAAAAAAATGTAAATCCTATCAGTTATGTAAAAAAATAATGGCAAAGATAGGTTCGTGGACAACACAAGGAGTATCTATGGAAATGGTCTTTGACTTAAACAAAGATATTAAAGCCAAAGATATTTATGACACTTTAATAACAGCTTGGGAAGAAGGATGTAAGAGTGTCTACTATATAAGAACAATTCAAAAAGAATACAAATAATATTTCAGAGAAAAGAGGAGTGTGAAAGCTGTAGTGGATAGAAAGAAATTATTTAATCCAGAAGGTGATGATACATTAAATGCAAGAAAAAAATAATAAAGGGAAATTCAACTAACCTTTTTTTAACTTTGAATAATGTTAGATATCAATGGGCCAATCAATTGTATAGAACTATGATGGCGAATTTCTGGATACCAGAAAAGGTTGATTTAACTCAGGATAAAAAAACGATTATGAAAAATTTAACTTTACCTGAAAGAGAAGCCTATGATGGAATATTGTCATTCTTAATTTTTCTTAGACAGTATACAAACGAATAATATTCCTAATATTTCAGACCATGTAACTGCACCAGAAGTTAAATATGTTACTGGCTATACAAACTTTCCAAGAAGCTATACATTCTCAATCTTATCAATATATAATTGAGTCTATACTTCCAAAAACAAAGTAGAGATTTAATTTATGATAAATGGAGAGATGATAAGGTATTATTTGAAAGAAATAGTTTTATTGCAAAAGATATATCAAGATTTCATAGATGAGCAATCAGATGAAAAATTTTTGCTAAGGTTATAATAGCAAACTACTTACTTGAATCATTATATTTCTATAATGGATTTAACTTTTTCTATCTTCTAGCAAGTAGAAATAAGATGGTAGGAACTTCTGATATTATAAGACTTATCAATAGAGATGAACTATCACATGTTGTTCTTTTCAGAAGTATAGTTAAGGAAATCAAAAAAATGATTATCCTGAATTTTTTTCTCAGCTGAAAACAATCTATTCTATGTTTAAAAACAGCTGTTGAACAAGAGATTAACTGGACAGAACATATAATTGGAAATAGAGTATTGGGTATAACTTCTCAAACAACAGAAGCTTATACAAAATGGCTAGCTAATGAAAGATTAAAAATCATTAGGTTTAGAACCTCTATATTCTGGTTTCAATAAAAAAATCCATACAAACACTTAGAAAGATTTGCTGATACTGAAGGAGAAGGTAAATGTTAAATCTAACTTCTTTGAAGGAACAGTTACAAGTTACAATATGAGTTCTTCTATTGATGGTTGGGAAGATTTCTAAGAATCGGAACTTAATATTCATACTATTAAAGATTATATGTTATAATTAATTAGCGAAAAGAAGTAAAAAAATTTAAAAGAAAAAGCAAAAATAGCACTTACTGGAATAGGTGCTATTTTTTATTTTCTATAAAGTTTGTTTTTATTCTGTAGTCTAATTCTAAAAAGTCAATAAATCTAGCTTGCCTATGGATTTTCTTTTTCCATTATAAAAATAGTATAACTACTGGTGCTGTATATAGGTTTAATTGACCTACTGCCTCTGACATTTCATCAGCTTGGATATAGTAAGCAAGATAATTATTTTTTTATTTGTTATTTCTTTAACCTTTGGAAAAATCTGCCTCACAAACTGAACAACCTTCACTTTTTTTATATAATAAAAAAATTTCTCTTCATTTTTTTATTTTTTTCTAATAAATCATTATAAGTTTTAATTTTTCCATAATAAGTTCAAACTCCTTTTTATTAAATGTGTTAGAACACTCGTGGCTCTAGCACTCGTTAGGGTGTTAGTCGTGAGTAGTTCACTTTATTGCTCTAGTCATAATAAATGTGGGAATATTCATCTCATGAAGTCTTCCTTCTCCACCAGTATCATCTTCAATATTTGTTAAGATAAAACCTGCTTTTAATTGTCCACCAAGTTGTTCACTTAGGTTATGTGAAAATTGGTAACCACAGTCCATTTTTAAGAATTCTCTATGTTCTTCATTTTTTTAAAGGGATTAAATGGTATAGAAAAAAACTACTTTTTCAAAGTTTTCATCTAATATATAATTGATAATTGTATCCAGTCCACAAAGTAAAAATTCCACCTTTTTTTAATATTCTATAACATTCTTTTAAAAAACAGGTTCTACACTTTCAATATAACAATTACTTACTGGATGAAAAATTATATCAAAACTTTCATTTTCAAAAAGGTAAGGCTTTTTGTCATATCAGCTTTTACAATATCTACTTTATATTTTTTTCTCTTTCAGCAACCATTTTTCAGATGCTAATTGTTCATCTGAATAATCAAGCACAGTACACTCAGCACCTAGGGCAGTGAATATAGGGGATTTGTTGTCCTCCACCAGAAGCAAGTCCTAATAATTTTTTTCCCTTTAAAATCTCCAAACCATTCATGAGGAACAAATTTTCCTGGGGTAAGTTTTTACATCCCAATCTCCATTTAAAGCCTTGATATAATCTTCATGGCTTATAGCTCTTCCCCATTCCCAATCTTCCTCTTTAATCCATCTGTTTATTGTTGCAGACATTAATATCTTGGTAAGCCATTTTATTTTCCTCCTCTTACAACAAAGTTATTATAATTCAATCCAAAATCTTTTTCTTATTTTCACCATCAATATTTCTAATATCTTCCAATTTAGCATTGGCAGATAAAATAACTTTCTCACTGGCAATATTATCTTCATCACAAGTGATAAGCACTCTTTTTATTTTTAACTCTTTACATTTCTCTAAAAGCAAGTTTTTAACATTTGTTTGGCATATCCTTTATTTCTTTCAGTTTTTCTAACACCATATCCAATATGTCCACCAGCCTGAGTTAGATATTCATTTTAAGTAATGTCTAATATCTATCATTCCTACAATATAATTATCTTTTTCTCTTACTGCTAAATATGTTGATGAAGGAACAAGTCCTTTAGGAACAGTGTCTTCACAACTTCTCTTTTTTTAATTCTTCAAACCAAATTTCAATAGAAGAAAAATCTATCTAAACCAGCTGAACCATTTTATAATAGGACTTTTCTGCTAAGGATTCTTCCTTGTATTTAATAATTTCATCTGCATAAGATAAGTCAGGTTTTACTAAAAATAATTTTATCCATGAACAACCTCCTTTTAAAAAATTTCTGTATATTTGAATAATATCATAAATTGTGAAAAATAAATTTGTTTAAAAAAATATGTTTTTAAAAAAATATATAATCTTTTTATAAAAAAAGATTTTTAAAACGATAAAAAAATACAAAAAAATAAAAATATAAATATTTATAATATAAATACAAGAAACAAAAAAACTATAAAAATTTTTATTATTTAAGGAGATGATTTGATATGGAAAAATCAAGGTAATGTAAAAACAACCATCTTTATGGTTATGTCTAAGTATTGTTCTATTTTTAATTGTATCTTTTTTTGTTACAGTTGTTAATAAAAAGGAGAACCTGATGTACATATGACACTATTTTTTGCATCAGTTTTTGCATCAGCCATGCTTATTATTTTCAATAAAACCAAATTTGATTTGATAGAAGAAGGAATTATACATGGTTGCAAAATTGCAACAATATCTATGATGATACTTATGTTCATTGGAGTTATGATTCCAGCTTGGATAGTCGCAGGAACTATTCTACTTTTAATCTATTACGGATTAAAAATTAATATCTCCATCAATTTTCCTAGTAACAGCAACTCTAACTTGTGCAATAGCTACACTATGTACAGGTACTTCATGAGGGAACTGTCTTTTGCAACATTTGGTGTTGCTCTCATGGGAATTGGTGGCGGACTAGGAATTTCTCCTGGAATGACTCGTCTCTGCTGTAATATGTGGAGCAATTTTTTTGGTGATAAAATGTCTCCAATATCTGACACTGTAAATCTTTCAGCTGGGACTTGTGAAGTAAATATATTTGATAATATAAAAAGTGTGGCAACAGCAACAATACCAGGATTTATTTTAACTATCATAGTGTTTATTTTTAGATTTAAAATTTAATTCAGGTGAAATTCACAGTCAAGCAGTAGATAGTATGTTAACCATTTTATCAAATAATTTTAATTTAACTCCTATTCATGCTTTAATTAGTTTAGCTCCTATGATTTTTAGTCCTAATTTTGGCATTAAAAAAAGTAAATGCCTTAGCGACAATCGTTATTTCAGCAATAGTTGCTATGTTTATAGCAATTTTTATTACAAAAAAATATTCATTAATAGATATGATGAGTTACATGAACTATGGTTTTAAAATTGATACTGGAAATTTTTGATGTAGATAAACTATTGAATCGTGGTGGACTGCAATCAATGATGTGGACAGTATCAATAGGATATTTAGGTTTATCTTATGGAGGAATATTAGAAAAAAACAGGTGTATTAAATACTTTATTAAATAGTATGCAAACTATTACAAAAAAATAGTAGAAATTTAATTTTATCACATATAGTAACAGGTTTTTTTAACTATAATGTTGTCTGCAAGCCCTTATGTTTTCTATTTTAATTCCAGGAAGAATGTTTATTAAAGGTTATGAAAAATTGGGTATTAAAAAAATCAGTGGCTTCAAGAACTTGTGAACATTCAGGAATATGCTTAGATCCTTTATTGCCTTGGTCATTAGGAGCTGTTTACTTCTCAGGAGTTTTAGGAGTAAAAAAACAATGGATTATGCTATTTATTGTGTTCTATTATATGTTGTTCCATTAATTGTCGCTTTTTATGCTATAACTGGAATATTTGTTTGGAAAGAAAAATTCTAAGAAAGGAGTGAATGATTAATGTTAGATAAATTATTTATAAATGGTGAAATTTACTCAATGAAAAAAAGAAGGAGAAAAATTTCAATCCTTAGGGTGTAAAAGATGGAAAAAAATATTTTTAGGAACAAATGATGAAGCAAAAAAATGTTAGTTCAAAAAGAGCTTATAGACTTAAAAGGAAAAATGATGATTCCTGGAATGGCTGATGCACATTTACATTTATATGCTTACTGTCAAAAATTTGACATTTGTAGACTTATCAAAAGTTCACAATATAAATGAAATGATAAATTTAATGAAAGAAAAAAAGTAAAAAAATGTTAAAAAAAGGTGATTAGGGTTAAGGTGTAAATTTTGATCAAAAGTAAATGGAAAGAAAATAGATTTCCAACTTTGGAAGAAATGGATTCAATTAGTAAAGATAATCCAGTTATTATAAAAAGATGTTGTCTTCATGCTGTTGTTGCTAATTCAAAAAGCATTAAAAATGGCAGGAATTGGGAAAAATTATCAAGCTGGTAGTGGTGGAATTGTTGAATTAGATAAAGATAGTATGCCTAATGGTATTTTAAGAGAACAAAAGTACAAAAGTCTTTGATGATATTTTTACCTGATCCTTTAAAAAGATGTTGAAGTACAAAAAGAATAATGCAAGATGTTTTAAATGATATGTCTAGTAAAGGAATTACAACAATTCATACTTATGCGAGCAAAAATATGGCAATATAATGAAGATATAAGTATTTATAAAAAACTTTGAAAAAAAGAAGGAAAAATTACCTCTTAGAGTGACTGTTTGTATTGATGAATTATTTGAACCTGAAATTTTAACAGAAGAAAAAAATTAAATAATCCTAATAGAAAAAGTTCAACTAGGAGCATATAAAAATATTTTCAGATGGTTCAATGGGTTCAAGATCAGTTTGCACTAAAAAAAGTCCATATAGTGATGATCCAGAAAATAGTGGTTTTATGCTATTTACACAAGAAGAATTAAATAATAAAAATATTAACAGGTTATGAACATGGATTACAACCAGCAATACATGCAATTGGAGATAGAGCATTAGATATGACTTTATCTGCTATTGAATATACGTTAAAAAAATAACAAAAAGAAAAAGGTATGACTGATGAAGAACAAAAGAACAGATTACCTTTTAGAATAATACATGTTCAAATGATAGATGACGATTTACTAGAAAGAATGAAAAAGTTACCTTTAGTTTTAGATATACAACCTATATTTTTATGTACAGATTTACACTGGATAGAAGATAGAATTGGAAAAAGAAAGATTAAAAAGGTTCATTTGCTCTAAAAAAACTATGGAAAAAAAGCTGGTTTAATACAAACTGGTGGTTCTGATTGTCCTGTTGAAACTTATGAACCCCTAAAAGGTATATATGCACTGTGTAACTAGACAAGATATGGAAGGATACCCAATGGAAGGATTTTTACCAGAAGAAAGATTAAGTGTATATGAAGCATTATGTATGTATACTAAAAAAATGTTCCTTATGCAACTGGTCAAGAAAGTGTATTGGGAACATTAGAAATTGGAAAGTTTGCTGATTTAACTGTATTAGAAAGAAACTTATTTAAAAATTGATGAAAAAGATATAAAAAGATGTAAAAAGTTGAGCAAACTTATGTAGCTGGAAATTGTGTTTTTTTATGATAAAATAGAAATAGAAACTTTTCTGGAGGAATAAAAATGTATGCAGATATAATCATAAAAATGCAAAATGTATAACTGTAAATGATAAAAAGTCTTTGAATGGTTAGCTATAAAAAGATGAAAAAAATAATTGCTATTGATAATGGTGAAAAATATAATTCTCTTATAAATAAAACTACAATTATTTTAGATGCAAAAAGGAAAAAAAGTGTTTTACCAGGATTTATAGACAGTCATTTTCACCTTGTGCAAACTGCAATGAATGAAGAAGGAGTAAAAACTTCATAATGTTAGTTCGTTTGAAGAAATAGGTGAAAAAAATAAAAAGCTAATTTAAAATCAAAAAGAAAGTATTTTTGGAGTTAGACTAGAAAAAGAAAAATCTGCAAGAAAATTCCCAGATAGAAAAAGTTTTTAGATAAATTTTCAGATGACACTCCAATTTGGATAAATAACTTAGATTACCAAGTCAGTATTTTGAATACCTATGGACTTTTATACTATAAAAATTCCTTTCCGTATAGATGGGATAGAATTGGATGAAAAAAAGGAGCTCCAACAGGTATATTTAGAGGAAAAGCAAATGCAACATTGAGAACAAATATATTAAATAGTTATTCAAATAAAAATAGAGAAGAAAAACATTAGAAAACTCATACCAAAACTATTTGAAGTAGGGATAACAACTGTAAATGCTATGGAAGGTGGCTATATGTATAGTGATAAAGATGCAAACTTTTATATATGAACATATAGCTGACTTTCCAATAGATATTGTTTTATTTTATCAATGTCTTGATTTAAATAAAGTAAGAGATTAAAAAGAATTGGGGGAGTCTTTATATAGATGGTACAATGGGAGCAAGAACAGCGACATTAACTTTTGAATATAATGATAAAAAGGGAGAAATGGGACGCTTAATCTTCTCACAAAAAAAGAACTTAATGAGTTTGTAGAAGAATGCTATATAAATAAATTACAACTTTCTTTATATACTATTGGAGATAGAGCCATAGAAACTGCTTTAAATGCACATGAATATGCATTAGAAAAAAACTGGAATAAAAGGTTTAAGACATAGAATGGAACATGTTGAACTTGCTAGTCTTTCGCAAATAAAAAAAGAGCAAAAAAATTAGGAATAATATTTTCTATGAACCCAACTTATGAAAGATACTGGGAGGTTCTAATAAAATGTACTCACAAAGATTAGGGAAAAAATATGTAGAAACAAATAAATTCCGTGAAATTATAGATGTTGGTTTAACTTTATGTGGAGGTTCTGATAGTGATGTTTGTGACTATAATCCCTTTGTAGGAATTCACTCAGCTGTCAATCATCCTGTAAAAACATAGAATAAGTTTGTATGAAGCTATAAAAATGTATACAATAAATGGAGCCTATGCCATTTTTTTGAAGAGAATAACAAAGGAAGTTTAGAAATTGGGAAATTAGCTGATATTATAATTTTGGATACAGATATTTTTAAAATAGACACAGAAAACATAGATAAAGTAAAAAGTTTTATGTACAATAAAATCTGGAAAAAAATTCTTTATAATGTAATCTGATGGGAGTTAATATGCTAAATATAAATTTTTCTTGGAAAGGTAAAAAAATAGAATATAATGGTGTAGACATAACAGATAAGTTTGGGGCAAAAACAAAAAGCACTTTTTAAGTATATTAATACTGAATAAAGATAAGCCATTAAATAGAGAAAAAAATTATTTTTATATCTTTGGCCAGATAGTACAGAAGATTCTGGAAAAATTTAATCTTCGTTTTTAATTTATGGCAATTGAGGAATATAATAGGTTCAGATGAAAGAGGGAATAAATTTTTTTATACTGGAAGAAGTCATTGTGGAATAAATGAAAAATTATAACTACAACTGTGATGTTATAGATATAAAAGGCATTTAACTTAAAAGAAAAATGTATCTATAAAAACTAGAAGAATTAAGAAAAAAATTTAGTGGTGAATTTTTTTGAAGGTTTCTATTTTAAAAACTGTAATGATTTTTAATGAAAATATAATTTTAGAAAGAAGCTATTTTTGAGGAACAGAAAATAAAAAAATCTTATTAAAAATTAGTTTCTTTATATGAAATAGAACAAAATTTTTGAAAAAAATGTAATGAAATTCTAAGAGAATTAATAAATATAGAACCTTATGATGAAGAAATTGCTTTTAAGAATATTAGAAATCTATGAAAAAATGGAAAAAAAGAAGTTCAGCTATATTATTTTATAATGATTTTTAAGAAAAAAATTTATGACATTTTTAGGGATATCTCCTTCTGAAGAACTGGATATTTAGAAATAAAATCCAAAAAATATATCAAAAGAAAAAAATTGATAATAGTAAAATAATAAATACTAATAAGAGTGAGCTACTATTAGAAACCCATTGTATAGGGAAAAATAAAAATACTATTGGGTAAATAACCTTTTTAGATAAAATTTTAGAAAAAGTAAATATAAAACAAGTATCTGAATGAAAATGAAATCAAAGATTTAAGTTATATAAATATTAAGCTTTTTTTACTGATACATTGATATCAAATCCTCCTGATATTAGAATTATAAATATTCTATTAAAATTATTAGAAAAAAATTAATAGCCGAATATAACTTAGTAGTAGAAATTATCCAGATAGAGAAGATAGATTACATTTCTAAAAATATTTTTAGAAGAATTAAAAAGGAGAAAAATTTATTTTAATTAAAGAATAAGCTAGAAATTTTAGTTTATTCTTTTTTTATTTATAAAAAAATCCCACAGAGTTTTCTGTGGGATAAATATTGTATATACTTTTTGGTAATTAACGTTTTTGAGAATTGTGGGCTTCTTCTTGCTTTTTTTCTTTCCGTATTTCTTTCTTTCAACCATTCTTGAGTCTCTAGTTAAGAATCCAGCTTCTCTTAAAGCAGCCTTTTAAACTATCATCAGCAAGTACTAAAGCTCTTGCAACACCGTGTCTGATAGCTCCAGCTTGTCCAGAGTTACCTCCACCAACTACATTTACTTTAACTGCATATTTGTCTAAAGTTTCTGTTAATGCTAAAGGTTGTTCAACAATTCTAGAAAGGATTGCTCTTCCACCGAAATATTCGTCCATACCTTTACCGTTTATTTCTACTCCTTGTCCACCAGGAATTAATCTTACTCTTGCTACTGAAGTTTTTTTCTTCTTCCAGTTCCTAAAAAAATTGAGTTATTTTTTTCTGCCACTGTTCTACCCCCTTATTATAATTCTACCTTGTTTGGTTTTTTTGTGCAGTATGAGAATGTTCTGTTCCTACAAATACTCTAAGTCTTGTTAGTTGTTGTCTTCCTAATTTGTTTTTTTGGAAGCATTCTCTTAACAGCTAGCATTAAAAAGTTCTTCAGGTTTTTTTAGCTAAGATTTCTCCTAGTTTTCTTGCTCTTATTCCTCCAGGGAATCCAGAGTGATTGTAGTAAACTTTGTCATTTAATTTTTTTACCAGTTACAACTAGTTTTTTTCAACATTAGTAACTACAACATAGTCTCCACCATCTATATGTGGTGTAAATGTTATTTTTTTCTTTACCCATTAATTTTTTTTAGCAATTTCAACTGCTAATCTTCCTAAAAATTTGTCCTTCTGCATCATAATGGTGCCACTCTCTGACAACATCTTCTTTTCTTTGCATAAAAAGTATATTTTTTTCACTTTTTAAATCCTCCTAATATGGTTATATTTTTTTAATATAACGCAACGGTCCTTTGTGGGAAAGGCTTACATCTGATTATTATAGTCTTTTTTTAGATTATGTCAATATATTTGTTTAATTTCATGGTCTTTATTAAAAAAATATTTTTCAGCTATAAGGTTTCCAGCCTTATCATAAACTTTTTACAGATCTACCATTTTTTTACTTCTATCTTCCACTTTGCATAAGTTGTCCATTTTCATAATATATCTTACTATTTACAGTTCCATCTATGCTAGGTGAAAGTTCAAGTAAAATTTTTTTCCACTTGGATAATACATAACAGCAGTTGTACCCTTTTAGCTGAATAGATGGTTTTCCACTCTTGTATTCAGCTTGAATAGTATCGAAGTTAAAAGATAAAGAGCAGTTTTTTTACTAAATTTTCTTTTGAGAACATATCTAAAAGAGATTTTTTTAGCAGGTTCACCATTTATTTTGATGCCTTCATCTGAATTAGAGAAAAACTTCTTTTTCCATTTTCATGATATACAGCTATATCTGTTTTTATCCATAGTGAATAATTTTTTTCCACTTGAATAGAAAAATAGTCATTTTTTTACCTTCAATTTGAGATAATAAATCTCCATTTTTCATAATATTTTTTTCCTGAAATTAATTTTCCTTGAGTGTAATTTAACTCAGAAATAGTTTTTCCATTTTTCATAGTAAGTAGTTTCAGTACCTTCAACCTTATTATTCACTATATTAATTTTTTTCCATATAGTTTTCCACTTGGATAGTATCTTTCTTGAAGTCCATCAGCTAAACCTTCTTTAAAGTTTCCTTTTATGATAACACCATTTTTTTCTTTGTATTCTTGTTTTCCATTAGCAAGAACATTGTCTACATACAAAGCTACCATTTTTTTCTTTCATAGTTTTTTTACTTGTACTTACATTTGTAGTTTTTACTTCTTTAACTTCGCCTCCTGAGTTACCACCAATATTATCTAGGTTGACACAGGCAGTAAAAAAATTAATGCTAATAATATAATTCCTTTTTTTCATATAACCTCCTAAAGATAAAAAGAGATTGAAAAAGTTAAGAAACTTTTAATCCCTCCTTTATTTAATTTCTTAATCTAATTTTTTTATATCTGTAACTAAATCAAAAGCCACCAACGATTTTATCTCCTTCTTCGTTGTAAATAGTTTCTGAGTCCCCATCTATTTCATATAATGGTTTACCATCTCTATAATTTAGAATGCTTCCACCTTCTTTTTCCTTTCATAAATGTATTTCCATTTTTAAAGAAAAACTCAGTTTCTCCTATATTTTCATTTACTTTTTAGTAAAGGTTCTCCTGTTGAGTATAAATAATTTATGATCTCACCATTAGCATCTATCTTAGCAATAACTTTTCATTTTCCTTTTACAAGTTCAAATGTACCCATCATCTAATTTTTTTAGAGTTGCACCAATGTCTGTTAGATCATCATCTCTCAATTTAGAAACTACTTCATTATTTTTCATTATATAGAGTTGTTTCATCAGAATTACCAATCATTAAAGGATTTCCATTTTCATGATAATAAATAGATTCTTCTTTTTTTCAGCATCATAACTTAAGATTAGACTTCCATCATCATAATAAAGTTTTATGTCATCGTTTTCTGTAAAAATTTCCTAGTAAATTACCATTCTTATAGAATAATTCTTTAGATGTCATCTCACCATTTCACAAAAAGTTTCTTTTGCCATGATACTACCATCTTCATAATATTCTTCAAATAATCCATCAGGCAAACCATTTACAAAATTTCCCTTTACTTTGTATTTACCTGTTTTAAATTCAAATGTTCCAGTAGCTTCTTTTCCATCAGCATCATACATAAGTCCATCTTTTAATTCATATTTTACTCCACCACAGGCAGATAAAAAGCATTGCAAAAAAATTAATAATAGTGCTGATAATATTTTTTTCATAAAAAAACCTCCAATTTATTTTTAGTTTTTAATTATATCACAGTATTACAAAAATTAATTTAATCTATTTTTTTAATATCTGTAATTTCATCAAAAGTTACTCATGATTTGATTTTCCTTCTCTATCAAAAGAACTTCCATTCTCCATTGTTTTAGATTCATATAAATATCTTTCCATCTTTATAGTAAACAATCTACTGTTTACTCCATTTACTTTAAAGAAAGTTTGCCCCATTTTTAAAGAAGATTTCAGTGTCTCCAGATACAGAACTAGATGTCATTAACTTTTCTCCAGTTGAGTATAAATAAGTTAAAGTTTCTCCCTTAGCATCTATTTTAGCTATGATTTTATTATCTTTTTAGAATTTCAAATGTTCCATCTTCTAATTCTTTTAAAAGTTGTTCCAGTATCTATTGATTCACCATTTTCTATCTCAAATAAATACTTCATTATTTTCATTATATAGAGTTGATTTAGTTCCAGTCAATAACAAATAAAGGATTTCCATTTTCATGGTAGCTTGAACTTTTTCCCCGTTTGAAAGATTAAAACTCATAACTAATTGTCCATCATCATAGAAAAATATCCATTCTTTTTATCTTTTAAATAAGTGAGACATCAATTTTCCATTCTCTATAGTATACTTTCATCTTTTAAATGCATACCATTTGAAAAAAAGAGTCTTTCATCATAATACTTCCATTTAGCATAATATACTTCAAGTAGTCCATCAGCTAAACCATCTATAAATTTTCCTTTAGATTTAAAAACCATTTCAAATTGTTAGATTCAAAAAGTTCCACTTGCTTCTTTTCCATTCTCATACATAATTCCATCTTTGAATTCATATTTTGCTTTCCCACAAGCAGATAAAGGTATTAGAAAGACTAATAAAAGTGCTAATAGTATTTTTTTTCATAAAAATCCTCCAGTTTATTTTTTTAATTTTAATTATACCATAGTATTTAGAGTTTTAAATTAATCTATTTTTTTCATAAAAATGTCTAGAAATAAAAAAAGGATTAAAAAGTATTTTCAACTTTTAACCCCTTTATTTAATTTTTAATTTAATTTTTTTAACATCTGTAATATTGTCAAAGTTACTTATAATTTGTTTTCCTTCTCTATCAAAGAATTTCCATTCTCCTCCGTTAGACTCATATAAAAGGAACACCATCTTTATAGTTAAATCTAGAGCTTACTCCATCTCCTTTGAAGAAAGTTTGTCCATTTTTAAAGAAAAATTTCAGTATTCTCAGATGCAGTATTAGATACCATTAAAATTTCACCAGTTGAATATAGATAAGTTAAAAATTTGCCCATTAGCATCTATCTTAGCTATTACTTTACCATCTTTCACAAGTTCAAATGAACCATCTTCTAGTTTATTCAAAGTTGCTCCAGTTTCTACAGATTCTCCATTTTCTATTTTGAATAAAAACTTCATTATTTTCATTATATAAAGTTGATGTAGTTCCACCTATAACCAATAAAGGATTTCCATTTTCATGGTAAGTTATAGTTTCTCCTGTTTGAGGATTAGAAGCCATAACTAATTGTCCATCATCATAGAAAAGCTTTTAAACCTTTTTTTCGTTTGAAAAGTCAGCCATTAATTGTCCGTTTTTTTGTAGTATATCTCATCTTTTAAATAATTACCATTTGAAAAAAAGTATCTTTTACCATAATGCTTCCATCAGAATAATATCTTTCAAATAATCCATCAGCTAAACCATTTACAAATGTTCCTTTTAGCTTTTAAAAACCATTTAATTTAAATTCAAAAAGTTCCACTAGCTTCTTTTTCCATCTGCATATAAAAATTCCATCTTTAAATTCATATTTTTATTCCACCACAGGCAGATAATAACATTGCAAAAAGTAACAACAATGTTGACAATATTTTTTTCATTAAAACCCCTCCATTTTTAATTTTTTTAATTAATATATAAATCTTTCAATAAAAAAATCCATATAATTATATCATATTATTTAAAAATATTAATAAAAAAATATTGTAAAATTTTTTTCATAAAAACTTCTTTAGTTTATTTTTAAATTTTTATATTTATAAAAAAAGTTTGTCATTTTTAAAAAGTGAAAGTAGTTTATTTGACTTTCCTTATTCCAATAACTTTTTCAAGATCATTAGATATTTCTTCTCCATCTCTATTAAATAAAAATCTCTGTAATTTTATTTATTTTTATATAATGTTTTTCCATCTTTATAGTTTATTCTGAAGTTATTAGCATCTGCTTCAACAAAAAAACAGTTCCATTTTTTTAAAGAAAAATTTCTAATAATTCATTGTTATCATTGAGTCTCATTAATGGCTCTCCTGTTGAATATAGGAAGGTTACTATTGTACCACTAGCATCAAGTGTAGCTATAACTTTATTATTTTTTTACAAGTTGATATGAACCATCTTTTAATTTTTTTAAGTCTCCTTCATTATCTAGTGATTCATCACTATTCAATTTAAATAGAATTTCATTATTCTCATTATATAAAGTTGATATATTACCATTAGAAACCACTAGTGGCTTTCCATTTTTCATGGTAAATTATATAACTACCTGTTTTGATGTTACGACTCAAAAACTAAACTACCATCTTCATAGAAAAAGTTTTAAACTATCATCTTTTTAGAGGCCTTCAGAAGTAATTTTACCACTTTTGTAGTACATCTCTTCTGTCATCCTTACACCTGCTACAAAAAGTATTCTTTAACATAATACTTCCATCAGGATAATATCTCTCAAATATTCCATCGGGTAAAACCATTTACAAAGTTTCCTTTTGCTTTATTTTTCTGATATAAGCTCAAATGTTCCTGTAACTTTTTTTACCATCACCATATAAAAACTCCACCTTTGACTTCATATTTTTTTCTTTAGCAGAAATAGAAATAGACAATAAAAAGTAATAATAAAAAGTACTAATAAAATTTTTCATAAACATCTCCTTAAATTAATCTATTTTTTTAATATCTTCAACTTTGTAAGAATTCATAAGAATTTCGTCACCATTTTCATTATAGTATTTAGTTATCCCTTCATTTAATTCATGTATTGGTTTACCATCTTTATGATAGAGAATAAATTCTTTCCCATTACTTTTTAAAAAAATATTTCCATTTTTTTAAAGAAAAAAATTGAGTTTCAGCAGTTGAAGAATTAGTTGTAATCATTGGCTCTCCAGTTGAATAGAAATAAGTTAAAATACCTGTATTGTTATCCATTTTAGCTATAACTTTATCATCCATTATAATTTCAGAGAGACCATTCCCTACATTTTTTTATTATCATATCTAAATCTACTATTTTTTTCCCCATTTTCTTCTTTAGATAAAAATTTCACTGTTTTCATTATATATAGTAGAGTCCCTACCTATAGTAATTATCAATGGTTTTCCATTTTTCATGATATATTATATTTTTTTATCTTTATCAGCATCATAGCTTTCAACTAAACGTCCATCTTTATCAAAAAAAGTTTTTAGATATTTGCCATCTGTAGCAGTTGCTAGAGTCTCCCCACTTTTTATAGAATATTTCTTCTTTTATAAGAGTTCCATCTTTGAATTCATCTTTTATAAAAATACTCCATCAGGATAATATCTTTCAAATAGTCCATCAGGCAAACCATTTATATATTTTTCCTTTGGTTTTTATAACTGTTTAATATAAACTCAAATGTTCCAGTAGCTTCTTTTTCTATTAGCATACATAGTCCCATCTTTTAATTCATATTTTATTTTCGCCACAAGCAGTTAACAATAAAAATAGCAGAAAATGATAATAGAATTAATAATATTTTTCATAAAACCCTCCAATTAATTTTTTTACTAAATCTTAGCATTCTAAAAATACTGTCAATTAAAAGAAAAAAATTTTTTTATAAATTTAGCTATGATTTATAATTATAAATTTATAAAGATTGTAATTTTTACAAATTTATATTCTAAAAAAATTTTAGTATATTTAAATGATGAATTTATAAAAAAACATTCATAAAAAGTAATATTAATATTCATAATTAAAAATAAATAAATGAGAATAAAAAAATAGAAATAGTGTGAAATAAAAATAAAACATATTTAACAAAAAATCAAAAATATAGCTTTATTACAAAATTTTTTTGATGCTTTATTTAAGAATAAAATAACACTAAAAAAATTTTTAAAAAAATCATAAAAAACTCCCTGAAAGCTTGAAAATGATTAAAAGATATGATAAAAATTAATGTCAACAAAATTAGTATATTATAGCTGTCCGAAAAAAATAAAATAACAGCTGTAATAAAAATGGAAAGCGGGAAAAATACATAGTCTAAAAATACATTAGTTTATACATAAAAAGGAGAGAGAATGAGTAACAAAGAGAGAGACGAAAAATTTCTGAAATCTTGGTTAAAAAAGAAAATCAGTATAACAACTTCGACAGTTGTTAGTTTTTTAATTACTGGTGCAGCCAGTTATGCTGTTCCTAATGCTAAAATGAACAATGCAGGAACAAATTCAACATCTAATGCATCTCAAGAAGGTATAGTAGTTTGGGGATTGGGATCAAAAGCTCATGTTGGAGGTGCTGTTGTTCTTGGAACGAAAGCAGAAGCTAAAGGTTCTGGAGAAGATTCAAGTATAGCAGTGGGAAGAGAAGCTATAGCCAATGGAACTAATGCTCAAGCTATGGGAGTTAATGCTAGAGCAACAGGAGCTAAAAGTTTAGCTATAGGTTCAGATTCAGTGGCTCAGTCAGCAGGAGATATAGCCATAGGAAGTGGAGCTAGTGCAAGCACAGAATCAAGAGGAAATCCAGCAGTAACAACAAAAGGAGTAGCAATAGGGAGTGGCGCTATAGCTAAAGGGGAGTGTCAGCGTAGGAGATTCAGCTTATTCAGATTATTTTGGAGTAGCAATAGGATACAGAGCAGGTGCTGAAAAATACTACGACTGGAAATTCTTTTTCAAATGTGACAATAGGAGCAAATACAAGAGTTGGAGTACAAGGGACTAAAGTTTGCACAAGGAATAGCGATAGGAAGTGGAGTACAGGCTAACGAAGGAGCTTGGGCAAAAGGAGATCAATCTATAGCAATAGGGAGCAAATACAGAATCTACAGGAGATTCATCTATAGCAATAGGAGGAGATGATCTGGAGGTTGTATCTGCTAAAAATTCTTCATATAGTGATGCAAAGTTTGATAAAAATGGAAATAAAATAGGTGGAAACTCAAATAATACAGCTAGTATAAATAATATATTTAGTAGACTTACAGGAAGAGGAGCCATTCTTAATGGTGGAACAGGAACGGATGGTACGAACTATAGCCAATGGAGAAATACTCAGTCAGGACAAGGAGGAGTAGCTCTTGGAGTAAAATCTATATCAGGAGATATAGCACTAGCTATAGGGACATTCTCTGAAGCGACAGGAACTAACTCAGTTGCTATAGGGTACGGGAGCTCAAACTCCACAATCAGGAGCAGTAGCAATAGGAGGAGGATCTACAACTAATGGTCTTCAAGGTAGACAAATAACTGATGCAGATATAACACTTACAGATGGAACTACTATGACTTTAACTAATTTTGCTGGAGCAAGTGGAGTTTTAGAAGGAAGTATGGTTTCTTTTGGTAAGGCTGGTAATGAACGTCAATTAAAACATATAGCACCTGGAGAAGTTACAGCTACAAGTACAGATGGAATCAATGGTTCTCAATTATTTGCAGTAGCTAAAAAATTAGGTGATGATATCAGTAAATTTAAATATGTTTCTATAAAAATCAAATGATGCAGGAAACAAATTAAATGACGGAGCAACAGCAAATAATGCTATTGCTATAGGACCTAATGCTTCAACAAAAAGTTGAAAGTGCAGTATCTTTAGGAGATGGAGCTAATGTACTTCCAGGACCTACAAAAGATAAAGCTGGAACTTTATTACAAACAGTAATATCTTCAGGTTCAGGAGTAGCTATTGGTAAAAATGCTACAGCAACACAAGCTGGGGTAGCTATAGGAGACACTTCTTCTACAGTTACATCAGGTATAGCTATAGGTAGAGAAGCAAAAAGTAAATAATAAATATGAAGCGACTTCAGGACCATATGTAAAAGGGGACAGCCAAGATGGGTATATGAATTATGATCGTGTACAAAACCCTGATAATTTACAATATAGTAAAACAGAAACTACAGGAAATAATATATTCAGTCCAGACAGATATAATGGACAAGGTATTGCAATAGGATATAAAGCAGAATCAAATTTATTTGGTACAAGTTTAGGTAATAGTGCAGTTGCAAAACTAGGAGGATTGGCTTTAGGAACTTTTGCTAAGGCTGAAGGAGCAACAGCAACAGCTATAGGTCTAGGTGCTAACTCTAGTGGAGCTAGAGGAATAAGTATGGGTAGACAAGCTTCTGCAACTACAGCTGATTCAGTAGCAATAGGTACTGGAGCAAGAGGTGGAGCTTCTAGTGCTGGAGGAAGTGTAGCAGTAGGAGGAGGAGCAGCAGCGACTGGAACTCAAGCTATAGCAATTGGAGGTCTTTATGGTAATGACCTTTATTCGTCATCTGCAACTACAGATGGAGCAGGAAATTTAACTAAAAATACTCAAGCTAGTGGAGAAGCTTCTATAGCTATGGGGGTTAACACAAAAGCAACAGGTAAACAAGCATTAGCAATGGGATCAGATGCTCAAGCTAAAGAGGAAGCTTCTATAGCTATGGGGGTTAATGCAGTAAGTGAAAATGGAATAGCAATAGGGAAAGATTCTATAAGTGGAAAAGATGCTAGTGTATCTGTTGGTCTAGGAGCAGACAGTAACGCTGGAGGAATAGCAGTAGGGAAAAATGCAAAGTCTAAGTCTCCAACTTCATAGGAATAGGAGAAGGAGCAATTGCTAATGCTAATAGTGTTGTAATAGGAACAAATACTAACATAGGGAGATCAAAAATGCTGTTTTTAATAGGAGATGGATCTTCAGTAGGGTACACCTACAAGACAAGAGGCAATAGGAGTAATATCTATAGGGCAAAATGCAGGTAAAGACAGTGCAGGACCTAATCTTATGAGTACTATTAATTTAGGGTCTAATACAAAAGTAGGAGATGCTGCAAGAACAACAGTACTTTCTCAATCAATAGCAATAGGTAGTGGGAATAGTCCAGGACAAGGAGCTTGGGCTAGAGGAGATCAATCGATATCAATAGGTTCTGATACTGAAGCAACAGGAGATTCATCAATAGCAATAGGTGGAGATGATCTAGTTAATGTCTCAAGAGCAAACTCTAGTTATAGTGAAGCTAAATTTGATAAAAATGGTAATCCAATAGGAGGATCATCAACTCAAACAGCGACTATAAATAATATATTTAGCAAACTTACAGGAAGAGGGGCTATTTTAGCAGGCGGAACAGGAACAGACGGTAGAACCTATAACCGTTATGATGGAACAACATCAGGTCAAGGAGCAGTTGCTTTAGGGGTAAAAGCTCAATCAGGAGATATAGCTCTAGCAATAGGTACTATGGCTGAAGCTACAGGAACGAACTCAGTTGCAATAGGTACAGGAGCTCAAGCACCTCAATCTAATGCTGTTGCTATAGGTGGAGGTTCTACAACTTTTGGAATACAAGGAAGACAAGTAAAAGATGCAGATGTAACACTTGCAGATGGAACTACTATGAACTATAGTGGTTTTGCTGGAGCAGATAATGTTTTAGAAGGAAGCATGGTTTCTTTTGGTAGAGAAGGTAAAGAACGTCAATTAAAACATATAGCACCAGGAGAAATCTCAGCTGCAAGTACAGATGGAATCAATGGTTCTCAACTATATGCAGTTGCTAAAACACTTGGAGAAGGATGGAAAGCTGATGCAGGTGGAAACAAAATTGGTTCATCTACATTGACATCAGTTAAACCAGGAAATACTGTAGTTTATTCAGCAGGTTCTAACTACAAGTTAAACAAACTGTAGATGCTACTAATGGTAAGCAAACTTATGAATATAGTTTAAATAAAGATTTAACGTGACTCAAGGATTAGCAGTAGGTCACAGATGGAGCAGGATTTACCAAATCCAGCAACTTCCAGGAGCAACAACTCCACGGATTAGTAGCAGCTACAGATGTGCGGATGCATTAAATAGTGTAGGATGGAAGAGGCAGCAGCGGATGCAGCAGGAACAGGAGCACACTGGAACTCCAGGGTGCACCAGCTAGTTTAAAAATGGATCCAGCAGTATCTTATGTAGCAGGGATAACTTAACAGTGGCGCAAGATACAGACAGCTGGAATCACAAATATATACATATAGTCTAAACACAGCATTGAAAAACAGACTCACATCAATGAATTCACAGCGACGGGAATAAGACTATAACCTAGATGGAGGTGGATTAACAGTAAAGTCCAGCAACTCCAGGAACTGCACCAATATCTATAACAAAGATGGAATCAGTGCTGGAAATAAAGTTATCAAAATGTAGCACCAGGAGTAAATCCAACAGATGCAGTAAATGTATCTCAATTAACTAAATTAAGTACAAATACTATCCAATTAGGTGGAGATAATGCTTCCAGATTACAACAACACAACAACTAGATAAAACAGGAGGCATCAAGTTTAATATAGTTGGAGAAAAATGGAATTGTAACAAAAGCAACTGGAGATAAAAGTAACTGTAGGAGTAGATACTTCAACAATAGGTGCAAACATTAAATTGAAGTATAAATCTAATTCAGATGCTGCAACAGCAAAAGATGTAAAAATTATCTGATGGACTAGATTTCAAAAATGGTAAATTTACAACAGCAAGTGTAGGAGCAAACGGTGAGGTTAAAGTATGACACTGTAACATCAAGGAATCACAGTTACAGATGGAAAAGCAACAGTACCAACAACAGATGGATTAACAACAGCAAAAAGATATAGCAAATGTTGTAAATAATCTAGGATGGAAAGCTAATATAGCAACAGTAGGAACAGGTGAAATTGCAACAGGAACAACACCAAGTGCACAATTAGTTAAGAATGGTTCAACAGTTTCATACATAGCTGGAAATAACATGATAGTTAATCAAGTAGTAGATGCAGCTGGAAATCATAACTATACTTATAGTTTAAATAAACAATTAAAAAGCTTTAGAATCAACAGAATTTATTAATCCAACAAGTGGAAATAAAACTGTAGTAAATGGAGATGGTTTGACAGTAACTCCAGCAACACCAGGAGCTAAAAATATTTCTATCACAAAAAGATGGAATCAGTGCTGGTGATAAGAAGATTACTAATGTAGCAGATGGAGATATTACACCAACATCAAAAGATGCAATAAATGGTTCTCAATTATATAAACTAGCTTCTAATACTATAAGCTTTAGGTGGAGATGGAGCAACATCTACAAATACACAACAATTGAATAAGAATGGTGGAATTAAATTCCACATAGTTGGAGATAATGGTATTATTACTGAGGCTAACAATGATAAGGTAACAGTAAAAAGTTAATACTGCAACTATAGGAAACAACATTACTCTAAAAATATGCAGCTAATGGAGCAAAATGCTCAAACTGTAAAAATTATCAGATGGACTAAACTTCCAAGATGGTAACTTTACTAAAGCAACTGTTGATACACAAGGTAAAGTAAAAATATGATACTGTAACACAAGCAATAGCACCAACAACAGATGGAAAAGCTCAAGTAACTCCAGGGTCAACTCCAGGACTTGCAACAGCAACAGATGTTGTAAATGCTATAAATAATACAGGATGGAAGGCTACTGCAGGTGGAAATGTAACTGGAACAGCAACTCCAACTGTAGTAAAGAATGGTCAAGAAGTAGAATTTAAAGCTGGAGATAACTTAAAAAGTAAAAACAAACTATAGATCCTACAACAGGAAAAACAAACTTATGAATATAGTTTAGCTAAAGGATCCAACAGGATTAAATTCAGCAGAATTTACTAATGCAACAGGAGACAAAACTAAGATAACTGCAGGAAGTACTGAATATACAAATGCAGCTGGGGATAAAAACTGTTGTTAACTCAGATGGAATAACAATAAGTTCATCAACTCCAGGAGCTAAAGATATATCTGTAACAAAAAAATGGTATTAGTGCAGGAGACAAAGTTATTAAAAAAATGTTGCAACAGGTGTAAATCCAACAGATGCAGTAAATGTTTCTCAATTGAAAAGATGTTGATAACAAGGTTACTAATGTTAACAACACTATAAATAAAGGTCTAAACTTCAAAAGGAAATACTGGAGCGACAGTAAAACAAACAATTAGGAGATACTCTTGAAATTGTTGGAGAAGGAAATAAGGCTGATAGTGAATATAGTGGAGAAAAACATTAAAGTAGTTGAAAATGGTGGAAAATTAGTTGTTAAGATGGATAAGAATGTAAAAATCTGAAACAATAACAGCTAATACAGTAAATACTAATACAGTAGCAGTAGGAATGCCAGGTAAAGATGGAGTAATAACTGTAAAAGATGCTAATGGAAAAGATGGAGTATCTATCAATGGAAAAGATGGTTCTATTGGATTAAATGGAAAAGATGGATCATCAGCAACAATTTCTACAGTTCAAAGGTAATCCAGGAACAGCAGGAACACCAGGCTCAACTATGGATAGAATCCAATACACTGATAAATCTGGAACTCCTCATCAAGTAGCAACATTAGATGATGGTATGAAATATGGTGGAGATACTGGAGCAGTTATCAACAAAAAATTAAATCAACAAGTTAATGTAGTAGGTGGAATCACAGATACAAATAAACTAAGTACTAAAGACAATATAGGAGTTGTATCAGATGGTTCTAACAACTTAAAAAGTAAGACTTGCTAAAGATTTAGATGGACTTGAATCTGTAACAGTTAAAAATGCTTCAGGAAATTCAACAGTGGTAAATGGAAATGGAGTAACTATAACATCACCTAGTGGAGATACAGTAAGCCTAAGTGATAAAGGTTTAGATAACGGTGGAAATGTTATTAAAAATGTTGCAGCTGGTAAAAGATGGAACAGATGCTGTTAACGTAGATCAATTGAATAAAACAGTAAGCAATGTTGTTAATGCAACAGGGAGATGCAGTTGCTCAAGTTAACAATAAGGTTGATAAATTAGGAGATAGAGTAAATAAAGGACTTTGCAGGAGCAGCAACAATGGCAGGACTAGAATTTATGGATATTGGAATCAACCAAGCAACAGTTGCAGCAACAGTTGGAGGATATAGAGGTACTCATGCAGTTGCAGTTGGGGTTCAAAGCAGCTCCTACTGAAAAACACAAGAATAAACGCAAAAGTTGCTATGACTCCAGGAAGCCGTACAGAAACTATGTACTCTATTGGAGCATCATATAGATTCAACTGGAGATAATTTTTAAGTTTAATAATTTAAAGTTTGAAAGGGTAAATATCTTAGGGTATTTACCTTTCAAACATTTTTATAATTATCTATTGAATACTATAAAAATATTTATTTTATAATGTTGTTATGCTATATATTGGAATAGTTATTAAATAATTATATTTTTAAAAAAATGAGGAGAAAAAAATAATGAAAAAAAGGGATTAGAATTCTTGCTTTTTATGCTTTTTAGCTATATTTTTTTACTGGATGTTTTTGCATCAAATGTAGATGTAAAAGGTCAAAAGATATATGCAAGAGAATATAAAGGAATGAAGATTGAATTAAGTCGTTCTGATTTAAGTGGAATTTTTGTAGATATACAAAAACATGAGTAATTTAGATATAGCTATTATTTGGAAGGAATCAACTTTAGGTGGTTCAAGAATAATAAGACATGATGCCATTGTGTACCCAGCTCTAAATGATGAAAATACAGTTTTAACTGAATTACAAAGAAGAACTTTTTGTTATTCATAGAGCAGAGGATTTCTACTATGTGGATCCCTGTTTTTATATGCTCAAAGTGGAGTTAGAATTAAACCTCTAAAATATCCAGTTGAGTTAAAAATTAGTTATAAGAACTAATGGAGCAAAAGAAACTCTATCTATTTTCTTAGATAATAATTATAGAAGTGATGAGAATGCTAAGTCTGAAAGATATCAAGAAGATGCTTATACAAAAACAAAAGAAAAGTTGATGCTAAGAATTTAGATAAAAGACTATCAAAAAAACAAAAAAATAAACAGAAGAGATAAGGCTGATGATCTTCCTGATGCAAAAAGTAGTTAAAGAAAAATCCACCTGTTCAAGATGAATTATACATTAATCATAGAACTAAAAATAAATATTAAAAAAATAAAAAGTCAGGAACATTGAAATCCTGACTTTTTTTATTTTAAAATAACTTATTTAACTTGTTGTCCATTTTTGAAAGTAGCTTGTTGCATTAATTTACCATTTTTCATCATAAGCTTTTAGCAACTCCATCTCTTTCTCCATTTTTATAGTTTTCTTCTATAAATACTTTTACCATTTGGATAATAGCTTCTTCCAAGTCCTTCTGGTTTACCATTTTTTTATAGTTAAGTTCCATTTTTATTTTGCCATCTTCCTCAGTAATCTTTTTTTGAATTCCAACTTGTACTCCATTTTTTTAAAAAGTAGCTTCACTAGATAATTTACCACTTGGATAATATAATTTTTGAATATCCATCCATAACACCATTTTTAAATTCAGCTCTAGCATCTAGCACACCTTTTTTTCATCATAGTTTTCTAAAACTCCTGTATAAGGAGCATTTTTGTCCAGCTTCATATACAACATTTCCTTTAACTTCTATATTGCTTGATTTAATTACCTTTGCTGAGAATGAAAGTGCAGAACACATAACAAATAAAGCTAATAATATTTTTTTCATAAATTTTACCTCCAAATTATTTAATTTATAATGTAGCTATATTATATCATATAATTTATAAAAAAATTCAATAACATATGTTACCAATAAAAAAACATCACCTAGCTAACTAAGTGATGCTTATTCATAATAATTTATTTTACTTGTTTACCATTTTTGGAAAGTTGCTTGTTGAACTAAGTTACCATTCTCATCGTAGGCTTTAGCAAGACCATTTCTCTCATCATTTTTTTATAGTTTTCTTCTGTACGAAGTTTACCACTAGGATAGTAAGTTTTTACTAATCCTTCAGCCTTACCATTTACTAAATTGAATTCAGTAACTAATTTTCCATTTTTCATCATAAGCCTTAGCCGGTCCAGTTTGTTGCCCATTTTTATAAGTAGTTTCTATTTTTAGTTTCCCATTTTCATAGTAATCCTTTTTGAGGACCAACTTGTTTTCCATTTTTGGAAAGTAGCTTCACTAGATAATTTTTCCATTTGGAAAATATTTTTTTGAACTACCATCTTGTATACCATTTTTAAATTCAGTTCTAGCTTCTAAAACATTTTTTTCATTATAAGTTTCAATAAAAACCTGTATAAGGAGCATTTTGTCCAGCCTCATATACAACATTTCCTTTAACATCAATGTCAGTTGCCTTAATAACTTTCGCTGAGAAAGAAAGACAGAACACATAACAAATAAAGCTAATAATATTTTTTTCATATTTAAACCTCCGAATTATTTAAATTTATATTGCTTTTTGTATGATAATATATATTTTTTGTAAAAAAATTTTTCAGTAACATATGTTACTAAAAAAAGATTATTTAATAATTTTTATTGTAAGCTTTCTTAAACTCTTCAAGACTTATTCCATATCTATTTAGTTTAGCCATGAATTGTTTTCCATTTGAATAGCCAATACCTAGTTCAGCACCAAGTAAAGCTCTTAAATCAGCTGAATTATCTTTTTCCAATCAAGTTATAATCTATCATTAAATCTAAATTAAAAAAATATTCTCTGAATTATCTAAACAAAATCTTGCTTTTTCAAGTGCCGTGATAATATCCTCTGGAGAAGCATTTTCAACTCCAACATCTCCATCTTTTTGTACCACTTATACGAGAAATATAGGCATTTTTTTGCATTGGGAAAAATGTTTGCATAAGTATTTTTCTTATCTCTTCACCTGCATAATCAGGGTCTGTTAAAATTATAAGCCCCTTATTTTTCATAGGCAAGCTTTTAATATTTCTATACTTTTATTTTTTTCTAACGGCATGACCATTAACTTGAAAAAAACTTCTGCATCAACAGCATTCTTAACTGCTGAAATATCATCTTTTTCCTTCAACAACAATAACTTCTTTTATTTTCTTTTTTTCATTTTTATCCTTATTAAAAATTCTGCATTATTTGGAGTTCTTGGGAATGGTATTACGTCTCTGATATTTTGCATACCAGTTAGATACATCATCATTCTTTCGAAACCTAATCCATATCCAGAGTGAGGGAAACTTCCAAATCTTCTTAAATCTAAATAAAATTCATAATCTTCTTCATTAAGTCCAAGTTCCTTCATTCTCTTTGAAAGAAGCTCATAACTATCTTCTCTTTGAGAACCACCAATAATTTCTCCAATTCCTGGTGCAAGCAAGTCCATAGCTCTAACAGTTTTGTTATCTTCATTAAGTTTCATATAGAAAGCCTTAATATCTTTTAGGATAATCAGTTACAAATACTGGTTTTTTTGAAGTATTCTTCTGCTAAATATCTTTCATGTTCACTTTGTAAATCTATTCCCCATTTAACAGGAAATTCAAATTTCTTTCCAGATTTTTTTCTAAAATTTCTATTGCTTCTGTATAAGTAACTCTACCAAAAATCATTGTTAAGTACATTATTTAATTTATCAAATAGTCCTTTTTCAATAAATGAGTTAAAGAATTCCATTTCTTCAGGACAGTTATCCATAACATATTTAATGATATATTTTAACCATTGCTTCTGCAAGTTCCATTAATGCAAATATATCACCAAAAAGCAATTTCAGGCTCTACCATCCAGAATTCAGAAGCATGTCTTGCTGTATTTGAATATTCAGCTCTGAATGTTGGACCAAAAAGTATAGACATTTCTAAAAAGCAGCACAGAAAGTTTCAAGGTTTAATTGACCGCTAACTGTTAGATTAGTAGATTTACCAAAAGAAGTCTTTAGAGAAATCAACTTCTCATTTTTCCTTCTTAGGTACTTTGTTTAAGTCAAGAGTTGTAATTCTAAACATTTCTCCAGCACCTTCAGCATCAGAACCTGTTATGATTGGAGCATGTACATAAACAAAGTTATTTTCTTGGAAAAAAATTTATGTAATGCATAAGCAAGTACAGATCTAACTCTGAACACTGCTGAGAAAGTATTTGTTCTTGCTCTTAAATGTGCCTTTAGTTCTTAAATATTCAAAAGTATGTCTTTTATTTTTGTAATGGATATTCTAAATCTGCTTTTTTTGGAATATTTCAATTTCCTTAGCTTTAACTTCTAAATCTTGTCCACTACCTTCTGATTTAACAAGAGTTCCTTTTACTTTAATAGTAGAAGCTATTGAAAGTCTTGAAATTTCATCAAAATTTTCAAGTCCTTCTTCAAAAAACTATTTGAACCCCTTTAAAAAAAGAACCATCATTTAATTCAATAAAACCAAATTTCTTTTTGGTCTCTAATTTTTCTTACCCAACCAAAAAGCTCTATTTCTTTGTTTAGGTAATCTTCACCGTGTCTAAAAAAATATCTTTTACAGTAATCATCATAATAAATCCCCTAGTTTTTTTAAAAATCTTTTTCATCAACGATTTCTATACTATCTAAATGTTTTTTTAACCTGTGCTTTAAACTGATCTAAATACATTCTTCTATATATTTCTCTATCTTTTTATTTCTTCTTCAGTAAGTTTTTCTTTCCTTACTTAATTTAGCATAGTAATTGACCTTTTGCTATTATATCTTTCATTTCCATTTTTTTACACCTCTGTTGAAAAATTATAACACTAGCACCTTTGTTTGTAAAGTTTAATCAGCAGTGTGATAATTATTAATATATATAATATATCCCATAGAAAGAGATAGTGCAAGTATTGAAGAACCTCCAGCACTTATAAATGGTAAGGGTATACCAAAGACTGGAAGTAAACCTATAGCGACTCCTATATTTATAATAACCTGAGTTATAATATAGCCAGCAATCCCTGAAACTAAGTACTTGTGGAAGAAAGTTTTTTTGACTTAGCAGCAACACTCATTATCAAAAACAAATAAACTAAAGAATGAAAAATAAAACTGCAATCATTCCAATAAAAACCTGTTTCTTCAGCTAAGTTTGCTATGGCAAAATCTGTTTCAACTTCTGGAATGTAGTTATACTTTTTGAACTCCATTTCCTATACCTTTTCCGAATATTCCACCTGTTCCAAAAAGCAATAAGTGATTGATAGATTTGATAAGCATCACTTATGTCATAGTTATTATGTAGTATTCCTTCTAAATATACTTTAAGTCTATGTTGTTTATAACCACTTGAGAATTTTTAGTGTATAATAGAACACTGAACTACCCAAAAAGAATAAGAAATGAAATAATAAAAAGTAAGAAATTTATTTGAAATATCTGATAAAAAAATATCATAAAAAGCTGCTATCATAATGTAGTGTATAGCTGTTCCCATATCGTGCAATGCAAAAGAAATAACTAAAGCAAAAAAATAGAAGTATATAAGAAGACCGAACAAAAAAATTTTACAATATATGGAATCTTCTCTTTTAGTATCCTTACCTCTTGCAAATATAGTAGATATAGCAATAACAAAAAGGAACTTTAAAAAGTTCTGGAACTTGTATACTCAATCCTCCTAATCTAATCCAGCCTTTACCACCATTTATTGTTGGAAATATACTACTGGGCCAATAGGCAATAAAACCAAAGATAAAAAGACTAATAATGAGGAAAAAGAGTTCGAAAACCTTTTCCTCTTATATTTTTATCAAAAAAATCAGCAATTTTTTTGTTCTCATAATAAAGAAAATTATAAAAAGAGGCAAATAAAATAGTTAATTGTTTAATACCTTTCTCCAAAACTTTAGCATTGTCAAATCTAGATATTGAACTTATAAAAATTCAAAGTTCCTATCAATACTAAAATCACAAAAAAAGCAATAATATTATTTCTTCTTTTTATTTTTTTCTTTTTCTTTCTTTTTCTTTTTCTTTGTTTTATTTCATTAATCTTATTGTGGATAGCTACTTGATCGGTAGCTCTATTGTTAAAATCTAATTTCCTTTTTCATTTTTACCTCTAAAAAAATTGATAATTTATATTATAACATATTTTTTTAGTTACAATTATAAAAAATGATAAAAATATAATAAAAAAATTAAAAATAATTAGATGAGAGGAATTTATATGAAAATAAAAAAATATCTTTTTTTATTAATTTTACTTTTTTTAGCATTAATCTTCTTGCAGCTAATAGTAAAAAAATAAAAAAATATTCGATACTTCAAAAACTTAATGTAGCAAAAAAACACAAGTTTTAAATGGCCCTGTAAAAACTTACCATAAGAATGGAAAGTTAAAAATCAAAAAGAATATTATGTGAATAATAAAAAAGTCTGGTATATGGCAATATTACCATGAAAATGGTAAAATTAAAGTCTGAAGCAATATTTAATACTTTATCTCAAGATGAAGAAGCAATTGTCAAAACTTATGATGAAAAAGGAGTTATAATAAGTTCAGGTAAGGTTGTGAATGGAGAAATGGTTGACATTTGGACTTATTATGATGAAAATGGGAAGAAAACTAAATACCTATGACTTAAAAAAAGGGAGTAATAATAACTTATAGTGAAAAAGGAAAAGTAATACTTCAAGTATCTGAAAAAAAGCTTTTACTTAACCGTTTGGAAGAAATAATGGTGGAGGTGAATAATGACAGAGCTAGAGCTAATGAGGAAAAAAATTGATGAAATTGATGAAAAAGCTTTTTAGTTTTTGTTTAAAGAAAGATTAGAAGTTTCAAAAGCAAATTGGTATATTGAAGAAAAAAATATAAGATGAGTATTTTTTTGATCCATGAAAGAGAAAAAAACAAATAATATCAGAGGCAACAGAAGCCATGCCTGATAATGAAAAAAATATACAGAAAAGTTTTTTTACATAATTTAATGGATATAAGTAAGGAGGTTCAAAGTGAATGAGAAAAATTTGGACTTTTAGGTAAAAAGCTTTCACATTCTCTATCACCACTTCTACACAAGGTCTTTTTTTGAAAAAAATTTGGAGTAGAGGCTGAATACAAGCTATATGAAGTTGAAGAAACTGAAATAGATAAGTTTAAAAAGCTATATGCTTGAAAAATTCTATTGAAGGAGTAAATATAACTGTTCCTTACAAGAAGGTATTTTTTTAGATAAACTAGATTTCATCAGTGATGAAGCTAAAAGCAATAGGTGCTATAAATCTTCTCTATATAAAAGATAATAAATTTTATGGCGATAACACAGATTATTACGGTTTTAAAGAGACACTTATTAGTAATCAAATAGAACCAAGTGAGAAAAAAAGATAGCAATTATCGGTAGAGGTGGAGCTAGTGCCAGTGTGTATAAAGTTTTTAAAAGGATATGGAAGCAGAAGATATAACTTTCTATTTTAGAAAAGATAAATTGAGTGAAATAGAATTTCCAGAAAAATATAGAAGGCGATATAATAATAAATACAACTCCTGTTGGAATGTATCCTAATATTAAAGATAATATTGTAGATGAACAAATTTTAAAAAAATTCAAAAATAGCTATAGACTTAATATACAATCCTTTAGAGACAAAAATTTTTAAAAAAATAGCAAGAGAAAAATGGTTTAAAAAAACTATAAATGGAATGGAAATGTTGATAGAACAAGCCTTAAAGACAGATGAAATTCTGTATGATATTGTCTTATCAAATCAACTTAGAGAAAAAAATAATTAAAAAAATAATAAAGAGGGTTAAAGAGTTTTATGAAAATAATGGTAATTAATGGACCTAACTTAAATATGTTAGGGTATAAGAGAAAAAAATATCTATGGGACTTTCACTTATGAAGATTTATGTAAGTATATTGAAACTTATCCAAACTATAAGGAGAAAGATATTGACTTTACATTTTTACAAACTAATCATGAAGGTGAAATAGTTAATTTTATACATAAAGGCTTATACAGAAAAAAATATGATGGTATTGTTTTTGAATGCAGGGGGCTATACTCACACATCAGTTGCTATACATGATGCAATAAAGGCAGTTAGTATTCCCACTGTGGAAGTGCATATCTCAAATATTCATGCTAGAGAAGAATTTAGAAAAGTTTGTATGACTTCACCTGCCTGTGTTGGACAAATAACAGGACTAGGAAAGTTAGGCTATGTTTTAGCAGTTGTATATTTAACAGAAGAAAGGAAAAAAATAAATATGAAATTAATATCTTGGAATGTAAATGGAATTAGAGCAGCTATAAAGAAAGGTTTTTTTAGATTATTTTTAATGAACAAAAATGCTGATATATTCTGTTTACAAGAAACAAAAATTAAGTGCAGGACAATTGGATTTAGAATTAAAAAGGTTATCATCAATATTGGAACTATGCTGAAAAAAAGGTTATTCAGGAACTGCAATTTTTTTACTAAGGAAGAACCTTTATCAGTTAGTTATGGTCTAGGTATAGAAGAACATGACAAAAGAAGGAAGAGTTATTACTCTTGAATTTGAAAAAAATTCTATATGATAACAGTTTACACTCCTAACTCTAAAGATGAACTTTTAAGACTTGATTACAGAATGGTATGGGAAGATGAATTCAGAAAGTACCTAAAAAAATTTAGAAAAAGAAGAAACCTGTGGTTGTTTGTGGAGACTTAAATGTTGCTCATAAAGAAATAGACTTAAAAAAATCCAAAGACTAATAGAAGAAATGCAGGGTTTACTGATGAAGAAAGAGGTAAGTTTACTGAACTTTTTAGAAAGTGGTTTTCATCGATACTTTTAGATATTTTTATCCAGACTTAGAGCATGCTTACTCTTGGTGGTCATATAGAGCAAATGCAAGAAAAAAATAATACAGGGTGGAGAATAGATTATTTTGTTGTGTCTAAGGCTCTTGAAAAATATCTAGTAGATGCAGAAATTCATGCTCAAACAGAAGGATCAGACCATTGTCCAGTGGTACTATTTCTAGATTTTAAAAAAATAATCAATTATTAGTAACAAAAATTTTTTTACAATATTTTTTTACGGAGGTATTTTATGAAAAAAATCAAAAAAAGTTTTTTTGGGCTATTTGCCTTTCTGCTAGTATGTGGCAATATAAATGCTGGGTCAGTAGGAGCACCTGAGGAATATCCTGGTATTAGATATGACTATAATAATGTCAATGTAAGTCTTCCAGTTTTTTTAATTTTACAGAAAAATTTGACTAATGGTGGAAACTATATAAGAGTAGGAGGAAATTCTACATTAGATATCGCTTCTGATTTAAATATTAATTTAACGAGCAATATACCAATCTCATATTCACCAGGTGTATATGGAAATGCAGTTGGTTTAGGAGCTTTTGGAAAAAAATAATGGAGCACCTACCATAAATGCTAAAAAAATGTTAAAAATAAAAAGTTGAAGCAGGAGCAGCTGATGGTAATAATGCTCCTAGAGGAATGGTAATGTATGATGGTGCTAAGTACTTTGGAGAAAAATATAGATATAAATTTAATTACAAATTCTACAACTGAAGGGAATGATGTAATAGGACTTGATTTTGGAACAAATGATGAGAATTTAGTAGGAAATCCTAGTAATACTGTAATGAATGTCAAAGATATAAATATAAAAAAATAGAAAAATAACCAAGTTGTGATACCAGCTGGTGGTGAGCAAAAATACACTGGTTGGACTTTGGCAGTATGGAGAAAAAAATCAAACATCAAGCTTTACATCAACAGGAAATTTGAATATAGAAATAGATGATAAGACAAATAAGGCCTCATATCATACTTCAGTAGGAATCATTGTTGCAGGTGATAGTGCAGCAAAAAAATGACTTTAAATAATTCAAATATCAAAATAAAGTCAAAAAGCAGATAATGACTATTATGGAGGGGCTATTGTTTTAGGTTATCCAGATTATGAAGCTGCAACAACAGGACAAGGAGCAACTTTAGAATCTAAAGGAAAGATGGTTTTAGATACTACAGAAGCACCTGATGTTGCAACATTAAATTTACATGGTCATGGAAGCTTATTTAAAAGCAGATTTTTGAAAAACAGTTCAACTGAAATAAAAATCAGGAGGAACTGCTATTAGATTTTGCAGGAGTTTCTCAAGAGTTTATTAATGAAGGTGAAGATACTAAACCAGGAAGAGATTTAACTATAAGTTTAAAGAATGCTAAAATTACAACTTCAGCTACTGCTCCTTATTCTGCTCCTTTAATTGTTGTTGAAGATGGTGTTAAAAATGCAACTTTCAATTTATCAGGTCCTGGAAGCATAGCAAAAAGCAGCAGAGAAAAAATAATTTACTTTCAGTTAAAGGAAAGGCTGATGTAACTTTAAATATAAGTGATGGAGCAAAGGCAAGTGGAACAATCACAAGAGGTTCTAGTGGTGAAATAACAACTAATATTACAAATAATGCTGTTTGGTCAGTACCTGCAAACAGTGGAAGTACTTATTCTTCTAATTTAACTTTAAAAAAATGGAGGAACTCTTAATCTGTCAGATGAAAGTCATCCACATACTAGTGGAATTAATTATTATGAAGTTAAAGTTTTTGGTTCTAAAACTGATGATGGAAAAACTTGTTAATGACAATGGAGTAATAACTATGGCTAATACTTCATATAATGATGAAGTTGAAATCTATGGTAATTATGAAGGTAAAAAAATGGAGCAAAAAAATTAAAATGAATACATTGTGGAATGCTCCAGGTGATGCTAATGGTACAAACTCAAAAATCAGACATATTGAAAAATTTTACAAGGAGGTTCTTCTAAATTAGGAAATGCAACAGGAGTTACAGAAATTGTTCCTGTAGCTCTCGATGGAAGAGTAAATATAATAGAAGGAAATATTCAAAAGGTAGCTCAAGCAGTAAATACTGTACCTGTTGTAGTTGCTGACAAAGCAGTTGCTGGAACTTTCGTAGGAACAGCTCAAACAACAGGAGCTGGAGAAGTTCAACTTACAAGTAAACTAAACAGTAATGGTCAAAGAGTATTCTTCTGGACATTGAACGCCCTAGATGGAACTAACCCTTATGATGATGGTACAAGTAAAAAAATTATAGATTAGGAAAGGCTAGAACAATACTTAATTCATCAGTGGCTGGATATATAAATACAGCTAAGGTAAATATGGATTCAGGTTTTACTAGTTTATCAACTTTACATGAACGTAGAGGAGAAAAATGCCCTAGATGTAAATAATAGAAAAGGACAAGCTTGGGCTCGTATAATTGGTCAACACTCAAAAAGATGAAGGTAAAGAAAGATTTAACTATGAAACAGATATATATGGAGTACAAAGCAGGATATGATTTTTAACATAAAAAAATTCTGAAGATGGAAACAGATATACAGGATTATACTTTACCAATACAGCTGCTAATACAGACTTTTTATGATAGATATAGAGCTGAAAATGGTATCATAGTTTCAGATAAATATACAGGTAAAGTTAAGACTAAAGATTTTTAGTTTAGGGTCTTACAACAACAAAAATACTATAATAATGGTTTCTATTTAGATTTAGTAGGACAATTATCTTTTATCAATAATAAATATAATTCAAGAGATGGAGTGTCTACTAAACAAAGAGGAAATGCTTTTAGCATTCTCAGTTGAAGGTGGAAAAAAATTATGGTTTAGGAAGTAATTGGACAATTGAACCACAAGCTCAATTAATCTATCAATATTTAAATTTAAAAAGATTTTAATGATGGAGTACGTGAAGTTCATTATGGAAATGACTCTGCTCTTCGTGCTAGATTAGGTTTCAGAACTACATATAAGAAATCTTTCTATTCTATAGCTAATGTATGGCATGATTTCAGTAATACAACAGAAGCGAACATAGGTTCTGATGTAGTAAAAAGAAAAAAATATTCTGCAACTTGGGGAGAAATTGGTCTAGGAGTACAACTTCCAATAACAAATAGTGCTTATGTATACTCAGACATAAGATATGAAAGATCATTCACATCAAATCCTAAGCATAAAGGATATCGTGGAACAGTTGGATTTAAATATACATTCTAATTTATAAAAAAATGGGGCTGTTGCAACAGCCCTTATTTTAATCTCTTATCAATTCTTTCAAATTTTTTTAACAACCTTAGTTGGATAGACTTTTAATCTTTCAATGTCATTCTCATCATGTACACCAGAGCAAACCATTATAGTTTCAATGTTCCCTTCATAACCAAGTTTAATATCAGTTTCTAAATTATCACCTAATAGGATTATATCTTCTTTTTTTAAGTTCTTATCTTCTAAAAAGAATATTTAATATTGTTTGATAAGGTTTCCCAACTTTAATAGCCTCAACTCCTGAAGCATATTCAAGCATATTTACTGTTGCCCCATTGCCTAAATCAAAAGTTCCATTGTTTTGCAAGTAATCTATCAGAGTTAGTTGCAATGAATTTAGCACCAGCTAGAATATGATGTAAGGCTTCGCTATATTTAGTGTAATTTGCCTTTCTATCCAAGCCTACAACAACAAAAAATCAGCCTTATCCTCAACGAAAAATAAAGTTTTTCTTCTTTTAAAAGCTTCCTCTAAACCACTTTCACCTAGCATAAAGCATTTTCTTTCTGAATAATTTTTGAAATATATTTAGCAGTAGCTATTGCTGATGTAAAAAAATCCTCTTCTTTTATATTTTTTTAAAACCCAAATTTAACATATGTTCCTTAGCTTGAGTTTTAGTTCTTGTTGCATTATTTGTTAAAAAAATATAGGCCAAGCCTTTTTTTCTTGTAAATAGGCTATGAATTCTCTAGCTCCATCAATATTTGTATTCCCGCTATACATAGTTCCGTCTAAATCTATAAGATATGTTTTTCATAATTTCACCTCTTATCCATTATACATTAAAAATAAAAAAAGGACTGCAATTTTCACAGTCCTTGATTAATATTAGTTTACTTGTTTATCATCTACAAAAATTAGCTTGTCTTTCCAATTTACCATTTTCATCATAAAGTTTTAAAGTTCCATTTTTCTTACCATTTTTTTAAAAAAACAGTTTCTTCATTTAGTTTACCATTTTCATGATAAAATTTAACTGTACCATCTATAAGCCCATCTTTATAAGGAACTTCTCCTTGTAATTTACCACTTTCATAGTAAGCTTTCATTATTCCAACTTCTTTGTCATCTTTAAAAATTAACTTCAGAAAAATAATTTTTCCACTAGGATAATATTCTTTTGAAATTCCATTAGGTTGTCCTTCTGTAAAATATGCCTCAGCTAGTAAAAATGCCTTTATCAGAGAAATATCTTGATAAACCATCTATTTTACCATTTTTTTATAAGAAATTTCTTTTTTTCAACTTTACCATTAGGATAGTAAGTTTTTTTCTAAACCATCTTTTTATCATTTTTTTGTAGTTTGCCTCATATTCTAAAAATTCCATTTTCAGAATAACTTTTTACAGCTCCATTGACTAAAAGCATTTTGAAAAGTTTCTTCTCTTTTAACCTTTCCATTAGGATAATATGTAAAAAGTTTTTTTCCTTCTAATTTACCATCTTTTTAGACTTATAACAGCTTCAAGTTTACCATCTTTTTGATTTCTTTTTCAACTATTCCAGTAAAAGGAGTCTTTTTCATTTCCGAAATAAGCTATACCATTATCATTTCTTGTCATACTTTTCATAAGGAACTTTTTTTATATTTCCTTCTGAAAAAAAGCTAAAAACTGAAGTTAATATAAATAAAGCTATTAATGATTTTTTTCATATATAAACCTCCAAATTATTTTTTTCTTATATTATATAATCTTTTTATAGTATCTGTAACATATGTTACAGAACTATTTTTTTAGTAATGATTTTTGACTTGAGTCAAATAGATGACAAAGTTTATAATTTTCGTTCATATCTAAAAATAAAAAAATACTTAAATAATTTGTTATAAAAATTTTAGTTAGTATATAATGATATATAAGAATATTAAAAAAAGAATAGGGAGTACTAAGATGAAAAAAAGTTATTGTTGTTACTATTTATGTTAATATTATCAATATCAGCTAGTTCAAAAAAATTTTTAAATATCATCCAAAAAAACAAAAGCTGAACTTAAAGAGTTAATTGAAAATGAAAGTGTTTATCTTGGTGATATAGATACATCAGCTATTACAGATATGTCCTATTTATAAGAGAAAAAAATAAAAATAGATGCCTGTGGGACAACCTATGAGTATATAACTACAAAAAAAGAACAAACTTTTTAGGTATAGGAAAATGGAATACTTCAAATGTAACTGATATGGAAGGTCTATTCTATAAAAATGAAAGATTTTTAATGAAGACATATCAGCTTGGAATACATCAAAAAGTGGAGAATATGTCAAGTATGTTTGAAGATGCAGACAGCTTCAATCAATCACTAAATAATTGGGATGTATCAAAAGTAAAAAAACAATGAAAAAAATATGTTTAGAGGAGCAATATCATTCAACCAACCATTAAATAAATGGAATGTTGGTGAAGTAATGGATATGGAAGAAATGTTTGAGGCTGCTTACAAATTCAATCAAAATATTAATTCATGGAATGTATCTAAGGTAAAGGATATGTCATATATGTTTAATAGTGCAAAAAGAATTTAATCAACCATTGAATAATTGGAATGTATCTAGTGTTGAAGATATGACTTGTATGTTTAGATATACTAAGAAATTTAATCAAGCTCTTAACTCATGGAATGTTTCAAAAAGTAAAGTATATGGAAGAGATGTTTTTTTGAAGCAGTATCATTTAATCAAAGTCTTAATCGTTGGAACGTATCTAATGTTAAGGATATGGCTCGTATGTTCTGTGATGCAAAAAAATTTTAATCAAGATTTAAGTATGTGGAAGGTACAAGGAGCAACTGATACTGTGAATATGTTTTTAGGTTCACCTTTAGAAAAATAGAAAAACCTAAATGGGAAGGACAATAAAAAAAGGTGTACTCATGGAGATAAATATAATTCGTGGACAAAAATCAAATAGGTGGTTCTATAATAGAGGTTTCATCTAAGAATACAAAAAAATTATTTTTAGATGTTGGTAGTAATTTAGATGATAAAGAAATAGTAGTTCCTGAAATTGAAGGACTATTTAAGGGAGAAGCTAAGTATGATGGAGTTTTAATTAGTCACTATCACAGTGACCATGTGAGGCTTGTCAACAAGAATTCTTCCTGAGATACCAATATATATGGGAGAAAAAAAGCTATGAAATACATAAGGTTACAAGAGAATATATAAAAAAAGAATATTTAAAAAGAACCTAGAGTTTTTTTAAATCAGAGGAGCAAGTTTCTATAGGGGATATAAAAAAATTACACCCTATCTTTTGTGACCATTCAGCCTTTGATTCTCATATGTTTCTATTGGAGTGTGAGGGGAAAAAAAGATATTATACACAGGAGATTTTTCGTTCTAATGGAAGAAAATTCTTTCAGTCATTATTGAATAAGTTACCTAAAGTAGATGCTCTTATAACAGAAGGAACTAATCTTTCAAATGACAAAAATAGGAAAGATAAATTTGACTGAGAAAAGAACTTGAAAAGAGAGGAATAGAACTTTTTAGAAGGAAATGATAGACCTGTGTTTGTATTAATGGCAGGAACAAATATAGATAGAATAGTTACTTTATATAAGATTGCAAATGCAACTAAAAGACTATTTCTAATAGATACTTATGTAGGAGTAATTACAGATACTATAGGTGGAAATATTCCTAATCCTAGAACATTTTCTAATGTTAGAATATTTTTAACGAATCAAGATAAATATGAAATTTTAAAAAAATTATCCAAAAAAATAAAAATTTGGAAAAAGCAAAAATAGCTAAGAGTAATTTTTTTAATGTGTATTAGAGCTTCAATGAAAAAGTATTTAGAAAGTTATCCAAATGAATTTTCTTTTTGAAGGCTGTATACTGTTCTATTCAATGTGGGAAGGCTACAAAAAAACAAGAAGATACAAAAAGAGTTTTTTTAGAGTTCATGGAAGAAAAAAAGGGGTAAAAGTTATATCCTTACACACAAGTGGACATGCAGATGAAAAAAAGATTTTGATAAATTAATTAAAAAAAGTTGAACCTGAAATCATAGTTCCAGTTCATACAGAGAATTCTGAATGGTTCAAAAAGATATGAAAAATTGTGAAGTTATTTGTGATAAAAAAATATAATTAAAAATATAAAAAAATTAGGAGGGCTTATTATGGGAAAAAAATATTCAAAAGAGGAAATTATAAAAAAAGTTGGAAGAATCAAAAATCTGAGATGGGACAATTTTATAGTGAGAACTTTTTAAATTATATAAGTGAAACATCAGATAAAGAGGGAGATTATACAGAAATTATTGCAGGATGGTTACTAGATAATATTGAATTATTTGATGATATCGAAATGATAAGTAGAAAATCTAACTATAAAGTAAAAAAACTCATGATGGAGTAATTAAAAAAATGAAGGATCAAAACGTGAAGAAGAAAAAAATTGCTATGAAATTATTTGAACTTTCACAAAAATCAAGGGAAAGTTTTTTTGATATAATTGGAAAGATTATAGACTATCAAACTCCCTTAAAAAAATATAAGGGACAGATAAAGCTGGGAAAAATAGATTTACTTGCTTATAATGAAGAAGAAAAAAATTCTAAGAATTTTAGAGTTAAAAAAAGACCAGATAGTAAAGAAACTATGTTAAGATGTGTACTAGAAGCCTATACTTATTTAAAAAGTTGTGGATAAGGATAAATTATTAAAAAGATTTTTGGACTACCAGAAGATACAGAAATTAAAAGCTTGTGCATTTGTATTTTATGATGGAAAAACAACGTAAAAGAAATGAAAGATGATAGAGAAAAAAATTAGAAGAACTAATTGAAAAAAATTAGATATAGAAGTAATATATTTGAAGGAAGAAAAATGGGGAATACAGTGTAGTTAAATAAAAAAATACATATAAATTTTTAATAGGAGGAAAATTATGGAAAACACAAAAAGTAAAAAGGATTATTATTATCATGGAAGCCTGAAGTTTCAGTATGGGATTATGAAAAAGGTTTATTCAGAAATTCAAAATGGAAAAAAGTAAAAAAACTACTGGTTGGAGAACAAGAGCATTACAAGAAGTTAAAAATTGGAATGGAAGTTTTTATTATGAAATTAGGAGAAGAGCCAAAAAGGAATTATAGCACATGGTCATGTAGTAAAAGGTCCATATTTAGAAAAATGAGACATATTATGTAGATATTGAGTTTGATAGTATTCAAAAATGCTAATGATGAAAAAAAGAAATAATTAGCCTGGCAGAATTAAAAAAATAAATTTAAAAAAGTAAAAACATGGGATTCACAAGGAGATGCAGTAGGTTCATATATAGATGAAACAATATTAGCAGAACTAATAGAAATGTGGAATGAATTAGTAAAAAAAGATAATTAAAAAAATATAATACATATAAATTTTTAATAGAGGGGAGTATGAAAAAAATAAAAAGAAACTCAAGAAATATTAAATAAAAAAAGAATTGTGTCTCTTATTTTCATGGAATCCTAAAAAAATCAGGCTGGACAGTTGAGAAATATAAAGAAGCCTATTTAAAAAGTAAAAAAATGGAGAAAATTTGAAATGGTTTGGAGAACTAGCAGAAAAAAATGGGGTTGAAGAAAAAAACAGAAGTATTTCTTATAAAAAAATAGGAGATGAAGAACCAAAAAGGAATTATTGCACATGGACATGTAACGGAAGAACCATATCTAGAAGGTGAGAGATATTATGTGAATGTAGAATTTGATAAGATATTAGATTATGAAAATGAAGAGATACTTAAACAAGAAGATTTAATGCTTAAATTTCCAGAACAAAAAGTGGAGTCCACAAGCTTCTGGAATAGAAATAAAAGGAAACAATATTACCAGAATTAAAAGAAATGTGGAGTAAACTAATAAATGGAAAAGAAAATAGTGAAACTCGAGATGGGGGAGATGAAAAAAAGAAAACTATGAAAAAAAGAATTCGATAAAAAAATGTAATCTTTTATGGACCTCCTGGAACAGGAAAAACATATACAACAGCAAAAAAGAGCAGTTGAAATTTGTAAAACTGAATCTGAGAAAGAGTTGACAGATTATTCTGAAATAATGAAAAAGATATAATGAACTAAAGGAAAAAAATAGAATTGAATTCATTACTTTTTCATCAATCTTATGGCTATGAAGAGTTCATTGAGGGATAAAACCTAAAGTTTTAAAATGAAGATGATAAATCAGAAAAATGAAAAATAGTCAAGAAATAGAATATGAAATTGTAGATGGTATTTTTCAAAGAATTCTGTGATAATGCAAGAAAAAGCGATTATAGAATCTAAGAGTAATATCTATATATCACCAAAAAGCAATAGTATGGAAGGTTACAGTAAGAGATGAAGTAAAGGAAGATTGTTTCGCTAATAATCATGTGAGGATTAATTTTTGAATTAGGTACAGCTGGTGCCACAAAAATTTAATAATGAAATAAAAAAAGGTGACATTATTATTACAACAAATGGTTCACGTACAAAAAAATAAATGGAATTGCAGTTGTAACAGATGGCAAAGCTTATACTTTTAAATAAAGCCAAAAGTGATACTACAACTAGAAATGTTAGTTGGCTAGTTAAAGGTATAGATGAAGATATATATGAAATAAATGATAAAAAAATCTTACCACGTAAAACAGTAACAAAAGTACCAAATATGAAAGTAGAAGATATTATTAAATTAGCTAAAGAAAAGAAACCAACAGCATTATCAAAAAGAAGAATTATCAAAAATAGTCATTAAAGAAAATACGAAACCTTATGTTTTCATTATTGATGAAATCAATAGAGGAAATATCTCAAAAAAATATTTGGAGAGCTAATAACATTAATAGAAACTACTAAAAAGAACTGGAAAAAAAGAGTGTATTTCTACAAAATTACCATATTCAAAAGAAGAATTTACAGTTCCTGACAATGTCTATATTATAGGAACAATGAATACAGCTGATAGATCTATTGCATTAATGGATACAGCCTTAAGAAGAAGATTTAAATTTGAAGAAATGCTACCTGATTATCATTTACTAGAAGATATTTTTTTGTTGAAGATAAAGGAACAAAAAGTAAATATAGGAGCTATGTTAAAAGTCATCAACGAGAGAATAGAATATCTTTATGATAGAGAACATACAATAGGGTCATGCAGTATTCTTAGAAAAAAATGGAAAATGACAAAATAAATATAGACATAAATAAGTTAGAAAATATATTTAAAAAAAGAATATTATTCCTTTATTACAAGAGTATTTCTATGAAGATTATGAAAAAAATTAGGATTGTTCTAGGAGATAATGCAAAAGATGAAGATGAGCAGTTTATTTTTTTGCTGAATCTATTAAACCTAAAGATGTTTTTTTGAAGGTGATATAGGAGATATAGATATTCCAGAGAAAAAAATATATTATAAAAGTATGAAAATTTCAGAAATATTATGGCTTATAAAAATATTTCAAAGAAAAAAAGATTTAAGTGAAAAAAATAAGTGATGAGTAATGGATAAAATTATTCAGATAAAAAGAATTTCAAAAATATTATTTCTAAGAAAGGCTATAAAGATTATAAGTATCTACCAGAAAAAGGACTTTAAAGAATTAATTAGTTTTATAGAAGAATTTGTTGGTTCAGAAGAAGAAACAGATGTAATGGATTTTATGAAAGTCTATAAGACTAAAGATAGAAATCTTGGAACTGTAGTAAAAGTTAATAATTATGTAGGCTTAATTCAACTTAAAAAGTGGATATAAAAATAGAGATACTACCAAAGATAGACTTTACTGATGATGAAGAAAATAACAAAAACAAAAAGCAATTTTTTTCTAAAAGATGTTAAAAAAAGCTTGAAGGATTTTTTTCAGGTAAAAAAACTTTTAAAAAAATGCAGATTTAAAAAAATTAGTAAAATGAATCTGTATGAAATCTTTATTAATATGTACTTAAATGATGTTAGAACTCTTGTGAAAAAAATGGTTTTAAAAATCAACTTATGTAACAAAAAGAAGATAATATAAAAATTCTATAAAGGAAAGTTACAAGTAAGTCAACATATAAAAAAATGAATTTAGCACATAAGGAAAAAAATTCTATATGTCTTATGATGAATTTTTAGTTGATAGAGCTGAAAAATAGATTGGTAAAAAGCTACATTATTAAAACTACAAAAAAATTAACAAGACAGTTCTCAAAAATTCTAAAGAAATAAGACAACTTCTTATAGCTTTTTGAATTGGTGGAAGCATCAACTAATTATGAAAAAAAGATTTCTCTAAAGTTTCAATAGATAGGAATACAAAAGACTATATAAATTTAATGAGATGGTCTAAAGTTTTTTTCTATTTAATAAAAAGCTTTGCAAGTTTTTTTCAGGTAAAGTTTCATCAAGAGCTATACTTTTTTTCCAATGGAAAAATTTTTTTGAAAAGCTATGTAGCCCAACAAGTTAGGAAAAAAATTTTTTTACCAGATAATTGGGAAGTATCAATTCAAGATAAAGGATATCATTTATTTGATGAAAAATGAGAAAAAAATTCAAGATCTATATTTAGTTTAAGACCAGATATTGTACTAAGGAAAGAGAATAAAATTGTTATCTTAGATACAAAATGGAAAAGACTCATACCTGAGAGTAGGAAAAAAATTATGGAATTTCTTCAGTAGATATGTACCAAATGTATGCCTATGCAAAAAAATATGAAGAAAAATGGGATTATCCCAGAAATATATGTGATTTATCCTAAAAACTAAAGATATGATAGAAACTAAATATTTTGAAAGTAATGATGGAGTTAAAGTAAATATTTTTTTCATTGATTTAGCTAATGTTGAGGAAAAGTTTGGAAGAATTAAGAAATATGATTGAATAAAAAAAGGAAATGTTCCAGCATTTCCTTTTTGCATTCTGATTTATAATCTTTTAGAGATTAAAAATAATGCGACTATCGTAGTTAATTTATTATAGCATTTATTTTTTTATAGATTTCAAAAATAAAAAAAGTGTGAGTAGTCTATCTACTCACACTTTCATATATATAAAGGGTTTATGAAGAACAAATTTTATTAAATTTCTTTAAAAGACAATATGGTTGTCATCTAAATCTATTAAAAACATTAGATTTTTTTCATGAACTTCATTTGCAAGAATTTTCTTAGCAAGACTTGTTTCAATTTCTCTTTGAATATATCTTCTTAAAGGTCTTGCACCATAATGAGGGTCATAAGCATTGTTAGCTAAAGTAGTCAACCATCTTATCAGAAAAATTCAAGTGTAATATGTTTAGATTTTTAATTTGTTTTCTAAATCTTTTAGACTCAATTTAACAATTTCTTTAATAGCTTCTAAATCTAAAAGCTTTGAAAAGTGATTATTTCATCTATTCTGTTTAAAAAAATTCAGGTTTAAATCTAGCTTTTTAATTCATCTGCCACTCTTTTCTCTTGTATTTTTCAGAAAGAGCTGGATCTTCAAGTATTAAATGGCTTCCTATATTAGATGTCATAATGATTAAAGTGTTTTTTTAAAGTCCACTATTCTTCCTTGTCCATCTGTAAGTCTACCATCATCTAAAAACTTGTAATAATACATTGAATACGTCAGGGTGAGCCTTTTTCAATTTCATCAAATAGGATTACTGAATAAGGTTTAGTTCTAATAGCTTCTGTAAGTTGTCCTCCTTCTTCATATCCAACATATCCAGGAGGTGCACCTATAAGTCTAGTAACTGAGAACTTATCCATGTATTCACTCATATCTATTCTGACAACATTATCTTCACTATCAAATAAATTATATGCTAGAGTCTTAGCAAGATATGTTTTACCTACCCCAGTAGGTCCTAAGAATATAAATGAACCCATAGGTCTGTTAGGGATCTTTTAAACCTGCAACTGATCTAAGCATAGTATCAGCAACAGCTCTAACAGCTTCATCTTGTCCTTTTAACTCTTTCTTTTTATATGGTCTTCAAGATGTAACATTTTTTTCTTTTTTTAGTTTCAGTAAGTTTTGATACAGGGATACCTGTCCATCTTGAAACAATATCTGCAATTTCATCAGCAGTAACTTCTTGTTTTTAATAAAGAATTTTTCTTTTTCCATCTTTATCAACCTTATTTTGTTGTTCTTGTAATTCTTTTTTTCAAGAGTTGCTAGTTTTCCATATTTTCAATTCAGATAATTTTTGTTAAAGTCATATTCTCTTTCAGCTTTTTTTCCATTTCAAGTTTAACATTTTCAATTTCTCTTTTAATATTCTTAATCTTAGCGATGTCTTCTTTTTCAAGTTCCCATTTAGATGTTAAAACTTTCTTTTCTTCATTTAATTCAGCTAATTCTTTTTCTATAACTTTTAATCTTTCTTTTGAAGCATCATCAGTTTCTTTTTTTCAAGTGCTTTGATTTCAATTTCTAATTGTAGAGCCTTTCTTGTCAATTGATCAAGTTCTTCAGGCATAGAGTCAATTTCTGTTCTTATCATAGCAGCAGCTTCATCTATTAAGTCGATAGCCTTATCAGGAAGCTTTCTATCACTAATATATCTTTGGCTAAGTGTTGCAGCTTCAACTATTGCAGTATCTGTTATTCTAACTCCATGATAAGTTTCAAATTTATCTTTAAGTCCTCTTAGTATTGAAATAGTATCATCAACATTAGGTTCATTTACTAATATTGTTTGGAATCTTCTTTCAAGAGCAGGGTCTTTTTTTCTATATATTTTCTGTATTCATCTATTGTAGTTGCACCAATAACTCTCAATTCTCCTCTTGCTAGCATAGGTTTTAACATATTTCCAGCATCAAGAGAACCTTCTCCCTTACCAGCTCCAACTATAGTATGAATTTCATCTATGAAAAGAATGATATTTCCATTTGATTCTTCAACTTCTTTTAAAACCCCTTTCATTCTTTCTTCAAATTCACCTTTGTATTTAGCACCTGCAACTAAAGCTCCCATATCAAGAGAGAATATCTTTTTATTCTTTAAGCTTTCAGGAACGTCTCCATTTAAAATTCTTTGAGCAAGTCCTTCAACTATTGCAGTCTTACCAACCCCAGGTTCACCAATTAAAATAGGGTCATTCTTTGTTCTTCTTGAAATTATTTGTATTGCTCTTCTGATTTCAGAATCTCTACCAATGATAGGATCCATTTTACCTTCTCTAGCAAGTTCAACTAAATCTTTTGCATATTTTTTTCTAAAAACTTCATAAGTTGCTTCTGGGTTTTTGATTATCTACTTTTCTGTTTCCTCTTATATTCATCAATACCTCCATGTATTTTTTTCTAAACTGATGCCCAATCTTTTAAAAAAATTGGCATTTCTTCAATCATAGCTTTAAAAAAATATGTTCTACACTTAAAAAAAGCTATCTTCCATTTCTTTCATAATCATTTCTGCACGATTTAAAAATGCTATTTGTCTTTTGATCAAGTGAAATATTTTTCATTGCTAACTTTCACTTCAACCTTTTGGATAATTACTCATATCTTTTTTTCTAATTCAGAAATGATATATTTCAAATTCAAATTCATTTTTTTCAATCACTCTTGGAATTAATCCATCGTTTTGCATAAGTAATCCCAAGGCAAGTGCTTCAGGTCTTATACTTTGTTGCATATTTCCCTTGCTGATATCCACAGCTAAGTTAATTGCAGTAATAGTATTTTCCGTAAATTGATTTGGACTCATCATAATAAACCTCCTAACATTTATTATTTCTAATATATATCTAATTTTTTTAAACAATTTTATGCCTCTAATTTTTTTAGTGAGGAACTAGCTATCAAAGTATGATAGCTATTCCTACATAAAAATAATATAGAGGGGAGAACTATTAGCACTCTACTCAAGTAGGTTGCTAATAATCATAAACTATATATATCATATATAAAAATAAAAATGTCAAGAGTTTTTTTAAAAAAAAATTTAAATTTTTGAGAAACTAAAAAAATATTATTATATAATATGAAAAAAATATAAGTGAAAGATATGGGGGATATAGAATGGGAATTTTTTTATAGTTGCAATATTTTTTTGCTCTTAATAGGATATCTATCTATAAAAAAAAATAGCAAAAATATCTGGAGAAAAAAAGCTAATGAAATAAAAAAATCTTTAGAAAATAACAAAGAAAAATCTACTTGAAACAGAGGGAACTTTGGAGCTTATAAAAGATAGAAGGAGGTCAGCGTTTTTCGATCATTTGATGTGAGAAATAGAATTTAAAAAAATCAGAATGAGAAAATTTTTAGATATGATAAAACATATAATTCTACAGAAAGTAGAGCTTCTTTTTTTATTGAAGTGTGAAAATAAAGGGAGGTAGCAGTTACTGTTATCTATAATAAAAAAAGAAAATCCAAGTGAATATTATATTAAAAGAATTAAAAAGAACTTGAAGTAAGTGAAAATAGTAAAAATTGCTCTAACTATTATAGGGGGCTATATATTCTTGCGGGCTTATGTACGATATATGTTGGAATTTTTAAATAAAAAAAGCAGGAGTTGCTGCAACAACTCCCACATAAAAAAAGCTTAATAAGCATTTTTAGATAACAGTAAGAAAATAACTGTTATCAGTGTAATCAAGTAAAAAAATTTTTTCAACCTATTCACCTCCTTTTTAGAAGCTCATAGGAGGAAAAAAATAGCAAATAAATTATATCATTGACAATAAGAAAAAAAATAAAGATTATAATTAAGTTGTAATCAGGTAAATAAAAAAATAGCAAAAACTACTAACTGCAATTAGTAGTTTTTTTATTTTTTTATTCTTATTTTATGTATTTTTTTCTGATTCAGCTAACAATTTGTCAACATATTTATTTAATTCACTTTTTAGGAATTTCTTTTTTTTTGTATAATATGCAACAGATGTTAAAAGTATCAGCAGGTTTTAGCGTTTTTTTAAAAACGATAGTGTACATAAAAGTTTTGCCCATCAACATATTTTTTTCAACATAGGCTTTTTCCCATTTTTAAAGAACCTTTATTTTGAAGATCTCTAGAAGCATCTTCCTTTTAAAAATTTTTATTAAGTTCAGCAGCATCAGGGTTTTTCAATTCCATACCAATATGAAATAGTTGTTGCACTTTCGTCCTCAACTTTTTGCATAGAAATACTTCCTTCTGAATCGCTAACTACTTTTATAACCTCTTTCTTCTGCTCTTTTTGAATTAACAAAAACTAGGAACAGCATAAGAAGAAGCAACCAAAAATCATAAACAAACCTAAAATTAACTTTTTCATAATTTCTCTCCTTAAATTATATTATTTTTAAAACACTTTCAGCATCATTTAAAATTTTTATCTATTATTTTTATTTAATTTTTCACCTGATAAATTTTCTTTTGTCATATATAAAACTGAAATATGGCAATCTTTTTACTTTTTGTTTTTTTAGGAACAAAAATTATATGTGTATACATCTAGATATCTAAATTTATTTACATAAGCTCTATTATTTTGAACAGAACTTATGAATTGAGCCTCACTAGGTGTATTTTCTTTTTCCATATCACTTATATATTTTGAAGATTTATTTGGTATTTCAAAAAAAGTGTAATTGATATTCCTGTTCCATCTGATTCCATTTTTTTGAAATAAAAAAATATTTCTGGAATATCATTATCTACTTTATAACCAAGTTGGGTAATTTTATCTGTATTTACATATTTAGGTGCAGCAAACGATATAGCTCCTAAAAATTAGAAATAATCCCAGTATAAATTTTTTTCATAAAAATTCTCCTTACTTATATATTTTGTTATTTTATAAGTCCTTCAGCTTCATTTAAAGTGGCATCAATAACCTTATTTATATCTTCTTTTTGATAATTTTTTTAGGTGACATATATGTAACATAAATATGGTATTTATTTATCTTTTTGTTTCTTAGGTACAATAGTAAAAGAATAAAAAAAATCTACATGTTTAAATTCATTTACATAAGCTCTGTTGTTATCAAAGCTAGCTACAAATTTTTGCATCTTGTTGTTGTGCCTCAGCTTTTTATAGCATCGCTTTAGCTCTTTTTGGACTCATAACTGACAGATAAAAATGATGCTACTAAAATTGAGTCTCCGTCTACTACATTTGTATCTGCAATTGTAAGTACAGTTTCACTATCCTCTACAATATTGTAACCAGCCTTTTGTAATTTTGTTGTATTAATAAAATCAGGCACAGCAAAAGATACAGCTCCTAAAAATTAGAAATAATCCTAATATAATTTTTTTCACAAATTTTTCTCCTTGTCTATGTATTTATTTTTAAGAAAGACTCAATCTCATTTATAGTTTTATCAATAGCCTTGTCTAGATCAGCATCTTTTAATTCCTTATCTGTTGCGTATAAAAGAGAAATAACAGTACCCTTTGATTTAGAATTTTTTTAGCAACAATGCTATAAAGTAAATCCATTGTATTCAGTATCTTTGTATTTAGAGATATAAGCTCTTTTTAGTTTCTTTAGAAGATAAGAATTTTTTTGATTTTTTTAGGTGCAGTAGCCTTTATAGAATCATTAACACCTTTAGCATTAACATCTCCTAAAAAAAGAGCAACAGTAATCCCAGTATCATCAGTGGTACTTTTCCAAAAATTACAGCATTTTTCTTCATCTCTTACAACTTCATAACCAGCTTTTTTTTAATTTGTTAGCATCCAAATTTTTTTAGGTAATGCAAAAGACATTGCCCCTAAAAATTAAAAAAATAACCCTAATATAATTTTTTTCATAATTCTCTCCAATCTTATTAATTTTTGTAACTTATTTATTTTATCATTATTTTAAATAGCTTTCAACCTCATTAAGAACTTTATCCACAGCATTATTTAATTCAGTATTAGATAGTTCACTATCTGTTGCATATAAAATAGATATATAGCAGTCTTTAATTTTTTTGTATTTTTAGCAACAAAATTATATGTGAAACCTCCATTTTTCATTATTAACAAATTTATTTATATAAGCTCTTTTATTATTAATAGAACTTAAAAAAATTGTTGATTATCTGGAGTGTTTGACTTGACTATGTCACTTACCTCTTTAGGGCTGACACCTTCTATAACAATAAAAAGTAACAGATATTCCAGCTTCATCAGTAGATTTCACAAATGTAAAAAGTCCTCTTCCTCCTCATAAATTTCATAAGAATTTTGTTTTTATTTTATTAACATCAACAAAGCTAGGACTAGCAAAAGATAATGTAGCCAAAATTAAGAATAATCCTAATATAATTTTTTTCATATTGTCCTCCTAAAAAAATATTTTAAGTTTAGCAATTTATGTTATAATAAAAAAAGTGAATATTAAATGAATCTAAAATGAATATAGAAGGAGTTTTACTTATGATTAAAAAAAGTTAATAGAAAATTTTAAAAAAATATTAAAAATAGCCGTTATTGGAGATTTGATGTTAGATGAATATATTATGGGAAAAAGTGGAAAGAATATCACCTGAAGCACCTGTTCCTGTTGTTAAAGTTACGGAAGAAAAAAATTTGTTTTAGGTGGAGCTGCCAATGTTATCAATAACCTTGCTGCACTAGGTGCAAATGTTTATTGTGGAGGACTTGTTGGAAACGATAACAATGCAGAAAAAAACTTATTAATGCCTTTCCCAAAAAAACGTTGATTGTAATTTGATTTTAAAGGCTGACAACCGTCCTACTATTGTAAAGAAAAAGAGTAATAGCAGGGCATCAACAACTTTTTGAGACTGGATTGGGAAGAAGAATTTTCTATCAATGAAGAAGAAGAAAAATATAATAATAGAAAAATCTTAAAAAAATCATATAAAAAGAATTAGATGCAATTATTTTATCTGACTATAATAAGGGACTTTTAACAAAAATCTCTTTCACAGAAAAATTATAAATCTTTGTAGAGAAAAATAATGTGATAGTTACAGTTGATCCTAAACCAAAAAAATATTACTAACTTTGTGGGAGCATCTTCTATTACTCCAAATAAAAAAAGGAAGCTTATTTGGCTGTAGATGCAAACTCAAGAGAAGATATTGATATAGTTGGAAAAAAATTAAAAGAACAATATAAACTAGATACTGTTTTAATTACAAGAAGTGAAGAAGGAATGACACTGTATGATGAAGGAATTCACAATATTCCTACTTATGCAAAGGAAGTCTATGATGTAACAGGTGCAGGGGACACAGTTATTTCAGTTTTCACTTTAGCAAGAGCTGCAGGAGCAACTTGGGAAGAAGCAGCAAAGATAGCCAATGCGGCTGGAGGAATAGTAGTTGGAAAAATTGGTACTTCTACTGTTAGTGAAAAGGAATTGATTTCTACTTATAACAGTATATATAATATAGGAGGGACTTGTGAATGTTAAGAATAGGTAATGGTTATGATGTTCATAGATTGGTTGAAGGTAGAAGATTGATGTTAGGTGGTGTAGAAGTTCCTCATACAAAAAGGAGTTCTAGGACATTCTGATGGAGATGTACTTTTTACATGCAATAACTGATGCAATAATTGGAGCCTTAGGTTTAGGAGATATAGGGGCTACATTTTTCCTGACAATGATGAAAAATTTAAAGGATATAGACAGTGCAATTTTATTGAAAAAAATAAATAATATAATGAAAGAAAAAGAACTATAGAATAGTGAATTTAGACTCAATTATAGTGATACAAAAAACCTAAATTAAGACCACATATAGATAGTATTAGAGATAATATTGCAAAAAAATTTTTGGAAATAGAGCCTGAACTTGTAAATGTAAAGGCTAAAACTGAAGAAAAAAATTAGGTTTCACAGGAGATGAAACAGGGAGTTAAATCATATTGTGTAGTTTTATTGGAGAAAGATAATGTTAGATAAGACTTCTTTTTAGAAAAATCTGTACTTACTTTTTTTACTACCCATAGCAATACAAAAATTTAATAAATGTTGCTATCTCAAGTACAGATGTTATTATGCTTGGAAGATATAGTGAGGTAGCATTATCAGCTTCTTCACTTGCAGGACAGGTACAATTTATTTTAATTTTACTATTCTTTGGAATAGCCTCAGGTGCAACTGTTTTTAACAGCACAATATTGGGGTAAAAAAGATATAAAGTCTATTGAAAAAAAGTTTTGGCTATTGGAATAAAAAAATAGCCTTTTTTTGTGAGCATAGGCTTTTTTTATCTTTGCATTTTTTTCTTTTCAAGAACTGCTATGAGATTGTTTAGTAATGATGAAGCTACTATCTTACAAGGAATAAGGTATTTAAAGATAGTTAGTTTTTTTCATATTTAACAACTTCCATTTCCATAGTGTACTTAGTTACTATGAGAAGTGTTGAAAGAGTTGGAGTATCAACAGTTGCCTATGCAAGTTCTTTTTGTTAGTAACTTAATAATCAACTATCTTTTTAATATATGGAAACTTTTGGTTTTCCTGAAATGGGAGTTGAAGGAGCGGCAATAGGGACACTTGTTGCAAGAATTATTGAACTAGGAATAGTATTCTATTATAATTCTAAGAATCATCACTTTGTTTCTATTAAATGGAAATATATTAAGAGTTTAGATCCTGTTTTAAAGAAAGATTTTTTTAAATATTCAGCACCTACTATGATGAACGAACTTCTATGGGCTGGAGGAACAGCAGCAGGAATAGCTATCTTAGGAAGGTTAGGAACTTCTATAGTAGCAGCTAACTCTATAACATCTGTTGTTAGACAACTAGCAATGGTTTTTGCCTTTGGACTTGCAAACACAGCAGCAGTTATGGTTGGAAAAGAAATTGGTAAAAAAGATTTTCATACGGCAGAAATCTATGCAAAAGAAACTTTTGTTTTACTCTTTCCTTTCAAGTTTAGTGGGAGTTGCCTTACTTTACATTGCTAAAACCTTTTTATCATAAGTAAGTTTGCTTTAAATGCTGAAGTGGAAGATTTTTTTAAATCATACTATAAATATTTTTATTTTACTATATACCTTTACAAAAGTATTTCGGCAGTTTTAATTGTTGGAGTATTTAGAGCTGGTGGAGATACAAAGTTTGCACTGATATCAGATGCTATACCACTTTGGTGTGGTTCAGTCTTACTTTCTGCCATAGGAGCTTTCTATTTAGGACTTTCTACAAAACTTGTCTATATTTTAATAATGTCAGATGAAATTATTAAATTACCTCTAATTATTTGGAGATATAGAAGTAGAAAATGGATAAATAATATCACAAGAGAATTGAAATAGAAAAATATTAGGGGGAAAAATGGATAATAAGAAAGAACAAGAAAGAGCAGAATTACATAGAACAATATGGGCTATTGCCAATGATTTAAGAGGGAGTGTAGATGGTTGGGACTTTAAGCAATATGTTTTAGGAATTCTGTTCTATAGATATATTTCAGAGAATTTAACTAACTACATCAATAAAGGAGAAGTTGAAGCAGGAAACCCTGATTTTAATTATGCAGATTTAAGTGATGAAGATGCGATAGTTGCAAAAGAAGATTTAATAGCAACAAAGGGATTTTTTTTATTCTACCTAGTGAACTATTTGTAAATGTTAGAAAAAAAGAGCAGATAAAGATGAAAAACTTAAATGTAACCTTACATAATATATTTACTAATATTGAAAAATTCAGCAAATGGAACTGAAAGTGAAAATGATTTAAAAGGTCTATTTGATGACATAGATGTCAATAGTAATAAATTAGGTGGAACAGTAGCTAAGAGAAATGAAAACTTAGTTAATTTATTAAATGGTGTTGGAGATATGAAATTAGGAGATTATCAAGAAAAATACCATTGATGCTTTCGGAGATGCCTATGAATATCTAATGGGAATGTATGCTTCAAATGCAGGTAAAAAGTGGTGGAGAATACTATACTCCTCAAGAAGTTTCAGAACTTTTAACTAAACTTACTTTAGTAGGAAAAAAACAGAAGTAAACAAGGTATATGACCCAGCCTGTGGTAGTGGTTCATTACTTTTTAAAAATTTGCAAAAAATCTTAGGAAAAAGATAATGTAAGAAATGGTTTTTTTGGACAAGAAATAAATATCACAACATATAACCTATGCCGTATAAATATGTTTTTACATGACATAGATTTTGATAAATTTGATATTGCTCATGGTGATACTTTAACAGAGCCAGCACATTGGGACGATGAACCTTTTTGAAGCTATAGTTTCTAATCCTCCTTACTCAATAAAATGGGAAGGAGATGCTAGTCAAATATTAATTAATGACTCTCGTTTCTCGCCAGCAGGAGTACTTGCACCTAAATCAAAAAGCAGACTTAGCTTTTATTATGCATTCTCTTTCTTGGCTTGCACCTAATGGAACAGCAGCTATAGTATGTTTCCCCGGAGTGATGTATCGTAGTGGTGCTGAACAAAAAAATTCGTAAGTACTTAATAGATAATAACTACATTGATTGTATTATTCAATTACCAGATAATCTATTCTATGGAACAAGTATAGCTACTTGTATTATGGTAATGAAGAAAGCAAAAACTGATAATAAAGTATTATTCATAGATGCCTCAAAAAGAATTTGTAAAAAGTTACTAATAGTAATAAGATGACAGAAAAAAACATATCAATGATATAGTGGAAAAAAATTTACTAAGAGAGAAAATGTAGAATATATTTCAAATCTTGTTGACTATGAAAAAAATAGTTGAAGAAAAACTATAACTTATCTGTTTCAACTTATGTTGAAAAAAAGAAGATACTAGTGAAAAAAATAGACATAGTTGAATTAAACAAAGAAATTCAAAAGAATTGTTGCAAGAGAAGAAGAATTAAGAAAAAGAAATAGATAAGATTATTGCTGAAATTGAAATTAAATAAGGAGTGGACTATGGATAATAAAATTAAATCTTTCATATCTTCTCCGAGAATCAATATCTTGAAAGAAAAAAAGTGCAAGAGTAGAACCACTTGATATATTGAAACATTTAGTTGCTTTTTGCAAATGCAGATGGGGGTTCATTGGTAATTGGGGTAGAAGATAATGGAGAAATAACGGCTTTTAATAATTCAAAAAGCACGTAAAATAGAAGAATTTAAAAAAATATAGCACTCATAAAATTGAAAGACAGCCCTATTTTTACCAAAAATATGAGATATTTGATGTGAAAAAAATAAAAAGGGAGAAGAAGATAAGATTTTAGTAATTTCAGTTGAACCAGCTTATGATAGAGTTATAAAATCATATGATAATAATGTTTATTTAAGACAATTTGATAAGACAGAAAAAAATTAAATCATGAACAAATAACTCAATTAGAATATGATAGAGGACAGAGATATTTTTGAAGATGAAGTAGTTGAAGACTCTTCAATAGAAGATATTGACTTAGAGTTAGTTGAATCTTACAGAAAAAAATATGAATTTAACGAATTCAAATTTAGAAGACATATTAAAAAGCAAGAAATTTTTATTAAAAAAAGGACTTTTAACTAATGCTTGTGTACTTTTATTCGCAAAAGAACCCACAAAATATCTACCTCAAGCTAGATTAAAATTTGTTAGATATGATGGAACAAAAAGCTGGAGTAGGAACCGAAATAAATATCATAAAAAGAAATAACTTTTGATAAAGCTATTCCTAGAATAATAACAGAAGTAAAAAGAATTTATAAAAAAACTCAGTTAAGAGAATTTCAATATCTTGATAGAAAAAGATGGAAACTTTAAATTAATGCCAGAATATCCAGAATTTGCTTGGTTTGAAGGGGTAGTTAATGCTTTAACTCATAGAAATTATTCTATTAGAGGGAATATATAAGATTTATTATGTTTGATGATAGGATAGAAATACAAAGTCCTGGAAGATTACCTAATATTGTTACCATTGAAAAACATTCTAACACAGCGTTATTCTAGAAACCCAAGAATAGCTAGAGTATTGTCAGAGTTTGGTTGGGTTAAAGAAATGAATGAAGGTGTTAAGAGAATATATAGTGAAATGGAAAAAAATTCTTTTTGAAGAAACCAGTTTACTCAGAACCAGGTAATAATGTTTTTGCTTGTTTTTAGAAAAATAATATATTAAATAGAAATGTTAGAATTGAAGATAATCTAAAAAAATTAATAAATAAAGATATATAAAAAAATTAAATCTTATTGAAAAAAAGAAATAATCAAATTTTCCTTTATGAATAAAAAAATTACAACAACAGACTTGACAAAGAAATTAAATAAAAAGTGGATTGACAACTCGTAAATATTTAAAGAAACTAGTTGAACTAGGTATATTGGAGTGGCATGGAACGAGTGCTAGAGATCCAAAAACAATATTATACTTTAAAAAAATAAAAAAAGTTACAAGTAGGTTACAAGTAAGTTATAAGTAAGTTATAAGCTCAAAAAGTTAAAGCTAGAAAAAAATGGCAAGTTATATAGGAGAGAAGTTACAAGTAGGTTACAAGTAAGTTATAAGCTCAAAAAGTTAAAGCTAGAAAAAAATGGCAAGTTATATAGGAGAGAAGTTACAAGTAGGTTACAAGTAAGATATGGAAGAAGTAAAATTTTTATTATATTCGTATTTAGAAGATGATGTAAATGTAGGAGTAATAGTAAAAAAATAATACTTTGTGACTTACACAAAAAAAGTATGGCAGGATTATTTGGAGGAACTTGAGAAAAATACGACTATTTCAAAAAAATTGAAACAGTCGTAAATAGGGGCTTTATAGGGGAAATAAAAGAAGAAGTAGAATATTATAATTTAGATGCCATTATTTCTGTAGGTTATCGTATAAATTCCATAGATTATTTACAATAAAGTTGATAATACAAGAGAAAAATATGAAGTTTTAGAAGATAAGGGTAAAATAAGTAAAAGACAAGCAATAGAAAAAGCAGAGAAAGAATATGATATATTCAATAAAAACTCAAAAAAATAGAATCAGATTTTTGATAAGCAAATAGAAAAATCTAAAAAGAGGGAAGATATGAGTAAATTAGATGAATTGATAAAAGAGTTATGCCCTAATGGAGTGGAATATAAAAAAAGTTAGGAGAACTTGGAACTATTTATAACGGATTAACAGGTAAAAAAATAAAAAAATGATTTTATTGAAGGAAATCAAAAAAATACATAACTTATGTTAATGTTTTTTTAATAATATTTCAATAGATATAGAAACTCAAGATAAAGTAAAAAAATAAATAGAAATGAAAAAAACAAAATAAAAGTAGAGTATGGAGATGTAATATTTACAGCTTCTTCAGAGAATATTCAAGATGTTGGAATGACATCTGTATTAACAAATTTAATTGAAGAAGATTTATATTTAAATAGTTTTTTTGTTTTGGATTTAGATTTAGTACCGATATTATGTTACCAAGTTTTTTTCAAAAATACTTGTTTCGTTCAGAAAAATTTAAGAAAAACAGATAAGAAAAAAACTGCAAATGGTGTAACAAGATACAATATTTCTAAAGAAAAAAATAAAAAGAAATATTAGTTCCTATTCTTCCTTTGAAAATTCAAGAAGAAGTAGCTAGAATTTTTAGATGACTATATAAAAATCAGTTGAAGAATTAAAAAGAAAAAAATTAAATAAAGAATTAATAGCTAGAAAGAAACAATATTCTTGGTATAGAGATTATTTGTTGAAATTTGAAAAATAAGGTAGAAATTGTAACACTAGGCGATATTTCAGAATATTCAAAAGATAAAAATAGATATAAAAGGAACTTAGCTCTGAAAAATTATATAGGAATAGAAAAATATGTTACAAGATGCAAAAAGGAGTAATTAAATCATCCTGTTTATTAACAGAAGGTAGATGCACTAAGTTTTTTTGAAGGAGATATACTAATTGGTAATATAAGACCATATTTAAAAAAATTTGGCTATCAGATAGAGTAGGTGGTGCAAATACTGATGTACTTGTAATAAAAAAAGTATAGAAAGTATTGATAATAAATATTTATTTTTTTTGTTTTATCTTCTGAGAAGTTTTTTTCTTATGTAATGAGAAGTGTAAAAAGCTGGTAAAAATGCCAAGAGGGAATAAAGAAATGATAATGAAATATCAATTTCCTTTACCACCATTAGAAGTTCAAAAAAAGAATAGTGGAAGTTTTAGATAACTTTGAAAAAAATATGTAATGACTTAAATATAGGACTTCCTGCTGAAATAGAAGCAAGACAAAAAAACAATATGAATTTTATAGAAATTTTCTCTTGACATTTGAAGAAAAAAATCAAGACAAGCTATTTTTAGCTTGAGCTGAGCTTGCGAGCTTGCGTAGCAAGCAAGCCCAAAAAATCTAATTAAAAATTCTCCAATATGTTTATGGTTATGTTGAAGTAAGATTAGGAGATATTTCAGGTTTTAAATATGGCTATACTGATACAGCAAAAAGAAACAGGAAATGCAAGATTTATTAGAATAACAGATATAAATGAAAATGGGAAATTAAAAATCATATGATGAGAAATATATTGATATAAATGAAAAATAATAAAGAATATTTATTAGAAAAAAAGACGACATATTAATGGCAAGAACAGGAGCAACTTATGGGAAAAACAGTAAAGTTTTCTGAAGATTATTCAGCAATATATGCATCATTTTTTTAATAAAAAAATATTATTAGAAAAAGAATTGATACTACCAAGTTATTATTGGCATTTTACACAAAGTTCATTTTTATTGGAAACAAGCTAATTTCTTAGTAACAGGTGGGGGACAACCACAATTTAATGCTAATGTATTGTCAAAAGTCCTTATCCCTTTACCACCACTAGAAGAACAACAAAGAATAGTTGATACTTTTAGATAGGTTTGATAGATTATGTAATGATATATCAGAAGGACTTCCAGCTGAGATAGAAGCAAGACAAAAAAACAATATGAATATTATAGAGAAAAAAATTATTAAGTTTTTAAAAAAATTATAATTTAATAGGAATAAAAAAACTTTTCATATTTTATATGAGAAGTTTTTTTGTGACATAAAATAGAAAAATTTGTTATAATTAAAAAAATATAAAAAAATTAAAAAGGGAGGTTTCATGAAAAGGTTAGCCATAGGTATAGATGATTTTAGAAAAAAATAATAAAAAGAAGATTGCTATTATGTGGACAAGACAAAAATTTATAGAAGCTGTTTTTAGAAGATGCTTCAAATGTAAAATTATTTACTCGTCCTAGAAGATTTGGAAAAAAACATTAAATATGTCTATGCTAAAGTATTTCTTTGATGTTAGAGGCAGTGAAGAAAAATAGAAAAACTCTTTAATGGATTAGATATAGAGAAATCAAAATATATAGATAAGCAAGGAAAGTATCCCACAATTTTAATTTCATTAAAAAAAGTATAAAAATATGAAACTTGGGAAGAAAGTTTAGAGCAATTAAGAAGTTTATTATCTAATTTATATAATGAATTTGAATATATCAGAGAATGTTTGAATGAAAGTGAAATAGAACTTTTCAACGATATATGGTTTAAAAAAAGAAAAATGGAGAATATGCTAATTCATTGAAAAAAATTTAACATCTTTTTTTATATAAATATTATAAAAAAAGAAGTAATTCTATTAATAGATGAATACGATATACCTTTAATCACAGCACATAAGTATGGCTATTATGATGAAATAATAAACTTTTATAAAAATATTTTTTTAGGAGAAGCTTTAAAAAAACTAATCAATATTTGAAAATGGGAGTTTTAACTGGAATAATTAGAGTAATAAAGACAGGAATATTTTTCTGATTTAAATAATTTAAAAAGTTTATTCTATTTTAGAAAAAATATTCAGAATTTTTTTGGTTTTACAGAAGAAGAAGTAAAAAAAGCATTGCAATATTTTTAATATAGAAGAAGAATTGACAAATGTAAAAATATTGGTATGATGGCTATAAATTTGGAAATTCAGAGCTATATAATCCTTGGAGTATAATTAATTTCTTAGATGGAAGAGAATTAAAAAAACTATTGGGTAGGAACTTCAGAAAAATTTTTTTAATAAAAAAATATTAGAAAAATTCTACAAGTAGAACTAATGAGATTTTTAGATAAGCTATTCAATGAAGAAGAAGTAGAAGAAGCTATCACAGGAACATCAGATTTATCAATATTGATGGATAGTAAAGAAGTATGGGAGCTACTATTATTTAGTGGATATTTAACTGTAAAAAGAAAAAAACTTGATGATGATATTTACTCATTGAAACTACCAAACATGGAAGTAAAAAAAGCTATTTAAAAAAAGAATTTATCAATGTACATTTTGGTATAAGTTTATTTAGAAAAAAACAATGGAAGCTTTAAAAAAATCTTAACTTTAATGATTTTGAAAAAAATATTTTCAAGAGATAATGTTAAAATCAACAAGTAATTGGGATACAAGTAAAGAAGCTTTCTATCATGGATTATCATTAGGAATGCTGAGTTACTTTAGACAATGATTACTACGTAACATCTAATTTTGAAGCAGGCTTTGGAAGATATGATGTGGTATTAGAACCAAAAAAATAGAAATGATAGAGCTTTTTATTTTAGAGTTTAAAGTTGCAGATGCTGAAAATAAATTAGAAAAAAATTATCAAAAGAAGCAATTAAACAGATTGAAGAAAAAAAGTATGATATAAATTTAAAATCAAAAAGAAATAAAAAGAAATTACTTCTGTGGGAATAGCTTTTTATGGGAAAAAAATTGAAAGTTAGCTACAAATAAAAATTTTTTTGGAGGGGCAATGTCATCAGTAGATTATAATATGCTTATATCAACACTTGAAAGTACAGTGGTAACTGAATATATAAGAGAAGACATTCCAGCATACAGTTATCAAAGTGAAGCAGATTTAGAGAGAGTTTATTAAAAATTTACAAAAATCAAGGTTATGAATATTTGAGTATTCATAATGAAAAAAAGAATTAATTGCAAACTTAAAAAGATAAATTAGAAAAAAATTAAATAATATCATTTTTTTTCTGAAAAAAAGAATGGGAGAGATTTTTTTCAGAGAGAAAATAGCAAATAAAAAAATGATAGTATTGTTGAAAAAAACAAGAACTATACAAGAGGACTATAAAAAAAGCTTTACAAGAGATGATGGAAGCTTAGTGAATATTAGTTTGATTAATAAAAAAAGAATATACACAATAACTTTCTTCAAGTTATAAATCAATATGAGGAAGAAGGAGGAAACCATAACACAAGATATGATGTGAGTATTTTTGGTCAATGGTTTACCTTTAATTCATATTGAATTAAAAAAAGAAGGGGAGTTGCAATAAGAGAAGCTTTCAACCAAATTAATAGATATCAAAGAGATAGTTTTTTTGGGCAGGAAGTGGACTTTTTGAATATGTACAAATATTCGTAATTTCTAATGGGACTAATACCAAATACTACTCTAATACAACAAGAGCAAGGCATATTAAAGAGATGTCTTTCAATAGAAAAAAAGTTAAAAAAGTCTAGTAATAGTTTTGAGTTCACTTCATATTGGGCAGATGCAAACAGTAAGTCAATAAGAGATTTAGTGGATTTTACAAAGACATTCTTTGCTAAACATACTATTTTTAAATATTTTAACTAAATACTGTATATTTGACACTAGTGAAACTTTACTTGTTATGCGTCCTTACCAAATATCAGCAACAGAAAGAATTTTTATCTAAAAATACAACTTGCCAATAACTATAAATGGGTAGGTAAAATTGATGCTGGAGGATATATTTGGCATACAACAGGAAGTGGGAAAAACTTTAACTTCATTTAAGACAGCACAATTAGCTTCACAACTTGACTATATAGACAAGGTCTTATTTGTTGTGGATAGAAAAGGATTTAGATAGCCAAACACAGAAAGAATATGATAGATTTTCAAAAAGGTTCAGCTAATGGAAATACTTCAACGAAAATATTGAAAGCACAGCTAGAAGATAAATATGAAAAATAAAAAGTAAGATAATTATAACTACTATTCAAAAAGTTAGGGCACTTCATTAAACAGAATAAAAAAATCATGAAGTTTTTTTAGAAAAAAATATAGTTTTAATTTTTTTGATGAGTGCCACCGTTCACAATTTGGTGAATTACACCTTGCAATAGCTAAGACTTTTTAAAAAATTATTTCATGTTTGGTTTCACAGGGACACCAATATTTCCAAAAAAATTCAAATGGAAGTTCAAAAAAACTTTGTTTAAAAACAACAGAGCAAACTTTTTGGAGATAAATTACATACTTATACAATAGTCAATGCAATAAATGATGGTAATGTACTTCCATTTAGAATAGACTATATCAATACCATTAAAGAAAAAGAAAATATACAAGATAAAAAAAGTTAATGCCATTGATATAGAAAAAAAGCTATGTCAGATCCAAATAGAATTAAAGAAGTTGTTTCATACATCATAGATCACTTTGAGCAAAAAAACTATGAGGAATAAGCACTATGAATTAAAAAGACCAAAGATTATCGGGATTTAACTCTATATTTGCAGTGAGTTCTATTCCTGTGGCAAAAAAATATTATTTTGAATTTAAAAAAACAACTTAAAGAGAAGAATAAAGATTTGAGAGTAGCAACAATATTTAGTTATTCAGTAAATGAAGAAGAAAAATACTGATAATTTAGATGATGAAAGTTTTGACACTGAGAATTTAGATTTAGGCTCTCGTGAATTTTTAGAGGAAGCAATATCGGATTACAATAAAAATGTTTGGTACAAATTATGATACTTCTTCAGATGGTTTTCAACTGTATTATGAAAAATCTAAGTAAGAGAACAAAGGATAAGGAAATAGATATTCTAATAGTTGTAAATATGTTTTTTTAACAGGTTTTGATGCAACAACTTTAAATACTCTTTGGGTGGATAAAAAACTTGAGAATGCATGGACTTATTCAAGCCTTTTTCAAGAACAAATAGAATATTAAATTCAATAAAAAAACTTTTTGGTAATATAGTATGTTTTAGAGATTTACAAGAAGAAACAGGTGAAGCCATAGCACTTTTTGGAAATAAAGAGGCAGGTGGGATTGTACTTTTAAAAAAACTTATGAAGATTACTACAATGGTTATCAAGATGACAAGGGTAGAGAAAAAGAAGGATATAGTCAACTGATAGAAGAATTACAAAGTAAATTTCCATTGTCTGAACAAATAACAGGTGAAAGCAATAAGAAAGAATTTGTAATATTATTTGGAAATATCTTGAAAATAAAGAATATATTATCAGCTTTTTGATAAGTTTGCTGGAAATGAAATTCTATCTGAAAGAGAATTCCAAGATTACCAAAGTATCTACCTAGATATGTATCAAGAAATAAGAACTAAAAAAACAAAGAAAAAAAGAAATTATTAATGACGATATTATTTTTTTGAAATAGAATTAATTAAACAAGTTGAAATTAATATTGATTATATTCTAATGAAAGTTACTGAATACTATAAGTCAAACAAAGAAGATAAGGAAATACTTATAGATATTAAAGAGGCTATAAATTCAAGTCTTGAACTTCGTAGTAAAAAAAGAATTGATAGAAGCTTTTATAGAAAGAGTTAATTCTTCTAAAAAAATATTACTGATGATTTCCAAAAAAATTTGTCAGAGAAGAAAAAGGAAAAAGACTTAGAAAAAAAGTAATAGAAGAAGAAAAAAATTAAAACCTGAAGAAACTAAAAAAATTCATAGACAATTCACTAAGAGATGGTAATTTTAAAACTACAGGAACTGATATAGATAAGTTATTACCACCTGTTTCTCGGTTCTCTAGTGGAAATAGAGGTATTAAAAAAAGCAAGGGGTAATTGATAAACTAAAAAGGTTTTTTTGATAAATATTTAGGATTAACTGTTTAAAAAAACTTGAGCAAAAAAAGAATTCTTGTTAAAATAGTAAAAGATAAGAATATTTAAAAATAGGTGATAATATGAGAGAAAAAATTATATAGACTGGGATAGTTACTTTATGGGGATAGCTCTGCTTTCTTCAATGAGAAGTAAAGATCCTAATACTCAAGTTGGAGCTTGTATAGTAAATGAAGATAAAAAGAATAGTTGGAGTAGGCTATAATGGTCTACCTAAAGGCTGTGAAGATACAGATTTTCCTTGGGAAAGAGAAGGAGATTTTTTTAGATACTAAAATATCCTTATGTTTGCCATGCTGAATTGAATGCTATATTAAATAGTATAAAGTCTTTGAAAGATTGTATTATATATGTAGCCTTATTCCCTTGTAACGAGTGCAGTAAGGCAATAATTCAAAGTGGTATAAAAGAGATTGTGTATCTTTCAGATAAATACGAGGGAACAGATACAAATAGAGCCTCAAAAGAAAAATGTTGGATTCAGCAGGAGTAAAAATATAGACAGTTTACACCTAATATGGATAAATTAGAGATAGATTTTAAAAAAATATTTAGAAAGGTGGAATAATGCTAGAAGCTTTAAGTAAAAAGTGTTATTTTTTTAGTAAAATTAAAAAAATGAAGAAATAAAAAGAGATTTTAGAGGAAACAAAGCATGAAATAAAAACTTATTCTCCCAATGAACAAATAGCCTTTAGGGGTGATGAAGTAAAGGGACTATATGTAATTCTAAAGGGAACATTGAGCACAGAAATGCTAACAGAAGAAGGAAATGTCATTAAAAATTGAAGAATTAGTTAAAAAGTGATGTTGTAGCTTCAGCTTTTATTTTTTTGAAGTAAAAACTGTTTTCCTGTAGACTTAAAAAGCAAAGGAAAAAAAGCTGAAGTGTTATTTATCGAAAGAAAAGAATTTTTTTAAAATTATTATTTTCACAAGAACAAATTTTTAGAGAATTTCCTAAATGAGATTTCAAATAAAAACTCAACTTTTAACAACTAAAAATCTGGAATAATTTTTAATAATAAAACTATCAAGAAAAAAATTCTGTAATTATGTTAATAGAAAACAAGAAAAAAAGGTGAATTTATTATAGAAAATTTAGGAGCATTAGCAGAGTTTTTTTGGAGTGGAAAGACCTTCTCTTTCAAGAGTTTTAAGTGATTTAGTAAAAGATGAAAAAGCTAGAAAGAATAGGGAGAAATAGATATAAGATATTGGATAAAGAATTTTTTTGAAATCTAAGATAACTAATAAAAATAGAGCTATTGCAAATTAATAAAAAAAGTAAAAAAATAGTTCATTACTGAGTAAATAAAAAAATTTTTCTTTGAGAAATTTTTAATAAACTTTAGCTATATATAGCGATTACTTGCCAGCCTATAATGGTTTTTAGAGCTCCACAAAGGCTCTTTCACCATTATAGGACGTCGCAGTAATCTTATTGAAAACTATTAGTTATTTACTTAAAGAAAATTTATAATGATAAATTATGATGTAACTCACTTATTTTTTTTACTTTCAAATTTATATCTATGCAATAGCTCTTTTGTTTTATATTTTTTTAGATCTCCTGCTTTTTATGTAACCTTTTTTTCTTCAATATCTTATATACAATAAAAAGTTATGATAGCAGGAAGTAAGAAATGTAATATTATCATAGTTGGTAGATATGACATTCCATTTACTGAAAATGAAGCTATCTGTCCAACAAGTCCACTTGTTCCCATACCAGAAGCAATACTGTTTGACGATAAATTAAAAAAACAGTTGTAGAAAGCACACCTAAGATAGCACTTGAAACTATAGGTGGTATCCATATCATAGGATTTTTTTTATTATATTAGGAATTTGTATCATAGAAGTACCAAAACCTATTGAAAATACAGTACCTAAATCATTATCATCATAAGACATAACAGCAAAACCTATCATTTGACAACAACAACCAGTTAAAGATGCTCCAGCAGCAAGTCCACTTAAACCTAAAGATATCCCTATAGCAGCAGAACTTATAGGAAGGGTTAAGATAATTCCCATAATAACAGACATAGTAAGTCCCATTAAAATAGGTCTAAGTTCAGTTGTCTTATTAACTATGACACCAATTTCGCTGATAACAGCTGAGATATATGGAGCAAAGAACTTACCAAGTAAGCAACCAAAAATTATAGTAGTCATAGGTAAAAGTATAATATCAAACTTAGTTTTTTTCCTGCAATTCTTTTAGCAATAAGTAAACCAAAGATAACTGAGAAATATGCTCCCATTGGTTCACCAACTTTTAAAATCGCTTGCCCATCTACAAAGTTAATACTACCTGCACCATACATACCTGTTATAGCAGAAGCTATTAAGATTAATACATGAGATTCTAGAGCATAAGCAACTCCAACTCCTATTCCAGCTCCCATTAAAAGTTGTGAAAAATCCACCGAGATATGTTAAAAAAACTCTATATTAAAAAGAGTTCCAATCTGCTTTAAAAATAAGTCCTACTATTAATGATGAAAAATAAACCAAAAAGCCATACCATTTAAACTCTTAATAAAAAAAGTTTTTCATTTTTTCTTTTTAACCTCCAAGTATTTTTTTAAAAATGAATAGTTGATATTCATTTTTTTATATTATATTCTTTAATAAAAAAATTGCAAGGACAAATTATTTTTTTTATGGAAAAAATATTTTTTTGTAGGAAAGATGAAAAAAATCAGAAAAAAATTGTCTAAAAAAATTTAACTAAAAAAATGTCTTATTTTTTTAGAACTTTAAATTTGAAAATGGCTATTATTCTAAAGAAAAAAACATCATAATTTTTTTAAAAAAAAATATGTTGACTATTTTTATAAAGTGGAGCTATAATACTTTAAACAATTTATTAAAAACAAATTGGGAAATTAATTATTTATTAGGAGGTTGGTATGAAAAATTAAAAAGAATTCTATTTAGTATTTTTAGCAATATTTATGTTTGTGTTAGTAGCTGCTTGTGGTAAAAAAAGAAGCACCTACTGAAGATGCTAATGCTCAAAAAAAGAAGGAACAGCAACTGAAGTTACACAAAAATTATCATATCGGTGTTGTAACAACATCTGTTTCTCAATCAGAAGATAATGCACGTGGAGCTGAAGCAGTTGTAAAAACAATATGGAGCAAGTAATGAAGGTGGAAAAAAATTACCGTTGTAACAATACCAGACAACTTCATGCAAGAACAAGAAACAACAATTTCTCAAATGGTTTCTCTTGCAGATGACCCTGAAATGAAAGCTATAGTAGTGGCTGGAAGGAATCCCAGGAACTTATCCTGCATTTAAGGCTATAAGAGAAAAAAAGACCTGATATTTTACTATTTGTAAATAATACACACGAAGATCCTGTACAAGTAAGTACAGTTGCAGATGTAGTTGTAAACTCAGACTCAGTTGCAAGAGGATATTTAATAGTAAAAAAACAGCTCATGATTTAGGAGCAACTAAATTTATGCACATTTCATTCCCTAGACACTTAAGCTATGAAACTATTTCAAGAAGAAGAGCTATAATGGAACAAACAGCTAAAAGATTTAGGAATGGAATATATCGAAATGTCAGCACCAGACCCACTAAGTGACGTTGGAGTACCAGGAGCACAACAATTTATCTTAGAACAAGTTCCAAACTGGATAGCTAAATATGGTAAAGACATAGCATTCTTTTGCAACAAATGATGCTCAAACAGAACCTTTACTAAAACAAATAGCTGCAAATGGTGGATACTTTATAGAAGCTGATTTACCTTCTCCTACAATGGGATACCCCTGGAGCATTAGGAATTGAATTCACTGATGATGAAAAAAAGGAAATTAGTAAAAAAATATTAGAAAAAGTTGAAAAAAACTGTCGTAGAAGCTGGAGGTTCAGGAAGAATGGGAACTTGGGCTTACTCATATAATTTCTCAGGTCTTCAAGGACTTACAGATTTAGCAGTTAAATCTATAGAAAGTGGAGATAAAGACTTTACATTAGAAAAAGTTTTAGCATCTCTTGATACAGCAACACCTGGTTCTAAATGGAATGGAAGTCTAATGAAAGATAATAATGGAGTAGAAGTTAAAAATTCATTCTTCGTATATCAAGATACTTATGTATTTGGAAAAAGGATATATGGGAGTTACTTCTGTTGAAGTTCCAGCAAAATACGGAGAAATTGGTACTAAATAAAAATAATAAAATATAAGACTATTTGGGCAATGGGGGCTGGAGCATTTTATGCAACCAGTCCCTATTCTCATTTAGACTTAAGGAGGAGGCTATGGTGTCAAATACACTATTAAAAAAATTGAAAACCTCTCTAAATCGTTTGGTGAAAACACAGTCCTTAAAGATATTAATTTAGAATTAAATGAGGGAGAAATTCTTGGACTAGTTGGGGAAAAATGGTGCAGGAAAAATCAACTTTAATGAAAAATTATATTTGGTATGGATGTAATCAGAGAAACAGGTGGATACAATGGGAAAAATTTCTTTTTGAAGGAAAAGAAGTTAATTTTGCATCTCCATTTGAAGCTCTTAATGCAGGTATAGGAATGGTTCACCAAGAATTTTCATTAATACCAGGATTTAAAAGTTAGTGAAAATATAGTATTAAATAGAGAGTCTATAAAAAAATAATGTGGTAACTCATTTCTTTGGAGATAGTATAAGTAAGATAGACCAAAAAAAGAAAAATTTAAAAAAAGAACTCAAGAAGCTATTTCAAAAATTAGGGAGTAAATTTAACAGGGCAAGAACAAATAAGTGAAATGGCTGTTGCTTACAAACAATTCACAGAAATTGCTCGTGAAATTGAAAGAGAACATACAAAAACTTTTTAGTTTTAGATGAACCTACAGCTGTTTTTAACAGAAGATGAAGCAGAAATTTTATTGGAAACAATGAAAAAAATTATCAGCTAAAGGGGATAGCTATTATTTTTTTATAACTCACAGACTTAATGAAATAATGGCTGTATCTGATAAAAGTAACAGTTTTAAGAGATGGACAACTTATAAATACAGTTGCTACAAAAATCTACAAATATAAATGAAATTACAGAATGGATGATAGGAAGAAAAAGTAAATTCTTCATCTGATGCTAAAAAAAGTTGCTCATGATGAACTTGAAACATTGTTAGAAATAAGAGATTTATGGGTTGATATGCCAGGAGAAATGCTGAAAGGTCTAGACTTAGACATTAAAAAAAAGGAGAAATTCTTGGTCTAGGTGGTATGGCAGGACAAGGAAAAAAATAGCAGTAGCAAATGGAATAATGGGACTATTTAAATCAAAAAGGTGATATAAAAATACAAAAAAACGAAGCCTTAGTTTTTAAATAAACCAACATATCCTTTAGAAAAAAAGGTATTTTCTTTGTCTCTGAAGATAGAAAAGGTGTTGGATTACTTTTTAGATGAAAGTATAGAAAGAAATATTGCTTTCCCTGCTATGCAAATAAAAAAACAATTTTTTTTAAGAAATTTTTTTAGGACTTTTTAATGTAATAGATGATAAGGCTGTTACAGAAAAACGCAAAAGAAATATATAGAAAAATTAGAAATAAAAAAAGTATGGGAGAAAAAGCAAAAAGTTGGAGAACTAAGTGGAGGAAACCAACAAAAAGTTTGTGTGGCTAAAGGCTTTACTATGGAACCTGATCTATTATTCGTTTCAGAACCAACAAGAGGTATAGATGTTGGAGCTAAACAATTAGTTCTTGAAACTTTAAAGGAATACAACAGAGAAAGAAATACAACTATAGTTGTAACTATCTTCTGAAATAGAAGAATTAAGAAGCATCTGTGACAGAATTGCAATAATAAATGAAGGTAAGGTCGCAGGAATATTACCAGCTAGTGCAGGAATACTTGAATTTGGAAAAATTGATGTCAGGAATAAAGGAGGGGAATAATATGTTAAAGAAATTTGGTTTACCAAGACTAATAATATTAATATTTTTTTAATATCAACATATATAATTGCTCCTTTCGTAGGAATTCCTATAACAACAGCACTATCAGATACAATTATTAGATTTGGTATGAATGCTATTTTAGTTCTATCTCTTATGCCTATGATAGAATCAGGAGCAGGTCTTAACTTCGGTATGCCTTTTAGGAATAGAAGCAGGACTTTTAGGTTCACTAATAAGTATAGAATTAGGATTTACTGGTTTTGTAGGCTTTGTTTTGGCAATAATAATGGCAATAGTATTTGCCTTTGTTTTTGGTTGGGCTTATGGAGCAGTTTTAAATAAAGTAAAGGGTGGAGAAATGATGATAGCTACATATATCGGTTTCTCATCAGTTGCTTTTTATGTGTATTATGTGGATAATTCTTCCATTCAAAAAGACCAGATATGATTTGGGCTTATGGAGGTTCAGGACTTAGAACAACAATAAGTGTTGAAACTTACTGGAAGGGAGTTTTAAATAATGTATTTGGGAAAATATCACAGGCTATACCAGTTGGAGAAATAATATTCTTCTTATTACTTGCTTTTATTATGTGGGTATTTTTCAGAACTAAAAGCAGGACTTTCTATGAGTGCTGTAGGAAAAAAATGAAAAAAATTTGCTCAAGCAACAGGTATCAATGCAGATAAGAGTAGAAAACAATCAGTTATAATCTCAACTGTTATTGCAGCAATAGGAATAGTTGTATACCAACAAAGTTTTGGATTTATACAATTATATCTAGCACCTTTCAATATGGCTTTCCCTGCTATAGCAGCAATACTTATTGGAGGAGCTTCAGTAAACAGAGTTACAATATGGCACGTTATGATAGGAACTTTCCTATTCCAAGGAATACTAACTATGACACCTACAGTTGTAAATGCTGTTATAAAGACAGATATGTCTGAAACAATAAGAATAATCGTTTCTAATGGAATGATATTATATGCTTTAACTAGAAAGGACGGTGGAAGTCGTGGATAAGAATAATAAAGTAAAAAACTTTATATTGGATAACAGTGTTCCAATACTTATACTTATTATGGTAGCTATAATGTTTCCACTTTCTGGTTTGAGTGGAGATTACTTAGTTCGTGAAATGATAGAAAGAATTTCAAGAAACCTATTTTTAATAATGTCATTGTTAATTCCAATAGTTGCAGGAATGGGATTGAACTTCGGTATAGTTTTGGGAGCTATGGGAGGACAACTTGCCTTAATTCTTGTTACTAACTGGCACATTATGGGATTGCAAGGAGTATTTTTAGCAATGATACTTTCTATGCCATTTTTCAATTTTACTTGGATATGTTGGAGGAGTAATATTAAATAGAGCCAAAGGTAAAGAAATGATAACTTCTATGATTTTAGGATACTTTATCAATGGTGTTTACCAACTTGTAGTTCTATATTCAATGGGAAAAATTATTCCAGTTAGTGATAGAACACTTTTACTATCTTCAGGTAGAGGTATAAAAAAATACTGTGGATTTAACAGAGATTTCAAAAAGCAGTAGACAATGCTATTCCTTTAAAAAAATATTTGGTTATGATATCCCTGTTCTAACATTACTTTTCATAGTTGGACTATGTTTCTTTATCATTTGGTTTAGAAAAACAAAATTAGGACAAGATATGAGAGCTGTTGGACAAGATATGGAAGTATCTAAGTCAGCAGGTATAGAAGTAAATAAAGTTAGAATTTACTCAATAGTTATCTCAACTGTCTTAGCAGGTATAGGGACAAGTAATATATCTTCAAAATTTAGGAACAATAAACACATATAATTCACACGAACAAATAGGTATGTTCTCAGTTGCAGCTCTACTAATTGGAGGAGCTTCTGTAGCAAGAGCAACTATTCCTAATGCAATAGGTGGGGTAATTCTATTCCATACTATGTTCGTTGTTGCACCAAGAGCAGGAAAAAGAATTAATGAGTTCTTCACAAATAGGAGAATATTTCAGAGTATTTATTTCTTACGGAATTATAGCTCTTGTTCTTATCATCTATGAATGGAGAAGAAAGAAAGAAAAAGAAAGAGAAAGAGAAAAAAAGCAATAGGATTTTTAAAAAAAGTGAGGGTAGAAGATGAAACATACATTAAAAAGTAGCTATTATAGTTTTTAATTCTTGTTGTGATTTCAGTAATTCTTTTTTTGTTACAGGAAAGAGACATGATATTCTAATTAAAAAAATAATTCAATGGCAGGAATTAAATACAGTATAAATGGAGAACCATACAAGACATTAGACGCTGGTAAAAAAAGCCCTAGGTATATCAAAGGGAGTAGGAAATGTAATTTTCATAAAAAAACAGCAGATAATAAAGTTATAGAGAAAGAACTTCCTTCTAAGGATATAAATCTTTTTATTAATCAAGCTATAAATAATGGTGAAGATTGGTATAAAGAAAGTGAAAAAAATAATAGTAGTTTTTTTATTGGTATATAAAGGAATTTGTATTTTTGGATATTTTGTGCTATAATAACCAAGTAGAATTTTTTTACTTAAATACATATTCTAAAAATAAAAAAAGAAGGAGAATGCTACAATATAGTAACTTAGAATAGGTATGTGTACCGATGCTAGTCGGGAATTTAGGACTACGAAGAAGGTAGTAATAGTAATTTAGTAGCAAACTGTATGAAGAAATATTTACTAGCAGTTGTTTTTCTATGCTTGTCAATTCTTTCTTATTCTAATGATACAGAGACCCTAGATCAAGATACCAACACTGGTATTATTACTCAAGCAAAAGATTTTGCCAAGGTAAAAGGTAAATCAAAAAAACAAATATTTATTGATACTCTTATTCCAACTATCGAAAAGATAAGAACTAAGATAGCTGAGGATAAGGAATATGTAAAGACTCTTATAGAAAAAAAGAAATCTTAACAGCAGAAGAGAAATTATATTTAGAGGAGATGTACACTAAATATAAAGTAAAAATCTAAATCTAAAACAGAATTAGTACACAAGATGGTGGTTCCACCAACATCATTTATACTAGGGGCAGTACTCATTGGAAAGTGGTTGGGGAAGTTCTAAACTTGCAAAGGAAGGAAATAACCTATTTGCAGTTAGATCGTCTTTAAAAGATCCAGAAAAAAACAGTATATCTAGGACCCTAACCAATACTACAAGAGATATGAAAGCTTAGAAGAATCACTAATGGACTATGTGATGACTTTATCAAGACATTCTAGTTATTCTAATTTAAGAAAAAGCAATTAATAATGGAGAACAAACAATAGTTCTCATTAAGCATTTAGGAAATTATTCTGAGATGAAAAAAATCTTTATGAACAAAGATTAACTCAGATAATTACAAAAAAATAATTTATTTAAATACGATAACTAAAAGAAAGAGGATTTAGACTTTACTAAGAAGTCTAAATCTTTTTGTGATATAATAAAAAAATATTGAGACTGCTTATTGCTAGGAGGAAAAAAATTGTGGAATTGATTCATATAGAAAAATCCTAATTTTGAAATAATGCAAAAAGATTATAGAGTTGGAAGAAAGTGCTTTTTGAGGGAGCAGGAAATGTAGACCTTTGGATAATAAAAAGCCCTTATAAGATATGGCATGGTTTTTTTGTTGTAAAAGAAGGAGATAAAATAGTATGTATAGTTGAATATATGCAAATTTTTAATAAGAAATCTCTTTTTTTCTTTATGGAATATCAACTTTAAAAAGAATACAGACATAAGGGTTATGCAAACTTTATCTTAAACGAAACTGAAAAAAATCTTAAAAGATTTAGGATACACTGAAATAGAATTGACTGTTGCACCAGAAAAATCAAATAGCGATAGATTTGTATAAGAAACATGGCTATAAACAAGAAAGCTTTTTAAAAGATGAGTATGGTACAGGTGTTGATAGATTTATTAAATAGTGCAAGAACACCCGTGACTCTAGCACTCGTAGGGTGTTAGTCATGAGACATGTACTCGTAGGGGTATGAATTGCACGAAGATTTTTAGTAAGCATATAGGGAAACTTGTATGTAGACACGGAGCAAAACCGTGCAACAAAGAAACTGAATTGCTGGGAACTCTTAAAGCTAGTATAACCACAACATAATACCTAAGTGAGAATATGGCATAAGTGTGATGGTAGCGAAAGTAGAAAAAATATACTAGATGGTGCAAGGTTAAATCCTAAACATTATGATAATAGACAATCAGCAGCTAAAGCCTGAAAAGGAAAGTTCAACGACTATCCCTCGTGAGGGGAGTACAATACAAGCGATTGGTATTGGAAGTGGTTTCGCCTAAGGTGTTGAGATACACTATGGATAAGATATAGTCTGTGCTTGTTAGAGATAACAAGAAGTTCATAAGAGAACTGCATAAGTAGTAGCGCACTTATGTGAACGACGCTTCCCACTGTTGTGGGGTTTTAAAAAAACTTTAAAAAAATATTTAAAAAAATAAATAAATAACATTACTTTTTTTAGTAGACTGAATGTAGAATATATGGTATAATATCTCTGATGAAAAGGAGGTGATTATATATGTATTTAACATTAAAACAACAAGTAAAAACATCTTAGTAAAAAAAGACTTTAGAGCTTTTAAAAATATTTGTGTCATATAGCTAAGAATTTAAAGAATCAAGCTATATATAATGTTAGACAACACTATTTTTAACAATAAAAAAAGTATTTAAGCTATAATGAAAAACTATAAAAATGCTTAAAGATAGTGAGAATTACAAGAAGTTAAATTCTAATATGGCTCAACAAATTTTTAAAAGAAGTAGATGAAAGTTTTTAAATCGTTCTTTGCACTTTTTAAAAACTTGCTAAGAATGGTCAATATAATGGTAAAAATAAAAATTACCTAATTATCTTGATAAAGATGGTTTTACAACTCTTGTTATAGGTTTTGTTAGATTAAAAGATGATATGCTGATAGTTCCTTATTCAAATTCTTTTAAGAAAACTCATCAGGAAGTTAAAGTTAAGCTACCATCAGTATTAAAAAGACAAGAAGATAAAAGAAATTAGAATAATACCAAAAACAACATTCTAGGTACTTTGAAATTCAATATACTTATGAAGTAAAAAGAAATTCAAAGGGAATTAAATGAAAAATAATGTACTAGGAATTGATTTAGGTATAGATAATCTTTGCACTTGTGTTACAAATACTGGAGCTTCATTCATAATAGATGGTAGAAAAATTAAAATCAATAAATCAATACTATAATAAGATAAATGCAAAAATTACAAAGTATAAAAAGATAAGCAAAAAGATTGAGCGCACAACATTAAGACAAAAAGAGAATAACTAGAAAGAGAAATAATCGTATAAATGATTATCTTTCAAAAGCAGCAAGAACAATTGTAAATTATTGTCTTAATAATGATATAGGAAAAATTAGTTCTAGGATATAATGAAGATTTTCAAAGGAAATCAAATATTGGAAGTATAAATAATCAGAACTTTGTGAATATACCATATGGAAAAATTAAGAGATAAATTAATATATCTATGTAAACTATATGGAATAGAATTTAAACTACAAGAAGAGAGTTATACATCAAAAAGCAAGTTTCTTTGATAGAGATAAAAATTCCAATATATGATAAAGAAAAATCTACAAGAATATATATTCAGTGGAAAAAAAGAATAAAAAAAGAGGACTATATCAAACAAGCGCAGGTAAACTCATAAATGCAGATTGTAATGGAGCATTAAATATTCTGAGAAAAAAAGTAAAGTTGTGGACTTAAGTGTCCTATACAATAGAGGTGAGCTGAACACACCTAAAAAGAATAAGGGTAGTGTAAAGCTATCAAACTTCTTAGAAAAATTTTTAAAGATTTTTTTAAAGATTTTTGGAACCCTGCGACTTCAGTCGTGGGAGGTTCAGGATGAAGAAAAATTATATAAAATTATATGAAAAAAATATAATTTTTTTAGAAAAAAATCTTCAATAATAAAAAAATTTTTTTTATTACAATGAAAAATATGTTACAATGAAATGTAAATAATTTTTTTGATGGGAGTGAGAAAATGGAAGCAAAAAAAGAATTTTTTTAAGAATGATAAATGAATGTGATGAAATAGCTTTTAGCTACTAGTATACATGATATGCCAAATGTTAGAATAGTAAATTACTACTACGATCAAGACAATAATATTATGTATTTTTGCTACATATAAAGGTAGAGAAAAAAATAAGTGAATTCTGGAAAAAAATAATAATGTTGCATTTACAACTATTCCTATGAAAAAAAGGAGTTAGAGAACAAGTAAGAGCAAGAGGACATGTTAGAGAAAGTGAAAAAAACTATAATAGATTTGAGAGAAGAATTTTCTAATAAAATGTTAGGTTTTGCTGAAATTATAGATAAGTATTCTGAAGAATTAAAAGTCTATGAAATAAGATTTACAGAAGCAACTGTAACTCTTGATAGTAGAACTTATGAAAAAAATAAGTTTATAAAAAAATAAAAAAAGTTCGTTACTAACTTAGATTGTAGAAAAATTTTTCTTTGAGAGATTAAATTTCTACTTTAAATATAACGATTACTTGCCAGCCTATAATGGTTCTAGAGCTCCACAAAGGCTCTTTCACCATTATAGGACGTCGCAGTAATCTTTTTTTATGCTATTAGTTATTTATTTCAAAGAAAATTTCTAATGATTAATTGAAATGTAACTCACTTATTTTTTTATTTCGGAGCTAGGAGTAAAAAAAGGGTGCTTGACAATTAAAAAACAAAAATAAATTATAATAGGCACTGTGAACTACTCACGACTAACACCCTACGAGTGCTAGAGTCGAGAGCTTCATAAGATAACTGAAAAAGTAAGTTATCTTCTAAGAAGTTTGGTTTTAAAAACCCTTATTCTTTTTTTGGCTAATCCACGATAGCCACTACTGGATAAGACTTGCGTCTACACCGCTACTTTTTATCTGTATATTATATTTAAAAAAAGAACAACTATATAGAACAGTGAATATTTTACAAGGCTACTGTTTACTAGTCTTAACTCCATATATTCAGTTGCTAATGTTCTAAATATATTATACACTAAAACTAGTAAAATTGCAAATTTTAGTGCAACATTTTTCAATGTTGGTGTTATTCATACCCTACGAGTACTTGTCTCATGATTAACACCCTAACGAGTGCTAGAGTCACGAGTGTTCTAACACATTTTATAAAAAAATAAAAAGGAGAGAATTCGATGTCAAAATTAATTAATTACAATGTAGCTGTAGTAAAACCCATAGTTCCCTAAGAGGGATTTGTGTTTAGTTAATTTTTGAACTAGGTGCAAGTCCAATTTTTTTGTTTTCAATATTTTTGGACTGAGCCTATAGGGATTTAATAATATATATTATGTGACCATTAGGACAAAAATCTTAATGGTTTTTTTATTTCATAATGTCCAAAAATATCTTAGAAAAAAATAGTTCATTACTAGCCAGATTTTCTTAACAGATAAAAATTAAGAATTCGCTGTAATTTTGGCAAACTCACTATCGTTCAGACACGCCAAGAATTACTCGGCTCATTCTGTTTAATTTTTATCTTAAAAATCTGGAATGTAACTCACTTATTTTTTTCTAATTCATACTGATAAAAAGATATTATGAAATTAATTTTTTTTGGGAGGTTATCATGGCAAGTTATGAGATTTTTTTATAACATTTGGAATTTATTTAGTATTTTTTTAATGGCGATAGGAGTACATTTTTATAGTAAAACTACAACTCACGAATCTTATGTTTTTAGGAGATAGAGGAGTAGGATATTGGGTTACAGCAATGTCAGCTCAAGCAAGTGATATGAGTGGTTGGCTACTTTTAGGTCTGCCGGGTGCAGTATACACAAGTGGACTTACAGAAATTTGGGTAGTAATTGGATTAGCTTTAGGAACTTATCTTAACTGGAAATTTGTTGCACCAGCTCTAAGAGTGCAAACTGAAAAAAATATAACTCTCTTACAGTGCCTTCATTTATTTCACAAAAATTGAATGATAAAAAGGGATATATAAGAACATTTTCAGCAATAGTAATCCTATTTTTCTTTACTATATACTCAGCTTCAGGGCTAGTTGCAAGTGGAAAGCTGTTTGACTCTTTACTTGGAATAGACTATAAATGGGGAGTTTTAATAGGTGGAGGAACAATAATTGTCTATACATTCTTAGGTGGATACTTAGCAACTTGTTGGACAGATTTCTTCCAAGGTTGCTTAATGTTCTTTGCAATAATAGTTGTTCCAGTGGCAGCATACTACAGCGGTGGAGGAATAGATGGAATCAGTACTGCAATGGAAGCTAAAGATATTTCTTTAAATATTTTTAAATATGCTAAAGTTTGGAGTTTACCAGTTATAATCTCAGGTCTTGGTTGGGGACTTGGATACTTTGGACAACCTCATATAATTGTTAGATTTATGAGTATTGATAGTGCAGATGAACTATGGAAATCAAGACTTATAGCTATGATATGGGTTTTCATTTCACTTTTAGGGGCAATAGCAGTTGGAATAACAGGAATAGGAGTTTTTCACAGATATTTCTCAAATGGGCGGAGATGCTGAGAAAGTATTTATATTCTTAATCCATAAGTTATTTAATCCTTGGATGGCAGGAATATTGTTTGCAGCTATCTTATCAGCAATAATGTCAACAATATCTTCTCAACTTTTAGTATCATCAAATACTTTAACAGAAGATTTCTATAAGCATATAGTAAAAAGAGAAAAAAACTCATAAAAGAAATGATATGGGTAGGTAGACTATGTGTAATTGTTATTTTCGTAATAGCAAGTGTTTTAGCAATGAATCCAAGCTCTAAAGTTCTTGAGTTAGTTTCTTATGCTTGGGCAGGTTTTGGTGGAGTTTTCTCACCAGTAATCCTATTTACATTATATAAGAAAGATCTACATTGGAAAAACAGTGTTGGTATCTATGATAATAGCAACAATAACAGTTATTACTTGGAAAAACAAGTGGACTAAGCAATACAATCTATGAAATGGTACCAGCTTTTTGTCATAAACTCTATCTCTATATACCTATTAGAAAAATTTAAAGTCTTTGGTAACAATGAGAAATAAAAACTATTAAAAAGTTGTAATTTTAAAACTTTTAAAGTATAATATAATGAGAGATAATAATTTATTTGATATAAAGGGGTTGCCGTGAAGAATAGAGAATATTATACTAATGGAAACTTAAAAAGCTGAATATGAAAGGAATGAACGTGGTGAGAAAGAAGGTTATGAACTTCTTTACTACGAAAGTGGAGTTTTAAGAGCTGAGTATCATTACAAGGCTGGTAAATTACATGGTGTTACAAAGGAATACTATGAAAATGGTAATCTAGTTGCTGAAGGTAACTATAGAAATGGTATGCTTGAAGGTTTATCAAGAATCTACTATGAAAGTGGTAAATTAAAAAGCTGAAAGTAGCTATAAAAAAATGATGCACTTGATGGTTTATGTAAAAAATGTACTATGAAAGTGGTCAAGTGAAAGCTGAATATTACTATAGAGATGGTAGTCTTGAAAAAAACTATTAGCTCACCTAAAGATAATGCTGATGTAAAAGTTACTAACAATAAAGAGTTTTTTTGATGTTGACTACGAAGATGGACAATTAAATTTAAAAACTTGATTTAAATACTTTGTTAAAAATCTAACTTATCTAAGAAAGATATTTGTAAAATTTCTTATGAAGATAATGAATTAAAGTTAAAGATTTATGATGAGGACACAAAAAGAAACAAAAACAAATTCCTATAGATAAGGAAAAAAATGTTAAAAGCTGTCCAAGAAGAAGTTAAGAAATCAGAAACTAAAAAAGGTTGAAGCTAAGAAAGAAGAACCAAAAGTTCAAAAATCTAAGTCCAAAAAAGAAACAAAGAAAGATGAATTAGAAATTCCTAGTTTCTTAAAAATCAAGATATGAAGATGAGTTAGGATCAGAACCTGAAATAAAAAGAAGCAGAGCCAGAAGCAAAAAAAGAATATTTGATCCTGAGAATGATTTAGATATTCTTGAAATGGTTAAAAACAAAAAGAGATGCAGATAAAACTCAAAAAAACAGAAGAGAAAAACAGAGCTTAAGTTTGGAAAAAGAAACTGAAAAAGAAACCAAAAAAATAAAAAAAGATTATCAAAAAAATAGATTCTGAAGAAGATGAAATTGCTGATATCAGATCAATTTTAGATACAAGTGATATTGATACAGAAGAAGAAATAGTAAGAAATAGAGGGAATAAGGTAAATAAAGGAAAGAAAAAAAGTACAACTACAACTGTTGCCCCACCTCCTTCTAAAAAGAAAGATTCTTTAGAAGATCAAAAGAAGAGTGTTTTTAAAGATGATATTCTTTACTCTTTTTCTTACTTGCTATAGGGTATACTTTTCTATTTCCTATATCAAAAAAATTTACAAGTGAAGATACAGAAAGTCTAATACTTGATAAAAAAAGGAACTGTAGCTGAAGCAGATGCGACAGAAGAAACAGATGAAGAAAGCGGAGCTGATACAGAAGGAAGTCCAGAAGAGATAGAAGCAGAAGCTAAAAAGAAGAAACTAAAGAAGAAGTTAAGACTAAAGAAAAAGAAAAAAGAAAAAGAAGTAACTAAAGATACAAAAAGAAAAAGAAAAATGCTAAAGCTAAAGAAGAAACTAAAAAGAAGATAAAAAAAGAAGATGTAGTAAAAGGTAGTGATAGCTCAGATATAAAGAAAAATAGATGAAGTTATCAGTCAAGTTATGGATAAGAAAAAAATCCAGATTATCTATTGAAATTTAATTCTGAAGAATTAGCACTTATAAGAAATACTTTGTATGCAAGAAGAGGACTTAAGTATACTAAAGGAAAAATATAAGGGAATATTTTGAAGGAAAAATCTTGGTATAAACCTTCGGTAACTTCAGGTAAGGATCTTCTTCCAGAAAAAAAGAAGAAAAAAACTAGTAGAAATTATTGGAAAATATGAAAAGAAAGCTAAGAAATAATGAAATTAGGCTGTTGTGATATTACAACAGCCATTTTTGTTGTTAATTATTAATAGTTGTGGTATAATTTTTAAAAATTAATAAAAAAATATGGGGGATTTAAAAATGAAAGATATAATATTTTTTTGCTACCCAAGATGTAGCACATGTCAAAAAAAGCTAAAAAAATGGTTGGAAGAAAACTCAATAAAAATTTACTGAAAGAGATATAGTAAAGGATAAACCTACAGAAAAAAAGAATTAAAAGAATTCTTTAAGAAATCTGGAAAAAGAATTAAAGAAATTTTTTTAACACAAGTGGTATTTTATACAGAGAATTAGAATTAAAAGATAAATTACCAACAATGACAGAAGCTGAAATGATAAAACTGTTAGCAACTGATGGAAAACTTGTAAAGAGACCGATGATAGTTACAAAAGATTTTTGTTTTTAAATGGTTTCAAAGAAGAAGAATGGAAAGAAAAAAATTAAAAAAATAAAATTATTCTAAAAGGGGTATTAAAAAAATGTATAATATGATAGATGTTGTAACAGCAGGGTTTGCTTTATTTGCAATGTTATTTGGAGCAGGGAACTTAATATTTCCTCCTATGTTAGGGTTATGAATTAGGAAGTAATTGGGGAGTAGCTGCAATAGGATTTATTTTAACAGGAGTAGGAATTCCTCTAATGGGAATAATCGCTTCTGCAAATGCAGGTAAAGATTTAGATAGTTTTTTTCAAATAAAGTTTCACCTTTATTTGCAAAAATTTTATGGAATAGCACTTATTTTATCAATAGAGTACTTTTAGCTCTACCAAGAACAGGTGCAACAGCTTATGAAGTAACATTTTTTTCCATGCAGGATTTACAACTTCAACTTTTTAAATATGTGTATTTAATAGTTTATTTCTTATTAGCTTTACTATTTTCACTAAAAATCATCAGAAGTTGTGGATAGAGTTGGTAAGATTTTAACTCCTATATTATTGATAGTTTTATTTATAATTTTTAGTTAAGGGAGTATTTTTTTCAATAGCTCAACAATAGCTGAAAAAAAGTTTATGAATTACCATTTAAAAAAAGGTTTTGTAGAAGGTTATCAAACTATGGATGCCTTGGCAGCAATAGTATTCTCTACTGTTATATTAAATGCTATAAGAGGGAAAAACTAAACTTACAGAGAAACAAGAATTTTTCTTATCTTTTAAAAAGTTGGACTTATTGCAGCTTTAGGACTTACAATAGTCTATGCAGGTTTAACATATATTGGAGCAACTTTTGGTGGAACTGAATTAGTTGCTGGAGCTGAAAAAAACAGATTTACTTGTAAAAAAATTTCTATAAATCTTTTTAGGAAAAAAATAGGATATTTAATATTGGCTATCTGTGTTGCTGGAGCTTGTTTAACTACTTCAATAGGGACTGATTGTTACTGTTGCAGAATATTTCAGTGGACTTATGAAGGTATCTTATCAAAAAAATTAGTAGTGATAACAACAATAATAGGTTTCATATTTGCAATGTTTGGAGTAAATAAAATAGTTATTATATCAGTTCCAGTCTTAGTATTCCTATATCCTATAAGTATAGCTCTAATATTATTGAACTTCTTCCGTATAAAAAAATGCTAATGTATTCAAGGGAGTAGTTTTAGTATCAGGACTTGTAGGGTTATATGGAAGGAATTTCAGTAACTGGAATTGCTATGCCAGAAGTATTTACAAATATATATAATTCTTTACCATTGGTAAATTTAGGATTACCTTGGTTAGTACCGGCTTTAGTGGTTGGAATAGTATGTAATTTTATTAAAACAGAGAAATAATAATCGATATGAAAATAGGTGAGTTACATTCCAGATTTTAGGATAAAAAAATTAAATAGAATGAGCCGAGTAATTGTCGGCGTGTTTGAAGCCAACTTGTTGGCAAGTTTTTGCTGAAATTACAGAGAATTCTTAATTTTTCTCCGTTAAGAAATCTGGCTAGTAACGAACTATTTTCTATGATTATATCAGTAGAGAGATAGAAGAAAGGAAGATTGGAGGAAAAAAATGGCTAATGTATATGACGTGTTAAAAGAAAGAGGATATTTAAAAACAACTTACACATGAAGAAGAAATAAAAGAACTTCTTGAAAAAGAGAAGGTTACTTTCTATATAGGATTTGATCCAACAGCAGACAGTCTACATGTTGGACACTTCATAGCTATGATGTTTATGGCACATATGCAACAACATGGGCACAGACCAATAGCTTTTAGCTGGTGGTGGAACAGGTATGATAGGGTGACCCAAGTGGTAGATCTGATATGAGAACTATGATGACTGTTGAAACTATAGATCATAATGTTGAATGTATAAAGAAACAAATGCAAAAAGTTTATAGATTTTTTTCTGATGGAAAGGCTATACTTGAAAAACAATGCAAATTGGCTAAGAAATTTAAACTATATAGATTTCTTAAGAGATATAGGGGAACATTTTTTTCAGTTAATAGAATGCTTGCAGCAGAATGCTATAAGTCAAGAATGGAAAATGGACTATCTTTCTTAGAATTCAACTATATGATAATGCAAGGATATGACTTCTATGTTTTAAATAAAAAATATAACTGTACTATGCAATTAGGTGGGGATGACCAATGGTCTAATATGATAGCAGGAGTGGAGTTAATAAGAAGAAAAAGATAGAAGACAAGCTTTATGCTATGACTTGTACTTTACTAACTAATAGTGAAGGAAAGAAAATGGGAAAAAAACTGCTAAAGGGAGCATTGTGGTTAGATCCTAAAAAGACAACACCTTATGAATTTTACCAATATTGGAGAAATATTGATGACCAAGATGTTGAAAACTGTCTAGCACTTTTAACTTTCTTACCTATGGACGAAGTTAGAAGATTAGGAGCATTAAAAAGATGCTGCAATAAATGAAGCTAAAAAAAGTTCTAGCTTATGAAGTAACAAAAAAATTATCCATGGAGAAGAAGAAGCAACAAAGGCTAAGGAAGCAACAGAAGCTCTATTTGGAAGTGGAAATAATTTAGATAATGCACCTAAAAATTGAATTAGTGGCTGAAGATTTTTCAAAAGAACTATTAGATGTTTTAGTAGATAGAAAAAAATTTTTAAAAAAACTAAGAGTGAAGGAAGAAGACTTATAGAACAAAAATGGAATGTCTTTAAATGATGAGAAAAATAACTGATGTTAAATTCACTTTAAAATGAAAAATACTTTAGGGCTTTTAAAATTAGGTAAAAAGAAATTCTATAATATTGTAAAAAAATAAGAATATAAAGTAGGCTGTTGCAAATTCATAAAAAAAGTAAAAAAATAGTTCGTTACTGAGTAAATTTCTTAACGATAAAAAAATCAAGAATTCGCTGCAAATCAGGAAACTCGTTGCACTCAAACACTCCTGCATTTGCTCGGCTCATTCTATTTGATTTTTTTTATCTAAAAATTTCCATTCGTAACTCACTTATTTTTTTACTTTAAGATTGAACTTTTAATTTTGCAACAGCCTCTTTTTTTATTAGGTATTTTATAGTTATGATATAATTTTGTGATTAATAAAAAAAGAATTTACTATAATTATCTTGAAGCAATAATATGAATATAGAGGAATTTGAGGAGAAAAAAAGATAAAAAAATAGGGGTTAAAGATGAGTGAATTACAAACAATTAGAAAAAAATACAAGGTGATTTTTTTCTTAGAAAAAAAGCTATAAAAAAAGGCAAATTGTTTTATGAAGCCTTAATATATAAAGATGATTATATAGGTATTAACTATGGTTATTTGGAAGATGAACTAAGAGAAGATGTCAAAAAAATGATTAGAGCAAGAATTTCATAAACTCAAAAAAAGAATTTAAAGAAGTACAAATAAAAGCAAAGAAGTTAGCAGTTTAGAACAATTTGGTTTAGGTAGAATTATAGAAAATGAAATGCAATTTGGAGAAAAAAATTTATGAAAATAATAAAAAAATAGAAAACATAATATTGATTATATTTATATTTTATTCAATTTCCTCTTATTTTTTTTTGATAAAAAGAAAAGAAAATTTTTTTACTTATGAAAAATAAGTCAGTTGAATATACTTTAGAGCAAGTTTTTTTAAAGAAGGGTATAAATTAAATTTTTTTATGACATAGAGTTTGAAAAGAGTAGATAAAGTTGGAGAAAAATGATAGTTACTTTTGCAATTTTTTTCTTGTCTGCAAGAAATGAGAGAGTATCAACTTTGTCTATTAAAAAAATTATTATATTATTGATAAGAATAAAAATGAAATCTATAAAACTTCAGAAAAAGATATTATAGAAAAAGGAATAATATTAGAAGATGTTGATATTTTTTTGTAAAAAAAGAAAGGAATTATTGTATATGATTAAAAAAAGAATACTATAGTTTTAATGAGATTACTATCATATCAATGATAATAATAATTTTGAGAAATATATACATATTTTTAATCTAAATATTTTTTTATTTATAGGATCTTTTTTTGATTTTGTATACTTTAATCTACATATGTCTCAATATATTGAAATATTTTTATGCAATATTAATAATTACATACAATATATTACTTCTATTAAGTAAAAAAAGTATTTTTAATCTTAGAATAAAAATATAAATTAAGAAAATATTTTTGTATTAACTAATTTAATAATATTATTTTTTTATATATTTAAAGAACCTTTATTTTTTTATTCTAGTAAAAAAATAATATTAGTTTTAAGTTTTTCTTTTAATTGAAATTTTTTTACTTTTTTTGTTCATAAAATAAGAATAAAAAAATAAAAAAATTGGAAAGAAATAATTGAAGAAATTTTTTTAGGATAGTTTTAATTTCTGCTTTTTGTTTATTTTTTTCAATATATTACAGCAGTATTAGTGTATATTATGGGATTATTTTTTTATTTTTTTCTTTTTAATAGTTTTTTTAAATCTTTCAGAAGAGATAGTAAAAAAATAACAAATATAACTGAAGAAGTTAAAAAGAATCAAATAAAGTATTGACAACGGAACTTAAAACCAAAAAGCTTCTTGCCAGAAAGAAAAAGAATATATAATTAAATAATTTAAAGAAAAAAACTATATAAATTGAAAATTATTTATATAGCTTTTTTTCTATAATTAGAGCCAAGATTAGATATAACAACAACCTTTGAAAGACTATTGGAAGATTTAGGGTTATAATGTAATAGGTTCAAGGGTTGAAGAACTAGCTAGACAGTTTATGATGACTATGCAAAGGGATCCTAAGGGAAGAATATATGATAAAGTTGCTGTTTCAAAAAAATGGAGAAATAGTTTATGAGAAAAAAATGGGAAAAAAATTATATTATTGAGAATAATGGAACTAAAACTTTTGTAGAATATGATAAAAAAACAGGCGAAATGAAAAAAAGTTTCGAGAGAGTAAATATATTAGATATTGAAAAAGATATGAAAAAAATTCTTAGAAGATAAAAAAATAATAAAAAAACAAAAAAATAAGGGAGAAATCTATGAAACAAGTAAATTATTTAGATGAAGACTATAAGAAAAAAATCTTAGAAATAAAGTATGGGAATTATTAAAAAAATGGAGATATAGAGGAAGCAGATAAAAATATTTTCTACTGAACTTGATATAAATGAAATAATGGGAACTTGGAACTGGTTACATAAAAATACTTATCGAACCAGAAAGATACAAATCCAATTTCAATTGAATATCTTGTAAAAAAAGGTGTAAATCCAATTTTAAAAGATGAATATAATATGGCTCCACTTAACTGGGCTATGGCTAATGGAAAAAAATATAGAAGCTGTAAAAAAATACTTTTTAAAAAGCAGGGAGGAGACCCAAATTTAGCCGATAAAGGAGTTAGAGAAATTCCGTTATATAAAGTTTGTTATATGAAACCATTTCAATAAAGAACTCCTTGAATTATTTTTTTAGCTTATGGAGGAGATATATATAAAGAATATAAAAAGATATGGTACTGCTATACTAGGTAAAAAAATCTTTATGAACATATACAAAAATAATAAATTAGATCTCTTTAAAGATGCAGGAGAATATCTTTTTGAATATAATAAAGATATAGAAAAAAATATGGTAAGGATTATTTTATAAATAAACATAAATCTCTTTTTAAAAAGATGAAGCAGATAATCTTTTACATGAAGCAGTTATTGATTTTGATATAGTAAAAAAATAAAAAAAGCTTTTTAGATGAAGCGTTATGATAAAAAAATATAAAGAATTCTTTGAACTATACTCCACTAGTAAAAAGTATTTTTCAATTTGTAGATTAGAAAAATTTACAAGCTATGGTAGAGATAAGTGATTTACTCTATGATGGAACAACAGATAGTATAAAAAGCCTTTATAATAAGACTAGATGAATGGTTAGATGAATATTCTAAATTTAAAGATAACAGTGAATTAACAGAAAAAAAGAGAAGCACTTAATTATTTGATAAAAAAATTTGAGGTAGAATTACCTAAAAAAATAGAAAGACATAATGGAAAAATCAAAAAAATTAAAAATAAAAATCAATAGGTTGGCAAAATCAACACTCAGAATTATGGGAACAACTTGTCCCAGAAATAGGTGTTGCTGAAACACTACAAGGAGAGGTAATAAGATTATCTGGAAAAAAATAGCTTATGAAATAATTGATAATGGTGGATTGAATTGGGGTAAAAAAATATAAGGAATTATTAAGAAATCTTATAAAAATACTTGAAAAATGGCTACACCTTTATCAAAAGACTATTTAGAAAGAGCAGAAGAAATTGAAGATGATTTAGATGAAAAATATAAATGCAGTTACTGATGATGAAATAGAACTATTAATGGAATATGCAGTAAAATGGGTACAACAAAAATTTAACTCCAATTTCACTTGGAAAGGTTGACTATAATTTATAAATTATTTATAAGCATTCTAATTTATTTCATAGAAGTATATCAGTCCGTATAGAAAAGGAAATAACAAAAGAAAAATAAGTTATTATTAATTCATAACAAGGCAGCCAAGTTAGAAAAATAAAAAAATAAAAAAATTATGGAGGTAAAAAGTTATGAATGCAACTGAAAAAAAGGAACTAATGGGAAAAATATGCTAAAAAAATTGGAAAAATGCTATAAAAAGGGAAGCATCTGTGATGAAAGAAATAGAAAATGATAAGGCATTGATAAAAATACCTTGAAGGACAAAAAAACTTCAGGAGCAGCCTTTGATAACACAGTCTATGAAAGTTATGATGCTTGGATAGAAACAATAAGAAAAACAAATAAAGAAATCTGAAAGTACTCTAACAAATATAGAATTTAAAAAAAGGTTGAATTAGAAGCAATACAAAAAAATATAGCATAATAAAAAGGTTATTTATCAAATAGTGTTGATAAAAAAAGTCTTGACCATGACTTGACAGAATTAAGAGAATTTTTTTGAGAACAAAAAAACTTAAAAATTCTCTTTTTTTGTACACTAATCTAAAAAAACTATTAAAAAAATTGATTTTTAAAAAGAAAAAAATAATGTATAATAGCATTTGTTGTTTGATGTAATTTAATAAAAATTTAATATATATAATATAAGGAGAATAATGAAAAAAATTTTTTTAATAATTATATTATTTTTTTATTACTTGGACTTTTTTTGGTTAAAAAAATTTTTATATATAGTACCTTATAGTAATTATACTATTTTAGATCAAACAGAAAAAGGTTAAAATTAAAAAGATTATCCCTGAGTTAAAAAAAGATTCGATTTTATGTATAGTACAGATTTATATATAGAATATACAGAACCAATAAATTTAGAATTAGAAAAAAATTAATTTTTCGTTTTAATGATGAACTAATAGGAACAGTCAGAAATAAATAAAAGATATAAATGATTTAGAAAATTTTTGCAGAACCATATATTAATGAAAAAAACAAAAAGAAAAAAATCTATAAGAAAAAAATATGTATTACAAAAAGAGTTTTTAAGAATTTTTAGGAAAAAGAAATGAAAAAGTATAAATTGGGAACAGGAACTATGGAAGGAAGATTTTATATAGATATCTATATAAAAGATTTAAAAAAACAAATGAAACTTTTATAATAAAAAGAGATAATATATCTATTTATTATGAAAGTGCTGGACTAAAATTATTTTTTTACCAAGTGTTTAAATTTATAGTAAAAGTAAATAGCTAGTTTAAAAAAATTTAAGCTAGCTATTTTTCTTATCTAAAGAGCTCAAAGATGGGTTACAAGTTTCTATAATGTAATAGGTTCAAGAGTTGAAGAACTAGGTAGACAGTTTAAAAGCTAGAACAATTAATGAAGAAGACTTAAAAAGAAGCATTAAGAGATATAGTAAAAGGGTTATGGAAAAAGATATAGGAATAGACTTTGAAGTAGCATACTTAGATGAGTCTACAATGCCAAAAAGATTCAAGAAGGAAGTACAGGTTCATCCTATATAGTAGATAGAAAAAAATAGGAAACTATCAATAAAAATTGATGAAAAAAATCATATAAGGTTGATTGGAAAAAAATATAACGAAGATTATGAATATAGAGAACAAACAAATTATTATTTTTTTATCAAGCAAAAATTCTTTGTTAAAGTAAAAAAAGTATTGATAAAAATAGATGAAGGATATATTGAGATTACCAAAGATGATGGTAAAAAAATTAAAAATTAACTGAAATCAGAGTTGAAGAAGCTATATATCATAATGTAGAAAAGAAAAAAATGGAAAAATTATATTTTAATTTTTAATGAAAAATACTCGTTATAAAAAAATATGTAAATGAAGATGGTTATGAAGTAATATTAGATCAAAAATAATAAACCAGTATATGACCCAATAGTTGTAGGAACTTACAATTTTTCATACATATAAAAGTAAAAGCAAAAAAATCCAATAGATTTTTGTAAGTCATGGAAAAAGATATCAATTTATGGAAAAAAATATGGAACAGGTCCAAATGATCCAACAACAAGAGAAGAAAGAGAAGAAATAGGAGACCTCTTTTTTTGGACGTAAGATTCAAAAAAATATTATAGAGAAATAGAAAAAGGAATTAAATATAAGAAAAAAAGATAGTGTTTCATCTAATGAATTAAAAAGAAATTATAAATAAAATTGAAGAAACAGCTGAAAATAAAAAGAAAAAAACGAAATTTATAAAAATGATAAACTAAAAAAATAGTTTATAAATTAGGAGAAAGAAGAATGAAATTAAAAAAATTAATATGGATACTTTCTATAAGTGGAATTTTATTATTAGGTTTCATAGCTTTTTATATCACAATATGCATATATAGTTCCTAAAAAAATAATTATAGTATTTTAGATCAAAGTGGGGATATTAGAATAGAAAGTTATCCGAAATTAAAAAGAAGTTAAGTTTATGTATAATACAGACTTATATATAGAATTTACCAGACCAATAAATTTAGAATTAGAAAAAAATTAATTTCCGTATTAATGATGAAATAATAGGAATAATAGAAATAAATAAAAAAATTTGAATGATTTAGAAAATTTTTGCAGAACCATATATTGATGAAAAAAACAAAAGAAAAAAATCTATAAGAAAAAAAATTTATTTAGTACAAAAATGATTTTTTTAAAGATTCTAGGAAAAAAAGAATGAAAAAAATACAAAGTAGGAACAGGAACTATAGAAGGAAGATTTTATATAGATATCTATATAAAAGATTTAAAAAAACAAATAAAACCTTTATAATAAAAAGAGACAATATACATATTTATTATGAAAGTGCTGGGATAAAAATTATTTTCAATGTAATTTTAGTAGTAGTTTGGAATAGATAGCTTAAAGATTTTTAGGCTATCTATTACTTACATTTTCTAAAAAGAACAACCAGTTAAAAATATATACTATTAGTAAAAAAATGAAGCTAATGAAATGTATAAAGGAGTAGAAGGAAAAAAATAAAGTAACTAATATACCCAAAAAAATTTAACTAAAAAAAGAGGTGAAAAAAATAATAAGAATAAGGCAAATTCAAAAAAATACTAGATAAGCAACTTCAAAATGCAGGAATAAAAAAACCAGATTATAACTCTGCAGCTCATCACTTAGTTTCTGATGCAACTATGCCTAAAAGCAACTAAAACTTTAAACAAATATGGGATTGAAATAAATTCAGCAACAAATGGAGTTTATTTACCAACATCTAAAGCTGATACTAGTAAAGTTACAACAGAAGTTGTTCATTCAGGGACCTAATGGTAAAGAATATAAAGAACTTTTTAGAAAAAAATCTATACCATATATTGCTGAAAAATATGGAAAAATACAAATGTTTCTTATGATGAGATACAAGCAGCATTAGAAAATGAATTAAATAATACAAGAATTAAATTATTAACAGGGGAATTAAAAAAATAAATAATGCAAAAATTTAAAAACAACAGAAAAGGGGGAAAAAAATAGAATGAAAAATATATGAAATAGGGTTTGATTATGCTAATTATAATGTAATTTTTACATTCAAAATAAATAAAGATGCTTCATTTTTTTCTTTTCAAAAAGAAGAATTAGATAGGTATTTTTAGAAAAGATAGATTTTATGAAGAAGCAAATTTAAAAAGGTATGTAGAAGGAGAAGCAAAAAAATATTAGATGTCACATTATTAGATATATATAAAGATAAATATGGTACATATGAAGGATTAGAAAAAAATATGTAGAATTAATACCAGATGGTAAAAAAATCTAATGTTAAAGATATAATATCTATTCCCGGATTTGGAATGAAAGTATTGTTATCAAGAAAAAGCAAAAAGAATATATAGAAAAAAATACTCAGGAAAAATTAGAATATTTAAAAAGTAAGTTATGATAAGAAAGATTTTTTTATATTGTAACAGATATAAAAAAATATTGAATATTGTTATAGCTTAAAGTTACCTCCAAATATAATAGATGTTTATGATTTTTTTCAAAAAGTAAGTGGTAAAAAAATGATATTTTTTTAAAAATAGGAACTATCGAAAAAAAGATTTTTCTAAAAGAAAGATTTTTTTGTATAAAAAAATTTAAAGACTATATTGAAGAAAGTGACCTAAAAGGTTATAAATTTGAAGAAATGAAAGATATAAATGATATAGAGATTTTTAAAGAAGAAAAAGCAAGAAGAAACTCAATTCACAGAAATAGAAGAAAAGGGTTATTATAAAAAGTGGAAAAATTAAAAATATACAGGTACTATATGGAAAGGATTTAGAATAAAAACAATGGAAATCTTGGTATGAAAATGGAAATTTAGAATCTGATGGAGAATTTAATATGAAAGGTGAAGAAGAAAGGGGAATGGAGATACTATCATCAAAAATGGAAAAAAATAAAAAAATGTTGCTAATTATGAGAATGGTAAATTAGTAGGACTTGTTAAAAAAATTTTGATGAAAACGGGAAATTTTATTCAAGCATATATTATGAAAAAGGGTTCTAATTTAACAAAATGGAAATTTTTCTATGAAGATGACAAAAATATAAAAAAAGAAGGAATGGCTTATGATATGGGAGAAGAGGCTGAAAAAAAGATGGATAGCAACAAGTGAATGGAAATATTATAGTAAAGTAGGTAAACTTCAAAAAAATAGAAACTTATGAAAATGGAGAAATAATAAAAAGTAGAGAAATTCAAATGGTAAAGATAATCTAAAAAAGCAGCACAAGCAAATAATAATTTCTATGCGAATATAGGTGTGAACTTAGGATTTAATAAATCAAGTTCTAAATCAAACTCCCATAGTGAAAGTGCAGTTGTAACAACAATAAGAGGAAAAAGATGAAAAATTCAAGTATAACTTACAACAATGTAAAGAATGTTGAATATGTTGGAACACAGGCACAAGATACTAAGTTTATCTATAACAATGTAGAAAAATATTAATAAGACAGCCGTTGAATTAAATAATTCATATTCATCTACTGCTAAAAAGTAGTGGAATATCAACAGGGGTAACTATAGGTTATGGAGATGGAACACAAACAGAATTTAATGGAGTAAGTATTTCAGCTTCTAAATCAAATATGAATAGCAATGGAACTACTTATCAAAAATGGTAGATTTGTAAATGTAGATGAAGTACATAACAATACTAAGAATATGACTCTTTCTGGTTTTAACCAAGAAGGAGGAACAGTTACTGGAAATATAGAAAAATCTGACTATTGAAAGTAAACAAAAATGAATCAGAAACATCAGGTAGCTCTTATGGAGCAAGTTTAGGAATAGCTCCTAATGGTGCTGTAAATGGAAGTGCTAATTATTCTAATACAAATGGAGAAAGAAGATATATTGATACTCCAAGTTCTTTTTGTAATAGGTGAAGGAAGTAACCTTAAAGTAGATAAAGCTAAAAAAATACTGCTGGAATAATAGGTACAACTGATAATGGAAAACTAAAGATAAATGAATATGTTGGTAAAAAAACTTAGATAATAAGGATCAACTAAAAAAACTGTTGGAGGTTCAGTAGGATTTAATCAAAGTGGAATAAGTTCATTTGGAGTTAATTATGAAAAATAAGGACTTAGAAGCTACAACAAAAAAATACAGTAATAGGTAATGTAGAAATAGAAAAGTCAACTGGCAGATGAAATCAATAGAGATATTGATACTATGACAGAAGTTACTAAAGATAAACATTTTTAAAAACTGATATTAGTGTTGAATCTCAAACATCTAAACTATATTAAAAAAATCCTGATAAATTTAAAAGAAGATTTAGGAAAAAGCTAAAGATGAAATAAATGATGTAGCTTATGCAATAGAAAAAAATCAATAAAAAGATCCAGGAGAAGATAATAGAAATGCTTTTGAACAATTAAGAGAAACAAGATTTATAGGAACTTTCAATAATATAGCAAAAGAGAAATTAGAAACATTAAATACAGCAGATGAAATTGCAGATGTAACAAAAAAATGACATTGGCAGATATGGGCTATGATGATGTAGATGTAATATTTTCTGACCCAGCTCATGCACCACAATTAATAGATAAAAAAATGGAAAAAAACTAAGAGTGGTACAGCCTATGTAGATAAAGAAACAGGAAGAAGAACTATAATAATAAATGCAAATGATCCCAAAAAAATAGTGATAGAGCAAAATTAATAGGAACACTTTCTGAAGAAGCAAGTCATATAGTAAATAAGATAGAAGGAAGACAGAAGAAAGTACCAACAGAAAAAAGGTTTAGAATCAACAGGAAGAGCAAGCAATACTTACCAACAAGATAAGTATGGAAAGAATACAACAAAGATAGCAATAACATCAGATGGTAAAAGATTATTCTAATGTTGATTTTGGTGAAAATGTGGGAGATAAGAAAAATAAAAAGATCCAAGAGATTTTTTTAAAAAAATGAATATGGAACAGAAAAAAAGAAAAAAAGAATTGGAAGATTTATTTTCTAAAGAAAAAAAGGAGAAAAAAAGTGTATATTGATTGGGATTTATATGAAGGTAATTTTAGTGAAGCCATGCATTATTCTCTTTATGAAAGATTAAAAAAATCAAATTTCTAAATATTCATATAGATATAAAATAAATTATTGGGGATTTGAAGCTAAAAACTAGAGTTAATGATACAAATGAAATAAATAAAGATTTTTAAAGAAATAGATAATAGTGAAGCAGTTTACCATAATTATATACCTGAGATAAATTCAATTAATATGGAAAAAAATAAAAATTAATACAAAAAAAGAGTAAATTATTATACTGGTCAAGAAAGTGTAACAGATTTTTAATGGAAAGTTAGTAACTGATACATGGAATATAGGAACTGCAAAACACTTTTACTTATGATCCTAATAAAAAAAGAATTGGGCTAATACAAGAGATAAAATATATCATGGATTAGTAGATATACCTAATTGGGTATTCTTAGGAACTGGAATAGCTGATAAAAAGTACAACATGGCAAAAGATTAAGATTGTTTATAATGGGAGCTAAAGTATCAGGAAATTATGAAGAGCTTACTGATAAAGGTTATAATACTGTTGGAGAGAAAGAATTAAAAAGATTTCTATAATAGGAAACAAGCAGAAATAGAAGAAAGAAAAAAATTAAAAAAATACTAATTTAAGATAGGAACAGGGGGAATATTATGCGAAAAATATTTTTTTAAAAAAATTTTATTAGTTATATTAGTAATATTAATAATATTATTTTTTTAAAAGCTTGTGTTACATATAGAACTAAGGGTAAGTATACTATAAATAGCCATGAAAAAAATATAACATAGAGAAATTTACAAAAAATACCAAATTTAAAGAGTGTTGATATTTTATATTCTGGGAAAAATAAATTTTTATATTATATGATAATACATGCAATTTAGTTTTAAGAAAAAAATTGAGATATACTATAAAAAAATAAACTTTTTGGGAAGAACTAATATTAATATAAATATATGTAAATTAGAAAAATTTAAATGAGAGTGAAAAATAGTAAATTTTATTCTCTTCAAAAATTTTCTTTTTAGAAGTTTTTGGTAAAGAAAAATGAAAAAAATAGACTTAGATCATACTAATACAGGGGAATATTATTTTTATATTTATATTAAAGATACAAATATAAATAAAGAATATAAAATAGAAAAAAATAGAAAGTATATTTTTTTGAAAAAAAGGGTTTTGATATTTTTTTGTTCCTAATATTTAGAAATAAATTTAGATATCTTCTTTGGATGAAATAAATGATATTGGAAATGTTATCGCGAATACCATAGATAATAAAGGTGAAGATAAAAAGAAACTTTTTTTGGTATATTAAGAGCTCAAAGAGGAGCAACAGATTTATATAATATATCTGGAGATAGCTTAAATTTATTAAATGAAGCATATAAATCAAATAAAAATAGGTGCTGATGAATATAAGGAAGGTCTAAGAAATATTATTGAAGCTACTGGAAATGATTTAGGTTTAAATGTAAGTTTAGTATATTTAGATACTTCAACTATGCCAAAAAGATTCAAAAAGGAAGTACAGGTTCATCCTATATAGTAGATAGAAAAAAATAGGAAAGTATTAATACCAATAGATGTAAATAAAATAGAAGACATAAAGGAAAGTATTAGGAACTGTAACAGAAGAAGTAGCCCATGGAAAAGATGCCTTAGAAGGAAGACAAGATAAGAAAGTAGCAGAAGATAAGTCAAATGATGAAGAAGGTTTAGAAAGTTTAGGAAGACCAGCAAATGAATATGTAAAGAAAAAAGTTTGGAGAAGATAATAACAGTAAGATAAAGCTAACAACAGATGGAATAGATTTAAGTAATGCTGATGTTGGAGAAAAAGTTGGGGATGTAGTAAATGAAAATAATGGGATAGCAACTTTTAGTTCAGCTGGAATTGGTTCAGCTGGAGCAGGACTTATAGGTATAGGTGGCTTAAGCTTATTGTCAGAAAATAACGAATATATCAAGAAAGTTACAATAGAAGAAAAAAAGAAAAAAATTAAGTAAATTTGGAAATAATGTAAAAAATTTTTATATGCAGTAGCAAAAAAACCTTGATAGAAGAAAAAAATTAAAAAGAAAAAAAGGTATAGAAGCAGATGTAAAAAAAATAAATAAAGATGGAAATATCATGTATACAATGATTCCTCTTCCAAAAAGAAAAAAAGAGTTTTTAAAAATTCCTCCGATGGTTCCACCAAAAACAAGAAACACCAAAAGAAAGATGGGAAAGAGAGGAAAGGTTTAGAAGAGAACAAAAAAAGAAAGAGAAAATGAACGAAGTAAACCAAATGGAATTCCATTGCACCAAGAAAGACCTGTTACTATATATAAAAATACAATATGAGAAGGGCGATTTTGTTGAAGTTCCTCTTGATGAAAAATGGAAAAAGTAAAAAGATGGTTTTATTGAAGTAGTAAGTAGAGATGGAAAAAGGAAAAAGGATATGTGAATAAAAAAAGGATAATGGCTATTGGGAAAAAGATAGAAGAGCAGGAAGTATTTTTTTGCACATGGAGGTTCATATTGGAAAAGATATCCTTCAAGAAGAGATGCGGAAAAAAATCTGAAAAGAATAGAATAACAATAACTTCTGGTATAGAAACAGAAAAATGACAAAGATACCTTGAAAAAAAGGTAAAGGAAAGGTTTTAAGATAGAATGAAAGAATATATATTAGATACATTTAAAAATTGGTATGTCAGAAAAAAAGAAGCTGAAAAAAATATTTTTTTCTAAAGAAATAAAAAAAATGAACATCATAGAAAGAAAAAAATTTATTTAAAAAAATGAAAGAAAAATATTTAAAAATTTTTTTAAAAATTTTGTTAAAAAAGAAACAGAAAATTTATAATAAAGATAAGAGAATATTTTTGAATATGAAATTAGTAATTTATTTAAAAAAAGAGCAAAAAAATATTAAAAAAAGAAATAATAAATATAAATAAGTTTAATTTTAAATTTAAAAAAATATGCATTTAAAAAAATAGAAAAATATCTTGAAATTTTTTTAAAAAAATAAGTTATAGGGATGCTTTTTGGATATCAAGGAATGTATACTATTTACTTTTCCTAAAGATAAAAATCTACATTAATGCTATAACAGATTATCAGTTTATTATTATTTTTTTATAAATAATAATAAAGAAGAAATAATAAAAAAATAGCTAAAAAAATGTAAATTGTTTATTGGATTACTCTAGATAAGGTCAAGCGATTAAAAAAAGGTTTAGAAAGTTTAGGAAGACTGAGAAATGATTATTTTAAAAAAATACTTATTTCTCAAATAGTGTTGATGAAAAGTTTATACTAGAGCTAATTGAATTAAGAGAATTGTCTAGCTCTTAAAAAAATTGTATTAATAAGGATTAATTTCTGTAAGTAACAGAGGTTAATCCTTTCATTTTTGTTAAAAAAATATTGCTAGCTATTAATAAATATGTTATTATAAAAAGTGTTTAAAAATATGATAAAAAAATAGTTAAGGTAGTGTGGTATTCTTGTCTAGATTTAAATTAAGAAATATGAGAGAAGATGATATTGAGATTATTTACAAAAAAATTTACATTTAGATTTTGTAAATAAATACTTTAAAAAAATAATAAAGAAAAGAAAAAGATACATGATAATCATAGTGAATGGTATAAAACTCATATATCTTCTTTTTGATTACTTAATATATTTTTTTGAAGATGAAAAAGCTAATTTTGTGGCAATGACAAGTTATGAAATTTTTAGAAGATACAGCTAAAAATAAATATCTATTTGAATAAAGACTATAGAAATAAAGGATACTCACAAGAAATACTAGCTGAAAGTATAGATAAATTTTTTTAAATGATAATAAAAAAATATAAAAAAACTTTAGAGGCATGTATATTAGAAGAAAAATCTTGCTTCAAAAAAATTTTTTTGAAAAATTTATCTTTTATATATGATAAAAAAAGAAATTTGTAGAGATGAACTAGAATACTTAATATATAAGAAAAACTATAATAATTTAATATTAGAAAATAAGTGAATTATATATTTAAGACAAGTAAAAAAACAAGTGAACTTGCATCTAAATTTTTAGATGAAAAAAATTAAAAGCAAGTGAGCCGAGTAATTGTCGGCGTGTTTGAAGCCAACTTGTTGGCAAGTTTTGCCGAAATTACAGCGAAACGTTAATTTTTCATCGTTAAGAAATTTAGCTAGCAATGAACTGTTTTTTACTTTCTAAACTGATTAATAAGGAACTATTTTCTATGAATACGAGGATATGATACAATGACAAAAAAAGAAAAAAAGTAAAAAAAGATATTGGAGGAACTTCATAAAAAATTTGGTGAGCCTAAGTGTGCATTAAATTTTGAAACTCCTTTTGAACTTTTGGTGGCTGTTATACTTTCTGCCCAATGTACAGATAAGAGAGTAAATATAGTTACAGAGGAAATGTTCAAAGAAGTAAACACTCCTGAGCAATTTGCCAATATGGAAATAGAAGAAATTGAAAAACTATATAAAGAGTACAGGATTTTTTTAGAAATAAAGCTAAGAATATAAAAAAATGTAGTCAACAGTTATTAGAAAAAAATACAATGGAGAAATCCCACAAGACATGGATAAACTTACAGAACTTGCAGGAGTTGGAAGAAAAAAACAGCCAATGTTGTTAGAGGTGAAGTTTGGGGACTTGCAGATGGAATAACTGTAGACACTCATGTAAAAAAAGAATTACAAATCTAATAGGTTTAGTTAAAAGTGAAGATCCTATTAAAAATAGAACAAGAGCTTATGAAAATTGTTCCTAAAAAAATCTTGGATAGTATTCTCTCACTATTTAATTTTACATGGAAGAGCAACTTGTATTGCAAGAAGACCACAGTGTAAAAAAACTGTGAAATTTCTGACTGTTGCAACTATGGTAAAAATAAAAATTATTAAAAGAGAACTAAAAAAAGTATAATTTATTCTTGACAAAAAAATAATAAAGAATGCTATAACATATATAGAGATACAATTAGGGAGATGAGAGTAATGAAAGTTTATTTAGATAATAATGCAACTACAAAGGTTGATGAAGAAGTAGTAAAAGGCTATGATGCCATATTTTTTTCAGACTATTATGGGAATCCATTCAGTCTACATTTATTTGGAAATGAAACAGGGCTTGCAGTAACAGAAGCAAGACAAACTATCGCTGATATTTTAAAAAGCAAAAACCTAGTGAAATAATATTCACAGCTTCAGGAAGTGAAGGCGATAACTTAGCAATAAGAGGAATAGCTAAAAGCATATAAACACAGAGGAAAACATATTATAACCTCTACAATAGAACACCCAGCAGTAAAAAATACTTTCATAGATTTAATGGAAGATGGTTTTGAAATTACTATGGTGCCTGTTGATGAAAATGGTGTTATGATCTTAGATGAATTCAAAAAAGCATTGAGAGAAGATACTATTCTTGTTAGTGTAATGCATGCAAATAACGAAGTTGGTTCATTCCAACCAGTTGAAGAAATTGGAAAAAAATTACAAAAGAAAGAAAAATAATATTCCATGTTGATGCAGTTCAAACAATGGGAAAAGTTGAAATATATCCTGAAAAAATGGGAATAGATTTATTATCATTTTCAGGGCACAAATTCCATGCACCAAAGGGAATAGGAGTTCTATATAAGAGAGATGGTATTCGTTTTGCTAAAGTTATCACAGGTGGTAACCAAGAAGGAAAAAGAAGACCAGGAACATCAAATGTACCATATATAGTTGGATTAGCTAAAGCATTAAAAAAATAGCTACTGAAAAACATGAAAGAAGAATGGGTAAGAGAAGAAAATTTAAGAGACTATTTTTGAAGATGAAGTTTCAAAAAGAATACCTGAAATTAAAAATAAATGGAAAAAGGTGCAAGAAGATTACCAGGAACATCAAGCATTACTTTTAAATACTTAGAAGGAGAATCAATGCTTTTTAAATCTAAGTTTAAAAAGGAATAGCAGTAAGTTCAGGTTCAGCTTGTTCATCTGACAGTTTACAACCTTCTCATGTATTACTAGCTATGGGAATACCAGCTGAATATGCACATGGAACTTTAAGATTTTCTTTAAGTAAATACACTACTAAGGAAGAAATAGATTATACTATAGAATCTTTTAGTTGAAATAATAGGTAAATTAAGAGAGTTATCTCCATTATGGAAAAACTTTCAAAGATAATAAGTTAACTGATACAGCAAGTTTTTTTAATAAGAATTAAATTGAAATTAGACTAAGGAAAAAAATTTATATAATTGTTTTTAAATGATTAAAGGAGATGAAATCAAATGCAATATACAGAAAAAAAGTTATGCAACACTTTATGAACCCTCAAAAATGTTGGAGTAATAGAAAATCCAGATGGATATGGAAAAGTTGGAAATCCATCTTGTGGAGATATAATGGAAATTTTTATAAAAAGTTGATAATAATATTTTAACAGATGTTAAATTTAGAACTTTCGGTTGTGCTTCAGCTATAGCAAGTTCTTCAATTTCAACAGAAATGATTATAGGAAAAACTGTTGATGAAGCATTACAAGTAACAAATAAAGCAGTTGTTGATGCTTTAGGTGGATTACCTGCAGTTAAAATGCACTGTTCTGTTTTAGCAGAAGAAGCTATTAAAATGGCAATAGAAGATTATATCTCAAAAAGAGATGGAAAAAAAGCTGAATAAATTTAAAAGAAGCTATTAAATATAGAAAAAAATAAGGTTGCAAATAAAAGCAATCTTATTTTTTTACTTCTAATAAAAACATAAGAAATAATAATAAATTATAAGATATGATAATTCTTGTGCTATAATATATAAGTATTATAAATTATTAGGAGTAAAAAAATATGTTTAAAAGATTTAAAAAAATTTGTTTTTTTAGTTATGGCAATTTTTGGGACTTATATTTACAACTTCATATTCTGGTCCAGTTAAGGAGATTCAGTCAATAGAAGAGTATTCAGCTCAAGTTTTAGGAGATGAAGAAGAAGATGCTGAGGATACAAGTCAAACAATAATAATGCCTGTAATTAAAAAAAGGTAGAAAAGAAAGAAGATGTAAAAAAAGAAGTCGAAGTAAAAAAGAAGAAATTAAGGAAGAAGTAAAGAAAGAAACAAAAAAAGAGGCTGTTAAGGAAGAGCCTAAAAAAAGAAAGAAGAAGCAAAAAAAGAAGAAACAAAAAGAGCCTGAAGTTAAGGCTGTTAAAGAAGAAGTAAAAGAAACCTGAGAAAAATAGAAATTAAAGAAGTTAAAAAAAGTGGAAGAAGAAAAAGAAAAACAGAAACTAATAATTTAGCACTTGAAGAACCAGAAAAATCCAGAAAAAAAGATAAACAAAAAAATATGAAATGATCACATATTATTCAAAAAGATGGAGTTGAATGGGTACTTCCAGATAACTTTAGGGCAGTTTTAGTTGGAGATTTAAATGGAAATGTAATATTCTCAAAGAATGCTGATACAATGTACCCACTTGCATCAGTGACAAAAAGTAATGTCATTATTGGTTACTTTTGATGAAATCAATGCAGGGAACATTGGTTTACATGATAGTGTAAGAATAAGTAAAACTCCTTTAAAATATGGAGGTAGTGGAATAGCTTTAAAAGAAGGACAAATATTTGTATTGGAAGACTTAATAAAAGCTTCAGCAGTTTATTCAGCAAACAATGCAACTTATGCTATAGCTGAATATGTAGGTGAAGGAAGTGTATTTAACTTTGTGGCTAAGATGAATAAAAAGTTAAAACAACTTGGTTTACAAAATGATATTAAATATCATACACCTGCTGGACTACCAACAAGAAATACTAAGATGCCTATGGACGAAGGAACTCCAAGAGGAATCTATAAACTATCTATAGAAGCGTTGAAATATGATAAGTATATTGAAATAGCTGGTATAAAAAAATACAAAGATATATAATGGTAAGATTTCTATAAGAAACAGAAATCATTTAATAGGTGAAGATGGAGTTTATGGAATAAAAAAACAGGATTCCACAAAGAAGCAAAAATATAATATAACAGTAGCAGTTAAGTTTGAAGCGTATAGATTTAATTATAGTTGTTATGGGTGGAGAAACATATAAAAACTAGAGATGATTTAGTAAGAACTATAATAGCTAATTTAAAAAGAAAAATTATACAGTAAGAAATGGTCAATTAATAAGAAAAATAAAGATAGTTGAAAGGAGTAGTTTGTATGAGAAAAAAATTTAGAGAATTGGTAAAAAAAGAAAAAAACAGAATACATGCTAACTTAGAGCTTATTCAATGGGATTTAGAAACAAAGACCCCATTAAAGTCAAGACCTTATTTATCTGAATTGGTTGGAGAATTAAGTATGCAAGACTATGCTCTATCTACTTCAGATGAATTTGTAAATTTAGTAGAAGAATTAAATAAGCAAAAAAAGAAACTTTAACAGAAATAGAAAAAAAGAGAAATAGAATTATCTATGGAAGAAATTGAAAAAGAAAAAAAGAAAATTCCTGCTGATGAATATGAAGATTATGCAAAAATTAACAAGCTATAATCAAACAGTTTGGGAAGAAGCTAAGGCTAAAAAAAGATTTTTTTCAATAGTAAAAGAAGGATTAAAAAAAGATATTCGATTACAATAAAAAAATTTTGCTACATACAGAAGAAAAAGATGAAAAAAACTCTTTATGATGTCTTACTAAATGATTATGAAAAAAAGGTATGGATACTGAAAGATTAGATGTATTTTTTTCAGTGAATTAAAAGAAAAGAAATAGTTCCTTTCTTAAAGAAAATCCAAGAAAAAGAAAAAAAGACTATAAAAAGAAGTAGATAAAAATAAGTGTCCCTATTGATGAAGATGTGCAACTTAAATTTGCAAAAATTTTTTTATCAAGCTATGTAGGTTTTGATTTTTGAAAAAAAGGTCTTGTTGAAACAAGTGAACACCCATTTACTTTAAACTTAAATAAAAAAATGATGTGAGACTTACAACAAAAAAATAAAAAAAGATAGTCCTATGTCTACTGTATTTTCAATAATCCATGAATCAGGACACGGTATCTATGAACAACAAACAGCTGATGAATTAATAGATACTTTACTTGGTACAGGTGGAAGTATGGGACTTCATGAATCTCAATCAAGATTTATGGAAAAACATAGTTGGAGAAAAATAAAAGCTTTCTGGAAACCTTTATATAGTAAGGCAGGGGAATTTTTATCCTTTCTTAAAAAGATTTAGAATTTGAAGAATTCTATAAACAAATAAATAGAATTGAACCTGGACTTATAAGAGTTGAAGCAGATGAATTAACATACTCTTTACATATCATGTTGAGATATGAAATAGAAAAAAATGTTAATAAATGGTGAAGTTAATATAGATGATTTACCAAAGATTTGGAATGAAAAAAAGTAAAAGGAATATCTAGGTTTAGAGCCTCAAAAATGATTCTGAAGGACTTATGCAAGATATACATTGGTATTGTGGATTAATTGGATATTTCCCATCTTATGCAATAGGAAATGCCTATGCTTCACAAATATATAATACTATGAAAAAAAGATTTTGATGTAGAAAAAAAGCCTTAGAAAAATCAAGATTTGAAAAAAAGATAACTGACTGGTTAGGAGAAAAAAATCCATAAATATGGTCTGTTAAAAAGATACTCCTACTATTATAAAAAGAAGTTACAGGGGAAGAATTAAATCCTAAATACTATATTGAGTACTTAAAGGAAAAAAATATAGTAAAATATATGAAATATAAGTTGACATTTGTTTAATTTAAGTGTATTATTATAGTAACTAAAAAAAGAAATTGTTTTAAAATGGAAAAAAAGTAAGATTATAAGGAGGAAAAAAATGGGAATATTAGATGATGTAACAGGAAAAATTAGGGGAATTAAAAAGATACAGTTGTAGATGAAGCTAAAAAAACAAAAAGATGAAGCAGTTGCAAAAAGCTGAAGAATTAAAAAGATAAGGCTGTAGATAAAGCAAAAGAACTAAAAAGAAGGTGCTGAAGGGAAAGCAGCAGAATTAAAAAGATAAAGTTGTTGGTGGAGCAGACGATCTTTTAAAACAAATTTAAAAAAATAATAGTTAATAAGGGGGTATTTTTTTATAATACCCCTTTAATTTATATAAAAAAATGGAGGAAATAAGAAATGAAAAAAATTAGTGTTAGTAATAGGTTTAATTTTTAGGTTTAAGTGCAATGGCAGAAGATGCTAGTGTAGCTTCTAAAAATAGAAAGTGCAAAAAAAGGTGTAGCTAATACATTAAAGAAAGCTGAAGAAAAAGCTGGAGAAATAAAAAAATAAAGTTGAAGAAAAAGTAGAAAACATAAAAAGCAGATGCTAAGAAAGATGCAACAAAAGATGTAGAAGCAGCAAAAGCAGATGCTAAAAAAAGAAGTAGAAAAAAAGCAGAATCAAAAGCAGAAGCAGCTAAGGCAGATGCAAAGAAAGAAGTAGAAAAAGCAAAGAAAGAAGCAGATTCTAAAGTAGAAGCAGCAAAAAAAGATGCTAAAAAAAGAAGTAGAAAAAGGTAGAATCAAAAAGCGGAAGCAGCTAAGGCAGATGCAAAGAAAGATGTAGAAGTAGCAAAAGAAAGAAGCAGATTCTAAAGTAGAAGCAGTAAAAAAATGATGCTAAAAAAAGATCTAGTAAAAAGATAAAGCAGAAGAAACAAGCAAAATGGAAGAATTAAAAAGAAAATATAAAAAGAAAAAAAGCTACAGCTGTTAAAAAAAGGGACAAAAAAAGTTGCTAAAAAAAGTAAAAAAATAAAAACTAAAGCAGCAGTAAAAAAAGTTGTAGAAAAAAAGTTGAAGAAGCTTCAAAAAATAAATTTAATTAAAAATTTAAATAAATTCACTTAGAGGCTGTTGCAAATTCATAAAAAAAGTAAAAAAATAGTTCATTACTGAGTAAATTTCTTAACAATAAAAAAATCAAGAATTCACTGCAAATCAGGAAACTCGTTACACTCAGACACTCCTGCATTTGCTTTGGCTCATTCTATTTGATTTTTTTATCTAAAAATTTCCATTCGTAACTCACTTATTTTTTTTACTTTAAGATTGAAATTTTAAATTTGCAACGGTCTCTTTTTTTATTTTCAAATACAATTTTGTTTTTGAGTCCATATAGTTTTTAAAAAAATAATTTGACAACTAAAGAATTTTAATATAATATATAACTAGTCAAGTTAACTATTATTTGATATTTTTTTAAAAAGAAAGGGGGAGGAAGAATGGAGTTACAATTACATACAGGAGACATAGGAAACTACCTAAAAAAACCACGATATAAAAACCTTCCTACCAAAGGATGAAAAATATTTCAATATTTATTAGATAATCATGTACATCCAACAGTGGATACAATATATAAGGCACTTTGTCCAGAGATACCAACTTTATCAAAAAAACAACTGTCTACAATACATTAAATTTATTCGTAGAAAAAAAGTTGGTACAAGTTATAGTAATAGAAGAAAAATGAAACAAGATATGATTTAATAACTCATACTCATGGACATTTTAAATGTAATTGCTGTGGAGCACTATTTGATGTTGAATTAAATATTGATTATAGTATGAGCCCAGAACTAGCAGATTGTAAAATTGATGAAAAAAACATATTTACTTTAAAGGTTTATGTAAAAATTGTAAAGGTAAACAAAATTAAAAATATAAGTTTTTTTAATTCTAAAGGAGTTAAAATGAAAAAAATATTTATTTTTAGTAGTTTTATTACTTGCAACATTATCATCTTTTAGTTACTCAAATTATCCAAGACCAAATTATAAGTATTATATAGTAAAGGAACCTATGGTTGTAAAAAAATCTAGAGCTTCCTGTTGGAACAGAAATAGTTTATTTTTGACACAAGTCTTTTTGGAGATGGTGAATCAAGTAGACCTTTAAGAGAAAAAAATATATATCAAATATTTTTTTCCCAGATGATAAACCATTAATATGGGGAGGAATACCAGTTAGTTTGATAGAAAGATTTTTTTCAATAGAGATATGAAAGGCTTTTACTGTTTATCCTGAATTGGGAAACTCCCTTGTGAGTGATGAGAATAAACGTAAACTTATGGAAAAAAATGAGTTTATAAAATTGTGGTTTATGTGGGCAAAAAAATATGGATGTTCATATAAAAAAATGAAGATGATTGGAGCTTTAACCCTGATAATATGGTTTTAGGTGGTGAAGCTGATTCTAGGTATATTGATTATGGTAATTTAGAATATTTTAATGGGAAAAAAATAGTATGGAAGAACATTTAAGAAAAATTAAATGAAGCTGCTAGAAATATAAAAATAAAGAAATAATATTTATTAATTTTTAATTTACCTGTTGACACTATATTAAAAAAATATGTTAAAAATACCAAAAGTCTTAGAAAGCAGAATACAGGAAAAAAACTCGCGTACCATATTAAATTATGGGAGGATCATTAAAGATACCGTTAAAGAGTGGACTTGTTTTTTTGATAAATAGTTTACACTTTGATGTAGATTGTGAAGGAGTTAAAATCAAAAAGATTTCTTCGTTTAGTTGAGTAGAATTGTATGAGCTATATAAGATTAGAAAAATACAATTTAATAGGAGGAATGCAGATGAGAGTACAAGTAATTTTTAGAATGTACAGAAACAAAGTTAAGACACTATACTACAACAAAAAAATAAAAAAAGACTCATCCAGAAAGATTGGAAATGATGAAGTACAATCCAGTATTGAAGAAACATACTTTGTATAAAGAAACAAAGAAGTAGGATGAAAAATTTAAAGTAACAACACATGCAGGTCAATGGCTCAATTGGTAGAGCATCGGTCTCCAAAAACCGAGGGTTGGGGGTTCGAGTCCCTCTTGACCTGCCACTTTTTTTATGAAAGGAGATAGAGATATTTATGAATTTATTTCAAAAAGGTTAAAATGGAATACTCAAAAGTTGAATGGCCTTCAAAAACAGAAGTAATACATTCTACTATATGGGTTATAACAATGACTGTTATAGTATCTGTCTACCTTGGTGTGTTTGATATTCTTGCAGTAAAGGCTTTAAACGCCTTGGAGGCATTAATATGAGTATAGAAAATGTAAGAAAATGGTTTATGATTCATACTTACTCTGGATATGAAAAAAAAGTAAAAACAGACCTTGAACAAAAAGGTTGGGACATTACAATTAAGAGATGTCGTTACTAATATATTAGTTCCAGAAGAAGAAACAACTGAAATCGTTAGGGGAAAACCTAAAAAGATATACAGAAAACTTTTTCCTGCATATGTCATGCTTGAAATGGAAGCTACAAGAGAAGAAAATGAAAATGGAATAAGCTATAAAGTAGATCCTGATGTGTGGTATATAATAAGAAACACAAACGGAGTTACTGGTTTTCGTAGGAGTAGGTTCAGACCCAATTCCTATGGAAGATGACGAAGTAAAAAAATATTCAATATTATAGGTATGGATACATCAAAAGAAACTATAAAAGCTTGACTTTGCTGGAAAGGAGACTTTGTTAAAAATCTTAAAAAGGTTCTTTTTATTGACCAAGAAGGACAAGTCGCTGAAATCGATTATGAACATGGTAGAGTTAAAGTAATGGTTGATATTTTTGGAAGAATGACACCAGTTGAAATAGAAGTAGATGGTGTTTTGAAGGTGTAGTATACACAATCTTATGGAGGTGTAATTTAAAAAAATGGCAAAAAGAAGTAATTCAAATAATAAAACTACAATTACCAGCAGGTAAGGCAAACCCTGCTCCACCAGTTGGACCAGCATTAGGACAACACGGTGTAAATATAATGGAATTTTGTAAAAGCGTTCAATGCTAAAAACTCAAGATAAAGCTGGATGGATAATCCCTGTGGAAATTTCTGTTTATAGTGACAGATCATTCACATTTATATTAAAAAAACTCCACCTGCATCTGACTTATTAAAGAAGGCTGCTGGAATATCATCAGGAGCAAAAAAACTCTAAAAAAAGAAGTTGCAGGAAAAAAATTACAACTGCAAAGTTAAGAGAATTAGCTGAAACTAAAATGCCTGACTTAAACGCTTCATCTGTAGAAACAGCTATGAAGATAATTGCAGGATCAGCAAGATCAATGGGAATAAAAAAATCGAAGACTAATTGCTTTTATAATTTAGTGGTAGAGTTTAACTCGTTACGCCACAAAGGGAGGAAATGTAATAATGGCAAAAACATAGAGGAAAAAAATATTTAGAAGTAGCTAAATTAGTTGAAACAGGAAAAACTTTATGACATAAAAAGAAGCTCTTGAATTAGTTCAAAAAAACAAGAACTGCAAAATTTACAGAAACTGTTGAAGTAGCATTAAGACTTGGAGTAGACCCAAGACATGCTGATCAACAAATCAGAGGTACAGTTGTATTACCTCACGGAACAGGAAAAAAACTGTTAAAAATACTAGCAATCACTTCAGGTGAAAAATATAGAAAAAAAGCACTAGCTGCAGGAGCAGACTATGCTGGAGCAGAAGAATACATCAACCAAATTCAACAAGGTTGGTTAGATTTTTGATTTAGTAATCGCTACTCCAGACATGATGCCCTAAAAATCGGAAGATTAGGGAAAAATATTAGGGACTAAAGGATTAATGCCTAACCCTAAATCAGGAACAGTAACTCCTGATATCGCAGCAGCAGTATCTGAATTCAAAAAAAGGTAAACTTGCATTCAGAGTAGACAAATTAGGATCTATCCATGCTCCAATAGGAAAAAGTTGATTTCGATTTAGATAAAAATTGAAGAAAAACTTTAAAAGCATTTATGGATCAAATCATTAGATTAAAACCAGCTACATCTAAAGGACAATACTTAAGAACAGTAGCAGTATCATTAACTATGGGACCAGGAGTAAAAATGGATCCTGCTATAGTTGCTAAAAATCGTTGGATAATTAAATTGAATATAAATCCAAACCAAAGACCGTAGGGGGAGATAATCCTTAAATAACCTACCGAGGTTGGAAGTTAGATATACTAACCTCAACACTCAACCCCTGTCTTTGTATAGGGGTATATTTTTTTAAAAAAAGAGGAGGTGAATCAATATGGCAACTCAAGTTAAAAAAAGAACTTGTAGCAGAATTAGTTGAAAAAAATTAAAAAAAGCTCAATCAGTTGTTTTTGTTGATTATCAAGGTATTAAGGTTAATGAAGAAACTTCATTAAGAAAAACAAATGAGAGAAAAACGGAGCTGAATACCTAGTAGCTAAAAAAATAGACTATTTAAAAATAGCTCTTAAAGAATCTGGAGTTGAAGATAACTTTGACGAAATATTAGAAGGAACTACAGCATTCGCATTTGGATATAACGATCCAGTAGCACCTGCAAAAGCAGTATTCGATTTAGCTAAAACTAAAGCAAAAGCTAAACAAGATGTATTTAAAAATTAAAGGTGGTTACTTAACAGGTAAAAAAAGTTAGCGTTCAAGAAGTTGAAGCATTAGCTAAATTACCTTCAAGAGATCAATTACTATCTATGTTATTGAACTCAATGTTAGGACCAATCAGAAAAACTTGCTTATGCAACTGTAGCAATAGCAGACAAAAAAAGAAGGATCTGCTGAATAAGAAAAATTTGAAAAAAATTATAATTGATGAAATTTAAGGAGGAAAAATAATAATGGCATTCAATAAAGAACAATTTATAGCTGATTTAGAAGCTATGACAGTATTAGAATTAAAAAGAATTAGTATCTGCATTAGAAGAACACTTTGGAGTAACTGCTGCTGCACCTGTAGCTGTAGCTGCTGCTGGACCAGTTGAAGCTGCTGAAGAAAAAAACTGAATTTGATATCGTATTAAAGAACGCAGGTGGAAACAAAAATAGCTGTAATTAAAGAAGTTAGAGCTATCACTGGTTTAGGATTAAAAAGAAGCTAAAGACTTAGTTGATAACGGTGGAGTAATCAAAGAAGCTGCACCAAAAAGAAGAAGCTGAAGCTATAAAAAGAAAAAAATTAACTGCAGCTGGAGCAGAAGTAGAAGTAAAAATAGTTAATATTATCTTTGATAAAAAAATAATAGGCACTCTTGGAATTTTAGAGTGCCTTTTTGCCAACTTTACAGTTTAGATAGTTAATCTTTTGGAAGTAAATGAGCCTTTTTTCTTACAAAAGACTAACTATACCAAGCAATTTCGACAGGTATAAAGCAAATAAGTGAGTTACATTCTAAATTTTAGATAAAAAAATTTAGCTAGTAACGAACTATTGGCTTTATACTTATATTTTTAAGGAGAGTGAAAAGTGCAAAAACTCATTGAAAGACTTGATTTTGGAAAAAAATAAAAAGCTAGAGGATCAATGCCTCATTTTCTTGAATTCCAATTAAATTCTTATGAAGATTTTTTACAAACAAATATGTCCCCAAATAAAAGGGAAGATAAAGGATTTGAATTGGCATTTAAAGAAGTGTTCCCAATAGAATCTTCAAATGGAGATGTAAGGCTAGAATACATAGGATATGAGTTACATGAAGCAGAAGCTCCATTGAATGACGAGCTAGAATGCAAAAAGAAGAGGAAAAAAACATATTCTAATTCATTGAAAGTTAGATTGAGACTAATCAACAAAAAAATGGGAAATGAGATTCAAGAATCTTTAGTTTACTTTGGAGAAGTTCCTAAAATGACAGAAAGAGCTACATTTATTATAAATGGAGCAGAAAGAGTTGTTGTATCACAATTACATAGATCACCAGGAGTTTCTTTTTAGTAAAGAAGTAAATACTCAAACAGGTAAGGACTTATTTTCAGGAAAAAAATAATTCCATACAAAGGGACTTGGTTAGAATTTGAAACGGATAAAAAAATGACTTTTTAAGTGTAAAAAAATAGATAGAAAGAAAAAAAGTTTTAGCAACTGTATTTTTAAAAAGCAGTAGATTTCTTTAAAGATAACAAAGAAATTATAGAACATTTCTTAGAAGCAAAAAGAATTAAATTTAAAGTCATTATATAAAAAAATATTCAAAAAGAACCTGAAGAACTATTAAATGTTTTAAAACAAGAATTAGAAGGTTCATTAATTAAAGAAGATATTTTAGATGAAGAAACAGGAGAATTTATAGCAGAAACAGAAGCTATAATAACTGAAGAACTTATCAATATCTTAATAGAAAACAAAATAGAAACTATTTCTTATTGGTTTGTTGGACCTGAAGATAAATTACTTGCTAATACTTTAGCAAATGATGAAACTTTAACAGAAGAACAAGCGGTTGTTGAAGTATTTAAAAAAATTAAGACCAGGAGATCAAGTAACTATTGATTCAGCTAGAAGTTTAATCAGACAAATGTTCTTTAACCCACAAAGATATGACTTAGAACCTGTGGGAAGATACAAGATGAACAAAAAGATTAAAAACTTGATGTAGCAGATGATCAAATTTCATTAACTAAAGAAGATGTTTTAGGAACAATGAAATATGTTACTGACCTTTATAATGGTGATCAAAATGTTCATACAGACGATATAGATAACTTATCTAATAGACGTATTAGAGGGGTTGGAGAATTACTTCTTATGCAAATCAAAACAGGACTTGCTAAGATGAATAAAATGGTTAAGGAAAAAATGACTACTCAAGATATAGAAACAGTTAGTCCTCAATCATTATTAAATACTAGACCTTTAAATGCTCTAATACAAGATTTCTTTGGTTCTGGACAATTATCACAATTCATGGACCAATCAAATCCACTAGCTGAATTAACTCATAAGAGAAGAATATCAGCTCTAGGACCTGGAGGACTTTCAAGAGAAAGAGCAGGGTTCGAAGTAAGAGACGTTCATGATTCTCACTATGGAAGAATCTGTCCTATAGAAACACCAGAAGGACCAAACATCGGACTTATTGGATCTCTTGCAACTTATGCAAAGATTAATAAATATGGATTCATAGAAACTCCATATGTAAAAAGTAGAAAAATGGAGTAGCTTTAGTTGATGATGTTCGTTATCTTGCAGCTGATGAAGAAGATGGATTATTCATAGCTCAAGCCGATACAAAATTAGGTAAAGGTAATAAATTACAAGGTTTAGTAGTTTGTAGATATGGACATGAAATCGTTGAAATAGAACCTGAAAGAGTAAACTATATGGACGTTTCTCCTAAACAAGTGGTATCTGTATCAGCAGGTTTAATACCATTCTTAGAACACGATGACGCCAATAGAGCGCTGATGGGATCTAACATGCAAAGACAAGCAGTTCCTCTATTAAGACCAGAAGCTCCTTTTATAGGAACAGGGCTTGAAAGAAAAGTTGCAGTTGACTCAGGAGCAGTAGTTACAACAAAAGTAGCAGGAAAAGTTATTTATGTTGATGGTAAAAAGATAGTAATTGAAGATGCAGATAAAAAAGAACATACATATAGACTTTTAAATTATGAAAGATCTAACCAATCAATGTGTTTACATCAAACACCTTTAGTTGATTTAGGTGATGTTGTAAAAGCAGGAGATATCATTGCTGATGGACCTGCAACTAAGTCAGGAGACCTAGCTCTAGGTAGAAATATTCTTATGGGATTCATGCCTTGGGAAGGATATAACTACGAAGACGCGATCCTAATCTCTGATAGACTTAGAAAAAGAAGATGTATTTACTTCTATACATATAGAAGAATATGAAATAGATGCAAGAGCTACAAAAATTAGGGTGATGAAGAAATAACAAGAGAAATCCCTAATGTGTCAGAAAGTGCATTAAGAAACTTAGATGAAAACGGAATAATCATGATAGGTTCAGAAGTTGGACCTGGAGATATATTAGTTGGAAAAACAGCTCCTAAGGGAGAAACTGAACCACCTGCTGAAGAAAAACTTTTAAGAGCTATATTTGGAGAAAAAGCAAGAGATGTAAGAGACACATCACTTACTATGCCTCATGGTTCTAAAGGGGTTGTCGTTGATATTCTTGAACTTTCAAGAGAAAATGGAGACGAACTAAAAGCAGGAGTAAACAAATCTATTAGAGTTTTAGTTGCTGAAAAACGTAAGATAACTGTAGGGGATAAAATGTCAGGAAGACACGGAAACAAAGGGGTTGTTTCAAGAGTATTACCTGCAGAAGACATGCCATTCTTAGAAGATGGAACACACTTAGATGTTGTATTAAACCCTCTAGGAGTACCATCTCGTATGAACATAGGACAAGTACTAGAAGTACACTTAGGTATGGCAATGAGAACTTTAAATGGAGGAACTTGTATAGCTACACCAGTATTCGATGGAGCAACAGAAGAACAAGTTAAAGATTACCTTGAAAAACAAGGATTCCCAAGAACAGGAAAAGTAACATTATACGATGGAAGAACTGGAGAAAAGTTTGATAACAAAGTTACAGTTGGAATCATGTATATGTTAAAATTACACCATCTTGTTGAAGATAAAATGCATGCGAGAGCAATAGGACCTTATTCGTTAGTAACACAACAACCTCTTGGAGGTAAGGCACAATTCGGTGGACAAAGACTTGGGGAAATGGAAGTTTGGGCTTTAGAAGCATATGGAGCATCAAATATACTTCAAGAAATGTTAACAGTTAAATCAGATGATATTACAGGAAGAACTAAAACTTATGAAGCAATAATCAAAGGTGAAGCTATGCCTGAATCTGATTTACCAGAATCATTCAAAGTTCTATTAAAAAGAGTTCCAAGCATTGGCACTTGATATAGAGTTATGTGATGAGGAGGATAATGTTATAAATGTTGATGAAGAAGTTGAAGTTGAAGAAACTCCAACAGAATATTCACCACAGTATGAAATAGATACATTTGGACTTCATGAAATAGATGAAGATGCTGAAGATGTTGAAGATTTAGAATAGTTAGATGATGTTTCATTAAGGAGGATATGTATTTAATGGGAATAAGAAGTTTTGATAAAAATTAGAATAAAAATTAGCCTCTCCTGAAAAAAATATTAGAATGGTCTCATGGAGAAGTAACAAAAACCTGAGACTATCAATTATAGAACTTTGAATCCAGAAAAAGATGGATTGTTTTGTGAAGTAATATTTGGGTACCAACAAAGGATTGGGAATGCTCTTGTGGAAAAATATAAGAGAATGAGATATAAAAGCTACTAGTTTGTGAAAAAAATGTGGAGTAGAAGTAACAAGAGCTAAGGTTAGAAGAGAAAGAATGGGACATATAACTCTAGCTTCTCCTGTATCTCATATTTGGTATTCTAAAGGAAGTCCAAATAAGATGTCTTTAATTATTGGTATTTCTTCAAAAGAATTGGAATCAATTTTATATTTTGCAAGATATATAGTAACTTCAAGTGAAGAAGATTCTATAAAAAGTTGGAAAAAAATATTAACTGAAAAAAGAATATAAATTATTAAAAGCAAACATACCCAAATAAGTTTGAAGCTTATATGGGAGCTGATGGAATTTTTAAAAACTTTTAACAGCTATTGATTTAGAAGCTTTAAGAGATGAGCTAGAAAAATGAATTAATAGATGTGAACTCTGCTCAAAAGAGAAAGAAATTAGTAAAAGAGACTAAAAAAATAGTTAGAGATTTCATTTCATCAGGAAATAGACCTGAATGGATGATACTTACAAATGTTCCAGTAATTCCAGCTGAACTAAGACCAATGGTTCAACTTGATGGAGGAAGATTTGCAACATCTGACTTAAACGATCTATACAGAAGAGTAATAAACAGAAATAACAGACTTAAAAAAATTACTAGAAATAAAAAGCTCCAGAAATTGTTGTAAAGAATGAAAAAAAGAATGTTACAAGAAGCTGTGGATGCTCTTATAGATAATGGTAGAAGAGGTAAACCAGTAGTTGCTCAAAAATAATAGAGAATTAAAAATCTTTATCTGATATGTTAAAAAGGAAAAACAAGGAAGATTCAGACAAAAACCTACTAGGAAAAAAAGAGTTGACTACTCAGCGAGATCGGTTATCGTTGTTGGACCATCTTTAAAAGATGAACCAATGTGGTATACCTAAGAAAAATGGCTCTTGAATTATATAAACCATTTATAATGAGAGAGTTAGTAAGAAGAGAATTAGCTAATAATATAAAAAAATGGCTAAAAAAATTAGTTGAAGAATCTGATGATAAAGTATGGGCAGTAATAGAAGATGTTATAGCAGATCACCCTGTTTTTACTAAACAGAGCCCCTACACTACACAGATTATCAATACAAGCTTTCCAACCTGTATTGATAGAAGCGTAAAGCTATAAGATTACACCCTCTAGTTTGTTCAGCATTCAACGCTGACTTCGACGGAGACCAAAATGGCTGTACACTTAACTTTATCTCCAGAATCAATGATGGAAGCAAAACTTTTAATGTTTGCTCCTAACAATATCATATCACCTTCAAGTGGAGAACCTATAGCTGTTCCTTTCCACAAGATATGGTTATGGGATGTTTCTATATGACTAAGGATAGAGATGGAGAAAAAAAGGAGAAGGAAAAATTCTTCTCAAATCTTGATCAAGTTATAACAGCATACCAAAAATGATAAAGTTGGAACTCATGCTAAAAATAAAAGTTAGAATTAATGGTGAATTAGTGGAAACAACTCCAGGAAGAGTTTTATTCAATGAAATTTTACCTGAAGTAGATAGAGACTATAGTAAAACTTATGGTAAAAAAACAAATAAAAAAGCCTTAATTAAAATCTTTATATGAAGTACATGGATTTACTGAAACAGCTGAACTTATAAATAGAGTTAAAAACTTTGGATATCACTATGGAACTTTTGCTGGAGTTTCAGTTGGTATTGAAGACCTAGTAATTCCACCAGAAAAAGAAAAATCTTATTAAAAACAAGCTGATGATGAAGTTACTCAAATAGAAAAAGATTATAAATCTGGAAAAAAATCATAAATGAAGAAAGATATAGAAAGACAATAGAAGTTTGGTCAAGAACAACTCAAGCAGTTACTAAAGCAATGATGGATAACCTAGATGAGTTCAATCCAGTTTTTATGATGGCGACTTCAGGAGCCAGAGGTAATACTAACCAAATGAGACAGTTAGCAGGAATGCGTGGAAATATAGCTGATACACAAGGTAGAACAATAGAAGCTCCTATCAAGGCTAACTTCAGAGAAGGACTAACAGTATTGGAATTCTTTATGTCTTCACACGGAGCAAGAAAAGGACTTGCCGATACAGCTCTAAGAACTGCCGATTCAGGATACTTAACAAGAAGACTTGTTGATATTTCTCATGAAGTTATAGTTAATGAAGAAGATTGTCATACTCATGAAGGAATAGAAGTTGAAGCACTAGTAGATGCTGCTGGTATAGTAATAGAAGAATTAAAAGAAAGAATAAATGGTAGAGTTTTAGCAGAAGATCTAGTTCATAATGGAAAGACAATTGCTAAAAGAAATACTATGATTCATAAAGACTTACTTAAAAAGATAGAAGATTTAGGAATTAAGAAAGTAAAAAAATCAGATCTCCTTTAACTTGTGCTTTAGAAAAAGGAGTTTGTCAAAAAATGTTATGGTATGGACTTATCAAACTACAATGAAATCTTACTAGGGGAAGCTGTTGGAGTAGTTGCTGCTCAATCAATAGGAGAACCTGGTACTCAGCTTACAATGAGAACCTTCCATACAGGAGGGGTTGCAGGAGCTGCAACAGTAGTAAACTCTAAAAAAAGCTGAAAATGATGGAGAAGTTTCATTCAGAGATATCAAAAACTATTGAAATCAATGGTGAAGATGTAGTAGTAGTCAAGGGGGAAAAAAATTATTATTGCTGACAACGAACACGAAGTTGACTCAGGTTCAGTAATAAAAAAGTTAAAGAAGGACAAGATGTAAAAAGAAGGAGATATACTTGTTACATTCGATCCTTACCATATCCCTATAATTTCATCTCATGATGGTAAAGTTCAATATAGACACTTTACTCCTAAAAAAATATAAGAGATGAAAAAGTACGATGTACATGAATATCTAGTTGTAAGATCAGTTGATAGCACTGAGTCTGAACCAAGAGTACACATACTTGATAAGAAAAAAATGAAAAAAATTAGCTACTTATAACATACCTTATGGAGCATATATGATGGTAAGAGATGGAGCTAAAAGTTAAAAAAAGGTGACATCATAGCTAAAAATCATCAAAAATTGGAGAAGCGTACTAAGGACATCACAGGAGGTCTACCAAGAGTACAAGAACTATTTGAAGCTAGAAATCCAAAAAGGAAAAGCTATACTTTCTGAAATAGATGGAAGAATAGAAATATTACCAACTAAGAAGAAACAAATGCGTGTTATTAATGTCAGATCTTTAACAAATCCTGATAATTTTAAAGAATATTTAATTCCAATGGGAGAACGTCTAGTTGTTACTGATGGATTAAAGATAAAAAGCAGGAGATAAGATCACAGAAGGAGCTATTTCTCCTTATGACGTATTAAGTATAAAAAGGACTAGTTGCTGCAGAACAATTTATACTAGAATCTGTACAACAAGTTTATAGAGAACAAGATGTTTCAGTTAACGATAAACATATCGAAATTATTGTTAAACAAATGTTTAGAAAAAGTTAGAATAGTTGATTCAGGAGCTTCACTATATCTTGAAGATGAAATTATCGAAAAAGAGAATAGTAGATCTTGAAAAATAAAAAAATTAGCTGAAGAGGGAAAAAGCACTTATTAAATATGAACCAGTTATACAAGGTATCACAAAAAGCCGCTGTAAATACTGGAAGCTTTATATCTGCTGCTTCATTCCAAGAAACAACAAAAAGTTCTATCTAATGCTGCTATTGAAGGAAAAAGTTGACTACCTAGAAGGATTAAAAAGAAAATGTAATCTTAGGTAAGAAGATCCCAGCAGGAACAGGATTTAACAAATACAAAGCTATAAAAAGTAAAAATATAGCAGTGAAGAAGAAAAAAATCAGAAGAAGAGTAAAAACTTACTTTTGTAAAAAAATATAAGGGAAGCGTAGGTAAGTTATATGAGAAGTATGACAGGATATTCCAAATTAAATTATGAAGATGAAAAATTATGTAATTAGTATGGAAATTAAAAAGTGTAAATAATAAAAAAATTTGACTACGAAAGTTAAACTTCCATATAACTTAAACCTTCTTGAAAAATTATATAAGAGCTGAAATTGCTTCATTTATAAGTAGAGGTTCTATTGACTTTAGAATCGAATTTGAAGATAAAAATGAAAAATCTTAAAAAGTTTAAAAATATGATGAAGATTTAGCAAAGTCTTGTATGCAAATTTTAAATAAAATGGAAGAAGATTTCAATGAAAAAAATTTTCAAATAAATTAGATTTTTTTAGTTAGAAATTTTGGAGTTATCTCACAAAAAGATTTAGATACTGATGAAGAAAAAAATATAAAGAAATCATAAGTTTAAAGCTTAGAGAATTACTACAAGATTTTATAAAAAAACTAAGGTTGAAGAAGGAAATAGACTAAGAAACTTTTTTTAAAGAACAATTAAATATTCTAAAAATTAAAAAGTGGAAGAAGTTAAGAAATTAAAGCCACAGGTTGTAGAAAAATTACAGAGAAAGATTATTAGCTAATGTGAACTCGGTAAAAGCTGACATAGATTTCAAAGAAGAAGACATCTTAAAAAGAAATCTTATTATTTAGTGATAGAGTGGATATAACTGAAGAAGTTTCAAGATTAGAAAGCCATTTTAAACAATTGGAATATGAATTTAATGCAGATAAAGACTCTCAAGGAAAGAAAAATTGAATTTATCTTTCAAGAAATATTTAGAGAATTTAATACTATGGGTGTAAAAATCTAATATGTATGAAATATCTAAATTGGTTGTTGAGGGAAAAAATGAATTAGAAAAAAATGAGAGAACAGATTATGAATATAGAGTAGTAATTGAAAAAAACAGTTCGAGACTAATTAGATTTTCCAATAATACATGAGACTACTTGCCAGCCATTAGTGTTTCAAGAGCTCCACAAAGGCTCTTTCAACAATAATGGACGTCGCAGTAGTCAAAATAAAATTATTATTGAAACTCACTTGTTTTTTTCAATATGGAAAAGATAAAAAAAGAATGTTATGTGGAGGTATTATGTCTTTAGGAGCTTTTATATGTTGTTTCTGGTACCTAGTGGAGCAGGTAAATCAACAGTTTGTAAATTAGTAAGAGAAAGGCTTGGAATAAATTTATCTATATCTGCCACAAGTAGAAAGCCTAGAAATAGTGAACAAGAAGGAGTTGACTATTTCTTTTATAACAGCTGAAGAGTTTGAAAGAAAAAAATAAAAAAATGATGATTTCCTTGAATATGCAAATGTACATGGAAACTATTATGGAACTTTAAAATCTGAAGTTGAAGAAAGGCTTCAAAGAGGAGAAAAAAAGTATTACTAGAAATAGATGTTCAAGGAGGAGTACAAGTAAAGGAAAAAAATTCCCTGAAGCTAATTTAGTATTCTTTAAAAACTCCAACAAAAGAAGAATTAGAAAAAAAGATTAAGAGGAAGAAACACAGATAGTGAAGAGGTTATACAAGCGAGACTTAAAAAAACTCATTAAAAAGAACTTGAATATGAAGATAAATATGACACTGTCATAATAAATAATGAAATTGAACAAGCTTGTAATGATTTAATAAGTATAATTGAAAAATGGAGTGAGATAAATGAAAAAAAGAAATCACTTATGATGAATTATTAAGTAAAAATACCAAATAAATATGTTCTTACAATAGTTTGTGGAGAAAGAGCTAGAGAAAAGAGCAAAAAGAAAGAATGGAAAGAAATGGAGAACCTTTACCACTTACAAAAATATGACAAGAAAGATACTGAAATGAAAAAAAGTATTTAAAGAAATATTAGCTGGAAAGGTTGGCTATGGTAAAGACGAATAAATTTATAGCTTTTATTTTGGTTTTTCTTGAGTATATTTTTTTAATTTCTTGTGGTAAAAAAAGTAGAGAAAAATAGAAGAATCTAAATTTCTATTTGGAACATACATAAAAAAATAGTAGTGTATAGTGATAATAAAGAAAAAAAGCTATGAATTCTATAGAAAAAGCTTTTAATGAAATTCAAAGGATAGATGAAAAAAATACAATAGTAAAAATGGAAGGTAGTTTGATATATAAGCTGAATACTACTGATAATAAAAAGTATTAAATTAGATGCAGAAGGTTTAGAATTATTTAAAGGTGTAAAAAAAGCCTATGAACTATCAGAACATAAGTATGATGTCACTATAGCACCCCTTTTTAGAATTATGGGGCTTCACAGAAGAAGCTATGGAACTTCCAAATTTAAAAACTTCCAACAAAGGAAGAGATTGAGTATACTAAAACTTTTGTAGATTTTTCTAAAGTTCATATTTCTGAAGATGGAACTCTAACTTTAGAAAGTCCAGTAAAAGAAATAGATACAGGTTCTTTCTTAAAAGGTTATGCTATTTATAGGGCAAAAGAAGTTCTAAAAAGCTGAGGGTATAGACAGTGCCTTTATAACTTCAATTTCAAGTATGGATTTAATAGGAACAAAACCAGAAGGAAAAACCTTGGAAAAATAGGTTTACAAAAATCCTGAAAAATCCTAGTGAAATCTTAGGAATTGTACCTTTAAAAAAATAGAGCTATGGGAGTTTCTGGAGATTATCAAACTTATGTTGAAATAGATGGAAAGATGTATCACCATATCTTAGACAAGGATACAGGTTATCCAGTAGAAGATAAAAAAATGGTAGTGGTATTATGTGATAATGCTTTTTGAGGCAGATTTACTATCAACGACTTTCTTTCTAATGCCTATAGATAAGGCAATAAACTATGTAAATAGCAGAGATGACTTGGAAATTTTAATAGTTGACAAGGACATGAATATCATCACAAGTAAAAAAATTTTTGAGTATGAAGAAGTAAAAAAATAAAAATAAAAAAACTTGTAAATATATCAAAATTAAAAATATAATATTAAGGTATTAAATAAAAAAATAATGGAGGGAAAAAGAAATGGATTTATTAACACAAGTTATGTATCTTGGTTTAGTTGTTGGGATATTGTCTTTACTTGCAGCATTCTATTATGCAAAAAAAGTAGAACACTATCAAATAAACATACCAAAGGTAGAAGAAATAACATCAGCAATAAGAGAAGGGGCTATGGCATTTTTGTCAGCTGAATATAAAATTCTTATTGTTTTTGTAGTTGTAGTTGCAGTTGCTTTAGGAATCTTTATCAGTGGACCTACAGCAGGAGCATTCGTATTAGGAGCTATAACATCAGCTATAGCTGGTAATGCAGGAATGAGAATTGCTACTAAAGCAAACGGAAGAACAGCAATAGCTGCTAAAGAAGGAGGACTTGCAAAAGCACTTGACGTTGCATTCTCTGGAGGAGCAGTTATGGGACTTACAGTTGTTGGTCTAGGAATGTTTATGCTTTCTTTAATCCTATTAATTTCAAAAACAGTTGGAATCAATGTAAATGATGTAACAGGATTTGGAATGGGAGCTTCTTCAATAGCATTATTCGCAAGAGTTGGAGGAGGAATCTATACTAAAGCAGCAGACGTTGGAGCAGACTTAGTTGGTAAAGTTGAAGCAGGAATACCTGAAGATGACCCTAGAAACCCAGCTACAATAGCTGATAACGTTGGAGATAACGTTGGGGACGTTGCAGGAATGGGAGCGGACTTATTTGAATCTTATGTTGGTTCAATAATAGCTACTATAACTTTAGCTTACTTATTAGTAGGAAGACAACTTATAGCTGGAAAAGGAGATATAATAACAGATGCAACTCCTTATGTTGCAGCACCTTTATTAATATCAGCTTTTGGTATTGTGGCTTCAATAATAGCTACTTTAACTGTTAAGACTGATGATGGAAGTAAAGTGCATGCAAAACTTGAAATGGGAACAAGAATCGCAGGATTATTAACTATAATAGCTTCTTTTGGAATTATTAAATATCTTGGATTAGATATGGGAATATTCTATGCAATAGTTGCAGGATTGGCTGCAGGACTTATTATAGCTTACTTCACAGGAATCTATACTGACACTGGAAGAAGAGCAGTAAACAGAGTATCTGATGCAGCAGGAACAGGAGCAGCTACAGCAATAATTGAAGGATTAGCAATAGGAATGGAATCAACAGTTGCGCCTTTAATAGTTATAGCAATAGCAATCATAGTTTCTTTCAAAACAGGTGGACTATATGGAATTTCAATAGCAGCAGTTGGAATGCTTGCAACAACAGGAATGGTTGTAGCAGTTGACGCTTACGGACCAGTTGCAGACAACGCCGGAGGAATTGCTGAAATGTCTGAATTACCTCATGAAGTAAGAGAAACTACTGATAAACTAGATGCAGTTGGAAACTCAACAGCAGCAGTTGGTAAAGGATTCGCAATAGGATCAGCAGCTTTAACAGCTCTATCTCTATTTGCAGCATATAAAGAAGCAGTAGATAAATTAACAAGTGAACCATTAATAATAGATGTAACTGACCCAGAAGTTATAGCTGGATTATTCATAGGAGGAATGTTAACATTCTTATTCTCAGCTTTAACTATGACAGCAGTTGGTAAAGCAGCTATAGAAATGGTTGAAGAAGTTAGAAGACAATTCAGAGAATTCCCAGGAATCATGGATAGAACTCAAAAACCTGACTATAAGAGATGTGTTGAAATATCAACTCATTCATCATTAAAAACAAATGATTTTACCAGGAGTTTTAGCTATAATAGTTCCAGTTGCTATTGGATTATGGTCTGTAAAAAGCTCTTGGAGGATTACTTGCTGGAGCTCTTGTAACAGGAGTTTTTAATGGCAATAATGATGGCAAATGCTGGTGGAGCTTGGGATAATGGTAAGAAACAAATCGAAGCTGGATACAAAGGAGATAAGAAAGGTTCTGACAGACACAAGGCAGCAGTTGTTGGAGATACAGTAGGAGATCCATTCAAAGATACTTCTGGACCTTCATTAAATATCTTAATTAAATTAATGTCTATAGTATCACTTGTATTAGTTCCATTATTTGTAAAATAATAGAAATATTACAGATATAAATAACAAGGGATTGTTAAAATATTAGACTTCTAACAATCCCTTTTTTTACTTGAAAAAAATTTTTTTAAAAAAATTTTAAAAAAATATTTCTCAAAATGAAAAAAATATATTATATAATTATAACTTGAGGTAGTATAACAATCCTTAGTTATGGAGAAAAAAATGAACGAATTAAAAAAAGAGGAGTATAGGAATAGATATATTAAAGGCTATTTCTCTAATTTCAGTTATAATCTATCACTTTTTATGAATACAAGGGAACTTACATTGGAGTTATCTTGTTTTTTTGTCATTAGCGGATATTTGATAACAGAAGTTTTATATGAAAGAGATGATAGTTATTTTAGTTTCATCAAAAGAAGATATAACAAAAATTTTTTTCCACCTCTGATAGCAGTTCTAACTTTTTACATACTTAGCTTTTTTTATTATTTTTTTATGATTATATAAGTGAAAAAAATTAATTTATAGTTCGCTCTCGAGTTTATTTGGAGTGAGCAATCTCTATCAGATATCCACAGGAATGTCCTATTTTTGAAAGAAGTGGAGACCTATTTCCACTCTTACATACTTGGAGTTTATCGATAGAAATACAGTTCTATATTTTATTTCCATTTCTTATATATTTATTTAAAAAAATTAAAGTTAGACACAAAAAAATTATAATTGCTATAATTATGTTGTTATCTTTTATATCAGCAGGACTGATGTTCTATAAAGAATATATTAACTATGATATAAGTGCCATATACTATGGTACAGATACAAGAATTTTTTTCAATTTTTATGGGATCTGCTTTTTTTATTTCTTATTTAAAGATAGGGATTTAGAGAATGAAAAGCAAAAAGCTAAATACTATTTCCTATGTGTGTTTAGGGGTAATAGTAGTGATAGTATTATCAGTAGATTATTTATCGAAATCTAATTACTATGGTTTCTTATTTTTTTAATAAGTATTTTTAGGTTCATTTATGACAGTAACAAGTTTAAAGACTGGCTTTTTAGATTTTTGAAAAATCCAGTTGCGAATACTTTTAGCTAAATTAGGTGAACATAGCTATGTTTATTATTTATGGCAGTATCCACTTATGATATTTTCATTAGAATTTTTTTTAAAATGGTCTGACATAGACTATAATTATACAGTTGGAATACAGGTAATAATTTTAATAATTTTATCAGAAATTTCATATGAATTTTTTTGATAAAGAGAAGACAGGAGTCGATAATTTTTGAGAAGAATATTTTTTTAGTTTTATATGTGGCATTTTTAGCATTTTTTTACCTATAAGCTCAGAAACAAATTCAGAAGAAGTTAAAAAAATAGAGCGAATGAAATTGATAAGATGGCAGTAGTAGAAACACCTACAACTGAAAAAAAGTAGAGAATAGTGAAAATACTTCAAAAACCAGATAATAAAAAAATAAGAATGAAGAAAAAAACACTGGCTACTAAAAGTAAATACAGCTGAACATAAAGAATTAAAAAAACAGATAGTAATAAATCTTCTGCTAAGACCAATATAAAAACCAGAAGAAAAATAAAACAGTAGTTAAAAAAATACGGATACTATAGAAGCTAAAGGATTATACTTTTATAGGGGATTCTGTTATGAAAATGGGAGAACCATATATCAAAGAAATCTTTAGAGATGCCAATGTTGATGCAAAGGTATCAAGACAATTTACAGATTTACCTAAGATTTTAGAAGAATTAAAAAGATAGCAAGAAATTAAGAAATACAGTGGTTATACATTTAGGAACTAATGGAGTTATAAATAAGGAAGCTTTTTGAAAGTTCAATGAGAATGTTGAAAGGTAAAAAAAGTTTATATTATGAATACAGTTGTTCCTAAACCTTGGGAAAAAAATCAGTTAATAAAAAGCTTTAGCTGAATGGTCTCTAGAATACGATAATATAACTGTGATAGACTGGCATAAATATGCTAAGGGAGAAAAAACAATTATTCTATAAAGATGCAACTCACCCTAAACCAGAAGGTGCAAAAAAATATGCTGAATTCATCTTTAAAAAAATATAAAAAGATAATAATATAAAGGTTATTTGTCAAATAGTGTTGATAAAAAAAGTTTAGACTATGACCTGACATAATTAAGAGAATTTTTGAGAATAAAAACTTAAAAAAATTCTCTTTTTTTATTCAAACTAAATCGCATTATTGTATTAAAAAAATTAAGCGCTAATTGAAATAATACCTGCTTGAATTAATACACGCTTTTTAAAAATTACTGAAATTTGAATATCCAAATGCTGTTCTCTTTATTGATTTTATTTTTATTGTTTAAACCCTCTATTAAACCATTAGTAATATTTGATTCAAACATATTTTCGATATATTTCATATTTTTTTTCAGAGTTTTTTTAGAGCTATTATCATTTTCTTAGAAATTTTTTTTCTTTACTAGCTAAATATTTTTTTACTATTTCTTCAAATCTTTTAAAGTTATTATGCTTTTATTGTTTGAATAATATCTTGGTAGATATTAAAAACTAATCTCTAATTCAGGGATTTTTTTCTAAAAGATAATCTACCTTATCTTTGCTACTTAGTTTGCGCTTAAAGCTCTGACAATAATAGTTTACTCGACAAAGATCAGGATAATATTTTTAATAATGACTTCCAAAAATAGCTTCAGTTTTCTTTTTAATGAATCATCTTTAATGGAATTCATAATAGATATTCTAGTTTGATTAAATGCTCTATTAACAAGATTAACAATATGAAATTTATCTATTACTATTTTTGCATTAGGAAAGATAGAATTAACTAAGCTAATGTATGGAACATACATATCCATACAAACATATTTTTACATTATTTCTTGCTTCTAAAGAAAAATCTTGAAAAAGTATTCTGTAAGAGAATAAAGTCTTCTATCTTCTACAATATCAATAATACTCTTACTTTGATAGTTAGCAAAAAAACAAAAAGACATAGCGCCATCAATGTTTTTTTAACAGATTTAAATTCATCAATACAAATAGCTTCCGGTAAATGTTCTTTATTAACTTTAAAAATCAGAATAACAATCATCCATGACTCTTTGTACAGAAGTAATAGAAATATTATATCTCTTAGCAATAGATGCAAGAGATAGATTTTCTTTAAGTTCAAGAGCAATAGTATACTTTAGATTATTGGATATATTAGAGTTATCACTGACAATATTTGTAGAAGGAGAGAAAGTTTTTTTTACAATCCTTACAAATATATCTTTGTACACTAAGTTCAAGTTCAATATTGTAATTTTTGAATAGGAATATATTTAATTTTACGATGTCTTGAACCATTTTTTTAACAATATTTTTTTAGAATTACAATGAGGGCAAGCGCAGTAATTAGACTTAAGAAATCCTTTTAAAAAAACTTTAATTCGATAATTACCTTTTTGAGTAACTTGACAATATTCTTCTTCTGGAAAAAGAAATATTATTATCTTGAATATTTAAGAAATTTTTTTGATAAGATTAGATAGAGACAATGAAATCACTTCCTTTTTATGGTTATTTTTGAGCGATTTAATTTTAACAGGAAAAATTTTATTGTCTCAACTTTTTTTATTAAAAAAATGGCATTGATAGAAATTTCTTCTATCAACACCATTTATTATACAACCAATATAAAAAAAGCTTGTTGAGTAATCTCAACAAGCTTTTTTTAAATGACTTATATAATTAAAACATTGTATTTATAACCAGCATTACTGCAGAGAAAACACCAATAATTCCCATCAGAGGTAAGATATATTTCAACCACTTATCAAATGTAGTTCCTGCCATTTCCAGTGTTACTAGAATTAATCCAGTTGGTGTGATGAAAGACATCCAACCTTGTCCCCAGTTATATGCATTGATAACAACTTCTCTTGATAGACCAACTGTATCTGCAAGTGAGCTATGATAGGCATAGAAAGTACAGCAAGTCCAGAAGATGAAGGAATAAAGAAACCTAAAAACAGAGAAGATTAGTAGTTGTGCAATAGCAAAAGTTCCCTTACCCATACCAGCTACAAATTCAGTTGAATAGTATAGTAAAGTATCAGAGATAAAAACCATTATCCATTACTATATTGATAGAACGAGCTAGTCCTATTGTTAGAACAACTCCAACTAAATCTCCTGCTCCAGCAATAAAGGTATTGACAGCATCTTTTTCTGATAGACCAGAAAAAGAACATAAGTAAAAAGAGCAACTCCTAAGAATAGTGCTGACATTTCTTCGAACCACCATCCACCACGAGAAACTCCCCAAATTAAAAACAGGGAATGCAGCAGCAAATATAAGTAAACAAAGTCTTCTTCTCCAAGTAAATTCTTTTTTTCAGAGTTAGAATCATACTCTCCTAAAAAAATCTTTTATGTATTTCTTCTTTATCAGCATAAACATATGATTTTGTAGCATCTTTATTGACTTTTTTTAGCATACCAATACATATATGCTAAAGTGATAATTGAAGCTAAAACTAAAGTTACTATTCTAAATGTTAATCCTTCTGTGAATGAAATTCCAGCAGCATTAGATGCAATAACAGTAGCAAAAAGGATTTATAGTTGAGAACATTGTTCCTATAGATGAACCCATGTAGATTGCAGCAATACAAGTTAGAACATCAAATCCACTTAATAAGAAGATAGGCATAAGTATTGGATAGAAGGCAATAGTTTCTTCTGCCAAACCAAAAGTTGTTCCTCCTAAAGTTGTTAGAACAAAAAAACAAGGGTTACCAATAAAAATTCTTTTCCTTTAGTTCTCTTTGAAAGAGCTGCCATTCCAGCATCGAAAGCTCCTATTTTATTAATAATTCCTATAATTCCTCCAAGAATGAAAACGAAAAGCATAATATCAGTAGTATCTAAAGCACCAGTGATAGGAGCTTTAAGAACATCTAAAAAAATCCTTGTGGTTTTTTTGCTCAATTCTTTGATAAGTTCCAGGAATAGCAATAGGTTTTTTTGATTACACCCTTCAGTAAATTTATCCAAACTTAATTGAATTTGAAGTCTATCTAAAAACTTCTTGAGTTGCAGGCTCTGTTGTTACATTGTTCTCATGATCTGTGATGACAAATTCATTTGTACTATCATCATAAGTTAATCTTGAGAACTGACCTGATGGAACTATGTAAGTTAAAAACTGCAGCTAAAACTAAAAATAATAGCTAGTACTGTGAATGCACTTGGGAAACTTCTTTTTCTTTTGTTTTTTTCAGACATTTTTAATAGGAGTTGTTGCAATTTTTTTATTTGCAAAGACTCCTTCACCTCCTTATACTTTTATATCTAAAGTCATTATATATATTTTTAATGCTAAAAAATCAACTAAAAATTTTTATTAATTTAACTATTTATACTATTTTTAAATCACTTGTATTGTTCAAAAAAATATAATAACTGTCTAAAAAAATTTGGTGATATTAGAATTAATGCATTATGTATTAAGCTGAAAAATATTACTTTATAATGTATTGATATTTGTTATGGTAACTATAATATATATGTATTTTTACAAATAATAAATAAGTTATAGAATTTAGTTAAGGCAATTAAATAGTTAGGAGGTATACATATGTCAAAAAGAAAAAAAGTTAAACCGTCGCTTTTTTTGTAGCTTTACTACCGTTTATTTTTTTCTAATAATTTTTTTATGTTATTAGGGACTTTAGTTTATTCTTCTCCTGCTCAAATTCCATTAATTCTAGGAATTGCTATAACTTGTATCATAGGACATTTTTTTAGGTTATTCCTATGAAGAAATAGAAGATTCTATGATAGAAACAAATAAGATGGGCTTACAAGCTAATTTTATTATGTTAATTGTAGGTTGTTTGATTGGTTCTTGGATAGTAGGTGGAGTTGTTCCGGGTATGATATATTATGGCTTAAAAATTATTTACACCTAGAATATTTTTTTAATTATCTTACCTATAATGTGTGCAATAATAAGTGTATCGACAGGTAGTGCATGGACAACAGCAGGGACAATGGGAACTGCAGCTATGGGAATTGGAGTAGGAATGGGTATTCCCGCACCATTAGTTGCAGGTGCAGTTGTTAGCGGAGCCTCTTTTTGGAGATAAATTATCACCTCTTTCTGACAGTACAAACCTTGCAGCTGCTACGGCTGAAGCAGGATTATTTGATCACGTAAGACATATGTTAAAGACTACTATTCCAAGTTTTTTAATAGCACTATTAATATTTGCTTTTTTAGGTAGAAATTTTGGAAGTGCTAATATAGATAACAATGCAATAGATAGTATTACTAATACAATAGCTAATAATTTTAAAAATTACACCTTTAATTTTTATTCCACCAATTATAATAATAGTTGTAATATTTTTAAAAGTTCCTCCTGTTCCAGGAATGTTAATTGGGACTCTTGCAGGTGTAGGAATGTGTTTTTACCAAGGTGAAAACTTGACTACAATAATTGCAGCACTATATGAAGGACCTAGTATAGAAACAGGAAATGCTGTTGTTGATAAACTATTAAATAGAGGTGGTTTACTTTTTCATGATGGAAACTATCTCATTAGTTATGTGTGCTTTAGCATTTGGAGGTGCTATTAAAGCAATAGGTTGTATAGATACAATAATAGAAACAGTTCTAAAGCATTTAAGAAGAAGAGGTTCTATAATTACTTCAAATGTTGTTATGTGTATTTTATGTAATTTTTGCTGCTGCAGATCAATATATGTCAATAGTTATTCCAGGGACAAATGTATAAAAAGGTCTATAAAAAAATTAAATTTAGCACCTGAAAAATTTATCAAGAACTCTTGAAGATGCGGGAACATTAACATCAGGATTAGTTCCTTGGTCAACTTGTGGAGCTGTTTATTTAGCAACTTTAGGAGTAAGTGCTTTTTCAATATGGAAGATACCATATTTTTAGGTTTAGTAAACCCAATAGTAGCTATAGTTTATGCATATTTGCTAATTTTCTTAAATCCACTTGATAAATCAAAAACCTATAAAAAGATAGATTGACAGATGAGGATTTAAAAGACTTGTAAAAAAATATTTAAATCTCCAAGAGAATAATGAATAAATATAGATAATTGTAGTAAATAAAAAAAGGGCTGTTGCAAAAATTAAAATTTTTAATCTAAAGTAAAAAAATAAGCGAGTTACGAATGGAAATTTTTAGATAAAAAAATCAAATAGAATGAGCCGAGCAAATTCAGGAGTGTTTGAGCATAGCGAGTTTGCCTGATTTGCAGCGAATTCTTGATTTTTTTATCGTTAAGAAATTTACTCAGTAACGAACTATTTTTTTTACTTTTTATTTATTTGCAACAGCCAATTTTTTTCTTTTTGAAAAATCAATTATTTAGTTTTTAAAAATTTTATTCTTCAGTTTTTTTCTCTTTTTTTAATTGAGCCATTACTATTGGTGATAATAATGAGAAAAGAGTTAAGAATAATAGAACTTTTTGAAACTGTACTTTGGAATAGTATAGAATAATTACTATGATTTAAGATAAGTGATCTTCTAAGTCCTGATTCACCTATTGGTCCTAATATTAAAAGCTAAAAACTATTGAAGCAGAGTTAAGTTCAAATTTTTTTGAACAAAGTATCCGATTATACCAAAGACAAACATTACCCATACGTCAGCCATTTGATTATTAATAGCATAAGAACCTATTACACTTAGTGCAAATATAAGAGGTATTAAGTAACTATCTGAAACTCTTGAAACTCTTGCAAATAATTTAGAACCGAAAAGTCCTAAGATAAGCATGAATATATTAACTATAACAAATCCTGCGAAGAAAGTATAAGTTATTTTTTTCCATGAACTGTGAATAGATCTGGACCTGGTTGAAGCCCTTGTATCATTAGCCCTCCAAGTAAAAACAGCAGTAACACTTTCACCGGGGATTCCTAATGTGAATGTTGGTATAAGTGAACCTCCTGTAACAGCATTATTAGCTGCTTCAGCTCCTGCTATTCCTTCTATACTTCCATGACCAAATAATTCTTTTTTCTTTGAGAATCTTTTTGCTTCATTATATCCTAAGAAAGCAGCAATACTTGCTCCTGCTCCTGGTAATATTCCTATAATACTTCCGATAACTGTTGATCTTAAAGATGTAGGTAATATTTCTAAGATTTGTTCCTTAGATAATAGAACTTTGTTATCAAAATCTACCATATTTCCTGCTTCTTTAATTTTCTTTTTCAGCCAACATCAACACTTGTGACATTGAGAAAAAGTCCTATAAGAGCAGCAGTAAAAAGGTATTCCTGAAAGTAATGCAGGAACTCCAAATGTGAAACGAGCATTTCCTAGCATAGGATCCATTCCAACAGTTGATAACATTAATCCTAAAGCTCCTGAAATTAATCCTTTTACTATTGATTTTGTACTTGCACCAGCAATGATAGTTAAACCAAATATAGATAACCAGAAATATTCAGCTGGTCCAAAAAGTAATGCAAGTCTTGCTAGTCTTGGAGCAAATAGATAAAAGTGGAATAGCACTTAAAAATTCCTCCTATGAATGAAGCAGTGATTGCAGTACCTAATGCAGTACCTGCTTTTTCCTTGTTTTTGTTAATTCATAACCATCTATAGCCGTTGCAGCTGCAGCTGGAGTACACGGTGTACGAATTAAGATAGCTGAAATCGAACCGCCAAATATAGCCCCACAATAAACTCCTGCAAGAGTAATTAATCCTGTTGAAGGATCCATTCCGAATGTAATAGGAATTAATAAGGCAACTCCCATTGCAGCGGAAAGTCCTGGTAAAGCACCAATAGTTATACCAATAGCCACACTAATTACAGCAGCGATTAGATTTATTGGTGTTAAAGCTGTTACATATCCAAATAAAAACATCTGACATAATTATTTCTCCTCTCTAACTTATAGTAAAAAAATCCTCTTGGCACAGGGACTTTTAAGAATGATACAAATATTAAATATAGGAATATTGGGAAAAGTATACTTACAACAATACTCCATTTAATACTACTCTTTAATGCTACCATAGTTACAAAAAAGGTAAATTGCAGTTGTAACAAAGAAACCAATTATATCAATTAAAACTATATATACAGCAGATAATGCAATTATAAGGAAGAATTGACCATATAAAAATACCTTTAAATTGATCTTCTTCTTTTTCAGCTTCATTTTTTTAGGCTTGATAATAAAAAGTATTTATAGCTAAAAAGTAAAGTCAAAAAAATACCATTAAACCTAGTACAAAAATAAGGATATCTTGCTGCTTTTTTTCTGGAAGTTGTTTTTATTAAAAAGAAATAAAAATGCTTCCAAAAATAAATAAACCTATTGTTAAAAAAATTTATCATATTTTCTCATATTATTTATAACCTTTCATTCATTGTAAAATAAAAGACCATTGCAAATATAACTATTGAAAAAAACCTCGTTGTACTTGCAACAGCCCCATTTAAATTAATATTTTCTTAAATATAATTATTTTATTCCTAAAAGTAGGAACAGTTTCTATAATATATGTTTCTTGATCTTTAATATATTGAGCTAATTCTTCAGGTGACATATATAGTAAAGGTAGACTAGCATTTTTAGATTTTTTTCAACGTTTTCAGGAGATTCTAAAGCTGCTTTTTAAAAACATCATGTAATTTTTTTGGATGATTTCTTTTGGAGTTCCTTTAGGAGCAACAATAGCACGAGCTGAACCAAATATTACAGGATATCCACTTTCAGTTAAAGTAGGAACATCTTCAAAAACCTTCTAATCTTTTTATCTGTGAAAGAAGCTAATAATTTTTAATTCTCCAGATTTAACTAAACTTGCAACTTCACTGATTTTTTTGCAACTGTTGCATTAACGTGTCCACCACGTAAAGCAGAAATCATATCTGTACTTCCACCAAAATGGGACATGAGTTACTTGAATTCCAGCTTCTTTAGCGAAGTGAGCAGCACCAATGTGGTTAGAAGCTCCTGCACCATTGTTAGAAATAGTTAATTCTTCTGGATGAGCTTTTGCATATTCAACGAAATCAGCTAAAGTGTTGAACGGGCTATCAGCTTTAACAACTAATACACTGGATCATAAACGTGGTTCATGATAGGTTCTACATCATCAATTTTTGTACTTTTGTTTGTCTTTCATGAGGAAGACTTACGAAAGTTGGTAAGTTAATAAATCCGATTGTATATCCATCTGGAGTAGCTTTTTGCTAATTCAGTATATCCGATTTCTCCATCTGCACCTGGTTTATTTACGATAACAAATGTTTGAGGGAAGTTCTTTTGAGCTTCTGCCATTAATATACGAGCACCAACGTCAGTTCCTCCACCTGCTTTGTAAGCTATAATTACATTTACAGGCTTTTTCAGGATAAGCGTCTGGGTTAGCCTCTGTCGCTTTCTTTTTCTCCACCACAAGCTACTAAAAAGTAGAGAAAGTAATAAAGTTAATACTGCTAAAAAATTTCTTTTTTTCATTTAAAAATGACCTCCTAATTAATTCTAACTTAAATTTTACACTATTATATAAATTTTTTTCAATATAATTAATAAAATTAATAATTATATAAATTTTTTTGTAACAAATGTTACTGAAATTATATAGACAATAGTATATAATAATGAATATAAACTGAGGGGTATAAAAAAATGTAGGAGGAAAAAAATGAAAAAAATTATTAATAGGATTATTTTTTTAGTGAGTTCAGTATTAGCTTTTTCACAAAGAGTTGTAAAAGGAAGTCAAGCTTATGATGAAAAAGGAGTAGTCTATATTCAAGGAGAAAAAAACTCCTTATACAGGTGTACTTCAAAAATATTAATGAAAAAAGGTATTTTTAGAAAGTGAAGCTGAATATAAAGATGGTAAAAATGAATGGTTTTTTTCAAAGTTGTACTATCCAAATGGAAAAATTACAAAGTGAAGCAACATTTAAAGATAATGTACAAGATAGATTACAAAAAGATTACTTTGAAGATGGTAAAAGTAAAATTAGAAATTCCATATAAAAAAATGGTAAAGTAGAAGAGTACTGCAAAAGAATTTTTATCCAAATGGAAAGCTTTTTGTAGAAGCTACTTATAAAAAAATGGAATAAAAAGATGGTTATGAAAAAAAGTTACTATGAAACAGGAGCTTTACAATCAGAAAAAAATTGTAAAAAAATGGTAAAAATGGATGGATTCTCAAAATTATATTATCCAAATGGAAAAATTAGGAAGTGAAGCAACATTTAAAGCTGATGTACAAGTAGGAGTACAAAAAAAGATTATTATGAAAGTGGAAAATTAAAAGCAGAAGTTCCATATAAAAAAATGGAAAAGTAGATGGTGTAGCTAAGGCATATGATGAAACTGGTAAGGTAATTGAACAAGTAACATTTAAAAAATGGAGTACAAGTAAAATAATATAAAGAGGCTGTTATGTACTGACCCCAAAAAAGTTGGACAAATTAATTTAACTTACTAATAAGGATTGACTTCTGTAAGAAGCAGGAGTTAATCCTTTTTAATTTTTTTCCTTTATTCTTTTTATTATTGTAATAATATATATAATCTTCTATTGCTTCCTTTCAATTCTTCTAATGTCTTGTACTTTTCTTCTTGTTCATAAAAACATTTCTGATTTTAATAGACCAAAGAAACATTCCATTAATCCATTATCTAAACTATTTCCTTTTTCTTGACATACTTTGAGTTATCTTCTTCTCTTTCAATCTTTCTTGATATGAATAATGCTGATATTGCCATCCTTGGTCACTATGAAATATCAAATTTTTCATAATTTTCATTTTTTTAAATGCTAAATTTAACATATGATTTATCTGCTCCAAGTTAGGACTGCGCGAAATATCATACGAAACTATATATCTTCCATAAGCATCTAATATTGGAGATAAGTATAACTTTTCTCCTCTTAAATTAAATTCTGTTACATCTGTAAACCATTTTTTTGATTTGGAGCTGTTGCTTCAAAAATTTCTTTTAATATGGTTATCAGCTATCTTTCCTATTTGACCTTTGTATGAAGAATATTTTTCTTTTTTTACGGATAATACTTTGTAAATTAAGTTTCTTCATAAGCCTTTGTACTTTTTTTATGATTAATATTTAAACCTTGATTTTTTTAACTCCAATGTTACTCTGCGATAACCATATCTTCCTTTATTCACATAGTAAATTTCTTTTGATTTTTTTCAATAATATCTTTATTCTTCTCATCAATATCTTTTTTTATCAATATAGTAATAATATACTGATCTTGATATTCCAGCAATCTTTAATAGCATCTTGAAAGGATATTTAGCTCTAAGTTCGGCTATTATTCTTACTTTTTCTTCTCTTTTAGCTCCCTTTCTTGAACTAGAGCTCTCAATTTTTTTTAAGTATTCATTCTCAGCTTTTTAGGTAAAGTATTTCATCTTCCAATTGTTTAATTTTTTTCTTTTTCAGATAATATTTTATCATTTTTTTCTTAGGTTTAGTCATAGATTTAGGTTTCCTTCCTTTTTTTCTTTTCTACAACATTATACCCATTTTTCTTTAAATTTTTGAAAGCCAATTATGTAAAAATACCGGGAGATACTAAACCAATATCAATAGCAACAGAATTAATAGATTCATGATTAATTAAAAATTCTATTAATTATTTGTAGTTTAAAAATCTTTAGAATAAGTTCTATTTTTATCTTTTTCTTAAAAATATCATATCCATGTTTTTTTCAATTAAATCAACTAAATATTTAATATTAGATTCCTGAACATCAAAAATTTTTTTAGCTAAAGAAGGAATAGTTTCACCTTTCTTTCTTCTTTCATATATTTTAATTTTGTCTTCTCTTGTTAATTTACTCACAAAAACTGCACCTCAATCTTGTGTCCAAGATTATGGGTGCAGTTCATTACTAAAATTTTTTTATTTTGCAACAGCCTCTTGTATTAAAAATATTGTTATTTTTTTAAATACATTAGTGAAATCAAAGTCTTTAGCATCATATGTTTTTGCTATACTACCATCTTTATTGTACTGCGTAACAACTCCCTGAGAAACTCACCATTTACAAGAGTTGCTTTTTACAAGTAGTTTACCATCTTTCATCATATCCTTTAAATTCTCCATGAGGAATACCATTTTTTTAAAGAGTGAGAAATTTTTAATTTTTCCACTATCATGAGTAAAATTCTCTAGTTCCATTTAAAGTTTTGATATCAAAAATTTGTAACTACTAGAGATCCTATAGTTTTATCTTCTATTCTAATTTTTATTAGTCTTGTGATTAATTATATAATTTTGATAACCTTTACTATTAGTATCAAGATAGTTAATTTCTGATTTTATACTATTAATACTCTTTTATAAGATTTTCAACTTCAGAATTAAAAAGGAACTTGTCCATGAAAATAGGCAAGGAATAATTCTGTTTTAAATATATTTATTGGTTTATTCAAGTCATATTCACTTCTTACAAGTAGTTGATTATCATTGTTACGAATTTCATAGACTGGTTTTTAATTTACCCATTTTTTTCAGAAATTGTTGATTTTAACTTGAAGTAAACTAATCATATCAGGTTGTTTATCTAAAGGAGTAATTGCACAAAGTACTCCTTCATCGCTATAACCTTCTAAAAGTGTTATTAGTTTTTATTTAACTTAGTAGTAAAAAGTAATTGTTTTATCTCTATCTAACTTTTGTCTGATATACTTATTGACTTCAACCTCATTTACACTGTTAGCTCCATAAGTAAAAAAATACTAAATAGACTAAATAATAATATTAAAAAAACCTCTTCATTTATAGCTCCTTTACTTCTGTACAGAATTTAAAAACTTTATCAATATTTTGTTTTTAGTTCTTCTTTTGAAAATAGCTCCTTTTAATGTAAGCTCTTAGATGTCCATTTTCATTTATAAATGAAAAATGTTGAAGGATATTCTTCGATTTCGTATTCATCATAAAGTTTTTTTCCTGTTTCATCAAATTAGACTTGGGAAAAAAATATACTTATTATCCGCTATATATTTTAATAATTCTTTTTTTCTATTCTATCTTTATTATTTGGGATATTTCTTAGATGTAGGACTTTACTACTCCAAGAATAATTAAATCTTTTTGTTTTCTCCATATTCTTTATATAGTTCAACAACTTTTTGGCATTTCTTCCTTACAATCACTACACCAACTTACCCAAAAAAATTAATCATAATAACTTTACCTTTGTAATCTTGTAAATTTTGTTTTTTTCCATATTGATCAACAAGTTCTATATTTAGGTAAAGTAACATTTACCAGCTTTATCCATATTATTTAATGGTATTGCAAAACTTGTTAAAGATAAAAATAGACAATAATAATATAAAAAAATTATTTTTTTCATTATAAGCCCCTCCTATAATATATTGCTATTTTTAATTTTTCGCATTTTTTTAATATATTTGTCAATTTATATTAGTCTAAAAAAATAACATATATATCCGAAACATAATAAAAAAATACTATTATGGTAAGGTGCAAAAAAATTATTTGACAAACGAAAAAAAGTGGTATACAATAGGGGCGAGGGAATAACAAATAAGGAGTGATTCACAATGGTAACAAGACAAAAATTTTAGAAAGTAAAAAAATATTTTTAAAGAAGACATTTGTATTTCTTTTAGTTTTATCAGCAAGTTTTTTTATCTTTAAATTCCCAAGATGCATTTGCAAGTAACAGCTGATCAAAAAGAAACTTACTAGTAAACTTGTTAGAAATGTAAAAAGAAGTTGAGTATGATAGATATTACAAAGGAGATTTTCTATTCTGATGTTGGGGACTTATCCCAGAAGGAATGTTCCTTGTAGTTGAAAAAAACTTATAGAAAATTATATAGCATTTGCTCATATGGGAGATGCATCATATCTTGCACCAGTAGGGTCAACGTTTTTGAAGAAAAAAATAGAAGGTCAAACTATAAAACGTTATATTGCAGTAAGTCAAAAGAAAAAAAAGAAGGTTATTACTGTATAGATATTTATAATAACGTAAATGATCAACCTATAGCAACTCTTACAACAGGACTTAAGATAGAAAAGAAGAAAAAGTGGGATATTTTAATAAGTCCTAAAAGGATGATTTAAAAAAATAGTATATAAAGGAAAAAAACATATAAAAAAATCAATCTGCTTTTAAATTTCTTAGGATTTTTAAGTAAAATGGTAAAAGGCACTATGTACTATAGTGCCTTTTTTTATTTATAAACTCATTAAAATAACCCCTCAGTTTAGATTTGACAAATATTTTATTTATTCTGTGTCAATAAAAATGAAAAGAAATAATGTCTATTTGCTAAAATGGTTGTTATACTCACTACTATTATAGGATTAGAAGCAAAAGATTAAAGAGAGAATCAAAGACAGTCAGATAGAGTGTCGCCTGGACACAGTAGTAACTTTTCGAATAGCTAAGATAGTGTTTGTTATAGGGACCCATTTGCTAGGACAGCAACATGAAAAGAGGCCAAATCCGATATAAAGAAGCTGGTTGCAAAAGAGACGATTAGCTTCAGGATTCAGAAGAAAACTCTATTCGAAACAGTCATCATAATAAGTCCAATGAAAAAATAGGATAGTGACTGTAAACTAGAAAATAGTCCCTATATGACTAGATTTTCTCATCAATAGCATGGTCGAATTGACCAAAATAAAACAAGAACAGAGAAAGCGTAATAATGAAATAAAGAACCGAATAAATCGAGAAATTCTCGATTGTAAAGAAGTTAGCTAGCTCCATAATCATCTCTCCAAACGTAATAATGACAAGAAGGGAGATGCGCTCGATTAAATGGGGGAGATTTACCTGGTAATGCTTATCTTTACTAAGCAAGATAATTGGCATAATAAATGACTATAGGGATATAGATATAAAAGAAAAACTAAGAAATGGATGATTTATAGCCCCCTAACTTTTCCAGCGATCCATAGAAAACCTTTTGATACTTTCCCCGATTATCATCGGTTGATTTTCTAAAAAAACTCAACCAAATATTGAAAAAATAAGGTAAGGGTTAATGTACCAATAGCCCAACAGAGATAATGAAAATATTGTTGCCAATCAGGTCCAATCATATTGGCTATAAAGAGTAAAAGTCCCATTTTGATAAACATGATTACCATGTTAAATAAAGAGTTCTTTCCATAGCGATTGGTATAATCGGTTTGAATCATCCAGGAATCGGTGAGAACCAAGACAGCTATGAAAAAAATCAAGGAAAGAATTCCAAGTCAAAAATACCGTTATGAAGATGGTCAATTAAAGTAGTTACTTTTTGAAATTGCAAAAAAACAAAAAAACTAGGTCATAAAAAAAGTTCTGAAAAATTCTACACGTTTATGTTTAATAAGAGTTGTCATATTAAGTCCTTTCTATTTTAAAAAGTATAATTTATTATAACAGAAATGGCAATGAAATACAAAGAGATTCTTAAATAACTTAATGTGGTGCGAATTGTCAACACCTTGACTTCTTTTTGTCATTTACTTGTAGTGTAACCATTCCCTTTTTTTAAATATTGAAAAACTAGATAAAATTGAACTATAATAAATTAAACTATAAGTGTGAGGTGAGATTATGAGAAGAAAAAGATAGAGAAGTTTTAGATGAAACAAAGATTGATGAATTTATAAGAAATTGTGATTGTTGTAGAATAGGATTCTATGATAAAGAAAATGATGAAGTCTATATTGTTCCATTAAATTTTTGGATACTCTAATGTAAATAATAAAAAGAGTTTTTCTATTTTCATGGAGCAAAGGTGGGAAGAAAAAAATAGACTTAATTTCAAAGAGTAGCAAAGTTACATTTGAAATGGACAGTAATCATGAACTTATAGTGGGAAAGATGAGCTTGTAATTATTCTGAAAGATTTCAATGTGTTATGGGGTACAGGTTTAATTTCATTTGTAAAAGATAATGAAGAAAAAAAGCACTGGCTTTAAATGAGATTATGTTTCAAAAATATGGGAAAAAAAGATTGGGATTTTTCCAGAAGCTATGCTTAATGGAGTTGCAGTTTTTTTAAAAATTGAAGTTACAAGTTTAAGTTGTAAAGAACATTTATAAAGATAAAAAAATAGCACCTACTAGGTGCTATTTTTATTATTTACTTTCTATTTTAGTTATGATAACTCCTCTATCTAAACTTTTTAAATTTAAAAGCTTTTCAAATCTACATTGTCATAAGAACCTTGAACAATATTAGATTTTTGAATATTTTGACCATATTATTTTAGCTATTTTATCATATTCTTTTAATATTTTTCTCTTTGTTTTTTTAGCATCATTTGTATTCATGTAAGCCTTATCTAAAGCTATAATTTGTTTTATATAATTTTGAAAAGCTTCATCATCATTATTCGGAATGTTGTAGTCACTGTCTAGCTTAGGTAAATTAACCTTTGGGTTTTCCATATCAATATCAGATTTTTTAAAGTTGTAAACTTCTATTGCTTTTCCTTTAGTATAATCAGGTTCTTTGACCTCTAGAAGGACTATATATCTTTAGTGAAAACATGGATATCCACATCAGGATGAAGTTTCTTTGGCATACTTTCATAAGTAACCTCTTCAAAAATATCATATTCCCAAGCTATATAATTTTTATCCATTATAAAGTCATTATATGTAGGAAGAACAGTATCTTCAGGCTCTCGCCAATCAACACTTATTCTTGGACTTTGGTAACGAAAAATAATTTATAGTATAAGTTGCTCCACTTGGATTAATAATACCTCCCTTAGAGTTAGCAAAAAAATCTTAAAAATATACCTTTGTTCCATCTGATAATTCTGCAATATGTTCTCCTCTTTTTAAATTTAAAAATTTCATAAGTCTTTTGGTTTTTAAATTATATACCTTGCTATCTAAAGTTATTTTTTTATATTTTTTTATCAGTTGGATTATCTAAATAGAAAATATGTTTGTCATTAGTAGTAGCAAAAAGAGTATTAGAGATAAAAAAATGCAGATAAAAGTAAGAATAAAAAAATTTTTTTCATAATCAGTCCTCCTAAGTTTATTTTATTATATTATAGCATTGTAAATAGAAAAAAATATAAATAGCATTTTTTTTCTTTTGGAACTTATTTGCATAATCTTTATAATTAATATATAATGTAGAAAAAAATTTATAATTTTTATAAAATACTACAATTTATAAATAAAAAGGAGGAAAAATATGGGAGTTATTGCTTGGTTAGTACTTGGAGCTTTTATCAGGTTGGATAGCTAATAGATTAATGAAAAATTCTAGAACAGGCTTAATAGATAATATAATAACAGGGATAATAGGATCTTTCATAGGAGGATTTGTTTTTAACTTTTTTTGGAGCTGAGACAATTACAGGTTTAAATCTCCATAGTATTTTTTTGTATCTGTAGTAGGAGCTTGTATTCTACTTTGGATTATTAATAAAATTAGAAGATAATTTATATCTATTAATTAATAAAAAAAGCACCCACTGGCATAGTTGCTTTTTTATCTAGTCAAAACATAATGAGTTCTCAATGAAATTTTAGATAAAAAAATCAAATAGATCAGCAAATGAGTTTTTTCTAACATAGAGTTTCTGATTTTGCAGCAATCTGATTTTTATCGTTAAGAAATTTACTCAGTAACAACTATTTTTTCTTTCTATATTTGCTACAGCCCTCATTTTATGTGCTATTTATAAAACTTACTATTGCTCAATATTATGATAGTTGTAATATTTTTTTACTATTTTATTTGTTCCAAAAATAAATACATCTTTGATTTTTTCATCTTGTGCAAATAGTATTACTTTAGCCATGATTTCAGCTGTCTTAGGATCATCATCTATAAATGGTAAGAACACTCTTCCTCTATGTTGAGAATGAACTGGCAATACATTTATTGCACTTCCAGCTTTTTGATGAATAAGTCCACTTCCTAAGTGTATTGAATATTCAGCTCTTTCACCTTTAATCAAGACATGATTTTCACTAAATTTAACATTTTTCAATTTAAATAGCTTTGCAGTTGAATTCAACAATAGCCTTTCTCATTTCAATAGTAGAATGGCTTGCTTCAGGATCAACATCACCAATATGCGCAACACTTACAACTAAGTCAATATCTCTCATAACTTCTGTAAATACTAAATCAGGTACATCATCTATTAAAATAGGTTTAAATGTCTTTCTATCAAAGAATTGTACTTCTTCTAAAGTTGGTGCCTCTATATCAGCAGGTGAGAACCAATCAGCAAGAGCATAGATTTTAGCGATGATATTTTCCTTATAGTAAACTTTTTCTAGCCCTTCTTGTCCATCAATTATCCATCTTCTAGTTTTTAGAAAGAGCAACTGTCTTAGTAGGTTGTACTTGATGTCCAGCATAACGAAGAGATTTATCTCTACCTTTTTCATCAACTGTTTTAACATATAGTTCTCTGAAAACTTGTTTGAAAGGTTGTTTTAACTCTCTATCAAATATATCTTTTTGATAACTAGCCCAATCTCCACTTTCAAATAGGTCAAAGCAATGCGCTATTTTTAGTAAGCTATCATCTTTTACTGCAATAGCTTTTTTGCTTAACAGATTTTAATTTCTTATCTTCATAGTAACCTAAATTCTTATCCATTTTTGAAAACAAGAGATTTTAAAATAGGTGCAATAACAGGGTTAGTCATAAGGTTTTCTATTTCATAACCATAGAATTCTGTACCATCTTCCATAGCTTCTTCAAGCATTTTTCTTGAACGACGATATTGTTCTTTTAAATTCTTATGTACTTCCTTGATATCTTCAATATATTTATCTTTCTTTAATTTAGTTGGTAGAGATTTTCAATTCTTTTCCAGCTTTTTTTCATAGATAATTTCAGATTGTCCCTAAATCATCAATTTTAATATATACATCTACATCATCAAGTTTCTTAGGTACAAAATATTCTTTCATTTCATTGATTAAAGCTGTTTCCATATTCCAAATTAAACGAGTAACATCAGAATATCCCATATTACGAGATAGATTTTCCAATGAAATGCTAACAGCCTTAGCCTCACTTGCTCTTCTTTGTGCACCAAACTTCTTACTTTCTTTTAAGAATTTTTGTAAGAATTGATAACGATGTAGTGCATCTTTTTGCTTATCTTTTAAAAGAGGAATTAGAGAGTAACTAGCAACTAAGTCTTTATTTCTCTTATCTTCAATCTTCTTTTCAGTTTCTTTTAAATTTAACTTACCATTGACAGCATCAGCGAACATTCTAGCTCTTGAATGCTTAGCACCATCAGAAATATATTTTGCACTGTCATAAAGCATTTCAAATTTCTTCTCTCCAAGCTCTTTGTATGCAGACTTAAACCAGTCTATATCAAAGGCTCCTTCCATTAAGTCATCAATAGAGATAGGAGTATATTTAGCAATTAAACCTTCCTTATTTCTATCAATGTCACTCATATGTGCTTGGAAGTAATAGCAACCACTAGCAAGTCCTTTCCAACCTAAGTATCCTTCAATAATTTCTATCCATTGAGAAGAATACATTGCAACTTCAACTAATCTTTGTTCTGTAATATCAGTACCTTTTAATTTTTTAGCAAGTTCCTTACTGTTATCTTTTTCACTTGGATAACAAGCTTTTAATAAATGGCTAAGCACTGATTTTTTAGTATCATTTCCTCCCCAATAGTAAGAGTTTCTATCCAAGGTTTCTTTTCCTAAAGCTTGAAGTATTTGAACAAGATAGTCTATACCCTCAATTCTATATATTCTATTAAGAGATCTAGAGTATATAGTTGGACTATCTCCTCTTTTTCAATTCATTTTTGAACAACATAATCAACTATTTTTTTATACCTTCATCATAGATAATTTTTAAAGCATCATTAAGCATAAATTGATTAAGAGTAGGTATTCTTCTATTTTCTTTTTTTATCTACTATAGTTCTATAGTCATTCATATAAGTATCTAAGTTAGAAAAAGTTATTCTCTTTTCATCATCTTCGATTTATCTATCTATTTCTAAAATTTTTTTATAGATCAAATCTTTTTCAGCTATTTTTAGATTAACAGCTATTGCATAATTTCTAAGCCCTAAAGCTTTTTTTGTTCCTCCTGAAATTTCACAACCTTTTTAGATTTTCATCAATATACTTTATTTGATTTTTTCATCTAAGATATATCTAAGAACAAAAGCTTTCAATAAAAGCTTTTTTTCATCATTATAAAAATTCTAGGTAATCTATTGACTTAGCAAAAAGTGTGTAAAGTCCAGAATTACGATTAAACATAGCAACACTATAGTAAGGGTCATTATTATATTTTCTCTTTTTCTTCAATAGCTATCTTTAATTTTCAATATTTTTCTAAAGACAGAGTTAATACAAACTTTTCCTATTTCAAAAAGATAGTCTTTGTTTTTCTTCTATAATATTCTTTGAAAAAGCATATCTAAAATTTTCAATACAGGTCCTGAATATAAGTCAATTGTATATACATATTTTAACTTAGCTTCTTTAAGTTTCTTTTTTTAAGTTCTGTTATATCTATACCAAAAAAACTTTTTCATATAAATCTTGATATTCCTTTTCAGTAGCTTTACTATAGCCACTATCATAATCAACTGATAGAGCTATATTAATTTGCCATAAAAACTGAGAAAATCTTTTGATTTCCTTTTTTTATAGAAATCTCTCCAAACATCTTCTAAAGGATAGTTAGATAACTTAAATCTTTCAGCATATAGAATACTATCCCACATGTCTTCAAGAATTTGAAACTTATCTCTAAGTAAAAACATATTCTTTTTCATAAGAAGCTCATATATTCATAATCTTCATTTTTTTATATATAGTTCACTCAATTTTTTTTTATTATTTCAAATAATTCATCAGTAGTCTTAGTAAAAAAATATTTTTTTAGGATTAAAAAGTATTTTCAATTATATACTCACCTTTTTTTGTTTTTTTCTTAACTAGTCTTAGAAAGTTTTGATACTTTCCTTAATTTCATAAGCTAAATCTAAGTCATATTCAGTGTTATACAATTTATTTAAAGCTATCTTCACTTTCTTTTTTTCTTTTTATCAGAAAGATTTTCTATCAAAAATCTTCTCAGCATCAGTAGGTTTAGATATTTTTTTCTATTAGCTTCTTAACTTCTTTTTTTATCATATAGAGCTTTTTCTTTAGAATTAACTTGGTTTAATATATCTAAAGCTGCTAATCTTTTTATTTTCATTCTTAGCTGAAATTAAATTATCAATAGATACCAGTAATGCTTTTTTTATCCTGAGTCATTAATAAAGTCTATAAAACTCTTTCTTTTATCTCCATTTTTTTAATCTTAATAAGTCTTCAATTTCTCTTGGATATTCTTTTAGTAAATCATTATTTTTTTAACTATTTCATAGGCAGCATCTCCAGCACCACTTCTATCAGAAAGCGTAGCAATTACAAAGTCTTTTTCTTCTTTATTGTTTGGTTTTTTTCAAATAGAATTTCAAAGAAATATTGTCTCTCCCAAGCATCTATCTCTTTTGATATATTTCATAACTTTTAGCTTTTTAATGTATCATCAGGATAGAAAAATAGCTATAAGTCCCAAAGTTTTTAGCTAATATATCAGTGTCAATAAATTCTGAATTCCAAGGGAAGATACAAGGAGAAAAAAACTTTTCGTTTTTTTCTGTTATAAGAGATAAAGCATTTTCTAGAAATATCAAAAAAACTCCAAAGCTTCTTTTTTTGTTTTTTTAAAAATAATTTTTCAGCTTTTATTTTGACCTTTTTTTCTATATCAGATTTTTAGCTTGTGTCCAACGATGTAGTTTATTATAAATTGAAAAATAACAAGCTAAAATTTCAACAATATTTTTTTATTATCCTTGCTATATTCTTTTTATCATTTTTTTAGCTATTTCTCTTTGGTAGTCCTTATTTTTCAATAATATGCAAATAATATGAAATCAATAACTTTAATATGATATTTAGAAGATTTTAAAAAGCTTTTTCTATAGCTTCAACAGCTTCTTTTTACATCTCTTGTAGATTTATTCCATAGAGCTAGATATACTTCAATATTATCATCACTTTTTAAAAGTTCATCTTCATATTTTGGATTAGTTATCAATTTATTAATGATTTCTAGTTCTTTTTACCAATCTTACTAATATCTGTACCATCATTTTTAGCTAAACCTGTCCAAGTTGCTAAGGATCTTTTTACAGAAGAAAATCTAATTAAATCATTATCATAGATAATTTTAAACATATATTCAAAAGTTTTCTTGTATACCTCTATCCATATTTTCACAGATTTGTTGTCTAACTCCCTCTTGAAGTTTAGCAGCTAGTAGTAACTTTTCCTGTAAGTTCAACTAATTCTTTATTACTAGAAATAAAGATAGCTTGAAAAATATAGTAAGTTAGATCTATCTCTGATTTTTGAGAAGATAATGCACTTTTAATTAAATCAATTACTTCTTTGATTTCCATTATCTATCTCATAGGCTATATAATATGGATTATTATCTAAGTTATATAAACCTTTTTTTTCATAATCTTTTTTTAATATTTTAAGAGCATCAATATCTAAAAAAATGTAAAGTCAATAAATTTTTAAATAAAGTGATTAAAAATGCTTATATAATTAAAATAGTTTTTGCTTCTTACCATTCTACGAAAATATCCAACTGAGAAAAGGAGTTTTTTTGTAATATTTTTTTAGCAATAGCCATAAATATCTTTAAAGAATTTTTTTCTCCTATAAGTAATTCCATAGCTGGATATAGACTTTTTAGGAAAAAAATATCATCTAATTTAACTTCCTTTTTTTGTTTTTTTAAACTTTCTGATGTTTGTTCAGAGAAAAATGTCGACATAGCCATAAAAAAAGAAGAATAGTATCTTGCATTACCAAGGTCAAAAAGAGTTTTAATAAAATCTTGACTTTCCTTATTTAAAAGCTTTACTTGAATTTTTTTAATTTCTTCAATATATTCTTTTTGCTTTTTCATTGTATTCATGATTACTAAAAACTTAACATAGTTCCCTCCCTATCATTTATTTTTATTTGTTCCAAAAATAAATACATCTTTAATTTTTTTCATCTTGTGCAAATAGTATTACTTTAGCCATAATTTCAGCTGTCTTAGGATCATCATCTATAAATGGTAAGAACACTCTTCCTCTATGTTGAGAATGAACTGGCAATACATTTATAGCACTTCCTGCTTTTTGATGAATAAGTCCACTTCCTAAGTGTATTGAATATTCTGCTCTTTCACCTTTAATTAAAGACATGATTTTTCACTAAATTTAACATTTTTTTCAACTTGAAATAGCTTGCAGTTGAATTCAACAATAGCCTTTCTCATTTCAATAGTAGAATGGCTTGCCTCAGGATCAACATCACCAATGTGCGCAACACTTACAACTAAGTCAATATCTCTCATAACTTCTGTAAATACTAAATCAGGTACATCATCTATTAAAAATAGGTTTAAAATGTCTTTTCTATCAAAGAATTGTACTTCTTCCAAAGTAGGTGCTTCTATATCAGCAGGTGAGAACCAATCTGCAAGTGCATAGATTTTAGCAATGATATTTTTCCTTATAGTAAACTTTTTCTAGTCCTTCTTGCCCATCAATTATCCATCTTCTAGTTTTTAGAAGAGCAACTGTCTTCGTAGGTTGTACTTGATGTCCAGCATAACGAAGAGATTTATCTCTACCTTTTTTTCATCAACTGTTTTTAACATAAAGTTCTCTAAAAAAACTTGTTTGAAAAGGTTGTTTTAATTCTCTATCAAATATATCTTTTTGATAACTAGCCCAATCTCCACTCTCAAATAGGTCAAAAGCAATGTGCGATTTTTTTAGTAAAGCTATCATCTTTTAACTGCAATAGCTTTTTGTTAACAGATTTTAATTTCTTATCTTCATAGTAACCTAAGTCATTTCCCATTTTGAAAACAAGAGATTTTAAAATAGGTGCGATAACAGGATTAGTCATAAGGTTTTCTATTTCATAACCATAGAATTCTGTGCCATCTTCCATAGCTTCTTCAAGCATTTTTTTCTTGAACGACGATATTGTTCTTTTTAGATTCTTATGCACTTCCTTGATATCTTCAATATATTTATCTTTCTTTAATTTAGTAGGTAAAGATTTTAATTCTTTTTCCAGCTTTTTCATAGATAATTTCAGATTGACCTAATTCATCAATTTTAATATATACATCTACATCATCAAGTTTTTTAGGTACAAAATATTCTTTCATTTCATTGATAAGAGCTGTTTCCATATTCCAAATTAAACGAGTAACATCAGAATATCCCATATTACGAGATAGATTTTTCCAATGAAATATTAACTGCCTTAGCTCTCACTAGCTCTTCTTTGTGCACCAAACTTTCTTGCTTTCTTTTCAAGAATTTTTTTGTAAGAATTGATAACGATGAAGTGCATCTTTTTTTCTTATCTTTTAAAAAGTGGAATTAAAGAGTAACTAGCAACTAAGTCTTTATTTCTCTTATCTTCAATCTTCTTTTTCAGTTTCTTTTTAAATTTAACTTACCATTGACAGCATCAGCAAACATTCTAGCTCTTGTATGCTTAGCACCATCAGAAATATACTTTTGCACTATCATAAAGCATTTCAAATTTTCTTCTCTCCAAGCTCTTTTGTATGCAGACTTAAACCAGTCTATATCAAAAGCTCCTTCTTTTTAAATCTTCAATAGGGAATAGGAGTATATTTTGCAATAAGTCCTTCTTTTTTTCCAGAAATATCACTCATATGTGCTTGGAAGTAATAGCAACCACTAGCAAGTCCCTTTCCAACCTAAGTATCCTTCAATAATTTCTATCCATTGAGAAGAAATACATAGCAACTTCGATAAGTCTTTGTTCAGTGATATCAGTTCCCTTTTTAATTTTTTTAGCAAGTTCTTTACTGTTATCTTTTTCACTTGGGATGGCATACCTTTAAAAGATGACTTAATACTTCTCTTTTTTTATCAGTACCACTCCAATAGTAAGAAAAAAATTATGATAAAAAGAGTTTCTATCTAAAGTTTCTTTTCCTAGAGCTTGAAGTATTTGAACAAGATAATCTATACCCTCAATTCTCTTAATTCTATAAATAGCTTTTTGAGTATTTAGTTGGGCTATCTCCTCTCTTTCAATTCATTTTTGAACAAGATAATCAATGATTTTTTTATCCCCTCATCATAAAAGAATTTCCAATGCTTCAGTAAGCATAAATGGATTAAGATTAAAAAGTTTTTTTATTATCATGCATGAAAAAAATTTAAAGAGCCAAGATTTTTCTTCAATTTCTTCGATATCATCTAAATTTAAGATATTTTGATATAGAAAAATCCTTTTTCTATCATATTTAGCCGAATGGCTGTGCATAATTTCTAAGTCCTAAATCTCTTTTTATTTCCATCAATTTTTGTATCCTTTAAGATTTTTCATCTATGTATTTATTTAATTTTTTTCATCTAAGTGATATCTACTGAACCTCCCACGACTGACACCCTACGAGTGCTAGAGTCGCAGGGTTCTTGGGTAGTAGTTGCTTCTGTTAGCCAACTAAATTTCCCAAGCTATCCCCATAGTTCCTACGGTTCATATATTGTATATTTAAGCACTTATACCTAATATCTTTAGTCCTTCTTTTTAATATGTTTTTTTGGCTGCATTTATATCTCTATTATGTACAGCTCCACATACTGGACAAGTCCATTCTCTCACACTTAAATCTTTTTACTTCTTCATTTCTATATCCACAACAATTACATATTTGACTACTTGCAAAAAAATTTATCTACTCTTACTATTGTTCTTCCATACCATTTCGCTTTATAACTTAGTATTCTATTAAATTCACTCCATGATACATCTACAATATTTCTTGCTAATTTATGATTTTTTTACCATATTTTTTTTACTTGTAAGTCTTCAATACAGATAATATCATATTCTTTTTATTAGCATTGTTGATAACTTTTTGCAAAAAAATCTTCTCTTTGATTTGATATCTTTTCAAATAATCTTGCTACTTTTATTCTAGCTTTATTCCTATTTGAACTACCCTTTGGTTTTCGTGATAGTTTTCTTTGTAATATTACTAGTTTATTCAAAGATTTTTTTGTAAATATTTTGGATTTTCTATTGAGATTTCATCACTGGTAATCGCAAAGTTTTTTTTATACCTAAATCTATTCCAACATTTCTATTTGTACTTTCTAACTTTTTCTGCTTCTACATCAGTACAACATAAAGATATATAATATTTTCCACTAGGTACTTGTGTTATTGTTGCATTTATTATTCTTCCTTGTGGTTTTATTTTTATCTCTTATTTTTTTAGTTTTTCCTAACTTAGGTACTTTTTATCCATTTATCTAAAAAAACTCTATATTATTATTTGTATAATTAGTTCTGTATGATTTTCTATTATCTTTCTTAGATTTAAACTTTGGATAGCCACTTCCACTAAAGAAGTTTTTTTATAGGCTTTATCTAAATCTTTTTAAAGAATTTTTGTAAAGAAAAATTTATCTACATCTTTTTAACCATTCTTTCTCTTGTTTTAAAACTGTTAATTCTTTACTACACTCACTATATGAAATAGATTTTTTTCTCTTTGTTATATAGCTCTTGTTTTAAACCTAAAAAAATGATTATAGACATATCTTACACAACCAAAAGTACAATTTAATATTGTTATTTGAGTTTTAGTTGGATAAAAATCTAAACTTATATGCTTTTTTTTCCATGCGATTTCACCTCCATTTACCTATATATAGTATACTACTTTTTTTATACTATAAGTAAATGAAAAAAAGTAAAATTTTTTTCTAAATATATGAACCTAAAACTGACTCAGTCGTTTTTAGAGGTTGTCGTTCACATAAGTACGCTACCACTTATGCAGTTCTCTTGGCATATACACTCCTTAATAAATTAAGAAGATTAGCCTCGAACTTCTTAATATTTCTATTAAGCACAGACTATATCTTATCCCACAGCTCTATCTGTTTGGGTCTACCCACTTCCACTAGCTTTAGTGTACTTCCCTCAGGAGGAATAGTCGTTGAACCTTACCTTTCGGTCTTGGCTGCTGATTGCCCATTATCTTAACACTTAGGATTTAACCTTATGTCATCTAGTATATTTTTTCTGCTTTCGCCACTTTCACACTTGTACCATATTATTTAGGTACTATGTTGTAGTTATACTAGTTTTAGGGGTTTCCAGCAATTCGAGTAGTATTGGATAGCTTTTTAAAGTTGCTACCTCTACATACATATTTCTATATATGCTGACTATACTTAATGGTCTAACTCATGATTGACACCCTACGAGTGCTAGAGTCACAAGTGTGCGACCATATTTTTAATCAAAAAGGCATCAGTAAATGATTTTTCATCATAATAATCTTCTAAATATTTTAAAGCTTTTATAGGAATATAGTATAGATTTGAATATGTGTAACTAACAGCATTAAATATGATATTGTAGTAAGTTTTCATCTCTATAATCCTTTTTTTCTTCAAGCCTATATTTAGCATCTATATTTTTCTAAAAACATATAAGCTGAAAAATTTTTTTGCAAATTCAAAAAAAGATATTTTTTTATTTTCTTCTGAATAATATTCAAATAAAAGACTTATAATCTTTATTACATGACCTGTTGGATCATAATCCTCTGGGTCATAAGGAATTCTTGAAAAATACATATTTTAGGTTAGCTTTTTTTAAGCTTATTTGATAAGTCCATAACATCAAAACCTAACATTTTCATATAGATGTCTTTTTGTACATCAGTAAGAACTCTTCTAGCTCTTCCTTCCACTCCCATCATTAACAATAGATAAAGTTGTAAAAAGAGTAGGAAAAATCTTTTATTTCCTTTTTTTATAGAAATCTTTCCATGTATCTTCCAATGGATAGTTAATTAATTTTTTTCATCACCATATAGTATATTATCCATATTTTTTTATAATACTAAATTTATCTCTAAGTAAAAACATATTCATTATAATGGAAACTCATATATTCATAATTTTCATTTTCTATATATAACTCACTCAATTTTTTTACTATCTCAAATAGTTCATCAGTTGTTTTTAGAGAAAAAGTTTTTAGGTTCAGAACTTATTTCAATAATATATTCACCTTTTTTTTATTTTTTTCTTAACTGTCTTAGAAACTTTTTTTCTACTTTCTTAACTTCATAAGCTAAATTTACTTTATAATCAACATCATATAGTTTACTTAGTGTATCTTCACTTTCTTTTTTTCCTTTTATCAGAAAGATTTTCTATCAAAAATCTTTTTCAGCATCAGTAGGTTTAGCTATTTTTTTCTATTAGCTTCTTAACTTCTTTTTTTATCGTATAGAGCTTTTTTTCTTTAGAGTTAACTTGGTTTAATATATCTAAGGCTGCCAATCTTTTTATTTTCATTTTTTTATCAGAAATTAAATTATCAATAGATGCTAATAGGGCTTTTTTTATCTTGCTCCATTAATAAATTTATTAAATTTTTTTCTAGTGTCTCCATTTTTTTAATCTTAAAAAAATCTTCAATATCTTTTGAGTATTCTTTAACAAGATTATTATTTTTTGCTATTTCATAGGCGACAACACCAGCATTAGTTCTATCTGATAACATAGATATTACAAAGTCTTTCTCTTCTTTATTACTTGGTTTTTTTCAAATAGAACATCAAGATAATGTCCTCTGTTCCAAGTATTAATTTCTTTTTAGATGTTTCATCATCTTATTTTTTTAGAGCATCATCAGGATAGAAAGCAGCTATAAGTCCCATAGCTGTTGCTACTGTATGTGTACTTATACTTTGATAGAACCAAGGGAAGATACAAGGATTAAATACTTTATCTTTTCCATCCATAAGCACTAAAACTTTCTCTAAAAATATCAAAAAAATTCTAAAAGCTTCTTTTTTTATTTTTTTAAAAAAAGTCTCAGGAATTATTTTTTTCCATTTTTTTAAATTTTCTTTTAAATCACTTGCTGAACCATAAGTTATTACAAAAATTAAGGTAACAAGCTAAAAATTTCAATAATTTCTTTAGTGTCACCATATTCTTTTTATTACTTTTTTTAGCTATTTCTCTTTGATATTTAATGTCTTGTATAACATCTAAGAAGTACGAAATCAATAACTTAATATGATATTTAGAGGATTTTAAAAAGTTTCTCCATAGCTTCAACAGCTTCTTTTTATATCTCTTGCAGATTTATTCCATAAAAGCTAAGTATACTTCAACATTATCATCACTTTTTTTAAAAGTTCATCTTCATACTTTGGGTTAGCTATTAATTTATTTATAATTTCTAGTTCTTTTTTTACCAAATTTACTAATATCTGTATCTTCATCTCTAGTTAAACCTGTCCAAGTTCCTAAGGCTCTTTTTAACAGAAGAAAAATCTTATTAAATTGTTATCATAGATAATTTTAAACATATATTCAAAATTTTCTTGTAGACCTCTGTCCATATTTTCACAGATTTCTTGTCTAACTCCCTCTTGAAGTTTAGCAGCTAATAGCAATTTACCTGTTAGCTCAAGCAATTCTTTTATTATTTGAAATAAAGATAGCTTGCATAATAAAAGTAATTCAAATCTATTTTTTTGATTTTTTTGAGAACCCAATGCACCTTTTTATTAAATCTATTAATTCTTTGTTTCCATTATCTATCTCATAGGCTATTAGATAAGGATTATGTAAAGCCATATATTCCATCATTATCATATTCTCCTTTTTACAATAGTAAGAATCTGAACCTCCCACGACTGACACCCTACGAGTGCTAGAGTCGCAGGGTTCTTGGGTAGTAGTTGCTTCTGTTAGCCAACTAAATTTACCAAGCTATCCCCATAGTTCCTACGGTTCATATATTGTATATTTAAGCACTTATACCTAATATCTTTTAGTCCTTCTTTTAATATGTTTTTTTGGCTGCATTTATATCTCTATTATGTACAGCTCCACATACTGGACAAGTCCATTCTCTCACACTTAAATCTTTTTACTTCTTCATTTCTATATCCACAACAATTACATATTTGACTACTTGCAAAAAAATTATCTACTCTTACTATTGTTTTTTTCCATGCCATTTCGCTTTTATAACTTAGTATTCTATTAAATTCACTCCATGATACATCTATAATATTTCTTGCTAATTTATGATTTTTTTACCATATTTTTTTACTTGTAAGTCTTCAATACAGATAATATCATATTTTCTTATTAGCATTGTTGATAATTTTTTTGCAAAAAAATCTTCTCTTTGATTTGATATTTTTTTCAAATAATCTTGCTACTTTTTATTCTAGCTTTATTCCTATTTGAACTACCCTTTGGTTTTCGTGATAGTTTTCTTTGTAATATCGCTAGTTTATTCAAAGATTTTTTTGTAAATATTTTGGATTTTCTATTGAGATTTCATCACTGGTAAGCGCAAAGTCCTTTATACCTAAATCTATTCCAACATTCTTATTTGTACTTTCTAATTTTTTTCTACTTCCACATCAGTACAACATAAAGATATATAATATTTTCCACTAGGCGCTTGTGTTATTGTTGCATTTATTATTCTTCCTTGTGGTTTTATCTTATCCCTTATTTTTTTAGTTTTTCCTAACTTAGGTACTTTTTATCCATTTATCTAAAAAAACTCTATATTATTATTAGTATAATTGGTTCTGTATGATTTTCTATTATCTTTCTTAGATTTAAACTTTGGATAGCCACTTCCACTAAAGAAGTTCTTATATGCCTTATCTAAATCTTTTTAAAGAATTTTGTAAAGAAAATTTATCTACATCTTTTAACCATTCTTTCTCTTGTTTTAAAACTGTTAATTCTTTTACTACACTCACTATATGAAATAGATTTTTTTCTCTTTGTTATATAGTTCTTGTTTTTAAACCTAAAAAAATGATTATAGACATATCTTACACAACCAAAAGTACAATTTAATATTGTTATTTGAGTTTTTAGTTGGATAAAAATCTAAACTTATATGCTTTTTTTCCATGCGATTTCACCTCCATTTACCTATATATAGTATACTACTTTTTATACTATAAGTAAATGAAAAAAAGTAAAATTTTTTTCTAAATATATGAACCTAAAAACTGACTCAGTCGTTTTTAGAGGTTGTCGTTCACATAAGTACGCTACCACTTATGCAGTTCTCTTTGGCATATACACTCCTTAATAAATTAAGGAGATTAGCCTTGAACTTCTTAATATTTCTATTAAGCACAGACTATATCTTATCCCACAGCTCTACCTGTTTGGGTCTACCCACTTCCACCAGCTTTGGTGTACTTCCCTCAGGAGGAATAGTCGTTGAACCTTACCTTGCGGTCTTGGCTGCTGATTGCCCATTATCTTAACACTTAGGATTTAACCTTATGTCATCTAGTATATTTTTTTTCTGCTTTCGCCACTTTCACACTTGTACCATATTTTTATTTAGGTACTATGTTGTAGTTATACTAGTTTTAGGGGTTTCCAGCAATTCGAGTAGTATTGGATAGCTTTTTAAAGTTGCTACCTCTACATACATATTTCTATATATGCTGACTATACTTAATGGTCTAACTCATGACTGACACCCTACGAGTGCTAGAGTCACAAGTGTGCGACCATATTTTTTTAATCAAGATTTAGAAAAATTTAAATCAACTAAATCTGTAAATAAGTCAAATAAAAAAATCTATATAGTTATAGTAGCTAGAACTTCTTACCATTCTACGACTATATCCCCTAGAAAAAGAGTATTTTTGTTGCATTCTTTGAAATTTCTAAAAAAATATTTTTTTAAAAAAATTTCTTTCCTATAAGTAACTCCATAGCAGGATAGACATTTTTTTAGAGAAAAATATCATTAAAGCTTAACATCTTTTTTTGATAACAATACTTGCTTTTAAAGTTGCTCTTAAATAAGAAGCATAATAAGTGTATTTAGTATCATCCTTTTTTTCAAGAAAAAATGTCCTCAATAAATTTTTGATTTTCCTTATCTAAATTTTTTTACTAGCTTTCCTAATATCTTCAATGAATTTTTTTCAATATTTTTTTTTCTAAAGATTTTCTGTAAAAAAATTAACATAGTTCCTCCCTATATTTTTTTAAACATAATCTTAAAAAAATTATCTGTAGATATTTTTAGCATATTTTAGATATAAGTGTTAATAATTTATTAAAAAAATTAAGGAAAATAAAAAGAATGTATTGCAGTACATTCTTTTTACATCTTTATTATTTGCTACTCCTTAGAAGTATCAAATTAATACGTAAACTCTTTTTCTACTTAAGTATACCATTTATTTTTTTAAAAAAATCAATGGTATAATATTTATGCATCAAATTGCTTAAACTCCTTAGAAGTAGAAGAAAGATGCGTAAACTATTTGTAGTAACAATGATAGTAATTTTCTTTTTTTATTATCTAAAAAAACTTATATTAGCTAGTTTTATGTGGGAGAGTTATTGCAGTAATTCTCCTGCTTTTTTTATTTTAGTATCTAATACTATTTACCATTTCAACAACAAGTTTATCCATGAACTTTTTTTATCTTTTTGGTAGGTATGAGGCTTGAAATACTATATAGGCATTGCTATCTTTACTGTATATAACTTTCTTGTAAACAATTTTTATTTTCCTCTATATAAGAAATAACATAGAAATTTTTTTTCCAATAGTATTGTATGCTACATTTTCACCATAGATAAATAAGTTTTTTTGTTGTAATCGTATTTTTAAAGGCTCAATATTTTTTTAGGTAAATTTCCATTATAGTATTTTTCTTAAAAAAATAGATTGTAATTAAGCTCTATCATACTCAAAAAGAGTTTCTTATAGTTTCTCTACTCAAACCATTGACTTCTTCTGAATTTAGAAAATAAGAACCATAAGCAAGAATAATGATATTTTCATTTATATCTTGGATAGTTAGCCCATCACTATTAGCTCCCTCGTAAGCACTGAAGAAATTTTTTTAGTTGTAATTAAGTTAGAGTTTTTTTAACAAAATTTAAATTTTCAGTTCCTCCAACTCCATTTTCATATTTTTGTAGTAGGAACATTAATAACATAATTAAACCTACCATTATAATACTTAGAAAAATACTCCATCTGCATAGACAAAAAGAACTAAAAAAAGATAAAATAAAAAAATCAACATAAATTTTAAAGAAAAATTTTTTTCATTTAAACCCCTCCTAAATATTTAAGATAACTATATTTCTATGATAGCACTAAAAAAATAAAAAAATCAATATGATTAAAAATAAAAAAACAACACCTACGGGCATAGATGTTGTTTTTGTTACTCTAATTTTTTTATTAGTTTGAATTTTTATGTGGGATATACTCGGGCAAGTATATCCTGCTTTTTTTATTTTATAAGGTTAATACTTTTTTTGATATTTCAGTTACAATAGGATCCATAAATTTTTTTATCTTTTGGTAAATATGAAGCTTCAAATACTAAATAAGTACCTCTATTTTTTTACTATATATAACTTCTTTATAGTAAATTTTATTATTTTCAATATAAGAAATAATATAGAAGTTTTTTTCCAATAGTACTATATGTTACATTTTCACCATAGATAAATAAGTTTTTTTGTTGTAATCATATATTAAAGGGTCAATATTTTTTTAGGTAATTTTCCATTGTAATATTTCTTTACAAATTTATTATAGTCAAGCTTTATCTTTTTTTGAATACAGATTCTATATAGTCTATTCTGAAAGAAGATTTCATGTATTCCATATCTTGTAGACCTTCAGCTTCTTCTATATTTAAATAATTAGCTCCATAAGCTAAAAATAGTAATACTTTCACTTTTTATCTTTTATAGTTAGTTCATCACCACTTTTCAGTTTCAAAAGCACTAAAAAATCTTTTGTTGGAATAGAGTTAGAATTTTTTTAACAAAATCTAAATTGACAATTTCTCCTGTTCCAACTTTATATTGTGTAATAGGGACATTTATTGAAAAAAAGGAATACTTCATTATTATACTTTGAAAAATACTCCATCTGCATAGACAAAAAGAACTGAATAAAGATAAAAATAGTAAATAGTATGAATTTTAAAGGAAATTTTTTTTCATAAAGACCTCCTAAAATATCTAAAAATTTTTTTGTATTTGTTATTATATCAAAAAAATATTTTTTTAAGTCAATATAGAAAAAAACTGATTGCAAATTTCTAATTCACAATCAGTTTATAAATAACTATTTTATCCAAGACATTAATTGTCTTAATTCTTGTCCAACTTTTTCAAGTTGATGTTCACTTGCAGCTTTTCTATGAGCTTTTAAGAAAGGTTGTCCTGCTTTAGAGTCTGCTAAGAATTCATCAGCAAATTTACCAGATTGGATATCTGCTAAAAACTTCTTTCATAGCTTTCTTTGTATCAGCAGTTACAATTTTTTTGGACCTGTTAAGAAGTCTCCATACTCAGCTGTGTTAGAGATAGAGTGTCTCATTTTTGCAAGTCCTCCTTCATAGATAAGGTCAACGATTAATTTCATTTCATGTAAACATTCAAAGTAAGCATTTACAGGATCATAACCAGCTTCAGTTAAAACTTCAAATCCAGTTTTGATAAGTTCTGTAATTCCTCCACAAAGAACAGCTTGTTCTCCAAATAAGTCAGTTTCAGTTTCTTGTTTAAATGTAGTTTCAAGAATTCCTGATCTTCCTCCACCGATACCAGAAGCCCAAGCAAGAGCAACATCTTTTGTATCTCCACTAGGATCTTGATATACAGCTATTAGACAAGGTACTCCACTTCCTTCTTGGAAAGTTCTTCTTACTAAATGTCCAGGTCCTTTTGGAGCAACCATAAATACATTTACATCTTCTCTTGGTTGAATTTTTCTTGAAATGAATGTTAAATCCATGTCCAAATCCAAGATAAGCACCTTTCTTTTAAGTTAGGAGCTATGCTATTAGTATAAGTATCTCCTTGAATTTCATCAGGTATTAATACCATAACTACATCTGCATCTTTAACTGCATCTCCAGTTTCTTTTTACAACAAATCCTGCTTCTTCAGCAACAGCCCAAGTCTTAGAATCTTTTCTAAGCCCGATAGTAACATCCATTCCATTTTTCTTTTTAAGTTAAGTGCATGAGCATGTCCTTGAGAACCATAACCTAAAAACTGTGATTTTCTTTCCTACTAATTTTTGTAAATTACAATCTGCATCATAATAAACTGTTGTTCCTAAAAATATTTCCTGCCATTTTTAAATCCTCCTATACATTACATTTAAAAAAATATAATTTATAAAAAATAAGTGAGTTACATTCCAGATTTTAAGATAAAAAAATTAAATAGAATGAGCCGAGCAAATTTCGGTGTGTTTGAAGCTGACTTGTCAGCAAGTTTACCGAATTTGCAGCGAATTCTTAATTTTTATCTGTTAAGAAATCTGGCTAGTAACGAACTATTTTTTTTATTACTTCACAATTAGCCAAGGTCTATCGTTAGACCATTCAATTTTTTTAAATCTATACCATAAAGTTTTTGATAGATTTTCTTCAGTTAAAACTTCAAATTTATTTCCTTGTGATACTATTTCTCCATTATCTAGTATAGCCACATGAGTAATAGAAGGAATAATTTCTTCTATCTGATGAGTTACATAGATAAATGGAATATCACTTTTACTTTCCTCTAAAGTTTTTTTAAAAAAATATTTCTCTTGCCCTTATATCTAGCCCTGAACAAGGTTCATCTAAGATTAAAAGAGAAGGTTCATTCATAAAGGCTCTAGCAAGTAAGGTTTTTTTCTTTGTTCACCTTGAGATAAAGTGATATATTTATTTAATTTCAAATGAGATAGTTTAAAAATCTTTTATAATATTATTGGCTTTTTTTCTCTATCTTTTTGAGTAATTTCTTGATAGATACCTATTGAGTTATATTTTTCCTGATAGAACAATATTATTTAAAGTTTGATTATTTAAACTGTCAGAAAAAAAGTATTTAAACTTGAACTGACAAAACCAACTTTTTCTTTAACCTCTGCCCAAACACAAGTACCAAACTTCTTTTCAAAAAAACTGAAACTTCTCCACTTGTAGCAAAAAGTATATGCTGGTATCATAGATAAAAGAGTAGATTTTCCTGAACCATTTAATCCAAGCAAAGCCCAATTTTTCACCTTTTTTTATTTCCCAATTAATATTTTTTTTAAAAATTTCTCTACCATCTCTTCTAAAAGAGACATTTTTTTATATGATAAAAATTTTTTTCCATTTTCTTCCTTTATTTATTAAAAAAATTTAATAAATTCTTTTTAATAATCTCCTCACCAATTTCAATAGTTCCAACTTTTTTTATAGCCATCAGAATAGATATCTGCTGTTCTATATCCATCTTTTAAAAACTTCTTCTATAGCTTTTTCTATTGTATCAGCTTCAACATTAAGATTAAATGAATATCTTAACATCATAGCAGCAGATAATATTGTTGCTATTGGATTGGCAATATTTTGTCCAGCAATATCTGGTGCTGAACCATGACAAGGCTCATAAATACCAACTTTACCATAACCTAAACTAGCAGAAGGTAACATTCCAATGGAACCAGTAAGCATAGAGGCTTCATCTGATAGAATATCTCCAAAAGTATTTTCAGTTAAAATTACATCAAATTGTCTTGGATTAATAACAAGTTGCATAGCTGCATTATCCACATACATATGGTCAACTTTAACTTCAGGATAGTCTTGAGAAATTTCATTTACAATTTTTTTCTCCAAAGTTTTGAACTATCTAAAAACATTTTGCTTGTCCACACTTGTTAATTTTTTTACTTCTTAGCTTTTGCAATTTCAAAAAGCTTTTTTTAGTAATTCTTTCAATTTCTTCTCTTTTATATACAAGGGTATCAGAGGCTTCTTCTTCACTGTATTTTTTTTAGGTCCAAAATACAGTCCACCTGTTAGCTCTCTAACAACCATTATATCTAGTCCATCTCCAATAATTTCTTCTTTTTAATGGACTAGCATTTTTTTAATTCATTAAAAAGAATAGCTGGTCTTAGATTTGTAAAAACTTCCAATTCTTTTTCTTATTTTTTTAAAAAGTCCTTTTTCAGGTCTTAGCTCAGCTTCAATTTTATCCCACTTAGGACCACCAACTGCTCCTAAAAAGAACAGCATCACTATTTTTTTACATATTTCAATAGTTTCATCAGATAGAGGGACACCATATTTATCAATAGATTCTCCACCTAAATATCCTCTTGTAAAAAAATAAATTTATGATTAAATTTTTTTCTCCAATTTTTTTCTAAAAACTTTTTGTTGTAACATCAACAATTTCAGGACCTATACCATCACCTTTTAGAACTGCAATTTTATATTCCATACTACCTCCCTACCTTTTAGTATTAAGAATATTGTAAAGAATAGTGAGTTATATTAAGATTACTGTGACGTCCTATAATGTTGAAAGAGCCTTTGTGGAGCTCTAGAAACATTATAGGCTGGCAAGTAATCGCCTATTAATGCAACTATTTTTACAAATGTTTATTTTCATATTCTTTGATTTTATCTTCATATTGAAGAGTTAAACCAATAGAATCTAAACCTTTTAACAATCTTTCTTTCCAAGATTCCTCTAAGTTGAAAAAGTAATCTTTTCCATTAGCACTAAGTTTATTATTCTCTAAGTCAACAGTAATTACTGCATCTCCAGGAAGTTTAGAAAGCTCAAGTCTTTCTTCCTTAGATAAAGTTATTGGAAGATGTCCATTGTTAAGCCAGTTCATATAGAATATTCCTGAATATCCTCCTGCTACAATGACATGAAAACCATAGTCTTGTAATGCCCAAGCAGCATGCTCTCTTGAAGAACCACAACCAAAGTTATCTCCTGTGATTAAAATAGTTCCTTTTTTATACTCACTCTTATTTAGATTGAAGTCAAGATTATCACTTCCATCTTCATTGTATCTCCATTCATCAAAAAGATACTTTCCAAAACCTGTTTTTTCAGTACTTTTTAGATATTGTTTAGGAATTAATTGGTCGGTGTCAATATTATCATTCATTATAGGAACAATAGTTCCTTCAAATTTTATAAAAGGTTTCATTAGTCTTGCACCTCCTCTAATTCTCTAACATCAATAAAGTGTCCATGGATAGCAGCTGCTGCAGCCATAGCAGGACTCACAAGATGAGTTCTAGCTCCTTTTCCTTGTCTACCTTCAAAAGTTTCTATTAGATGTTGAGGCACAATGTTCTCCACCTGGTATTAAGTCAGGGTTCATTCCTAAGCAAGTTGAACAACCTGCTTCTCTCCATTCAAAACCTGCATCTAAAAAAATATTTTTAGCAAAACCTTTTTTTCTTCAGCTTGTTTCTTAACCATTTGAGAACCTGGAACTATAACGGCTTTTGATATTAGGGTGAACTTTCTTACCTTTTAACAATCTTAGCTACAACTTCTAAGTCACTCAATCTTCCATTAGTACAAGAACCAATGAAAAACATGCTTTTAAATTAATATTTTTTTAGGAGAATCTCCAGGTTTTTAAATCCATGTACTTATATGCTTTTTTTCATAGTTTAAGTCTTTTATTTCAGGGAAAGTATCACTGATATTCATTCCCATTTTCAGGGTTTGTTCCCCAAGTAACTTGTGGAACAAGATTTGAAACATCTAACTTTATGTATTCATCAAAAAGCTGATACATCATCTGTATAAAGCTCTTTCCATTCTTTAATTTTTCTTTTTCCAATTCTTCATCTTTAGGAGAGAATTCTCTTCCTTTTTATATACTCAAAAAGTAATTTCATCAGGGGCAATGATACCAGACTTTCCTCCAGCTTCGATAGCCATATTACAAATAGTCATTCTTTCTTCCATAGATAAACTTTTTATAGTATCTCCAAAAAAATTCAAAAAGCATAACCATTTCCTAAACCAATTCCATAAGTCTTTATTAAATGTAAGATTATGTCTTTAGCATAGACTCCTTTTTTTGTAATTTTCCTGTGATTTCAATTCCCATAGTCTTAGGGTTTCTTTTTGCCATAGAGTTTGAGTAGCTAAAACATGTTCAACTTCACTTGTACCTATTCCAAAAAGCTATAGCTCCAAAAAGCTCCATGGGTTGCAGTGTGACTATCTCCACATACAACAGTTTTTTTCCAGGTAGAGTAAGCCCTAATTCTGGTCCTACCATATGAACAATTCCATTTCTTTCATTGAACATATCAGCAAGTTCAACTCCAAATTCTTCACAATTTCTTTTTTTAAAGCCTCAAGTTGTGCCTTTGAAGTTTCATCTGCAATATTATATCTGTCGGCCATAATAGTCGGAGTATTATGATCCATAGTTCCAAAAAGTTAAGTCAGGTCTTCTAACACTACGCCCAGCTATCCTAAGTCCTGAAAAAAAGCCTGTGGTGAAGTTACTTCATGGATCAGATGTAAATCTATATACAGAAGTTGTGCTTCTCCTTCATTTCCTGTGATAACATGCTTTTTCCCATACTTTGTCGAATAAAGTTTTCATAAGACCTCCTTAATCTTCTTTATATAGTCTATTTAATGCATTGATATAGGCTTTTATACTAGACTCAACTATGTCAGTACTTTGTGCCCTACCAATATGTCTTTTATTATCCTTTTCTATGATAACAACAACTTGTGCCTGTGCATCAGTATCACCTGTTATTGATTCAAGTTTATATTCTTCTAAAACAAAATTGTCATTTAAAAGTCTATTAATAGCTTTGTATGCAGCATCTACAGGTCCACTACCATATGAAGAAGAAACATCTTTTTCTCCATCTACATACATAATAATTTCAGCCTTAGCCTTAATATCAGTTCTTATTATTTCAAAGTGTTCAAGAGAGAATCTTCCTTTTACTTCAGCTGCATCTCCACTGATTAATGAAATGATATCTTCATCTAAAACATATTTCTTTTTATCTGCTAAGTTTTTGAAATCAGCAAAAAGTTCCTCTATTTTTTTATCGTCAAAACCACTGAAACCTAAGCTATTTAATTTATCTACAAAGGCATGTTTACCTGATAATTTTCCAAGTACAAGGCTATCAACATTTCTTCCAACAACTTCAGGTTTAATAATTTCATAAGTTTCTGGATTAGCAAGTACTCCATGTTGATGTATACCTGATTCATGAGAGAAAGCATTTGCTCCTACTATAGCCTTATTAGGTTGAGTTGTAACTCCTGTCAATAAGCTAACTAATTTACTTGTAGGATAAATTTGTTTTGTATCTATATTTGTTGTAAAGTCTGCGAATAAATCTCTTCTAGTTTTTAAAAAAGCATAACAACCTCTTCAAGAGAAGTGTTTCCTGCTCTTTCTCCTATTCCATTGATAGTACATTCTATTTGAGTAGCCCCAGCTTGAACAGCAGCTATTGAGTTAGCAACTGCAAGTCCTAAGTCATTATGACAATGTACTGAAATATCTATATTTTCTATACCTTTTATATTTTCTTTTAAATATTTTACAGTGTCATACATTTCTTGTGGAGTTCTATATCCAACTGTATCTGGGATATTTATAGTAGTAGCTCCGGCTTTTTATGGCAGTTTCATAGACTTCAACAAGATATTCTTTTTTTCTGTTCTCATTGCATCTTCAGCTGAGAATTCAATGTCATTTGTGAAAGTTCTTGCATATCTTACCATCTCATCAACTGTCTTTAAGATTTCTTCCTTAGACATTTTTAGTTTGAATTCTCTATGTATAGGCGAAGTTGCGATAAAAGTGTGTATTCTAGCTTTATTAGCTTTTTTAATAGCCTTTGCAGCCATTTCTATATCGCTTTTTACTGCTCTTGCCAAGCTTGTAACAGTAGAATTTTTAATATTTTGTGCTATCAGTTCTATGGCTTCAAAATCTCCAGGAGAAGCAGCTGCAAAACCAGCTTCTATTATGTCTACCCCTAAAGCTTCTAATTGTTTGGCTATTCTTAGTTTTTCTTTAGCATTAAGATTAACTCTTGGTGTTTGCTCACCATCTCTTAATGTCGTGTCAAATATTTTTTTATACATTTCATAACTTCACCTCTTATAATTAAAATGTAAATCATTAGTTATACAGACTACTGCGACGTCCATTATTGTTGAAAGAGCCTTTGTGGAGCTCTCGAGACACTAATGGCAGGCAAGTAGTCTGACAGAAGGATAAATAACTAATGTTTACATTTTTTCTCCACGGCTCATTGCAACTATACCTGTCTTAGCCATTTCTAAAATTCCATAATTGTTCATCATACCAACAAAAACCTCTCAGTTTTTCTATATCACCAGTAAGTTCGATTACAAGTGATTTTGGAGAAACATCAAGAATGTTTCCACGATAGATATTGGCAATTTGAACGATTTGAGATCTAGTTTCTTCATCAGCTTTAACTTTTAAAAGCATAAGTTCTCTTCTGATAACATCTTTTTCTGGAAATATCTTAACCTTAACAACATCTATAATCTTATAAACTTGTTTTTTTGAATTTGGTCTAAAGATTCTTTATCACCATCAACTGTGAGAGTTAATCTTGCATGACCCTCTTTATTTGTTACACCAGCAGACATCTTTTTTTACAAAAATATCCTCTTCTATTAAAAAAGAGACATAATTCTTGCAACAATTCCATTGGTATTTTTTTAGCAATTATCAAAAATTTGATGTTCTTTATTCAGCATCTAAAACACCTCTTTTTCCCAACTATACAGCTTACATCTTTTCCTGCTGGTATCATAGGATAAACATTTTTCTTCTTTTTTTCAACTATACATTCAACTAAAAACAGCTTCATCAGATTCTAAAAATTTTCTTTAGATGTTTCTTTAAATCTTTTTTTAGTCTTTAATTGTATAGATTTAATTCCATAGGCTTCACCTATTTTTTTATAAAAATCAGGGTTATAACTTAAGTCAACAGAAGAATATCTTCTATCATTGAATAATTCTTGCCACTGTCTAACCATTCCTAAATAAGAGTTATTTATTATAAAAAAATCTTAACAGGAAGATTATATTCTTTAACCATCATTAATTCTTGGAAAGTCATTTGGAAACCACCATCTCCAACGATAGCAAGCACTTTCTTATCAGGGTTAGCAACTTGTGCTCCTATTGCAGCAGGAAGTCCAAATCCCATAGTACCTGCTCCACCTGATGTTAATATTGAATAAGGATTATTGAATTTTATAAATTGTGCTGACCACATTTGATGTTGTCCAACATCTGTTGCAACTATAACTTCACCCTTAGTAAGTTTATTTATCTCAAATAATATTTCTTGAGGAATTAAAATATCCTCTTCAGTCTTTCTAAAAAGTTAAAGAGTATTTTTTTTCTTTAATTTTGCAACTTCATCTAGCCATTTAGTATGAGAAAGTTTAGGAATTTTTTTGATTTAATTCAGCTAAAACATTCTTTAAATCTCCAACTATAGGAACATCTATAAGTTTGTTCTTTCCAATTTCAGCTGGATCTATATCTATATGAATAATTTTTGCATTAGGTAGAAACTTTTGAGGGTTTCCTGTAACTCTATCATCAAATCTCATACCTGCAGCAATAACTAAGTCTGCTTCATTTGCAGCATAGTTAGCATAAGTTGTTCCATGCATACCTATCATTCCTAGTGCTAACTCATGATTAGCAGGGAAAGAACCAAGTCCCAATAGTGTCATGGCTACAGGGATATTTGTCTTATCGACAAATTCTTTTAACTCATCATAGGCATGTCCTTTTAAAATTCCTGCTCCTGCAATTATTAAAGGTTTTTTAGAATCTTTTATCATTTTTATGGCAGTTTTTATTTGCCCCTTATGTCCTTCATATACAGGGTTATATCCTTCAAGTTCAAATTCTTGTTCATATAGTTTTTTGAATTCATCATAAGGAATTTCTTCTAACTGTATATCTCTTGGTATATCTACAAGGACAGGCCCAGGTCTTCCTGTACTAGCAATATAGTAAGCTTCTTTTAAAATTCTAGGAAGTTCTCTGATATCTTGTACCAAATAGTTATTCTTTGTTATAGGGACAGTGATACCAACTATATCTGATTCTTGGAAGGCATCTTTTCCTAATAAAGTACTTGTAACTTGACCTGTTATAGCAAGTAAAGGAATAGAATCCATATGAGCAGTCATAATTCCTGTTACTAAGTTTGTTGCTCCTGGTCCTGAAGTTGCAAGACATACTCCGACTTTACCTGTAGATCTTGCATATCCATCTGCTTCATGAACAGCTCCTTGTTCATGTCTTGCGAAATAGTGTTTGATATCTTTAAAAGAATATAGTTCATCATAGATAGGTATAACAGCCCCACCAGGATAACCAAAGATTTCTTTTATACCTAATCTCGATAAACATTCAAGTAGGATTCTAGCTCCTTTTATCATCTCATTTGCCATAATAACTCCTTTACATCGGTGTATTTTTCTCTAACTATGTCATAACCTTCTTTCTTGAAAGCTTCAGCAATCTTAGAGATATGTTCTTCACCATTTGTTTCAACTGTAACTTGTAATTCCACATCTTTAAATCTTGATAGATTTTTAAATTGATTGTGTTCCAACTTAATAACATTTGCATTTTGTTTTGCTAAAATTTCAGAAACTTTTAAAAGTTGTCCTGGTTTATCAGCTAATTGAACAGAGAAAGTAAATATTCTACCTCTCATAATAAGTCCTTTATTTATCATAGAAGAAATAGTTAAAACATCTATATTTCCTCCACTTACAACAGCAACTATCTTTTTACCTTTTATATTTAATTTCTTAGCTGCTGCCACTGGCAGGATACCTGAGTTTTCAGCCACTAATTTATGTTTTTCAACCAATAATAAGAAGGCTTCCATCAATTCATAATCTGAAACAGTAACTATATCATCAACATATTTTTTTGATATATTCAAAAATTCTTTTTCACCTATTCTTTTTAACAGCAGTACCGTCAGCTATAGTATTAGCTTCAGCTAGTTCTACAACCTTTCCTTTTTCAAGAGCAGCTATTGCAGATGCAGCTCCTTCAGGTTCAACTCCTATAACTTTTACTTGAGGATTTTTAAGTTTAGCTGCAGAAGCTATACCAGAAACTAAACCTCCTCCACCAAGTGGAACAAGTATGATATCTGCATCAGGTAATTCATCTAAAATTTCAAGAGCAATAGTTCCTTGTCCTTCTATAACATCTTCATCATTGAAAGGGTGTACAAAGACATAGCCATTTTCTTTTTGAAGTTCTAAAGCCTTTTTATAGGCATCATCATAAACTTCTCCATGAAGTACAACTTCTGCTCCATATTTTTCTAGTTGCTTCAACTTTTTATTAAAGGAGTATGTTTAGGCATAACTATAACAGCCTTGATTCCTAATCTTTTTAGCTGCATAAGCAACTCCTTGAGCATGGTTACCAGCTGATGAAGCTATAACTCCCTTTTTTTCTTTTCTTCTTCTGTAAGTTTAGCAATCTTGTTGTATGCTCCCCTTTATCTTGAATGAACCAGTCTTTTTGTAAGTTTTCTGGTTTTAAATATATTTCATTCCCTGATTCTTCAGAGAACACAGGGCTGTGTATCAATTTAGTCTTGACCACAACCGTTGTTAATCTTTCTCTTGCTTCTATAAAAATCATAAAGTTTGTGCATTTTTTTGTCTCCTATACCTTATCTAAAAATATTGTAATTATATGAATAAAAAAATAAGTGAAATTGCATTCTAAATTTTAGATGAAAAATTAAAGTAAGTGAGCCGAGCAAATCTCAACATGTCTGAGCTAACTTGTTAGCGAGTTGGTTGAATTTGCAGCGAACGTTAATTTTTTTCAGCGTTAAGAAATTTAGCTAGCAATGAACTATTTTTATTCTATATAGATAGCTCCTGCAGCAGCTGACGAAACATGAGCTGCATATCTTTTTAAGTAACCTTTAACATTTTGGTTCGTAAGGTTTTTAATTCTGCCTTTCTTCTTGCAATTTCTTCATCAGAAAGTTTTACATTTATTTTTCTGTTTGGAATATCTATTTCGATAATATCCCCATCTTGTACTATTGCAATAGTTCCTCCTGCAGCAGCTTCTGGAGAAACATGTCCTATTGAAGCTCCTCTTGTAGCACCTGAGAATCTTCCATCAGTTATTAAAGCGACATCTTTTCCTAATCCCATTCCAGCAATTGTAGCAGTAGGTGCAAGCATTTCTCTCATTCCAGGTCCACCTTTAGGCCCTTCATATCTTATAACTACAACATCTCCTGCAACTATCTTTTTTTCTCTCATAGCCTTTATAGTTTCTTCTTCACTGTTAAATACTTTTGCAGGTCCTGAGTGAACAAGCATTTCTTTATCAACTGCTCCTTCTTTTACAACACAACCATCTTCTGCAAGGTTTCCTTTTAAAACTGCTATTCCTCCTGTTGTATAGGCTGGTTTATCCCAAGGTTTTATAACATCATCATCATTTATATAGGCATCTTTTGCAAGTTCTCCTTGAGTTCTTAGAGCAACTGTTTTTTCATCAGCATTAAGTCTTCCATTTTCATAAAGTCTTTTCATAACTCCTGTAACTCCACCTGCTCTATATAGATCTTCTATAAAGTATTCACCTGAAGGTGATAATTTACATAATTGAGGAGTATTTTTAGCAATTTCATTGAAGTCATCTAAAGTTAAATCTACTCCTGCTTCATGTGCTATAGCTGGTAAGTGTAGAGCAGTATTTGATGATCCTCCTAAAGCCATATCAACAGCAACTGCATTTTCAAAGGCTTTTTTAGTCATAATGTCACTAGGTCTTAAATCAGCTTTTAAAATTTCTAATATTTGCATACCTGCTTTTTTAGCAAGTCTTAATCTTTCAGAGAATACAGCAGGTACAGTTCCATTTCCAGGAAGTCCCATACCTAAAGCTTCTGTTAAACAGTTCATAGTGTTAGCTGTGTACATTCCTGCACAAGAACCACAAGTAGGACAAGCTAGATCTTCAACTGTATTTAATTCTTTTCTTGTTATAAGTCCTGCTTCATATTGTCCAACTGCTTCAAAAACATTACTTAGCCCAACTTTTTTACCTTTGTATACTCCTGCAAGCATAGCTCCTCCACTTATAAAGATAGAAGGTACATTTAATCTTGCTGCTGCCATTAACATTCCAGGCACAACTTTATCACAGTTAGGTATAAATACTATTGCATCAAATGGAGTTGCCATTGCAACTGCTTCGATAGAGTCTGCAATCAATTGTCTTGTTACCAATGAATACTTCATACCTAAGTGATTCATTGCAAGTCCATCACAAATTCCTATAGTATTAAATTCCATAGGAACTCCACCAGCATTTCTAATTCCATCTTTAACAGCTTGTACTAATGTTTGTAGGTGTACATGCCCTGGTATTATTTCATTGAATGAGTTGGCAATTCCAATTATAGGTCTATCCATTTCTTCTGCTACAAAACCTAGACCTTTTAACAACGAACGATGAGGTGCTCTTGCTGCTCCCTCTGTTAGATTATTACTTCTTGACATAATTTCACTCCTTAGTATATAGTTAATTTTTTTTGTTTAAATTTCTAGTACAGTTAAACTAAATTTTTGGTAAAAATAAATTTTTACAAAAAAAGACGATTTTATCTAATCGCCTTATTTAAAAAAACTATTTAAATTTAAAGTTAATGATTATATTGTATCTATTTATAAACTAGCTATATTGATATTATCTAACTAAATCCTAAATCACAATTCTAAAAAAACTTTATAAGGCTGATTTTATTAAATTTTTTTATCAGTTATAATAAGTATGACTAGAATCAGAATTAGAATTGATAATAACATCGTATAATAGCTCCTTTCAAAAAAATTATTTCATACATTATATAAAAAAATAGCTCAAAAAAATAAAAATATATATTATATATATTAAGTATAAATATAATCTATGTTAGCTGTTAGAAATAAAAAAATAGATCATTATTGAGTAGATAAAAAAATTTCTTTGAGAGATTACTTACTAGTCTATAATGTTTCTATAACCCCACAAAAGGCTCTTTCAATATTATAGGATGTCATAGTAGTTTTTTTATAACCCACTTATTTTTTTTATTTATTTTCAATAAAAAAATAAAAAAATAAAAAAATTTTTAAAAAAATAATACTTGACAAGATAAGTCAGATATAGTATTATGTATTTGTAATGATTACAATTTAATTATTAGTTTAAAAAAAGTTTAGAAAAATATTAAAAAAATTAAAGGAGGCATATTATGTCATTAATAGGAAAAAAAGTACCTGAATTCAAAGCACAAGCTTTCAAAAAAAGGAGAAAAAAAGATTTTATAACAGTCACAGATAAAGATTTACAAGGAAAAATGGTCAGTATTCGTTTTCTATCCAGCAGACTTTACATTCGTATGTCCAACTGAATTAGAAGATTTACAAGATAACTATGCAGCATTCCAAAAAAAGAAGGAGCAGAAGTTTACTCAGTTTCTTGTGATACAGCATTCGTTCACAAAGCATGGGCAGACCACTCAGAAAGAATTAAAAAAGTAACTTATCCAATGATCGCGGATCCTACTGGATTCTTAGCAAGAGCATTTGAAGTTATGATAGAAGAAGAAGGATTAGCATTAAGAGGAAGTTTTTGTAATCAATCCTGGAAGGAAAAAAATCGTTGCTTATGAAGTACATGACAATGGAATCGGAAGAGAAGCTAAAGAATTATTAAGAAAACTTCAAGGAGCAAAATTTGTTGCTGAACACGGAGAAGTATGTCCAGCTAAATGGCAACCTGGAAGCGAAACTTTAAAACCAAGCTTAGACTTAATCGGAGAATTATAAGATATATAAAGGGGTATTATTATCCCCTTTTGTATAACTGAAAAATAAGAGATTTAACTATTTTTTTAGAGATATAAAAAGGGTATAAGCCCTAAACAAGGAGGAAGAGACATGGAAAAAAATTTACGATATGATTATTATAGGTGGAGGACCTGCTGGTCTATCTGCTGGAATATATGGTGGAAGAGCAAAAATTAGATGTTTTAGTTATAGAAAAAAAGAAAAATAAAGGTGGACAAATAAGTCTAACTAGTGAAGTTGTAAACTACCCAGGTATATTAGAAATTTCTGGAACTGAGTTTATGACTCAAACTAGAAAAACAAGCTGAAGGTTTTGGAGTTAACTTTGTACAAGGTGAAGTTGTAGATATGGACTTTACTAAAGATATAAAAAACTATCAAAACTAAAAGATGCTGAATATTCAGCATTAAGTGTTGTAATAGCAACAGGGGCAGCACCTAGAAAAATTAGGTTTCCCTGGAGAACAAGAATTTACAGGAAGAGGAGTTGCTTATTGTGCAACTTGTGATGGAGAATTCTTTACAGGAATGGATATATTTGTTATTGGAGCAGGATTTGCTGCTGCAGAAGAAGCTATGTTCTTAACAAAAATATGGAAAAATCTGTAACAATAATAGCAAGAGAACCTGATTTTACTTGTGCTAAATCTATAGGAGATAAAGTAAAAGCACATCCAAAAAAATTACAACTAAATTCAATACTGAATTAATTGAATTAACAGGAGATATGAAACCAACTGCTGCTAAATTTAAAAAAATAATGTAACAGGAGAAATCACTGAGTACAAAGCAAAAGTTGGAGAAACATTTGGAGTATTCGTATTCGTTGGATATGCTCCTTCAAGTCAAATATTCAAAGGACATATTGAAATAGGAGAAGGTGGATTCATACCTACTAATGAAGATTTAATGACTAATGTTAAAGGAGTATTTGCAGTAGGAGATATTAGACCTAAGAGATTAAGACAAGTTGTAACAGCTGTTGCTGATGGAGCTATCGCTGCTACAAGTATAGAAAAAAATATGTTCATGACTTAAGAGAAGAATTAGGACTTAAGAAAGAAGAAAAAGAAGAACAAAAAAACAACATCTATTAAAAACAGAAAAAAAGAACAATTCTTAGATGATGATTTAAAACAACAATTAGTAACAGTTGTTGATAGATTCGAAAATCCAGTAGAAATAGTAGTTTTCAAAAATCCTGCTATTGAAGAATCTCTAGCTATTGAAGAAGCAGTAAAAGATATAGCTTCTATAGCTCCTGAAAAATTAAAAATTCTCTTCATATAATGAAGGAGAAAAACAAAGAATTAGAAGCTAAGGTAAAAGTTGAAAGAACACCTACTATAGCTGTTTTTAGATAAAGATGGAAACTTCTCAGGATTAAAAATATTCAAGTTTACCAAGTGGACATGAATTAAATTCTTTCATATTGGGATTATACAATGTTGCAGGACCAGGACAAAAAAAGTTGCTCCTGAAAGCCTAGAAAAAAATTGAAAAAAATTGATAAACCAGTAAATATTAAAATTGGAATTTCATTGTCTTGTACTAAATGTCCAAAGACAGTTCAAGCAACTCAAAGAATTGCAACTTTAAATAAAAAAATATTGAAATGGAAATGATAAATATCTTCACCTTCCAAGATTTCAAAAAAATAGATACGACATAATGAGTGTACCTGCTATTATAGTAGATGACCAACATGTTTATTTTGGAGAAAAAAACAGTTGAAGATATGTTAGAAATCATAAATAAATAATAGAATAGATAGTAATAAAATTTTTTTCATACGAAAAACCCTTAAAAGATTTAAAAAAATGGAGCTTTTAAAGCTCCATTTTTATATTAGTTTTTACTATTTTTTTTAAATAAGAGAATACAGTTCTAAATACTTGTCCTGTAGCTCCTTTTTTGAGAATAATATGGATTAGCTCCACTAGCCCAAGCTGTTCCAGCTATGTCTAAGTGAGTCCATTTTGTATCATCAATAAATTCTTCTAAGAATTTAGCAGCATTTGTTGATCCACCCCATCTAACACCAGTATTTTGCATGTCAGCATAAGGAGATTTTAGATTCTTTTTGAAGATATCAAACATAGGCATTTGCCAGAAATATTCATTCCAGTTGTTTGAAGCAGAAATGATTTCTTTTGCCATTTCATCATTGTTAGTAAATACTCCTGTTACATCTTCACCAAGAGCTACCATAACAGCCCCAGTTAAAGTTGCAGCATCTATAATTTCATCAACTTTTTCTTTTCTAACTATATAAGTTAAAGCATCAGCTAGAGTTAATCTTCCTTCAGCATCAGTGTTAGTGATTTCTATAGTTTTTTTCCATTCATAGCAGTTAGGATATCTCCAGGTCTGTAAGCATTAGGTCCTATAGAATTTTCACAAGCAGCTATAACACAAGTTACATTCTTTTTAACTTTCATTTTAGCAACAGCACACATAACTCCCATCATAGTTCCTGCTCCACCCATGTCACATCTCATAGTAAGCATACTATCAGTAGGTTTTAAAGATAGACCTCCTGTATCATAAGTAAGTCCTTTTCCTACTAAACCATGAGTATATTTAGATTTTTCATCTCCTTTATATCTCATAACTATAAGATAAGGTCTGTGATGAGCAGCTCTTGCAACACCAAGATAAGCATTCATTCCTAATTTTTTTGGATTTTTCTTTTCATCCATGATTTCAGCTTGGAAACCGAATTGTTTACCAAGTTCAACAGCCTTGTCAGCAAGTGCTTTTGGTGTCATAACTTCTGCTTGTTCATTGATTAAATCTTTTTACAATATTAGAAATTTTTGCAAGTTCATAACCTTCTATTAGTTTAGGAACTTTTTTTATCTGTTAAATAAGAAACTTCTAAGAATTTATCTTTTTTTCTTAGAAATATATTTATCAAATTTATAGTTGATATGTTCAACTACTTCAGCAACAATATCCATATTGTCTAATTCTTCATTAGCAAAGCTTAATAAAATTTTACCTGTTTCATTTTTTTAAAGTATCAAAAAGATATTGTCTTATATTTTTTTACAATTTAGTTTAGCTTTATCTCCTAAACCAACTATTACAAAAATCTATAACCTTTTTATTATTTACTAATGTCATTGCTAATTTTTTTCAGATGCTTTTGCTGTGAATTCATTTTTTTCAATGACAGCTTTAGCAAGGTCTTTGCTTTTTTTGTCTAGATAATCAGGTAGATTTATTTTTACCTGTAGTACTTACAAGTACATACTTATCATAATCGTTTTTCAACTTTTTTTACACAATTAAAACTCATTTTTTTCCTCCTAATAATTTTATTTTTTTAATATAATATAAAAAAATATATCATTAAATGCTCAAATTTTCAACTTTTTTTTAATAGAAAAAAAGGGGAAGTGTACCTAAAAACCCCTCAAATTCTAAATCTTATACATTAAATAAGAATTCCATTAAATCTCCATCATGAACAATGTATTCTTTTCCTTCCAGTCTTAGAACTCCATTTTCTTGAGAACCTTTCCAACCTGAATATTTAATAAAGTCATCATAAGAAACAACTTTCGCTCTTATAAATCCTTTTTTTCGAAATCTGTATGTATTTCTCCAGCAGCTTTAGGTGCAGTATCTCCTATTCTAATAGTCCAAGCTCTAACTTCTTTAACACCAGCTGTAAAGTATGTTTGTAGACCTAAAAGTTTAAATCCAGCTCTTATAAGTCTATTAAGTCCTGCTTCTTTAACTCCTAAAGTTTCTAAGAATTCTTTTTTTTGCTTTCATCGTCCATTTCTTGTAATTCAGCTTCAACTTTAGCTGAAACTATTACAACTTCTGAACCAATTTTTTCTGCATAATCTTTTACTAAATCTACATATTTATTTCCAGTTGCTAAATCATCTTCTGCAACATTGGCTGCAAATATCATAGGTTTTAAAGTAAGTAATTGATAGTTCTTTAAAACTTGTTTTTCTTCATCAGTTAAATCTAAAGTTTTTAAAAGTTTAAATTCTTCAAGGTGTTTTTTTACTTTTGGTAGAACCGCCATAAGTTCTACTGATTCTTTAATCTTATTTCTTGCTAATTTTTTTCATGTTTTTTTCTATTGCTTTTTTTCAATAGTTTCTATATCAGCAAAAAAATTAACTCTGTATTTATTACTTCTATATCACTTATAGGATCCACTTGACCACTTACATGGATTACATTTTCATCATCAAAACATCTTACAACTTGACAGATAGCAGATGTTGCTCTGATATTTGATAAAAACTTATTTCCTAAACCTTCCCCTTTTGAAGCTCCTTTTACTAGTCCTGCTATATCTACGAATTCAACAGTTGCAGGAACTATTCTTTCAGGGTTTATAATTTGTGCAAGTGCATTTAATCTTTCATCTGGAACAGTTACCATTCCAACATTTGGTTCTATTGTACAAAAAGGATAGTTTGCTGCCTCTGCTGCTCCTGCCTTAGTTATTGCATTAAATAATGTAGACTTTCCAACATTAGGTAGCCCTACGATTCCTATACCTATCATTTAAATTTTCCTCCAATATATTTTAATTTCCTGCTTTTATAATTTCAAAGAATGAATCTGCCTTTAATGAAGCTCCTCCAACAAGTCCTCCATCAATATCTTCTTGGCTCAATAAATCTTTTTGCATTTTCAGGTTTCATTGATCCACCATATTGAATTATCATCTTGTCAGCAACTTCTTTTCCAAACATTTCAGCTAATACATTTCTAACTTCCTTATGAGTTTCTTGTGCCATTTCAGGAGTTGCAGTTTTTTTCCTGTTCCTATAGCCCAAACTGGTTCATAAGCAACTATAACTTTTTACAGCTTCTTCTTTAGATAAATCAGCAAGTCCACCTTTTTATTTGAGTAGCTAGAACTTCAAGAGTTTTTTTCCTCCCTCTCTTTCTTCTAACTTTTCACCAATACAAAGTATAGGTTTCATTCCTATTTCTAAAACTGCCTTAACTTTTTGATTTATGAATTCATCACTTTCTTTAAAGTATTCTCTTCTTTCAGAGTGACCTAAGATAACATATTCAACTCCAATATCTTTAAGCATTTTAGGAGAAATTTCTCCAGTGTATGCTCCTTCTATTTTTGGATATACATTTTCAGCAGCAATTTTAACATTGCTTCCTTCAACGGCCTTAACTGCATCTGAAAGACAAGTAAAAGGTGCCCCTATAACTATATCTACATTGTTTACGTCCTTTGTTAAATTTTTTAATTCTGTTAATGTTGCAACAGCCTCACTATTGTTTTTATACATTTTCCAGTTTCCTGCTATAACTAATCTTCTCATAAAAACCTCCCTATTTAAAATAAATTCTTCTTTTGTGCCTCATCATTCAATATACAATTTTGATAATAATCTATATTGGCAACGAATGTTTCAAGTATATCAGAAACACAGTAATTTAAAGTACTTACATAAGCAATATAGTCTTTCTTTTCTTTAAACTCAGATAAAAATAGCTAATTCTCCTTTAAAAAGTTTCAAAAGTTTCTTCTAATTCAGGAAAAGTAAAACTATAATTAGTAATTAAAAAAATACAATAAATCTGAGAACCAATTTAGAAAAAAACATCAGTTTCTTCAATTTCAATTGCAGAAATTTCTTCTTTTTCTATAATATTTTCTTGAAAAACCACTATTTATATCAAAAAAATATTTCAATATATTCTTTTGAAAGGTTTAGGGATTCAAGAGATAAATCAACATAAGATTTTGTAGTAACTTCCATCACATTTTTTTCATATCCATATCTATGAAAGGGAACTCTTCTATTGAACTTCCATTAATATAGATATTTTTCTATAACTTTATTATTTTTTTTCAAGTTTTTTTACTGATAGCTTTTTAAGATTTTTTTCTAAATCTTTAGTTCGCCTACCGAAGTTTGTCTTTTGATTATCTATATATACTTCCATTTCCCCTCCTTTGCAAGTTAATTGTTAATGAAGTGTCTTGCCATAGCTATTGAAAAATACTTTTTATATTGATGTTTTCATTAGTTTTCTCTAACTCTTCACATATGGAACGAATAGTTGCTCCACTTGTTACTACGTCATCAACTATTAAAAACATTTTTTTATCAGTTAAATTCAACTTATTTTTTTAAAAAAACATTTTTTTAACATTTTTTTGCTCTTTTTTTAACATCTTTCAAATTATACATATGTTTTGTGTCTTTAATTCTTTGAATTTTTTTGTAATTGACAGATAAAAGTTCCAAAAAGATATTCTATTTGATTAAATCCTCTTTCGAGCATTCTTTTCATCACTTATTGGAACAGGTATAACGATATCAATTTTTTTCTTTTTTTCAAGCAACTGAAAAAAAGGTTTTTTTGAATAAGATAGGCTAAATCCTTTGCTAAATCTTTTTCTATTTCTCAATTTGTAGTCGGCTATAATCTGTCTCACAGCTTTTTTTCATAGATAAAAACATAGAAAAAAATTCTCCTTATTTTTTTAAGTAGGCTTCTCTTTTCAAATTTTTCTAAACATTTAGAGCAGATAAAGCCTTCTCTATCTAAAGTATTATGACAAGAGGTACAGCTGTTGTCAAAGAGTAAGAATCTTAAACTCTTTTTAATAGCTTCCTTCAGGTTCAGCATTGTCCTTACATTTTTTCTCAGTTTCATCATCTACAATTTTTGCAGAGTAGAACTCAGTATAGCCACAATTTAGACAAGTTTTAGCATAGTAAGTATTAAGCTCTATTTTTAATAAAAATTCTTCTTTTTTTCAGGTAAGATAATGCTTTTTTCTTCGCAATGTCTACATCTACATTTAGGACAACTAAAAGCCAATTTCATCACCCCATACAATGTTTTTTATCCAGTCAAGTTCATCTTCTAAGTAACTCATACAGTCAAACCTCATTTTGTATTTTTTTCATATTTTTTTTAGACTGCATATAGAGTTGAGCTAGTTTAACAATTTTAAATAATTTTTTTTCTATCCACAGCTTCATAGCCATAACCAAACTTATTTGTCTTTCTATATTTTACTTCAATAAATACAATTTCATCATCTTTTTGTGCAATTATATCTATTTCACCAAATTTATTTTGATAATTTCTTTCAAGTATTTTGTAACTATTTTTTTAATTAAGATTTCCACACTTTTTATCTTCGTATTTATTTCCTATTTCTCTTGTATTCAAAAATTATCACTGACCTTCACATTAAAGTATTCTTAATTGTACTTCCTTAGGTTCATCTTTAGTTTCATCTAAAAATTTTTTTCTTAAAAAGACTTTTTCTATGAACATTTTTTTAAAAACACCCTTAGTCTTAATTGCTTCCACATGCTTTTTTTAGTTCCATAGCCTTTATTTTTTTCAAAAATCATAATCAGGATATTTAAGTCCTAAGTCCTTCATAATTCTATCTCTAGTAACTTTTGCAATTATAGAGGCAGCTGCAATACTAAGACTTTTTGCATCTCCTTTGACCACAGGCAACTGTTTTCCTTCATACTCTTTGATTTTTAAATTTCCATCAACTAGAACTATGTAATCTTTATTAGCTTCATGAAATTTTTCTAAATCTTTTAATGCCCTTCTCATTGCTAAAAAATCAGCATTAAGAATGTTTAATTTATCAATTTCTTCCACACTTGCAATTCCCACTGCAACATTGAAGTTATTTAATATTATATCATATAATTTCTCTCTTTTTTTCTCTGTTAACTTTTTAGAATCATTAATTTCATCTAATTCTTCACTATATTGTTTTAATATCACAGCTGCTGCAACAACAGGACCTGCAAGTGGACCTCTTCCTGCCTCATCTACACCTATGACATTTTTATATTCTAAATCGTATAGATACAATGGATTATCCATAAATTCCTCCAAAATACTTCGTCACTAGCTAAATGGAAAGTAAAAAAACAGTTCATTGCTAGCTAAATTTCTTAACGATAAAAAATCAAGAATTCGCTGTAAATTCAGCAAACTCGCTACGCTCAGACACGCTGAGATTTACTCGGCTCATTCTATTTGATTTTTTATCTAAAATTTAGAATGCAATTTCACTTGTTTTTTTACTTTTTTTCCAACTATGTGACTCGTTTATTTTTTTATTTTATTAAATAGTGTATTTATTAATATCGAATTTTTAAGTTTTTTTGCTACTTCTATAAAGTCATCAAATAGTTTTTCCTGTAAATGTATATTCTTTTGTTATCTAAAGGATTTAAAAAAATTCTAATTTAAAGGCATGTAACATTTGTCTTTTTTTACATTTTTTTATCTTCACTACCATAGATAACATCGCCTAAAAATAGGGTGGTTTATACTCTTCATATGTACTCTTATTTGATGAGTTCTTCCTGTTTCTATAAGAACTTCCACCAAAGAATAATCTTTTACTTGTTCTACAACCCTATAATTAGATATAGCAAGTTTACCATTTTCTTTAACTACAGCCATTTTTTTTTCTATCTTTAGTATCTCTACCAATTAAATTTTCTATTCTACCTTCTAAATTTTCATCTGAAAAGTTACCTTTAACTATACAAAGATAAGTTTTATGAATAGTTTTATCTGTAAACATAGAAGCTAGTTTTGCATGAGCAAAATTATTTTTTTGCAACCAATATAAGTCCACTTGTGTCTTTATCTAGTCTGTGAATAATACCAGGTCTTATATTTCCATTTACAGAAGAAAGATTATTTGTATAGTATAGAAGTGCATTTACTAAAGTACCAGTATAGTTCCCATAGGCAGGGTGAACTACCATATTATATTTTTTTATTTACTAAAAATAAAATCATCATTTTCAAAAAAACTATATCCAAAGGAATATTTTCAGCCTCAATATCTATATTTTTCTTCTTCAGGAATAGAAATTTCAATTTTTTTCACCTGATTTTTAATTTTCTACCATTCTTATTTATAACTTTTGAATTTATTTTTACATAGGAATTATCTATAAGTTTTTTTCTAAATAAGAACGAGTTGCTTCTTCAATCTGTTCAGCTAAGTATTTATCTAATCTCATTCCTTCATATTCAGGACTGACTTCAAATTCAAATTTTTTTCTTTTTATATTTTCCATAATATTTTCCTAACATAATTATATATTTTCTTTCATTTTACCATAAATACATAAATATATAAATAAGTAAAAAAAGAATAATGTGATTATGTCACTGAAAAATATATAAAGACTATTTTTATAATGTATACATAAATGATAATATAAAAAAATAAATTTTTAGGAGGATAATAAAATGGCATTAATAAAAAGGAACAAAAAGACAATTTTGAAGCAGAAGTATTAAAAAGCAGAAGGAATAGTAGTAGTAGATTTTGGTGCAAACTGGTGTGGACCTTGTAAAAGTTTAGTACCTATATTAGATGAAGTTGTAGAAGAAGATCCAAACAGAAAAAAATAGTTAAAGTAGATATAGATGAAGAAGAAGAATTAGCAGCTCAATACAAAATTATGAGCGTACCTACTTTACTAGTATTTAGAAATGGAGAAATCATTGATAAATCAGTAGGATTAATCCAAAAAACATGAAGTAAAAAGCTTTATTCTCAAAAATAATAGAATAATCAGAAAGCCAAGTGTGAGCCTAAAACTTACATTTGGCTTTTTTTATTTTTATAACTAAATTTTTTTCATAGTAGCTCTTACATACCTAAATTTATAAAAATATTTTTTTATCTTTAAAAATTAATTTGAAATTATATTTGATTTTTTTAAAAAATAAGCGTATAATAAATTCATAAAACATACATAAAAAAATAAAAATAAAAAAACATCTGTTTTTTTAAAAATTATTTACAGTTCAATTATATTAGGGATATTTTAAAAAAATAAAAAGAAGGGTGGTATCTAAATGAAAGAGCAAATTGAAAAAAATGCTAAAAACGAAATTTAAAAAGAAAAACTTGCAATAACAACAGCTACATTAATAGCTTTTTTTATTATCAGCTAACTTAGCTTTTTGCAGGGGGAGACTATGAGGTTGGAAATGAGGGAATTAAAAGAGAAAAACTCAGGAACTTTGGAAGAGGCAACAGAGAATTTGAAAAAGACAGGTCTATTTAAAATAGAAGCTGAAACTATAGAAAAATAGATTAAAAGATTGGTCAACTATTAAACTACAAAATGAAGTAAATAAAACTTTTTATTAATAAGGGAAAAAAATTTACTTGATAAATGAGGGAATAGGTAAAATAGAAAAATAGAGGCTATATTGAAGCATTTCTTTCAATAAACACAGCAAGCAATATATTAAATTCTGGATATATTGACAAGATGGCTTCAGATGGAAATATATATAATAAAGGTTATATTAAAGAGCTTCTTAGTAGCGATACTTTAAATAAAGGAATTTCTATAGAAAATGAAGGAACTATTGGTACTTTCAATGAAAAATAAAAAAATTAAAAAAATTTTTGGAGATGTTGCTGTAGATAATAGAGACATATCTAGTACTGAAAAAAATAGAAAAACTATGGACTTATTAATTTCGAAGAAACAGGGGACTATGACACTTTAAAAATCTGCAAAATAAAAACAGCTAATAAAGGAATAGTTTTAGAAAGCTATAACTTAAAAAGAAATAAGTCCTAATTCAATAACATTAAAAAGATGATAAGGGGAGATTAATAAAAAAATTATGCTAATTCAGCTATAGATGATACTGAAATAAATAATGGAATTTTTAAATGTTTTTAATGTAACAATGGATAAAAAAATTTAGAAGTAAAAAAATAATTCAGTTTTTAATATCTATAAGGCTAAAATAGAAGATAATAAAAAAATTAGTTTTAATAATTCCACTCTTAATATGTCCTATACACTTATAAAAAAATGGAATAGAAATGGAATTTAAAAAAATAATAGTAATATAGGAAATATGAAAGTTATTGGACAAACTTCTTCTTTATTAAAAAAAGCTTACTATAGATAATACAACAAATGTTGGTAGTATAATGATATCTGATGTAGATATAGAAGCAATAAATTTAGTAGCAAATGAAGATATAGTAAATAAAAAAATATGGTATTAAGAATAAATGGTTTTGAAACTTCTCCAGATAAGAATGTAAATACTTTTATATCTACTAATGTAGATTTATTAGGTAATGTAGATTTATTAGGAAATTCTACAACTTTGGGAAACATTACTGTAAAAAGATGGTGGAAGATTAACTATAGGAGAGAGTACTTTATTTAAGAATGGATTAGATGAAGATAGTGGAATATCACCTGTTTACTATAAAAAAAGATATAAAAAAATAGAAGGAAATGGGAAAAATATTAATAGGTATAAATCCTTATGATATATCAGGAGTAAAGGAATTAGGACAAGGTAATAACCTAACAGATTCTATTAAAGGACAAGTTGATACAACAGATCCTAATATGCTACTAGCTCAAGATCAACTTAATATAGATGCAGATTCACTTCTTCATGATATAGTGATAATGCCTAAATATTCTTTTAATTATGTAGATGGAGCACATGATGTTAGAAATAAATATAAGATTGTGGTAGCTAAAGACTTAGCAATTCCTCTACCAGATGATAAACCTTTACAAGTTACACCAGCTATAACTATAACACCTGCAACACCTATAACACCAGGTACAAGTGTTACACCAAGTACACCTACTGTGCCAGCTACACCATCTAAACCAAAAGATTATGGAGAACTAAATGCTATATATAGAAGTATAGTTACTGCTGATAAGGTAAAAGAATTTAAAGTATATAATAATGATGAATTAAAAGGTTTCTATAGATATTTAAGAGACATTTATGCAAACAGTCCTTATACAACAACTATAGGAAGCTCATTAGATAATCTATCTATGTTAAGAGAAAAAGCTCTTTTTGAAATAAAACCTAACTTAAATAAATGGGCAGTAGTTGGTGGAGCAGTTTACAATGATAATGAAACTAAATATAAAGCTAGTACAACAGAAGTTGATACTAAAACAACAGGGGCTTATGCTAAGGGAGAATATGGATTAAAAGAAGATACAACTTTAGGCTTAATATTAGGTGGAACAAACTCAAAAACTGACTTATCAACTGGAAAAATTAAGGGTTCATCAGCATATCTCGGAGCATATGCAAAGAAATATGTAAATAACTTTAAATTTACTTTAGGAACAGCTGTTGATTTTGCTGAAGATAAGGTTAAAAGAGATGCGATAGGTTATGAAGGAATAATAGAAACATCTAGATCTAGTGCAAAACAAAAAGATAGAGCCTTTGACTTATATACAGAGCTAGCTTATTCAAAGAATCTAGGAAATAATTTCTATATTGAGCCAAAGTTTGGACTTAGCCATAGTAGAGTAAGACGTGGAGCAGTAACAGAAAATGATGGAATAGTAAACTTACATGTAAACTCAAAAACATTTAATGAAACTAAAGCGAGAGTAGGATTAGATTTAAAAGAAAAATTATAGTAAGTGGAAACACAATTCATAACTTTATTATTAATACAGCTTATGAAAGAATATTAAATGGAGCAAAGGCTACAACTATAAAAAGCCAATGTAGTTGGAGGAAGTGAATTTGATATTCTAGTTCCTGAAAGAGAAAAAAAGGAAGAACAACAACTGGAATAGAATATAAATTAGAAAAATAAATTTGGAATACTATTCAATTTAAAAAGTTGACTATGGTTTCAGGCATGGAAGCAATAAAAAAATCTACAAGATTTAGTACAGGTTTAGGATATAAATTTTAAAGAAATAATTAAAAACTAAGGAGTGTAATATTTCAATAATTGAGATATTATACTCTTTTTTTATAAATAAAAAAATTTGTAAACTTATATAAAAAAATAGTAAAAATTCTTGTAAATACTAAAAAAATAAGGAAAAAAATAGAATATGAATAAAAAAATTATGTAGGAACTTATGGGGTAATTAAAAATGGAGGGATAGATCTTATTTATTCAGAAAACTGAAGGAGAAGGAAATATATTTTTTTCAATATTAAAATGTATTGAAGAAAAATGATAATTATTTAAAAGTTGTAGTAATAGGGAAAAAGTAAAGAACATACACCAAAAAAATAGCAATAATTAAAAAAAGAGGGATATGAAATATTAAAAAAAGCCTAAATTTGATGTAGGAGATAAAGTAAGATTAATTAAGTATCCTAATGAAAAAGCAATTGTAAGATTAATAATATGGCATGAAAAAAAGACAGAAGAATTTATTATATCTTAGATGTTGAAGGAAATAAAAAGAGAAGTAATAGTTGGTATTATGAAGATGAAAAATAAGTTTGAAAAAAATAGATGAATAAAAATTTAATTACTTCCGAAGAAGCTCCTACTTTTTACAAGTGGGAGTAGTTCACTATTCAAAAAGATTTAGGTAAAGTAATAAAAAAATTATCCTGTTAAATAATAAATGAAAGGAGTTAAATAATTATGATATGTGAAGAATTAAAAAAAGCAGAAAAAAATTTTATAGAAGAAGATTTTATAGAACTTAGGGACTCAGTAGAAGGGCTAATAAGTGTAATTGAAAAAAATATAAAGATATGAGAAAAAGATTCAGATGAATATATAATGGAATTAAAAAGAGTTTTTTTAGAAGAAGTTAATTTAACATTAGAAGAAAAATAACAGATAAGGAACTAAAAAAATTTAAATTTTTTTAAGAGAAGATTATTTTTAATTCACATACTAATAGTATTTCAGAATATGGAGTTTATGATAAAAAAATGATTTAGAAAAAAACACATAAAGTTAACGAAGAAATAACAGTAGCAGTAAGTAGATTTGGAAAAAAATTCTTTATAAGATTACAGAAAAAGTTATATATCATATGATTTAGTGTAAAATAACTAATTTTAGAAAAGAAAAAAAGAATTAGTTATTCCTGCTGATAAAAAAATAAAAATAGTTGAATATATTAAGAGGTGAAAAAAAGAAAATGAATTTTTTTAAAAATTAAAAGATGCAGCAAATAAATTATTAGAATTTATGGAAAAAAATATGATTTAGATGATTATAATGAAAGATTAGTAAAAAGAAATCTAAATGAGCTGATATATGTGATAGATACAGATGAAATAGATTTAAAAAAAGAGAAAGAAATTAATGATATACTTTTATTCATTATTCCCACCAAGAGGAGGTTTAACAGAAATGTATGTGGCTGATGATGATAGAGAGAAAATGAATAAAATAAATGATGAGTTAGGAGAATTAAAGAAGAAATTAGCAAATTATGAATTAATTTAACAGAATTATTTTAAGAATTAGATTTAAATCAGATATAGTAGATAGAAAAAAAGAAGATGGACAAAAGTAATTTTTTTATAGAAAAAAAGGAGAAAAATAAGTGAGATATGAATATCAAGGGATTAAATTAGGGGATACAATAGAAAAAGATAATAAATTTATTAAATAATGAAAAATACAAAAACTTAATGATTTTTGGTACTGATTTAATATATAAGACAGGAAGCACAATAGAAGATATCTCAACAAGAATATATATTTGTTTATATACGGGAATAGTAGTAATGATTAAAAATATTTGATGAAGATTTTTTTGCTTAGCAGAAGATTTAAAAAAATTGGAACTCCAATTAGTAAAAGAAATGATAGAAAAAAATATGGATTATATGAAGATGATATAGCAGAAGATGAAGGATATTATGAGTCAATAAAAATACAAAAAAATTGGTAATAAATATAGATTGGGGAACAGGTAGATTAGAAAGATATAATGATGGAATTGAAAGAATCATTGGTTACACTTTTTTTATGAACAAGATGGGTTAGAGTTTAATATTAGAAAAGATGTAGTTGATAATTATTTAGAATGTAAAAAAATTTAAAAAGATATATTTTTATTCTTTGTGGAAAAACAAATACAATAGAGGTAGATATAGATAAAAGAGAAATTTATGGACAACTAGATAATTATAAATTTACTTTTTGATTTAGTAACAAGAGATATAAAAAAAGTATTCAAAAATTTAGAAACAAGAGAGTTTGTAAAAAAACTTATAATTGAAAAAAATATTATATTCTAAAAAAACACTGTTTATTCCATAGAAGTATATCAGTCTATATAGAAAAAGGAAATAACGAAGAAAAATAAGTTATTATTAATTCATAACAAGGCAGCCAAGTTAGAAAAATAAAAAATAAAAAAATTATGGAGGTAAAAAGTTATGAATACAACTGAAAAAAAGGAACTAATGGGAAAAATATGCTAAAAAAATTGGAAAAATGCTATAAAAAAAGGGAAGCATCAGTGATGAAAGAAATAGAAAATGATAAGGCACTGATAAAAATACCTTGAAGGACAAAAAAACTTCAGGAGCAGCCTTTGATAACACAGTCTATGAAAGTTATGATGCTTGGATAGAAACAATAAGAAAAACAAATAAAAAAATCTGAAAGCACTCTAACAAATATAGAGTTTAAAAAAAGGTTGAACTAGAAGCAATACAAAAAAATATGTAGCATAATAAAAATTTAAATATCAGTTGATATAAAGAAAATGGAGTTTAATGACTCCATTTTTTTGTTATAAAAAAATAATTGATTTAAAGTGAAAAAAATACAATACAATTTAAAAAGAGAAACCAATAGGGAAATGATGTTATTCAATAATTTGAGAAAAAAATACATAAAATTAATAAAAAAATAAAAAAATAAAAAAACTTCATAAGATTACTGAGAAAGTTATGTATCATATGATTTAAAAAAATATTAAAAATAAAAGGAAGATTAAAAAAATGACAAAAGAAGAAAGAGAAATGATATTAAATTTAACTTATCTAGAACTAGCAGAAAAAAATTTTAGGAATGAGCCACAAGTATTAATAAAATTTTTACGAGAAGAACAAAAAAAGATGACAAACTTAAATCTATTCGTATTATAGACAAATTAATATCTCTAATTATGATTATAATTGAAGATTATTATTTAGAAGATGATTCTTTTAATGAATTGTTAATTGAATTTATATATGATAAAAAAAGCATCATAAACATGAAGATTTAGCTTTTTTTACTTGAAAAGAAACACTCTCCTAAACTAATAAACCGTGTATATGATTTAGCAGTTATGGAACTTGATTATACGAAAGAGGATGAATTTTTTTAATATAGCTAGAAAAATGTACTTATGCCTTGGGGTATACCAATACTCCAAAAAGCAAAAAGAAAAAAATTAGAATTATTAGCTAAAAAAATGAAAAACGAACTTATTAGAGAATATGCAATAAAAACAATTAAATAGACATGATTTTACAGATAAAGATGTGGAGGAACAAGATTAATGAAGTATGAGGAACAAGAAAGAAAAAAATTTATGCAAAAATATGATGATAAAAACAATAAGAGTTTATCAAGCATATAATGATAAAATTGCTGATGAAGCAATAAAATTAGGAACATTTGGAGAACATTTTAGCTTAACAAGAATGACTTGGATAAAACCTTCATTCCTATGGATGATGTATAGATGTGGTTGGGCGGAAAAAGAAAAATCAAGAGAGAGTTTTTGGCTATTGATATTAAAAAGAGAAGCCTTTGATGAAATAGTTAAAAAAATTCTGTAATATCATCATATAAATCTAATTTAGGTTTAACAGAAGATGAATGGAAAGAAGAAGTTAAAAAAATTCATTAGTTAGATGTCAGTGGGATCCTGAAAGAGATATCCATGGAAAACCAATAGGTAGAAGATCAATACAGCTTGGAATAAGAGGAGAGGCTGTTGAAAAAAATATGTAAATGAATGGATAGTAAAAAAATAACAGATATAACTGATGATGTTAAGAGAATAAAAAAAGTATTGATAATGGAACTTTTAAAGAAAAATTTATTACCAGAAGAAAAAGAGTACATAATAAAAATAAAAAAATAGAAAAAGTTCTTGTAAATACTAAAAAAATAATATAAAAAAATTTAATTGCTCCTAGTCTTGAAGACGCAATAAAACTCGCAAAAAGAAAAATGCTACAGCCAAAAAAACCTATCTCAATAGGAGTAGTTGGAAATGCTGCTGACATATATGAAAAGGTTTTAGCTAGTGATTTTAGACCTGATATATGTTCAGAAATGTGTCCATGTCATGACCCTATATCTTATCTTCCTTCTGGTTACACTGCAGAAGAAGCAGATGAATTAAGAATAAATGATAGAGATAAATATTTACATCTTGCTAGAGAAACTATGAAAAAGACAACTTGCAGCTATGGTTGCATTAAAAGCAGATGGAGTTGAAGTTTTTTTGAATATGGAACTTCAATAAGAAAAAGAATGTATGGATGCAGGTTTCCCTAGAGAAGAAGCTATGAAAATTAAAGGATTCGTTGCTGAATACATAAGACCTTTATTCTGTGAAGGAAGAGGACCATTCAGATGGACTTGCTTATCAAGAGATCCTGAAGATTTAAAAGTTTCTGATGACATAGCTTTAGAAATTTGTAAAGGTGATAAACTTGTTGAAAGATGGATAAATTTAGCTAGAAAGAATTTACCAATTGAAGGAATGCCAGCAAGAGTTTGTTATATGGGATTTGGAGAAAGAAATTTGGTCTTGCTATAAACCAAGCTATAAAAGATGGAAGAATTAAGGGAACAGTTGCATTCTCAAGAGATAACCTTGACTCTGGTTCTATAGTAAATCCTACATTTGAATCTGAAAACATGCCTGATGGTGGAGATTACATTTCAGACTGGCCATATCTAAATGGACTTTTAGATTGTGCTGCTGGATGTGATTTGATAGCAATTCAACAAAACTATTCAATGGGAGAAGCAGTTCATACATGTGTTACAATGATAGCTGACGGAACTGAAGAAGCATATAGAAGACTTGCTGATTGCTTGACAACAGACTCTGGAATAGGGGTTATCCGTCATGCACAAGCTGGATATCAATCTGCTAAAGATGTTACAAATGGAAAAAGGTAAATTTACAACAGATTCTATCAAGGTTCCTTTATGGTGGCAACCTGCTGAAAAAAAGTAACTTTTGGACCAAAAAGGAAAAATACAGATAAAAAATGAATAAATAGTTCAATGTGATGCAAGATTAGCTTGGCTATTTTGCATCACATTTTTCTATATACAAAGTTGAAATAAATATATAAAATAGAAAAGTAGTAAGTAAATTAAAAATTATTATGTTTATATAGTACAGATAGTAAAAATTATTTTATATAAGAAAAGGAGGATTTTTTTATGTTACTTTTTTTAATCCAATCGTAATATCAGTTCTTGTTTTAACAGTACTATGTTTATTTAAATTACCAGTTCTTGCGGCACTTTTTATTAGCAGCTCTTACTGCTGGATTGGCTGGAGGATTTGACCTTACAGAAACTATGACTACATTCATCGGCGGAATGGGAGGAAATGCTAATACAGCTCTTAGTTATATTTTTACTTGGAGCATTGGCATATACTATAAGTAAAAACTGGTGCAGCAGATATTTTAGCAAAGAAAAATTTCTCAACTTGTAAAGGGAAATAAATTTATTTTTAGCTATAATAATTGTTTTTAGTATCTATAGCTTCAGGAACAATTATTCCAGTACATATTGCATTTATCCCTATATTAATTCCTCCACTTTTTAGCAATGATGAATCAAATGAAAATGGATAGAAGAATGCTAGCAATTTGCTTTGGTTTTGGATTAAAAGCTCCTTATATAACAATTCCTGTAGCCTATGGTGCTATATTTCAAGGAATAGTTAGAGATTCTGTTAATGATGCAGGATTAAATATAGGCTTAGATCTTGTTTGGAAAAACTACTTGGATTGCAGGACTTTCTATGTTATTTGGTTTAGTTTGTGGATTAATATACTATTCAAAAAATAGAGAATATAAAATAGAAAATGAACATTATGAAGAACTTTCTAATAACAATGAAAAAGTAGTCATTGAAGCTAAACACTGGTTAACTCTTGGAGCAGGAGTTATAGCATTAGTTGTTCAATTAATAACAGGTTTATTACCACTTGGAGCAATAGCTGCTATGATATTTATGGTAGTTACCAGAGTTGTTAAGTGGAAAGAAATTCAAGAAGTTTTAGAAGGTGGAATTCATTTAATGGGATTTATTGCATTTGTAATGCTTATAGCTTCTGGATATGCTACTGTTATTAGAGCAACTGGAGCTGTTGATCAGTTAGTTGAAAGTGCATTTAACATGTTAGGGTGGTTCAAAAATTAGCAGGATCTACTATAATGATTTTATTAGGACTTCTTATAACTATGGGAATTGGAACATCTTTTGGTACAGTACCTGTTATAGCTGCTATTTATGTTCCTTTATCTCTAAAACTTGGTTTTTCTCCAGCTGCAATAGTATTTATGATAGCAGTTGCAGCAGCACTAGGAGATGCAGGTTCTCCAGCTTCTGATACAACTTTAGGGTCCTACAGCAGGATTGAATGCTGATGGACAACACGATCATATTTGGGATACTTGTGTACCTCAATTTATATGTTACGATATCCCACTTATGGTAGTAGGAATTATTTGTCCATTATTTATGAATTAATTAAGGTGAGTTTATGAATTATATACTTTTAAAGAATTGTAGAGAATTACTAACTGTTGAAGAAAATGTAAAAGATTTAACAATAAGAAAAAAGAGTACATAATTTAATAAAAAAATAGAAAAGTTCTTGTAAATACTAAAAAAATAATATAAAAAAATTTAAGCTACCTAAAAAGTAATATGAATAAGACAAGGGAGAAGAATATGTTAGTTTATAGTTTTGAAACGTCAGAAAAAGAAAAAAAGTTTATTTAAGTGCAGGAGTAATCGATACTATATTTGATAGTTTAAAGTTTTTTTAAAAACATCAGATAAGCTAAAAAAATAAAGAAAAAAACAAAGGTTTATTTTTTTAAAGGGAGTACATATATTGAAAAAAAGAAAAATATATCAAAATTAAAAAAAGATAGTTTCCTCTTGGAAAGGATTATTTAGTGAAGCTACTCAAAATTTTTGTATTGATAGGCTTTTTAATAAAAAAATAGATGGTTATGAAAGACGGAATTGTAATAAAGAAGAAGTAATAGAAAGTTTAGAAAAAAATTGGTTATTTTATGTGAAAAAAAGCAGAAAAAGAAAAATAAGATAATAAGATGTAGAAAGCTAACTGTTAAATTAGCTGATAATAGAGAGGAAAGATAAATATGTTGAAACATGATTTTGGAATAGTTGGAGAAAAAAAGAATTTTTTTGGAAGATAATCTAATTTTATATATGATAGACAGTTTTGAATGGATAAAAAAACTTTATCAGAATTAGAAAAAAATGTAGAAAAAAATATGGATTGAACTATCATGGAATAACTTATTTTAAGGGAGAAAGTATAACTAAACTAAAAAAATATTATTCTTCATTGGATAAACATATTTAGTTTAGGAGAAGATGTAATTGAATTAAGGGGAATGTACTATATAAATATTGGAAAAACATTCTTATAATAAATATAAGAAAAAAATACTTAATAGAAAGTTTGAAAAAATTGGTTGTTTTATGTGAAAAAAAGCAGAAAAAGAAAAATAAAAATAATTGAGCATTGGGGAATATGAACTACTCACGACTAACACCCTACGAGTGCTAGAGTCGAGAGCTTCATAAGATAACTGAAAAAAAGTAAGTTATCTTCTAAGAAGTTTGGTTTTTTTAAACCCTTATTCTTTTTGGCTAGTCCACGATAGCCACTACTGGATAAGACTTGCATCTACACCGCTACTTTTTATCTGTATATTATATTTAAAAAAAGAACAACTATACAGAACAGTGAATATTTTTACAAGGCTACTGTTTACTAGCCTTAACTCCATATATTCAGTTGCTAATGTTCTAAATATATTATACACTAAAAACTAGTAAAATTGCAAATTTTAGTGCAACATTTTCAATGTTGGTGTTATTCATACCCTACGAGTACATGTCTCACGGCTAACACTCTAACGAGTGCTAGAGCCACGAGTGTTCTAACACATTTAATAAAAAAAGCTTTTAAATTATCCAAAAACATTGTGCTAATAATTGGGATGCAATTGAAGATTTTATCTATGATGTTGTTCTCCCAAAAAAATTGTTTTTACAAAAATTGGGATAGTATAAAAAGAAAAAAATTACCTCAAGATACAATAATTTTTAAAAAAAGAATTTTAAATAAGATAAATTCAAAAATACAGCACAGTTTTTATACGAATAAAAAAATGTAAACATTTATTCAGCTTTTTTTCTAATGAATCAAAAAAGGAAATTATTACTAGTTTACAGCATTCAGGAGAAGCAGTAAATAAATCATTAGGAGTAAAATAAATTATGAAAAAGGGTAATGTATAAAAAAAGTAATAAATGAGAATAAAGAAAATAGGACAGAATTTTTTTGCTTATTAATTTTGATTATGAAGATGGGAATGATTATTTAGCAAAAGATATTTAATAAAGAATTTAATATGAGAGTAGAAGAAAAGAAAGATTATATTTGGTTTAGTATAATAAAATTATGTGAAAAAAACACTTGTTATGAATTATTGTGGCATGAAGATATAGGAAATATAATTTATTCGCTTGAACAAGATGAAGACACAGTTAATGAACTTGAATTAAGGTTACAGAAAGTTCTAGATGTAGTGAATATCAAAATACTAGAAAGTAATTAATCATAATAAGAAGGAGAAATTTATGAGAGGACATGCAGTATATTTCTTTATGTTAAAGGATGATTTAATTGAAAGTTTTAAAAGAGTAGAAGAAAAAAATTAGGAGGATTACAATATGTTGTCCATACATTTTATGATGAACCAAAAGTTTGAAATATTTGACAGTATAGAAAAAAATAACTGATATTGGGTTAATAAAAACCTATTAGACCTAATTATTTTATTGCATTAAAAAAATGAAAAAAATTTTCTATGAGAGAAATTAAACTAAAAATCAGGAGAGATTTGTTATGATATTCAAGATAAACAAGGATTTTTACAATTTTTTTCCTTCTGGAATATTTGAAAAATTCAAATTGTATAAAAACGTGGAGAGATAAATACTGTTGCAGAAACTGATTCAAGATTAATGTTATTTAAAGAGCTGAAAAAAAGTATATTAAAGAATTCTATGAAGATAAATAGAGGTATATCAACATATGTAGGTAAGTCAATTATTGAAAATAAAGAAAAAAATATAGAATTCCTTATGGAAGTCCAGCTTCTCCACCAGAAGAAGATTTTGATGTAAGTGATATGGTTTGGGAAGAAAAAAAGGAAGAAAGAAGAAAGATTAAAATATAAGGAGAATCTAAGAATTTTTGGTTATTTGTCAAATAGTGTTGATAAACTATGACCTGATATAATTAGGAGAATTTTTGAGAATAGAAAAACTTAAAAAAATTCTCTTTTTTTAATAAATAAAAAAATTATTCATAGAAATTTTACGATTTCTATTGTAAAAATAATATAGAAAGTGAAATGTAAAATTGATATAAATAAAATGAAAAACATGTGAGTTATTTAAATTTCATACAGGCTACTGCGACGTCCATTATTGTTGAAAGAGCCTTTGTGGAGCTCTTGAAACACTAATGGCAGGCAAGTAGCCAATAAGAATTAGTTTAGTAACGAACAGTTTTTCATTATATAAGGGAGCAATAAAAAAATGAATAAGCATAGTTTTTAATGTTTTAGAATTTGATAAATTAAAAAGAACTAATTTTTAGAAAATATCGTAATTGATGATAATAGAAGTTATAGAAAATTTAGAGCCATATAAAGATTTATCAGCACTTAATAATGAATTAAAAAAACTGTTAAAGACTTTATGGATTTAATTTCTTTTGATGGTGGTTTTTGAAGCTGTTGGGCTTAGAAACATCAATAGTCTTATGGATAAAATAAAACTTATAGGTACTTATCTTGAAGTTGAAGAACTTTGGGATATCAATGTGAATTTAAGAACTGTAAGAGTTTTTAAGGCTAGATTAGATGAATTAGGAAAAATACAAGCAACTTAGAGATACAATAGGGAATATTCCTAATTTAAGAATGATAGAAGATATGATAAATAAAAACTATCAATCCTGAAAAAAAGAAATAAAAGATGATGCCTCACTTGATTTAAGAGATATCAGACTACATAAAAAAACTTTAAATATGAATATTAAAAAGAAAGTTTGAAGAACTTTTTGATGAACCTTCTCTAGCAAATGCTTTCCAAGAAAGAATAATAACAGAAAGAGATGGAAGAATGGTAACTCCTGTAAAATTTGATTTTAAAGGACTTATCAAAGGTATAGAACACGATAGAAGCTCAAGTGGACAAACAGTTTTTATTGAGCCACTTTCAATAGTTTCTCTAAACAATAAAATGAGAGAATTAGAAACAAAAGAAAAAAAGAAGAAATTAGAAAAAAATCTTATTGAGAATAGCAGAACTTTTAAGAAATAATAGAGATGATATATTAGCTATTGGAGATAAAGCCTTATATTTAGATATATTAAATGCAAAATCTATCTATGCAGTAGATAATAAATGCGAAATTCCAACAGTTAGCAATAGAGAAGTTTTATCTCTAGAAAGAGCAAGACATCCTTTTATAGATAAGGATAAGGTTGTTCCTTTAACTTTTGAAATAGGAAAAGACTATGATATCCTACTTATAACAGGACCAAATACAGGGGGAAAAACTGTTGCTTTAAAGACAGCAGGACTTTTAACTTTAATGGCACTTTCAGGTATACCAATTCCTGCCTCAGAAAATTCTAAAATTGGATTTTTTGAAGGAGTTTTTGCAGATATAGGAGATGAACAAAGTATAGAACAATCTCTATCTTCATTCTCAGCACATCTAAAGAATGTAAAGGAAATTTTAGCAGGAGTTACTAAAAATTCATTGGTATTACTTGACGAATTAGGTTCAGGAACTGACCCAATAGAAGGTGCAGCTTTTGCAATGGCAGTTATAGACTACTTAAATGAAAAAAAGGCTAAATCTTTCATAACTACTCACTATAGCCAAGTAAAAGCCTATGGTTACAATGAAGAAGGAATAGAAACTGCCTCAATGGAATTTAATACTGATACACTTTCTCCAACATACAGACTATTGGTTTGGAATACCTGGGGAAAAGTAATGCCTTAACTATTGCACAAAGAATGGGCTTACCAGAAAGTATAATTTCTAAGGCAAGAGCATATATAAGTGAAGATAATAAAAAAAGTTGAAAAAAATGATAGAAAAATATCAAGACTAAATCTCAAGAATTAGATGAAATGAGAGAAAGATTTGCAAGATTACAAGAAGAAGCAAGGCTTGATAGAGAAAGAGCTAAACAAGAAACTTTAATAATAGAAAAAAACAAAAGAATGAAATCATTAAAGCTGCTTATGAAGAAGCAGAGAAAATGATGAATGAAATGAGAACAAAGGCCTCAGCACTTGTTGAAAAAAATACAACATGAAGAAAAAGAATAAAGAGGATGCAAAACAAATTCAAAAAGAACTTAAATATGTTATCTACTGCACTTAGAGAAGAAAAAGAATAAGACAGTGGAAGTTGTTAAAAAGATTAAAAACTAAGGTTAACTTTTAAAGTTGGAGATAGAGTTTTTTTGTTAAAAAGTATTAATCAATTTGCCAATATTTTAAAGATTAACACATCTAAAGAAAGTGCAAGTGTACAAGCAGGAATTTTAAAATTAGAAGTTCCTTTTGAAGAAATAAAAAAATAGTAGAAGAGAAAAAAAGAAAAAAAGTATATAATGTAAGTACTCATAAGAAAAACTCCTGTAAGAAGTGAAATAGACTTAAGAGGAAAGATGGTGGATGAAGGTATCTATGAGTTAGAAACTTATTTAGATAGAGCTACTTTAAATGGATATACAGAAGTTTATGTAATCCATGGAAAAAGGAACAGGAGCTTTAAGAGAAGGAATATTGAAATATTTAAAAACTTCTAAATATGTAAAAAGAATACAGAATAGGTGGACATGGCGAGGGAGGACTTGGATGTACAGTGGTGACTCTAAAATAGAAAAAGAAAGTTACTTTTTATTCTTGCAGCAGCAGGACAGGGTAAAAAGAATGAATATGAGCCTAGCCAAACAGTTTTTTTAGAATATAAAGGTGAACCACTTTTTTTACTCCTCTTTAAAAAAATTGCTTTTTGAAAAATCAGTACATAGATGATATTATTATTGTAACGAATAAAGAAAACGTAAAAAAATATAAGAGAATTTTGTGAAAACAAAAAGCTATTATCGAAAGTCAAATATATTGTTGAAGGTGGAAGCGAAAGACAATATTCTATTTATAATGCAATAAAAAAAGATAGAAAACACAGATATTGTCATAATTCAAGATGCAGCAAGACCATTTTTTTAAAAAGATAAGTATATAGAAGAAAGTTTAAAAAAATTTTTAGATAATACTTGTGATGGAGCAATTATTGCTGTAAAATGTAAGGATACGATTAAAGTTATTGATGAAAAATGGTATAATAGTAGAAACACCAAATAGAAATAACTTAATAGCAGTACATACACCACAAACTTTTAAATTTGAAATTTTAAAAAAAGGCACATCAAATAGCTAAAGAAAAAAATATCTTGGCTACTGATGATGCAAGTTTAGTAGAAAAATATTTCTGGTAGGATAAAAATTTATCCATGGAGATTATGATAATATTAAAAATTACAGTACAAGAGGATTTAAAATATTTAAAGTAAGGGAGACGAATGAAATGATAAAGATTTACAATACACTGACAGGGCATTTAGATGAATTTAAACCAATAAAAAGAAAACGAAGTGTCTATGTATGTCTGTGGACCAACAGTGTATAATTACATTCATATAGGAAATGCAAGACCAGCTATTTTCTTTGATACAGTGAGAAGATATCTAGAATATAGAGGATATAAGGTAACTTATGTTCAAAACTTTACAGATGTTGATGATAAGATGATAAATAAGGCAAATGCTGAAAATGTATCGATAAAAGAAATAGCGGAAAGATATATAAAAGCATACTTTGAAGATACAGCTCAAATAAATTTAAAAAGAAGATGGAATGATAAGACCTAAGGCAACTGATAATATAGATGGAATGATAAATATTATTAAATCTTTAGTTGATAAAGGTTATGCCTATGAATCAAATGGAGATGTATATTTTGAAGTAAAAAAATATAAAGAAGGTTATGGAGAACTATCAAAACAAAATATAGAGGATTTAGAAAGTGGAGCTAGAATAGATGTAAATGAAATAAAAAAAGATGCACTAGACTTTGCTCTATGGAAATCATCTAAACCTAATGAACCAAGTTGGGATTCACCTTGGGGAAAAGGTAGACCTGGTTGGCATATAGAATGTTCAGCTATGTCAAGAAGATATCTAGGGGATAGTTTTGACATACATGGTGGAGGATTAGATTTAATATTTCCACATCATGAAAATGAAATGGCACAATCAAAGTGTGGTTGTGGAGGAACATTTGCTAGATATTGGATGCACAATGGTTACATAAATATAAATGGTGAAAAAATGTCTAAATCATCAGGTTCTTTTGTGCTTTTTGAGAGATATTTTAAAAACATTTTTGAAGGAAGAGTTATAAGACTTTTTGTTCTAGGTTCTCATTATAGAAAAACCTATGGAATTTTTCTGATACAGAATTAAATCAAACTAAAATCTTCTCTTGAAAGAATAGAAAAATAGTTTAAAGAGAATAAAAAGAACTAAATAGAGAAAAATTTAGATGGTACAAATGATTGTCAAGAACTTTTAGCAACTAAAAAAAGAAATGGAAGCTAAGTTTATAGAAGCTATGGACGAAGATTTTTAACACTGCTCAAGCTTTTAGGACATGTTTTTTTGAGTTAGTAAAAATCAGTTAACAAAGCTTTAGATGAAGAAAATTTCTCAAAAAAACTGCTATAGAAGTTTTTAGATGAAGTTTATTCATATCTTGTTATGATAATAGAAGAAGTTTTAGGAGTTAAATTAAAATTAGAAGCTGAAGTAAATAATATTTCTGCTGATTTGATAGAACTTATACTTGAACTTAGAAAAGATGCTAGAGAACAAAAAGAATTGGGCTCTATCTGATAAAAATAAGAGACAGACTTTTAGAATTAGGAATAAAGATAAAAAGATGGAAAGGATAAGACTACATGGACAATGTAGATAAATTATCAACAAAGGACATAAGAGATTACACAGGTTTGGAATTGGCATTTATAGGAGATGCTATTTGGGGAATTGGAAATAAGAAGATATTATTTACAGTTTGGCTATAATATTCCAACTTTAAATAAGTATGTCAAAAAAATAAAGTTAATGCAAGATATCAAAGCCTAATCTATAAGAAAATTATAGAAGAGCTAGATGAAGAATTTAAAGTCATAGGAAAAAAAGAGCTAAAAAAATAGTAATATAAAAAAACTTTTCCAAAGACTTGTACAGTAATGGAATATAAAGAAGCTACAGCTCTTGAAGCTGTTGTTGGAGCAATGTATTTACTTAATAAAGAAGAAGAAATAAAAAAATTATAAATATAGTTATAAAGGGAGAATAGTATGGGATTTTTTAATTTTAGAGCAAACAGAAGTATAGGAATCGACTTAGGAACGGCTAACACATTAGTATATAGTAAAAAACATAAAAAAATAGTTTTAAATGAACCATCTGTTGTGGCAGTTGAAAAAGAAACAAAAAAAGTATTAGCTGTTGGAAATGAAGCAAGAGAAATGCTTGGGAAGACTCCTGATACAATAGTTGCAGTTAAACCTTTAAGTGAAGGGGTAATTGCAGATTACGATATAACAGAAGCTATGATTAAATACTTTATCAAAAAAAGATATTTGGTTCATATAGCTTTTTTATGCCAGAAATTATGATATGTGTACCTATTGATGTTACTGGTGTGGAAAAGAGAGCTGTTTTAGAAGCAGCAATATCAGCTGGAGCAAAGAAGGCATACTTAATAGAAGAAGCAAGAGCAGCAGCTCTAGGTTCAGGAATGGATATAGCAGCTCCTGAAGGAAATATGATAATAGATATCGGTGGAGGATCTACTGACGTAGCTATAATCTCTTTAGGTGGAACAGTTGTAAGTAAGACTATAAGAGTTGCAGGGAATAACTTTGACAATGATATAGTAAAAATATGTAAAGAAAAACATATAATCTTTTAATTGGAGACAGAACAGCAGAAGAAATAAAAAAATAAAAAAATAGGTACAGCTTTACCTTTAGAAGAAGAAGAAACAATAGAAGTAAAAAGGTAGAGACTTATTAATGGGATTACCTAAAGTTATAACTATAACTTCTGAAGAAGTAAGAGAAGCTATAAAAGACTCTTTAGACCAAATATTACAATGTATAAGAACTGTTCTTGAAAAAAACTCCACCTGAATTAGCAGCTGATATAGTTGATAAAGGTATGATGATGACAGGAGGAGGTTCATTAATCAGAAACTTCCCTGAAATGATAACAAAATATACTAACTTGAAAAGTAAACTTTAGCAGAAAAATCCATTAGAAAGTGTTGTTATAGGAGCAGGACTTGCTTTTAGATCAAATAGATGTTCTTAGAAAAAAATAGAAAAGGCTGAAAGATAAAAAAATGTTAGATGAATTTCTAAAGAATGAATTATCATTTAATAGAGAAGCAGGAACTTATTTATTTTTACGGAGACGATTTAGAAAAAAATTATAGAATAGCCCTAGAATTTTCAGCAGCATTATTCTCAAGAAATATAGAAAATGAAGATGAAAAAAATCTAAGATAAAAAGATAAGACTTTAAGGAATCTATACAGTGATTTAATGGTAGTAGATAACTTAAATATAGATACAGTAAGAGATATCATAAAAAAAGACCTATACTAGCTCTCATGAAGGGGGAGCTAAGGTTTTTTTATATTAAAAAAATATTCAAGATATAAGAAAAAGAAAGTGCAAATGCAATGCTTAAAAATTATTGAAGAGCCTACTAGAGATAACTTCTTTATTTTAATATCTAAAAAGATTAAATATATTGTCAACAATAAAAATCAAGATCAATTATATATAGAGTCAGAAAAATCAACTCCTGAAGAATTAGGGGTTGATAAGTATGTCTATAACTTTTTCTTGGGAATCTCAAATGATATAGCAGAGTATAAGGAACAAGAAATAGATTTGATGCTAGAGAAGTCATATAAATCTATTGCTGGAGTTCTAAAAGAATATGAGAAAGAAAAAAATATTGTAGTAAAAAAATAGATCTATATAAGTGCTTGAGAAATTTTTGTACAAGAATCTACAAGTTTAAAAAAATATGAAAAAAATTAAGTTTGCTGAAGATATTTACTCAAATGCAAGTAAGGAGAGTATAAACTTAATTGTTGACTATATTATTAATCTAGTTAAGAAAGAAATAAAGAAATTTAAAAAGAAAAGTTGGAATATAAAAAAAGATGTTAAGATATCCAGTGAATATGAAATTAATATTGATCAATTTACTGTTAAGTGTTTAAAGGAAATTGAGATGAGTTTTTTTATCTATATATGTTGAGATGTGAAGATGGAAGTATCTATACAGGCACAGCTAAGGACTATTTAAAGAGATATGAGGAGCATCTAAGTGGAAAAAGGTGCTAAATATACAAAGTCACATAGGGTAAAAAAATTGAAAGAGTATTTTCTCTGTGAAAAACAGATCTATAGCTTGTATTTTAGAAAGTGAAATAAAAAATTAACAAAAAGATAAAAAAAGAAGCAATAATAATTGAGCCCGATAGCTATGTAAAAAGAACTTGAAAAATATTAGAAAAAAATAAAAAAATTTTTAAAAAAATTTAAAAAAATTAAAAAAATGTTTGACAGAATGTTTATAAGTATGATATTATAGTGAATGTCCTGAGAGGGACAAACAAAAAAATATAAATGCCTGGATGGCGGAATAGGTAGACGCACGGGACTTAAAAATCCCGTGGTACTTTTAGTACCGTGCCGGTTCGATTCCGGCTCTAGGCACCATTTATATTCTTATCGCGGGGTAGAGCAGTCTGGCAGCTCGTCGGGCTCATAACCCGAAGGTCGTAAGTTCAAATCTTACCCCCGCCACCAAAATTAAATAGTAACAAGGATTATGCGGGAATAGCTCAGTTGGTAGAGCGTCAGCCTTCCAAGCTGAATGTCGCGAGTTCGAACCTCGTTTCCCGCTCCAATTATTTTATGCGTCATTAGCTCAGTTGGTAGAGCACACGACTTTTTAATCGTGTTGTCACAAGTTCAAATCTTGTATGACGCACCATTCATATGTATCTGTAGCTCAGCTGGATAGAGCAACGCCCTTCTAAGGCGTGGGTCGGGGTTCGAATCCTCCAGATACGCCATATACGTGGATCCATAGCTCAGTTTGGTCAGAGCACTCGGCTCATAACCGAGTGGTCGCTGGTTCGAGTCCAGCTGGATCCACCATTTTTTTAACAAAACCGCCCCGTTCGTTCAGTGGTTAGGACATCAGATTTTCACTCTGGAAACAGGAGTTCAATTCTCCTACGGGGTACCATAACACGGAAGGCTATCCTAATTGGTAAGGAACCGGTCTTGAAAACCGGCGTCGTAAGACTTTAGAGTTCGAGTCTCTAGCCTTCCGCCATTTATTAATTAGTAAGTAGTGTGCCCAGATAGCTCAGTCGGTAGAGCAGGGGACTGAAAATCCCCGTGTCGGTGGTTCGATTCCGCCTCTGGGCACCATTTTTAAAAATGGTCGCATAGCTCAGTTGGGAGAGCACCTGCCTTACAAGCAGGGGGTCATAGGTTCAAGTCCTATTGTGACCACCATTTTTATTTATGGGGGTGTAGCTCAGTTGGTTAGAGCGCCTGCCTGTCACGCAGGAGGTCGCGAGTTCGAGCCTCGTCACTCCCGCCATAATAAAATAATAAACAAAAAAAGGTGTAGCTTAGCTACACCTTAATTTTGATTTTATCTTTATTTCTTTCTTCTTTAACTCTCTTAGAGATATTTTCAGGAACTTCTTCATATCTTACAAATTCATATTCGAATTCTCCTCTTCCTTGAGTTAAAGCTCTTAAATCTATAGAATATTTTAATATTTCAGCTTCAGGAACTTCTGCAAATAAAAGTTGTTCTCCAGCTTCATTGTGATCCATTCCTAGAACTCTACCTCTTCTCTTGTTTAAGTCTCCCATTACATCTCCCATATATTCTTCAGGGATAGTAATTTTCATTTTAACAACAGGTTCTAATAGAACAGGTTTAGCCTTTTCCATACCTAGTTTGAAAGCAAGTATTGCAGCTAACTTAAATGATAGGTCATTAGAGTCAACTGGGTGATAACTTCCATCGTATAGGGTAGCTTTAAAGTTTATAACAGGATATCCTGCTAGAACTCCTTTTTCTTTTGCTTCCATAAGCCCTTTTTCAACTGCAGGTATATAGTTTCTAGGAACAACTCCACCTTTAATTTCGTCCACAAATTCAAATTCTTTTTCAGAAGGCTCAAATCTAATGAATACATCTCCATATTGTCCAGCTCCACCAGATTGTTTTTTATGTTTTCCTTGAACTTCTGCTTTTCCAAGTATAGTTTCACGATAAGAAACAATAACATCTTCTAATTCAGCATGAACTCCAAATTTATTTTTTATCTTACATAAAATTATATATAGATGTTTTTCTCCTTGTCCACCTATTAATAATTGTTTTGTTTCATAGTTTCTAGTTACAACAAATGTAGGGTCTTCTTCCATAACTCTTTGTAGAGCTGTACTTAATTTTTCATCATCATTTTTATCTGCAGGTAAAACTCCAGAGAAAATATTTGGTTTAGGGAATCTTATCTTATTGAATACAACTGGGTAGCTCTTATCACACAAAGTGTCTCCAGTTTGAGTGTATAATAATTTAGTTGTTGCCCCTATATCTCCAGCATGTAATTCTTCAATTTCTATTTGTTTATTACCTTGCATTGTAATAAGTTGAGCAATTCTTTCTTTTTTGTTTTTCTTAGGATTGAATACTTCAGTTTCTTTTCTAAGGACACCTGAGTTAACTTTAAAGAAAGTAATTTTTTTCCAATAAATGGGTCTACTAAAGTTTTTGAAAAACTATAGCTGAGAATGGATTTTTCATCAGATATTTTTAACAACTTTTTTTCTTGTTGAGTTATAGGGATCTTCTCCAACTCTTTGTCCACTAAATAGTTCAGTTGGACAAGGCATATATAGATCTAAGTAGTTAAGTAAAGTGTGGATACCAATGTTTTTGTTGAGCAGATCCAACCATAACAGGAACGATGTCTCCATTAACTACACCTTTGTGTAAACCTTTTACTATTTCTTCTTGAGTGAATTCTTCACCAGCAAAAATATTTATCCATTAAAGCTTCATCAGTTTCAGCAATAGCTTCAAATAGTAGATTTCTAACTTCACTTACATCAACATCATCAGGAATAGGAGTGTCAACACATTCTTTTCCATCAAATACTCTTCCAACCATGTCAACAACATTTACAAAAACCTTTAAATTCATCTTTTTTTCACCTATAGGAATACAGAAAGGAGCAATTTTTCTTACCAAATTTTTTTCCTTTAGTTCAGTTAAAAAGTTTTGTGTAGTTAACATAACCTTTATCCATTTTATTTACAAAAAAATAATTCTAGGCAATTTTTCTTTCTTCAAGTAGCTTCCATGCTTTTTTTCAGTCCCAACTTCGACTCCAGCAGTGGCGTCTAAAAACTAAGACAGCAGAAGCAGATACTCTAAGAGATGATATAACTTCTCCAACAAAATCAAAATATCCTGGAGTGTCAAGGAAGTTAAGTTTAACATTATTATGTTCAACAGGAATCAAAGAAGTATTGATTGAAAAAATTCTACGAATTTCTTCTTTATCAAAGTCAGAAACAGTAGTTCCGTTTTCTACATCGCCTTTTCTTTTGATATAGTCCTTAACATATAGGATAGACTCTATTAATGTAGTCTTTCCAGAGCCTCTATGTCCCTAATAGAGAGATATTTCTAATATTATCAGTGGTAAAAACTTTCATATACATTGCCCCCTTTATTAAAAATATTTAATTTTTTTAAAAATTATTTATGGTTGTATTTTTAACTTTTTTTATATCAAATAGTCAATGTTTATTTTTTTATTAATTGGACTCTTAAAATCGGATTAAATACAAAATGAATTAAATTTTTAAAAATTTTATTAAATAGTGTAAGAACACTCGTGACTCTAGCACTCGTAGGGTGTCAGTCGTGGGAGGTTCAGAAATATAAAAATAAATTATAAAGTTATATTAAAAAAATCTTGACATTATATGAAAAAAATTTAATATTCTTATAATAACTAAACAGTCTAACAGAAAATAAAAACGAACTATACTATAATATTTTAAGGAGAGGATATGTATGAACAGATATGTTTTAAATGAAACAAGTTATTTTGGGGCTGGATGTAGAACTGAGCTTGCAACTGAGGTTAAGACAAAGGGGTATAAAAAAGCACTTTTAGTAAGTGACAGAGTTCTAGCTTCTTGTGGTGTTTTAGACAAAGTAAAGGAAGTTCTTAACAATGCTGGGATACCATATGATGAATTTTTAGAAATTAAACAAAATCCAACAATTAAAAATTGTCAAGATGGTTTAGAAGCTTTTAAGAAATCAGGGGCAGATTTTATAATAGCAGTAGGTGGAGGTTCAGTAATGGACACTTCAAAAGCTATTGGAATAGTATATAACAATCCAAGCTTTGCAGATATAAAATCACTTGAAGGAGTACCTAATACAACTAAGAGAAGTGTACCTATAATTGCACTTCCAACAACTTGTGGAACAGCAGCAGAAGTAACAATCAACTATGTTATAACAGTTGAAGAAGAAAATAGAAAGATAGTTTGTGTAGATCCAAAAGATATTCCTGTAGTAGCAATAGTAGATGCTGAATTAATGCAATCAATGCCAGCAAGAACTATAGCTTCAACTGGAATGGATGCTTTAACTCATGCTATTGAAGGATATATAACAAAGGGAGCACATATACTTTCAGATATGTATGAAATACAAGCTATAGAATTAATTGCTAAGCACTTAAGAGGGGCTGTAAAAGATAAAAATATTGTTGATATGGAAGGAATGAGTATAGGACAATATGTTGCTGGAATGGGATTTAGTAATGTTGGATTAGGAATAGTTCACTCTATGGCTCACCCTCTAGGAGGAGTTTATGATATAGCTCATGGAGTTGCTAATGCACTTCTATTACCAATAGTAATGGAATACAATATGCCAGTATGTATAGATAAATATGGAAATATTGCAAAGGCAATGGGAGTAGACATCACTAATATGTCTAAGGAAGAAGCTGCAAAAGCTGCAATAGATGCTGTTAGACAATTGGCAATAGATGTAAATATTCCACAAACATTAAGAGAATTAAACATACCACAAGAAGGTTTACCTAGATTAGCAAAAGATGCTTTAGCAGATGTTTGTACAGGTGGAAACCCAAGAGAAGTTACTTATGAAGATATCTTAAAATTATATGAAATAGCATATTAAAAATAAAGGGGCTGTTGCAAATTCATAAAAAAAGTAAAAAAATAGTTCGTTGCTGAATAGATTTTAGGAAGTTTTTCTTTGAGAGATTTAAGTAAACTTTTAGTTATATATAGCGATTACTTGCCAGCCTATAATGTTTCTAGAGCTCCACAAAGGCTCTCTCAACATTATAGGACGTCGCAGTAATCTTATAAAAAAACTATTAGTTATTTACTCAAAGAAAAAAATTTCTAATGTTTAATTAAAATGTAACTCACTTATTTTTTTACTTTAAGATTGAACTTTTAATTTTTGCAACAGCCCCATTTTTATATTTAATTCATTTTTTTAATAACTTGGTATTTATTATTTTTTTAGTATTATTTAACCTAATTTTTTTATGTGACTTTAACATTAATGAAATATTAAATTGATAAAAAAATAGTAATTATAAATGGAAAAAAATTTTTATTATATGTAGTATAATAAAAGAGATAAAAATACTATGTATTGATTTTAGTTGAAACTTAGAAATAAATAATAGAAAAAAATAAAGAAAAAGAGGTATTAATATGGAATTTACATTTGAAATTGAAAAAAATAACTTTTTCAGAAAAAAATATAAAAATAAGTAAAGAAATTAATTGTTTCTTACCTGTTCATCTAACACTTAATTCAAAAAGAAACTAATTTATTCAAAAAAAGATGGAACACATAATGAGCAATATTATAAATGGCAGTTATTCTATAGTATAGTTAATAGTGGATTGTTTTCAAAAAGATTATATTGGAACAGAAGTACAGTTTCCAAAAAGGAAATAAGAATTCTAAACCAATTAAATTAGATGGTGCAATTTTTTTGATGATAAAAAAATGGTTTGAACATTATCAGGCATTACATACAAAAAAAGGATGACAGTAAATGGGATGAATTGAATTGGTTGAAGGAACATTTAATATGTGCTATAGAAATAAAAAAAGGAGAATAGTAAGGATATAAAAAGGTGTTTTTTTACTAGCCAATTAAAAACCATATATGAATGAATCAACTAAAAAAATATTGTATTTGGAATTTTTATATGATGAAGAAAGAATGTACTTATTTAAACAAGAGGGAAAAAAAGTTTTATAGATTAAGTGATGAATTTAATTTTGAAAAATAAAGGAATAATTGAACCAACTTTTTGATATTCCAGATTCATATTTGAATCTACTATCTTTTGAAGAAATGATAACATATAATTTAAAGACTAATTCAATTTTAGATTATTCTAAAAAGGAGGATAAAAGAACTTAGTATTATATCTAAAGTTGACTCAAGAAAACTAAATGATTCTCTTTTATCAAATATTACATACAATGGATAAATGTGGGCTTGTTAATCAAAAAGGATATAATATCCTTATCCAATTGCTTGCACTAAAAAAATTTATGATGAAAAGAAATAATGATGGGGATTTAAAAATATTATATTAATCCTGATGAAATGAAATATACAAAAATTATCAGATGATTGTATTCAAAATTTTTTTAGAAAGGCTAGAAATATTAAGAAACACAGCTAAAAACAGCATATACTAAAAATATTAAATGAAAAATCATTTCAACTCTACAAATCTTAATCAAGTGAAAATAGCTATAGAGATTGTTAAACAATTTCAAAAATTATAGTTTTACAAATTCTAAAAAAATAATTTATATCAATTAGTTTTTTTATAAGTTTGCTTCTAAATTTAGTAAAGTTGATAATGCACAATTTATAACACCATTACAAATTATTGATTTTATTGTTGATATGATAAAACCTAAAAATTAATGAAAGTATAATAGATCCAACAGTTGGTATTGCTGATTTTCTATCAGTTTCTTTTGTAAAAATCAAATGGTCAACTGAAAGATAGTAATATTTATGGTATGGATATTGATGATGATATGGTAAAACTTGCAACTTTAAATATGTTATTAAATGGAGATGGAAATGCTACAATTGAAGCTCAAAGGGATGGTTTAGGTTCAATAAAATCAAAGTTTAGTGATGAAGGAAGTATTATTGAATTGATTCCTAAAAGTGAAAAAAATGAAAAATAATTATAATGGAAATTGGGATAAAAGGCTTGATGGAACATATTTAAAAAAATTTGATATAGTATTAACAAATCCTCCTTTTGGGGAAGCACGTTCTTGGACACCTTCTGAAAATGAAAAAGAAATAGCTGAATGTTATGAGCTATGGAATAGATACAAACAAACTAAAAATAGATTTAGGGATTATATTTTTTTAGAAAATGCTGTAAGAATATTGAAAGAAAAATGGAAGAATGGCAATTGTATTATCTAATTCTATAGCATCTATTGATGCACATAAAGAAGCTAGAAAATGGCTTTGTGAAAATATGAGAGTAGTTGCCATTATAGATTTACCACCAAATATTTTTTTGCTGAAACAGGAGTTTCACCAACAATTATTTTTTTGCATACAAACCTAAAAAAAGAAGAACTTGAAAGACTAGTAGAAAATAATTATGAAGTATTTTTCAAAAGAAATAAAAAAAGGGTTGGCTATGAGTTAAAGACAAAGCAAGGAGTTAAATATTTTGAAACTCAATATAAACTTAATGAAATAACTTTTGAGAAAGAAATTAATGATGATGGGACTCCAAAAACTTGATGAAGATTTTACAGAAACTACTATAGAGTTTAAAAAAATGGTGCAATAAACAAGAAGAAATGTTACGTAAATTATTTTTTTATAGGAGATAATATATATGAAAAAAATACTAATTACATTACTGTTCCTATTTTTTTACTACTTTAAAAAGAAATAAAAGAGAGGATATTCATTGTCTGCAACCCAATATAAAAAAATTTTTTTATATTAAAAAATAAGAATTTAAAAAAACAGTTGAAGATTTCTTAAATAGAAAATTAGAAAAAAAGTGATTTAGGTTCTGAAGTTGGAAGTGATAGCTATATTAGATATTCAGATTATAAATTTATAAAGACAAAGGCATTACAAAAAGGAATCATATTTAATAAATGAAGTTAAGGATGCAACTGAGTTTATAATTCCACAAAAAAATTTATACAAATGAACTTAAAAAGAAGGAGATTTATTAATTTCAAAAAGACAGTAATGTTGGAGAAATCATCATATTAGATAGAGATTATCCTAATAGCATGTTATGTGGGGGAATATACAGGTTACCTATTGATAAAAAAATAGATACTATCTTCTTGCTTTTTATAAAAAAAGTAATTTAGTTAGAGAACAATTAGATTTTTCTTATCCCACGTGGATCGACTATTAGACACGGAAAAAAACAAAAATTTTTGGAATGTAAAAATTCCTATTCCAAATATAAATAAAGATTTAACTATGAAATATGTTGAAATACTTATGAAAGCTATCATAAATAAAAGAAATCTCTATTAAATATAAGTATGAAAAAAAGCAATGGAGTATATAGAGAAAGAGTTATCAAAAAAATCAAAAAGAGTGCTCAGTTTGTATTTGAATTACCAACATTAAAAAGAACTTTTTGTTACTTGAACGTATGGATTCATCATTATATTCTAAAGAATTTAAACAAAAAAAGAATTTTTTTAATAAGAAATTATAAATATGGAGTTTCTACATTAAAAAGAGCTTAATTTTTTTCCATTAGTAGGGGGCAAAACTTACAGATTAGTAATATTGGAAAAATCTGTTCAAACAGGAATAAAAAAAGAAGGCTATTATAAATTAATTTTACCAAATTATATATCAAAAATATGGAACTATCAATAAAAACTGAATATTTAGGAAATTCATACGAATTAAAAAAACTTTAAATAGAGGAGATATTATATTTGGTGCTGAAGGAAATGAAAAAAAGGTCGTTCATATCTTATTATTAATCAAGAAGATAAAAACGATTACTAATATTCATGGCATTGTTCTTAATCATAATAATGAAAGTTTAGAAAAAAAGTATTAGTATAAAAATTGTTCTTGGATTATTATAGAATGAAAGGAATGATAGATGCTTATGCGGTTGGTGGAAATGGAGGAAGTTTGGCAATAAAGTATTGGGATTTCTTACAATTTCCTAATTTTTCCTATTAATGTAGAAAAAAATTATCAACTTTTTTTATTATAATAACATTAATTATGAACCAAAAAAATATAGAGATTTAGATGGATTTTTTTGCTTATGATAATGATTTTTAATGCAAAAAGCAGGAATATATGAAATAGATATTTCATTAAAAATATTTACAAAAATCTTTTATCAGAAACTATAGAAAAAAATTGCAAAAGATGAGGAAGTTATGATAGTTTTTTTAGAATGTACTAACTAAAAAAAGTATAAATTAAACTACCTAATAAGGATTTACTTCTATAAAAAAAGCCAGAGTAAATCCTTATTAGGGTTTATCCATTTATTCCACTCATAAGAATTTCGTTATCTTCATCTAATTCAATATTGACAAGATGTCCAAAAAAAGATAGTCAGGTTCACAATCTAAATCAAAATTACAACTTATATCATCTTCATTTTCTATAAAAAAATTAATGTATGCAATATATAATGAATTAGAAAAATTCATCTTCTGTAAGAGGAGCAGAAAATTCTAAATCATCAATTTTAGCTTTTTTTCTTTTTTTTGATAGTTGTTTTTCTATCTCATCATTTAAACCATAGAACACTCCTTCATCTTCAATAAAAAGTTTTACATATTAATTTCTTATTCTTCTCTATCCAATCTAATTTTTTTCTTCAATTAGTTTTTAATGTATCTTCAGAAAAGTCAATATCATTTTTCATCATCAAATTCTATTATAATATCAACATCATTTCTATTCCAAAGACTAATACTCCCATTTATTTCAACCTCGTCTTCAATTTTAGTTTTAGAAAGATATTTGCTATTTTTAAAAATATTTTTTTACTTCTTTTAAATTCATAATAGACCTCCTTAAAAAAATTAAACTTATATTATATAAATATTATATAAAAAAAGTATAACAAAAAAATAAAAAAATGTAAAAGTAAAAGAAATTAAGGTTGACAATAAAAAGATAAAAAAAGTTTATAATATCTAAGTTATAATTATAAAGAAAAAAATTAGATTAAATAAGAAAGGAGGGTAAAATGCCTACTCTAAGTCAATTAGTAAAAAAAGGAAGACAAACATTAACTGAAAAGAAAAAAATCTCCAGCTTTACAAGGAAACCCACAAAGAAGAGGAGTTTGTATCAGAGTGTACACTACTACACCTAAGAAACCAAACTCAGCTTTTAAGAAAAAGTTGCCAGAGTAAAAATTAACAAATGGAATTGAAGTTACATGTTATATTCCTGGTGAAGGACACAACTTACAAGAACACTCAATCGTTCTAGTAAGAGGAGGAAGAACAAAAGGATTTACCAGGGGTTAGATATAAAAATCATTAGAGGTGCTTTAGATACTGCTGGTGTTGCAAAGAGAAAACAAGGAAGATCTAAGTACGGAGCGAAAAACGCATAATAAACGAATAAAGGAGGTGTAAATTTAATGTCAAGAAGAAGAGCTGCGGTAAAAAGAGATGTTTTACCTGATTCAAGATACTCTGATAAAGTTGTAACTAAAGTAATCAACTCAATAATGCTAGATGGAAAAAAATCAATAGCTGAAGGAATATTCTACTCAGCAATGGATTTAATAAAAGAAAAAACTGGACAAGAAGGATATGATGTTTTCAAACAAGCTTTAGAAAATATTAAACCTCAAATAGAAGTTAGATCTAGAAGAATTGGAGGAGCTACATACCAAGTTCCAGTTGAAGTAAAAGCTGATAGACAACAAACACTTGCTATAAGATGGTTAACTACTTATACAAGAGCAAGAAAAAGAATATGGAATGATAGAAAAACTTGCAGCAGAATTAATTGCAGCAGCAAATAATGAAGGTGCAACTATTAAGAAAAAAGAAGATACTTATAAGATGGCAGAAGCTAACAGAGCATTCGCACACTATAGAGTATAATAATATAAATGTTTTCGTTTTAAATCGAGGAGGATAAATTTAATGGCTAGGAAAGTATCATTAGATATGACTAGAAACGTTGGAATAATGGCCCATATCGATGCAGGGAAAACAACAACAACAGAAAGAATATTATTTTTATACTGGAGTTGAAAGAAAACTAGGAGAAGTTCACGAAGGTCAAGCTACAATGGACTGGATGGAACAAGAGCAAGAAAGAGGAATTACAATTACTTCTGCTGCTACTACATGTTTCTGGAAAGGACACAGAATAAATATAATAGACACACCAGGTCACGTGGACTTTACTGTTGAAGTTGAAAGGTCTCTAAGAGTACTAGATGGGGCTGTTGCAGTGTTCTCAGCTGTTGATGGTGTACAACCACAATCGGAAACAGTATGGAGACAAGCTGATAAATATAAAGTACCAAGATTAGCTTTCTTTAATAAAATGGATAGAATTGGTGCAAACTTTGATATGTGTGTATCAGATATTAAAGAAAAAAATTAGGTTCAAATCCAGTACCTATACAAATTCCTATAGGTGCAGAAGACCAATTTGAAGGAGTAGTAGACCTAATAGAAATGAAAAGAAGTTGTTTGGCCAGTAGATTCAGACAATGGACAACATTTTTGATGTAAAAAGATATTAGAGCAGAATTACAAGAAAAAAAGCTGAAGAAGCAAGACAATATATGCTTGAATCTATAGTTGAAACTGATGATGCACTAATGGAAAAAAATTCTTTGGTGGAGAAGAAATAACTAAAGAAGAAATCTTAAAAAGGGTTAAGAAAAAGCTACTATAGACAATACAATAGTTCCAGTTGTTTGTGGAACAGCGTTCAAAAAAATAAAAGGTATCCAAGCTTTATTAGATGCTATAGTAAACTTCATGCCAGCTCCAACAGACGTTGCGATGGTTGAAGGAAGAGACCCTAAAGATCCTGAAAAAAATTAATAGACAGAGAAATGTCAGACGAGGCACCTTTCGCATCTCTAGCTTTCAAAGTTATGACAGACCCATTTGTAGGAAGATTAACATTCTTCAGAGTATATTCTGGTATAGTTGAAAAAAAGGAGCTACTGTTCTTAACTCAACAAAAGGAAAGAAAGAAAGAATGGGAAGAATACTTCAAATGCATGCTAACAAAAGAGAAGAAATTGAACAAGTATACTGTGGAGATATAGCTGCTGCAGTTGGATTGAAAGATACAACTACAGGAGATACTCTTTGTGCTGAAGATGCACCAATAGTTCTTGAACAAATGGAATTCCCAGAACCAGTTATTTCAGTTGCGGTTGAACCAAAAAAACTAAAAAAATGACCAAGAAAAAAATGGGAATTGCACTATCAAAACTTGCAGAAGAAGACCCTACTTTTAGAGTTAGAACAGATGAAGAAACAGGTCAAACAATTATCTCAGGAATGGGAGAATTACACCTTGAAATCATCGTAGACAGAATGAAGAGAGAATTTAAAGTAGAATCTAATGTAGGTAAACCACAAGTTGCTTACAGAGAAACTATAACTCAATCTTACGATCAAGAAGTTAAGTATGCAAAACAATCTGGAGGTAGAGGACAATATGGACACGTTAAAATTATCCTTGAACCAAATCCAGGTAAAGAATTTGAATTTGTAAACAAAATAACAGGAGGGGTAATTCCTAGAGAATATATACCTGCTGTTGAAAAAAGGATGCAGAGAAGCTCTTGAATCAGGAGTTATCGCTGGATATCCTTTAGTTGATGTAAAAAGTAACTCTATATGATGGATCATATCACGAAGTTGACTCATCAGAAATGGCATTCAAAAATAGCTGGATCAATGGCACTTAAACAAGCTGCTACAAAAGCTAAACCAGTGATATTAGAACCAGTATTCAAAGTAGAAGTAACTACTCCAGAAGAATACATGGGAGATATCATTGGAGACTTAAACTCAAGAAGAGGAATGGTATCTGGAATGATCGATAGAAATGGTGCTAAGATAATAACTGCTAAAAGTACCTCTATCAGAAATGTTTGGATACGCAACTGACTTAAGATCTAAATCTCAAGGAAGAGCAACTTACTCTTGGGAATTTTTCTGAATATCTTCAAGTACCTGCTTCAATCCAAAAAGCAAATACAAGAAGAAAGAGGAAAAATAATTTACTTTTTTTATACAAAAAAATAGTGTATAATAAGAATGTAAAAAAATTTATGAAAATAATATAAAAAAATTAATTTAGGAGGAAAAAAATGGCTAAAGAAAAAAATTCGAGAGAAGTAAACCACACGTAAACATTGGAACTATCGGGCACGTTGACCATGGAAAAACTACTACAACTGCTGCTATATCTAAAGTATTATCTGACAAAGGATGGGCTAAAAAAAGTAGATTTTGATCAAATCGATGCTGCTCCTGAAGAAAAAAAGAAAGAGGAATCACTATCAACACTGCTCACATTGAATATGAAACAGCAAATAGACACTATGCTCACGTTGACTGTCCAGGACATGCTGACTATGTTAAAAAAATATGATAACTGGTGCTGCACAAATGGACGGAGCTATACTTGTTGTATCAGCTGCTGATGGTCCTATGCCTCAAACAAGAGAACACATCTTACTTTCTAGACAAGTTGGAGTTCCATACATCGTTGTTTATTTAAACAAATCAGATATGGTTGATGATGAAGAATTACTAGAATTAGTTGAAATGGAAGTTAGAGAATTATTAACTGAATATGGATTCCCAGGAGATGACATTCCTGTAATCAGAGGATCATCTCTAGGAGCTTTAAATGGAGAACAAAAATGGGTTGACCAAATATTAGCACTTATGGATGCTGTAGATAACTACATCCCTACTCCAGAAAGAGCTGTAGATCAACCATTCTTGATGCCAATAGAAGACGTTTTCACTATCACAGGAAGAGGAACAGTTGTTACTGGAAGAGTTGAAAGAGGAATCATCAAAGTTGGAGAAGAAATAGAAATAGTTGGAATCAAACCTACAACTAAAACAACTTGTACAGGAGTAGAAATGTTTAGAAAAACTTCTTGATCGAGGTCAAAGCAGGAGATAACATTGGAGTTCTATTAAGAGGAACTAAGAAAGAAGAAGTTGAAAGAGGACAAGTTCTTGCTAAACCAGGAAGTATTCACCCTCATACAAACTTCAAAGGAGAAGTTTACGTATTAACTAAAGATGAAGGAGGAAGACATACTCCATTCTTCTCAGGATACAGACCTCAATTCTACTTCAGAACTACTGACATCACTGGTGCAGTAACTCTACCTGAAGGAGTAGAAATGGTAATGCCAGGAGATAACATCACTATGACTGTAGAATTAATCCACCCAATCGCTATGGAACAAGGATTAAGATTCGCTATCAGAGAAGGTGGAAGAACTGTTGCTTCTGGAGTTGTTTCTGAAATAACTAAATAATAAAAAAATTAATAAATAATTTTAATACCCTTGATTTTTTTCAAGGGTATTTTTTTATAAAAAAATTAAAAATATTAAAGTATCAATTATATAAAAAAATTATATATCTATAAATTATAAGTATTGCTAAATTTATGAAAAAAATGGTATTATCTAGTAACAATTTAAAAAAATGTTAGGAGGTAAATTATGAATTTTTTGAAACTATTGAAGGGATTTTTAAATATCAATTTAAATTCCACGATGACACTAGCACTTGCTGCTATATTATTAATTATGGGGTATTCAATTAACAAAAGAGTCAGTATATTGAATAAATATTGTATTCCTGCACCAGTTGTAGGTGGATTTATTTTTTTATGTTTTTTTGACTTGGATTGGACATGTTACAGGCTCATTCAAATTTAATTTTGAAAATATCTTTCAATCAACTTTTTATGCTTGCATTCTTTACAACAGTTGGATTAGGAGCAAGTTTTTGCTCTATTAAAAAAAGGTGGAAAAACTTTTAATAATTTACTGGCTAACTTGTGGAATAATATCGATTTGTCAAAATATAATAGGGATAACTATTACTAAGATAACAGGTTTAGAAGCACCTTATGCACTACTTTCAAGTGCTATATCTATGGTTGGAGGACATGGTGCAGCACTAGCTTATGGTGGAACTTTTTGCAAAAAAATGGGTTATGAAAAATGCACCATTAGTTGGAGCAGCAACTGCTACATTTGGACTTATAACAGCTGTTCTAATAGGAGGACCTCTTGGTAGAAGACTGATAGAAAAAAATAATTTAAGACCTGATGACAGTGAAAATTTTTGACCAATCTGTAACAGAAATTAATACAGATAAAGGAGAAAAAAATTATCAGATTTAGATGTAATAAAAAAATGTTGTTGTTATTTTTAGTTTGTATGGCTATAGGTAGTTATATTTCAACATTAATAGGAAAAACTTATAAATATGGATTTTCCTTCTTATGTCGGAGCAATGTTTATGGCAGTTATTGTAAGAAATATAAATGAAAAAAACTCATACATATAATTTTTAATTTCTCATTGGTTGATGGTATAGGAAATGTTATGCTTAATCTTTACTTAGCACTTGCACTTATGACTTTAAAACTTTGGGAACTTTCAGGACTAATAGGTGGAGTTCTTTTTAGTAGTTGGTTGTCAAGTACTATTTATGATATTAGTAGCATACTTTATTGTATTTAGAATACTTGGTTCTAACTATGATGCTGCAGTTATGTGTTCAGGATTATGTGGACATGGACTTGGAGCAACACCTTCTGCAATAGTTAATATGACAGCAATAAATGAAAAAAATATGGAATGTCAAGAAAAGCTATGATGATAGTACCAATAGTTGGAGCATTCTTGGTAGATATAATTTATCAGCCAGCGACAGTTTGGTTTATAAAAAAACTTTTGTTGAAAATTATGTAGGATAGATAAAAAAATTTAATATAGTTTATTAAAGAGGATTAACTTCTAAAAAAATAGGAGTTAGTCCTTTTTATTTTCAATTTCTTATAACTCTTTAAAAAAAGTATTTAAAAATGTTGACAAAATCTGATATTAAAGTTATAATAAGGCAATATACAAACAACTTTTTAGGGGGACAAAAAAATGGGAAATAATAGTTTACATAACACAGAGAAAAAAATTTTACGCTCTATAGCTAAAAAGATATGAAAATGTAAAAATATTCAGTTGGACTTGCAGTTCTTTTTCTTAATGAAGGGAACAAGTGCTTTTTCTAATGCTAATGTAATACAAGATGTTGAGAAACAAAAAGGATATTTTAACAGATATCAAAAAAAGAAAAAAACTGAAATAAAAAGAGACAAAGAAAAAAAGTTACAAAGCACAAAAAAACTAAAAAGCCTCTTGGGTAAATATGCAATTTGTTGCTAATGATATGTATAGCAATTTTTTTGCTACACCAAAAAAACTAAAGTTGAAAAAAACTTCAGTTGTGAAAAGTGAAAAAAACTGTTCTTGTAGCTAGCTCTGATAACAGTACTACTCTACCTATGTTTGCTAAACTTATGACAGATATAGAGGCTACATATACAAATACTCCTACAATGGAAGAAATAAAAAGTTAGTAAAGAAAATCTAAGAGATTCTGTAGGAAATTTACAAAAGTAAAATTGATGTAGCAAAAAAAGAGAATGAAAAAGGAAATAAATGGTTTAAGATTAGAATTAATTCAACTTATGGAACAAGGAAATCAAGTAGTTAAATCACCTTGGTCATCTTGGCAATTTGGAGCAAACTACTTTTTATGATAATTGGGGTTCTTCATACAAAGGAAAAGGAGATAAGAAAGAAAAAAATATCCATTTGAAGGTATATACACAAGAAGTAATGATTTATTTTTAAGAAATATATCTCCACTTGATAATGTGGATAGAGATATATAAAAAAATATACAGAATCTATAAAAAGATAATGCAGTTAACTCAGCTTTGAATTCAACTTTAAATGCAAGAGGAAGAAGTACAAGATATGGATTGGCTAGCAATAGCGGTGCTCAAGAGCCAGTTGTTACAATAGAAATTAATGCTGGAATTAAGCCAAAGAGTATACAAAAAAATCCAATAACTCTAAATTTTACAGCACCAAATGCTCCAAACATACCTACACCAAGTATTAGTCAGGTTATGCCACCAAGCTTGAGTTTACCAGAGCCAAAAAGCTCCTAGTAAAGAAATAAGCATAGTAAAAACCAAATGCAAATCCTTTTACTGGCTTTTTCTTTAACTCTAATCATAGTTCAATAGGAGTAGGAGATACTAATATGGTACTTTATTCAGGGGTAAATCCAGATGATATAAAGGCTGGAAAAGTAGGAGAACAAGTAAGACCTGCTTTAAAAACAGGAGCTTTAAATACAACTTTAGGAGATATTACTAATATTAATCAACGTCCTACAAATATCTTGTATAGAATGGCTCCAAGCTTAAATAATCTAACTTTTCATATAAGAGGATATTTTGGAGATGGATCAGATGGATATGTAGATGCAGGTAGTGGAGCTACTGGAGGGTCTGATACAGTAGGAGGACCAACTTTAGGAACAATAGGGGTACATACATTATTAAATGGAACTGTTAGCAATGTAACTGCCAACCTATACGGAAGAGCAGGTTTCTTAACATCAGAAACTTGGAGACATGGAAAAGTTACTATGCATAATACAAATGTAAATGTATATGGAAAAAGACAATGCTGTTTACTATATAATGCCAGCAGCTTTTTAAAAACTATTTCTAAGTATACAGATAGTAACTATCACCTTGGAGCTATACAAGGGGAAACAAATGTAAAGATGTATGGAACAGGAAATACTGTGTATCTATCATCAGGAATTTCAGCAGCAAGATTGATTAAAAATACAGGAAAAATTGAATTAGAAGGAGCTTCAAATATAGTTTATTCAAGTTTTTTTCTTATGCTCCAACTTGGGAAGTAGGAGTTTATGGTGGAAAAAGCAGGAAAGATGAACTCATTAATTCAATTTAATCAAAAATGTAGAGCTTTATGGAGATGAAAACGTAGGTCTATTTTTTGGAAGTAAAATCGGAGGAAGTCCAAAATCTTGGGAAACAACTGACAGAGATGCTGAATCAAATGCAGGTTATTTAAGAAAAGCTTCATATATAGGAATATATCAAGGTGAGATAGATGTAAAAAGCTAGAGTAGGAGGACAATTAGCAATAGATCCAACTGCTACAACTCAAACAGCTAGTGGACAATTAGTTGAAGATTTAACTAACCCAACAGCACCTAAATATAAAGGCTATACAGATAAAACAGTTGATGGTGGAGTAGGACTATATGTAACATCTGGACAAAGAAAAGGGATAGATGTACTTAAAGATATGGGAGTTCCAGTTTCAGTTACTCCAACTTTAGATGACTTAAAACTTGATCCTATTCACAACTTAGAAGTTGGAAAAATGGATATCAGTTTTGGAAAATACTCTAAAAATGGTTTCATGATGATAGCAAAAGATGGAAGTGTCATAGATGTTGGTAAGACTACTCATCAATATTATGTAACTAATCTTAGTACATCAATTACAGATGGTGTCAATGGAGCTACAACAACAGAAGCTGATGCTTCAACAGGAACAACAATAGCCTATGCTGAAGGAACATGGGATCAAAGTAAACATCAGCTAGGTACTAAACAAGCTGATCTAAATCAAAATAATACAGATGCAGCAGCTGTAAATGCTGGAGCTGCAAGAAAGGCATTGACAGATACAACAGCTTCTACAGCAGCTAAACTACAAGGTCTAGGATCTGAAATAAATGTTTATCCAAATGTTGTATTAGCTTCAAAAGAAGGTATAGCATATATGGGAGATAACCAAGGTATAGTTAATGCTAAGGGAACAACAGAGGCTAGTTAACTATGGAGCAATAATTGCTTATGCTAAAAAAATAAAGGAAAAGTAAATGTAGATGGTACAGTTATAGCGATAGATAAAAAAATACAACTTTAGAAGATAATAAATATAAAAAAATATAGCAGCTTTTGCTGAATCTGGAGGACAAAGCAGATATCAAAGGAAAAGTGACTATCAATGGAATAGGAGCTTTTTGCTAAAGGTGCAAACTCAAAAAGCACAATTATTGAGTGGAATAGATGTCATAAATGCTGGAGTTGTTGGAGGAATGGTTGCAACAGACAATGGATATGCTAGATTAGATGGTGGAACTATCAATGTTACAAAAGATAATTCTAGACTTTTCTATGCAGATGCAACTGGAAAAAAATTGATTTTACAAAAAGCTACAACTATTAATATGTCAAAAGGAATTATTTTACCACAAGAAGAAAAACAATACTGCTTTTCTATAGTAGTAAAGCTACAACAGAAGCCGGAGCAGTTCCTACAAAAATATAATGGTATGAGAAATGTAACTATAAATCTTCTTTCAGATGATGTAGTTTTAAAAAAACAGTAAATAACCATCCACTTGAAACTTGGACAGGAAGTACAAACTTTGAAAGTGGAATTCAAAGTGTAATGAAATATGCAGCTTTAAATAAAAAAATGGTCATACATATAAAGTGTACTATACTAATGGAGCATTTAAAAGTTGCTACAAATGTAAACCTTGATAGTACATCTGATGTATTTAATAGCATCATTATGGCAAATGAAAAAAAGTAACTATTGACAATGGAGTTTCTATTACATCTAATACAGGAAAAGGATTAGTTCAAGGATCTTTAGCAAAATACAGTTGATAATAGTAAAACTGCATATATCAATAATGGAACTGTAAATATAACAGGAGCAAACTCAAGCAGTATTGCACTTAGAGTTAATCATGGAACTATTGAAAAATAATAGTTTAGTTAAAAATAAATGATGGAATAGGTCTATATGGAAGTAATGGAAGTAAAACTTCATAATAAATCAAATGGAACTATTCAAATAAGTTCAGCTTCTAATTATGGAGTAGGTATGGCTGGTTTCCTTTCAGGAACTACTCCACAAAAACTATGGTACAGATAAATTAATCTCTGCTTTTAATAGCTGGAGGTACTGCAAAATAAACTAGCTCCAACTATAAAGACTATTGATATTACAAATGAAGGAAATATAGATATAACAGGAAAAAGCTATAGGAATCTATGCTGATAACACAAGTACAATAGCAGGTTTTTGATAATCGTGTTACAAAAAGAAAATGCTGTTGTAAATAATAAAAGCTTCTTTAAATCTTGGAGATGGAAGTATAGGAATACTTACTAAGAAAGCAACTCTTAATCTAACAGGGACAGGAACAAATGATATTTCTGTTGGTAAAAAAATGGTATAGGAGTATATGTAAAAAGATTCGAGTGTAAATTTTTTTAACAAACTATGGTTTCCAAATAAAAAGATAAAGGTGTAGGAATCTATGCTGAAAAATTCAGATACATCAACTGGAACTATGAATGTAAAATACACAGGAGCTACAACAGAAGCAGGGAACAGGAGCATATTTTAAAGGAACAGGTTCTAATTCTCTAACTAATAAATTAGATATAAATGTAGACAATGTTTCTAATACTACAAAAAGGCATGATAGGAATTTATGCAAAAGATGCTAATTTTACTAATGAAGGAAAAAAATCAAAGTAACAAATACTAATACCTTAGGTTTTGGAATAATAGCTTCTACAGCAGATGTAACTAATAAAGGTGAAATTACTTTAGAGGATTCTTTAAATCCAAGTAAACCAAATATTGGAATGTATACAGTAGGTTCAGCTCCTTTAAGAAATTTAGGAAAAGTTACTGTTGGTAAAAAAATGGAATAGGAATCTATGGAAAGAATTTCTCTAATGGAGACAGTATAAGTCAACCAAATAGTACAATAGAAGTTGGAGAAAATGGAATAGGAGTTTATACAGAAGGTGGAAATGGTTATCTTGAATCAGGAAATATAAAAAAACTGGAAAAAGATGGAGTTGGAGTATATGTTGCTGGAAATGCAGGAACTATAACAGCAGATAATACATTTAATATGACTCTTGGTGATGGTTCAAGTGGAAATAATAAAAGGCTCTTTTGGGTTTGTTAATGTAGGTTCAAATAATAAAATTTACAGTGATATATCAAATGTTACTTTACAAAATAACTCAGTATATATTTATTCTACAGATACAAGTGGAACTTTAGCTAATCCACAAATTATAAATAATACTAATATTACTGCTACAGGAAAGAATAACTATGGACTGTACTCAGCAGGTTATGTCGTTAATAATGGAAATATGAACCTAGCAGCAGGAACAGGAAATGTTGGAGTATATAGTATTAAAGCTGGAACTATTGAAAATAGAAATGCTACAATAACAGTAGGAGGTTCTGTTCCAGGTGAAGATGAATATGGAATAGGAATGGCAGCAGGATATACTTGGACAAAGAAAGACTTACTAAAACCTGTATCTCAAAGACCACAACAAACTACAGGTAACATAATTAATAGAGGAACTATTAATGTAAATGGTCAATATAGTATGGGTATGTATGGTAGTGGAAATGGAACTACTGTTAATAACTATGGAACTATTAATTTAAATTCTGATAATACAACAGGAATGTACTTGACAGACAATGCAGTAGGTACAAACTATGGAACAATAACAAATACTTCAGGAGTAAAAAATGTAACAGCTGTTGTTGTAAAAAATGGAGCTAGATTTGTAAATGATACATCAGGAGTGGTAAGATTAAATGCAGCCAATGCAATAGGTATTTTGGCAACTAAAGATGAAGGAAAACCTTTAGGAACATATATTATAAACTATGGAACTTTCCAAATTCTTGGAAGTAACTCAGAAAGAGTAAAAACTCAAAATGGACCAAAGGCATTAAATAAGAGTATAGGAATAGGTAAGGATAAGATTTCTATAGAGGTACCAGCAGGAGCAACAGAAGGAACAATAAAAGTTGCTGGAGAAATACAAACTCCAACAGTAGTAGATACAAAGAAAGTAGAATTAGAAGAAACACAAGTATCTACGGTAGGAATGTATATAAATACATCTGGAACTAAATTTACAAAACCTATAACAGGTTTGAGTGCATTGAGTCAATTAAAGAAAGCTGATTTAATTATAGGGGCTGAAGCTGCACAAAGTACAACATCTAAGTATATTCAAGTTGGGAAAAAAATATTTTAAAAGCCATATAATGATAGCATATTAAATAATCCACAAATAGAAAAAAATGGAATATTTATTCAGGTTCATTGACTTGGATGGCAAATATAGCACAAAACCAAACAAATGGTACTATACAAAAATGCTTACTTAGCTAAGATGCCATATACTAATTGGGCTGGAAATGAAGCATCACCAGTTGATAAGAAAGATACATATAATTTCTTAGATGGATTAGAACAGAGATATGGAGTTGAAAAAATTAGGAACTAGAGAAAAATAAATTATTCCAAAAATTAAACTCTATTGGAAACAATGAAGAAATTTTTATTCTATCAAGCAACAGATGAAATGATGGGACACCAATATGCTAATATTCAACAAAGAGTAGAAGCAACTGGTAATATCTTAGATAAAGAATTTAAGTACTTAAGAAAGTGAATGGTCTAACGTATCTAAAGACTCTAATAAGATTAAAAACCTTTTGGTGCTAGAGGAGAATATAATACTAATACTGCAGGAGTAATTGACTATACAAATAATGCTTATGGAGTAGCCTATGTACATGAAGATGAAACTGTAAAACTTGGAGAAGCAACAGGTTGGTATGCAGGTATAGTTCACAATACATTTAAGTTTAAAGATATTGGAAACTCAAAAGAAGAACAATTACAAGGAAAAATTAGGAATCTTTAAATCAGTACCATTTGATCATAACAATGGCTTAAATTGGACAATATCTGGAGATATCTTTGCCGGATACAATAAGATGAATAGAAAATTCTTAGTAGTTGATGAAGTATTCAATGCAAAAGGGAAAAATATCATACTTATGGAGTAGGATTAAAGAATCAACTTAGTAGTGAATTTAGATTAAGTGAATCATTCTCAATAAAAACCTTATGTGGCTATAGGTTTAGAATATGGAAGAGTATCTAAAGTAAAGAGAAAAAAATCAGGAGAAATTAAATTAGAAGTTAAATCAAATGATTATTTCTCAATAAGACCAGAAATTGGAGCCGAGTTAGGATTTAAACATCACTTCGATAGAAAAAAACTGTAAGAGTAGGAGTATCAGTAGCTTATGAAAATGAACTAGGTAAGGTAGCTAATGGTAAAAACAAGGCTAGAGTAGCTGGAACAGATGCTGATTGGTTCAATATCAGAGGTGAAAAAAAGAGGATAGAAGAGGAAATATTAAATCTGACCTTAATATTGGAGTAGATAATCAAAGAGTAGGAGTAACAGCAAATATAGGTTATGATACTAAAGGACATAATGTAAGAGCAGGAGTAGGCTTAAGAGTAATATTCTAATAACTATAATTTATTAAAAAAAGGAGATTGATTTTTTTCAATCTTCTTTTTATTTATTTAAAAAAATAGATAAAAAAATTTTTTTATCTATAAAAGAACAATTTTTTTATAAAAAAATTCTTTTTACCAAATAATTGTTTTTTTCAGTGAAAAGTATTAATATTATTGACAAAAATTACATATGGAAGTTATAATTATAATGGATAAAAAAATAACAATTATTATATAAAAAAATTATATAGAAGATGAAAAAGAAAAATTGAACTTTAAATTTTTTTAGGGGAATCAAAAATGAACAGTAATAATTTAGACACTATGGAAAAAAACTTACGATCAATTGCAAAAAGATATGAGAAATGTTAAGTACTCAATTGGACTTGCAGTACTTTTTTTAATGAAAGGTACAAGTGCATTTTTCAGATGATGGCAAAATACAAGAAATAGAGAAACAAAAAGATATTTTAACAGATGTCAAAAAAAGAAAAAAGTCTGAAATTAAAGAGAAAAAAAGTCAGTAAAACAGGCAAACCAAAAAGATAAAAAGCATCTTGGGCAAATATGCAATTTGGTGCTAATGATATGTATAGCAATTATTTTTTTGCACCTAAAGGTCAAAGTAGATAAGGCTTCTCTTGTAAAAAGTGAGAAAACGATTTTTAGTAGCTAGTGCAGATAATACTAGCACTTTACCTATGTTTGCGAAATTGTTAACAGATATAGAAGAAACTACAGAAACTAGAACACAAGTACCTACAACAGCAGAAATAAGAGCAAGCAAAGATAATTTAAGAAACTCAGTCGGAAATTTACAAAAATAAAAATTAACATAGCAAGACAAGAAAATAACAAAGAAATAGAAGGTTTAAAATTAGAATTAACTCAACTTATGGAACAAGGAGATCAAGTAGTAAAGTCACCATGGTCATCTTGGCAATTCGGTGCTAACTATATGTATGAGAAATGGAATGGAGCATATAAAGGAAGAGGAGATAAAAAAGAAAAAAATATGCTTTTTGAAGGAATATTTACTAGAAGTAATGACTTATTTTTTTAAGAAATATATCTCCACTTGATAATAAAGATAGAGATATATATGAGAAATATACAAAGTCTGTAAAAGATAATGTGATCAACTCGGCATTAACATCTACTCTATTACAAAGAGGAAAAAGTATAAGTTACGGATTAGTAACTAATACAAATACTCAAGAACCACTAGTTTCAATAGAAATTAATGCGGCAGTTAAGCCTAAGACTATACAAAAGACTCCACTTGCATTGAGCATACCTGGAATAAATGCACCTAATGTGCCTATACCAACTATCAATCCAAGTGCACCAATAAACTTGGAATTACCACGTCCTAATACACCTAGTAAAGTGGTTGTTATTGCAAAACCTAATGCAGAACCATTTACAGGATATTATTTTGATGCAACATGGAACCATAGAGAGTTAAGAAACAATATTTCTATTTATTCAGGAATAGATCCTGCTTCTTTAATAGGAAATATAGATAATAGAAATCCTACTCCTGCAGCAATGACAGGTTCGTATAATGGTAGACAACTTGAAGGAACACGTATAGTAGAGGGAAAATAATAGATATACTAATGCTTACTATATAAATAGTCAAACTAATGCAGATAAAACTTGAAAAATAATACTTTTTATTTAAGAGGGCATTACTCTACAGATACTTATAATGATAGCAATACTAGAGCACATTTAGGGAATATCTAATAATGGGCAAAGAGTATATAATGATGGGCATGGAAATGGTATTCCAGATGAAGGTGTTGTTGGTGTTCATGCATTAAATAATTTAAAATTTAAAAATTTAGTATTTAATCTATATGGAAGAGCAGGGGCAATGACCAATGAAACATGGAGACATGGAATACTAGATTTAGATAATGTAACTGTAAATATGTATAATAGTGATAATATGGGATTCTATAATATGCCAGTTGCTAGATACACATATAAGTATTGGATTATAGGAGATGATGGAGTTAGAAGAGAATGGCGTGTTTTAGCTGGAGGATTTTCTGGAAAAGCTAATGTAAATATGTATGGAAGAAATAACTCTGTTTATCTGACTACAGGAATGTCATATATGAAACATTGGCAAAATGAAGGTTTGATACAATCGGATGGAGCTTCAAATATAGTATATTCAAGTTTTTCTTATGCTCCAACTTTATCAAAACTTATAAGTCCAACAGACCCAGGATATCTTCATAATACAAATATGATAAAATTATCAAATATTAAACTATATGGGGACGAAAATATAGGTATGTATTTTGGTAGTAGAATCAAAGGAAATGCTGCTAAAGTACATATGGAAGGTGCCAATGAACTAGAAAGTGTATATGGATATAACAATAAGGCAGCTCATATAGGACTGTACCAAGGTGAAATAGATTTTTCTGCAAAAATTGGAGAAAAATTAACAATAAATAATCAAGCTCAACAAACAGCTGAAGGAAATTTAAATAATACAGGCTATACTGATAAAACAGTTGATGGAGCTGTAGGAATTTTCTCAGAAAGTGGTCAAAGAGTTGGAATAGTTGCAAGAGGAGATGTAATGGAGGGAGTCCCACCAACTGTAGCTGAAATAAATGCTCATAGTACTGATCCTGCTTGGGATAGATGGTTTTTGTATAAATGGAATAATACAACACAAAGATTGGAAGTAGATAAGAATAATATTGGACCAGGATATGGTTTCCCAATGGGTAATGATTTTTTTCAAAAAGATCCTATACATAATCTAGAAGTTGCTAAATTAGATATTAGATTTGGGAAATATTCTAAAAATGGAATTATGGTTTTGGCAAAACAAGGGACAGTAATTGATGTAGGAAAGAATACTTCTAACTACCATATTACTGGAGTAAGTTCAGATATTACTGATGGTATCAATGGTGCAAATACTCTTGAAGCAGATGCTTCAACTGGAACTATAGTAGCCTATGCAGAAGGAACTTGGGATCAATTAAAACATAGATATGGAAGTGAAGATGCAAGAATAGCTCAAAATGATGCAGATGCAGTGGCTATAAATAATGGTGCAGCTAGAAAAGCCTTGACAGACACAAAAGCTACAACAGCTGCTAAACTACAAGGTTTAGGTTCTGAAATAAATATCAATCCTAATGTAGTGCTAGCTTCAAAAGAAGGTATAGCATATATGGGGGATAATCAAGGTATAGTTAATGCAATGGGAACAACAGAAGCAGTTAATTATGGTTCAATAATTGCCTATGCTAAAAAAATAAGGGACAAGTTACTGTAAATGGTGCAGTAAAAGCTGAAGATAAAAATACAGTTTCTGAAGCTAATAAATTTAAGAATATAGGGGCTTTTGCAGAAGCAGGTGGAAAGGCTGAACTAAAAGGAGCAGTTACTATCAATGGAATAGGAGCCTTTGCTAAAGGAACAGGTTCAGAAGCAATATTATCTTCAACAAATAATAATATAGTAATAAATGCTGGAACTGTAGGAGGAATAGTTGCAACAGATAATGGATATGCTAAATTAAATGGTGGAACTATCAATGTAACCAAAGATAATTCTAGACTTTTCTATGCAGATGCAACAGGAAAAATTGACTTTACAAGAACTACAAATATAAATGTTTCAAAAGGAATAATTCTTCCACAAGAAGAAAGTAATCCAGCTTTCTATAACAGTAAAGTTTCAACAGCAACAGGAGTGACTCCTACAAAATATAATGGTATGGAAAATGTAACAATAAATCTTCTAAGTGATGATGTTGTTTTAAGAACAGTTGACAACCATACTCCTGAAACTTGGACTGGTGGAGCAAATTTTGAAACTAATGTTAAGAATATAATGAAGTATTCTGCTTTAAATAAAAAAATGGACACACATATAAGGCATACTATACTAATGGAGAATTTAAAATTGCAGTAAACATCAATCGTGATGATGCAACTGATGTATTTAATGGTATAGTTATGGGAAATGAAAAAGTAACTATTGATAATGGAATTTCTATTACATCTAATGCAGGAAAAGGTTTAGCACAAGCTGCTTTTAAAAAAATACTGTAGACAATAGTAAGACAGCATATATCAACAATGGAACTGTAAATATAACAGGAGCAAACAGTGGAAGTATTGCTCTTAAAGTTGACCATGGAACTATTGAGAATAATGGACTAGTTAGTATGACTGATGGAATAGGTCTATATGGAAGCAGTGGAAGTAAAAATTTCAAACAATGCAAATGGAAAAAAATTAGTATAAGTTCTCCAAGTCAACATGGAATAGGAATAGCAGGTTTCCTTACAGGAACTACTGCCCAAAAACTATGGTACAGATAAATTAATTGCTAATTTAATAGCAACTAGTGGTGGAAATCTTCCTAGTTCTATAAAGACAATAGATATTACAAATAATGGGAAAAATTGAAATTGCAGGAAAAAGCTGTAGGAATATATGCTGACAATACAAGTAAAAGTAGCTGGATTTAATAATCATGTTACAAAAAGAAAAATGCAGTTGTAAATAATAATGCTTCTTTAAGCTTTGGAGATGAAAGCATAGGAATTCTTGCTAAAAAAAGCAATAGTTAATTTAAGTGGAACTGGAAAAGATGATATCTCTGTTGGTAAAAAAATGGTATAGGAGTTGCTACAGAAGATTCAACTGTAAATCTTTTAACAGACTATGGTTTCCAAATAAAAAGATAAAGGTGTAGGAATCTATGCTAAAAAAATACAAATACTTCTACAGGAACTATGAATGTAAAATACACAGGTGCAGTAGATAAAGTAGGAACAGGAGCATATTTTGAAGGAACAGGAAGTCCTCTAACTAATAAATTGAATATTAATTTAGAAAATACTTCACATGCCACAAAAAGGAATGATAGGAATCTATGCTAAAAAAATGGGAATTTTACTAATGAAGGAAATATAAAAAAATAACTAATACAAATACATTAGGTTTTGGTATTATTTCTTCTGGAGCCAATATAACTAATAAAGGAAATATTACTTTAGAAGATTCTTTAAATTCAAGTAAACCAAATATTGGAATGTATACAGCAGGTTCAGCTTCTTTAAAAAAACATGGGTAAAAATCACTGTTGGTAAAAAAATGGTATAGGAGTTTACGGAAAGAATATCACAAATGGAGATTCAGTAACTTTACCAAATAGTACAATAGAAGTTGGAGAAAATGGTATAGGAATTTATACTAAAAGCAGGAGCAGGTGAAAATGTAAAAACTTGAATCTGGAAATATAAAAAGTTGGTAAAGATGGAGTTGGAGTATATACTGAAGGAAATGGTGGAACTATAAGAGCTACAAACACATTTAATATGACTCTTGGTGATGGATCAAGTGCTGCTAATAAAGGTGCTTTTTGGTTTTTGTTAATGTAGGTTCAAATAATAAGATTTATAGTGATATATCAAATGTTAACTTACAAAAATAACTCGATGTATATCTACTCAAAAGATACAAGTGGAACATCAGTTAATCCACAAGTTGTAAATAATACTAATATTACGACTACTGGAAAGAATAACTATGGAATCTATTCAGCAGGTTATGTTGTTAATAATGGAAATATGAATATGTCAGCAGGAACTGGAAATGTTGGTGTATACAGTATTAATGGTGGGACTATTGAAAAATAGAAGTGGAGTAATTACAGTAGGAGGTTCTATTCCTGTAAATGATGAATACGGAATAGGAATGGCAGCAGGTTATACTTGGACTAAGAAAGATTTAGAAAAAAACCTATTTCTCAAAGACCACAACAAACTATAGGTAATATAATTAATAGAGGAACTATTAATGTAAACGGACAATTTAGTTTGGGAATGTATGGAAGTGGAAATGGCACTACTGTTAATAACTATGGAACTATTAACTTAAATGCGGATAATACAACAGGAATGTATTTAACTGATGGAGCAGTAGGTAAAAACTATGGAACAATAACAAATACTCCAGGAGTAAAAAATGTTACAGGAGTTGTTGTAAAAAATGGAGCTAGATTTGTAAATGATACATCAGGAGTAGTAAGATTAAATGCTACAAATGCTATAGGTATTTTTAGCAACTAAAGATGAAGGAAAAACCTTTAGGAACATATATTATAAACTATGGAACTTTTTAATATCACAGGAGATGGTTCAGAAAAAGAAAAAAAATCTGTAGCAAGAGATCTAAATAAAAATCTAGGGTTAGGTAAAGATAAAATTTCTATAGATGTGCCAGCAGGAGCAACAACAGGAACTATTAAACTTAATGATATAGTTCAAATTCCAGAAATTATAGATACAAAGAAACTAGAATTAGAAGAAACACAAGTATCTACAGTAGGAATGTATATAAATACATCAGGAACTAAGTTTACAAAACCTATAACAGGTCTAAGTGCATTAACTCAACTAAGAAAAAGCTGACTTAATTATAGGAGCTGAAGCTACACAAAGTACCACATCTAAGTATATTCAAGTTGGGGAAAAATATTTTAAAAGCCATATAATGATACTATATTACATAATCCACAAATAAATAAATGGAGCATTTATTCAGGCTCATTAACTTGGATGGCAAATATAAGTCAAAAATCAAGTTAATGGAACTATACAAAAATGCTTACTTAGCAAAAAAATACCTTATGCTGTTTTTTTGCAAAAGATAAGAATACTTATAATTTTACAGATGGTTTGGATCAAAGATATGGAAAAAGAAACTCTAGGAAATAGAGAAAATGAATTATTCCAAAAAAATTAAATAGTATAGGAAATAATGAAGAAGTCTTACTATTTCAAGCCTATGATGAAATGATGGGGCATCAATATGCTAATACTCAACAAAGAGTGCAGTCGACAGGAGCTATTTTTAGATAAAGAATTTAATTACTTAAGAGATGAATGGAAAAAAATGTATCTAAAGATTCAAATAAAAATAAAGACATTTTGGAACTAGTGGTGAATATAAAAACTAAAACGGCAGGAATAATTGACTATACAAACAATGCTTATGGAGTAGCTTATATACATGAAGATGAAACTGTAAAACTTGGAGAATCAACAGGTTGGTATACAGGTATAGTTCATAATACATTTAGATTTAAAGATATTGGAAACTCAAAAAGAAGAACAATTACAAGGAAAAACTTGGATTATTTAAATCAATTCCATTTGACCATAATAATGGTTTAAATTGGACAATATCAGGGGATATTTTTTTGCTGGATATAACAAGATGAATAGAAAATTCTTAGTTGTAGATGAAGTATTTAATGCAAAAGGAAGATATCATACATATGGACTAGGACTAAAGAGTCAACTTAACAGTGAATTTAGATTAAGTGAAGACTTTAGCTTAAGACCATATGCTTCATTAAAACTAGAGTATGGAAAAATGTCAAAAATAAAAGAAAAATCAGGGGAAATGAAACTTGATGTTAAATCAAATGATTATTTCTCAATAAAACCAGAAATAGGTGCTGAACTTGCTTATAGACATTATTTTTGGAGCTAATACAGTAAAAAGCAACTGTAGGAGTAGCTTATGAAAATGAATTAGGAAGAGTAAGTAACGGTAAAAATCAAGCTAAAGTAGCTGGAACAGATGCAGATTACTTCAATATCAGGGGTGAGAAAGATGACAGAACTGGAAATGTTAAAACAGATTTTAGTGTTGGATGGGATAACCAAAGAGTTGGAGTAACTGCAAATATAGGCTATGATACTAAAGGACATAATGTAAGAGCCGGAGTAGGACTAAGAATTATATTTTAATTTAATATTTAAGAAGAAGATTGAATTTTTTTCAATCTTCTTTTTTTGTAGAAATATTAATATCATTGACAAAATGACATACTATAGTTATAATTAGTTAATATTATAACAAAATGAATATGAAAAAAATTTTTGGGGGAATAAATATGAAAAAAGATATTACTAAGTGTATTTTTTTATTAATATCAAAGCTTATCATTTTTCAGCAGAGAGGCTTACTAAAAATAGAAAAATACTTATATGAATGATAAAGGTGTGGTTTATGTTACAGGAGAAGACACACCATTTACAGGGATAGTAGAAAAATTATAAAACTTCTAATGGTGAGACTACTTTAGAAGGAAAAAAATTCCATTTAAAAAAATGGATTGATGGAAGGGACTTCAAAACTTTTTCTATCCAAGTGGAAGATTAGCAAGTATAGCAACATTTAAAAAAATGGTAAAAATAGAAGGTGTACAGAAGGATTATTATGAAAAGGGAATAATAAAGAAAGAAACTTCTTATAAAAAAATGGACTTGTAGATGGTTTAACAAAAAAATTTATTATCCAAATGGAAATATTCAAAGTGAAATGCTTTATAAAAAAAGGTGTCCTAGATGGAATAACTAGAACTTATCATAAAAAAATGGAAAAAGTAAATGTAGAAGCATCATATAAAAAAATGGAGTACAAGTAGGAGTACAAAAAGATTATTATCAAAATGGTAGATTAAAAAAATAGAACTTCCACTTGATAAAAAAATGGGCTTATGAGTGGAACGGTAAAGATTTATTATCCAAGTGGAAAAAAATAATGTCAGAGGAAAGTTACAAGAATGATAAACTAGATGGAATAGTTAAAAAGATATGATGAAAGTGGAAACTTAACTAGTGAAGAAACTTATCAAAAATGGTAATAGAATAAAAATAATAAAAAAATAGGAGGAATAAATATGAAAAAAATTATTATTAGGAGCGTTTTTTTATTAGTATCAGCCTTATCATTTTCAGCAGAGAGAAAGGTTCCAGCCGAAAGAATAATGATGAATCAGACTACTGGAATAGCTTATGTTCAAGGAGAACAAACACCTTTTACAGGAGTAGTTGAAGTTAAGTTTGACAATGGAAAAGTTCAAGCATTGATGGAAATTAAAGATGGACTATTAGATGGAAAAAAACTATAACTTATTTTCCAAATGGAAAAAGTACAATCAAGAGAAAAATTATAAAAAAATGGCTATGAAGAAGGAGCAAATATAATATACTACGAAAAATGGACAAGTAGAATATGAAAAAAATATGTAAAAAGATAGTGGAAAAAAATAGTTTATGAAAAAAACATTATCATCCAACAGGTCAATTAGACTTTGAAGCTAGTTATAAAGATGAAAAAAACTAGATGGAATAGTTAAAAAAATATGATGAGAATGGTCAAGTAGCTCAACAAGGAATATTTAAAGATGGGGTACAAATACAATAAGAGGCTATAAAAGCCTCTTTTTTGCTATTTGTCAAATTCCATTGGCAAAATAAGATATTATAGTTATAATTTTCTCAAATATATTTAAATTTTTATTAGTATCAAGCTCAGGCTTTTTTTAAAAAGAGGAAACTTTATTATTTCAAGAAATATTTAAGTCTAATAAACAGATTAAAAATAGGAGGGATAAGTATGAAAAAAATATTGTTAGGGAGTATTTTTTTATTAGTATCAGTTTTATCATTTTCAGCAGAAAGAGTTGTTAAATTAGAGAACGCTTATGTTGATGATAAAGGAATAGTTTATGTTATAGGAGAAAAAGCACCATTTACAGGGATAGTGGAAAACTACAAAGTGCCTCCTATTTCAGAAGGAGATACTGTCTTAGAGGGAAAAATTCCTTTTAAAAATGGAGTAATGGAAGGTTATTCTAAATTATATTATCCAAGTGGAAAAATTAGCAAGTGTAGCAACATTTAAAAAAATGGAAAAAGTAGAGGGAATACAAAAAGACTACTATGAAAAATGGAAAAAAATTAAGAGAGAAATTTCACATAAAAATGGGCTTGTAGATGGTGTTTCAAAGCTTTATTACCCTAATGGAAAAGTTCAAAATGAAATTACTCATAAAAAGGGTATACCAGATGGTGTATCTAAAACTTATTATGAAAATGGGAAATTACTTGCAGAAGTAACATATAAAAAAATGGCATAGAAGTAGGTATACAAAAAAGATTATTATGAAAATGGAAAAATTAAAAGTTGAACTTCCATATAAAAAAATGGAGTTGTAGATGGTCTTGCAAAGGTTTACTATCCAACTGGAAAAACTAATGTCAGAGGAAAAATTACAAAAAATGATCGAGTTAGATGGAATAGTTAAAAAGATACGATGAAAGTGGAAAGATAATTAGTGAAGAATTTTATAAAAAAATGGTAATAAAAATAAAAATAATAAAAAAATAGGAGAAACAAATATGAAAAAAATAATATTAGGAGTATTTTTTTATTAGTATCAGCTTTATCATTTTCAACTGAAAGAACACTATCATTTGAAGATACATTTCAAGATGAAAAAAACTGGAATAGTTTATGCTATAAATGAAAAAAATTCCATTCACAGGTATAGTAGAAGATTATAAATTTTTTTATTGAGGATAGATTTTTTTAGAAGGAAGAGCTATATTTAAAGATGGACTAATGGAAGGAACTTTTAAAGTTCTCTATCCAAATGGTAAAAATAGCAAGGATAGTGATATAAAAAAATGGAAAAAAACAGAAGGGATACAAAAGGTTTATTATGAAAGTGGAATAATAAAGAGAGAAACTTCTCATAAAAAAATGGCTTAGTAGATGGTTTAATGAAAAGTTATTATCCAAATGGAAATATTCGAAGTGAAGCGCTTGTAAAAAAAGGTGTACTAGATGGAATAACTAGAACTTATGATTCAAATGGAAAAATTAAAAAGTAGAAGTATCATATCAAAAATGGAGTACAAGTAGGAATACAAAAAGATTATTATCCAAATGGAAAATTAAAAGTAGAACTTCCGCTTGATAAAAAAATGGACTTGTGAATGGTATTGTAAAGATTTACTATCCAAGTGGTAAAAATAATGTCAGAAAAAAAGCTATAAAGATGATAAACTAGAAGGAACAGTTAAAAAAATACGATGAAAGTGGAAAGATAATTAGTGAAGAATTTTTATAAAAATGGTAATAAAAATAAAAATAATAAAAAAATAGGAGAAACAAATATGAAAAAAATAATATTAGGAGTATTTTTTTATTGATGTCAGCCTTATCATTTTGCAGCAGGTAGAAAGGTTCCTATAGAAAAAAATGATGGTAGATGATACTACTGGAATAGCTTATGTTCAAGGAGAAAAAGACTCCATTTACAGGTACAGTTGAAGTAAAGTATGATGATGGTGAAGTTCTAGCTTTGATGGAAGTTAAAAAAATGGACTAATGGAAGGAACTTATAAACTTCTCTATCCAAGTGGTAAAAACAGCAATTATAGCAACATATAAAAAAATGGAAAAAAACAGATGGAATACAAAAAAAGAATACTATGAAAATGGTCAAATAAAAAAATGGAAGTTTTACATAAAAAAATGGAAAAAGCAGAAGGTTATCTAAGAACATATTATCTGAATGGAAAAACTAGAAGGTGAAGAAAAAAATATCAGAATGGTTTAAGAGAAGGTTTAACAAAATCATATTATGAAGATGGTAGTTTAGAAGGAGAGAGATTTTATAAGAATAATAATTTAGAAGGAATAAACAAAAATTTATCATCCAAATGGAAAGCTAGCAAAGATAGCTGTATTTAAAAAAATGGAGAACTAGATGGAACTGTTAAAAACATATTATCCAAATGGTAAATTAGAAGGAATAGGTACATTTAAAGATGGAAAAAAACAGATGGAATACAAAAAAAGAATACTATGAAAATGGTCAAATAAAGATGGAAAGTTTAGCTAAAAAAATAATAAGAAAAAAATGGTATTGGAAGATTATACTCAATTACAGGGGTATTAATAGCTGAAATTCCTTTTTAAGGATGATGAAGTAGATGGAACAATAAAAAAACTATAATGAAGTTACAGGTAAATTAGAAGCGGAAAGTGAATTTAAAAAAATGGAAAGGTAGAAGGAACTACGAAAGAGTATTATCCAAATGGAAAAAGTAGCAATTGAAGAAAAAAATATCAGAATGATTTAAGAGAAGGTTTATCAAAAATCATATTATGAAAATGGAGTTTTAAAAGCAGAGAAGTTTTATAAAAAAATGGTAAATTACAAGGAATAAACAAAATTTATCATTCAAATGGAAAAAAATTCAAATGGAAGCTAATTTTAAGGACGACAAACTAGAAGGAATAGTTAAAAAGATATGATGAAAATGGAAAGTTAATAGAACAAGAAATATATAAAAAATGGTAATAGAATAAAAATAATAAAAAAGTAGGAGGAGAAAAAGATGAAAAAAACTATTATTAGGAGCATTTTTTTGTTAGTATCAGCTTTATCATTTTCAACTGAAAGAACACTATCATTTGAAGATACATTTCAAGATGAAAAAAACTGGAATAGTTTATGCTATAAATGAAAAAAATTCCATTCACAGGAATAGTTGAATTGAGAGAAAAATGGGAATATTAAATTTTTTTAGTGAGTTATAAGAATGGATTAATGGATGGAAAAATCACTTAAATATTATAAGTCTGGTCAAATCAATTTAGAAGAAACTTATAAAAAAAGGCTTACCAGATGGAATCTCTAAAGCATATTATGAAAATGGAAAAAGTGGAATATGAAGCTTCTTATAAAAAAATGGGAAGAAAGATGGAATTGAAAAAAGATACTTAACTACAGGTATATTAGTAGTAGAATTTCCATATAAAAAAATGGTAAATTACATGGAGTAGTAAAGGAATATGATGAAATCTCAGGGAAATTAAAATTGGAAGGTCCTTATAAGGATGGAAAAAAATAGATGGTATTGTAAGAGATTATTATCCAAAATGGAAAAAAATAAAAAGTGAAGAAACATATAAAAAAATGATGTAAGAGACGGTTCAATGAGAGTATATTATGAAAATGGAAATTTAGAAAAAGAATTTTTACTATAAAAAAACGCAAAAAAATGGATGGAATACAAAAAGTTTACTATCCAAATGGTAAAATAAAAAAACAGAAGCTAATTTTTAAAGAAAAATAACTTAGACGGTATTCTTAAAGAATATGATGAAAGTGGAAAAATAACTAGTGAAGAAACTTATCAAAATGGTAATAAAAATAAAATAATAAATAAGGAGAAATAAAGATGAAAAAAACTATTATTAGGAGCATTTTTTTATTAGTATCAGTTTTATCATTTTTCAGCAGAAAGAATTTTTATCATATGAAGAAACATTTCTAGATAAAGAAACTGGAATAGTATACGCTATAGGGGAAGAAATCCCGTATACAGGTGTAGTAAAAAAATTATAAATTTTTTTAGGTAGAGATAGTATTTTTAGAAGGAAGAATTATATTTAAAAAATGGACTAATGGAAGGAACTTTTAAACTTCTCTATCCAAGTGGTAAAACAGCAAGTATAGCAACATATAAAAAAATGGAAAAAAAGAAGGAGAGCAGAAGGACTTCTATGAAAATGGTGTAGTAAGACTAGAAATTTTATAAAAAAATGATAAGATGAATGGAATTGGAAAAAAATACTCAACTAAAGGGATATTGAGAGGTGAATTTCCATATAAAGATGATGAATTAAATGGGGTAGTAAAAACAATACAATGAAGTTACAGGAAAAATTAGAAATAGAAGCTGATTATAAAAAAATGGAAAAAAACTGAAGGTTCTGTAAAAAAATATTATCCAAATGGAAAAACTAGAAAGTGAACAAAGATATAAAAATGATCTAAGAGAAGGTTTAACAAAAATTATATTATGAAGATGGAAGTTTAAAAAGCAGAGAAGTTTTTATAAGAATGGTAAATTACAAGGAATAAACAGAATTTATTATCCAAATGGAAAAACTTCAAACAGAAGCTAATTTTTAAAGATGATATGTTAGATGGAAATTTTAAAGAATACGATGAAACAGGAAAAATTAATCAAACAGGGAACATATAAAGATGATGTAAGATTAAAAATAAGAGGCTATTAGCCTCTTATTTTTAATCTTCATATCCATTTGGATGGTTTTTTTATGCCAATTCCAAGCAGTTTCAATAATTTGTTCTAATTTATCATATTTAGGAACCCATTTTAATGTATCCAAAGCTTTTTGAGATGAAGCTATAAGTCTTGCAGGGTCTCCTGCTCTTCTTGGACTAACTTCAGCTGGAATAGGATGCCCTGTTACTTTTCTTGTAACTTCTATAACTTCTTTAACAGAGAAACCTTCTCCATTTCCTAAGTTAAATACTTGGCTATCTCCACCATTTCTTAATCTATTTAAAAGCAAGGTAGTGAGCATCTGCTAAATCCATTACATGAATGTAGTCTCTTATACAAGTTCCATCAGGAGTAGGATAGTCATCTCCATAGATAGATATTTTTTCTCTTTGTCCTAGAGCAACTTGTAAAATTAATGGAATTAAGTGAGTTTCACAAGTATGAGCTTCTCCGATTTCTCCACTTGGGTATGCACCAGCAACATTGAAATATCTTAAAGCAGTATATTTTTAATCCATAGGCATTAGCACACCATTTAAACATCTTTTTCAACTGCTAACTTACTTTCTCCATAAGGGTTAGTAGGTTCTGTTCTATCAGTTTCAAGTATAGGCATGTTTTCTGCCTCACCATAAGTTGCAGCAGTAGATGAAAATACTATCTTATCAACATTATGAGCTTTCATAACTTTCAATAGGCAAAGAGTACCATAGAAGTTATTTTCAAAATATTTTAATGGTTCGCTAACACTTTCTCCAACTAAAGAGAAGGCAGCAAAGTCTATAACTCCATCAATTTGATATTTTTTTCAAAAAAACTCTATTTAAAAAAATTCTTCATCTTTTAAATCTCCAAGTTCTAAATGTGCTTTTTCGTCAACAGCATCAACATGTCCTGTGATTAAGCTGTCAACAACAACAACATCTTCATTTTTTTCTAATAGATACTTAACAACATGGCTACCAATGTAACCTGCTCCTCCACAAACTAATATAGACATTAGAATCTACCTCCAATATGATTTATAAATTTAAGAAAGGCATTTTTTTACCTTTTTTTCATCTCTTTTTAAATACTCCAGCATCTTCAAGCACCCTTGAGAATGTTAGACCAATTTCAACATTTAAAAATATTTTTCTAAGATTTCATCTACTGATAAATTCTCAATATTAGGATATTTATTTATAAAGGCTTTTAACCAAGATAAATGTTTTTTTGACAATCTTTATCTTCAGAAATTTTCTTTTTCAAAAATCTTTATCTTTTAAGAATTCAGCTATTTTTTTCTCATTTCAAATTTCAATCTTCCAGGAAGAACAGCCAGTCCCATAACTTCTATTAGCCCAATATTTTTCTTTCTTAATATTATGGTGTTCACTATGAGGGTGGAAGACACCTAAAGGATTAGCTTCATCAGTTCTATTATTTCTAAGAACTAAGTCAATTTCAAAGTATTCTCCTCTTCTTCTAGCAATAGGAGTTATAGTATTGTGAGGAGTTGAGTTTGTGTAAGCAAATACTCCAACTTCTTCATCTGAATATTCTCTCCAAGCTTTTTAAGATTTTTATCTGATAGCTCAATTAATTCATTTCTATCTCAAAGATTTTTAATCTTAAAAACAGTCATAGGCCATTTAACTATTCCAGCCTTTATATTAGGATATGCATCAAAACTTACTTCCTTTTTCAATCTCAGATTTTTGCCATAGGAAACTTATGATTTCCACCTTGATAGTGGTCATGGCTTAAAAATAGAACCTCCAACTATTGGTAAATCAGCGTTTGAACCTATAAAGTAATGTGGGAATTGATTTACAAAGTCTAAAGTTCTTGAGAAAGTATCTCTATTTATTTTCATTTCTCTATGTTCAGAACAGAATATTATTGCATGTTCATTGTAGTAAACATAAGGAGAATATTGAAAAATACCATCTTTCATTTTCTAAAGTTAAAGGTATAACTCTATGATTTTGTCTTGCAGGATGTGTTAAAGTTCCAGCAAAAACCAACATTTTCATAACATAAAAAGACATTTAGGATAATTTACTTGAGGCATATTCTTTTTGTCTTTCAATCTCTTTAGGGTCTTTTTTTCAGGTTTAGATAGATTTATAGTAATTTCTAAATCTCCATATTCTGTTGGACTTTTTCCAATATAGATTTTTCTATTCTTTCAGTTCTTATATAGTTAGTCTTTTTAGAGAAATTATAGAAATAATCTGTTGCTGATTTTATATTTTTCATCGGATAAATTTTTTTAAATGTATTTATAACTTCTCTTGGGAAAGGAGTAAATTTTTCCCATAATTTCTGTGTCAAAAAAATGTCTCTATCAGTAGTTCCATCTTCTATAATTTTTTTGTTCTATAGCATAATCACAAATTTTTATCTAAGATTTCTTGAGGATATTCAGGTATTTGATAGTTATCTTCATTGACATCCTCCCAATCTTTTAACTGTAACAATGCCATTAATTCATTTCTAACAAACATAACATCATCTTCTGTTATCAATGAATTTTTTTAAGTGAATATTTTATAAGTCTATTAATTAAAGAGTAAATTTCCATCCTTTTTTTCCTTTCTTTAAAAATATTAGTTACATTCCAAATTTTAGGCTACTGCGACCTCCATTACTGTAGAGAGAGCCTTTGTGGAGCTCTTGAGACATTAATGGCTGGCAAGTAGCCAATAAAAAAATCTAGTTAGTAAATAATTGTTTTATATCTTCCCTGCTCCATCTCCAATGTTTGCTATATAGAAAGTAGCTTTTTAAACCTGTTTTTTTCTTTATATTTTTTTCCAACATTTTTCTATAAAGTTTTCAACATAGTCATTTTCAACTATACTTACAGTGCAACCGCCGAAACCTGCTCCAGTCATACGAGAACCAACAGTTCCTTCTTCCTCCCAAGCAGCTTCCACAAGGCTATCAAGTTCTATACCTGTAACTTCATAGTTATCTCTTAAAGAGATATGAGATTGATTCATCAATCTTCCAAATTCTGCAATATCATCTTTTTTTTCAAAAAAATTCAACTGCAACTTTTGCTCTTTCATTCTCACTAACAGCATGAGTTGCTCTTTTTTTAGTTGTTCTTCATCTGTTATAAAATGTTTAACTTTATCAAATTCAGCAACTGTCAGCTCACCTAGATATTTTTATATTAATTCCATTGTTATTTAAAAACTTTAACAGCTTCTTCACAAGAACTTCTTCTTTCATTGTATTTAGAATCTGCTAAACCTCTTTTTTTATTTGTATTAGCAATAACAATAGACATATTTTTTTAATTTTACAGGAACATACTCAAACTTTAAAGTATTACAATCTAGTAGAATAGCATGATCTTTTTTTACCCATACCAACTGCAAATTGATCCATAATTCCAGAGTTTACTCCAATAAATTTATTTTTCTGCCACTTGACACATTTTTAACCATCTCAACCATATCAACATCAAGTTTGAATAAGTCTTTAAGTATAACGGCCGTTAAAACTTCTATAGAAGCTGAAGAAGAAAGTCCAGCACCATTTGGAATATTTCCATAGAATAGTACATCAAAGCCACTATCTATTTTTATAGTTTTCATCTAAGAAAGTTTTTACAACTCCTTTTGGATAGTTAACCCAATTATCTCTTTTTATTGTAAACTAAATTATCTAAGTTAAATTCAATAGTTCCTAAGTTTTTTTAAAAGTTTTTTTAGAATACATTCTAAAAAAATTTTTATCTTCTCTTTTTACAACAGCATAAGTTCCAAAAATCTAAGGCACAAGGAAAAAAACAAAACCACCATTATAATCTGTATGTTCTCCAATTAAGTTTACTCTACCTGGCGAAAAAAAGTTTCCACTTCTCCATCGTATTTAAAAAAATTTCTTTAAATTCCTTTTTTTAAATTTTTCTAACATAGCTCCCTCCAAAAAAATAAAAAAATATAATTTATACTATTATATATCATTTTAGAAAAAAATATAAACAAAAAGAGACTGTTGCAAAATTAAAAATTTCAAACCTAAAGTAAAAAAAGTAAGTGAGTTACGAATGAAAAATTTACTCAGTAACGAACTATTTTTTTACTTTTTTTATGAATTTACAACAGCCCCTTTTTCTTAAAAAAATTTTTATTAATCTTTTTAGTTAATTTCTTTTTATAGTTTGTATAAAAACCAGCTAAGTTTTGAATTTCACTTGGAATAAGTATCTTAGTAGATTTACCATCAGCAACTTTTTCAAATGTTTCAAAAGATTTAAGTGCTAGAATCTCTTTAGCAGGTTTAGCTTCATTTAATAGTTTAATAGCTTCAGCTTCAGCTCTTTGAATTTCAAGTATCGCTTGAGCTTTACCTTCAGCTTCTTTAATTTTTACTTCTTTTTCAGCTTCAGCTCTTAAGATAGCAGATTGTTTTTCCCCTTCAGCAACAAGTATTGCAGATTCTCTTGTAGCTTGAGCTTCAAGTATTTTCGCTCTCTTTTCTCTTTCAGCCTTCATTTCCTTTTCCATGGCAATTCTGATATCATTTGGAGGAAGTATAGATTTTAATTCAACTCTATTTACTTTTATTCCCCAAGGGTCAGTAGCATCATCAAGTTCTTGACGCATCTTTGTGTTTATAATATCTCTTGATGTCAATGTTTCGTCAACTGTCATATCCCCTATAATGTTTCTAAGAGTTGTAGCAGTTAAGTTTTCAATAGCTGATAAAGGTCTTTCAACTCCATAAGTATACAACTTAGGATCTGTTATTTGGAAATAAACAACAGTATCTATTTGCATAGTAGCATTATCTTTTGTGATAACTGCTTGTGGGTCGAAGTCAACAACTTGCTCTTTAAGAGAAACTATTCTTGAAACCTTATCAAAGAAAGGGTTGATAAGATTTAAACCAGAACTTAAAGATTGGTTGTACTTTTCCTAGTTTTTTTCAATGATATAAACTTGTGATTCAGGAACGATTTTAATTGCTTTTTAATGCAATTACAGCAAAGTAAAGATCAAAAAGTAGTACAAAAAAATGGTATATAAAACATAATTCAAAAACCTCCAATTTATTTTTTTTAAAAATTATTTTATTTCCTTTAAAGCTTGAAATTACAGGAGTGTCTCCTACTTCAAAAAAAGCTCGTTACTTAAGGCAGTCCATATAGAACCCTTATAGCTTACATCATAGATTTTTTTCTTCTTTACTTGTATCTACAATTTTTCTTTATTATGATAGCTGTATCTATTTTTTTCAGCATCAAAATTATCTTTATTTTTTTAGATAAAATAGCTCTAGCATAAGGTCTTAAGAATATGATAGATAGTAGAGAAACAACTGTAAAGAAAGTTATCTCAACTTTCATACTATCACTAATTAGAGATACAAATACAGTTAAGGCCGCTGCAAAAAGCAAACCATACTGTTACAAGTGCTGGAATAGCAAATTCAATAATAGTGAAAAATAATAGTAAGTATTAGCCAAAAAAATATAACCCACTGTCATTGTCATTCTCCTTTCATTTTAACTAAAGTTAAAATTTATAAAAATATAATGTTTTTTTACTTATTTTTATTTTTTTATATTATAACATATTTAAAAAAATAAAAAAACATTTTTTTATTCTATTCCATCTTCTTCTTCAATTAAATAATTCATCTGTTGCCAATCATAGAATTCTATTAATTTATAAGGGATAGTATTGTTTTTTTATGTGCTATAGCAATCAGTTCATCAGCTTCTATTTTATAAACAACATGATGTTCTTCAAAAATCATCTAAAAGCATTTCTTGATACTCTTTATATTTTCCTGTTTTTTTTAAGTTCATCTATAATTTTTATTTCATCTTCTTTTAATCTTTCCATATTTTTTTATCACCTCTTTTAATAATATTTGTTCTATATCCTATAATATAATTCTACTAAATGCAAGAGAAAAAAATAATTATACAAAAAGTGGTTTATTTTTTTAAATGCTTTAAGATAATATTTTTTTATCATAATTTTTTTATTGACAAAGCTAAAACTGTACTCTTATAGTATAAATGTAAATATTTAATTATATATAAATTATTGAAAAGGATTGATGATATGAAAAAGTAAAACTGTAGAAATAGTAAATGAAACTGGATTACACACAAGACCAGGAAACGAATTTGTAAGTTTAGCAAAAAAACATTCTCTTCGCAAATAAGTGTAGAAAATGAAGCTGGAACAAAAAGTTAATGGAACTTCATTATTAAAAGTTACTTTCTTTAGGAATTAAAAAAAGGAAGTAAAAATAACTGTATATGCTGATGGTGAAGATGAGAACGAAGCAGTTGATAAATTATCATCTCTTCTTGAAAAACTTAAAAGACTAATTTTTTTGTGTGTGAGGGAGGGACTATCTTCTCCCTTTTTATTTTAAAAAAATATTGGAGTGGATTATGAAAAAAATAACTTAATAAAAAGGAATCCCAGCTTCACCTGGGATAGCAATAGGTAAAAGCATTTCTTTACAAAGAAAACTAATTTAGAAATACTTGAAAAAAATCTATACTATCTAAAGAAGAAGAATTAGAAAGATTAATAAGAGGTAGAGAGGTTGCTAAAAAAGCAATTAGAGGAAATAAAAAGAAAAATACCTTTAAAAAAACTTGGAAAAGATAAGGCCGATATATTTGAAGGACATATTACTTTATTAGAAGATGAGGAACTATTTTTCAGAAATAGATTCTAAAAATTTCTGAAAAAAATGTACAGCTGAATTTGCTTTTAAATGAAGCAATAGATGAATATGCAAATATGCTTGCTAATTTAGAAGATGCATATTTTTAAAGAAAGAGCAGGAGATTTAAGAGATATAGGAAAAAAAGATGGCTATATGGTGTTATGAATACACAGATAGTTGACCTTTCAAAAATTAGAACCTGAAACAATAATTGTAGCAAGAGAATTAAATCCTTCAGATACAGCTCAAATAAACTTAGAAAAATGTTTTTAGCCTTTGTAACTGAAATTGGTGGAAAAAAACGGCTCACTCATCTATTATGGCTAGATCTTTAGAATTACCAGCAGTAGTTGGAGTAGGAACAGTTTTAGAAAAACTTAGAAGATAATCAAATTTTTAATAGTTGATGCATTAAATGGAGAAGTTATAGTTAATCCTGATGAAGAAACTTTAAAGATATATAGAGAAAAAAAGAGAAAAACTTCTTAAAAAGAAAAAAAGAAGAATTAAAAGGCTTTAAAAAGATAAAGAAGCTGTTTCAAAAAGATGGAACAAAGGTTGATGTTTGGGGAAATATAGGATCTCCTAATGATTTAAAAAGGAATTATTTCAAATGGTGGTTTTGGAATAGGACTTTATAGAACAGAGTTCTTATTTATGGAAAAAGATAGTTTCCCAACAGAAGATGAACAATTTGAAGCCTATAAAAATAGTAGCTGAAGGTTTAAAAAGGATATCCTGTAACTATTAGAACTATGGATATAGGTGGAGATAAATCACTACCATATATGGAATTACCACAAGAAGAAAAATCCATTTTTAGGTTGGAGAGCTATAAGAGTTTGTTTAGATAGACAAGAAATATTAAAAAAACTCAATTTAGAGCCTTATTAAGAGCTTCAAAAATATGGTCAAATAAAAAAATTATGCTGCCTATGATAATGGATATAGAAGAAGTTAGAAAAAGCAAAAAGCTATATTTGAAAAAGTGTAAGAAAGAACTTAGAGAAGAAGGTATAGAGTTTGATGAAAAAGATAATGCTAGGAATAATGGTTGAAACTCCTGCTGTTGCATTCAGAGCAAAAATATTTTGCAAAAAGAATGTGACTTCTTCTCAATAGGTACAAATGACTTAACACAATACACTTTAGCTGTAGATAGAGGAAATGAAAAAAATTGCTAATCTATATGATACATACAACCCAGCAGTATTACAAGCTATAAAAAAATGTTAATAGATGGAGCACATGAAGGTGGAATTAAAAATTTCAATGTGTGGAGAATTTGCTGGAGATGAAAAATGCAGTAGCAATTCTATTTGGTATGGGACTAGATGCTTTTTTTCTATGTCAGGAATTTCAATACCAAGGGTAAAAAGAATACTAATGAAATTGGATAAAAAAAGAATGTGAAAAATCTAGTTGAAAGAATTTTTAGAACTATCAACTGCTAGTGAAATCAAAAAAATGAAGTTAAAGAATTTATGAAAAAAATATAGATTAAAAGATACTTTCAATATATAAGATATAAGAAAAAAACATTCAAATTATATATTAAAAAAATAACTTAGTATTTCCTGTTTTTAGATAAAAAAAATAAAATGAAAAATAAGACAGATATTTTAAAAAAACACACAACAATTAAAAAAACGAAATAAGAACACAAGTGTAAAAGAATTCAAAAAAATACTTGATTTTTTTATTAGAAAAATAATGTATTATAACTACAGAAAATCTAAGGAGGATAACGAAATGAAAAAATTTGCAATGTTAGCACTAGCTATGAGCTTATTCTTAGTAGCTTGTGGAGAAAAGAAAGAAGAACAAAAACCAGCTGAACAACCTGCTGCAGAAGCAACTGCAACAACAACTGAAGCACCTGTTGCTGAAGTAAAAGGCATTCTCAGTTAAAACTGAAGATGGAAAGGAATTCACTTTAGAAGTTGCTGCTGATGGAGCTACAGCTACTTTAACTGATGCAGAAGGAAAAGTTACTGAATTAAAAAATGCAGAAACTGCTTCTGGAGAAAGATATGCTGATGAAGCTGGAAACGAAGTAGCTATGAAAGGTGCAGAAGGAATCTTAACTTTAGGAGATCTTAAAGAAGTTCCAGTAACTGTAGAAGCTAAATAGTTAGAAAAAAAGTTTAAAAAAATAAAAGCAGGAATTTCTTCCTGCTTTTTTTATAAAAAAAGCTTGGCAACATTTATAAGTGGAGGAAAAAAATGTATAAGGATATAATAAAAAAATAGTAAGTGGAGATATAACAAAAAAATTCCAGGAGTAGAAGTAATAGTCAATGCAGCCAATAACCAATTAGAAATGGGTGGTGGAGTCTGTGGAGCAATTTTTAGAGCTGCTTCAGGAGATCTTGCTAAGGAATGTAAGGAGATAGGTAGCTGTGCCACGGGAGAAGCAGTAATAACTAGAGCCTATAATCTTCCAAATAAATATATTATACATACAGTAGGTCCAAGATACTCAACAGGTGAAAATGGAGAAGCTGAAAAATTAAGATCAGCTTACTATGAAAGCTTGAAACTTACAAAGAAAAAAATGGACTTAGAAAAAAATAGCTTTCCTTCAGTATCAACAGGGATATATCGTTTTCCTGTAAATGAAGGAGCAGAAGTTGCTTTTAAATACAGCTAAAAAAAGTTTTTAGATGAAAATCCTGATAGTTTTGATTTGATCTTTGTGGGTGCTTGATGAAAAAAACTTACACTGTATATAAAGAAAAAAATATGAAAAAAATTATAGAGATGTAAAAAACAAAGAGTAGAGAATTTTTTTGAGTTTAAAAAAACTTAAAGGATTCTCTTTTTATAAAAATAGATATAGACTTTTTTTGAAAAAAAGTATAAAAATAATATACAAATGAAAGGAGTTGAATTTTATGTTGAATAAGGAAGTATATGTAAATAGAAGAAAGAAATTAAAGGAAAAACTTTAAAGATGGTTTAATTTTAATAATGGGAAATAATTTTTTTCACCTCTAGATTGTGAAGATAATACTTATCCATTCATACAAGATGCAACTTTTAAATATTATTTTTGGTATAGATCATAATGGTTTAATTGGAGTTATAGATATAGATAATAATGAAGAAATAATTTTTTTGGTAATGACTATACGATGTCTGACATCATTTGGATGGGGAAACAAAAAAATTTTTTTAAAAAGAATTGGCTCTTGAAGTTGGAATAGAAAAAAATTCATTGAAAAAAAGAAGAGTTGAAAAAAATATTTAGAAAAATAGAAAAAAATATAAGATTTACTAATCAGTACAAAGTAGATAATATTATGTATTTGAGTTCAATCTTAAATATAAATCCTTTTTGAATTTGATGATTATGTATCTTTCTATTTGATAAAAAAATATTATTAAACAAAAGAAATATAAAAGATAAAAATAGAAATTGGAGAAATAGAAAAGGGAGTTAATATAACGAAAAGAAATGCATCTTTCTGCTATGAAAAAAATGTAAAAAGCAGGAATGAAAGAATATGAACTTGTTGCTGAAGTAGAAAAACAGCCAAGAAAAATATAATGCCTATTATTCATTCCAGACTATACTTAGTAAGAATGGACAAATTTTACATAACCATAATCATTTAAATAGTTTAAAAGATGGAGATTTAGTTTTACTTGATTGTGGAGCTCTAACAGAAGAAGGTTATTGTGGAGATATGACAACAACTTTTCCTGTAAGTGGAAAAATTTACTGAAAGACAAAAAAATCATACATAATATAGTAAGAGATATATTTGATAGGGCTAAAAGATTTAGCAAGAGCAGGAATTACATATAAGGAAGTACATTTAGAAGCTTGCAAGGTTTTTAGCAGAAAAATATGAAAAAAACTTGGACTGATGAAGGGTGAAGTTGAGGATATAGTTAGTTCAGGGAGCACATGCACTATTCATGCCGCATGGCTTAGGACATATGATGGGAATGACAGTTCATGATATGGAAAAACTTTGGAGAAATAAATGTTGGTTATGAAGAGGGAGAAGAAAAAAATCAACTCAATTTGGTTTAGCTTCTTTAAGACTTGCTAAGAAATTGGAAGTTGGAAATATCTTTACTATTGAGCCAGGAATATACTTTATCCCAGAACTTTTTTTGAAAAAAATGGAAGAATGAAAAAAACTTCATCAAGAATTTTTTTAAATTATGATGAAATAGAAAAAGTATATGGATTTTGGTGGAATTAGAATGGAAAGAGATATTTTAATTCAAGAAGATGGTACAAGTAGAATTTTAGGAGATAAATTTCCTAGAACTGCTGATGAGATAGAAGAATATATGCAAAGCAACTAGAAAAATAAAAAAATAAAAAAACTACTATAAATTGAAAAAAATTGAAAATTTACTTAAAAAAATTTATAGTAGTTTTTTTATTGAAAAATAAAAGAAAAAAATATAAATTTAGAAAAAAATTAAAAAAATTTAATTTTTTTGTTGACAAAGTTTATTAAAAAAATGTTATCATGACAGATGTCAATGAGACAAGAACATTAGCAACAGAATAGAGAAAAAGACAAAAAAAGCAACCATAAATTTGGTGTTAAATAAAAAAATAGCAAAATTGAGCTATTAAAAAAAGATTGAACGAAGAGTTTGATCCTGGCTCAGGATGAACGCTGACAGAATGCTTAACACATGCAAGTCTACTTGAACTTCGGTTTGGGTGGCGGACGGGTGAGTAACGCGTAAAGAACTTGCCTCACAGTTAGGGACAACATTTGGAAACGAATGCTAATACCTGATATTATGATTTTAGGGCATCCTAAGATTATGAAAGTTATATGCGCTGTGAGAGAGCTTTGCGTCCCATTAGCTAGTTGGAGAGGTAACGGCTCACCAAGGCGATGATGGGTAGCCGGCCTGAGAGGGTGAACGGCCACAAGGGGACTGAGACACGGCCCTTACTCCTACGGGAGGCAGCAGTGGGGAATATTGGACAATGGACCAAAAGTCTGATCCAGCAATTCTGTGTGCACGATGACGTTTTTTTCGGAATGTAAAGTGCTTTCAGTTGGGAAGAAAAAAATGACGGTACCAACAGAAGAAGTGACGGCTAAATACGTGCCAGCAGCCGCGGTAATACGTATGTCACAAGCGTTATCCGGATTTATTGGGCGTAAAGCGCGTCTAGGTGGTTATGTAAGTCTGATGTGAAAATGCAGGGCTCAACTCTGTATTGCGTTGGAAACTGCATGACTAGAGTACTGGAGAGGTAAGCGGAACTACAAGTGTAGAGGTGAAATTCGTAGATATTTGTAGGAATGCCGATGGGGAAGCCAGCTTACTGGACAGATACTGACGCTAAAGCGCGAAAGCGTGGGTAGCAAACAGGATTAGATACCCTGGTAGTCCACGCCGTAAACGATGATTACTAGGTGTTGGGGGTCGAACCTCAGCGCCCAAGCTAACGCGATAAGTAATCCGCCTGGGGAGTACGTACGCAAGTATGAAACTCAAAGGAATTGACGGGGACCCGCACAAGCGGTGGAGCATGTGGTTTAATTCGACGCAACGCGAGGAACCTTACCAGCGTTTGACATCTTAGGAATGAGACAGAGATGTTTCAGTGTCACTTCGGTGAAACCTAAAGACAGGTGGTGCATGGCTGTCGTCAGCTCGTGTCGTGAGATGTTGGGTTAAGTCCCGCAACGAGCGCAACCCCTTTCGTATGTTACCATCATTAAGTTGGGGACTCATGCGATACTGCCTGCGATGAGCAGGAGGAAGGTGGGGATGACGTCAAGTCATCATGCCCCTTATACGCTGGGCTACACACGTGCTACAATGGGTAGTACAGAGAGTCGCAAAAGCCGCGAGGTGGAGCTAATCTCAGAAAAACTATTCTTAGTTCGGATTGTACTCTGCAACTCGAGTACATGAAGTTGGAATCGCTAGTAATCGCGAATCAGCAATGTCGCGGTGAATACGTTCTCGGGTCTTGTACACACCGCCCGTCACACCACGAGAGTTGGTTGCACCTGAAGTAGCAGGCCTAACCGCAAGGAGGGATGCTCCGAGGGTGTGATTAGCGATTGGGGTGAAGTCGTAACAAGGTATCCGTACGGGAACGTGCGGATGGATCACCTCCTTTCTAAGGAGTATATGTCTTTCTCTATTCTATTGGTAATGTTCTTCAGCGCAATGCTGTTGGGATTACTTCTGAACATTGGAAACTATATAGTAGAACAAACAAGAAAACAAAAAAATTAACTCTAACAATTTCTTAGAGTTAGCTGTCAAAAAAATAGGTTAAAATAATTAAGGGCACACAAAGGATGCCTAGGTAGTAAGAGCCGATGAAGGACGTGGTAAGCTGCGATAAGCCCTAGATAAGTTGCAATCGAACGTAAGAGTCTAGGATTTCCGAATGGAGCAATCTATTAAGATGGAGTCTTAATACGAAAGAGGGAACCGCGTGAACTGAAACATCTAAGTAACGCGAGGAAAAAGAAAGTAAAAAAACGATACCCAAAGTAGCGGCGAGCGAAATGGGTCAAGCCTAAACCTTAAATATGTCAAGGATACAGCTGTTGTATTTAAGGGGTTGAGGGACAGAGTAGTGAAGAACTGTAAGATATTCAATATAGTGTATTGATGAATTGGAATTGTCTGGAAAGGCGAACCGTAGAAGGTGAAAGTCCTGTACAAGTAAATCCTTACACATATAACTCTGCTCCCAAGTAACATGGAACACGAGGAATTCTGTGTGAATCTGTGAGGACCATATCTCATAAGGCTAAATACTCTTACTAACCGATAGCGCATAGTACCGTGAGGGAAAGGTGAAAAAGAACCCCTGGAGGGAGTGAAATAGAACCTGAAATTGTGTGCTTACAAGCGGTCAGAGCCAGCAATGGTGATGGCGTGCCTTTTGGAGAATGATCCCTAGCGAGTTACGTTAAACGGCGAGGTTAAGTATAACGGAGCCGAAGGGAAACCAAGTCTTAATAGGGCGATTTAGTCGTTTGGCGTAGACGCGAAACCTGGTGATCTAAACCTGTCCAGGATGAAGCTGTGGTAAGACACAGTGGAGGTCCTAACCCACCGCCGTTGAAAAAGTTGGGGGATGAGGTAGGTTTAGGGGTGAAAAAGCCAATCGAACCAGGAGATAGCTCGTTCTCTCCGAAATGTATCTAGGTACAGCCTTGAGTGTTCAATTATGGGGGTAGAGCACTGAATGATCTAGGGGGCGTATTGCTTACTGAAATCAATCAAACTCCGAATACCATAATTTATAGCTCAGGAGTGAGACTATGGGAGTTAACTTCCATTGTCGAAAGGGAAACAACCCAGACCACCAGCTAAGGTCCCTAATTATAACTAAGTGGGAAAGGAGGTGGAGATTCACAAACAACTAGGGAGGTTGGCTTAGAAGCAGCCATACCTTTAAAGAGTGCGTAATAGCTCACTAGTCGAGAGTCTCTGCGCCGACAATGTAACGGGGCTAAGTTATAAACCGAAGCTGTGGAATCCGTAAGGATTGGTAGGAGAGCGTTCTGTAGGCCGTTGAAGGAGAAGGGTAACCGACTCTGGAGGTATCAGAAGTGAGAATGCAGGAATAAGTAGCGAGAAAGGGGGCGAGAATCCCCTCGCCGGAAGACCAAGGTTTTTCAGGGTAAAGCTTGTCTTCCCTGAGTAAAGCCGGGACCCTAAGCCCAGGCTATAATGCGTAGGCGAATGGAAAACAGATTAATATTTCTGTGCCAGTCATATATTGTGATGGAGGGACGCAGAAGGGTATGCGCGCGGACGAACGGAAGTGTCCGTAGAAGTATGTAGGGATGACTTGATAGGAAAAATCCATTGAGTTATATCTGAGGTATGATATACAGTCGTAAGATGAATGCGCAAATCCCACGCTGCCAAGAAAAAGCTTCTAACGTTAATATTTGACTGCCCGTACTGCAAACCGACACAGGTGGTCAGGATGAGAAATCTAAGGCGGACAGGCTAACTCTCGTTAAGGAACTCTGCAAAAATAACCTCGTAACTTCGGGAGAAGAGGAGCCCTTGAGGGTCAGTATCCACGCGATACAAAGCGCTCGAGGGTCGCAGTGAAGAGGCTCAAGCAACTGTTTAACAAAAAAACACAGGTCTATGCTAAGCTGGAAGGCGATGTATATGGGCTGACACCTGCCCAGTGCTGGAAGGTTAAGAGGAGGAGTGAGAGCTCCGAATTGAAGCCCCAGTGAACGGCGGCCGTAACTATAACGGTCCTAAGGTAGCGAAATTCCTTGTCGGGTAAGTTCCGACCTGCACGAATGGTGTAATGATTTGAGCGCTGTCTTGACGGGAGGCCTGGTGAAATTGTATTACCGGTGAAGATACCGGTTACCTACAGTAGGGACGGAAAGACCCCATGGAGCTTTACTGTAGCTTGGTATTGGGTTTTGGCATTGCATGTATAGGATAGTTGGGAGACTGAGATGATATGGCGCTAGCTATATCGGAGTCATCGAGTGGAATACCAACCATTCAATGCTGAAATTCTAATCTGTGGTTTGTAGCCACGGAGACAGTGCTAGGTGGGCAGTTTGACTGGGGCGGTCGCCTCCGAAAAGAGTAACGGAGGCGTTCAAAGGTTCTCTCAGGTTGGATGGAAATCAACCATAGAGTGCAATGGCATAAGAGAGCTTGACTGCAAGACTGACGGGTCGAGCAGATGCGAAAAGCAGGACATAGTGATCCGGCGATTCCGAATGGAAGGGTCGTCGCTCAACGGATAAAAAGCTACCCTGGGGATAACAGGCTGATCCTACCCGAGAGTCCATATCGACGGTAGGGTTTGGCACCTCGATGTCGGCTCATCGCATCCTGGGGCTGGAGAAGGTCCCAAGGGTTGGGCTGTTCGCCCATTAAAGCGGTACGTGAGCTGGGTTCAGAACGTCGTGAGACAGTTCGGTCCCTATCCACTGTAGGCGTTAGAATATTGAGAAGACCTGTCCTTAGTACGAGAGGACCGGGATGGACAAACCTCTGATGTACCAGTTGTCACGCCAGTGGCACAGCTGGGTAGTCACGTTTGGAATAGATAACCGCTGAAAGCATCTAAGCGGGAAACTAACTTCAAGATAAGTATTCTTTAAGATACCTTCGAGCCTAGGAGGTTGATAGGTTGGGGGTGTAAGTGCAGTAATGCATTTAGCTGACCAATACTAATTATCGAAGTTTTAATCTAAGTTTGTTTTTTTACTATATAGTTTCAAGTGTTCAGACTTGCACATAATAAATTTATGTGATACAATATATATGCTTGGTGAGTATAGCTATGGGGGTACACCTAGTTACATTCCGAACCTAGAAGTTAAGCCCATATACGCTGATGGTACTTGGCTGGAAGCGGCCTGGGAGAGTATGGATTTGCCAAGCTAACATTAAGAGAGAAGCTAATGTTTCTCTCTCTTTTTTTATGCTATTCAAAAGTAAGACTAAATGTAATAATATTTTTGAAAACTGAAGAAAGCTATAAAAAAGATTATGTAGATATTAATAATATATAGTATAATAACTCGGAAATGAAAAATGTAAGGAGGGGAAAATATGAAAGTTGTTATTGGTTTAGGAAATCCAGGTAAGAAGTATGAAAAAAACACGACACAACATTGGTTTTATAGTTGTAGACAGTTTAAGAAAAAAATTTAATCTAACAGATGAAAGAGAAAAAAATTTCAAGCTCTTATCAGTGAAAAAAATATAGATGGGGAGAAAGTTATATTCTTTAAGCCTCAGACTTTTATGAATCTGAGTGGAAATGCTCTTATAGAAATTGTAAACTTCTATAAGTTGGATCCCTAAAAAAAGATATTATAGTTGTTTATGATGACATGTCTTTAGATTTTGGAGATATAAGAATCAGAGAAAAAAAGGTAGCTCAGGTGGACATAATGGGATAAAGTCTATAATATCTCATATAGGTGAAGAATTTATTAGAATAAAAATGTGGAATAGGAGCTAAAAAGAAGATGCCATCGAACATGTTTTTAGGTGAGTTCAGTCAGAGTGAACAAAAAGAGCTAGTTGAATTTTTTTAGAAAAAAACTTAATGAATGTATTATAGACATATTAACTGTTCAGAATTTAGAAAGAACTATGCAAAAAGTACAATAAGAAAAAAAGAAAAAAATTAAAAATAAAAAAACTTGTTAATTTTGTATATATATGCTAAAAATCAATTTGTGGAAAAATAAACTATGTATGAAAGGAGTGTTTTTGATGAAATTTTTTTGGTTTCAGAGGCGGAGTGCATCCCCCTGAAAAATAAAAATACAAACAGAACATTTACCAATTGAAAAGTTGGAATCACCAAATGAAATTTTTTTGTACCTCTTTTTACAACATATAGGGGCACCTTTAAATCCTATTGTTAATGTAGGGGACAGAGTTTTTAAAAAGGACAAAAAAATTGCGGATGCAGAAGGTTTGGCGGTACCTGTTCATGCTCCAGTAAGTGGAACTGTCACAAAGATAGAAAAATCGTGTGTATCCTTTATCTGGAAAAAGTTATGACGATTTTTTTATTGAAAAATGACAAAAAAAGAAGAATGGGCAGAATTAACTAAAATTGCAAACTGGGAAACAGCTGATAAGAAAGAATTACTTGATATTATCAGAGAAAAAAAGGTATAGTTGGAATAGGAGGAGCTACTTTCCCTACTCACGTAAAAATTAAATCCTCCACCTAATACTAAGTTAGATAGTTTAATTTTTAAATGGTGCTGAATGTGAGCCTTATTTAAACTCAGATAATAGACTTATGTTAGAAAATCCAAAATCAATAGTTGAAGGAATAAAAGATCATTAAAAAAAGATTTTTAAATGTTCCAGATGTTTATGTAGGAATAGAAGATAATAAACCTGAAGCTATTGAATCTATGAAAAAGCAACAGAAGGAACAGGAATTAATATTGTTCCATTAAAAACAAAATATCCACAAGGTGGAGAAAAAAACAACTTATTAAATCTATTTTAGATAGACAAGTTCCATCAGGACAACTTCCATCAGCAGTTGGTGTTGTTGTACAAAATACAGGGACAGCAGCAGCAATCTATGAAGCAGTTGTAAATGGAAAACCTTTAATAGAAAAAGTTGTTACAGTAACAGGAAAGGCTATAAAGAATCCTAAAAACTTAAAAAGTTGCTATAGGAACTCCTTTCTCATACATTTTAGATTACTGTGGAATTAACAGAGATGAAATGGAAAGATTAGTTATGGGTGGACCAATGATGGGATTGGCACAAATGACTGAAGAAGCTACTGTAGTAAAAGGAACATCAGGACTTTTAGCTTTAACAAATGAGGAAATGAGACCATACAAGACAAAAGCTTGTATAAGTTGTTCTAAGTGTGTATCTGCGTGCCCTATGGGACTTGCACCACTTATGTTTGATAGATTAGCAGCAGCAAAAAGAGTACGAAGCAATGGCAGGACACAATCTAATGGATTGTATTGAATGTGGTTCTTGTGCTTATATTTGTCCTGCTAATAGACCTTTGGCTGAGGCTATCAAAACAGGAAAAGCTAAATTAAGAGCTAAGAAAAAATAGATTAAACTTAATTAAGGAGGATAAAAGTGAGTACAATTTTGAAAACAGGGCCAGCTCCTCACATTAGAACAAAAGAAACTGTTGAGTCGGTAATGTATGATGTTGTTATAGCTTTAGTACCAGCATTGTTAATGGCTATATACTCATTTGGAGTAAGAGCTCTGATATTAACTTCAGTATCAGTTTTAACTTGTATAGCTACTGAATATCTATGTCAAAAAGCATTAAAAAGAGATATAGAAGCATTCGATGGAAGTGCTATATTAACAGGAATTTTATTTTCATTTGTAGTTCCTGCTATTATGCCTTTACAATATGTAGTAATAGGAAATATAGTTGCAATAACATTAGGAAAAATGGTTTATGGTGGTTTAGGACACAATATATTTAACCCTGCATTAGTAGGAAGAGCATTTGTTCAAGCTTCTTGGCCAGTTGCAATAACTACTTTTGCTTATGATGGAATGTCAGGGGCAACAGTTTTGGATGCTATGAAAAGAGGAATTCCTTTAACAGATGCTTTATTACAAAATGGAGATCAATATCTTAATGCCTTTATCGGAAGAATGGGTGGATGTTTAGGAGAAACTTCTTCTTTAGCACTATTACTTGGTGGAGCATACTTGATATATAAGAAACAAATAGATTGGAAAGTGCCTGCTACAATGATAGGTACAGTATTTATTTTAACATGGGCATTTGGAGCAGATCCTATAATGCAAATATTCTCAGGAGGATTATTCCTAGGAGCATTCTTCATGGCAACAGATATGGTTACTAGTCCAACAACTTCAAAAGGAAGAGTAGTTTTTGCTTTTGGAATAGGATTATTAGTATCTTTAATAAGAATGAAAGGTGGATATCCTGAAGGTACTGCATATGCTATCTTAATAATGAATGGAGTTGTTCCATTGATAGATAGATATATAAGACCTAAAAAATTTGGTGGGGTGAGCACAAATGGAAAATAGATATATACATTTTGGAATCGTCCTAGGACTAATAGCTGCTATATCAGCAGGTTTTACTTGGTGGAGTTAATGACTTTACAAGTAAAGTTATAGCAGAAAAATACTTTAAAAAAATAGTAAATGAAGCTAGAAAAACAAGTTTTACCAGAAGCAGCTAGCTTTAAAGAAGATGAAGCAAAAGAAGCAGAAGGAATTCAATATATTCCAGGTTTCAATGAAGCCGGAGAAGTTGTTGGATATGTTGCTTCGGTTGCAGAACCAGGTTATGGTGGAGATATAAACTTTGTTGTGGGAATAAATAATGATGCTAAAGTAACAGGTTTAAATGTAGTTACAAGTTCAGAAACTCCTGGATTAGGAGCAAAAAAATAAATGAAAAAAAGAATGGCAAGATCATTGGATAGGTAAGGATGCTACTTATGAATTTAATAAGTCAACAGATGCTTTTTGCTGGTGCTACAATATCACCTAAAAGCTGTTTATACAGGAGTTATAAAAAGCATTAAATACTTATCAAAATGAGGTGAGTAAATAATGAAAAAAATTAGGAATACTTACAGCTGGAATATTTAAAGAAAAACCCAGTATTTGTTTTTAATGTTAGGGACTTTGTCCAACACTTGGAGTTACAAGTAGTGCTATAAATGGTTTCTCAATGGGGCTTGCAGTTATAGCCGTTCTTGCTTGTTCAAATGGATTAATATCACTTTTTTTAAGAAATTTATACCTGATGAAGTAAGAATACCAGCATTTATAATGATAATAGCAACACTAGTTACTGTTGTTGATATGGTTATGAATGCTTACACACCTGATTTATATAAAGTGTTAGGATTATTCATACCTCTTATAGTTGTTAACTGTATAGTTCTTGGAAGAGCAGAAAGCTTTTGCTTCTAAAAAAACGGAGTTATTGACTCTATACTTGATGGTATTGGATCTGGAATAGGATTTACTTTATCTTTAACTTTCTTAGGAGCAATAAGAGAAATTTTTAGGTAATGGATCAGTATTTGGAATCTCATTAGTTCCTGCTAACTTTACACCAGCTTTAATATTTATATTAGCTCCTGGTGGATTTATCACTATAGGTATAATCATGGCTTGTATAAATATGAAAAAAAGAAAGAGATGCAAAGAAAAAGAAGGTGACTAAAAAAATGAGTATAGGTGGATTATTTAGTATAATTGTTACTTCGATATTTATAAATAACATAATATTTGCTAAGTTCTTAGGTTGTTGTCCATTTATGGGAGTTTCTAAAAAAGTTGACTCATCATTAGGTATGGGTATGGCTGTTACTTTCGTTATCACAATAGCTTCAGGAGTAACTTGGTTAGCTTACAGAATGGTATTAGAACCTCTTGGTTTAGGATATCTACAAACAATAGCTTTTTATATTAATAATAGCTTCTCTTGTACAATTCGTTGAAATGGCAATTAAAAAAAGACATCACCAAGCTTTATATAAAAGCACTTGGAGTGTTCTTACCATTAATCACAACAAACTGTGCCGTTCTAGGAGTTGCTATAATCAATATCCAAGTAGGATATAATTTTATAGAAACAATAGTAAATGGTTTTGGAGTTGCAGTAGGGTTCTCACTAGCACTATTACTTTTAGCCGGTATAAGAGAAAGACTTGAATTTGCAAACACTCCTAAGAATTTTAAAGGAGTTCCAATAGCATTTATAACAGCTGGACTTTTAGCTATGGCATTTATGGGATTTAGTGGAATGCAAATTTAATAATTATACAAATGGAGGTATATAATGGAAGCGATTATGATGCCAGTTGTTGTATTAGGGAATAACTGGAATATTGATGGGACTATTTCTAGCTTATGCTTCAAAGAAGTTTGAAGTAGAAGTAGACCCAAAAGTAGAAGCAATATTAGCTGTCCTACCTGGTGCAAACTGTGGTGCTTGTGGATACCCTGGTTGTGCTGGATATGCATCAGGAGTAGCTTTAGAAGGTGCAAAAATGACTTTATGTGCACCTGGAGGACCTAAAGTTATTGAAAAACTAGGAGAGATAATGGGTGTGGCAGTAGAAATACCTGTTAAGAAAAAAACCTGTTAAGAAAAACAGTAGAAAAAGAAAGTAGTTGCTCAAACTGGAGACCCAATTTCTGCAAGTGCTGAATTTATAGAAAAGAATAAGAGAATGCTAAATAAATTTAAAAGATGCTTTTGATGCAGGAGATAAAGAAGCATATGAAAAAAATTAGAAAAATTTAGCAAAGACAGCAGGAAAAAGATGAGTTATTAAAAATACTATGAAGAAATTAAAACTGGAAAAAAATTATTCCTGATGGAAGTGCTCCAGCAGTACCTACTGGAGATCCAATCTCTGCAAGTGCTGAATTCATAGAAAAGAATAAGAGAATGTTAAACAAATTTAAAGATGCTTTTTGATGCAAAAGATAAAGAAGCATATGAAAAAAATTAGAAAAATTTAGCAAAAAAACAGCAGGAAAAAGATGAATTATTAAAATGCTTCGAAGAAATCAAAAGCAGGAAAAAAATAATTGCTAGTGGAAGTGCTCCAGCTGCTGCAGTTAAATTAGAACCAATAACAGCTACAAAAAGAATTTGTAGAAAAAGAATAAGAGAATGCTAAATAAATTTAAAAGATGCTTTTGATGCAAAAAGATAAAGAAGCATATGAAAAAAATTAGAAGGTTTAGCAAAAATCAACTGGAAAAAGATGACTTATTAAAAATGTTTTTGAAGAAATCAAAAGCAGGAAAGGTAGTACCAGATCCAGCAACAATGACTGATGCTCCAGCTCCAAAAAGCTGAAGATTCTAAAAAAACAAGAAGCTTCTTACTGCAGTGTTTTAGGTGATGGTTTGTGTGTTCCTGAACAAAAATGAAAAAGCAAAAGAAGAAATGGTAAAAACAAGCAGAGCCTCCTAAAAACAGCTGAAGAGCTAGAAAAAAAGATAAACAAGCTGCAAGCTATTGTTCTATCTTAGGAGATGGACTATGTGTTCCAGAAGAAAAATGAACAAATGGTTAAACAAAAATTTAACAAAAGAGCTTGATAAAGAAGTTAAATAAGCTTAATAAAGAGATGGGAAAAAGCACTAGAAATGTATTTATACAAATCTAGTGCTTTTTTTAGATATTTACAAATTCACAAAAAAAGTAAAAATAGTGAGTTACTGAGTAAATTTCTTAACAATAAAAAAATTAACGTTTCGCTGTAAATTCGACCAACTCGCTACGCTCAGACATGTCGACATTTACTCGGCTCACTTGCTTTTAATTTTTTTATCTAAAAATTTCCATTCGTAACTCACTTATTTTTTTACTTTAGGATTAAAATTTTAATTTATCAACATCCTCTTTTAAAAGTTTTTATAATATTCTTTTTAGAGATAACTTCAACAACTCTTCCATTAATTTTTAAAGTATTCTTGCATTTCTTCAGGAATATCAATGTCATCATAATCAGGATTATCACTCTTTAAAGTTATAACTTTTTTTCTTTTTCTTTTAGTTCAACTCTTTTTATATATCCTTCATCATTATAAGTGACAACATATATTTTATTTTTTTAACATAGGCAGTGTTATTAGGGATCAACTAAAAGCATATTCACCATCTTCTAAAGTTGGTTCCATACTATCTCCTGTAATTTCTACAAAGAAACTATTTAAAGAGAAGTCTCCTTTTTGTTATAGGCATGTAGTAATCAGGTTTATCCATATTTAGGTAACCTCTACCTGCACTAGCTTTTTCCATAAACAGGAAGATTTAAAAACTTCACTATCTTCTAAAAATTTTAATACTTTCATCTTTGTTAAATACTTTAGGTAAATTTTTCCTTTAAGTATTCTTTTTTTAAAGTTTTTTTCTTCATCAGGGTATACTTCAATAACTCTTTCAATAAAGTTATTTGAAATAGGTGCAGTACCTTTTTTTCTACTTTATCTATAAAAAGTGAAGTGTAAATTAATTTTTTTAGCAAGACCTCTTAAACTATCTTTATGTTTTAATCTTATTTTTCAAAGTAGTTCCAAAAACTCATATAATTCCCTCCTTTTTTTAATGTACTACTATATATATACAGTATAACATAATTATGCTAAAGTGTCTACAATAATTTATTTAAATAAAAATTGTACAAAAAAAGAATACAAGAAAGTATTGATAAAATCTATATTTAAATAAAAATATAAAAAAATTTTAAAAAAATTTGTTGACAAAGTATTCACAGTATGATACATTATGACTATAGAAAGAGTATATATAAATACATACAAAAAAAGGAGATGTTATTATGCATTTTTTTAGAATTTAAAAAGAAGATTTAGTTTATTAAACGAGGAAGAAAAAGAGTTCATTTATAAGTTAAAACTTAAAGATGCAATTGATTTTTTTTAAGAACAATTTATTAAAGAAATTTTTACCTAAAAATTATACAATAAATAATACACATAAATTTAGATAGAAAAAAAGAGGTAAAAAAATTTTGTTTAGTAGCAAAAAAATTATAATAGAAAAAAAGAAGGTGCGGACGTAATTTTCTAAAGATCTTAAGATTACATCCACACCTTTTTAAATTTTTATTCTAGATAATTTTGAAAAATAGTAGTAAGTAAAATTGGAATTATAAATGAAGTTGAAATTGCAGCTAAGCTAAGAGCTAAACCACTCATTGCTCCCTCTACTTCTCCCATTTCTATTGCTTTAGAAGTTCCAACAGCATGGCTAGATGTTCCTATTGCAAGTCCTTTAGCTACTGGAGATTTTTATAAATTTAGCAACTAATGGAGCAATAACAGCACCTATAATTCCAGTTGATACTGTCATCATAGGAATTAAAAGCTTCATTCCAACCAAATTTTGTAGCAATATCAAGAGCAATAGCTGTTGTTACTGATTTTGGTAAGGTTGCATAGAATATATCGTCAGGAAGTGCAAAAACTTTTCCTAATATATATAAAATGATAATTGAAAAAAAGTACTTCCTAAGACAGTTGAAAGTAAAAATAGGGAACCAGTTTCTTTTTTTAAAAATTTGGAATTGTTCATATAAAGCAACTCCTATTATAACACTTTCAACAGGACTTATAAATAGTTTAATAATACTTCCACCTTTGTTATAAGCCTCAAATGGAATATCAAAACATAGTAAAAAAAGAGTATTGATAAAAGAATTCCTATTAAAAAGAGGGTTACAAAAATATAGACTTTGTTTTTTTCCAAATAAGTACTTTCCTATTTCATAAGTTACTAAAGATAGTATTATCCCAAAGAATGGGCTAAAAAAATAATATTATGTATTATATCACTCATTTTTAGCCTCCTTTTCGTCCTTATTACCTAATATTTTTTTTCTTGTACCTTTATAATAAAGTCAGCTACTAATCCTGTAACTAACATTATTAAAAATTGTACTAATTATCATAATAAGTAATACTTTTTACATAAACCATAGCTGGTGCAGAATTTAATTGTGTCATAATTCCAACACCAACAGGAAGGAAAAAGGAAAGCTAAATATTTTTTTTACAACCAGCTAAAACTCCTTTAAAAATATTCAACCTTTAAAACTTTAAATTCCAAAAGCAAGAATAATATTATAGATGCAATAATTGTTTTTCGGAATTGGAAAAGAAATAAGGTCACTAACAAATTGCCCAATAAGAGCAAGTGCTAAAATAATAATCCATTGTCCCATACAAATTGCCTCCTACTTTATAAGTAAGAACTATTATATTAATAATAGTTCTTACTATAAATTAAATTTTAAGCTTTTATTTTTTTGATTTCCTCTATCATAATTGGAATTATATCCATAACATTTCCTACAATTCCAATATCTGCAACATCAAAAAAATAGGTGCATCTTCATCTTTATTTATTGCTACAATATAATCTGAACCCATTATTCCAGAAATATGTTGAGTTGCCCCTGATATACCACAAGCTATATATAATTTTTGGTGCAACAATTTTACCAGATTGTCCAACTTGGTGAGAACGTGGGATCCATTCATCCTCTGTTGCAGGTCTTGTTGCTCCAACAACTCCACCACATACATCAGCTAATTGTTTTACAAGCTCAAAGTTTTCTTTTACTTCCCATACCTCTACCACCAGAAACTATAATCTCAGCTTCTTCCAAGTTAACTGATTCAGATATTTCTTGAACTATTTCTGCTATTTTTTTGTAAATAGATTCTTTTCACACACTTTTTTTCTTTTATAACTTCTCCTGAAGCTCCTTCAATTATTTCTTTTTTTACAAGCTCCTGAACGAACTGCAACAACTAATGTTTTATCACCTTCAAAAAGTCACTTCTTTTTAGGATATTTCCACCATACATTGGAAGTGTCATAAAAATATTTATCATTTTCATATTTTACAGCTACTACATCAACAGATGCAGGGACTTTTTAAATCACTTGCTATGATGTTAGCTAAATCTTTTTCCATTTAAAGTTGAACCTAAGAAAATAATAGAAGGATTATATTTTTTTCTTTTTGCAACTATTAAAAGCATTTCCAATAGCTTCTAATTCTTTTTTTTGTTTTCTTCTAAGTAAAGAACTTCATCAGCTCCACACTCAAAGCATTTTTTTTAGCTACTTCATCTAAATTTTCTCCAACTAAAACAGCAATAACTTTTTTTATTATTTTCTTTTTGAAACTTTTTTTAGCTAGAGCTATAGCTTCTAAAGATACAACAACAGGAGAGTTATCAACTGTTTCTATATACACCATTATATTTCTTTCCATCTTATAACCTCCTAAAAATACTTTTTGCTTCCAACATTTTTTTGCATAGCTTGTGCAACCATTTCTTCAGCAGTTCCAGTTTTTTTATTTTCACTCCTGCTTGTCTTTTTTTGGAGGTGAAAAATAGTTTAACTTCTTTCATTGCACTTTCACTAGCTACTTCAACAGAAATTTCAGTAATTTCTTTTTTTCTGGCAGCCATTTTACTTTTTATTGTTGGATAACGAGGTTCATAATTAGGTTTATTTACAGTTACTATACAAGGAGAAGCTAGTTCAACCTTTTCATAGCCTGTTTCAGTTTCTTTTTTAGCAATAACCTTTGTAGCCTCTGTGTCTATGTCAACTAAATTAGTTACTATTCCATAATTTAATTCATTTGCTAACATGATTCCAACTTGTCCAGTTGCAAAATCAGTAGTTTCTTTTTCCACAGAAGATAATATCGAATTTTTTTAGCTCTTTTTTTTCTTCGATATTTTTTTAATAGCTTTACTTAAAGCTTCAGCCACTATAACAGCATCTTTTTCTTGATAAGCTTCATCTTTAACATAGAAAGCTTCATCTGCACCAACAGCCAAACAGTTTTTTAAACTATTTGTTACATCTTCTCCACCTAGAGAAAGAACAGATATAGTAGCATCCCCTTTGGCCTCTTTTAATCTAGTTGCCATTTCCAAAGCATAAGTATCAAAAGCATTTACTACTTTTTTTCAATATCTTCTAAGGCAGGTTTCCCAGTTTTTTTTCATTCATAAATATTTCAACAGAGTCATCTGTAACTTGTTTTATACAAACTAATATTTCCATTACTTCCTCCTAACGTCCGATTACATTATTTGCAATTACAATTCTTTTGAATTTCATTAGTACCTTCAAAGATTTGGAAAAATTTTAGCATCTCTTAACAATTTTTCAACTGGATATTCTCTACTGTATCCATATCCACCAAAAATTTGTATAGCTTCAGATGAAACTTCCATTGCAATATCTCCAGCATAACATTTAGCAATAGCTGATTCTTTTCCATAAGGTAGACCTAAATCCATTTTTGTTAGAGCATGTGCAACCATTTGTCTTGCAGTTTCAGTTTTTATTTCCATATCTGCAATTTTAAATTGTAATGCTTGATTCTTAATTATAGGTTTTCCAAATTGAATTCTTTCTTTACCATATGCTATGGCTTCTTGTATTCCTCTTTGAGCGATTCCAACAGCAATGCAAGCTATCCAAGATCTAGCTTGGTCTAGAGTTTTCATTGCAATAGCAAATCCTTCTCCTTCTTTACCAAGTAAAGCACTAGCTGGAACTCTACAATCTTCTAAGACTACATCACAAGTATTAGATGTTCTTATACCCATTTTATCTTCATGTTTTCCAGTACTTAATCCCTTAGTTCCTTTTTTTCCACAAAGAACATAGAGATTCCTTTTAAACCTTTTTCTTTATCTGTTATAGCAGTAATACAATAGAAAGATGCCATTTCACCATTTGTAATAAAGCATTTTCTACCATTTAAAACATATTCATCTCCATCTTTAACAGCAGTTGTTCTACCAGCACTAGCATCAGAACCTGCACCTGGTTCTGTTAAACAGAATGCTCCTAGTCCACCTTCTAAAACTAAATCACACATTTTTTGTTTTTGATCGTGGCTTCCTGCAATTAAAACAGGTTTCATAGCTAGTCCACTAGCTGAAATAGTAGTTGCAAACCCTGCATCAGCTATTGCCATTTCTTCAATCAAAGCAGCAACATCAACTCTGCTTAGACCTGGTCCTCCAAATTCTTCAGGAACTTCTAAAGCTTGGTAACCTTGTTCAATTGCTTTTATCATAAATTTCTTTTTGGCCATTCACCAGATTTATCATATTCTTTACATTGTTCTCTTACTTCATTATCACAGAATTTTTTTTACATCTTTCAATAGGTCTTGAGCTTCTTCAGAAATTAAATATGCCATAATATTACCTCCTATGATTACATTTATAATTATTATCTACTATGCTCTATAACAAACTTTATTTGGATTTAGGATCATCTTAGGGTCAAAGACTTCTTTTTATTCCTTTCATAAGTCCTCATATTAACTTCACCAGAGAAATTAGCTAAGTAATCTATCTTTCCATAACCAATTCCATGTTCTCCTGAAATTAATCCACCAAGTTCAGAAGCCTTATTATATATATCTGTTAAGAATTCTTCAACTTGACGCTTAAATTCAACTATTTCCATATCATTGCTACAAGCATAAATATGTAAGTTTCCATCTCCAGCATGTCCAAAAGCTCTTTACAGTAAAGTCATATTTCTTACCAGTTTCATTTACATAGTGTAGGTAAGGAGCTATTTGGTTAACAGGAACAACAACATCACATTCATCTAGTAACTTAGTTTCAGCTTCAATGGCTTCTAAGAAACTACTTCTAGCAGCCCAAGCATCTTTTTTCTTAGCAGGTGTATCAGCAACTAGGACATCTAATGCTCCAGCTTCTAAAAACTATTTCAGATGCTTTTTTTCAGAGATTTCTTCTAAAGCTTCCATATTATCTCCATCAAAAAGTTACCAATAGATAAGCACCAATGTCTACTCCTTCTAATTTTTTAGGGAATACACTCTTACCTATGTATCTTTCAGAAGCTAAGACTATTTCTCTTTCCATAAATTCTAATGCTTGAGGTTGTAAATGGTTCATAAAGAATTTAGGAACTGTTGCTATACATTCATCAAGATTTTCATAAGGAATGATTAAACTTATAGTTTCTTTTTGGAGCAGGAATTAATTTTAAAGTTAATTCTGTTATAACTCCTAAAGTTCCTTCTGAACCTATCATTAAATTAAGCAAGCTATATCCTGTACTTGTTTTAGATACAGTAGCTCCTAATTTTATAATTTCACCAGTTGGAAGAACCACTGTCATAGCTCTAACATAATCTCTAGTAGTTCCATATTTTACAGCTCTCATTCCACCAGCATTAGTTGAAACATTTCCACCAAGAGTTGCAAATTTTTCACCTGGATCAGGTGGATATAATAAACCTTGTTTTAAAGCATCTTCTGCTAAGTCATTCAATAAAAACTCCTGGTTCTACTTTTAACTACAAAAATTTTTCAAGGTCATAAGCTAAAAATTTTTATTCATCTTTGTCATGTTTAACATAACTCCACCAGTAACTGCTACAGATGCTCCTGTTAAACCAGTTCCAGCTCCTCTTGGGATAACAGGAATATTATTTTCATAGCACAATTTCATAATTTCCGAAATCGCCTCAGTAGTAGTAACATCAATAACAACTTCAGGTTCACCTTCACCATAAATAGGCATTTCATCATGAAAAAAATCTTTATTTATTTCATCTTTTGTATAAACCTTACCAGGAACAATTTTTCTTAAATTTTTTTCTACTAATTCTTCAGTTACTTTGTTGTACACACGATTTGCCATTTTGTTTTCCTCCTTTAGTTGAATTTATTTTTACTGACTAGAAATCTATATTATTTCTTAACCTAAATTTAACATATTTTTTTAAACTAATTTCAAACTATTTTTTTATTTTTTTATATAAATAACGGAATAAATACATTATATTTATTAAATATAAAGAATAATATCAAAAAAATTAATAAATAAAAAAATACTTTTTATAATGTAAAAAGACACACCTGTAATTTAAAAACAAATATATCTTATTTAAAAACTTTTAATATATAAAAATATACAAAACAAAGTAGAAATATAATAAATAAAAAAATCAAATAAATTTATATTTAAAAATATCGATTTTTTTACTAGGAATTAATGTACATAAATTAATAAAAAAAGTAAAAAAATAGTTCGTTATTGTATAAAAACATAAGTCACTTATTTTTTTTACTTTTTAGATTGAAAAATTATATTTTGGAACAGTTCTATTCTTATAGAACTTTTATAAAGTTTAGGTATTTAGATAAAATCTCTCTCGAAATTTTTTTGTGATTTTAGTTTTTTTATTCTCTAAACTACTAACAGGCATAATACCAAATAATGAATTTGTTAAGAAAAATTTCATCAGCCTTATTTAAGAATTCTAGATCTATATCTGTCTCAATGACAGGATAATTTGAAATTATATACTGCCTAATAATTCCATTTAAAAAGCCCTGAAGATAATTTTTGGAGTATATATCTTATTATTGATAATTATAAATATATTGCTTGTGGCTCCCTCAGTAACTAAGCTTCTAGAATTTAGAAATATAGGCTCATCATAGCCAAGTTTTTTTACTTTTTTTCTTTTCAAAAAAATATTATCAGCATAGTTTAAAGTTTTATAGAAAGTGAAGATAGAGCTTTCATTTCTTTTGGACTTTAGAAATATTTAAGCTAAAAAGCCTTTTTATAATCTTCATCTGTATACGTATATGCTCTTTTTATGAAAAAGTCTATTTTTTTCAGTTAAAACTATTTTTTTAAAAACTTCATGTTCAAGCTCAGATTTATTAGTTTCTAAGTATTGATAAACTTCATTTTTTTCAAGATTACCTATATTCAAATCCAAGTCTATTATAGATTGATTTATTCTGGCTAAATGCTCATCTAAAAAAAGACTGCTTCTCCTTTATATAATAGGATAGTTTCAAAGAGACCTAAGCCAAAGCTGAAACCATCATCTAATTCTATTAGCATAGAGCCTCCAATATAGCTTTTAGCTTTTTGTAAAGTTTCTTCATATTCAAAAATCTAATTCTGATTCGCAAGTGATTCCACCACCTACTCCAAGATAGTATTTATTATCCTTATGAATAGCTGTTCTAATAATAATATTTAAATCACAATCACCATTGAATGAAATATAACCTATAGAACCTGTATAAGCATCTCTTCTTGAGTTTTCTAATTCATCTATTATTTCCATTGCTCTTATCTTAGGAGCACCTGTTATCGATCCTCCTGGGAAAGTTGCTCTAATCAAATCTACAAAAATCATAGTCTTTTCTAAGTTTTTCCTCTTATAGTTGAAACTAGATGAAAAAAACAGTTGAATATGTTTCCACTTCAAAAAGCTCATCAACAACAACAGATTTTTAACTCACAGATACGGTTTAAATCATTTCTTTCCAAGTCCACTATCATAAGAAGTTCGCTCTTATCTTTTTCAGAATTAGCCAATTCATTTTTTTAAAAGCTAAATCTTCTTCTTCTGTAGCTCCTCTTTTTCTAGTTCCTTTTATGGGTCTTGTTTCTATTAGTCTATCCTTCATTTTTTTATAAATCTTTCAGGTGAAGCAGAAACAAGTTGAAAAATCTTGAAAAATCTAAATATGCAGAAAAAGGTGCAGGGTTAAATTTTTCTTAGATATGAAAAAGACTTCTAAAGGAGATTTTTTTGACTTTCTATCATAAGTCTTTGAGTCAAGTTCATTATATAGATATCCCCTTCAATTATATAGTCTATAGTGCTTTTTAATAGCTTTTCAAATATTCTTCTTTTTTTCAAAAATTAGATTTGAAATTTGCAAGACTATTTTTTTCTTTACTAGATTTTCTTTTTCTAGATTAGTTTTTTTCTAAAAATATTTATTAAATTATCATAATCTTTTTTTATCTTGGTAAGATATGTATATCTCTTGTTTTTTTCTATATCTTCAACTATATAAGTCTTGTAGAATGTAACTATAGCCTCAGGAATATCCAAATCTTTTTTTATGTCTTGTGGCTATATTTTTCAAATTTTCTACCATAATCATAAGAGAAATATACTATTCCTCCTGAAATTAAAGGAAGTATAGAATTATTTTTCTTGTTTATTTTCTTTTTAAAAAAATTTAGCTAAATATTCTTCAAAGTTTTCTTCACTTAATACATCATTTATATAGAATTTCTTGTTATTTTCTTTTTAATTCTAAATAAGGATCTATACCAATTATTGAATAACGCCCATATTTATTTTTTTAATGAAGAATCTAAGAAAGCAATTTTGTTATTATTTTCTTTCTTTAATATTCTAAAAAAATATCATAAATATTAATATATTTCTCTAATTTTTTTAAGCTCTATTTGCATTTTTAACCCTCCATTCTCTAGCTAAATCTAAAAAAATTTCTAAGCATTTCATGACCATATTCAGTCAAAACTGCCTCTGGGTGAAATTGTACAGAGTATAGAGGATATTTTTTTTATGGGAAAGAGCCATAAGAACCCCATCTTCAGTTTCAGCATCAACATTAAATTCTTCAAGTAGATGTTTTTTTTTCAACTACTAAAGAATGATATCTTGTTACATTTAATTCTTTAGGAAGATTCTTAAAAAAATATTTGAAGAACTAGTCTTAATTTTATGTACCTTACCATGAACAGGGCTTTTTACCTTTTTTTCACTTCTGCACCAAAGGTATAGCCTATTATTTGATGTCCTAGACAAACACCAAATATAGGGACCTGTTTATAGAAATTTTTAACTATTTCATTACAAAGTCCACAATCTTTTGGGCTTTTAGGACCTGGAGAAATTATTATTCCTTCCAACTTATCTTGTTTAATTAAATTTTTCAATATGCTTTAAGTCTACTAAATCATTACGAATAATTTCCATCTCTATATTTTCTTCTAAGAAATAACTCACAAGATTATATACAAATGAATCATAATTATCAATCATAAGAAACATTTTAACCTCTTTTCACATACACCTTACCTTCTGCCACAATTTCAACAGAACCATCTATGTATATTTCATCATTTTTCAATAATATATTCTAGCCAACCATTAGGTTGAATAATCTTAGCTCTATCTAAGTTTTTTTATACTTTTTTTAAATAATATCCCAATGCTGTCGTTCCTGAAGCACAGCTATTTTCAAATATTCCACTTTCAATATCTTTAACATAGACATAGGGTTTCATAAAAAAAGATTTTGTCTATCAAAAGAACATTATACCAAAAGGCAGAAAAAAATCTTTGTCTGATAGATAATTTTTTTAACTGAATCTATGACTTTTTCAAAATTATCTTCCTTATTTTCAGCTACATCAAAAAAATAAAGTGGTCTATACCAGAAAAATTTAACAAGACCTAATTTATAGTTATCTATTTTTAAGTTCTTCTAAACTTTTTAAATTTAGGCATTTTTAATTTTAGCTAAAAAAAGAGTTTTTCAGTCTGACCTTCTCTAACATCTACAGCTAGAATTTCATCTTCACCAGAACAAGTTATCTTATAGATTTTTTTGCTTTGAAAAAAATCCTTATCCCTAAAGGCCAAAAAGAGAAGCAAAGGACCTACTTGCATTACCACAAAAATTCTCCACCCATCATTTGAAGATGATTGTCTTTAATAAAAACCAACTTGCTCTGCATGGAGGTTATCTTCTCTCATAAGTTCTTCAGATATCTTAGCTATATCCTTATCATAGATATTAAAATTATCTATAAGTATAGTAATGTTTCCAGCAGGATTAATTTTGATAAAAATCTAGTTTCATTTAAATTTCACCTCTTTCTAATATATTTTATTAATATTATAACATTTATTTTAAAAAAATCTAGATAAAGAAAAAAAGAGAATTTTTTTGATTTTATTTCAAAAAAATTCTCTTAAAAAAATTTCAAATTATGAGATTAGAATACTCTTACAGCTTCTCCTTGAGGATTGTATTCAACCATTATTGTTTTTTTGAGTTCCAGAGTGAGCCATTTCAGCTGGCATTGTAAATAATTCAGATATAAATAGTGTTAAACTATCTAATAGAACATATACAACAGCTCTTCCCACACTTGGTTCTTTTTCCTACTGTGTATTGATACTTAACAACAGTATTTCCATTCTTTTGAGTTTCATTAAAAAAATAGCTTTGATTGGTTGGCTTTCAATAACTGACTTAGAAGTTCCTTTAGTTATTATTTTGAAGTCTGGATTTTGGTCTCCACTTAGAGCCATCATTGCAGAACATCCTTGTAATAATAAAAAAACATAGAGAAACAAAGTCCGAATAAAAAGTTTTTTTCATAAAAAAACACCCCTTATTAAATTTATTGTGTTTATATAATACTATTTTTTTATAAAAAAAGCAACTTGTTTTTTTATTTTAATCAATTATTTCTAAATATGGAGAATTAATGAAGTCGTAAGGCATAACAAAACTACCTCCATCAGAGTCCAAATCTAGGTCATATCCCATTTCTTTAGCTGTCATATAGTAAACATACCAAATGTACTGAGAACAATAAAAAAACCTTCTATATTTTCTCTATCTGTTGTTATTTTTATAATTTTTTTCCAAAATATTTTTTTCCATATTTCTGACTAATCTCTTTTTAAATTCTTCATCCATATCCTTATATCTAAGAACTAATATATCTCTACCCTTTTCTAGCCAATAACTTATGTCAATAGTATACGATTTATTTCCAAATTTTGGATAATCAACCACAGTTCTATCATTTTTTTCATTATAGCGACATGACCAAACATTCCAATTGGGTTTTGCTGTTTTTTTCTTTTTATAATGATATCTCCTGCTTCAAGAGGTAAAACTATAACAGAACCTTCCATTTTTTTCTCCATGTAACTCTTTCCTTTTTTTCATATTTTTGGAGTTGTTTGAACACTTGAACAAGCTGTAAAAAAACTAGGCTGACTAAAAGTATTAATTTGATTTTAAAATTTTTTTCATTCTGCACCCTCTTCTTTCAATAAGAAATTTATAAATTTCAAATTTATTTTATTTTTTTCATCTCCTATTATATACGAAATTTTTATAATAAGGTAAGAGGGAATAAAGTTAATTTCTTAAATTATTTTAGTACTTATTTTTACTAAATATGATATAACATAGTGCATGTTTTTCTGCTATAGGAAATTTTTATATCCTGTATTTCAAACTTTCCATCTAAGCCTTCACTCATAGCTGTTTGATGAAAAATGTGCTAAACCTATTCCAAAGATCTAAATGTTTTATTTTTTTTCATATCATCACTTATACTATTCTTGTAATTGCAAAAAGAAATGAATATTATCTCCTTCTTTAACTGCTATCCAAGGTTGAGCATTTGTAGAACTAGGTGCTAATCTAAGCATTTCTAGTGCTGTTTCATATTTTCCAGCATCTGTCTGTGATAGAGTTTGATTAAAAATCATTCAGATAAAATAATTTGTTCCAAGCTTTTTCTATTTTTTTAGAACCAAGACTTGCTCTCATAATTTTTTTCAATAAATGAACGTTTTTTTCAGCTGGATATCCGATAGGTGAAATACAAGGAAATAGGTCATCATCACTTAGCTCCATAATATTTTCAAAGTCTTTCCTGCTAAATGTTGCAGCAAGCCATACTGTACCTAGACCCATATCAGTAGCATACAATACTAGATTTTCAAATTGATAACCTACTGCTTCCATAGCAAAAGGTTCATCTTTTACAGTAATAGCTAGAAAGTCTTTTGCTCCCTTTTATAGTTCCATATGTTCCTAGTTGAACATTTTCTACTCCTGTTTCTTTACTTATATATTGTACTCTAACATTTACACCAAAGGGGTTAGTTAAAGTGTTATAGAAATTCATTAATTTATTCTTATCATCATCAGTTAGAGATTTTTTTCTAAAAAAACTTCTAGTACTAATACGTTTTTTTATAGTTTCTTTTTATATCTATTGGTAATTTATTAACTTCTTTAAAAATTCATTTTTTTATTTTTTTCCTTTCTAAATAGATTTACTCAAAATTATTTAATTTTTCAAATATGCTATCTATTAAAAGAAAAATCTTTAATACCAATATAGTATATTCCTTGTTCATCATATCTTGGAATAATATCATCTTTTTACAACAACTATCTTTTTGAATGAATCATCAATTCTTTTTAAAGAATTTATTTCCTGCTCTTTTTTTCTTCACTGCTTAATGCTAAAGCTGACTGTATATAGTATCTAATATTACCTCTATTGACAACAAAAATCAACTTCTAATTGTATTTTTTTGTTCTTATTTTCTTTTGTCTGAGTGTATTCAACTACACCAACATCAACATTATAACCTCTTCTAATTAAATCATTGTAAATTATGTTCTCCATAATATGTGTTTCTTCCACTTGCCTAAAAATTAAGTCTTGCATTTCTAAGTCCAATATCAGCAAAAATAATATTTTTAGAGGTGTTGTAAAAATATTTTTGCTCCCTTTTATATCATATCTTTTAGCACCATATAGTATATAAGATTCTTCAAAAATAAGAAAGATATTTAGAAATAGTATTATGAGATATACTTATTTTATTTTCAGATAAAAAAATCTATTTGAAAGTTTTAGAGGATTTGTAAGAGAACCTATTGCTGATGAAATAAAAATTAAGTAAAAATATCTAATATATCTGAACTATTTTTGAATTTTGTTTCTTTCAATAATATCTTTAATATAAGTTTCTTCAAATAAATTTTTTTAAATAAGCACTCTTTTTCCTCAAAAGTTTCTAAACTTAAAATATAAGGCATTCCACCAAATACTACATAATCACGCCAAGCTAAATTTTTTTGTCTTTATAAGCATCATAAAACTCAGCAAATGATAGAGGAAAGATATGAATTTCATCTCCTCTATCTCTAAATTGAGTCAATATATCTTTTTGAAAGCATTTTAGAATTACTACCTGTAACATAGATATCTAAATTTTCATTTTTTTCATAAGTCCAAGTAAAGTATCAACAAAAGTTATTTCTTCATCAGAGTCAGGAATATATGGATTTTTTTACTGGCTTTGAAAATTGAATTTCATCAATAAAAAAATATAGTATTTCTTATTTTTTTACTTATTTTATTTTTTTTATGTAGTCATTTAATTCAAAGGGATTTCTATACTTGATGTTATCTATTTCATCAAGTGCTATTTCAATAATTTGCTCTTTTTTTATACCATTACCTAACAAATAATCTTTGTATAATTTAAATAACAAATAAGATTTTCCACATCTTCTTATTCCTGTAATAATTTTTTTATTCTTCCATTATCTTTCTTTTTTTATTAGTTCATTTAAATACTCTTTTCTTTCAATTATCATATTAAACCTCCATAGACAATTTTATATAATTCACGTAATTTTTTTGTCTGAGTATAAGATAACATAAATTTAAAAAAATTCAATTTTTTTAGTTGTATTCTAATAAAAAAGCAATAGATTTCTCTATTGCTTTATCAATATATCTTTTTTTATAAAGAAAAGTGTTCTTTCACTATTTCATCTAATTGTTTTTTTAATATCTACAAAAGGTAGACTTAAATCTAAAGTTTTTTTACAGTTATTTGATTTCCATGCATTTGATATACATTATTAGGTTGAATATCATCTTCTATTTTTTTTGCATAGAGTAGCATTCCAGATACTTTTATGCTCTAAATCCTCAAACTGATAATCACGATTTTTTTACATATGTAAAAAAATCTGGTAAAAGGTTATTAGAATGTATAGTATGCTTATTATATCTAAACTGTGTTGTTTGAGAATAATATTTTTGCATCAATTATAAGAACTGTATTATCTTTCTGTAAATGGATATCACTTTTGCATAGTAGGCAACATGGTACTATCCTCAACACACCAAGGAATTTGAGAAGCTGTAACTGTAAGTTGTGGAAAGTGTTTTCGATAATATTCTAGTATAAATTTTTTTCATATAATCTACACATTCTTTGTTCATCAATAAATGAAGCTAATTTGTAATCACCAGCATTAGTAGTTATTAACATTCCTTCAATAATCAATTGACAAATACCAATTAACATACGATATGTTTGATTATTTCTTTGAAATTGGATAGCTGACCATCTAATGCCTTTAGGATTTAATAAATCTACATCAGAGAAAAAAATAACATCATTTTCTTTAAATTATCTTTATACTTAGCCTTAACTTTTTTTATTTCTTAAAAAGTAACATGACAGTTGTTTTTCAATATTTGATTATATAAATTATTTTCAGAAAAATTTATCAAAGTTACAAGAAAAGAACTTTTTTTATGGGCTGAATATTTTTTTAAGGGTTTCAGATATGTTAATCTTTCCAGATACCACTGCTAAATCTTCTTGATAATTAATATATTCCTTATATAAACCATGCTTTTAATTGAAAACCAATACCCTTAGATAGTATTGCAGCAAAAAGATCATACATTTCATCAAAAGGTTCTATAGAAACATCTTTATAATTTTCTTGTTTTAATGTTTGAAATGCATAGGATAACATATGATAAATATTGTTGATTAAAAATCTTCTTATCTTTTATCATTTGAATACACCATATAAGATATCTTTCCATTCATTTAGTTTAGATTCATCATCAAACCAATACTCACTTAACATTGGGAAAAATATCAAATTCAACAATATCTTTCATCCACTCCAGTGTACATTCTTCAGCATTACAAAAAAATAACTGTGACCAATACAGAATCCTTTTTCCGAGAGACTTGTCTTGAGTAATTTCTGTATTAAGCTCCTTAATTTTTTTAATAAGTCTATCAAAAAGTATTATTAGAAAAATTCTTTTTGATAATTAGAAAAAAACCATCTGAATCAAAAAGCAGGCTCTATATCAAAAAAACTAAAAACGACGACGAAGAGCATAATCAATCATTGCAAGACTTCTATCCGCAATATTCATCATTCCAATAATATGTAAATTTTTTTAGGAACTGAGAAATCTGAGCCAGTATATGCAAGAGTAGCCTTTTTCATCACGATAGTCAGCTTCGATAAGCATCAAAAGTTCACCAAAAAAATTTTTACTTAGATTTCACGATTTATCTCATCGATAATAAAGAAATAATCTTTATCTGGATTCTTTGTTGCCTTTTTGACAGAAATTATAGAAGATACCATATTTTTAGTTCAAAGCCTTCTTTAATAGGTTTATATCCCATTACAAAAATCTTCATAAGAATAATTTTTGATGAAATTGAATAAACTTAACACGTTCATCATCTTTTTTTCACCCATGATAGAATATGCTAATCTTTTTAGCTAGAAAAGTTTTTTTCCTACACCTGGTGCACCCTGAAGAATAATATTTTTTTCTTTCTTTTTAAGTACAGTTACTAATTTATCGTATTTTTTTCTTCTGATATATAGACATCTTTTTAAAAAAATTTTTCTTTAGTATATTTTTTTCTTCTGATTCAGAGAAAAAAATCTGTACTATTCTTTTTATCTATATAACTAAGATCGACTTTATTCAATGCTTCTGAAAGTTCATCTCTAAGTTTCCATATAAAAGAGCCTTCTTCATTTTTTTCAGCTAATCTACCCAAATATAAAACAGGCCACCATTTATTATTTTTTTTATACTAGTTGGCTTAGGACATCCTGTTTTTTTCAACAATTCTTTTTAGCAAGATTTGATGAAGTGGTATTATAAAAAAATTTATAGTATCTCCGTATATTCTAGATAATTGTGTGCAACTAGCTATTCCACCACAATCTTTTATACATTTCATGACTTTAAGAGATTTTTTTCATCAAAAAAATATTGGGATCGTTTAGTAAATTTTTCCCAATCTTCTATACTTAATTTAGGGACTATAATCAGTTGGACTCCACTTATTTTTCATAATATCTACTAATAAAGAAACCCACATCAATAGTTAAGGTTTTTTTAATTTAGGGATCAGAATAGCAAGTATCTGTAATTACAGAACTTAACATATTTTTTTAAGTTCATTATCAGACTGTAATTTTTGAGCATATTTCATCATAAAATTTAAAGAAATTTTTCTATATTATTAGCAAATTCTCCTTTTTAAAAAAATATAATTACTTTCTAATTCATTAGATACAGCAACAACTTCACTAAATTTATAAATATAGTATTTATCAGGGTATCTTAACCATAAATATGTAGTTATTGCATTTTCAGTTTGATAATGACTATTACCTATTTTTTTTGAGTTTTTTTAAATAAAGCTTCAGAATTTTTCTTTAAATGTAGAAATTCTTTCATAAATATTTTTATTTTTCATCAAATAATTCAATAAACATTTTTATGAACTTCATTTGGATAAAGTTTAGCTAAATTAATGATTGTATCTTTAGGAAAAATTATTTTTTTGAAGATAGTAAGTTTTCAGTTTTTTTACAAGGGATTTTTTTAAACATTTCAGTAAAAATTATCTGTACTGATATCCCAATTATCTTGAAAACATTTTACAGCTTCCCATTTAAATTTTTTTCTTTTAGCCATTGTGATTGAATAAATTGCTTTTTTTATATTCTGTAATTATTGAATCTAATTTACCTTCATTAAACATATAAATCTCTCCCTTTTTATTATATATTTTTATGGCTTTTTATTTGAGCATAAAAATAACATAAATTTTTAAGATATTTCAAATTATGTATATAAATAAAAAAAGCAATAGATTTTTTTCTACTGCTTTTTTTAATTACACAGACAATTTTATATAGTTCACGTAATTTTTTTGTCTGACTATTATCCTTCTATCTTTATTCCATTTAAATAAGCAAATTTAATTGTACTTGCTCCAGAAAAACTCATCTACATTAATATCTATAGATTCTTTAGCTACATTCTCTAAAGAATGATATAATCCTTTAAATTTCTTTTTTTAAAATTACTTTGATTGATAAATTTATTTAAATATTGTTCAGCACTATCTTCTCCATCAAAAAAATATATATAGTAAAATAGACCTATACTTTTTGCATTTCCATTCAATATATTTTTGAATATTCGTTTTTTTGTATCTTCAAAGTTTTTCACAAATAGGAAGAATATTTTTTTCTAATAATTCTATAATTTCATTAACAGAATGTTGGTAACTAGCGCCTGTAAGAGGAAACCAACGAAAAAAATTCTACCTCTATCAATAAGAGATTCTAGTTCACCACCATAGATAAAGCCATTATTTATGTTAGCTTTTTACCATTGATTTAGAATGTATTGAAAAAAATGCACACTAAATTCAGCACTACAAGAATAATTATGTCGACTAGCTTGAAAATGAATTTCAAAAAGTAAGGTCTTTATTTTTAGAAATCTTTTTCAAGTTTTTGTCCTTTTTAGTAACTGTGAAATCAGGAAAATAACTTGCAATTTCTTGCCATGCTTTTTCACAAAGTTCTCTAGCTTTCATAAAATCTCCTAAAATGAAATTAATTTATTTTTTCTATCAATCCCACACATTCAACCCCTATGGTTAAGGGGAACATATCCACACTCGTAGTTGGAAACATATCCAACATTGGCTCTCGTTTGTGGGAAGATATCAACGGTTTTGTCTGTTCGTGAGAACATATCAACTCAAATCATTTCATGGTTAATCCCTTATCAATGGCTTCCTGAATAATCTTATGACAACATACCCCCAAAGGATTGTTTTCCTTACAAAGCGAATTTTTCATTGCTCCAGTTATGGCATTTACTTCTTTAACGGTTTTCGCACCATGCTTTTACAACTGCTTTCAATTACCTGATCTTCTGTGACTTTGCTGCAATAACAAGCATACTTAGGATCTGCATCTTTCTTAAACCAGATAGGAACCCTAACTTGGTCTTTTAAGAATATTATTTCTTTATCTAAGTTATAGTAAATAACGTCGCAGTCCTCATTCATGCATATCTTATATTGATCTCCATCAACGGCATTACGATAATCATCTGTCACCAAGTGTTCAACGGTTATCCTACTAACTGTTACTCCTTCATTATTACAGACAGGGCAACTCTCCTTTGTTCTATTTAAATTTTTGTGTGATACATTCACAGCAACATTCATCAATAACTTTCAATTACATAACCTCCATATCTTTAAAACCATTTAATTCAAGGTAAATCCCAACCAATTTTTCATTTATAGTTTTTTTAAATTAAAAAAATACCCCTTGATTGTATCGTCAATTATCGGTACCTTTTTTTAGATTTTTTTGCGAAAATAATTCTTCTAGTTTTTTTCAACTTTGTCTGCTGGCAACAGTTCTGCATAAACCTTATCAAGACCAAGCTCTTTAGCAACTTTTGAACCAATACTTTTATTATCACCTGTCAACATAACTGTTTGTTTAATATTAGCTGCCTTAAGTTCCTTGATTGCTTGTGCTGAATCTTCCTTTACCTCATCGGCAATTACAATGTAACCTATATATTTGTTATTAACAGCAAATTCTGAGCAAAAATATCGGTAGTTACATTCTCACCATTCTTTAATTTATAAAATGTACTCCTACTTACATTTGCTTTTTTTCCATAAGCTCATTATGTTTGCATATCTAAATCAATAAGTTTTTTTAAATAACCTTTTATAACTTAATTCCATATAACCTCCAAGATTATTTTTTTCGATAGCTAATCTCGTACATATATACATTAAAAAAATACTTATGTTTGTTATTACATACAAATTTATTATAACATTAACTATAGGTTATTTTCAATCAATTGATACATCACTTTAAAAAAAGCAAAAAAATAAAAGGCAGTCCGGAGACTACCGATATTTATCTCTCTGCACCTTTGCTATGGTCTTTCTTATTAGATTTAGTTTTGTCATCTATCTTAAAAGCTTTTTTTATTTGACCTAATATAAAATTTTTTTCCTCATCATCATACCCTCCAACTTTTTGAGTATAAAAAAATAGACAATAGAGTTTTTTTTAATTTCTATCGTCTAAGATTATCTAATATTTATTTTTTTCTTTAAATTGATTTTTATTGTATAGTTTAATAATTCTATTAATCCAATTATAAAAAATTAAACTGGGATTCATAACAAATCCCAGTTTCATAATTAGCGTGTTCTTTTAATATAATTTTTGTTTTAATTTCCCCCTCTGCCCGTTCGTTTCTCTTATCTTTAAATAACTAATATATTTCATCTTAATAATATATTATAACACTTAGAGATATATACCTGCTATTTTACCAATCATTCAACTTACACTTCTAAAAATATGTTAACTTACTCTTAAACTTGCAATAAAAGAAGCTAACGCCCAAAATAAGCAGAACACCATAATGATATACAACAACGCCGTTCCAATACCAAGTAGGAATGTAATAAATGCAGAAAGTCATATGCTGTCATTCTTTTCTATTAAATCATTTTGAAGTGTCTCAAAGCATCCATGATGGCTTCTTCTTTTTCAGGTGTACACTGTGGAATAATTTGTTTCTCCTTTTTTGACTTGTTGTAATGTTCTCGTAATTCTATTCCATATTTCCTTTTTTTATCTGTGCAATATATAATGTTGAAACTTTTTAATTGAAATTTATTCCAAACATATTCTTTGATTTGAGCATATGTTGCTTTACTCTCCGCACTTGTCAAATCCATCTCATCCAACTCAATTTCAACACTTATGTGCTTATCGACATCAAGTTTGGACAAAAGTGCTACCGTCTCAATATGGCTAGTTTGTGGGAACATATCCACAGCTTGTAATTTCTTTAAAACATAGCCCTTTTTCAGAAAATAGCTTCACATCTCTTGCAAATGTTGAGGGATTACAAGAGATATATACAACTTCCTTTAGATTAAGTTCAGCAACCTTGTCTATGATAGAAGCCTCTAATCCCTTTCTTGGAGGGTCAAATATAATAGTATCTATTCTTTTTGTTAGCATTTATAAGATTAACTAATTCTTTTTCAACAGAGCCATTAATAAACTCAATATTTTTCTATTCCATTTTTCTTTTAGCAGTTTTTTTCTCCATCTTCACTAGCAGATTTTTACTATCTCAATAGCATAGACTTTTTTTAGCCTTCTTTGCCATTATCATTCCAATAGTACCTGTACCTGAATAGGCATCAACAATATACTTATCATCTATATTGTCAAAGAAATTTATCGCTATATCATACAATCTTTTAGCTTGCTTTTACATTAATTTGGAAAAAAATGAAGTAGGTGATATATGAAATTCTATTCCATTTAGATTTTCTTTTATAGATTTTTTTCACCATAGATAAAAAAATATTCTTATCTCCAATAACAGTATTAGTTTTTTTAGAGTTTAAAGAAATATAGATAGATTTAATTTCTTCTATTTTTTTCTCTAAGTCTGAATAAAAGATTTTTTTAATATTTTCAGTAATCTTGTTAGAGTTAATAATAAGAACAAGCATAGCTTCATTATTAGAATTTGTTCTTATCATTACATTTCTTAAAAAGTCCTTTATGAGTAATTTCATTGTAGACAGAGATTTTTATTTTTTTATTTAAAATTTCTTTTTAATTCTTTTTATAATTCTATTACCTAATTTAGAATTTAATATATTTTTCATCAACCTCAAAAAAACTTCATGACTTTTTTTCTTTTAAAAGAAACCTGTAATAATTTTTATTCCCATAGACAGAGAAAGGTTCAATAATTTTATTCCTATAGTTATATACATCTTCACTTGCTAAGACATCAGAGATTTCAATATCAGGAAGTCCTGCAATTTTTTTCTCATAACTTCTTCAACCATAAGTTTTTTTTATATTTCAATTGACTTTCATACTTAAGCATAGCAAAAATCACAGCCATAAAAAAATCTTCAAAAAGTAAATTTATGACTGTCTATTCTTTCAGGTGAAGCCTTGATAATATTTTTTTAATTAGTCCTCTAGCATAAGTTTTTTTACAGAAATTATTTCTATTTCAAGTTCATCTTCAGGTATAGACATAGGAACAAAAAAACAGCAAAACCATTGTAGTATCCTAGCCCTTCTCCACCAAAGATTATTTTTATCAATCTTTATTTGTATAATATCAGCTACTTTTTAACATCTTATTCCTCAATTTCAAAGTAAACTACTTCTTCAGTCACTTTCATTCCTTTGGCTTCCATATCTCTTTTTAATTTTATCCAAGTCTAATTTACTGTCATAATAAATAATTTTTTTATCTAAGTCTTTATCTAATTCTTCTAAAGTTTCATTTGCAGCTTTTTAATTGCTTTTTCAAGTTCTGTAACTTCTCTTAAAGTTTGTATATTGAAAAAGCCAAATAAAAGACAACAGCAATAAAAAGTAAGTAAAGCTAAGTATTTCATATTAATCTAAAAATCCTTTCTAAAAATTCTAAGTTTAGAAGAATGAGCTCTGTTATTATTTTTTTTAATTCATCTTCTACAGGTATTATAGGCTTTCTTGTAATAATCTCAAATTTCTTTACTCCACCACACATGCAAATAGGAATATCTTTAGGACATTTACAAGCTGTTGCTAAGTCTTTAAATTTATTTTTTTAACTATTCTATCTTCTAATGAGTGGAAAGTAATTATTCCTAATCTTCCTCCAATTTTTTTAAAAAGTTCAACAGCCTTAGACATTGCATTTTCTAAAAACTTCTAATTCTCTGTTGACTTCAATTCTGATAGCCTGAAAAAGTCTTTTTTTAGCAGGGTGCTTTGAAGCTCTTTCAGGATAAGCTCTTCTAATTAAAGCAACTAATTCAAAAGTTGTTGTTATAGGCTTAGTTTTTTTCTGTTTTCACAGATTAATTTTTGCTATTTTTTTCTAGCAAATCTTTCTTCATCATATTCAAAAAAATTATCCTTGATAGTTCTTCTTCAGAATAAGTATTAACTACATCATAGGCAGATAATTTTTTTGCTCTGTGTTCATTCTCATATCTAATTTTTACATCATATCTATATGAGAAACCTCTTTCAGCCTCATCTAGTTGTTTAGAAGAAACACCTATATCCATAAGTATTCCATCTACTTTATCAATTCCAGCCATATAGGCTAGAGTATCTATATTTTTCAAAAATTCCCTTTTTAGAACCTTCCATTTAGAAGCATATTTTTTTCTAATCTCTTTTTTTGAATATTCTATTGCATTACTATCTTGATACATAGATAGAAGAAGACCTTTATCAGATAATCTTTCCAATATTCCTTCAGAGTGACTTCCTCCTCCAAGAGTACAGTCTATATATACACCATCAGGATTTATAACAAGATTATCTAAAGTTTCATAATACAAGACAGGGATATGATAATCGTTTCCAATTTTTTTCCATAAAATCTCCATTTTTTTAAAATTTTAAATTATTAAAAAAAGTGGCTATTGCAAACTTTATTCTGCAATAGCCTCTTATGATATTACCAAGTTAAAGCAATAATTATTTTGACTAAAAATCTTTTTGTATAACTCCTAAAGTTAAAAATTAGAAGCATTGGTGAAAAAGTCAACAGGTAAATCTACAAATTTATCAAAAAAAGTCTCTAAATGGTTTTTAATATAGGGTCAGTCAAATCATAAATAAAATCAATGTACTTGTCATCTATTGGTAAAAAGGGTAAGAAAAATTCTAACCATTATTAGAATATAGACAAACAAAAAGCATTCTATTTAATATTGTTATAAGTGAATATGTTAAAAAGTGGCATAATCTCCTCTTTTCTATTGTTCTAAAAAAATAATGTTTAGCCTTAAATGTATATTCCCAACCTGACCATATTGTTAAGATAACTGGAATCAACATTAAAAACTTCAGCTATTGTAAAGAAATGACTAGCTAGATTAAAAACCTATAGGTCCTATGGCTAAAAGCAATTACAACAACAAGCATTTGACTAGTTGTTTTATATTTTCCTAGATTTCCAGCTGCTATAATTTCCCCTTAGCGGCTGCTAGTATTCTGATTCCACTGATTAAAAAAAATTCACGAGCTAATACAATAATAGACATCCAACCTGGAATATATTCAAGTTGAACAAATATTACAAGAGCTGAGATTACAAGTATCTTATCTGCAAGAGGATCCATAATTTTCCCAAAAATCAGTTATAAGATTGTATTTTCTCGCAATATAACCATCAAAGAAATCAGTTAATGATGCTATAACAAATATTACAAGGGCAATCATTCTAAAAGATAAAAACCATATTTACTTGAATCAGATTCTTGTAAAAAAATATTATAAAAAGGGATAGCCAATATAAATCTAATCATAGTCAATCTATTAGGTAAATTCATAAAACCCTCCGAAACTTAAAAATTAAACTTTTTTTCTTACTTAAAGAGATTTTTTTCCACCTTCCATAGAAATAACTCTAACTTTGAAAAACATCTCCAACTGAAAGTACATCTTCAACTTTTTTTCTACTCTTTCAGGAGAAATTTCAGATATGTGTAATAAACCTTCTTTACCAGGTAGTATTTCCATAAAAGGCACCAAATTTCATTATAGATACAACACGTCCTTCATAAACTTCATTGTATTCAACTTCTCTAACAAAAAGAATCTATAAGTTTTTAAAGTTTTTTTCTAAAAACTTCAGCATCTTTTAGCAAAAAAACAGATACAAGTCCATCATCTGTTATATCAACAGTAGCACCTGTTTGTTCTATGATACCTTTAATATTTTTTTTCCACCTGGTCCAATAAGAACAGCAATCTTATCTTTTGGAATAGTAATTTGTTGAATTCTAGGTACATTAGATTTTTAATTCAGCAGGTTTTAGAAATTGTATTGTTCATAACTTCTAATATTTGAATTCTAGCTTCATGAGCTTGATTTAAAAGCAATTCTCATAATTTCTTCAGTTATACCTGTGATTTTTTTATATCCATTTGTAGAGCTGTGATACCAGACTTAGTACCAGCAACTTTAAAGTCCATATCTCCTAAGTGGTCTTCAAGACCCATTATATCTGTTAAAACAGTGAATTCTTCTCCTTCTTTGATAAGTCCCATAGCTATACCTGCAACATGTTCTTTTATAGGAACTCCAGCAGACATAAGCGATAATGAACCTCCACAGATAGAAGCTTGTGAAGATGAACCATTAGATTCTGTTATTTCAGAAACAACTCTTATAGTGTAAGGGAATTCTTCCTCACTAGGGATGACATATCTTAAAGCTCTTTCAGCAAGTGAACCATGTCCCAATTCTCTTCTTCCAGGTGATCCCATTCTTCCAACTTCTCCAACTGAGTATGGTGGGAAGTTATAGTGTAGGTAGAATTTTTTTATAATATTCTTTTTTTCTAAATCATCTATTAATTGTTCATCAGCTTTTTGTTCCTAATGTAGTTATAGCAAGAGATTGAGTTTCTCCTCTAGTAAATAGTGCTGAACCATGTGGAATAGGTAAAACATTAATTTGTGAATCTAAAGGTCTAATTTCTGTAGTAGTTCTTCCATCAACTCTATGTTTATGATATAGAATAGCTTCTCTTACTAATATTTTCATTAAATCGTGATAGTAAGTTTTAAATTCAGTAATTATATCTTCTGGTAATTCTTCTTCAGGAACATCAGGATAATTTTTCTTCTACAAATTTATTCAATAGTTCTTCTTCTAAAGAATCAACAGCTTCTTCTCTGTTTTTTTCTTACCTGTAGTTAATACAGCTTCTTGTAATCTTTTTGTGTCCATTTGTATCTATGAAATCTTTAACAAGAGGTAAAACTTCTTCTTTTGTAAATTCTATATTTTCTTTTTCCATATAATTTTTGCAAAAAAACTTCTTGGAATTCACAGATTTTTCTTGATATTGTCATGTGCAAACATAATAGCTTTTTAACATAGTTTCTTCATCTAATTCTTTTTGCTCCTGCTTCAACCATGTTTACGGCATCTTTTGTTCCAGCAACAGAAAGGTCAAGTTCACTTTCTTCTAATTCAGCAGGAGAAGGATTTAGGATAAATTCTCCATTTTTGTATCCAACTGTAACCCCAGCAACAGGCCCTAAGAATGGAATATCAGAAATCATAAGTGCAAGTGAAGAACCGATTATACCTAAATAATCAGGCGTGTTGACTTCATCATATGATAGAACAGTATTAACAATATGTACATCATAGTTGAAACCATCAGGAAACATTGGTCTTATTGGTCTGTCAATAAGTCTAGCTATCAAAGTAGCATTTGTTGAAGGTCTTCCTTCTCTTTTATTAAAACCTCCAGGGAATTTACCAGTAGAATAGAATTTTTCTACATAGTCAACAGTTAAAGGGAAAAAGTCAGCTCCCTTTCTAGCTTCTTTACTACGGTTAGCAGTAGATAAAACTACTGTATCACCGTATTGAATAACAATAGCTCCACTAGATTGTCTAGAGATTTTTACCAGTAGATACTTTTTAAAGTTCTTCCAGCAAGCTCTAACTCCATAATTTTTTTCATCAAACATTAATTTTTTTCACTCCTTAAATCTTAATCTATATTTTCTAAATAATTATATCACAGTAAACAAAAAAATACTATTCAATAATGTCAGCAACTTTTTAAATTTAAATAGTCAATTAATTTTTTTGTGGAGAGATTTCTATTTGTAAACCTCTCAAACCTCCGCTTATTAAAAATAGTTTCATTGTCAGTAGCTGAATTGTGAATGAAAGTAGTATGTCTTTTTTTATAGCTATAGGAGAGCAACCTCCTCTTAAATAACCAGTCATAGAAAAATAAATCTTTCATTGGTAACATTTCAACTTTTTTTTACTTCCTGAAAGTTTTGCTAATTTTTTTTAAATCTAATTTTTTTCTAAACCTGGAATACAAGCTACAATCATTTCTTTCTTTTTCGTTTAATAGAACCAAAGTTTTAAATATTCTTGTGATGTCCTCATTAGTTTTTTTATTGCTACTGACAAAGCATCTAAATGATCTTCGTCAACTTCATATTCTCTGACGATATGTTCTATTTTGTGTGTTTCTAATTCTCTTATTGCATTTGTTTTTCTTCATAATTTTTTTTCACTATCCTATTTCTATTCTATTTTTTTCTGTAATCAAAAATTAATGTTTTAATTTTGTCAGAGCACTTTTTTTACACCTTTATTTTTACCATATTTTCAAAAATTTTAAAAAGTTTTATGTTGCTTTTACAAAAACTATATATAAATAGTATAATAAGGAAAAATTTATACAATATTTTTGACAAATTTATTATTAATTTTTATTATGAAGGAGAGTGTTGAATGGCGAAAAAAATTTTTAAAGAATTATTTGATCCGAAAGAATCAAAATGGGGTGGAATAAAGCTTACCTATGTTTTTAGCAGCATTGGTAGTTGTTGCTATAGTTGTGTATGTACCTTTTGGATTAGATAAAGAAGGAAACCCAGGAAGTTTTTTAAGACCTAACTTTTTGATTATGTTTTCAGCTTTAGCTGTATTTGGTCTTTTATTTGGAGAAATTGGAGATAGAATCCCTATATGGAATGACTTTGTAGGTGGAGGAACTATCTTAGTTTTCTTTATGGCTGCTGTATTTGGAACTTATCATTTAGTACCTGAAAACTTTATGAAGGCTGTAAATATTTTCTATGGTAAGCAACCTGTAAACTTTTTGGAAATGTTTATACCTGCTTTGATTGTTGGATCAGTTTTAACAGTTGATAGAAAAAAACTCTTATCAAATCAATAAGTGGATATATTCCATTGATTATAATTGGAGTTATTGGAGCATCTGCTGGAGGAATACTTGTAGGACTTATTTTTGGAAAATCACCACTTGATGTTATGATGAACTATGTACTTCCAATAATGGGTGGAGGAACTGGAGCAGGAGCTGTACCTATGTCTGAAATGTGGGCAGCAAAAACTGGTAGACCTGCATCAGAATGGTTTGGATTTGCTATCTCTATCTTAAGTATAGCTAACGTTTATGCAATATTATGTGGAGCTTTACTAAAAAAAGTAGGAGAAGCTAAACCTAATTTAACTGGAAATGGAGAATTAATTATAGATAATTCAAAAGAAGCTATAAGAGATAAAGAAGTGGAAGTTAAGCCTGAACTTACAGATACAACTGCTGCATTTATATTAACAGGAGTTTTATTTATGGTAGCTCATATCCTAGGAGAAGTTTGGGAAAGTCTTAATATAGGATTTGATTTACACCGTTTAGTTTTCTTAATTCTTTTAACTATGTTCTTAAATATTGCAAATGTAGTTCCTGATAAAATTAAAGCTGGAGCAAAAAGAATGCAAACTTTCTTCTCTAAGCATACAATTTGGATACTGATGGCTGCTGTTGGATTTACAACAGATGTAAAAGAAATTATAGCAGCAGGAGCACCTTCTAATTTATTAATTGCTCTTGCAATAGTTTTAGGAGCAGTAGGACTTATTATGTTAGTTGCTAGAAAAATGAAATTCTACCCTGTTGAAGCTGCTATCACTGCTGGACTTTGTATGGCAAATAGAGGAGGAGCTGGAGATGTTGCAGTTCTAGGAGCTGCTGATAGAATGGATCTTATGTCATTTGCTCAAATATCTTCTCGTATAGGAGGAGCTATGATGTTAGTACTAGGATCTTTAATGTTTAGTTTATTTGCTTCGTAATATTAAAAAAATAATCATAAGTATTACAGCTAGTAAAAAAATCTAGCTGTAATTCATTTCAAAAGAAAAATAACTTAATTTAGATTAGGAGGACAGGAATGAACAAGATTAAAATTATGGAAACATGCCTAAGAGATGGACATCAATCACTTATGGCAACACGTATGACAACAGCTGAAATGTTACCAATAATCGAAAAAAATTAGACAGTGTTGGTTACCATTCATTAGAAATGTGGGGAGGAGCAACTTTTGATGCTGCCCTAAGATTTTTTTAAATGAAGATCCTTGGGAAAGATTAAGAGAGATCAAAAAGAGAGCTAAAAAAACACTAAACTTCAAATGTTATTAAGAGGTCAAAAATCTTTTTAGGGTTATCGTAATTATCCTGATGATATTGTTGAAAAAAATTTGTACAAAAATCTATAGAAAAATGGTATTGACATAGTTCGTATATTTGATGCTTTAAATGATGTACGTAACTTAAAAGACAGCTTGTGAAGCTACAAAAAAATATGGTGGACATGCTCAACTTGCTATGAGTTATACTATAAGTCCTGTTCATACTATTGAATATTACAAAAATCTAGCTTTAGAAATGCAAGAAATAGGAGCAGACTCTATAGCTATAAAAAGATATGTCTGGAATCTTATTACCAGAAGTTGCTTATGAATTAGTTTCAGTTTTAAAATCTGTTTTAAGAGTTCCTGTTGAAGTTCATACTCATGCAACAGCTGGACTTGCAAGCATGACTTACCTTAGAGCTATTGAAGCTGGAGCAGATATAGTAGATACTGCTATATCTCCACTATCAGGAGGAACTTCTCAACCAGCTACAGAAAGTCTTGTTAGAACTTTACAAGGAACTGAAAGAGAAACAGGATTTGATTTAGATTTATTAAAAGAAATAGCAGAATATTTCAAACCTATAAGAGCTAAATATTTACAAGAAGGAATTTTAAATCCTCAAGCTCTTATGACTGAACCAAGCATAGTTGAGTATCAATTACCAGGAGGAATGTTATCTAACTTCCTATCTCAACTAAAAAAATGCAAAAAAAGCAGAACATAAATATGAAGACGTTTTTAAGAGAAATCCCAAGAGTAAGAGCAGATTTAGGATATCCACCTCTAGTTACTCCTTTAAGCCAAATGGTTGGAACTCAAGCTATATTCAACATCTTAACTGGACAAAGATATAAATTAATACCTAATGAAATAAAGAACTATGTAAGAGGTCTTTATGGTAAGAGTCCAGTACCTATATCAGATGAAATAAAGAATACTATTATAGGAGCAGAAGAAGTATTTACAGGAAGACCAGCTGATAAGTTAGCACCTGAATACGATAAGTTAAAAGAAGAAAGTAGAGAATTTTGCAAGAAGTGTAGAAGATGTACTATCTTATGCTCTATTCCCTCAAGTTGCAAAAGGATTTCTTAACAAAAAAATATGAAAATGAATAATAAAAAAATATTGCTACTTTGGCAACAAAAGCTCTATTATATGAGGTTAGTATAAGCCCAAAAGCAGGACTTGTTAGTCGTCTTAGTAATGGTTCGCATAAAGACATGAATTTTTATATATTTATTGATTCAAGTTTGGCACTACATAACTATTTCTTGAATTGCTTTGATTACGGACAAGAGAATCTTTTTTCTTGTCCTGATTTTTTTAAGAACTTAAGAGAACTTGGAAAAAGTAGCAGAAAAAAAGAAATGTATGAAGCTACAAAGGGTATCAACACTCATAAGGGAACTATTTTTTTCTATGGGGATTTTACTTGCTGTTTTAGGTGTGCATTTAAAAAGAAAAATAAAGAAATTGACCTAAAAAAATTTTAAGTGAAAAAAATAAAAAGAGATGTGTAAGCCACTTTTAAATGAGTTGGAAGCTACCAAAAATATTTCTACCTATGGAGAAAAAGCATACAAGGAATATCATTTCACAGGTGCAAGAGGACTTGCTATTTCTGGTTATGAAATAGTTTTGCTAGATGGTATCAATAAATTAAAAAGATTTTTTTGTAAAACTTTAGATTTTGAAACAGCTTGTATACTTTTTTTATTGTTTTACTATATGTCTGTTTTTAGATGACACAAATATAGTAAATAGAGCAAGTATTACAACACTTAAAGAAGTTCAAATCCTATCTAAAGAGCTTTTTTTGAAGAAAAATAAAAAAACATTAGTAAAAGAAAATATTAAAAAAATTCTATGTCAAAATTAAATGATATTTTTCATAGAAAAAAATATAAGTGCTGGTGGCAGTGCAGATTTACTAATTTTGACAATTTTTTTATACATTTATTAACAGATGAGGAGTAATTTACACGAAGTTAAGGAGGTAATTATGGTTTTTAAAAAAACTGTTGGTATTGCTGGAACATTAGAATCAAGTGATGCTATGATAACTGTTGAACCTGCCAATGAAGGTGGGATTGTTATTGATGTTTCAAGCTCAGTAAAAAAAGACAATTTGGTAGACAAATTACAGAAACTGTGCTTAACACTATAAAAGGAATTGGGAGTTGAAAATGCTTCTGTTAAAGTTGTGGATAAGGGGGCATTAAATTATGCTCTTATAGCAAGAACTAAGGCTGCAGTATACAGAGCTGCTGAATCTAAAGAATATAAATTTTAGGAGGAATTATGGCAATTAGAGATAGATTAAGAAGAACAATGATGTTTCTACCTGGAAACAATCCGTCAATGATTACAGATGCTCATATCTATAAACCAGACTCTATAATGATTGACTTAGAAGATGCAGTAAGTGTAAATCAAAAAGATGCTGCTAGATTTTTTTAGTTTCTGAAGCATTAAAAAGCTATAGATTACAAAAACAACTGAAAGAGTTGTAAGAGTAAATGGACTTGACACTCCATTTGGAGCAGATGACATAAGAGCAATTGTAAAAGCTGGAGTAGATGTAATAAGACTTCCTAAGACTGATAATCCAGATGAAATAGTTGCTGTGGATAAACTTATCACAGAAGTTGAAAGAGAAATTGGTAAAGAAGGAGAAACTTTACTAATGGCAGCTATTGAAAGTGCTGCAGGAATTATGAATGTTAAAGAAATAGCTCTTGCAAGTAAAAAGACTTATGGGAATAGCTCTAGGAGCAGAAGACTATGTTACTAACTTAAAGACTTCAAGAAGTAAACATGGTTGGGAGCTATACTATGCAAGAGAAGCGATAGTTCTTGCTGCTAGAAATGCAGGAATTTATTGTTTTGACACTGTTTACTCAGATGTTAATAACATAGAAGGTTTTAGAAATGAAGTACAGTTCATTAAAGATTTAGGATTTGATGGAAAATCTTGTATACATCCTAAGCAAGTTAGAATAGTACATGAAATTTATACACCTAGTCAAAAAGAAATTGAAAAAAATCAATCAGAATTATAAATGGAGCAAAAAGAAGCTGAAGCTAAGGGTTCAGGAGTTATATCTGTTGATGGTAAAATGGTTGATAGCCCAATTATTATGAGAGCTCAAAGAGTTTTAGAATTAGCAAAAGCTAGTGGGATTTACAAGGAGGACTAATTATGAAATTTAATAAAAATGCAGTTGGCAGAGAAATTCCTGAATACTTAGAAGGAATTGGAGAATTAGTTCCTTTTAAAGGTGTGGATGCAATAAAACCAACTAAAAGTAAAGCTGGAGCAAAATTAAGAATGAGAATTCAAGATGAAAAGAAACTTGTTGCCAGCATAGAAGAAGCAATTAAAAAATCAGGATTAAAAGATGGAATGACTATATCTTTCCACCACCATATGAGAAATGGAGATACAGTTGTAAATGAAGTTTTAGATATCATTTCTAAAATGGGAATTAAAGATTTAACTTTAGCTCCAAGCTCATTATCATCTTGCCATGGACCTGTTATTGACCATATAAAAAGTGGAGTTGTTACAGGAATTCAATCAAGTGGACTTCGTGAACCTTTAGGAGATGAAATTTCAAAAGGTATACTTAAAAAACCTGTTATCATAAGAAGCCATGGTGGAAGAGCAAGAGCAGTTGAAGATGGAGAATTACATATAGATGTTGCTTTTATTGCAGCACCTAGTTGTGATGAAATGGGAAATATGAATGGAAGAATAGGTAAGAGTGCTTGTGGATCTATGGGATATGCAATAGTTGATGCTCAATATGCAGACCATGTTATAGCTATTACAGATAATCTAGTTCCTTTCCCTAACTTACCAGCTAGTATAGACCAAACTTTAGTTGATACTGTTGTAGTTGTGGATAGTATAGGAGATCCTAAAAAAAGATAGTTTCAGGAGCAATAAGAGATTCTGATAATCCAAGAGATTTATTAATTGCTAAAAAAATGCAGTTGATGTAATAGTTAACTCAGGATATTTTAAAGATGGATTTGTTTATCAAACAGGTACAGGTGGAGCAAGTTTATCAGTTACAAAACTTTTAAAAGAAGAAATGATAAAACAAAACATAAAAGCTTCTTTAGGACTAGGAGGAATAACTTCTCAATTAGTTAGTTTACATGAAGAAGGTTTAATGGATGCTCTATATGATACACAATCATTTGATTTAGATGCAGTAAGATCAATAGCAGAAAATCCTAGACATTATGAGATATCAGCATCATTCTATGCTAATCCTAATACTCCAGGACCTGCTGTAAATAACTTAACTTTTGTTATGTTAAGTGCTTTAGAAATAGATAAGGACTTCAATGTAAATGTTATGACTAAGTCAGATGGTACTATAAACCAAGCAGTTGGAGGACACCAAGACACAGCTGCTGGAGCTAGAATCAGTGTGATATTAGCACCTCTTATGAGAGCAAGAATCCCTATAATAGTTGATAAGGTTACAACTGTATGTACTCCAGGAGAAGCAGTAGATGTTATCTGTACTGACTATGGAATAGTAGTAAATCCTAGAAGAAAAGATTTAATAGAAACTTTAACAAAAGCTGGGGTTGAATTAAAAACTATTGAAGAAATGAAAGAAATGGCAGAGCAATTAACTGGTAAACCTGATCCTGTTGAATTCACTGATGAAATAGTTGGTGTAGTTCAATATAGAGATGGTTCTATCATAGATGTTATCAAAAAAAGTAAAAAGAATAAAAACTAAATACTGAATAATAAAGAATGACACTGAAAAATAATTTTGTTTTTTTGGTGTCATTTTTTTATTGAAAAAAACTAGAAAAAGCTTGTAAAATTGTACAAAAAAATAGTAAAATTAAATAAAAAAACTAAAAAAACGTTCGATATAAAGAAATTAAATATGATTAAAAATAAAAAGAGGGGATATATTACTACAAAAAGTTGGACTTAATATGAATAAGTCTGAATTTAAGCTTGTAAAAATATCCTTTTTAATTAAAAAAATTATTTAAGGGCAGGTAAAATCTTATGGATATCAAAAATAGAAGAAACAGAGAATGGTTTAAAAAAATTATAAAAAAAGTTGTAAAGAAGAATTGAGATGGGCATTTATAATTGGATTTATTTGTAATGCTTGTATACTTTATCCACTTTTAAGAGAAACACCAGGAGAATTTTTACTTTGGATTTTTACTTTTTTTATACTCCAATTTTTTTCTTATGATTCAAGCTGTATTTTGTCATAGATTTCGTTATGAATTAATTTTTTTATAAAAGGAGGATCATGTTTACTTATTACAAAAGTTTTATAAAAACCAGATATAATAAATGCCGAAAAGTTTTTTTGATTAAAAAAATGTTGTAGAAATATTTGCTAAAAAAATTCAATGGCTCAGTTTTGTTAATGAGTCATAATATTTTTTTAAAGAAAGAAAAAAACTATAAAAAAATCATCCAAATTATAAAAATCCATTTTTATTTTTAAAAAATGAAACTGAAGAATATTATGGTTGGGGATATGAAATACCTATGGAGGAAAGCAGAAGAAGTTGAAAAAGAAGATAAAGGAATTTTTGAAGAAACATAATGATATTGAACTTAAGTAATTAGTCATCAATATAAAAAAATAGATTTTATAAAGAAAAAAATATTATAAAGTGGATTATAGTATTAAAAAAATTTATTACTCTATACTAATGATTTCCTAGCATTATTTGTGATGAAATTAACTTAATTACTGTTATTTCAATTCAAATATATGCTTTAATTAAAAGTGAAATCACTTAAAAAAATAAATACTAGAAATAATTTTTTTAAATATGAAATTTTTTTATATGTATTTAGTATTATTTATTATTGGAGTAGTATTAAATATTTCATTGGTAATAAGAGAAAAAAATATAGATATAAAAAGAAATAATATTGGGAATAATTACTTTTTGGAATAATATATTTAATACTATTGAATTTTATTTATGAGTAAATATAATACAAGTGGAAGAGGTAAGTAAATTATTTAGAAAGTAGGTTAATATGCTAAATAAAAAAAGTATATATCATGAGTATCTTAAATTTGAGGAGGCATATCGTGAACAGTTTTTAGTGGAAATTTCATGTATAATTTAAAAATATTTTTTTAACTTTAATAACTAGTGTGAATGTATCTATTTCAGATTTTTTTCTTATTTATTATATAATATTTTCATTTTTGTATTGTAAATTTTCTCCAAATAAAAATTGTGTAAGAAACTTTATAATGAAGTAAAAAAATTGAAATAATATTTTTTTACCTAAGTTAACTTATTTAATTCCAGGGATATACAGAATACACATGTATATATTAGGAATATTTATATTAATAATTTTAAAAAATAAAAATATAAAAAAATATTAAAGAAGTTTTTTTCTTTTTTTGATATATTATGAAACTTTATTAGTGAATGCTGTAGTTGTATTAATTGAGTTAATATATTATCTGTTCAATCAAGAACTTTTCATTGATACAATTAATGAAAAATTTTTGAGCTATAAAAAAATATGCCATTAGAATTTTATTTTTTTAAAAAAATAAAAAAAGTATCAACAATGAATAAATTATTAAATGATACTCTAAGAGTGTAATCTTTGTGAGGGAGAATGAGATGAAGATAAAAAGTAATAAAAAAAGAAAAAAATATTTAAGAATAGAAAAAAATATTAAAAAAAGAATTTATCATAAGAACAATAATATTCTTCCTAATAGCCTTATATTTTTTTATAAATTCATTTATAAAGTATGGAATATTAACAGTGGGAATGTCGATATTTTGTTTTTCCAGTTATATTTTTTTATTTTATTTAAGATTTATATTAAAAATGTAGCTATGAAATTTTTAATAATAAAAAAAGATATAATAAGCTCTTATATTTCTAAAAAAATTATTATATAAGTAAATCAAAAATTTAAAAAAATCTAAATAAAAAAATTTGAAATTTCAAATTTAGAAAAAAATATATTTTAAGGAATATCCTATATGGGCTATAGTAAGGGGAGTTAAATATGAAGAAAAATCCATATTTTTAAACTTCATTTTAAATTAAAAAGATGGAGAGCAATTTGATTTTTGGTTTGATGCTAGATGATAATGAAGCAAAAGAGATACTAAAAAGAAATAAAAAGAATTTTTAAATATAAATAAGCTTACACAGGAAGTGATAGAACAGTATGGAGATAAGAATAACTAAAAACAGAAAAATTATTTAAAAAAATTGAAAAAAATAGCTAAAAAAAGAACTATTAATAAGGATAATAATATTTCTTTTTAATAGTATTTTATTTCTTTATTACTACATACAAAAAAATATGGGAGAATAACAATATTTTTTTGACTTTATTGATTTTTTTCCAGTAGGAATATCTTTTTTTATTTGGCTTTTTATATCAAATTATCCTTATGAAGTGCTTATTATTAAAAAAATGGGAAAAATGATCAGATATGTATCACTCTTCTATAGACATTTAAAAATTTTGTAAATTATTTAATTTTTTTACAAGTTTATGATATTGATAATTTAAAAACATATTTATTTTTAAAAAAATACTACAGAAATTTTGGTAATTAAAGCTATAAAAAGAACAGAAAGTCCATATCATAAAATTCACTTAACTTTTAAAGATAAAAGTTATACTGCATTTGGAATGAAACTAAAAAGATGAAGTGGCAAAGGATATAGTATTGACAATTAATAAGTTTTTTTAGAAAAAAATATAAAAAGAAAAACAAAAATAAAAAAAGATTGACATTGGCAGAAAAAGAAAAATTTAAGTGAGAAATATAATTATCCATTAGATGAAAGATATAATTATATTTTAAATAAAATACTTGATGAGGAAAAAAACTATTTATATCTGAAAAAAAGACAATAATTTTATAATCAATGGAGATAGTGAAGCAGTAAAAAGATTTAGAAATATTTAAAAAAATATGGATTTTTGAAGAAATAGATTTCTATGTTTTTCTATGTGAATTATCTATCAAAAAAAGAATATGAAAAATAAGGAAGTCTTAGTAGGATACAATGGAATTGATGGGAAAAGAAGTAACTATGTCAAAGTTTAAGGAAGATATAAATGAAATAGGAGATAGTAGAAGCATATATGGGAGGGAAGTTGAAAAAAATAAATGAAAAAAAGTAAGAAATGATAGTCAACCTTTTTATTAGTTATATAATACCTATATTTGTTCTTCCCTTTGTAGCTTCTTTTTGTAGGATTAGTTTTTTTATGGTATCTTATCATCATTTAATAAAAATTAATTTTTGGCTCAATATATGGAATATTACTTTCAGTTATTTTTTTTCTATGTGATAATAAGAGGTATGAAAAAAATGCAATATTGTATTTTATACCAAGAGAAGAATGTTATGTTGAAGATGAGAATCTAATTTATAGAAGAATTTTTTTCTATGTAAATTTATTTTTTTAAAGAATTAAGAATCCCTTATTAGATATTAAAGATATTATAGATAAGGGCTCTAAAAATTCCTAAAGTATCTACTCGTAGTTTAGTACTAGCAACTTTTTTTCACACCTTATGAAAGAATAGTGATTGAAATGAAATCAGGGAAGGAATATAAAAATATTTGTTGATGCTGATTCATATACATTTAGAAATGATGATGATAATAAATTTATAAGGACTTATAACAAATTAAAAGAAATGGTTATAGAAGAACAAAATAAATTATTCTTTAACAAAAAAATTTAACTCAAAAAAATAGTTGTGAAGGAGTCGACTTTATGATAAGTATAACAGAAAAAAATAATAAGATATATATACTTCAAGATAGTGGAGAATATGAAAAAAATCTTTAGCTAGTGAAATACTAATACTTCTTTTAGTTACTTTAACTATGAGATTAGTATATTTAGATAGCTATGAAACTAATGGATTTCTTTATTTATTTATCTTTTTCTTTAAAGATATAGTTATCTTAAGAAAAAAATTCAAATTATACTAGATTTAAATGAGAGAAATATAATAACGAAAAAAAGAAACATTTAATTTTTAAAAAAATATAGGTAAAAATAGATACAAAAAAAGATTGGTTATGTACCTGTAAGTTATGGAGTAGAAATTTATTATGATAAAAAAACCAAAAATTACTTTTTTTAGCACTTGTTTAGAAAAATGAAGCAATAGAAATAATTAAAACTTTAAAAAATGTTTATAAAAGGTGAAGAAGATGAAAAAAATATAATAAATTTTTTTCAGAGGATAGTAATAAAACTGTAGTTACTAGATATCTAAAAGAGAATTTTCTAATGAAAAAGTAAATTTTTTTATTCTTCTATATTCTATTTATTTAATCTATGTAAGAGTATACATCTATAAATTTAATCTGGATATTTCTTTGATGAAGAAGGTTTCACTAGAAACATCTTTTTCATTTTTTTAGTGTTGTATTTTATCATTTTACTTGTTAAATCTAAGGAAATAATGATACTAGAGAAAGAAGAAATTATAATAAAAAAATTTTTTTTACTTTTTATTTGTTATCAAACAAACAAAAATAAAAAGTAAGTGATATAAGGAGTATTTATTATGAAACAAATAGCTTTAACAGGTAAATTTAATATATTTGTAGATATGACAAAAAAATTTAAAGATAAGGACAAAAATTTAAAGAGTTTGAAGATAAAATTTATTATTTTTGGAATTAATTTAAGTGAAGAAGAATATAAAGAAATTATATATAAAAATTTTTAGAATATAATGGAGCTCTAAATATTCTTCAAGGAGAATGAAGGAAAAATATGTGAAAAAAATTAAATACTATACGGTGATTATGATGTTAAGTAGTAAAGAAAAAAATTGATAGAGTTAATAGAATTTGGTAATGAAATAAAAAGAAATTATAAATTTATGGGATCCAATGGGGCTAATGGACTTTTTGTCCAGAAGATGAATATGAAACAGAAGTAAAAGGAATAAGAAATTTAGTAGTAAATAATAAAAATGTGGATAAAAAAATCACTAGCTCAAGAGATAAGAAATATATTTGAATATTATTTTTTTCAAATGAATATAAGTCAAAAAAAGATATTGAAGAAAAATGTAGCAAGTAAGATTATAGAAAAAAAGTAAAGAATATAAATTAAATTTTATTCTACCTAATTATTATGATACTAAAAAAATTATTTTCAAAAAAATCAAAAAAAGAAGCAGATATTTATATTAACTTGTATAAAAAAATTAATAAAATTATAAATCTATGGGATCCTTTAAAAAAATAATGGATATTTCTTTTTAGCAATGAATATTCTTATGAAATAAATAGAATTATAGAAGAATTATCAAAAAAATATATCTGCTCAAGATTTAGCTGAAAAAAATAAATGAAATTTTTAAAAAAACTCATATAATGAGTTATATGAAATAGAAAAAAATGAAGAAATTGAAATAGCTAGAAAAAAATTCTTGAAGTATACAATATAGGAGAAGTAAGAGGGATATGATAACTTTAGATGATTTTTAAAAAGCAATAATTTAAAAAAATTAACTGGAAAGTAATTCATATTGGATGTTTAGGAAGTGAAGTATTTAAAAAAATGAATTAAGCTATGATGATATAATAAATTTTTTTCATTGGAAGAATTTGATGAAAAAAATAAATTAATTTTTAAGAATAGTAGGAAGTGACAGAGATGAATACCAAGAAATAGCTTCTCTAGTTCAAGAACTTGCTAATATAGAAGAATCAGAATATAAATTAGCATTTGAAAAAAATGGAAGTTAGTGTATATAAAGAAAAAAATTTTTCCACAATTAAATAAAAAAATATTATACAAGGGCTTATAGAATTAAACGATCTTTGGGTTAAATTAGATTTTCCAGAAGATAGTCCCTGTATTCTTCAAGGAGTAAAAAAATAATATTTCTCCACAGGAGTATTATACTGAAGAAAAATTATATATATTTATATAATAGACATTTAGATTGGATTAGAGATAAAAAGCAATTATCTAAATGGAAAAATAAATTTAAGATCTAATTATAGTAGTCTAAAAAAACCATCTAAAAAGAGGAGAGTACAAAAACATGGAATCTAAAAATAGAGAAAGTCTACATGTTGTATCATATAAATAAAAAGAAAAAGATAAAAAAATTAATAGGCTTTTTGTCAAGCAAAGAAAAAAAGCTGAGAGTATAATAAAAAGAATTAGTAGAAAAAAACCTGGATTTAGAGATTGTCCTGATGGATTTAAAATAAAAAAATAATGATAATAGGAAAAGATTACTACACAAGAGGTTTTAAATCAAAAATGTGCTCCTAAAGATGAATAAGAAGATTTTATGATGTGAAAGATTATTTTTTTCAAGGAGGATAAAATTGTGAAAAATATATGTATTATCTCATGAATATTGTTATGGAGATTATAAATATAAGCATAAAGAGGAAAAGTAGATTTGTAGGAATATATTTAACAAGAAAAAGAAGCTTTAAAAAGCTTTTAGAAAAAAATTTAAAAAAATAAGAGGTTTTTTTCTTCTCACTTAGATGGTTTTTATATAGTAAAAACAGAAATTAACCAAATAGGGTGGGTAGATGGTTATAGAACAGGCTATTTTTAGTATGGAGTTAGGTATACATGAAGAAAAAGGAAGAGGAGTAATATGAAAATATATGTACTGTCTCATTCTTATGAATGTGATGTAGAAAAAAACAAAAAGATGAAGGGAGATTCTTAGGAGTTTACTTAACAAAAAAAGAAGCTATTGAAAAAGCAGAAATGTATAAAAAAAGATAAAAGGTTTCTCTTCACATATTTCGAATTTCTATATAGGTTGTTATACTGTTGATAAAAACATTAGAATGGCTAGATAATTATAGTATAGATAATTGGCGTGCAGTTGCATTTATAGGAAAATTTTACAGACAAAAATATTGAATAAAATAGTAGAATAAACCTTACCTGCTGATGATAATGAGTGAAATAGTTGAGGTAAAGGGAGGAGAAATAAAAAAATTTTTTTATTGATACAGGAAAGAAAAGGATTTCATGGAGTTCCTCACATAGGAAAAAAAGAGGAGACAAAAAAATAATAAATTTTTTTAAAAAAAGACATAATTTATCTTCTCAAAAAGATATTGATTTTTTTCTACAGGTGTTGTTACTTCTGTTGGAAAAGATGTTGACTATGAAGAAACTTAGGAGGATAAAAATGGAATTTATTTTTAAATAAAAACATTAGGAATTAACGGAATAGATAGAATTTCATTTAAAAAAATTATTGAAATTTTTAGGAAAAACCTTCAAAAAAATAAAGTTAGAGTTAGGAAAAGATAATTTTGATTTAAACATTACATTAGAGTATAAACAATTAGAACTTATAATTAATTACTGTGTTAACTTTTATTTAGGAACAAGAATACCTGAATTTCAGACATTATTTTTTTTGTTGTAGAAAAAAATTATATTTAGACAATGAAGTTATAAAAAAATTGGAGAAGATGTTAGAAAAGTATTCACAAAAAGTAAAAAGGTATACTAAAAAAATAATTATAAAAATTTTTTTAATTACGAATATAATATTGGGGAGTATTCAGGATCTTATGATTTTAATAATTTAGACTTAACAATATATTTTGAAAAAAATATGGAAAAAAAGAATTGTGGATGGAATATACGTATCCTTACCTTATGAGGATAATCCAAATATTTCAAATATTGGAGAAATTTTAAAACTAGATATTTTAAAAAAATATTTTTTTGAATACAAGTAAATAGGGTGAAAACACTGAAATTTATTTTTGAATAAGACATCAGGAATTAATGGAATAGAAAAAGTATCATTGGAAAAAGATTATTCAAACTTTTTCTGTTCCTGAAAATATTGAAATTAATATTGATAAGTCCAATATTTTTAGACATAGGATTAAAATACGAAGATATAAATTTAGCCATATTTTATGTAATAAATTTTATAAATTCAGAAATCACTAAAAAAATTATATTACAGTACATTTTGTTATAAAAAAATTGTATTTGGATGAGAATATTTTTTTATTGAAGAAAATGAAAAAAATAAATAAAATTTTTACCAAAAAAATAATTAAATATTTAAAAAAATAATAATAAATCAACAGAATATAATATTGAAAGAAGAAGAAAAATCAGGAATTTATTATTTTGATAATGAAGGAATTGCTATTTTTTTATCAAAAAAAGAATTTAATAAAAAAATAGTAGAAAAGATAGATATTTCACTACCTTATGAGGATAATCTAAATATTTCAGATATTGGAAAAAAATTCTAAATATAGAAATTTTAAAAACAAATTTTATAATGAATAAACTTTTAAATAATGCCCTAAGAGCAAAAAGGATATGCAGGACCAGACATAAAAAATGGTACTAACAGATGTAACAGATCCAAATGGACCATTTTATACAGATACATTAACAAATGTAGTAGTATTTGATAGAAAGGTGTTAGCTAGCCTAGATAGAGATAAAATACTAAATATATTAGGGACATGAGTTTGAACATTACAGTAAAGAAGATAATAAGACAGGAAACCAAACTATAGCTAATTATACAGGAGCTAAATTAGAAGACAGAACAAAAAGCTATGGTAAGTAAGGAAGCAACAGAAGATACCTTAGCAAGTATAAGAAATAATCCAAATGTAATAACAGGTGACGAAGGAAGATTATTAGCTGAAAGTATTCCTATGGAGAGAAGGGAATATGTAAAATGGGGAAGAGTATTTAAAGGAGTAGGAGTAGGAGCATTTGGTCTTCTTAGAATGGTATTTGCCTATGGGGAAATAAACTTAGGAGGACCAATTGGCTGGGGACATGGAGGAGCACAAGGTTTTTTTGGACTTAGTGAAACCATAGAAGGATTAGATCATATTAGATTGGGATTTAAGGATATAGATGAAGATGAAAAAAACCAGCATTTAGTTTATCAAAAAACAATATTAGGTGATAGTGAAGAATTTATAAATATGGGTGTGGCAATGACGACTGAACATGCTATGGTATATGCAAAAAGCATTTAGTAGTGTGCCAACTATGCTAAAAAAATGTTAGGAAATAAAACTTAAAGTTATGTTAAACTAGAACAAGGTGTTAGTAAGATTAGTAAGAATGGAATAGAAGTAGTTGCAGAGGACTTAACTGCAGTAAAAAGTAGGGAAGTTCTAATAATAAAAAAATACAGTAACCCAAATAGGAAAGAATTCCAAAGAAGTAGTTTTATATGAAGATAAAAATTCTAAGATAACAGTGATGTAAAAAGATGTTTTTTTATTGAAGATACAGGAACAACAAAAAGTACAAATATTAATCAACAAGTTAATAAAGGAACAACTTCTAATAATCAAAAAAAGGAGAAGGAGTTTCTAAAAATATCTATTACAAAAAGATAAATCTGGAACAAATCAAATTGTAGCTGATAATTCACAAAAATCTGTTTATAAAAAAATGGACAGAAAAATAAAAAGGAGATTTTTAAAAATTTCAGAAGATAAAAAGAACAATAAAAGATAGCACAAATGGAAAAAAATTTTACAAGTTATATGGAAAAAAACAAAAGATGGAAGAGATGTTTATGAACATAATGGAAATATCTATAAATATAATACTAAAGGCTTACAAAAGATTTCTTCAAAAAAATGTAGAAGAAGTTTATTCAAAAAGACTATAATGAAGCTGGAAATACTACTCCTGATAGTGAAATTACAGTATCTTCATATGGAAAAATTAGAAAAAGGATATTCAAATGGTAAATATGTTGATAAAAAAAGAAACTTACCAATGGAAAAAAATAAGATATTATGAAAAAAAGCTAAACCTACTAATAATCCTGCTGAACATAGAAAAGAAACCAGATTAGTTATAGAGTATAATCCTGAAACAGATCAAAAAAAGAGCTTGGTTAGAAACTATTGATTCTGATAACAAAGTTAGAATGGTTAGACCAGAAAAAAACAATAATACTAAAACACACTATGAATTTGATAAAAAAATGGGAAATATATTGGAACAAAAAGAAGAAAGAGAAATGAGAAATAGTAAAAGGAGGAAAAAAATGATATATAGAATATCATTAGAAGATATTAGAGAGCAAATAGAAGATGTTTTAATACTTGATAAATGGAAAATGACAAAAAAATGAAGAGCAAATAAAATATCTAACTGAGAAAAAGGCACTATAGAAAAAGGAAAAAAACAAGAGAAGAAGTACATGAATGGGCAAAAACCAAGATATGAAACATTAATAGATAAAGTTTCAAAAGATAAAAGTAGTTTTCTATCCAGAAAGAGATTTTTATTTTAATAAGAAATTGGCTAAAATTTTTATATTATACCATAAATATTAGGGTTTGAAGATGGAAGCTATGATTACAAGTATGAAGTATTAAACTTTTATTTAAAAAAATTATTAATGAGAAAAAAAGTGATGTAGAAGATTTATTTGATGTTTCTGAAAGTATCATAGGAATTACATTAGAAGATATTAGAGAACGATTTCAACTTTGGATGGAAGGAAAAAAATAACAAGAACAGAAGTAGAATACTGGTCAGACAGAAGAAATACATGTTTTCATCATTATGATGATGTAGAATTTTATCCTATTGAAAAAGAAGATTTATATCAAAAAAATGGATTGAAATATTATCAATGTTTGTATTAGGTGGAGAGGGCGACTATTTTTTTACACTGATGAAGGATTAAAGAGAATGTATTATGAATTATGTGAGGATATTAAAAAAAGCTGATGAAAAGTTTGAGCAAGAAATTAAAAAAATATACAAATAAAAATTAAAAAGATGGAAATATTAGTATTTCAGGTACTGATGTAAAAAGTAGGAAATGATTTAAGTTTAACTGCAAAAAAAGATATAGATATTAAAAGCAGCTGAAGAAAAAAATTTACTTCTTCAAGTTCATCATCACAAACAGGAGTTAGTTTATCTGTAAATCTTGAAGAAGGAAGAATAGCAGATTTATCAGTCTCACAAGCAGGAGCAAAAAGGTAAAGGAAATGGAACTAGCTACGTAAATTCAACTATAAATGTAGGGTGGAAAATTAAAAAAACTAATTCAGAAAAATTTAACTCTATCAGGAGCAAATGTTGAAAGCAGATAAAGTAGATATTAAAGCTAAGAATGTAGTGATAGAAAGTAAACAAGATAAATCTGAAAAATAAAGATAGTACATATGGTGGAGGATTCAGTATAGACTTAGCGAATCCATCTAATTTCTCAGTAAATGTTAATGGAAGTAAGGGAAATGGAGAAAAAGAATGGGTAAACAAACAAACTTCATTAATAGCTAAAAAAATGGTGGAAAAAAATAGATACTGAAAAACTTAACAAATATAGGTGCAATAATAGGTTCTGAAAGTGAAACAAATAAATTAAAAAGTATCAGCCAATAAAGTAGTAGTAAAAGATTTAGAAGATAAAAAAATAAATATGAAAAATATTGGTGGAGGAGTAAGTTTTGGAACAAATGTACCAAATGTATCAGTAAAAATATGATAAGGTAGATAAAGAACAAATAAATAGAGCCTCAGCTTTAAATACAGATTTTTGAAGTAGCAGGACAAAAAAAGTAAAAGCTGAAGATTTAGGCTTCAATACAAATAAGGATAAAACACAAGAAGTAACAAAAAGATGAAGAAAGACATTTAGATGCTGATTTACATACTGATTTAATTGGAGAAGATAAAAAGAAATGAAATCAAGTATGCTTATAAGAAATTAGGAAGCTTAAAAAGAAATCTTAGATCAAAAAGAAATTTAAAGAATCAATGGAAGGAATCTTAGTAGATAAATTTAAAGATGAACACCAAAAAAAGAATTTAATTTGATAAAAAGAAGAAAGCTTAAGTTTAGAAGACAAACAAAAAGCTGGCACAAAAATTTAATAGAAAGATATCTGAGAGAAAATGGATATGAAGGAGAGATTCCAGAGGTATTATTAACAGATGAAGCACATTCATTTACAGTAGATTCAAAAGATAAAGAAACTAGCGCTAAAAAGAAGAGAAAAAAATATTTCTCAATAAATGACATAGCAGACCCAGAGTTAGCTTTCTCAAAAAAATTATTTGCACATGAAAAAAAGCTCATATGAATACTTATGATGAAGGAAAAGATGGAGAAGAAACATCAATCCATACAAGAGAAAAAGGTGGGAAGCGGAAATAAGAATAAGGTATTTACAGAAGAAGAAAAAAAGCAGACTATCAAAAATAACTTGAGAAATAAGTACAAGGATCAAAAGAATAGAGAACAACAATTTGCAGAAGCTAAACTTGTATCTGAAAAAGATAAGGAAAAATTTTTGTTCCAGCATTAGTTATAGGTGGAACAGCATTAATATATAGATATGCTCCAGAAATAACAGAAGCAGCAGTAAAATATGGTCCAATGCTTTTTATCAATAATAATGGATCCACCAAAAAAATAAGTAAAGAAAAAAAGCAGATGAAATTGATAATTTAGGGTGATATAAAAAAATTATAAATCAATAATTATTTCACATAATAAGAATGCTGAAAGTGAGAAAGAAAAATAAAGATGAACAAGTTACAAATGTAGAAAGTACTTCAGCAAGCTCACCTTCTCCACTACCTGACCCTAATAATAAAGATGATAAAGAAATGGAAGAATTGAAGAAAAAAATGGGGAAAAAGGCAGTTTTTAAAAAATACAGAAAAATTCTGTTGAATATCATTTCAATGAACATGGAGAGGAAGTAGGTGCAAGTGATCTTCGTCAATATTTGAGAAAAAGCTAAAGAATTTGCTAGAAATTTAAAAAAAGAGCTAGAAAAGTTGGTAGAGTGAAAGGGAGAACACCAGGTGTTATACGATATGAAAAAAATGGTAAATATATAGATTTAGCACCTAATGGTGATATAATATCATTTGGTGAATTTAATCCATTAAATCCATTAAAAATAAAGGATAGAAATAAAGATTTATAAAAAAAGATAGGTGGAAAAAGATTTGTTAGTATATAGTTTTTAAAATTTTAGATGGAGAAGAAATTTTTTTATAAAAAAATAGTTTAATTTTTGTATATGTTTGATACTTTAAAAATGGATAAATACTTTGGATAAATTTAGAATAAAAAAATAAAGGATTATTTTATCGTGGTAGTACATATTTTTGAAAAGAACAGTATCAAAAAAATTAAAAAGAAATTATTTTTTTGTTGGAAAGATTTATTTAGTGAAGCTACTGAAAATTTTTGAAATAGAAGTACTTCTCAATCAAAAATAAAGAAGAATATTATATTGAGAATCATAATAAAAAAAGAAGTCATAGAGAGTTTAGAGAAACTTATTGATTTATGTAATAGTGCAGAAAAAAAGAAAATAAGGAAATAAAGTGTACAAAAAAAGAACAATTAAATTAGGTAATATAAAAATAATATAGAAAGGAGGAAGTATATGTTAAGACATAAATTTAGAATTTTGGAAGAAAAAGAGCAAATTTATATAAGTGATGATTTAATTTCGTATATATTTGATACTTTAAATTGGATTGATACTTTTTCTGATTTAAAAAAACTAATAGAGAAACAAAAAGGTTTGAATTATCATGGAGTAACTTATTTTAAGGGAGATAATATAAAAAAATTAAAAAAATTATTTTTTTATTGGAAAGAGCTATTTAATATAGCAGAAAAAAAGTTTGAATTAATGGGAATATACTATAATCCCAAAAAGAAAAAAATATCTTAAAAAAATAAGTATATTAAAAAAAGAAGTAATAGAAAGCTTAGAAAAATTTAATTAATTTATGTGATAGAGCAGAAAAAGAAAACAAAAATAATAGAACATCGAGGAATATAGTGAAGTACTAAAAAAATAAAAAAATTTAGATAATTAGATAAGAGCTCATGAAATAAAAGTTTTTATATCTCTTTAAATTAGAATAATGTAAATAAGAAGACTTATAAAAAAATAAGCAAGCTTCAATGATGAGAGCAATAGGCGACCAAGTAGAAAAAAATCCAGAATACTTATCAATACTAGATAAAAAAAGCTATAAAGAATGAAAAAAATTGATGATGATGTTCAAAAAGAACAAGTATCAGTAATGAATAAGTTATTAAATGATGCCCTAAGAGCAAAAAGGATATGCAGGACCAGATATAAAAAAATGGTACTAACAGATGTCAAAAGATCCAAACGGATTATTTTATACAGATACCTTAACAAATACAGTAGTATTTGATAGAAAGATGTTAGCTAGCCTAGATAGAGATGAAATACTAAATGCTTTAGGACATGAATTTGGACATTATAGTAAAGAAAATAATAAGACAGAAAACCAAACTATAGCTAATTATACAGGAGCTAAATTAGAAGATAGAACAAAAAGCTATGATAGCTAAAGAAGCAACAGAAGATACCTTAGCAAGTATAAGAAATAATCCGAATGTAATAACAGGAGAAGAAGGAAAGAAACTTGCTGAAAGTATTCCTATGGAGAGAAGGGAATATCACACTGAAGAAATTTTTGGTACAGCAGCATACTCTTTTGGTGGAAGAGTTAGTGGAACTATTTCACATTACACTTCTTTTAAACATAAAACTGGAGAAGTGGAAGAATATAATTTAATTACTGGAAGTGTAGGATTTGGTTCCCCTGATATAAGTGTAGGGATAGGAATTGGACTATATTGGAAAGATAGTCGAGAAGAAATAGAAAAATTAACAAAATCAGTAGGAGGAAGTATTATATTAAGAGGAGGAGTCTCTATAGGAGCCGATGTTTTAACTGAACATGTTGAAAACAGAGGAATATTAGGAGATTTTCTCCATGCTAAAGGAGTTAGAGTTTATGTTGGGACAGGATTTATGCCATTAAAAAAAGAATTTCATACATCCTTCTTAGATTATGGAAAACCTATTAGTGAAACTAAATATAAATCTTATAATGAATATTATAAAACAAGAACTCTTCCGTCTCAAATAAGAAGTTATTATGATAATTACTATAATGGAGATTAAAAAAATGGACAATATAAAAAAATACAAAATGATAAAAAAATAAAATTACTATAAAAAAAGGAATAATTAAGAAAAAAATATTTAGTGTTATTTCTAATACTTCATTTTCCAATATTATCAATTTTATTTGTTATTTTAAAAAAACTTTGGTGCCTTTTGAAAAATCATGAACTCTTAGAGAATATTTTTTTATGTATGAGATTCTTTGTGTCTGGATAATTTTTTTTGGGGAGTTTGTTTTTACAGGAACATTATATTATAATCTAAGTTTAGAAAAAGATTGAGATTATAAAAAGATAAAAAAATAATAAATATAATAGGACATGGAGTAAATTTAAAACTGACTTCAAAAAAATAAAAATAAAAAGTGGAAATTTTAGTTACAAAAAGAACATTTTTTTCTTTACAAGAGCAAGTTTTAAGGAAATGTGTACAATAACATTTATCATTGATAATGATAAAAAAATATAAGTGGGGATTTAGGATATCTGAGAAAAAAAGCAGAAGAAATAAAAAAATATTAGAAGATATAGAGGTGGAATTCAATGAATAATGGAAATTTTCTAAAAGAAATAATAAATTATTTAGAAAGTAATTATATAATTTTTTTAGTAGCTTACATATTAGTTGTAATAGTCCAGCTAATAGTCCTTTACAAAAAAATAGTAGAATGAGAATAATTTTATTTTCAGTACATAAAAATAATAGCTTTTGTGGCTATTGCTTATTTATTACTTTATTCTAAAAAAATATTTTAGGTTTTTTTATTTGTATGTTATTGGAGTTGTTACACTAGCTTTTTTTCATGTTCTATAATAAAAAAAGAAAAAAATAGAAATTTTGGAATTATTTTTTTAATGGGAGATATAAATTTAATTGTAGCTTTGCTTTTTAATTCTTTTTAAAAATAAAAATAAATGATTTGTCTAGACAGTCAAAGATAACAAATATATAGTTAATGAAAGTTATGATGCGGTTGAATATTTAGAGGTATTTAAAAAAACATATTTTTGAAGAAGCAGAATTAGACACTTTTTTTATTCTTATGTACTTTCTAAAAAAAGAAAATCAAGATAAAAAAAGTTTTTGGTTGGATACAATGGTATTGATGGGAAAAGAAGTAACTATGTCAAAGTTAAAAGAAGATATAATGAAATAAGAGATAGTAGGAGTATATTAATGAAAAAAATTCTAAATGATACCCTAAAAAGTGTAATCTTTGTGTGGGAGAATAAGATGAAAAATAAAGGTAATAAAAAAAGAAAAAAATATTTAAGAAAAAAATGGAGGAATAAGATGTTTTTTTGCTAGCACAAATAAGTGATTTGTTATATTTATTCTTTCTAATATTTTTTTGAGTGAAACTATTTTTAGAGCTTCAAGGGAAATTTTATATGGAGTAATTAGTACATTTTTTTATACTTAAAATAATTCTTTTATATTTTTTTATAAATAATAGAAAAATATAGTATTTTTATATTTTATTTTATTAAGATTTATTTTATTTGTATTTCCAGCATTTTATTTTATTGGACTATTCTTAAATATAGAATTTATTATTCAAAGTGGAATAATCTACTATATTTTTATTTCTATTTACACTAATAATTGATTTTATATGTATATAAAAAAATTCACCATTTAAAAATATGGAAAAATAGTACTTATTCTTTTTATATTTATGTATTACATACTGTTTAATTATGATTATTTTTTTGTTGATAGGAGAAGTATCGCTATGACTTATTTAAAAAAATTTGATTTTTTTCTTATTTATTTAATTTTTTTATAGGATTTTTTTATTTACAAAAATACACATCATTACACTGGGTATTTTTTTAATTCCATATTCTCTATTAACATTAATAGAGTATGTTTTATTTATAAAAAAAGATAAATAGAACTTTAGCAAGTATAAGAAATAATCCGAATGTAATAACAGGAGAAGAAGGAAAAAAACTAGCTGAAAGTATTCCTATGGATAGAAGGGAATATAGTATATATCTAGGAGAAAGACCAGTTAAAGGAGTTAAATTTGCAGCACACTCTTTTTATTCCAGTATTTCCAAATATACAAAGTGATTTTTTTGAAAAAAAGATGGTACAGTAAAAGAAGAATTTAAATTTTTTTAGGAGAACCTATTCAATTAAAAAAATGGTAAAAAGAGGTTGGATTATTGCAGGTTATAATGGTGAAAAAAGATAAAGGAGAAGCTGGTGGAAGACTTGTTCTAAGAATTAATGATCCATCAGATATTAGAGCATTTAAGCTAGCATTAGAAACTAATAGTAACTCTGAAGAAGGTTATATTGTTCAGCAAATTACCTCAGATATAGAAAAATGATACTGAGCCAGCTTAAAAAAATTTTTTTCTAAACTCTAAAAAGATATATAGAAAAATGCAAATTATATAGATTATAATATGTTTATTAGAAATTGTCATTCTATTTCTTTTTAGTCTAATAGAACCAATAGAAAAGAAAGTGATTACAAATCGTATTTTACCAATTTCAAGAGGAAGAGAAGAAGTAGAATATTTAAAAATTTAAAAGATTTGCTCCTGGTACTGAACAAAGAATAAGAATAGAAAAAAAGTAATAGGTGATAAAAAAATGAAAAATTTATATAATAATATTTTTTTTGATTTTTATTTTTTTATTTTTTTTATTAATTGATTTGGAAATATTAAATAAAAATAGGGATAAATAAGGAGCTAGAAATAGCTACTGTATATAGTTATCTTACAGTTTTTTTAAACCATCTTTGCTGTATTTTTTTATAGAAAAAAAGAAATATTTTTTTAGAAATTATATTTATAGAGTAGTAATTTTATTATTAAGTATACCAATATTTTACTACTTTACTTCTCTTCCAGATGGGCTAATTTATAGAACTTTTATTTATAGTATTTTTTTTCTTTCCATTTGTAGTTATATGTGTTAGATTTATAAAATTATCAAAACAATATTTTTTTACTAAAAATTTGTTTAACATTTTTGTATGAATTTATAATGTTTTTATTTTTCTTCTTTTTAGATTTTTTTGAATAGGAGAGGGATTATGTGGAAAAAATTTTTTTAAAAAAACAAGAGCAATCTATTATTTGTCGTATTTTTTTAGTTTTATTAGGGATTTTACTACATTTGAAAGGAACAAATTCAAATATAAACTTCTTTATATTAATAATGTTGGGTATTGAATATTTTTTTCTATAAATTTTAATAATCATAGAGTAGAAATATTAACAGCTATATAATTGTAATGCATTTATGAATACACTAGCTGAAAAAAATAAAAAAATTATAAATTTCAATAGAGATATGCCAGGATTAGATCCAGGAAGTAATAGAATTATTGATGATAAGTATTTTAAAAGAATAAAGCTTGATAGATAAAAAAATAATATAAAAGATTATATATTTTCAAGTAAAATTTATTACTTTTTATTGTTATAGAAATAAAAAAATTGTGTTACAGGCATGATGTGGATATTGATAAGAAATACCAAAAGATAATTAATAAAGTAGGGAGAGGATTTTATTTAAGAATTCTCTCCTGAAATAAGGAGTTTTTAAATGAAAAATGATATAAAAAAATAATATAAAAAAATTATATTTTATTGCTACTTCATTTTTTTCTATATTTACTATTTTATATATAGTAATAAAGATATAGGAAATGAGAGCTATACAAAAATTATTATCTTTTCTATCATTTGAAATACTGGGGGTCTCTATCTTTTTTTATTTTTTTAAAAAAAGATATATTATTTAATAGTGTAAAAAAATATTTTTTTGAGTCTCTTATCTTTTTTTATTATAATTTTTGAATTATTTTTGGAATAACTTATTTAGAGAGTTCTATTACTATTATTATGTTAATTGAATTACCAATAATTTTATATTTGTTTATAATATTTTTTTAGTTGAAGAAAAAAATTTATATATTTTTTTATATATGATTCTAAATTTGTTTTTATTTACAATATCATTAATCTTAAATACATTTAATTTTAATATTAAAGATAATTTTTTTAAATTTTTTTATATTGAAAAATTTTTTTATTATATGGAATACTAACTTTTCTATACTTTATGTTACTAAAAAGAAATTAAAAAGAAATAAAAATAATAGATAATTTTATGAAAAAAATATTATATTTTTTTAATATTTCACTTTTTTTATTTATAATTTTTATTAATATATGATCTCAAAAATTTAGGTTCTCCATATTATGAAGAAGTAATTATTTTTTTATTTCATTTGAATTATTTGGAATAATAGTATTTTACAATTCAAAAAAATATATAAAAAAATTTAAATGTAAAAAAATTGGGCTCTTTTTATTTTGGTCTCTAATAATAGAAAGTTTTAAATATTTTAATAAAATAATAATAGAAAGTTTATTAATATGTATAGCATTAGAAACAATTTTTATTAATTCTAATATTATTTGTATATTCTATAACAAAGAGAAGTAAATTTTATCTAGGATATGCATTAATAGAGTTATTATGGTATATTATATTTATATTTTTTTAATCTAATCAGTTCTACACTTGAATTAAGTGGGTTAGAATTACATATATTACATATACTTTTAGCATATATAATAGTTAGTTATTTGTATGTTTCTTTTATTTAAAAAATGAAAGTAAAAAGAATTGAAAAAATATAAAAAAATAAAGAGAGTAAGTAGGAACAATAGTTACTAGTATTATAAATTAAAAATTATGAATAATGTATTTACAGCTGGTGTTTCATATAATAAGAGTAAATCAAAAATCATCAGTACATAATGAAAATGTGCCAAATGTATCAGTAAAACATGATAAGGTAGATAAAGAACAAATAAATAGAGCTACAGCTTTAAATACAGATTTTTGAAGTAGCAGGACAAAAAAAGTAAAAAGCTGACTATCTAAATAACTTGAGAAATAAGTATAAGGATCAAAAGAGTATAGAACAACAATTTGCAGAAGCAAAAACTTGTGCCTGAGAAAGATAAGGAACATTATGTAGATTGGAAAAAAATTTTGATAAATATTTAGAAGCTGAAAAGTTTGTAAAAGATAATATACATTTATTATCTAAAAATGTATAAAGTAACAAAAAGAAGAAATTTTAAATAATCCTAAAAAAATACACTTATTATTATATTCAAGATACTAATAATGTTGTTTTTTTAAGGATAAAGAAGATTTTGAAAAAGAACAGGCTAAATTAAGAGCAAAAAAATTGCTTCAGAAAAAAAGATGACAAAAAAAGAACAGAATTAGAAAAAGAACTATATGATAAATTACCTGATTCAATGGCTCAGTTACATAATATAGAAATAGATGAAAATGGAGAGGTTTATATCAACACAAAAATTTCCAAATGAAAAAAATATGTAAATAAAAAAAGGAAAAAGAAGTTGTTATTAATAAAAAAACTGGTGAAATAATAAATGATGGAATAAATAATGGTACATATAATATGGGTGTTTGGGAAGGAAGTTATAATTTTTTTAGATTTTTGATGTAGCTTATGAGAATATAATACATTTGGGTATAGGTGTTCCAGCTTGAATAGATTATGGGGTTAACTCAAAAGACAAGCTTACAAAAAGCTCAAAGAGAGGAATTATATGAGATATCAAAAATTATATTTTTAAAGATTATTTATTTAGAGAAGTAGTTGATAAAAAAATGGGAAATTAAATTATAAAAATATATCAAGAATATATGAATAAATGGAGATAAAATAATGATAAAAATTTTTTTGAACTTTTTTTAAATAATTTGCATAGTATAATAAAAATTACTCAATCATCATTACCTTATGGAATTATATTTTTATTTTATGATTCTTTTAAATTTAATTTTTTTCTATTTATTGAAATTAATTTGAGTAAAAAAATCTTTGGAATGATTAATTATTCATTTTTTTAGCAACAAAAAAATTTTTATATTTTTTTGTCCAGCTAATTTTAGAAAAATATATTTATATTTTTAGGAATTATTGTTCTCTTAATTTTTAAAGATAAAATATAAGAAAAAAATAAATTAGAAATTATGATGGGTATACTAATTTTTTTATGAATATCTGATAGGAAACATAATTTTTAGATATTTTCACATTAATTTTTATATTACCAGAGGTTATTTAAAAAAAGTAATATAATTAATTTTTAAAAAGAAATTTATTAGGATGAGCAATAGTAGATCAAGTAGAAAAGAATCCAGAATACTTATCAATACTAGATAAAAAAAGCTATAAAGAATGGAAAAAAATAGATGATGCTCTTCAAGAAAAAAACAAGTATCAGTAATGAATAAGTTATTAAATGATACCCTAAGAGCGAAAGGATATGCAGGACCAGATATAAAAAAATGGTACTAACAGATGTAAAAAGATCCAAATGGACCATTTTATACAGATACCTTAACAAATGTGGTAGTATTTGATAGAAGGGAATTAGCTAGCCTAGATAGAGATAAAATACTAAATATACTAGGACATGAGTTTGGACATTTGCACAATTACATAGTATCTTCATAGATTCTAAGACAGGAGAATGGTATATTGATACAACTTTTTCCAAATAGAAAAATACACAAATAATTTTTGGAGAGGAAGTTGTTGTTAATAAAAAAACTGGAGAGATAGTTAGAGATAATGTAAATAATGCAACATATAATGTGGGATCTTGGCAAGGAAAGGAAAAAAATTAAAAAGGTCTTTTTAAAGCATTTTTGATGCTGATATTTCAGCTTAGGGAAGAATTTGGTGTAAATGAAAAGGATCCTACTACTAAAGAAGATAGAAAAAAATTTTATCAAGTTTATCAAAAAATTATATTATTGGGATCTAAATTTTAAAAAGTTACTGTAATTATAGAGGACAAATTTCTTTATCAGTTTATAAAGATTATGAAAAAGTTATCAAGAAGTAAACTTGGAGAAGGAGAATAAATGGAAATTGAATTCTTTCTAGTATTTATTTTTTTAGTTCAGTTTATATAATATTCACTTTATATCAAATTATTTTTATTATCATTTAATTTTTAACAAAATTAAATTATTATTATTTTTTTATTAACTAAGATTAACCATTTTTTTTATTATATATATTTCATTGAATATTTTTTTGAAAAAAATATACTATTTCTTTTTTTGGGGATATAAATTACATTTAATTTTTTTCTTTTATATTTTTTTAATGATTTTAATATTCTATTCTAAAAAAGATAAAAAGATTATAAAGATAAGATAAACTTTTTTTATTATAGTAATGGATAGTATACTTACCTTAAATTATTATTTATTTTTTTGTTTAAAAATTGATATTTTTTTAGTTTGATAGATAGAATGTTATAGATAAAAAAATTTTTAAGGAGAATTTTATGATTAGAAGTAGTGAAATTTTTATTATATCTTTCAGTACCCATATATGAATTTATATTAGTGTTAGAGATAATATTTCTAATAAAAATATTGGGATAAAAAAATTATTATATTTTTTTATATTCTGTAAATTATTAAGTATGTTAATTATATTTTCAAAAATTTTATTTACCTCTCTACAGAATTTTTATTAAAGTTTAAAATTGATTTTAAAGAATGGATTTACTTTTATTTGCTTTGATATTTATACTATTTTTTTAATAAATTGTAAAAAAATTAAAAAAAGATATATCAAAAAAATTCCTTTATTTTTCTTTATCAGCTTTATTATATTGCTCCTAATATTACTTTAAACACTAATCAGTGTCTATTTAAAAATTAATTAGCAAGAAATGATGAGTAGAAAATATAAAAATACAATTAGAACAAATATCAGTAATGAATAAGTTATTAAATGATGCCCTAAGAGCAAAAAGGATATGCAGGGCCAGACATAAAGATGGTACTAACAGATGTAACAGATCCAAATGGACCATTTTATACAGACACATTAACAAATGTAGTAGTATTTGATAGAAAGCAATTAGCTAGCCTAGATAGAGATAAAAATACTAAATGCTTTAGGACATGAGTTTGGACATTACAGTAAAGAAGATAATAAGACAGGAACTCAAACAATAGCTAATTATTCAGGAGATAAATTAGAAGACAGAACAAAAGTTATGGTAGCTAAAGAAGCAACAGAAGATACCCTAGCAAGTATAAGAAATAATCCAAATGTAATAACAGGTGAAGAAGAATATGGATGGATTTGGAAAGTAGAGGGTGCAGCTGGAGTAAATTATAATTTAAAAAGATATTAAAAAAAGAAGTAATGCCTGTAAAAATTCGATTTTGGAATTGAAGGTTATGAAAAAAAGGAAAAACCAATAAAAAAATCTTTAAGAAAAAGACAGCGAAAATAGAATTTGGTGTGAGTGCTTTTGGAGTAGGAATTGGAGGAGAAATAAATGACAAAGATGAAGTATCTGTTAGTGCTAAATCAGAAGAAACAAGTCTTAAACTTATGTTAAAAATTAGGATATATAGGAGTTGAAAAAAATGGGAACCAAGTGAAAAAAAGTAAAAAAACTTATAAAAAAAGGTAACTAATAATCCTGAAAGAACAGCTGAAAATATAGAGGCTGTTAAAAACGATAATAACTGAACTAAGAACTCTTCAAAAAGGAAAAATGATGATATAATGAAAAAGTAAAAAAATGATAGTCAACCTTTTATTATATATATAATACCTATATTTGTTCTTCCCTTTGTAGCTTCTTTTTACAGGATTATTTTTTTTATGGTATCTTATCATCGTTTGATGGTGTCAATTTTGGCTCAATATATGGCATATTACTTTCAGTTATTTTTTTATATTTAATAATGAGAGCGATAAAAAAATGGAATATTATATTTTTATCCCAAGGGAAGAATGTTATATTGAAGATGATAATCTGATTTATAGAAGAATTTTTTTATTTAAATTTATTTTTTTAAAAAAATTAAGAATTCCATTATTAGATATTCAGGATATTATAGACAAAGGCTCTAAAAATTCCTAAAGCATATGCCAATAGCTCTAATCCTTTAAATTATATAACAATTTTTTTAAACCTTATGAAAGAATAACAATTGAAACAAAAATCAGGGAAGGAATATAAAAATATTTGTTGATGCTCGATCCATATTCATTTTCACAAAGTTATGATAATAATAAATTTATAAAAAAACTATAATGAATTAAAGGAAATGGTTATAGAAGAACAAAACAAATTATTCTTTTAATCAAAAAAATTGAAAAATTTAAGTGAGAAATATAATTCTCCATTAGATGAAAGATATGATTTTTATTTTTAAATAAAAATTATTGATGAAGAAATATTATTTATAGCTAAAAAAAGATAATAACTATATAGTTAATGGAAGTTATGATGCAGTTGAATATTTAGAAGTATTTAAAAACATATATTTTTGAAGAAGTAGAATTAGACAGTTTCTATTCTTATATACTTTCTAAAAAAAGAAAAATCAAGATAAAAAAAGTTTTGGTTGGATACAATGGAACAGATGGAAAAAGAAGTAACTATGTCAAAGTTAAAAAGAAGATATAAACGAAATAAGAGATAGTAGAAGGACATTAAAGAAAAAGCTAAAGAGAGAAATAGACTTAAATCTGGCTTTACAAAAATAAATTGGTAAAAAAATTACTAATATTAAAAAAAGTAGAAATACCAAAGGTTGATGGAGATATTTATGATTAGGAGTAAAAAATGGAAGTAAAATATAACATTAGGTATTTAATGGAAGATGATGAATTTGATTTTATTGAACTTAAATTATCTTCAAACTCTCTTAATAAAAAAAGAAATTCAAGTATTAAAAAGAAAATGGAATTGAGCATAAATATTTAGAGAATAATGAAATAATATTAATAATAAAAATCATTTTTATTCTTACTTTGTTGAAATAGATGGAGAGAATAGAGGAATATTTTTTTGAAAAAAACAGAACATTATTCTAAATATTTAAAAAGATATTTCTTCACTAAGATCAGAGGCAGAAGTAAATAAAAATCAGTAATTTAGTAATATCAAAAAGAAGGAGTAAGGGTTGAAATAGAGGTATAAATATGAAACTAGATAATATAGTAATAGACAGTTTAGAATATAAAAAAATTCATTGTTATATTTTTTTATAAAAAAATTATTATGGATATGAAAAAAATATTTTAATAAAGTATTAATTCTAAAAAGATGTCAAAAAATTTTTACTTATACAATAGAAGAGTTAGCTTATCATACTGAGATGTATGGATTTCTTAATGACTTAGAACTAGAAGCCTTTACGAGAGTATTTTATAGAAATAAAAAAATTGAACAAGTTATACATTTTTTTGATGCTAATTATAGCGTGACAATTATAGAATTTTCTAAAAAAATGAGTTGGAGAAATTAAAAAAAGGTGATGAAATGGAATACAGATATAAAAAAATATTTATTTAGGAGAAACTATAGAAGAAATTTTCCCTGAATTAAATAATAGTAATACAGAATATAATCCTTTAACTTTTTCATTAATATATAAAGCCTTATGAATACATACAAGTATTTATTTATTTAAAAATTTGGAGAAGTCTTACTAATGAAAAAATATTTGATGAAAAATTTTTCAAATAGATAATACTTTTAAAAAGTAGGAATAGCACTAACTGATGAAATAATAAATATATATGACTTATATTATGATGATTTTGAAGAAGTTTATTTATCAAAAAAAGTATAAAGAATTAGTTGTTATAGTAGATTTAGCAGATAATATAATAGGTTTTTTTCTTTTTGTAAAGAAAGATGGAAAAAGATTTTAGTTTTTCCAAAAGATAAAAATTAAAAAAATTATCTAGAATGTAAAAAAATTTACAGGATATATATGGTTCTTTATATTGGAGTAAAACATTGGATGCTGATATAGAAAAAAAGAGAAATTTATGGACAACTAGATAACTATAAATTTACTTTTTGATATAATAACAAGAGATATAAAAAAAGTATTCAAAAATTTAGAAACAGGAGAGTTTGTAAAAAAATTTCTCTTGAATAGATAGAAATTTTTTTAGATTTTTTTAAATATGAAATGAGATTAGAAAAGCAGATATTATTAAAAAAATGGATATTAAGGGTTTGAGTGATGCCTATGAAAAAAATAAAAACTTTGCATTTTTTTATGTGATAGTAGACATTTTTTTAAAAAGATTTAAAAAAAGATTATAAAAAAATTTTTTTAATATTTTTTTCTTCTCAGGTATTTTATTACTTCTTTATCAACAAAGGTCTTCCATAATTAATATTATGGTAATTCTATTTTCCTCTTTATTACTTCCTTTATTAATGTTAATTGACTGTAATAGATGTGAGAAGTATAAATACATTATTGAAGAATTATTTATAAAAAGAAGATGAAATCATTATTTTTCATATTAATAAGAAGGAGAGAATAGAAAAGCATAAAAATAAAATTTGATGAAATCACAGATTTAGAATATAAAAGATCCTTTCTTTTTTTGAGTCCTTATAGACCAGATACTTTTTTTCATAAAAAAATATAGAAAAATGTAGACTTTTAAAAAAATAAAATTAAAAATCTAAAAAAAGTTATTTCATTTGGTTTCTTTCTTGAAGAAGAAGAGGCAAGAAAAAAATTATAAAGGCTATTAAAGAAAGCAAAAATAAACTACGAAAAAAAGTTCAAGAAGAAATAAAAAGAATTTCAAATTAAATAAAAATAAATGATTTATCTAGGTTGCTGATTTTTTTGTTAGCAACCTATGTTTTTTTTATAAAAAAATATGATATAATTAAGGATATAATATTCAAGGAGACTAATATGGGAAAAGATTATATTTTTTTACTGGTGGAAGTAGAAGTGGAAAAAAAGTAAATTTGCTGAAGAATATATTTACGAACAAAAAAATATAAAAAAATAAAAATTTATTTTGCTACAGCTATAGCTTTTTGATGATGAAATGCAAGATAGAATTGAAAGACATATTAAAAAGAAGAGGTAACACTTGGAAAAACGATAGAAGGTTTTAAAAAAATCTTATCTCTCTTGTAAAAAAATGATATAGATAGTACTGATGTGATTTTATTTGACTGTATTACAAATTTTGTTTCTAATTTCATGATAATGGATAGAGATATAGATTGGGATAAAGTAGATTTATCTGTAGTTCAAGAAATAGAAGATCAAATTGAAGAAGAAATGTCTAATTTTTTTAGAATTTATTAAATCAAAAAAAGACTGACTGTGTTTTTTTGTAACAAATGAAATTGGTTCAGGACTTGTGCCTGATTATCCTTTAGGTAGACACTTTAGAGATATTTGTGGAAGAATCAATCAGCTTGTTGCAAAGAATTCTGATGAAGCTTATTTAGCTGTTTCAGGAATAAAAGTAAAAAAATTAAATAATGGGAGGAAATATGAAAGGTTTTTTTATTACTTTTTATCGTTTATGACAAGAATACCAATGCCAAAAAAATAGATTATGACGAGGAAAAAGCTTGGAAAGTCAATGAAACTTTTTTTCCACTTGTAGGAGTAGTAATAGGTTTTATTCTATTATTCTTTTCTATAGTGTTTTCTTATGTCTTGAGCAATTTATCTTTTTTTCGGCTTTTTTTACCAATAATCATATTGGTAGTAATTTTAACAGATTTAATCTCAACAGGAGCTTTACATCTTGATGGTTTAGCAGATACTTTTGATGGAATTTTTTTAGTTATAGAAGTAAACATAAAATGCTTGAAATAATGAAAGATTCAAGATTAGGTAGTAACGGTGCTTTTAGCATTAATCCTATATTTCTTAATAAAGTTTGTATTACTATATTCTTTATTGATGGAAGATCAAGGAGAAACAGTTTTTGCTGTATTAACTTATCCAGTTGTAGCAAGACTTTGTAGTGTTATCAGTTGTGCTTCAGCTCCTTATGCTAGAGGAAGTGGAATGGGTAAAACTTTTGTTGATAATACAAAAGCTAATGGAGTTATTATTGCATCATTGATAACTGTAGTATATAGCAGTGCTATGTTATTCTATATGATAAATAGTAGTTTATCACTTGAATTACCTTTTAGATTTTGTTATGACAAGATTAGGAATTAATTTACTTATAATTGCAATACTAGGACTATTTGCTTTTTTTCTTTCTCTAAATTGATAGAAAGAAAAAAATAGGTGGAATAACAGGAGATACTTTAGGTGCTTTTACTTGAAATATCAAGCCTTGTATATCTATTCTTAGTTATAGTTGTGCCTACTTTTTTTTCTTATAAGGAAATAATATGGGAAAAATTAATTTTAATAAGACATGGGCAGACAGAATGAATGCTCAAAAATCTATATTTTTGGAAAGTTAAATCCACCTTTAAATGACTTGGGAATAGAACAAGCCTATATGGCAAAGGAAAAAAACTTTCAAATATAGCTTATGATTGTATCTATTCTAGCCCTTTAGAAAGAACAAGAGAAACAGCAGAAATTTGTAATTATTTGGATAAAGAAATAATCTATGATAGTAGATTAGAAGAAATAAATTTTTGGAATTTTTTTGAAGGTTTAACATTTAAAGAAATTTCTGAACAATATCCAAAATGAAGTAAAAAGAAATGGAAAAAAATTGGAAAAAGTTTTAATTATATAACAGGAGAAAGTCTCGAAGAGCTATATCAAAGAGCTGTTTCATTTTTTTAGAAACTTTAGATTATACAAAAAGACAACCTTATTATTTCTCATTGGGGGATAATAAACTGTATAATCAGTTATTTTGTTTCAGGGACTTTAGATACCTATTGGAAATTTAAAGTAGATAATTGTTCTATTGTAATCTTTGAAGGAGATTTTAATTTCAGTTATCTTACTAAATTATATTAGAGAGTTGGTAAAAAAATGAAAGATATAAATTTTTTTTATTTGATTTAATCAGTAAAAATAGAGCCTGTAGATAGTTCAGCAATTAAAGAAGCTCAAGCTGAGCTTGATAGAAAGATGAAACCTAAGGATTGCTTAGGAGTTTTAGAAGAAATTTGTAAAAAAAGTTGCCTCTATCTATGGTTATCCTATAAAGAAATTAGATAGAAAAATGCCATATACTTGTTTCAGCAGACAATGGAGTTATAGAAGAAGGAGTATCATCTTGTCCTATTGAATATACTCCAATAGTTTCTGAGGCTATGTTAAATAATATAGCTTGTATAGGTATATTTACAAAGACTTTAGGTGTAGACTTAAATGTTGTTGATATAGGAATGAAGAACGACATAAAAAAAGAGAATATCCTAATTTAATTCATAGAAAAAGTTAAAAAGAGGAACAAATAATTTTTTTACAAAGAAAAAAAGCTATGTCTATGGAAGAATGTCTACAAGCTATTTTTTTACGGGTATAGATTTAATAAATGAAAAGAGCTCAAGACTACGATATTTTTTTCAAATGGAGAAATGGGTATAGCTAATACTACTACAAGTTCAGCACTTCTATACTCTGTAACAAGAGAAAAATATAGATGTAGTTGTAGGGAGAGGTGGAGGCCTATCAGATGAAGGCTTAAGCAAAAAGAAAAAAATAATAGTGGAAGCTTTAGTGAAAGATATGGAACTTTTGATATGAATCCTATTGAAATGATGGCTGCAGTTGGAGGTTTTGACTTAGCTTGTATGCTTGGAATGTATATAGGGGCAGCTCTTAATAAAAAAAGCTTATGCTTGTTGATGGCTTTATATCATCTGTTGCAGCACTATTAGCTTGTAAGTTAAATAAAAAAATATTCAAGATTACTTATTATTTACTCATAAGAGTGAAGAACCAGGGGTAAATATTATTTTTAGACTATTTAAAGAAAAAAACTTTTTTTAAATATGAATATGAGACTAGGTGAAGGAACAGGAGCTGTTCTTGCCTATCCTATAATTGCTTGTGCAATAGAAATGATTAATACTATGAAGAGTCCAGAAGAAGTATATAAATTATTTTTTTAAATAGGAGCTAATTATTATGGCAGAAGAAAAAAACTAAGGATTATGCAATAGGACACAGAGAAAGAGTTAGAAAAAGATTTCTTGAAAAATGGATTTAATGGTTTAGAAGACTATGAGATTTTTAGAGTTATTGCTTTTCTATGTTATTCCAAGAAAAGATACTAAAGCTATAGCTAAGGAACTAATAAAAAAATTTAAAACTTTAGCCAATGTACTTAAAAGCAGATACTCTAGAGTTAAAAAAACTATCAATGGTTTTAGGAGATGTGGCTATAACATTTCTAAAAAAATGATGGGAGCTTTGCCAGAAAAAAATATATGAAGATAAATTAAAAAAATAAAAAAATTAATTAAAGATGATAAAAAAATAAAATAACTGATAAAGAAGTTTTATTAAGTTTTTTTTAAGAAATAAAATAGGATATGAAGATGTAGAAAAAAATTTTTATGTTATCTATCTTTCAAGCTCAAATGAAGTAATAGCTTTTTGAAGAAAGTTCATCAGGAACTTTAGATAGAAGCTCAATTTATCCAAGAGAAATATATAAAAAGGGTAATAATGGAAAATGCTAAGTCAATAATTATAGCTCATAATCACCCTTCAGGAAATACTTGTCCTTCAAAGTGTGATATAGATATAACAAATGAAATAGCAAAAAGGACTTAAAAAAATTTTGGAGCTTTATTAATAGAACATATAATAATAACAAGAGATTCCTACTTTAGTTTTTTTAGAAGAAGGATTGATATAGATTAGGAGAGAATATGGAAAAATAATATTATAGATGAAAATACACAGATAGTAAGCACGGATCCAGAGAGAATCCACAAGGTTTTAATAGTAACTTTTGAAACTACAAAAAAAGAGATACTATTTTTGAAGTATTAGGTGATGAAACATACAAAAATGACAAGGTTATCGTTGAAACTATAAGAGGAACTGAGTTAGGTATAGCTTCTAATAGTCCCTTACCAATGAAGGAAAAAAAGACTTAGTTTTACCTATAAAACCAGTTTTAAAAATTAGCAAGTGAAAAAAAGAGATTGAAATCTATAACAAGCAAAGAAAAAGAAGCAGATGAAGCCTTTTATAGCTTGTAAGGAAAAAGATTAGAAAACATCAACTTGAAATGAAGTTAATCACTTGTGAATATACTTTCGATAAATCAAAATTGATATTCTATTTTACAGCCAATGGAAGAATAGATTTTAGAGAACTTGTAAAAAGACTTAGCAGTGATGTTTAAAAACAAGAATAGAATTGAGACAAATTGGTGTAAGAGATGAGGCTAGAATTTTTAGGAAATATTGGTCCTTGTGGAAAAAGAGTTGTGTTGTAAAAACTTTTATTAATAAGTTTGACTCTGTTTCAGTTAAAAATGGCAAGAGACCAAGGGCTTGTAATAAATCCTACTAAAAATATCAGGTGTATGTGGTAGATTATTATGTTGTATAAACTACGAATACAGCCAGTATGAAGAAGCACTTAATAACTTCCCAGCAGTAAACCAATCAGTAAAAAAACTGAAATAGGTGAAGGTAAGGTTGTTAGTATAAGTCCACTAAATAACTTCCTATATGTAGATGTTAAAGATAAGGGGATATCAAGATTTTCAATAGATGATATAAAATTCAATAGAAAAAGAAGCTAGTATCTTAAAAAAATATGAAAAACAAAAGAGGAAATTGAAAAATAAAAATTTTAGAGAAAGAATAATATGTTAAAAGATGATGAAATTATAGAAGAATTGGATAAGAAATATAAAATTATTCAAAAAAAGGTGGATATAAATACGCTGAAGATACTATATTGCTTTTTTTAACTATTTAAAAAAAGTCTTTATCTAAAAAGAAATATAAAAGCTATTGGATATAGGTACAGGGAATGGAATACTTCCTATACTTCTATCTGATAATGCTATGATAGAAGAAATTGTTGGAATTGATTAAAAAAATATGGTCGCACACTTGTGACTCTAGCACTCGTAGGGTGTCAGTCATGAGTTAGACCATTAAGTATAGTCAGCATATATAGAAATATGTATGTAGAGGTAGCAACTTTAAAAAGCTATCCAATACTACTCGAATTGCTGGAAACCCCTAAAAGCTAGTATAACTACAACATAGTACCTAAATAATATGGTACAAATGTGAAAGTGGCGAAAAGCAGAAAAAAATATACTAGATGGCATAAGGTTAAATCCTAAGTGTTAAGATAATGGGCAATCAGCAGCCAAGACCGAAAGGTAAGGTTCAACGACTATTCCTCCTGAGGGAAGTACACTAAAAGCTAGTGGAAGTGGGTAGACCCAAACAGATAAAGCTGTGGGATAAGATATAGTCTGTGCTTAATAGAAATATTAAGAAGTTCAAGGCTAATCTCCTTAATTTATTAAGGAGTGTATATGCCAAGAGAACTGCATAAGTGGTAGCGTACTTATGTGAACGACAACCCTCTAAAAACGACTGAGTCAGTTTTAGGTTCATATATTTAGAAAAGTTTTACTTTTTTTCATTTACTTATAGTATAAAAAAAGTAGTATACTATATATAGGTAAATGGAGGTGAAATCGCATGGAAAAAGCATATAAGTTTAGATTTTATCCAACTAAAAACTCAACTAACAATATTAAATTGTACTTTTTGGTTGTGTAAGATATGTCTATAATCATTTTTTTAGATTTAAAAACAAGAGCTATATAACGAAGAGAAAAAAAGTCTATGTCATATAGTCAATGTAGCAAAGCACTGACAGCTTTAAAAACAAGAGAAAGAATGGTTAAAAAGATGTAGATAAATTTTTCTTTACAAAAATTCTTTAAAAAGATTTAGATAAAGCCTATAAAAAAACTTCTTTAGTGGAAGAGGCTATCCAAAAATTTAAATCTAAGAAAGATAATAGAAAAATCATACAGAACCAATTATACAAATAATAATATAGAGTTTTTTTAGATAAATGGATAAAAAGTACCTAAGTTAGGAAAAACTAAAAAAATAAGAGATAAAATGAAACCACAAGGAAGAATAATAAATGCAACAATAACACAAGTACCTAGTGGAAAAATATTATATATCTCTGTGTTGTGCAGATGTAGAAAGCAGAAAAAGTTAGAAAGTACAAATAAGAATGTTGGAATAGATTTAGGTATAAAGGACTTTGCGCTTACCAGTGATGAAATCTCAATAGAAAAATCCAAAAATATTTACAAAAAAATCTTTGAATAAACTAGCAATATTACAAAAGAAAAACTATCACGAAAAACCAAAGGGTAGTTCAAATAGGAATAAAGCTAGAATAAAAAGTAGCAAGATTATTTGAGAAAAATATCAAATCAAAGAGAAGATTTTTTTGCAAAAAGTTATCAACAATGCTAATAAAAAGAATATGATATTATCTGTATTGAAGATTTACAAATAAAAAAATATGGTAAAAAAATCATAAATTAGTAAGAAATATTGTAGATGTATCATGGAGTGAATTTAATAGAATACTAGAATATAAAGCGAAATGGTATGGGAAAAACAGTAGTAAGAGTGGATAGATTTTTTTGCAAGTAGCCAAATATTTAATTGTTGTGGGTATAGAAATGAAGAAGTAAAAAGATTTAAGTGTGAGAAAATGGACTTGTCCAGTATGTGGAGCTGTACATAATAGAGATATAAATGCAGCCAAAAAAACATATTAAAAGAAGGACTAAGGATATTAGGTATAAGTGCTTAAATATACAATATATGAACCGTAGGAACTATGGGGATAGCTTGGTAAATTTAGTTGGCTAATAGAAGCAACTACTACCCAAGAACCCTGCGACTCTAGCACTCGTAGGGTGTCAGTCGTGGGAGGTTCAGATACAGAAAGAAAATATTGAAAGAGCTAATAAGGCCTTAGAACTAAATGAGATAGAAAAAAAGATTAATTTTACTTGCTTAGATGTTAAGGAATACAAGAATGCTAATTATTTCGATGTTATAATTTCTAATCCACCATATATGGAGGATAATGGAAAAAAGATAAATGAGAATGAGCATAGAGCATTGTCAAGACATGAGATAAAATTGAATTTAGATGAGTTCATTCAAAATGCTAAAAGACTTTTAAAGCCTATAGGTACTTTGTATTTCGTACATAGAACTCATAGATTGGTTGAGATAATAAAGACTTTAGATAAAAAAATAAATTTTTCTGTAAAAAAAGATAATTTTTTTGTTTTTTTCAAAAAAATAATACATCAAGTATGATGATAATTGAGGCATTAAAAAGGCAAAAAAATAAAAATTAGAAATAGAAAAATTATTATGTATAACAGAGAGGTGTTAAAATGGCAAAGATATCAGTTATTGGTTCAGGTGGATGGGGAATAGCCCTGACTATTCTATTACACAAAAAAATGGACATGAGTTGACAGTTTGGTCTTTTTGATAAAAAGGAAGCTGAAGAATTAAAAAAATAACTAGAGAAAAATAAAAGCTAAATTAGCTAATATATTACTTCCTGAGGATATAGTGGTGACTGATGATTTAAAAAGAAGCTGTAACTGATAAAGATATTTTAGTCCCTATCTGTTCCTTCAAAAGGCAGTAAGATCTGTTTCAAAAATCTTTAAAAAGATATTGTTAAAGAGAAACAAATTATAGTCAATGTTGCAAAAGGACTAGAAGAAGATACTTTTAGCAACTATGACAGATATTATAGAAGAAGAATTAAAAGATAAAAAAATCCACAAGTTGCAGTGTTATCAGGTCCAAGCCATGCTGAAGAAGTAGGTAAGGGTATACCAACTACTTGTGTTGTATCAGCTCATAATAAGGAGCTTACATTGTATTTGCAAAATATCTTTATGAATCCAGCTTTCAGAGTATACACAAGTCCTGACATGCTTGGAGTAGAAGTAGGAGGAGCTTTAAAAAATGTTATTGCTCTAGCTGCTGGAATAGCTGATGGGCTAAACTATGGAGATAATACAAAGGCTGCCCTTATAACTCGTGGAATAAAGGAGATTGCTTCTTTAGGAGTTGCAATGGGTGGAGAACAATCTACATTCTATGGTCTTACAGGTTTAGGAGACTTAATAGTAACTTGTGCTAGTATGCATAGTAGAAATAGAAGAGCAGGTATTTTACTAGGACAAGGAAAAAAACTTTAGATGAAGCTATAAAAAGAAGTTAACATGGTTGTTGAAGGTGTATACAGTGCTAAGTCTGCTTTGATGGCTGCTAGAAAATATAATGTAGAAATTCCAATAATAGAGCAAGTGAATGCTGTTTTATTTGAAAAATAAAAAAATGCTGCTGAAAGCAGTTAATGAACTTATGATAAGAGATAAAAAAATTAGAAATTCAATCTTGGTAATAAAAAAAGAAAAGAGGATGTAATAATGAAAAAAAGATTTTTTTAATGTTTATTGCTATTTTATTAATCAATGCTTGTACTAATACAACTGTACCATTTAATGAAGTGGAATCAAGTTTAAATCAAAAAGTATATTAGCCTAAGTAATGAATATTACAGAATGCTAGAAAAATCCAATAGTGGAAAAGAGATAGAAGAGCTATATTAAGTAAGTTTGAAAGCTTTTAGAACAGAAGTTAGAGGCATAAAGAAAAACTAGAAAAAAATCCTACTTCTAATGAATTAAGAGTATTAAATTCATTTATTGATAAGGCTAGTATAAATATACAATATTTAAAATGATTTAGCAGAATAAAGAAGTAAAAAAAGCTATTGCAAAAATAATAAAAAGTAAAAAAATAGTTCATTACTGAGTAGAAAAAAATTTTTCTTTGAAAGATTTTTAATAAACTTTAGTTATATATAACGATTACTTGCCAGCCTATAATGGTTCTAGAGCTCCACAAAGGCTCTTTCACCATTATAGGACGTCGCAGTAATCTTATTGAAAAACTATTATTTATTTACTCAAAGAAAATTTTTAATTATAAATTATAATGTAACTCACTTATTTCTTACTTTTGAATTAAGATTATATTATGCAATAGCTTTTTTTGTTTTTTTCTACGTTATATACTAAATTCTTTTTGCTTTTTTTCCATAGCAGTAAACATTGAATAATAAGTTCCTCTATCATTCATTAATTTTTCATGATTACCACTTTCAATAATTTTTTTCTATCATCCATAACTATTATTTTATTTGCATCTTTTATAGTATTCAATCTATGAGCAATAATTATAACAGTCTTATCTTTTATTAATTCATTTATAGCCATTTTTTTATTTCATGCTCACTATCAGCATCAAGGGAGGCAGTAGCTTCATCTAATAATATTATTGGAGAATTTTTTTCAATAATGCTCTTGCTATTGAAATCCTTTGTTTTTCTCCACCTGATAGTGTACTTCCCTCTTCACCTATATAAGTATCATAACCCTTAGGTAATTTAGAAATAAAAATCATGACAATTTGCTATTTTTTTTGCAGCATTCATAATTTCTTTCTCACTAGCATTTAAATTACCTATCCTAATATTTTCATAGATAGTATCATTTATCAAATAAACATCTTGAAATACCATACTTATATTTTTTTTAAAAAGTGAATCAGGATTAACCTCTTTTATATCTTTTCCTCCAATTTTTTTATACTTCCCTTTGTTGTATCCCAAAAATCTTGCTATCAAACTCATAACAGTTGATTTTTCCAGAACCAGATTTTTCCAACCAAAGGCAGTTATTTCATTATTTTTTTGCTGTGAAATTGATATCTTTTAAAAACTTTTCTATCTTCTGTATAAGAGAAGTCAACACCTTCAAAACTTATATCATAACTTGAAAAAAATTAAAATCTTCATCCTTATAAGAAATAGTAGGATAGTTTAAAGTATCAGAAATTTTTAGCAACTGAAACAAATAAATATCTTGTTACAGAATAACTAACTGAAAAAAATTTCTTATAACATTAGTAAGTGTCAAACTTAAAAACTATAAAAGCCTACTAACATTTTAGCTTCCAATTCTCCATTCATAAAAAAATCTAACTGCTAACAATAAAAGAATAGGGAACAGCAAATCAATAATCACTTGAAAAAAAGTAAAAACATAAGGAACAGCTACAAGTTCCAATTTTATAGAATATTTTTTTTAAATCTCTAAAAACCTTTTTCTAATCTTTCAAATTTATCTCCTATAACTCCAAAAACTTTTTAAAAAAACTTCGATTCCACTTATATATTCTATAATAGTTGAAATTAATTTAGCAGACACTGATTTTTTTCTACTCCAATTTTTTTCCAATTTTTCTCCACCAATTTTAAGAATAGGTATAGTCAATAACACAACAATAATTTGAATTATAGCAAGTTTGAAATTTATAAAAGAAAGTTATAAGTAACAAATAAATACTCAAAAACAAAAACTTTTTAATAAATCAGGAATATTATGAGTTACAGCTTGTTCAAAAATCTGTTATATCCATAGTTAATATATTAATTAAATATCCTAAATTATGGCTATTAAAATAACCTAAATTTAATTTTTTTTAACATGATCCCCATTGCTATTCTTAAATCTTTTTGAAGCTGTACTTCCTGTTTTTTTGCATTTTAACCATAGCCCAACCACCAAAAATAACTTTTTAAAAAAATAAGGGCTATAAGTAAAAGTCCAGAATACCAATAGATTTTTATCCATAGTAAAAAGATTTTTTTCTATCAGTGAATATATTGTTAAAAAAATAAAAATAGTGTAAATTATCATATTAAATAAAAATATCTAATAACTGATAACAAGTAGCTTTTTTTACAGGAGTGTAATCTTTATCTAATAATATTTTTTTAAATTATTTAACATTATTTATTTCACCTCCCAAAGATGTTTATATAAGCCATTTTTCTTTTTGTGATTAAATCTTGGTGTTTTCCACTTTCTACAATTTTTTTCCTTCATTTAGCACGATAATATTATCAACATCTTTTTATAGTATACAATCTGTGAGCTATTATAATAGCTGTTTTATCTTTTAATAAATTTCTAATAGCACTTTTGTATTTTTAGCTTCATTTTCTATATCAGAATAAGCTGTTATTTCATCTAAAATAACTATTGGACTATTTTTTTAAGCAAGCATCTTGCTATTGAAATTCTTTGTTTTTCTCCACCACTTAATTTTATATATCCATCACCAATAATAGTATCATAACCATTTGGTAGGCTCATAATAAATTCATGAATTTCAGCATCCTTTGCTGCTTGATATACCTCTTCTTTTGTTTTATCAAGTCCCATTTTTGATATTTTTCAAAAAAATTGTATCTGTCAATATAAAAAAATATCTTGGAATACATAGGAAATATTGGATAATAAATAATTTATATCTATATCCTTTATATCAATATCTCCAATTTTTATACTTCCTTTTTGAATATCCCAGAATCTCCCTAATAAATAAGCAATAGTTGTCTTTCCAGAACCTGATGGTCCTACAAAGTGCAGTTATTGTATTAGCTTTTTAAAAATTAAGTTAATATTTTTTTAAAAACATCATTTTTTTATCATAAGAAAAAAAGTTACATTACTAAATAAAAATATCTTCTTTAAAAATTAATATTTTTTTAAATTTTTTTCCATCATTTTGAATAGGAAATTCAATTATACTTCTAACATTATTTGCTCCTGCTAAAACAAAAGAAAAAAAGTTCCTGCAAATTGCATTAATATTTTTGAATGAACTTAGGAATGTATAACTTAAAAAGTAAAAAAATATTAAAAAAATGTAGAAATATTAATTTTATTAGTTAAATACAAATAGCCCCCACTTGGAATAACAAAAAAATTAATGCTGAATCTACAACTGCTAAAAAAATATTCCATAAGGTGCTCTATAGTCATCTGTCATTTCATGCCAGTTTTCTGTATATTCATTATTTACATCAATATACTTTTTTTAAAAAAAGAATGTGCTGTTAAATTAAAGGCTTTAAACACATTCATTCCCTTTATATACTGAGTTATTGTGGAAGTTAATCTTTGAAGTAGATAATTATAGTTATCTAAACGCTTACCATAACCTTTAAACATAGCAAATTGAGTTAAAATAGCAAGTATTATAGGAATAATTAAAAAAATATTGCTATTCTCCACTCTAAGAAAAAAATAAAAAAATACTAATATAACTATTGGAGTTGTTATAGCTCCTGCTAAATCTGGAATTTGATGTGCTAAAAAAATTTTTCTAATTTTTTTCAACATCTTCATTTATAGCTTTTTTTATTTCACCAATATTTTTTTTCTCTAAAAATATCCTAAATTAATATTTCCTAAATGCTTCACTGCCTGCATTCTAATATTGTAAAGAATACTAAATGCTGCCACATGAGAAAAAAACTCCTGATAATATAAATAATATTAATCTCACAACTATTAAAATTGCAGTGTAAATAGCCAGTTTTTTTATTCTATTATAGTCTAAATCTGCTTTTTAAGAGTTCTAAAATAATATTATATATAAGTATATAAGGTACAACCATAAGTATTGAGCTACATATACTTAAAAAAAGCAGAAAAAAATATAATTTATATTTTTCATTTTTTTGCATAAGAAAGAAGAAAAACTAAAAATTACTCTTTTTGTTTCATAGGTCTGACCTCCTTTACAATATTTCTACACTAATATTATATATCTATAATATTAGCAAATCAAATATTATTTAAATTTAAATATTATAAAAGTAAAAAAAGGTATTAGAAACTATTCATTTCCAATACCCTTTTCAAATTCTGTTATTAACTGTTTCTTTTAATTTTTTTCATAATTCTTTTTTTATTGTTGTGGTTCAAATACAAATGTCTTTTGTAAAATAAACCTTTATATTTTTTTCCCTTATGGAATATAGGTTTAAATCTCCATTTCTTAATAGCTTTCATAACTTCTGCATCAAAGCCCAAATTCTTATGAGATTTTATTATTTCAGCCTTTTTCAACATTACCCTTTAATCCTACTAAGAATTTAACAGTTACTTTTTACTTGATTTGAATATCCTATAGATTCAGCTTGAGAAGGATAATCAGGTTCTACCTCATTGATTATTTGATAGTTTATCCCTTCAGAAGTAAGAGCTATATAAGTTCCGTCTCCATCTGCAATAAAGTTTGAGCCTAAATCTTCACCTGAAGAGTTTCCATTAGGGAGAGCCACCATCACTACTATGATTACTTGACTTATCAGAAGAACTAGTACTAGAACTTTCTGAACTAGATTTAGAAGAAGTATCTGAATGACTTGGTTCATTTTTACTTGGAATATTACTTTCTATTTTTCTTCTCTTCTGTTTTTTTCAGCCTTCTTTTTCAATAGGTTTTTCAACAGGCTTTTTTTCTCCTCAACTTTCTTTTCTTCTATTTTTTTCTCAATTTTAGGTTCACTCTTAGGTTTTTTTCTTCTTTAGGTTTTTCTCTTTCTTGAGTATCAAGAGTTTTAGCACCAGGATTATTAGAAGTTTGTTTTTGCAACAAAAAGCAATGGGAACAACTTCATTTTTAACTAATTTTTTTCTTTTTCTACTTCATCTGTTTTAATGGTAGCAAAAAAAGAAATAATATAGCTAAATGCACTATAAGGGATATAAGAACATATTTTTTTTCATAGTACCCCTATTCATAGAAACTTAATCCTAAATTATCCACACCATTTTCTTTTTATCTTAGTTATAACGTCCATAATTACTTGATATTTTAAATTTTTTTATCTGCTGAAACAGTAGCTTCTTTAGTAGTTTTTTTAAGTAAGAATCTATTTCTGAAAAATTGAATTTGAGTGATTTTTTTCCATCTTCAGAGATATGATAATTTCCATCTTTATCTATTATAATTTCAATACTTTTTAGTTTTGTCAGTTTGTTGTATAGTAGAGCTAGGTAAATCTATTTGTACTGAACCAAAGTTATTAAATGTTGTTGTTACCATGAAGAATATAATTAAAAAGAAATACAACATCTATAAGAGGAGTCAAATCTAATTTAGCCGATTCTCTACTTTTTTTGTATTTGCTCATTTTTATCTCCTAAATATATTTATTATGTTTGTGACAATATCGTCTATTTCATTTTCCATCTTTTTCTAATCTTCTATTTAAATAGTTATAGACAACGATAACTGGAATAGCTATCATAAGTCCTGCAGCAGTTGTTAAAAAGAGCTTCAGCGATACCATCAGCAACTATAGCAGCATCTCCAGCACCATACTTAGAAATGTTTGTAAAGGCTTTAATCATACCTGTAACTGTTCCTAGTAGACCCTAACATAGGTGAAATACTGATAATACTTGATAAAAGATTTAATCTACTTTCATAAGGAGAAGTTTCTTGAATAGTGATTTCTTTTTAAAAATAAATTCATAGTCCTGAACTTCCATTCCTTTTTTTCAGCTTTTTTTCTAAAAAAATTTCTTTACAGCAGAAGCCACACAGCTCTTTTTAGAAGCACAAAGATTTCTAGCTTCATCAATTTTTTTATTGGCTACTAAAGAAAGAATTTCCTCTTTAAAAAGTATTTCCTACAGCCTTCTCATTCCTAGAAAAAATGCTATTCTTTCCAATATAACAGCAAAAAGCAGCTATGGAAATAATAGTTAATACCCATAGTATTGGTCCCCCAACTTGTAAATAATGTAACATAACACTGTCCTCCTACAAAATATTTTATACAAAAATATTTTTTTATAATATATTATTTAAAAAAAGTCAAGATATTTTTTTTAATATGTTTTTTTAAGTTTGTCAAAAATAAAAAAACAAAAAAATTCTAAAAAAACAAAAAAATAAAAAAATAAAAAGGTTGAAATTATTTCATAAAAAAATAGTATCCTATATAAAAAGGGAATAAATAATAACAAGGAGAGTGTAATCATATGGCAGATAATAGTAATGTAGATATAGTTTTTCTAAAACCTTCTAAATTTGAAGATTGCGTAATTTGTGCAAAAATATATAAAGGAAGATAAGATAGTTAATATGAATTTAAGTCAACTAGATGATAAAGACTCAAGAAGAGTTTTTAGACTATGTTGCTGGAGCAATTTTTATTACTAAGGCCGATATTATTAATGTAGGTAATAGAATTTTTTTGTTCAGTCCCTGCTGATAAGAGCTTTTTAAATGAAACAGATAGAGAAAGTGTTCGTGACCGTGACTATGAAACTGAAGAAGAAATAATCAGAAAAAGATATTTAATATTAAATAAGAAGTCTAATTTCATTGGACTTCTTTTTGTAAGGAGATATTATGAAAAAGAATTTTATTGATGTTATTTATACTTTTTTTCTGCAACAGTTTTATCAAAAAGAAAAAAATATGTTGTGTGCCTAGACCCTGGACATCAAACAAAAAGGTAATCCAGCACTTGAAGAAATTGCACCTAATAGTGATAAGAAAAAAAGGCAAAGGTTACAACAGGAACTAGAGGAGTTGTTACAAAGAAATATGAATCTGAGCTTATGTTAGAAATAGCTTTAAAATTGAAAAACTAGCTTAGAAAGTAAAGGTTACAAAGTTATAATGACTAGAACAAAAAAATGATGTGGATATAAGCAATAAAGAAAGAGCTATATTTGCCAATGACAACAAAAGCAGATGTCTATATAAGATTACATGCTGACGGTAGTGAAAAATAAAAAAATGCTGCTGGTGCAAGTGTTTTAACTTCATCACCTAAAAAAATAAATATACAACAAAAGTTCAAAAAGGAAAGTGAAGAATTTTCAAAGATATTGTTAGAAGAATATGTTAAGGCAACAGGAGCTAAAAAAATAGAGGACTTATATATAGAGATGATCTAACAGGAACAAATTGGGCTACTGTACCCAATACTTTAATAGAATTAGGTTTTATGTCAAATGCTGAAGAAGATAAGAAATTATCTGAAAAAAAGATTATCAAGATAAAAATAGTTAAAAGGGCTAGTGAATGGTATAGAAAGATACTTAGGAGGTAAATAATGAGTGTACATATAGCAGCAAAAAAATGGAGAAATTGCAGATACTGTATTATTGCCAGGTGATCCTAAAAAGAGCAAAAGTGGATAGTAGAAAACTTTTTAGAAAATGCAGTTTGCTATACAGATATTAGAGGAATGTTAGGGTTTTACAGGAACTTATAAGGGAAAAAGAATTTCTGTTCAAGGAACAGGTATGGGTATTCCTTCTATGTCTATTTATATAACTGAACTTATGAAAGATTATGGAGTTAAAAACTCTAATAAGAGTTGGTTCAGCAGGCTCTTATCAAGAAGAGGTTAAAAATTCGTGATATAGTTGTAGCACTATCTACTTCAACAGACTCAAATATAAATAATAGAAGATTTAAAGGGGCTTCTTTTGCTCCTACAGTAAACTTTGATTTACTATCTAAAGTTTTTAAAAAAACAGCTGAAGAGAAAAAAATATAAAAAAATAAAGGCTGGAAATATTTTTAACAAGTGATGAATTCTATAATGATGACCCTAACTATTTTAAGAAGTGGGCTGAGTTTGGAGTTCTTGCTGTTGAAATGGAAACAGCAACACTATATACTTTAGCAAGTAAATATAAGGCAAAAAGCTCTTTCAATATTAACTATTTCAGATTCTTTGGTTAGTCCTGAAATAACAAGCTCTGAAGAAAGAGAAAAAACATTCAATGAAATGATTGAACTTGCTCTTGAAACAGCAATAAAAATAAAAAAAGTAAAAAAATAACTTATTACTGAGTAGATTTTTAGAAAAATTTTCTTTGAAAAAAATTTAAATAATTTATATTATATATAGCGATTACTTGCCAGCCTATAATGGTTCTAGAGCTCCGCAAAGGCTCTTTCACCATTATAGGACATCGCAGTAATCTTATTGAAAAACTATTAGTTATTTAGTCAAAGAAAAATTTTTTTAATGATAAATTATGGTGAAACTTATTTATTTTTTTACTTTTTTTAATATTCAAAGAATACTTCTATTGTTTTTTTATCAGATTTTTTTCCTAGATATGAGAATATTATAAAAAGCTGTAAGAGCAACAACAAGACCTGGAACTATATTATGTAAAAGCAAAAAAATCTTAGTTTTTGTTATTTCAAGATATAAGTAAGCTACGATTCCAAAAGAATATTGAAGCTATAGCTCCTGTTGCATTCGCTTTTTTTCCAGTAAAGTCCTAAAAATCAAAGGACAGAAGAATACGATTTCTTGTCCACCTAGAGCAAATAAATTTATCCAAGTGATTAAACTTATAGGTTTTACTGAAAGTATGAAAACTAAAAAGTCCTATTAAGAATGAAGTCCACATAGAGATTTTTCTTTATCTTATTTTTCACTTGCATTTTTTTATCTAAGTAAGTAACATATAAATCTTTTTATTAAAGTAGAAGATGAAATTATTAATAGAGAATCTACAGTTGACATTACTGCAGCAAGAGGTCCACCTATAAAGACTCCTGCAAGTATAGGATATAGATTTTTAAGAGCCAAGATAGGTATAATTTTATCCACTTCTTGTAAATCAGGAATAATAGCTCTACCCATAACTCCAACTAAGTGCATACCTAAAACTAAAACTCCAACTAAAGATGTTCCTATTATCATAGCATTGTGCATAGCTTTTGCATCTTTAAAAGCCATACATCTTATTGTTGTTGCAGGTAGTCCTAAGATACCTATACCAACTAGAATCCAGAAAGACATAATGAATGGCTTAGCAATATCTCCACCAGAGTCAGGTTTTTAAAAAGATTAGGATCAATCTCTTTAATCTTCATCATAATATTTTCCATACCATTTCCATGTCTTAGTATAACAAAGAAAAGAACTATAGTTGCTGCAAACATAACAACTGCTTGAATAGCATCTGTTAAAGTTACAGCTCTAAATCCACCGAAAGTTGTATATATTATTACAACTGATGAGAATATTATAAGTCCTGTTGTATATGAAAGTCCTGTAACTGCTTTCAAATAGTCTAGCTCCACCAATAAATTGAGCCACAATAGCACTTATGAAGAATATTATTAACATGATAGATGATAATATATTTAAGAAATTATTGTTATATCTAGCTTTTTAAAAACATCAAAAAAATTGTTATTGCATCTAATTTTCTTGAGATGATAGAAAGTTTCTTACCAAGAACTCCTAAGGTAAAAAAATGCTGTAGGAACTTGAATACAAGCAAGTAAAACCCAACCTAAACCAAGCTTATATGCGATACCAGGTCCCCCTATAAAAGAACTTGCTCCAACATAAGTTGCAACTATTGTCATTGCAAGAACGAAACCACCCATAGATCTTCCACCAATATAGTATTCATTAGTGAAACTTTCAGAACTAATTTTTTTATTTTATTGACTCTATAAGCAATAAATAACATTGCAGATAAATATAGTAAAAATCGGTATAATTATTAGTATTTTTATCCATTTTCTCCCCTTATTACTTATCTAATTTTTTTGTCTTTATTATCATATTCTTCAAAAATCTACATCCTTGAAGAAAAAGTTTTATACAAACATAGACCAAAAACATTTATAAGCACTAATCCGACAACACAAGAATAGAAAAAAACCATTCAGGTAAACCTAAAATATATTTATATTCTTCCACATTATCAGAACCATACTCATAAGCAAAAATAATACCACCAAACAAAAATATACTAAATAAAGAGCAATAGTTATTAAAACCTCTTTATTTATCTGTTTTGAAATTTTCATTGATCCTCCTAAAAAAAGAATATTTTTTTGATTACTTGTTAAGATTAACAATTTTTTTATTAAAAAAATCAATTTTTTTAGATTTATGTCCTTTTTATGTCCTGTTTATAAAAAGCTGTACTCACTACTCATAACAGTTGAAAAATATTATAAAAAAATAGTAAGATTATATAAAGGAATATTGATTTTTGAACAATATAGTGCTTACTGATATGGAGGTACAAAAATGATAGAGATTACAAAAAGAAAAATGATGAGATAGAAATAGTAAAAAAGTTACAAAAAGATTATAAAAATATAGTCAAGCTTTTATGATATTTGTAATTTTGCTATTTTTCTTTTATAACTTTTTAAACTTTCAGAAATGATTTTTTTAATCCTCTTTCAATTATGATTTTTTTATACTTTTATTATCTTTTTCTTTTTTTGCAATTTCCTATGAAAAAAATAACAATAAAAAGAAAATTATATATTACTAGAAGCGATAAGAAATAATAAGAGAATTTGTTATTCTCAAAAAAATATCCCTAGATGAAATTAACAAAATTTATTTTAAATCATCATTTTGGGGAGGTAGATTAGATTTATTAACTTATTCAATAGTTACATTTGATAGATACCTAAAAAAATAGAAACAAATAAAAAAAGACTTATTCATTTGGAAAAAGAAATAGACTATGAAGATTATTTAAAAAAATACATAGAACTCTTATAGAAAAAAAGTAAGAGAATATAAAGCTGAAAAAAATAATATTAGATAAAGAAAGAAATAGAGAAGAAGAATTAGAGGCAATGTATAAACTAGGAGTTGAAGAAAGATATATAGAGATACTGAATGCTATTATAGATGAAGAAAAAAATTATTTATTTCAAAGAAAGAAGAAAAATTTCTTAATAGATGCTATTAATAAGTCAAAAGATTTACAAGAAACAGATTTCTATGTTTTTTTATGTAAATTACCTATCAAAAAAAGAATATGCAAATCAAAAAAAGTCTTGGTAGGATATGATGGAATTGATGGAAAAAGAAGTGACTATGTCAAAGTTAAAGGAAGATATAAATAAGCTAAGAGATGATAGAAGTACATTTAAATAATTTTTAAATTTGAACTGCACAATAATCTTGGGTACGAGAGAAAGTGCAGTTTTTTTAATAAATAGGACATAAAAAGGACAAATACATTGAAATTTGATTTTTTTGCAGAAAAAAATTGCTATTCTAAAAAAAGATTAAAAATATTAAGAAAGGAAGCAAAAATACTATGAAAAAGAAATTTATTTTTTTTGGAAAAAAATATTATTATTAATTTTATTGACTTTTTGTTTTTGTTGCTTGTCAGAAAGAAGAGAATAAAGAAGAAAGTATTAGAACAGTTTCAACTGTAGATATAGATAGTTTAAATCCTTATCAAGTTGTTTCTAGTAATTCTGATCAAATTCTTTTTAAATGTGTTTGAAGGATTAGTTATGCCAGGAACAGATGGAACAGTTATTCCTGCCTTGGCAGAATCTTATGAAGTTTCAGAAGATGGTAAGACATATACATTTACAATTAGAAAGGGAGTAAAATTTCATAATGGAAATGATATGGATATTAAGGACGTAGAATTTTCATTAAATTATATGTCAGGAAAGTTAGGAAATGCTCCAACAGAAGCTCTATTTGAAAAATATTGAAAAAAATAGAAGTATTAGATGATTCACATATTGCAATTCATCTGTCTGAACCTGACTCTAGTTTTATTTACTATATGAAAGAAGCTATAGTTCCTGATGAAAAATAAAGATCATTTAAATGATACTGCAATAGGAACAGGGCCATATAAAAATTAGTGAATATCAAAGAGACCAAAAAAATTAGTTCTTAGTAAAAATGAAGAATACTGGGGAGAAAAAAAGCAAAAAAATCCCAACAGTTTCAATCTTAATAAGTCCAAATTCAGAAACAAATTTTCTTAAATTGTTATCTGGTGAAATAAATTTCTTATCAGGTATTGATTCTAAAAAGAATTCCTGAATTAGATAAATATCAAATTCTTAATTCGCCTTCAAATTTATCTTTAATTTTTAGCATTAAACCCTAAGGAAAAAAACCTTTTTGATGATATTGAAGTACGTAAAGCAATTAATCTTGCAATTGATAAAAAAATAAGATAATTCAATTAGCAATGAATGGTAAAGGAAGTCCTATTTATACAAATATGAGTCCTGTTATGTCAAAAATTTTTTTATGGGCTGCTCCTGAAGAAAAAGCAGATCCTCAAAAAAAGCAAAAACAAATTTTTAGAAGAAAAAGAAACTGTTACCTATAAAATTTACTTTAAAAAGTTCCAAATAGTTCTAAGATTTATTTAGATACTGCTCAATCTATTAAAGAACAATTAAAAGAGGTAGGAATTACAGTTGATTTAGAAATAATTGAATGGGCAACTTGGCTTTCTGATGTGTATACTAATAGAAAATATGAGGCAAGTTTAGCAGGTTTAGCTGGAAAAAAATGGAACCTGATGCTATTTTAAGAAGATATACTTCTACTTATGCAAAAAAACTTTACAAATTTTAATAATGCAAGATACGATGCTTTTAATAGAAGAAGCTAAAAAGAACTTCAAATGAAGCAAAAACAAGTAGAAAACTATAAGGAAGCTCAGAAAATTTTTAGCTGAAGAACAAGCAGCTATTTTTCCTTATGGATCCAAAATACTATAATTGCAACAGAAAAAAAGGATTAGAAGGATTTGAATTCTATCCATTACCATATTTTTAATTTTGCAAAACTATACTTTAAAAAAATAAGGAAAAAAATTATGTATTATATAAAAAATTTTTTTAGAATGCTTCTAAGTGTTTTTTTCCATTGGAACCTTTTTCTTTTTTTACTTTTTAGAACTGATTCCAGGGGAACCAGAAACTACTATTTTAGGAGTAGAGGCAAGTGCTAAAGATCTTGAAAAATTTAAGAGAACAATTAGGATTAAATTTAAGCTTTGGAACAAGGTATTGGAATTGGCTTTGTGGAGTTTTTTTCAAGGTGATTTAGGGATTTCTTTCAAATACAAAGAACCTGTGTTTAAATTAATTTTAGAAAGACTTCCCTTGACACTTAAAAATTGCTTTTTATTTCTATATTCATTATTTTCTTGGTATCTATACCTTTATCGTTTTTTTACACAATACTAAGAGTAAAAAAGAATTAAAAAGATAGGAGAATCTATTTTTTTAGCATATTTATTTCTATACCTTCTTTTTGGTTAGGAATTATATTTATGTATCTATTTGGAATTATTTTTAAAATGGACATCAACAGGATACAATAACTCTTGGCAGTCATTAATACTTCCATGTATAGTTATTTCAATTCCTAAAAATAGGTTGGATAAGTATGCATTTATATTCAAATTTATATAAAGAGTTAAGAGAAGATTATATTAAATATCTTTATTCTAATGGAATGAAAAAAATTTATTTAAATTTTTTTACATATTAAAGAATGCTTTTTTTACCAATTATTCCTTTAACAGGAATGCTACTATTAGAATTAATTACTGGAGTTGTTATCATAGAACAAATTTTTTTCTATCCCTGGAATTGGAAGACTTCTAGTGCAATCTGTTTTTAATGAGAGATATTCCTTTAATACAAGGTTTGATTTTTTTATACATCAACTTTTTGTGGTTCTTTTTAAATTTTGTAATAGACATACTATATTCTTTATTAGACCCAAGAATCCAAGTAGGTGATCGATAGTGAAAAAAATGGCAATATTTTTATATTAATTCTAGTAGGAATTATATTCTGTATTTCCTTTTATCAAAAATCCATATAAGATTTCAGAAAAACTTTACTTTATTAAAGCCTAGTTTTTCAACATATTTTAGGAACAGATAATTTAGGAAGAGATATTTTTTTAGTCGTCTATTACTAGGAACTTTCCATAGTATTTTTTTCTTGCCTTTAGTGCTATTTTATTAGCAGCCATTGTTGGAAGTATACTAGGTGCAGTTGCAGGATATTTTGGTGGCTATATTGATGAGTTTTTTTCTGTTTATTTCAGAAATATTTATGTCAATCCCAGTAATTTTAATTACTTTAGGAATTATTGTACTTCTAAATAATGGTTTTCATTCTATTATTTTTGGCACTTTTTTTGTTTTATATATGCCAAGAACACTTTCTTATGTTAGAGGTTTAGTAAAAAGAGAAAAACATAAAAAAACTATATCAAGATAGCAAGAATTTATGGAGTTAGTAATTTCAGAATTATGAGGAGACATATTGCTCCTAATATTATACTTCCAATTCTAGTAAACTTCTCGACAAATTTTGCAGGTGCTATTCTAACTGAAGCTAGTTTAGGATATTTAGGTTTTGGAATACAACCTCCTTATCCTACTTTAGGAAATATGTTAAATGAATCACAATCTTATTTCTTGTTAGCACCTTGGTTTTACAATCTTACCAGGACTTATGATTTTTATTTTTTTAGTCTATAAGATAAATCAAATTTCAAGAAAAATATCAGGAGAAAAAAAGTAATGGAAATGCTAAAAAAATAAAAAAATCTAAATCTTAAAAATTCGTGAAAAAGAAATCTTAAAAAAATGTTTCTTTAGAAATAAAAAGAGGGAGAAGTCATAGGATTAATAGGAGAATCAGGAAGTGGGAAAAACTATTTTTTTACAAAATATATTTTTAGGTATACTTCCTTTAGCAGCTCAGTATACTCAAGAAACTTTTGAAGTTGTTCCAAAAAGTAGGAGCTATTTTTTTCAAAAATGCTTTTTACTTCCTTAAACCCGACAATGAAGATAGGAAAAACAATTAAAAACATCTTTATGTTTCTCACTATGGGACACAAGAAAAATTGGAAAGAGAAAAATAGAAAGCTTACTAGAAGATGTTGGTTTGGATAAAAAAATAGGAATTTTTTTAGATAAATACCCTTATGAATTAAGTGGTGGAGAACAACAGAGAATTGTTATTATGGGAGCTTTGATAGGTGAACCTAGTTTTTTTAATTGCCGATGAAGTAACAACTGCTTTTAGATGTAGAGACAAAAAAATAGAAGTTGTTAAATTTTTTTAAAAAGATTACGTGAAAAAAATTTAAAAATATCAATTTTATTTATAACCCATGATTTATCTACTTTTAAAAAAATTTTTGCTGACAAAAATTTATGTTATGTATCATGGAGAAATTGTAGATGAAGATCATCCTTATAGAAAACAATTATTTCAACTTTCTCAAGATGTTTGGAGGAGAACAAAATAATGTTATTAACTGTGGAGAATTTAAGTAAAGAATATAAAAAAAGAAAAATCCTAAATAATGTTTCATTTTCTATGGAAAAAAAGGGGAAATTCTTGGAATGTTAGGTAAGTCTGGTGCTGGGAAATCAACTATAGGAAAAAAATATTACTTCAATTATCAAGACCAACAACAGGGACTATCTTATTTGAAGGAAAAAGCCTTATCAGAAGTTCCTAGAAGAGATATTCAGGCAATTTTTTTCAAGATCCTTATAGTGCATTGAATCCAAGTTTAAAAAAATAGGGAAATTTTAGAAGAGCCCCTTATAGCCAATGGAAAAATTTACAAAGGAAGAAAGAAGAAAAAAAGTTGAAGAAACTCTTGTAAAAAGTAGGGCTTTTTAGAGTCTGATTATGAGAAATATCCAGAAGAATTGTCAGGGGGACAGCAACAAAGAGTTTGTATTGCAGGAGCAATTATCCTGTCTCCAAAAATTAATTATTTGTGATGAACCTATTGCTTCTTTAGATTTAGCAATTCAAGTACAGATACTCGATTTAATTCAAAAAAATAAATCAAGAAGAAGGAATTAGTTTTATTTTTTTATCACACATAATCTACCAGCTGTATATAGAATTGCTGATAGAATATTGCTTTTTGTATCGTGGAGAAGTACAAGAAATTCAAGAGGTAGAAGAATTTTTTTTAAAAAAATCCTAAAAAGTGAGTATGGGAAAAAAATTCTTAAAGACTTTAAACTTAATTAAAAAAATTTTCAATAATTTTATAAAAACTCTCATAAATTAATGATAGAAATCATCAATTTATGAGAGTCTCTTTATTTTTACTCAGCTGTTTCTAAAAACTTGAGATCCTTTATAATCTCCACATTCTAAACAAACTCTATGTTGTCTTTTAGGAGCTCCACATTTTTCACAAGTTACTAAACCTATTACAGTTAGTGCATGGTGAGATCTTCTCATATTCTTTTTTTAGCTTTAGAAGTCTTTTTCTTAGGTACTGCCATTACTTTCCCTCCTCTTTATTGCGTTTATTTATACCCTACTATCATACAAGATTTTTTTTATTTAATGTCAAGTAAGAATTTGAAAAAAATATTGGGGCTTTTTTTCATATATAAACAAATATATTCTATTTCAAAAATATTTCTAAGTTAAAAAACAAATAATTTACTTGAAAAAAATATTTAATAATTGAGTATGATATGAGATAGATATTTTTTTAAGTAAAGACTATTTTTTTAAAAGTAAATATAGTCTTATAAAATTAAACACATAAAGGAGGGAAGTATGCTAAAAATTTTATATAGATGTAATAAATTATCTAGCGATTTTTGCATTTCTTTTAGGTATTATCACAGCACTATTAGTAAAAATATAAGAAGCTATATTTAAAATATAGTTGTAGGCTTAGTTTCATTAGTAGGGCTTGCTTGTTCTGTAACGATGACTGTATTTAAAGCAGTTGTATCCACAGAAAAATGGTTAAAATATCATTACAATATAATCGGTGGGCATTGGCAATAGGAATGTTATTTATGCTTGTAGCCTTAGTTCTACAAATTATAAAGACATTTTAGAAAGTGTGAGAATGATAAACTTTGTATAGCCTCAGCTATAAGTATAATCTTCTCAACAATAGCAGTTTGGTTTTTGGGATTTACAATAATCCCTCAGGTCTATGCTATGACAAAAAGAGTTTGTTGCCTTTGGTGAAAAATTCTTTTTGGGACACAATCTTTGCTTAGATTGGGAGGATTTCTATTAGGACTATTAACAATATTCTTAATTGCTCTATCGGTTCAAAAAAAGTATATTTTCGTTTTAAAGCCATGCTTGGCTAAAAGTATTTGCCTTTAGCAATTTTCTTAGTGGGAAGTATAGATTTCTTCTTAAGAGGAGTATCAGCTCTTGCGAGATTAAGATTTTTTTAAAGTCAAGTAATCCATTTGTTTTTAATGTTATGATACTTGAAGATAAAAAGTACTACCTATATAACAATACTATTTGCAATAGTAGCTTGTATTTTCTCTTTCCTATTATTTAAAGATAGTAGAAAGATAGTTGGAACATTTAAAAAAACAATGCTCTATTAAGATTGGAAAAAAAGCTAGATTAAAGAATAATAAACATTGGCTTTCAAGCCTAGCTTTCTTCTCAATATTATCTGTGTTTTGCAATAACAGTAGTTCATAGTCATATAACAAAAACCTGTTGCTTTAACTCCGCCTCAACCATATCAAGAGGAAGGAAATATGATAGTTATTCCTTTAACAGATGTTGATGATGGACATCTACATAGATTCTCATATACAGCAACTGGTGGAAATAATGTAAGATTCATAGTTGTTAAGAAGCCAAAAGGTGGAAGCTATGGAATAGGACTTGATGCTTGTGATATCTGTGGACTTGCAGGATATTATGAAAGAAATGATGAAGTTGTCTGCAAACGTTGTGATGTTGTAATGAACAAATCAACAATCGGTTTCAAAGGTGGATGTAATCCAGTACCATTTGAATATGAAATTAAAGATAAGAAAAATATATATAGACAAAGCGACTTTAGAAAAAAAGAAAAAGATCGTTTTCCAGTGGGTGATTAATATGTTTTGGAGAATGGTAAAAGGAACATTATTTAGACAGAGAAGTAAAATGCTTATGATAGCATTTACAGTTGCATTAGGAGTATCGCTTGCAACAGCTATGATGAATGTTATGCTAGGAGTTGGAGATAAGGTAAATAAAGAATTAAAAACTTATGGTGCTAATATCACAGTAATGCATAAAGATGCTTCTATACTTGATGATTTATATGGTATAAGTGGAGAGACAGTTTCTAATAAATTTTTATTGGAATCTGAAATTCCAAAAAAATAAAAACAAATATTCTGGGGCTTTGCAATACTTGACTTTGCTCCATATTTAGAAAGAACAGGAGAAATAAAAAGGAGTATCTGATAAGGTTAAAAATCTATGGAACTTGGTTTGAAAAAAACATTTAGTTATGCCAACAGGTGAAGAAACTGATGCAGGTATAAAGAACTTAAAAAACTTGGTGGGAAGTAAAAAGGTGAATGGCTAAATGATGATGACTTAGATGGAGTTATGGTAGGTAGCCTTATAGCTGGAAAGAACAATTTAAAAAGTTGGAGATACAATAGAAGTAAAAAGGAACAAATGAAACTAAAAAAACTTACTATAAGAGGAATAATAAATTCAGGTGGAAATGATGATGAGGCAATCTATACTGCTTTTAAAGACTACTCAAGATTTGTTTGGACTTGAAGGAAAAAAATCACTATGATAGATGTTTCTGCTTTTAACAACTCCTGATAATGATTTGGCAAGAAAGGCAGCTCAAGATCCAAAATAGTTTGACAATTTCAGAATATGAAACTTGGTATTGTACTGCTTATGTAAGCTCAATCAGTTATCAGTTGCAAGAAGTTTTTAACTGACAGTGTTGCAAAAACCTAATAGACAGGTTGCTGAGTCAGAAGGAACTATCTTGAATAAGACAGAGCTTCTAATGCTACTTATTTGTATCTTAAGTTCATTTGCTTCAGCTCTTGGAATTTCTAACTTGATAACAGCTTCTGTTATTGAAAGAAGCCAAGAAATTGGACTTATAAAAGCAATAGGTGGAACAAATAGAAGAATAATTTTTACTTATATTAACTGAGGTAGTTTTAACGGGAATTTTTAGGTGGAATATTTGGATATCTTGCAGGTATAGGCTTTACTCAAATAATAGGAAAAAAACAGTTTTCTCATCATATATAGAGCCAGCTGTTATAGTTGTACCAATAGATATTGCACTTGTGTTTGCTGTTACAATAGTAGGAAGTATCCCTGCAATCAGATACTTACTAACTTTAAAAACCAACAGAAGTATTACATGGAAGATAGGAGGATGAAATGACTAAGAAACAAATGTATATAAAAATTGGTTGTAAGTTCTCTTATTAGAAGAAAAAGCAAGAATGATAGTTGCTTTACTTGCTGTGGCAATAGGGGCTACAATAATGTCAGGACTTGTAACTATATATTATGATATTCCAAGACAATTAGGAAAAAGAATTTAGATCTTATGGTGCAAACTTCGTTGTGTTACCATCAGGAAATGATAAGATAACTGAGACAGAGTTCGATAAAATAAAGACTGAGATGTCAACACAAAAAAAGTTGTGGGAATGGCACCATATAGATACGAAACAACTAAAAATCAATCAGCAACCATATATTTTTAACAGGTACTGATATGATAGAAGTTAAAAAAGAACAGTCCATTCTGGTATATTGAAGGTGAATGGTCTACAAATGATGATGAAAAATAATGTAATGATAGGTAAAGAAATTTCTAAGAAATTAAATCTGCAAATCGGTGAAACTTTTATTATTGAAGGACCAAAAAGCAGGAGCAAAGGTTGTTGCTTCTAAAGCAGTCTGACAGTGCAGAAGAAAGTAAGAAAAAAAGACTTAAATTCTGATTTCTATTCTAAAAAAATTAAAAAGTTAAGGGAATAATCACAACAGGTGGAGCAGAAGAATCTTTTTATCTTTTTACCTATATCACTTTTTAAAATGAAATTTTTAGAAGATGACACTAAGATAGACAGTATAGAATGTTCAATAGAAGCTGACTCAAAACAATTAGAAAAATTTAGCAACTAAATTAAAAAGCAGCTGATGAGAATATCACAGCTAGACCGATAAAGAGAGTTACTCAATCTCAAGATATAGTTTTAGGTAAACTACAAGCTTTTAGTTTTACTTGTTAATATAGTTGTTTTAATACTTACTATGATTTCAGTTAGTACAACTATGATGGCAGTTGTTGCTGAAAGAAGAAAAAGAAATAGGACTTAAAAAAAGCTCTTGGAGCCTACGACAGTGAAATTAAAAAGGAATTTTTTTAGGTGAAGGTTCAGCACTTGGTTTCATAGGAGGACTTTTAGGAGTTGGATTAGGTTTTTGTGTTTGCACAAGAAGTTAGTTTAAGCGTGTTTGGTAGGGCAATAGAATTTCAATGGTTATTTGCTCCTATAACTATTATTGTGTCTATGATTATAACAACATTGGCTTGTCTATATCCTGTTAAAAAAAGGCAATGGAAATTGAGCCAGCATTGGTATTAAAAAGGAGAGTAGAATATGGATAATCAGTGAAGTTTTATTAGAAGTAAAAAAATGTTTCTAAAAATATATGGTGATTTGCATGCTTTAAAAGAAGTAAGTTTCCAAGTAAGAAAAAGGTGAATGGGTTGCTATAATGGGTTCATCAGGTTCAGGTAAATCAACTATGATGAATATTATAGGTTGTATGGATAAACCAAGCGTAGGAGAAGTTATCTTAGATGGACAAGATATAACAAAAGAAAGTCAAAATTCTTTGACAAAAATAAGAAGGGAAAAAATTGGATTAATATTCCAACAATTCCACTTGATTCCATATTTAACTGCTCTTGAAAAATGTAATGGTTGCTCAATACTATCATAGTATTCCTGATGAACAAGAAGCATTACAAGCACTTGAAAGAGTTGGATTAAAAAGATAGAGCAAAAACATTTACCTAGTCAACTTTCTGGTGGGGAACAACAAAGAGTTTGTATAGCGAGAGCCTTGATAAATAGCCCTGAAATAATTCTTGCTGATGAACCGACAGGAAACCTTGATGAAGTGAATGAAAAAATTGTTATAGATATACTTACACAACTTCATAAAGAAGGATCAACAATTATTGTTGTAACACATGACTTGGAAGTTGGAGATGTGGCAGAGAGAAAAATAATATTAGAATATGGAAAAAAATTGTAAATGATATAGATCAAAAACAATTTGGTAAGAAAAAAACAATCTTAATAAAAAAATAGAAAAAAATAACTTATTACCAATTGGATTGATATGTAGTAAAAAAATAGTTCATTGCTAGTAAGTTTTATAAAAATTTTCTTTGAGAGATTTTTAATAATTTTTAGTTATACATAGCGATTACTTGCTAGCCTATAATGTTTCAAGAGCTCCACAAAGGCTCTCTCAACATTATAGGACGTCGCAGTAATCTTATTAAAAAAACAAACTAGTTATTTACTCAAAGAAAATTTAGTATAGATAATTAAGAATGTAATTTCACCTATTTTTTTATCTACTTAAAAATAAAAAAATTCTAAATTTTATATAGTTATTTTTTTCTATTGCATATTTAATCTTATTTTTTTAGTAACAGTAGATAGGAGGGCAAAATGAAAAAAAGTATTTATTAGTTGGAATGGTAGTAGCGTTATCTTTATTAACAGCTTGTGGAAAAAAAGATTTCTCTAAGATGTCTTTTTAATGATGGAGAATATCAAGGGCATTTTAACAATGATGACAAAAGATCACCCAAGTACAGCTGATGTAGTTCTTACAATACAAGATGGTAAAAATAGTAGCTTGTACTGCTGAGTTCAGAGATGGAAAAAGGAAATATAAAAGGTGATGACTACGGAAAAAGAAGCAGGAGATGAAAAAAATATAGAAAGGCTCAAATAGCTGTTGAAGGTTTTTTTCAACTTATGCTGATAAGTTAGTAGAAGTACAAGATCCAAATGAAGTTGATGCTGTATCAGGTGCAACTGTTTCTAACAAAAGAATTTAAAGAAGCAGTATGGGATGCACTAGAAAAAAAGCAAAGAAGTAATAAAAATTAAAGTATAAGGTAGAGGAAATGATTAGAAATAATTTTTAGATACAGGAAGGAAAAATTTTTAAATGAAAAAAACATTTTTAGAAAAAAATTAGCTCTAATTTTTATCAGTAGTATTATTTTTAGTTCCTAAATACGTAGCACCAGTATGTGGACCAAAGGAAGATGGCTCTCACATGGCTTGTTATTTTAGTGGTAATGCTGTAATGAAACTAGCTGCAGCAATCTTTATTATAACTTTATTAATGATTTTACTTTCAAAAAAATAAAAATTGTAAAAAAATAATAGGAGCTATAGCAACTATAGTTTTATCAGCTTATGTATATTTAGTACCTCATGGAATGTCAGGACTTCAAAATGAAATGGGAAAACCATTTGGAGTTTGTAAAATAGATACAATGCATTGTCATGTACATCACACTTTTTGAAATAGCAACAGGTATAGCAGTTGTAATAGGACTTTTTAATGGTATTCAGTTTAATCTCTACTTTTTTTAAAGAAGGAAGACTAGAAAATGAGTAAAAGAATAGATGCAAATAGTTTAGCCATGGAGAATATTAGGCAAAAGAAAAAAACTAGAAGCACTTGTATGATATTATTGGTTGCATTATTCAGTATTATAGTATATATGGGCTCTATGTTCTCACTTAGTTTGAGTAAAGGACTAGAAAGTCTATCTGACAGACTAGGAGCAGATGTAATAGTTGTCCCAGCAGGATATAAGGCAGAAATTGAGAGTGTTCTTCTAAAGGGAGAACCCTCAACTTTTTACCTACCAGCAGACACTATGGATAAATTAAAAAAATTCGATGAGATAGAAAAAGATGACAGCACAAACTTATGTGGCAACTCTTTCTGCTTCTTGTTGCTCATATCCTGTTCAAATAATAGGAATAGATATAGATACAGATTTCTTAATTTATCCTTGGATAACTCATAATATTGATAAGGAATTAAAAAGATGGAGAAGCTATTGTTGGTAGCCATGTTATCGGAGAAAAAGGGAGAAACAGTTCACTTTTTTTCAATGAAGAATTAAAAAAATTGTAGGAAGATTAAAAACAAACAGGAATAGGTTTCGACGCCACTGTTTTTTTTGTCAATCAAAAATACTGCAAAAAAATTAGCAAGAGCTTCTGAAAGAATAACAGCTAACAAGGTTGCCGAAGAAGATGTTATTTCTTCTGTTATGATAAAGGTAAAACCTGGAGTAGACTCTGTGAAATTAGCTTCCAAAAATATCAAAAAGAACTATCAAAAGAAGGTATTTTTTTGCAATGTTCAGTAAGAAATTTGTAAAATTCTATATCTTCTAATTTAAAAAGTTCTAGCTACAAGTGTTTTTAATTTTTAGTAGTTGCAATTTGGTTATTATCAGTTATAATTTTTAAGTATAAGTTTCACTGCAATATTTAATGAAAGAAAAAAAGAAATGGCTGTTTTAAGAGTGTTAGGGTGCTTCAAAAGAAGATGTTGAGAAACATTATTATAAAAAGAAGCTGTAATACTATCTCTTATAGGAGCAGGAATAGGAAGTTTCTTAGGATTTATTCTATCTATTATAGAATTACCTTTGATAGCTTCAAAGTTCTCAATGCCATTCTTATCTCCAAGTATAATGCAGTATATAGGAATATTTGTTTTTAAGTTTTGTTTTAGCTGTTATTATAGGCCCTCTTTCAACAGTTAGAGTTGTAAAAAAACTGACTGATAAAGATAGTTACTTGAGTTTAAGAGAAGAAATGTAGGGGAGCTATGTTAGAAATAAAAAAATATCTAAGTCTTACAATAGACAGGGAAAAGATTTTTTTGCAGTTAAAGATGTAAACTTAAATATTTCAGATGGAGATTTCATTCATATAATTGGAAGAAGTGGAAGTGGAAAGTCAACTTTTTTTAAATATAGTTGCTGGACTTTTATCAGCAGATAAGGGAAGTCTTTCACTTGACGGAACAAACTATATGGAGCTTCCTGATGAAGAAAAAAATCTGAATTTAGAAATAAGAATATTGGCTTTATTCCACAATCACCAGCACTTTTATCTTATCTAAATGTTCTAGAAAAATATTAGATTACCTTATGATATGTATGAAAAAAAGATGGAGATTCAGAAGGGAAAGCTAGATATTTCTTAAATGAATTAGGACTTGAGCACTTAGCAAAAATCTTATCCAAAAAGAATTATCTGGAGGGAATTAAGAAGAATAATAATCGCTAGAGCTTTAATGACTGAGCCTAAAATACTTATTGCAGATGAACCAACTTCTGATTTGGATATAGAAGCAACTAAGGAAGTTATGGATTTATTAAAGAAAATCAATGAAAAAAAGGGACAACAGTCCTAGTGGTAACACATGAATTAGATACTTTAAAAATATGGTAAAAAGGTCTATACTATGTCAGAGGGGATATTAGAAGACGGAAAAAAATTATAAAAAAATAAATATACTAGCTACTTGCCAGCCATTAGTGTTTCAAGAGCTCCACAAAGGCTCTCTCAACAATAATGGACGTCGCAGTAGTATAAAAAAAGGAAATTAAATTTTAGGGAGGAAATGGATGTTAAAAAAATTGTTAGTGGGATTAGCTATGCTAACATCAGTTAGTATGTACGCAGTACCAACGTTAAATGTCTATAATTTTGAGGTAAAAAAATGATAAAGAGGCTTCTTATAAAAAGCATAACAGAAGATTATGTGAATAAGACAGCCGTAGAGCAAGGAGTTTTAGGACTTTTTGCTACAACAGATGATAGAGATAAATTAAACTCATATGTAATTGAGATATACAATGATTATTTAGCTTTTTCTAATCATACTAAAAAAATCAAACTAGTGCTGATTTTAAAAGCTATGATACCTCAAATTGCAGAAGGAAATTTAAATACTACAGATGTAGAAGTCCAATTTGCAAAAGGATAAAAAAAGATAGAACAAAATGAAAAATACTTTTTTTGCAGTATATACAGTAATTGAAGTAAAGCCTGAAAAATAATACAGAATTTGCTGAATTTATTAAAAAAATAGAGCTGAAGCAAGTTTTAATGAAAATGGAACTTTACTTGTCTATGTAGGAACTGATAGAAGAAGTCCTAATAAATGGTGTTTTTTTGAAGTATTTACTGATATGGATTCTTATTTAAATCAAAAGAGCAGCAAGTTATTCTAAGAATTTTATCACAGAAACAAAAAGATATGGTAATTTCACAAAAAAAGAGCTGAACTTCAAGCTTTAAAGTTAATAAATCAAGGTGGACTAGACTACAAAAAAATTATATTAAAAATATAAATAGTTTCTTATGATATAATAGATATCAAAGAAACTATTTTTTTATGGAGGAAGTATGAGTATAGTAGAAAAAAATATCTTAAAAGAGTTAAAGAGAGCTTATTATAAAAAAATGGTGGAAAAAGAAATGTGGGATAATTTTGAAAAAGATTAAAGAAGGGGCAAGTGAAGAAGATATTAAAAAAATTAAAAAGAAGAGTATCCAGAAGTACCTGATTCTTTAATAGAACTTTTTAAAAAAATGTAGATGGAACATATTTTTAGAAAAATATAAGGGAGAAACTGTAGTTTTTTTACTTTTTAGGTTCAGATGTAGAAGAATATCCATATTACCTATTATCTTCAAGTCAAATTTTAGAAAGTAAAGATGATGCTTATAAATACTATGCTGATTATGTGGATAGAAAATATGAAGAAGTAGAAATAGATGAAGAAATAATTAATGACTCTAAGAAAAATGAGATGGCTACATTTTTTTCTGATTGTATGAATAATGGAGGAACATCACAATTATTTATAGATTTTTTTCGCCATCAGAAAAGGGAGTAAAAAGGACAAATAGTTAGATTCTTACATGATCCAGATGAAATAGCAGTTATAGCTGATAGCTTTGATGAGTATTTAGAAGAATTAATGGAATATGAATTAGATTTCATATTTGAAGATATGATGGAATAAGATTAAAAAAATCAACTAAGAGAAAAAAACTAATAAAAATTTGCTTTAGAAAAAAATATAAACTGTTACAGTTAATAATTCTTATTATTAATTTGTAGCAGTTTTTTTATTTTTGTTATTATTCATAGGTTCAGTATATTTTTTTATTTTTTTGTAGTTTTTTTACTAATCAAAGTGCTTGATAATATCAATATTTTTTTAAAAATAGTACAAAAAAATATAAAAAAATAATATTGAAAAAAATGATATAAAGAGAGTATAATAAAAAAAGAAAAAGTTATATTTATAAAGAGGTGTTTTAAAAATGACAAAGAATTTTGCTCATAGGGGATTTAGTGGAAAAATATCCAGAAAAATACTATGCTAGCTTTTTGAAAAAGGCAGTTGAAATTGGAGCTGATGGAGCAGAACTAGATGTCCAACTTACAAAAAGATGGAGAAGTAGTTATAATTCATGATGAAACAATAGATAGGGACTACAGATGGAAAAAGGCTATGTTGTAGATTATACTTATGAAGAGTTATCAAAAATTTAATGCTTCGTATATTTATACTGGGAAAAATGGGATTTAATAAAATTCCAACATTAAAAAGAATATTTTTGAATTGGTAAAAGATTTAGATTTTTGTTACTAATATTGAATTAAAAAAACAGGAATAAATCAATATCTAGGAATAGAAGAAAAAAAGTGTATAAACTTATTAAAGAATATAAACTGGAAAAAGAAGGTTATAATTTCAAGTTTTAATCATTTTTTTCTATTTTAAGAATGAAGAAAAATAGCTCCTGAACTAAAATGTGGTTTCTTATCTGAAGATTGGATAATAGATGCTGGAGCATACACAGCTTATCATGAGATTGAATGTTTTTCATCCAAGATTTAACAACTTAATTCCTGAAGTTGTGGAAGAATTGAAAAAAATAATATTGAAATTAACACTTGGACAGTTAATAAAGAAGAAGATATAAAGGATTTAATCAATAAAGGAATAGATATCTTAATTGGTAATTATCCTGATTTAGTGAAGAAAATAATAAATGAAAAATAAATAGGGGGTAGATATTATGGAAAGTTTGGAATTATTTTTTTGACAACCGTAAATAAATGGTTATGGGGAAGATGGCTTGTTTATGTACTTTTTAGCATTAGGTATTTTGTATACATTTACTAATGGGTTCATACAAGTTAGATACTTTTAAATTTATTATGAAAAAAAGACTTTAGTTGACTCATTCAAAGCAAGAAACGATGAAAAAAAGGTTCAGGTTCTATTTCAACATTTAAAGCAATGATGGTAACACTTGCTGGAAATGTAGGAGGAGGAAATGTTGTAGGAGTTGCAACTGCAGTTGCTGCTGGAGGAATGGGAGCTGTTTTTTTGGATGTGGGTAGCTGCATTTTTTTGGAATGGCTTTAAAAATATGGTGAAATCGTTCTATCTCAACTATATCGTGGAAAAAGATTCAGAAGGAAACTTGCTAAGTGGACCTATGTACTATATTAGAGATGGATTGAAAGCTCCTTGGTTAGGAATTGTTATATGCAGTTTTGATGTGTACAAAGATGATGGGAGCAAATTTAGTCCAATCTAATACTATATCAGGAGTTTTAAAAATCTAATTACAATGTTCCTACTTGGTTAACAGGAGTAATCTTAATTTGTTGTTTGATGGCAGTTGTATTAGGTGGATTAAAAAAAGACTTGCTAATATAGCTACTTCATTAGTTCCTATAATGTCAATATTCTATGTTGCAGTAGGATTATTAGTAATATTATTAAATATCCAAGAAGTTCCAGGAGTATTTAAAAGAAATATTCACACAAGCCTTTTCTATGAAAGCAGCAACAGGTGGAACAGGAGGATATATTATAGCAAGAGCTATGCAATATGGTATAACACGTGGTATGTATTCAAATGAAGCTGGGGAAGGAACAGCACCTTTTGCACATGGTTCAGCAATAGTTGATCATCCTTGTGAAGAAGGAATAACAGGAGTAACAGAAGTATTCTTAGATACTATAATAATTTGTTCTATAACAGCAATAGTTATTGGAGTAACAGGAATCTATCAATCAGATTTAAGCCCAGCTGTAATGGCAATAGAATCTTTTGGAACAGTATGGGAACCACTAAAACATTTAGCAACATTTGCACTTTTACTTTTCTGTTTTACAACTTTGATGGGACAATGGTTCAATGCAGCTAAAAAGTTTTACTTATGCTTTTTGGTCCTAAAGTTACAGATAAAGTAAGATTTGTATTCCCATTCTTATGTATAATTGGAGCTATAACAAAAAAATAAGTTTAGTTTGGACAATACAAGATGTGGCAATGGGATTAGTTATAATACCTAACTTAATTGCATTGATAATCTTATTCCCACAAGTTAGTAAACAAACAAAAGATTATTTTTCTAAGCAAAAGTAAAGGAAAATAAAAATAACTGTATTTGAAAAAATAGAGACTCAAAAAGTTGGAGAAAAACAATGTCGTTCAAAAATGTCGTTCAGAATGACGCTCAGGGTGTCGCTCAGGATAAGATAATTCTTGTAGAGTTTATAAAAAGAAAAAAATATAATAAAAAAAGCAATCTGTAAAGGTTGCTTTTTTTCTTTTAGCAGTCAAATTAGGTTACGAAAAATAAATACATGTAAAAAAAGCCAACTATAAGATTTTTTTAATCTACAATTGGCTTATTCTTTTTACTTAATCCACAAGTTCAGGATTAATGAAAGGTATAACTAATTCACAAACTTCATCTTTTTCTATTAAGTCCATATAAACTCATATAGTAACCATCTCCAAAAACCTGTTTCAAACATTGTAATTTTATGATTTGTTCCAGGAATCTCCCAATGAATGAACTGTTTTTCTTTGGAAAAAAATTTAGAAAAAAATAATCGTTATAGTGATTTTTTTATTAGGATTATTTTTTTAATCCAATCATACCAAAAATTTAGTATATTCTTCTGCAACAGAAGCATCACAGAAACTTGCTAGCCCAGCATCAACACCAAAACCGTTGAAGCTACTAGAAATATTTTGAGTTTGTTCATAACGAATAATCTTATCATTTTTAATTTTTTTAATTTTGCTCCTATCACTCTTTTTAGAAACAGTTTTTTTGAGTTTAAAAATTGCAAGTTCAACTTCATATTTTCCAATAGGAATAGTTCTATCTAAGATTTTTTTCTATTTTTCTTTATTGTGTAAATAACATAAAGGATCAGCAATAATTACCTGTCCTGTTGGAAAAATCAACTTCTCCAATAGTATGTAGGCTTATTCTATCTGATTCTGTAAAAAAAGATTTTCTATGAATTCTTTCGAATATTCATCTTTTCTTAAAAAAAGTTTAGATTATTTTCAAATGCTATCATAAAAGGTGATTTTACTTTTTTTCCCTTATTTGCTCATTAGTTTTTGCATTGATAAAAATACTTCTCCGTCTTCTTCTATAAAGATTAAATCAGTTCCTACTGGCATTTCATAGACATTTAAAAATAGTAGGCTCAATATTGATTAAAGTGTTTAAATCCACAACAGTAAGATTTTTTTGGATCGTTTACATATTCATCATTGTCACTATCACCAAAAAGCCATCCAACCTGTGTCAATATTATTAAGAGGTTCTTCACGAAATAACCATCTAAATTTAGTTTCACCATTCAATATAGATTTTTGTTACAATACAAGAACCAGCATTCTCAACATATTTTTTTCATTTTTTTATTTCTCCAATTTAGATTCTGCTTGTTATTGTCTATTTTTTTATAAAAAGATTTAGCCTCTTTTAAAAATATCAAATAACTCATTTTCTGATAATTCTCTGTCTGTACCAATTGAAACTATGACAGCTAACTCAGTTTTAGTATCGTCAAAGTTATGTATATTATAGGCAAGAGCACCCCTTGTTCTAACTTAATTATTATAGTTTCATCATCTTTATATACAATGTCACAATTCTTTTTCGATATAGAAATTTTTCTAATATATCCATTCTATCAGGATTTTTTTAAAAGTCTAGTTTGTTCATTTTTTTCAAAGATAAAAAAATTCTAAACACTGCTCTTTCTTGATCTCTATCTTGGAATTCAATATGTTCTTCATCTTCTTCTGCTATATCAAATTCAGAAACAATTTTATCTATATCAAGATATTCTCCCTTGTCTCCATGGTCTAAAGAATCAGTACTAGTTTCAGATTGACTTGTTGTATTATCTAAGCTTTTAATTTTATCAACAATTCCTCCCTCTCCTTTACCACAAGCAACAAAAAGTTAATGCCAAAACTGCAAAAAAAAACATTGTAATTTTTTTTCATAATTAAAAATCTCCTTTAAAAAAATATTTATTGTTAAAAAAATTTAATACCATACATTATTTAATAAAAGATTTAGCTTCTTTTAGAATTTCAAATAAATCTTTTTCTGAAAGTTCATCTTGTGAACCAATTGCCACTATAATCTCTAAGGTAGTCTTGCTATTATCAAAAATTATGTATATTATAACCATAACCAACCTCAGGATCAAATATACCAATCATTATAGTATCTTTGTCTTTGTATATGATATCACAACCTTGTTCAATATATCCTTCCTCTAAAGAATCAATCTTTTTAGGATTTTTTTGAAGTCTACACTTAATATCTTTTCATACATAAAGATTCTGAATACATCTCTATTATCATCTTTATCTTTAAATTCAAAAATATTTTTTTCACTCTTCTACTATATTAAATTCAGAACTAATTTTTTTTCTTTATCAAGGATATCTCTTATATCCTTCTCCTTACCACAAGCAACAAAAAGCTAATGCTAAAAGACTTAAGAAAAAGTACTAGAATTTTTTTTCATAATCAATCTCCTTTTTAAAAAATTAATGCAATCTTATTATTTAAGAAAAGATTTAGCTTCATCTAAAAAGATTAAATAATTCATCTTCAGATAATTCTTTATCAGAGCCAATTGAAACTGCTATCATTAATTCGGTCTTACTGTCATCAAAGTTTTGTATATTATAGGCATAACTATTATCTTGTGCTAAAAACTAATACTATTATAGTACTTTTCATCTTTGTATATGATGTCACAATTCTTTCCAAGATAGAATTCTTCTAGTTTATCAATCTTTTTAGGATTTTTTTAAAGTCTACACTTTTCATTTTTTTGAAAAATTAAAAAAATTCTATATGCTGATCTAGATTCATCTTTATCTGTAAATTTAATCTGTTCATTATCTTGTTTTTTTCTATATTGAATTCAGAGTTAATTCTTTTCCATATCCAGATAGCTTTCTATATCTTTATCTTTTCCACAAGCAACAAAAAGCTAATGCTAAAATTGCTAAAAAAATACCAAAAAAATTTTTTTCATATTTTTTTATCCCCTTAAAAAAATGTTAATAAAAAAAGTATATTGCCATTAAAAAAAGTATAACATACTTTTCATAATAGTTTCAATAATTTTTAAGGAATGTTTATATAATTTTATAGTTTTTTTGTTTGAAACTAATCTTAGTTTTAACAATTGAAAAATAGCTAGAAAAATATACTATAATTATCTAACAAAGATAAAAAGAGTAGTGTATTATTTTTTTATAATGGAAATAATACTTAATTTGAAGGGAGAAAAAAATGCCAATTCGTGTTGCAAATGATATACCGGCTAAAAAAATCAATTAACAGAAGAAGGAATTATTTTTTTATAGAAGAAACTCGTGCTAATACACAAGATATCCGTCCATTAAATATTTTAATATTAAATCTAATGCCTAAAAAAAGAAGAAACTGAAACTCAATTACTTCGTCTTATAGGAAATTCACCTTTACAAATAAATGTTGAATTTCTTATGGTGAAAAGATCATGAATCTAAAAAAATACAAATTTAAGCCATATAGAAAAAAATTCTATCAATATTTTGATGATATAAAAGATAATTTCTATGATGCTTTAATAATTACAGGTGCTCCTGTTGAGCAGATGGAATATGAAGAAGTAGACTATTGGAAGGAATTACAAAAAATATTTGAATGGAGTAAAACTCATGTTTTCTCATGTTTACATATATGTTGGGCTGCACAAGCTCGTCTATATAACGACTATAAGATTGCTAAAACAATACAACCTGCAAAAAGTTTTTTTGGAGTGTTTGAACATGAGATAGTTGAGTCAGGAAATCCTTTAATTCGTGGATTTAGTGATGTATTCTTAGCACCTCATTCAAGACATACTCATATAGATGAAAAATAAACTAGCTTCAACAAAAGAACTAGAAATTTTAGCAAAAATCAGAAGTGGGTTCTTTACTTATAAGTACTGAAGATTTAAGAAAAAAATCTTTATTACAGGACATTTAGAATATGATAGAGAAACTTTATTAGGAGAATATAGAAGAGATAAGGATAAGGGACTAGAAATACAAGTACCTGTAAATTATTTTCCAAAATGATGACGATACTAAAAAAACCTTTACAAACTTGGAAAAACAACAGCACATTTATTCTATCATAATTGGTTAAATGCTGTTTATCAACTAACACCTTATGATTTAAAAAGACTTAGCTAAATAATTTTACTTTGGGGGATTTACATGAAAAAATTTTTTTGTTACTTTAATTTTTAATGTTATCTGTATTTTCTATTGCCAATGCTCACCCATTTAAAAACTGAAAAAAAGAATTGAATAACTTTTTTTAGTAAAATTGATCAACTGATAAAGGAAGAATTAAAAAAAGACTATAGAGAAGAAATGACTAAAAAGAAAAGGAACAGCTGATAGGGAATATACATTTGAAATGGAAGATGATAGAACTGTCCTTATTACAAGAAGTATTACTGGTATAAAAACCAGAAACTGAAATCACTCAATATTTCAATAGTGAGGGAAAAATTGTATATGATTTCTTCTCTTACTAGTGAAACAGAAAAAGGATCTTTTATGCCTTATACAGAAAGTATGATAAAAAAATGGAAATCTGTTTATATATAGTTATGCTATTGATGGAAAAAAATACAGATAGAGGCTATTATAGTGATGGAAAGTTGGCATATATTCTAGAATTAAAAAAATTATAAAAGGACAACCTCCTATTCCAAATGGAAAAATACATCGAGTACTATAAAAAAATGGACAAATAAAAAGTACAAGGAAATAATAAAGACGGTAAAAAGAGATGGAGAGTTTAAAGCCTTCCTTAGAAATGGTAAAAAGTGCAGGTTCTGTTTTCTACAAAGATGGAAAAAAATTATAAAAATCTACTTTAGTTAAAGCTATGAAAGATAATGCTAGTTTTTTTCTTTAGTAACTGATAAGAGCTATGATTTAAATTTATATGAAATAATTACTGAAGAATTTAAAAAAATAAGCTTTTTAGAAGGATACTTAATTTTTTTAAAAAAAGATGGTCTTTTTAATGGAGAAAAAAAGAGAATACTACGAAGAAGGTGAAATAAAAAGCAATAACTCCTTTCAAAAAAATTCTCTTGCTGAGGGAACATACATTTCATATTATCAAAATGGGAATATTAAAGTAAAAAAATACTTATAAGAATGGAAATGAAGAAGGTGAAGGTCTATTTTATTATGAAAATGGACAACTTGAAGAAAAAAATACTTTATGAAAAAAATGGAAAGTTAGATGGAGAAGCAATAAATTATTTTTGAAGATGGTAAAATAAGAAATAAAGCTATTTTTTTAAAGATGGCATTATATTAGAAGAAGAAGTTCATGAAAACAATGAGATCAAAAAAATATCTTTAAAAAAATGAAGAGATTGTTCAACAAGATATATATACAAAAAAATAAGATATTAAAAAGCTACAATATTCTTTTTTTAGAGAATGAAAAAAACAAAGATAATAACTTACCATAAAAAAATGGGAATAAACAAGAAGAGGTTTTTTTCTATAAATGGACTTTTTGGATGGAGAGGCTTTTATATATTACCCTAGTGGAAAAACTTGAAAAATAAGTCGTTTTTTTAAAGATGGAAAAAGAGAAGGAGAATCTTTAACTTACTATGAAAATGGAAAGTTAAAGAAAAAAATCTTTATAAAAAAATGGTATGAAAAAAATGGTCTTGCTATTATATACCATGAAAATGGGATCATAAAACAAAAAAATCTACTTTTTAAGAATGACAAGAGAGAGGGAGATTTATTTATCTATTATCCAAGTGGAAAGCTTTTACAAAAAAAGAAATTTTATTAATGGAAAAAGCTGAAGGAGAACTTGTGGAATACTATGAGAATGGTGTTGTAAAAAGAAAAAAAGCTTACTTCATAAATGACAAACAAGAAAAAAAGAAAAATTTTTTTCTATGATAAAAAAAGGGAATCTAATCAAAACTGAAATCTATAAAAAAATAATGTGAAACAATAATTTCGGGGGCTAAGTATGAGAAAAAAAGTTTTTTTAGTATTAATTTTTTTATTTTTTTACCTTTTTCAATATTAAATGCAAAACCTTTAAAAAAATGAAAGCAGAACTTCAAAAATATTAGAAATAAGGCTGATAAAAATAGTTCAAGAAGAATTAAAAAAATGATTATAAAAAAAGAATATCTAAAAAAAGAAAAAAATAATTTAGAGAAAAATTGAAGGGGTTAAAGAAAAATGTCTTTAGTGATGGAGAATTCAAATTTCGGTTGAAAAGACGGTGTAGTTACTGAAGCTTTTAAAAAAACAATAGAAACAGCACACAATACTACTGTTGCCAAAAAAATTTGATGAAGAAGGAAAGTTATTAACTGTAATTTTTTTAGTAATGATGAAAAATTTGCGTTTCTATAGATATTATGATGAGAATTTAAATCTCGCTATAGATATAAACTGTATTGATGGGAAATGTATACAAAAAAAGGTTATTATAGTGATAAAAAAATTAGCATATATCAAAGAAGGGAAATTAACAGAAAAACTTAGATATTCTTACAAATGGAAAAATATACAGAATACTATAAAAAAATGGACAAATAAAAAAATACAAGGTTCATATAAGGAAGGTATGAGAAATGGAGAATTTAAAACCTTTCTTAAAAAATGGAAAAGAGTGCAGGTTTTATAATCTATAAAGATGGTAAAATTATAAAAATCTACTTTAGTTAAAAGCTATGAAAGATAATGCTAGTTTCTCTCCAATAAGTTATGCCAATTATGATTTGGATACTTCTTACTCTATAGGAGGAGTAAATTTCCCGAATAAACTTTTTAAAAAAGATATCGTATGTATGACAAAAAAAGGAGTTCTTAATGGGAATAGTATAAGCTATTATGAAGAAGGAAATATTCAATCAATTTTTTTCCTTATAAAAAAATAATCTAATTGAGGGTCTAGTTATTAGATACTATGAAAATGGAAATATTAAAGAAGAAGTTAATTATAAAAAAACGATAAAAATGAATGGTGAAGCGAAATCCTATGATGAAAAATGGTAAGTTAAATGGAAGAACAATTTTTTTAAAGATGATATCAGACTTGAGGATGATGTTTATAAAAGAAAAATGAGATATTGAAAAAAATACTTTTAAAAATGGAGAACTTGTAAAAACAAGATATTTGTACACTGAATGGGACTTTAAAAAGAAAGAAGAATATTAAATGGAAATGAAATGGAATATTCAACTTTTTATCCAAATGGGAATGTTAAACAAAAAAATTCTAACTAAAGATAAAAATAATAATAAAAAGAACAAATTTATGCTAGAAATGGAAATATTATGTCTAATAGCTTTTTCTCTGATGGAAAACCCGTAATAGAGTATTTTGAATATTATCCAGATGGAAAAACTCTTTAGAAAAAAATCTCTACTATAAATAAAAATGTTAAATGGCGATTCAATTGAATATTATCCAAATGGAAATATTAAAGAAAAAAATTTCTTTTTGTTGATGATAAAATGAATGGAGAAGACATTGAGTACTATGAAAATGGAGTTGTGAAAGAAAAAAATCTTATTTCATAAATGATGAAGAAGAGGGAGAACATTTTTTTCTATGATGAAAAAAAGGAAAGTTAATAAAAAAACTGAAATTTACAAAAAAATGGTATAAAACAATAATTTTAGTGGGATAAGGAGAGAATTTCTATGAGAAAAAAATTTTTATTATTCTATTTTTTTGATGTTATCTATTTTTTTACAGTAATAAATGCTCATCCATTTAAAAACTGAAAAAAAGAACTTCAGGATTTTTTTATGCTAAGATTGACAAAGAAGTTGATAAAGAATTAAAAAAAGATTATATAAAAACTTTTTGAAGAAAGAAAAGCTAATTTAAAAAGAAAAAAAGCAAGTAATAATGATACCAAAAAAATGTTAGAAGATAATGAGTATCTTTTTGTTTTTTTAAAAAAATGGAAAAACTAGAAAAAGTTTTTAAAAAGGACATCCTTGATGGAAAAATTTATAATTTTTAAGTTATATATATGAAAATGGTAAAAAAAGGAAAAATAGTATGTTTAAATAAAGAGAATTCTCATTATTATGGTACTGTTAAAGGTTTTTGAAGAAGATGGAAATCCTTTTATATAGTGGGCAATTTTATGATGGGAAAATGGAAGGAATATATAAAGAATACTATGAAAGTGGTAAGATTTTTTTAAAGAGATTAACTTTATTAATGATAAAGAAAATGGACAAGAAAAAAATTTATTATGAAGATGGAAAGATTTTTAAGGATTGTAAACTTAAAAAAATGGAAAAAGAGAATGGTGATGTAATTGACTATTATCCTAATGGTAGAATAAAAAAATAAAGCACATTTTATTGATGGAGAATTAAATGGAGAAGTTATTAGTTATTCTGAAAATGGAAATATTATAGAAAAAGGTTTTATGAAAGGTAAATTGCTTAATGGTGATGCTTTTGCATATTATCCTAATGGTAAACTTAAGGAGAAAGATTCTTTTAAGAATGGAAAAAAGAGAAGGAGAATCTATAATTTATTATGAAAATGGAAATGTAAAAACAAAAAGTCTACTTTTAAAAAAATGATAAGAGAGAAGGAGATTTATTTATCTATTATCCTAGTGGAAAAACTTTGTCAAACAGAAAAAAATTTATCAATGGAAAGGCTGAAGGAGAAGTTATTGAATACTACGAAAATGGAGTTATAAAAAGAAAAAAAGCTTACTTCATAAATGACAAACAAGAAAAAAAGAACATTTTTTTCTATGATGAAAAAAAGGAAAGCTAATCAAAAACAGATATCTATAAAAAAATGGAATAAAAACAATAATTCTATACATAAGGAGTGATTTTTATGAAAAAGATTTTTTTGTTACTTTAATTTTAATGTTATCTATATTTTCTATTACTAATACCTATTCAGAAGAAATGCATAAAAGAATACTATGACAGTGGAAAAAAATATTAAAAGAAAGTCATTTTTTTCTAATAATAAAGAAAATGGTTTAGAAAAAAATATATTATGAGAATGGTAAAATTTCAAGTATTAAAAAAACTATAAAGATGGAAAAAGCTGATGGGGAATATATAGAATATTACACAGATGGAGAGTTAAAACTTAAAGGAAGATATAACAATGGACTGAGAGAAGGAGAATTTAAGACATATTTGATGAATGCTAAAAAGTGCTGGTTCAGTATTCTATAAAGATGGAAAAAGAAATAAAAATCAACTCTTACAGATTATATGAAAGAAGATGTATTTTTTTTAATTTCCCTGATGAAATAAAAAGCTCAAATGAATGTTGGAGATGAAAAAAAGAAAAAAAGAACTTATAAAAAATGGAAGAACATGGTGGATATCATATGTTAGGAATAGATACCTATCCTAATGGTAGAGTTATGAGAGTTGTCCCATATAATCAACAAGGGATATATGATGGTACATTTAGACAATATTATGAAAGTGGACAATTAGAACAAAAAAAGGTTATTACAAAAAAATGGTTTAGGACAAGGAGAATATATTTGGTACTATGAAGAGGGAAGCATAAAAACAAAAAAAGTTTTCTATAAAGATGATAAAAATAGAAGGAATTGTAACTTCATTCTATCCAGATGGTAAAATTGCTCAAACTGTTAACTATATTAATGGGAAAAGAGAGGGCGAATTAATAGAATATTATGAAAATGGGCAAATAAAAAGAAAAAAAGATTCTATGTCAATGACAAAGAGGAAGGAAAAAAAGCTTATTCTATGATGAAAAAGGAAAGCTAATCAAAAACAGAAATCTATAAAAAAATGATGTTAAACAATAATTCTATACATAAGGAGTGATTTTTTTATGAAAAGATTTTTTTACTATTTTAATTTTTAATGTTATCTGTATTTTCTATTGTTTCTGCTCATCCATTTAAAAAGCGAGAAAGAGCTTTATGATTTCTATGCTGAAATAGACAAAAAAAGATATTTGCTGAAAAAAATAAGCCTATTGTTAGAAAAAAATTTCCAAGAAAAATTAACAAAAAGAAGAACAAAGTAAAGTGCCTCTTGATAATAGAAATTATACTGTAGAAGAGGTAATTGGAAATGATAAATTAGTATATAGTGCTTTTTGATAATCATTTAATGTACATATTTCAGTTAAATCAAAAAAAGGTAAAGAAGAAGGTGTTTCTAGATTTTTTTGATGAAGATGAAAAATTTAGTAAAAAAATTTGTTATGGCAGCGATTTAAATGGATTAATGGGAATTTTTAAGAGAGTACGATTCCAATGGAAAAATTAATAATTGAAATTCCATATTATGCACATAAAGTAAATGGTAATAGAAAAAAATTTATTATGAAAGTGGTGCATTAAGAGAGGATTATCATTATTACAATGATAAAGAAGATGGACAAGGAATTGTATATTTTGAAAATGGACAAAAAAATGCAAGTAGAAAATTATAAGAATGGTTTAAAAAGTTGGAGATTATTATCAATATTTTGAAGATGGAACTCTTGCTACAAAAGGTTTCTTTTGTAAATGGAAAAAGAAGAAGGAGTTTTTTTGAACTTTACGATCGTGAAGGTAAAAAGTTTAAAGAGTTAGTTTTTTTAAAAAAAGGTAAAAAAATTGAAGAAAGAGAAATAAAATAATAAAAACTAAAAAAAGCTAGAACATACCATAAACACTTAGTTTAAAAAGTTAAAAAAATAAGTGAGTTAAGAAATTTACTCAGTAACGAACTATTTTTTTACTTATATGTTCTAGCTTTTTATTTTAAATTTTTTTCCTTTTTGAAGTAAATATAGATAAGAAAAAGCAATTGTATTTACTGACCAAGAAATCAAATAACTGTATAGTATCATAAAGAATGTAGGATTTAAAGGGAAGACAAAAAAATATCCATAAAAGTCTTACACCACAGATAGCCAATACATTTATTAACATAGGATAAAAAAAGTATCTCCAAGCCCTCTTATAGCACCAGCTAATACATCCCCAATCGTATAAATAAAGTAGAAAGGTGCTAGTATACTTAAAAATTTCTGAAGTCAATTCTATAACTTCTCTATCTTCTATAAGGAAAGGAGCTAAATCTTTACTCCAAATAAATAGAGTTAGACTTATAACTAATATCATTGAAATAGACATAATTACAGAAGATATAATTCCTTTCTTAACTCTATGATGTTTCTTAGCTCCATAATTTTGTGCAACAAAAAGTTGAAGAAGATATACAAAAAGGCATCTGAAACAGACCATATTAAGAAATCTAATTTACCTGAAATAGCCCAAGCAGCTATACTATTTACACCAAACATATTTATCTTACTTTGTATAGTGGTATTAGCAATAGGATAAATAACTGATTGTATAGCAATAGGCAAACCCAATACAAAGATTTTCTTTAAATATTTTTTTTATAGAAAGTTAATTTTTTTTATATAAATTCTACAATTCAAATTAGTTCTCATCAATACAACAAAGATTAAAAATTGCACTTACAACCTGTGAAATTAATGTGGCAAGTCCAACTCCTACAACTGACAAATCAAACTTAATTACAAAAAAATTAAATCTAACACTATATTTAAAAATATTTGCTAGTATTAAAAATATGAAAAAGGCGTTTTAGAATTTCCTAAGGCTCTTAAGATACCTGAACCTATGTTATATATCATAGAAAAAAACCATACCACTGAAACAAATAAAAAGTATAGATATAGGCTTCATGGAATATCTTTTGAGGAACTTTAATAAGACCTATGAAGTAAGGTGATAAAAATACAACTTAATATAGATAAAAATTAATCCTCCAACTATAGCAAATAACATGGCTGTATGACTAGCTTTAGAAACATCTTCTTTTTTTCTTTTTGCACCAAAAATATTGAGAAATAATAATAGTAGCTCCAGATGATAGCCCAATAAAAAAACTTACAGGTAATCTTTGAAAACTCATAACTGATTCAATGGCAGCAAAGGCATCTTTACCTGCAAACTTTCCTACTATGATGGCATCTATAGTTGTGTAAAGAGATTGAAATAATGTTCCTAAAAAAATATAGGCAAAGTAAAAATTCAAAAATAACCTTCCAAATTTTACCTTGAGTTAAATCATTATTTTTTTAAAACATAGTTTTCATAATATCATTCCTCAATTCACGATTTTTTTAATTAAGTTCATTATATAACTTTTTTTATTTTTTTACTGTCAAATAATTTCTTTTTTTACTTTTATTTCATAAACTATTTAAATAGAAAAACTTTTTTTATTGACACTTTCAATAAAAAAAGTTTATAATTTTAGTAAACAATTAAAATTGAAAGAGAGTTGAAGTAATTATGGAAACAATGGCAAAAACATTTACCAGCACTTGATGAAGAAAAAGTTAAAATTTGTAATTGAATTAAAAAGAGAAATACAATGCAGGAAAAAAATAAGTTTAGAGGAAGCAAGAAAGTTGCTTAAAAGAAAGAGTAAAAACTTTAACACCTTATGAAATTGCTTATGCTGAACAAAAAGATTGTACCCTTTGTTGAAGATGAATGTATAAAAGAAAATATCCAAAAATATGATGTTGTTATTTAATGAAGTAATGGATACAAGTAGACCTACTGATCTTCCTTCAGATCACCCTATTATGTGTTACTATAGAGAAAAAATGATGATATGAGGGAACTATTAAAAAGAAGTTGAAAAACTTAATTCAATTTCCTGTAATAAAAAAATCAATGGTACGAACTATATGATAAACTTGATTTATGGTGGAAACTTCATTTACCTAGAAAAACAAAAATCAGCTTTATTCACTTTTTAGAAAAGAAAGGTTTTACAAGACCAACAACTACAATGTGGGTTTTAGATGACTTTGTTAGAGATGAATTAAAAGAAAAATAGAAAAAAATGCTAGATGATGGTAATGAAGAAGAATTCATCGCTTCTCAAACTAGTGTTGCAGCAGATATAATAGATTTAATTCAAAAGGAAGAAACTGTTTTATATCCTACATCTCTTGCTATGATAACAGAAGAAGAGTTTGAAGATATGAAGTCAGGAGACAAAGAGATAGGTTTTACTTTTGGTGAATTAGAAGAAGTTAGTCCTAAAAAAAGAAATAAATCAATCTGAAAGTTCTAATATTTCAGGACAAGGTAATTTGGCTAAGGACTTGGCTCAACTTTTTAGGGAAATATGGATTTAATTCAGGGAAAAATTCTTCTGAATTAGATGTTGCTATGGGAAAAAAATGACTTTAGAGCAAATAAACTTAGTATTTAAGCATTTACCTGTGGATATAACTTATGTTGATGAAAATGAAATTGTAAAAATTCTATTCTGACACTGCTCATAGAATATTTCCTCGTAGTAAAAAAATGTAATAGGAAGAGATGTTAAAAAAACTGTCATCCTAGAAAGAGCGTACATATAGTTGAAGAAATTATAGAAAAAAATTTAGAAATGGTGAACAAGATTTTTGCAGAATTCTGGATAAATAAACCAGGTCTATTTATCTATATCTGTTATTCAGCAGTTAAGGATAAAGACGGAAACTTCAGAGGTATTTTTAGAAATGATGCAAGATTGTACAAGAATTCGTTCACTTCAAGGATCACAAACTCTTTTAAATTGGGAAAAATGGGACTATGAATAGTGAAGAAGTGAAAGAAGAAAAAGCTAGAAGAAACAACTGAAGAAAGTCCTAGAGAAGAAAAATTCAAACTCTCAAATTCCTTTTAGATAGTATAAATAAAGATACTTATTTAAAAAGATTTAATAAAAAGTTTATCCAAATTTAAAAAAAGGATATGATAAAGATATCTGAAAGATTTAAAAATATTACAAGGACCACTTGCTGCTGTGATGTTGCCAAAAAGCTACTCTTGAAAAAAAGTAAGTGAAAAAAAGGTGATATTGACTTAAATACTCTAATTGAAAAAAATAAAAAGAACTTATAAAAACATATTAAATAAAAAAAGTTGATAAGTTTAACTTATCAACTTTTTTTAATTTAAGGCTTATTTCTTTTTACTTTCTTCAAATTTAGCCCAAACTCCAGCTTTAACTAGGATAGATTTAACTGTTCTAGTTGGTTGAGCTCCGTTTTGTAAGAATTTAATGATTTCTTCTTCTTTTAAAACTACTTTAGAATCTTCTAATGGGAAGTAGTTACCTAAGTAAAGCAATAGCTCCTCCATCTCTTTTAGATAAAGCTTCCATAGCTACTAATCTATAAGAAGGTCTCTTTTTTATCTCCTAATCTTGTAAGTCTTAATTTTAACATTATTTCACATCTCCTTTTTGTTTTATATATAAATTTTTTTATAAGCATTTTTTTTAAAATGGGAATTTTCCACCCTTGCCCATACCACCTAAATTAGGCATTTTTTTCCTGAGCTAAACATTTTTCATCATTGATTTCATTTGCTCGAATTGTTTAAGTAGTTTATTTACATCTGAAACATCAGTTCCACTACCTTTTGCAATTCTTATTTTTCTACTAGCCTTTTAATATATCAGGGTTTCTTTCTCTCCTCAATAGTCATAGATTGAATTATAGCTTCAACTTTTTTTCATTTCCTTTTCAGCTGGTGCTAAGTCATCAATCTTAGGCATACCAGGAATCAATTTTAATATTCCTCCAAGAGAACCTAATCTTTTAATTGTTTTGTAATTGTTTTAAAAAAAGTCATTTAAGTCAAATTTTTTTGAGATTTAATTTTTTTCTTCCAAAGATTTAGCTTCATTTTTCATCTATAACTTCTTGAGCTTTTTTTCGACAAGAGAAACAACGTCTCCCATTCCTAAGATTCTTGAAACTAATCTATCTGGGTGGAAAAATTTCAATATCATTTAATTTTTCTCCAACTCCAATAAACTTTATTGGTTTACCAACAACAGCTTTTTATTGATAAAAGCAGCTCCTCCACGAGTATCTCCATCTAATTTAGTTAAGATAACTCCATCAACACTCAAAGCATTGTTAAAAAGATTCAGCTAGGTTAACAGCATCTTGTCCTATCATAGCATCTACAACAAGTAAAAATTTCTTGAGGCTTTATAGCCTTTTTAAGTTCTTTCAACTCATTCATAAGAGTTTCATCAATGTGTAATCTACCAGCAGTATCAACTATCATATATGTTGCATTTATTTCTTTAGCTTTTTCTATAGCTCTTGTTGCAATTCCAACTACATCTTTGTTATCTTCTTCAGAATAAACATCTACTCCTATTTGTTGCCCTAAAACTTGTAATTGTTTTATGGCAGCAGGTCTATAGACATCGACTCCAACAAGTAACAGTTTTTTTCATTTTGTTTTTTTAAAAAATTTTTGCAAGCTTAGCAGCGAAAGTAGTCTTACCTGCCCCTTGTAAACCTGCTAACATAATTATAGTAGGATTTCTAAGTCCTTTTGTTAATTTTTGAGCTAGTTCCTCCTAAAAAGTTCAACAAGTTCATCATTTACTAATTTAATAAATTGTTGAGCAGGATTAACTCCTCTTATAACTTCAGTTCCAATAGCCTTTTCACTGATTCTATTTGTGAAGTCTTTAACAACCTTATAGTTTACGTCAGCTTCTAAAAGAGACATTTTAACTTCTCTAAGTGCATCTTTTTATATTAGAGTCACTAAGCTTTCCATGTCCTCTTATCTTTTTAAAAAAATATCCTGAAATCTATTTCCTAAATTTTCTAACATATCTACCCTCATTAAACTAAGTCTTCTATTATATTTTCCAACTTTTCCTCTGTAAAATCTTCTTTTAAATCAATTAATTTTTTTCTCTTATATCTTGTTTTATTTGATGAAACTTTAATTTGTTTTTCATACTCATATAAGAGAGCGACTCCTCTTTTTATATTATCGAATATCGCCTGTCTACTGACATTATTGTTTTTTTGCAATCTCTGAGATAGAAAGATCATTCTCAAAATGGTCTTCTAAATATTCTCTTTGTTTCTCACTTAAAAAGTGGAGAATATATCTCTAAAAAGATTAGCAATTTCTATAAATTCATCTAAAAATCATAATAATTCACCTACTAAGTATAAGATACTTTTTAAAAAAATTGTCAAGTGTTTTTGTCTTTACATTTTTTTAAAAAAACCTGTCTTTTTCAAAAAAATAAAAAGACAAAGTTAGATAAATATGTTAAAAATTATAGAGTAATTTTTAATTTAATCGGACATAGTGATAAAAAAATAGTAATAGAATGATATGACTAGTTTTTTTAACAATTTATTTGTGGATATTACTTATAAAGAATTTAGACTAAGTATATAATAATATATTTGATTAGAGGGAATAAAAAAATGGTTGATGTTGTCTATACAATAGGATATTCAGGCTTTTAAGTTGGATGAATTTATTGAAAAGATAAAGGAATATAAAAATAGATGTAATAATAGATGTAAGAAGCTCACCATACTCACAGTACTTTAAAGAATATAACAAGGAAAAATATTTGTAAAGTTTTAAATGAATTAGAGGGGAAGAAAAATATACTATAGAAATTATAGTTTAGAGTTTGGAGCTAGGCAGCTAGATTTAGAAGGAAATTATTATCCTAAAGGCTATTTAGATTTTGAGAAATTTTTCACAGTCAGAAAAATTTTCTATCAGGGGTAAAAAAATTAGAAGATTCAATGAAACAAAAATTATACAGTTGTTTTTGATGTGTGCTGAGAAAGATCCTTTTACCTGCCACAGAACAATTTTAGTTGCAAGAGCTTTTTTTCAAAAGAGGCTATAAAATAATTCATTTAATGCCAGATGGAAAAAAATTTAACTCAGGAAGATATTGAAAAAAACAATTACTTGATAAATATGCAAAAAAATAGACATCAAATGGGATTGTTTAATCCAATTGTTATCTCTGAAGAAGAACACATTAATGAGGCATATAGGAAACATAATGAAAAAAATAGGTTATAGTATAGAAAAAGAGGAGGACGAATAATGAAGTTGTATACTATTGGTTTTACTCAAAAAAATCAGCTGAAACTTTTTTTCTTTGATTAAAAATAATGTAGAATTATTAATTGATATTCGTTTAAATAATAAATCTCAACTTGCAGGTTTTGCCAAGGGAGAAGATTTAAAGTTTTTTTCTTAAAAAAAGCTTTCAAATTGTGAATATAAATATCTAGCAGAGTATGCACCAACAAAAAGAAATATTAGAGGGATATAGAAAAAAACATAGATTGGGATACATATGTCAAAACAATACAATAAACTATTAGAAGAAAGAGGGGACTACAAAAAAATTTTTTTAGAAAAAAATTTTTCTTCTTATGAAAAATATATGTTTATTATGTAGTGAAGCTACTGCTGAAAAAGTGTCATAGGAGACTAATGGCTGAATTAATAAAAAAAGCTAATCCGAAAAATAGAAATAATACATATTTAATATAATGGAGGGGTATTTTATGGAAAGAGAAGTTATAATACTAGCGGCATCAGACAAGTATAGTAATTCATGTGTCGGAGGAGTTGACAGTAAGACTGGAGAATGGATAAGATTAGTTTCAAGTGATACCACCATTCATTGTGCTTTAACTTCAGAAATGTTGAAATGTGAAAAACTTTGAATGTTGCTCACCACTTGATAAGATAAGTGTTTCTATAATTAAAGAAGTTCCAATGGGGCATCAACCTGAAAAACCTTTTGATTGATGAAACAAAAAAACTAAAAAAATAAAGAGAGTTTCTTTGGATGATATTTTACAAGTTCATCCTGTTGAAAAATGGAAGAGAAGATGTTAGAAGATTTTTTTAGAAAAATGAACGTCCTTATTTTTAATAGTCAAGAAATATTAAAAAAATAAAAAAAGATCACTTTATTTGATTGAAGTTAGAAATTTAAAGATTTATAAAAAAATGGTTATAATAAGTATAAAGCATCTTTTTAACTACTTAGGAAAGGACTATATTAATATTTCAATGACGGATCCTAAATACAAAGACAATGATTATGAATACAAGATAGCTATGATTATGTTTAGCTTAGGAAGTGAACCATATGAAGATGGAAATTATTATAAATTTGTTGTAAAGGTACTTCCTTTAACAGAAGAGGGAGAATTGATAGATAAGAATGAAATTTTAGTATGTGAGGATGAATTTCCATTTTAACATAAAGGATTAATAAAAAAATATGAAGGTGAAAAAAATCTTACTTTCATATTTTTTTATTATTTTAATAAAAAAATAGGATAGAGTATAGTGGTAAAAACTTGTAATATAAAAATTAGGTGGAAATATTAACAATGGTAGAAAAAAATATAAATTATGTTAAAAATTATAGAGTAATTTTAAATTTAATCGGAGGGAAAAAAATGAGATTCAGTAAGGCGTATATAAAAAAACTTTAAAAAGAAACACCTAAAGAAGCAGAAATAGTAAGTCATAAATTAATGCTTAGAGCAGCTATGATAAAAAAATTAGCTAGTGGTATTTATGCTTATCTACCATTAGGATATAGAACTATTAGAAAAAAATAGAAAAATATTATTCGTGAAGAAATGGATAGAGCAGGAGCTTTAGAACTTTTAATGCCAGTTGTTCAACCAGCTGAACTTTGGCAAGAAAGTGGAAGATGGGATGTAATGGGAGCAGAAATGCTAAGATTGAAAGATAGACATGAAAGAGATTTCGTTCTATCTCCAACACAAGAAGAAATGATAACATCAATAGTTAGAAGTGATATTTCTTCATATAAGTCACTTCCTTTAAATCTATATCACATACAAACAAAAATTTAGAGATGAAAGAAGACCTAGATTTGGACTTATGAGAGGTAGAGAATTTACAATGAAAGATGGTTATTCTTTCCATACTTCTCAAGAATCATTAGATGAAGAATTTTTAAATATGAAAGATGCTTATACAAGAGTATTTACAAGATGTGGTTTAAAAATTTAGACCTGTTGATGCAGATACAGGAAACATTGGTGGAAGTGGATCACAAGAATTCCAAGTTCTAGCAGAGTCAGGAGAAGATGAAATCATTTATTCTGATGGTTCAGACTATGCAGCAAACATTGAAAAAGGCTGTAAGTGAACTTATCAATCCTCCAAAGGAAGAATTAAGAGAAGTTGAACTTGTTCACACTCCAGATTGTCCAACAATAGAAAGCTTAGCAAAAATATTTAGATATTCCTTTAGAAAGAACAGTAAAAAGCATTGACATATAAAGATATGGGAACAGATGAAATATACATGGTTCTAATAAGAGGAGATTTTGAAGTTAATGAAGTTAAATTAAAAAAATATTTTAAAAAGCAGTGGAAGTTGAAATGGCTACTGATGAAGAAATAGAAAAAAATAGGTTTAACAAAAAGGATATATTGGACCATATAAATTACCAACTGAAATTAAAAATTGTAGCTGATTTATCTGTAATAGAAGTTACAAACCATGTTGTAGGTTCTCACCAAAAAGATTACCACTATAAGAATGTAAATTACGATAGAGACTACAAGGCTGATATAGTTGCCGATATAAGAAAAAGTTAGAGTTGGAGATAACTGTATAACAGGTGGAAAAATTACATTCAGCAAGAGGTATAGAATGTGGGCAAATCTTCAAACTTGGAGATAAATATTCTAAGGCTATGAATGCTACTTACCTTGATGAAAATGGGAAAAACACAATATATGTTAATGGGTTGCTATGGTATAGGAGTTACAAGAACTATGGCAGCTGCAATAGAACAGAATAATGATGAGAATGGAATTATTTGGCCAGTATCAATAGCACCTTATATTGTTGATGTAATTCCTGCAAATATAAAAAAATGAAGGACAAGTAAGTTTAGCTGAAAAAAATCTATAATGAATTACAAGCAGAAGATATTGATGTAATGTTAGATGATAGAGATGAAAAACCTGGATTTAAATTTAAAGATGCTGACTTAATTGGATTCCCATTCAAAGTTGTTGTTGGAAAAAGAGTAGATGAAGGTATAGTTGAAGTAAAAAAATCAGAAGAACAGGTGAAACTTTAGAAGTATCAGAATCTGAAGTTGTAGCTAAAAATAAAAAGAATTAATGAAACTTTATTAATTTGTACTTGCAAAAATATAAAGTACTATGATATAATTATTAAACCCTGCTCAAAAAAACGATGTGTTTTTGGGCAAAAAACCAAAGGGAGGAGGTTAATGCTATGAAAAAAATATGAAATTATGTACATCATCAACCCTACTGTATTAGAAGAAGGTAGAGACGAGTTAATAAACCAAATAAACTCTTTATTAACTGCAAATGGAGCTACAATAGCTAAGACAGAAAAAAATGGGGAGAAAGAAAACTTGCTTATCCAATCGATAAGAAAAAAATCAGGTTTTTATGTACTAACTACTTTTGAGATGGACGGAACAAAAATTAGCAGAAGTAGAAGCTAAAAATAAACATTATGGAAGCTGTAATGAGACATATAGTTGTAAGACTTGACTAATTTTTTTGTTATTGATTAAAAAAATCGTTAATTCTCAAAAAAAGGAGGGAAATTAAATGGCAGAATTCAGAAGAAGAAGAGCAAAAATTAAGAGTTAAAGCTGAAGAAATTGATTATAAAAAAACGTTGAACTTTTTAAAAGAGATTTGTATCTGATAAAGGAAAAAAATCAATCCTTCAAGATTAACTGGAGCTAATGCTAAATTACAAAGAAAAAAATAGCAAAAGCTGTTAAAAAGAGCAAGAAATATAGCTCTTATACCATATACAAGAATTGAAAAAAATAAGTATATTGAAAAATAAAAATAATATGGGGGTTGAATATCAACTCCCTATTTTTTTATAAAAAGAATATAAAAAAATTAAATTCAATAAATTTGATTAAGATTACTAGGACGTCCTATAATGTTGAAAAGAGCCTTTGTGGAGCTCTATAAACATTATAGGCTGGCAAGTAATCGTATAAGGAAGGAGTATTTATGAAAAAAATAAAAAAATATAATTTTAATGTTGTTTTGTATCTTTAATTTTAATATCTTGTTCAACTGCACCTTTAACAGGAAGAAGACAGTTGAAGATGGTAAGTGATGAGGCTGTAGCTCAATCTTCTATCTCACAATACAATCAAATGATAGCTGAATTAAGACAAAATAACTTGTTAGCAAATAATACTGCTGATGGACAAAGAATAAATCAAATAGGAAGAAGAATTTCTAAAGCTGTTGAACAATATTTAGCTGCAAATGGAATGCAAGATAAAAATAAGAAATCTACAATGGGAATTTAACTTAATAAAAAAGCAAGGATATAAATGCTTTTTGCATTACCAGGAGGGAAAATTGCTTTCTACACAGGAATATTACCAGTATTAAAAACAGATGCGGCTATAGCTTTTGTAATGGGACATGAAATAGGTCACGTTATAGGTGGACACCATGCAGAAAGTGCAAGTAACCAAAAACTTAGCTGGATTCTTAATGATAGGTAAAAAAACTTATAGATGCTGTGACAGGAGTTCCTGTTATTAGTGATGATTTAGCTCAACAAGGACTATCATTAGGGCTTTTTAAAGTTCAACAGAACTCAAGAATATGAAGCAGATAAATATGGAATGATATTCATGGCTATGGCAGGATATAATCCACAAGAAGCTATAGCTGCACAACAAAGAATGATGGATTTAGGTGGAAGTCAACAAGCAGAAATACTATCTTCTCACCCTTCTACTCAAAAATAGAATAGAAGAATTAAAAAGATTTTTACCAGAAGCTATGAAATACTATAAAAAAATAGAGGAAAAAAAGGATGCTATATTTCCATGGCATCCTTTTTAAATTTACTCATTGTAATGTAGTCCACATTGAGCTATTTTTTTAATATATTATTTTCAATTTTGTAGACAATTCTGTTATAATTATCAATCCTTCTACTCCAATAACCAGAAAAAAACCATATTTTAAAGGTTCAGGTTTTTCCTATTCCAGTATATCCATTTCGTTCAATATCTTTCAAAAATTTTTTTCTATTCTTTTTTTAGAAAAATTTCTATCTTTTTTTAACTTGTTCTAAAAAAATTCTTCCCAAGCCTCATCTGACCATTCTTTAATCATCTAATACCTCTGTAATTTCATGAACAGTTCCACCTTTATTTTTCCAATTGTTCTATTGATTTTTTTAATCTTTCCAAATTTTTTTAGTACTATAAAATGGATCTGCATCAACTGTAAAAAGGCAGTTTTCTTTCTCTAACAAATTTTTTTAGCAAAAAAATTGTGAAAGCCGCTGTTACCGTGATACCAATTTCATCACAAAGTATATCTAGTTCTTCTTTTAAATTTTTTTATCAAGTCTAAAATTTATATTAGTTTTTTTCTTTATCTGTAGTTATAGCTTTCATCATAACCTCCTCAAATCTTTTTTTCTAACTAAATTATATTCTTTGTTCAATACAATGTCAATATATTTCATTACATTAATATTATTAAAAAAATAAAAATTTTTTTAAAAATTTTCTTGACTTAGAGTTAACTCTAAGTGTTAAAAATAAATTTATCTTGAAAAAAATGAGTTATTATTAAAAAAATAAACTTAAAGTTAAGTTTAACTAATTTAGGAGGCAGTATGACAATTAAAGAAGTGAGCGAAGAATTAGGATTGACACAAGATACACTTAGATATTATGAAAAAGATTGGAATGATACCTCCTGTTACAAGAACAGAGGGAGTACAAAAAAACAGTAATCAAAAAAACATATTTAAACATATAAAAAAATATGGAAAGGTGGGTGGAAGATGTATAAAAGCAATAAAGATAGAAATAAAACTAACAGAAGAACAAAAAAATACAAGTAAATAAAAACTATTGGAGTTGAAAGATTCATATACAATGAATATATTAAATATAATCAGGAACAATATAAATCAAATAATAAGTTTGTTAGTGCTTTTGATTTTTTTCTAAGTATATCAATAATGTATATCTTCCTAATAATCCTGATAAAAAAATGGATAAAAGAGGTATCATCTAAATCAGTTAAACAAGCAATGCTTTTATGGGGAAAAAAAGCATTTAAAAAAACTTTTTTTAAGCGTTTAAGTGCTTTTTCCTGTTTTTTTAAGAAAAAAAGGTAAGAATGAGCTGGGGGCATATTTTGTTAAGAATAATAAAAACTGATTTTTGAGTTTTATAGGCATAAAATAAAAAAATCCCACATTGAAATTTGTAAGAGTAAAAGAATATGGATATATACCTAAAAAAATGCGATTATTAAAAAGTGGTACTATAACTAAAAATAGCTGATAGATATTTTCTATCACTTATTATGGAAATTGAAGATACTGTAAAAAGCAACTAATACTAGTAGTAAAGGATTAGGAGTAGATTTAGGTATAAAAGATACAGCTATATGTTCTAATGGTAAGATATTTAAAAAAATATAAATAAAACTAAAAAAAGTTAAAAAAAGTTGAAAAAAAGAAACTTAAGAGAGAACAAAGAAAGATGTCAAGAAGTGTAGAATATTCTAAATCTAAAAAAAGATAAAATTAAAAAGAATGTAAGAATTTTTAATAAGAAAAAAAGTTGAAAGTACAAAAAAATTATTTTTATAGACTAAATTGTATTAGAGATGATTATAATAATAAAATAGTAGATGAAATAACAAGAGCCAAGTTAAAAATACATTACTATTGAAGATTTAAAAAGTATCTAATATGATGAAGAATAAACATCTTTCAAAAAGCTATACAAGAACAGAATTTCTATGCGATAAGAACTAAACTTATAAATAAATGTAAGGAAAGAAATATAGAACTAAGGTTAGTAGATACATTCTATCCAAGTAGTAAAAACTTGTTCTTGTTGTGGAGAAATTAAAAAAAGATTTAAAAACTTAATGATAGGATTTATAAGTGTTGTAATTGTGGTTTAGAAATAGATAGAGATTACAATGCAAGTATAAATCTTGAAAAAAAGCAAAAAAATATAAAAGTAATAACATAGATATTTTAAAAATAAAAAGAAAAAGGAGAAAGCTACGAATAGCAAGTTAAAAATATCTATATGTACCGATGGCTAGTCGGGAATTTACGACTATGGAGAGTACAAGGAACTATGAGTAGATACTAAGTATTGAAAAATATACTCGTTGAAGTAGTAATATTCTAGTGTATTAAATATATTTTTAATACATTTTTTTAGTAGCAGACTCAACTATTCAAGAAAGATGTAATCTTTTAAAAAGAACAAAGAGTAAAAATTGTTTAGAGCAAAAAAAGCAAATAGAAGAAACATTGGAAAAAAATTAAACTATAAGATTGCAAAATATGAAATTGCAGTTGAAACAGGAAAGTTAACTTGGGATAAAGAATAGGAGGAAATAATGTATTTAGAAAAAAATTAATTCATCAGAGGATATAAAAAAATTAAATATTGAGGAAATGAAATTCTTAGCACAAGAGATAAGAGATGCAGTAATAAAAAGAGATGCTATTCATGGAGGGCACTTTGGACCAAATCTAGGTATGGTTGAAGCAACAATAGCCTTACACTATGTTTTTTTGATTCGCCAAAGGATAAGTTTGTATTTGATGTATCTCACCAAACATATCCACATAAAATGCTAACTGGAAGAAGAGAAGCTTTCACAGATGAAGCACACTATGACGATGTAACTGGATATAGTAATCAACATGAAAGTGAACATGATCACTTTATCTTAGGACATACTTCAACTTCAATAAGTTTAGCTTTAGGACTTGCAAAAAGCTAGAGATGTTAAAGGAGAAAAAAAGGAAATGTTATTGCTATCATTGGAGATGGTTCTCTAAGTGGTGGAGAAGCACTTGAAGGTTTAGATCTTTGCAGGAGAATTAAAAAAACTAATTTCATTGTTATAGCCAATGATAATGATATGTCTATAGCAGAAAATCATGGAGGACTTTACAAAAAAATTTAAAAATTATTAAGAGAAACAGAAGGTAAGGCAGAATGTAATTTATTTAAAGCTATGGGCTTAGAATATATCTTTGTTAAAGATGGTAATAATATTGAAGAATTGATAGAAGCATTTAAAAAAGTAAAGGATATAGACCACCCAATAACAGTTCATATCCATACTCAAAAAGGTAAAGGATACAAACTTGCTGAAGAAAACAAGGAACCTTGGCACTATGTAATGCCATTTAATATAGAGGATGGAAAACCTTTAAAAAATGATGATATTGAAGATTATACAGATGTTACAAAAGAATATTTAATGAAGAAAATGAAAGAGGATAAAACTGTTGTTACAATAACAGCAGGAACACCAGGAAACTTTAGCTTTTCTAGAAAAGAAAGAGAAGAACTTGGAGAGCAATTCGTAGATGTGGGAATAGCAGAACAAACAGCAGTTGCCTTAGCTTCAGGAATGGCTTCTAAAGGAGCTAAACCAGTATTTACAGTGGTAAGTTCATTTATCCAAAGAACCTATGATCAATTATCACAAGATTTATGTATAAATAATAATCCTGCAACAATAGTTGTTTCTTATGGTGGAGCTATAGGAATGACAGATGTTACTCACCTTGGTTGGTTTGACATTGCTATGATGAGTAATATTCCAAATTTAGTTTATCTTGCACCTACAACAAAAGGAAGAACATCTTGCTATGCTTGAATGGAGTATAGAACAACAAGAACATCCAGTTGCAATTCGTTTACCAGGTGGAAAGATGGTTTCAACTGGTGAAAAAAAGTAACAAAAGATTTCTCTAAATTAAATACTTATGAAGTAAAAACAAAAAAAGGAGAAAAAAATAGCAATTCTAGGATTGGGAACTTTCTATCAATTAGGAGAAAAAAAGCTGCAAAAACTTTATGAAGAAAAAAACAGGAGTAAAAGGCAACAGTTATAAATCCTATGTATATCACAGGTGTAGATGAAAAAAATTATTAGAAGAATTGAAAAAAAGATCATAGTGTAGTTATAACTCTTGAAGATGGAATTTTTAAATGGTGGTTTTGGAGAAAAAAATAGCTAGATTCTATGGAAATTCTGATATGAAAGTTTTAAATTATGGGCTTAAAAAGAATTTTTAGACAGATATAATATAGGAAAAAGTACTTACAGAAAAATAGATTGAAAGCTGACTTAATTGTTGAAGATTTATTGAAAATTTTAAGGAGGTAAAAAAATGAAATATGTTAAATTATTAAATGGAGTTGAAATGCCAATTTTAGGTTTTGGAGTATATCAAATACCTGATTTAGAAGAATGTGAAAGAGTTGTTTTAGAAGCAATAGAAGTTGGATACCGTTCAATAGATACAGCACAAGTCTATGGAAATGAAGAAGCAGTAGGAAATGCTATTAAAAAAAGTGGAGTGGATAGAAAAAGAATTTTTTTGTAACAACAAAAGTTTGGATATCAAATTCAGGTTATGAAAAAAAGCAAAAAGCTTCTATTGAAGAGTCTCTAAGAAAAATTACAAACAGATTATATAGACTTATTATTGATACATCAACCTTTTGGTGATTACTATGGAACATATAGAGCCATGGAAGAATATTATAAGGCAGGAAAAATTAAGAGCAATAGGAGTAAGTAATTTCTATCCTGATAGGTTTGTAGATATAGTTAATTTTGTTGAAATTAAACCTATGATAAATCAAGTTGAAACTCATGTCTTTAACCAACAAATAATTCCACAAGAAATAATGAAAGAATATGGAACTCAAATTGAATCTTGGGGACCTTTTGCAGAAGGGAAAAAAATAATCTTTTTACTAATGAAACATTGGTAGAGATTGGGAAAAAAATATGATAAGACAGCTGCACAAGTAGCTCTAAGATATCTAATTCAAAGAAATATAGTTGTTATTCCTAAGACAGTGAAAAAAAGATAGAATGATACAAAAATTTTTTTCTGTATTTGATTTTTGAGTTAAGTGAAGATGATATGAAAGAAATTTTAAAAATTAGATAAAAAAAGAAAGTCTTTTTCTTATCACATGTTGCCCCTGAAACAGTAAAAATTTTTTTAATTAATACTAAATTATAGAGGAGATAAAAAAATGACAAAGGAAAGATTGGTAGCATTTTTTTGATGCAGTGTTAGCAATTATTATGACAATTCTTGTACTAGAATTAGAAAAAAACCCAGTGAAGTCTCATTAAAAAGGATTTTTTTAGCACTTAAAGAAAAATTTTTTTAGCTTATGTTTTATCGTTTTTTTGGCTAGGTACAATGTGGGTAAATCATCATAATGAATGGATGGGGATAGAAAAAAATATCTGTAAAAAAACAGTATGGACAACAATGTTGACATTATTCTTTTTCTTCACTTTTTTTCCATATTCAACTTCAATAGTTTCTAAAAAAATTTCTATAATACAACTGCACAATTGTTTTTATGGTGTAATAATAATAGCAATAACTATTACCGTTATAGTTACTGCAAATACACTAATAGAAATTAATAAGATGAACAAATATATTTTTAGAAAGACTAAAGAAGAGAAATTTATTATTAAAAATATGATTTAATTATAAAAAAATTGTAGCTTTTTTTAATTTCGGCATTCTTCTATCCACCAGCAATTATGATAGGGTTTATTTATAACTCTAATTTTTTTGTAGTTTTAGTAATTCCTAAAAAAATATAAAATTGAGCCAGTAAATTCTTATCCAGTAAACTATGATGAAACGGTAAGAATAGCAAGAAATGAAAAAAATAAAGTAAAAAAATTTAAAAAGATTATGATGTAGTATTTGTAGGTGATCCTATTTGGCATAGTGATTTACCAATGGCAGTTTATACTTTCTTTGATGAAAATAATCTTTCTGGAAAAAAAGATAATATTGTTTTCTACAAATATGGATATTTTACCAGAAGTTTTTAGCAGATATATCAGTTTCTTTTTTTACCTACTGATTTTAAACCTTTTTTTGTTTAAAAATAAATAATTAAATTTAGTAATAGATTTATAAAATTGAAATAAGAGGAGTTTTAGAAGTTATGGAAAAAAATCAAAGAAGAAGTTCCTGAGAAATTAAGAATAGCAATTCTTTTTATCATTTATTAGTGGATATATTAATGCCTTTACTTATAATAATGCAGGAGAACTTTTTGCAGGAGCACAAACTGGAAATGTAATTTTTTTATGGCTTTACATTTTGCAAAAAGGAAATCTTGAAAAAAAGCGGTTGAATTTCTGATACCTATTATTTCTTTTTATGATAGGGACAAATTTTTTTATCTATTGTTTTAGAAATTTTTTTTCAAAGAAGAGGACACAAAGGATATATACATTCTTCTCTTTTAATGCTTTTTTTATTATGATAATATTAATTGTATTTTTTTACCTTTTTTTGATTATCATTTTATTGTAGTTACACTAGCTTTTTTTGCAGCTATCCAATCAGATACTTTTCAAAGATTGAGAGGTTTTTTTCATATGCTACTATAATGATGACAGGAAATGTAAAAAAATGCTCCTCGTTTATTAATTGAGGGACTTATCCAGAGGGATAGAGAATTATTAGTGAGAGGTTTTTTTACTATTTTTTTAATAATTTTTAGCTTTTATGCTAGGAGTGGGAATATCTACATATTTTACTCAATTTGTTAAAAAAAGAGTGCATTAGTTCTTTTAATTCTTCCACTTTCATATATTAACTATGTGTTATTTAAAGAGGAACATAATGTAATAGATGTCGTAAAAATCTAAAAATAAGAAAGATTAAATAAGTTATTATAGATTTCTTGGATAAAAAAATTTAAAAAAATAAAAAAATAGTTTAGCTTGACAGTTCTTTTAAAAAAAGTTTATAATTTTTAGTAAACAATTAAAAAGGAGTTGAAGATATGTTAGGAAAAAGTAATAACAGAACACGGACAAGTAGTTAATAATCAAGATATAATGGTAGTTCACTTACATTTAAAAAGAAGGTGAAACAATACCTGCTCACAATCACCCTGGAAGACAAATATTCTTTACAGTTGTTGAGGGTGAAGTCGAAGTATATTTAGATGAAAAAGAAACTTATCCATTAGTACCTAAAAAAAGTTTTAGAGTTTGATGGAGAAGCAAGAATATCTGTAAAAAGCATTAAAAAGAAAGTGATATTTTTGTATATCTAGTTGTAAAAAAAGATAAAAAAATAAATAAAATTATAAAAGACCTCCTAAAAATGTTTAAAGAGCCAATTTAAACATCTAGGAGGTCTAATAGTTAACAATTATATATAATAGGAATTATTAAGGTCTATATTTTTTTATACTCCTCTTTCAGCCATGATAATTTTTTTATTTCATTTTCATTGATACCTACCATAGCTTCACCTAAATTTTTCTGAAACTCTAGCAATAATTTCAGGATTATCATAATTTTTTTACAGCTTCAACAATAGCTTTTTGCTCTTTTTCTAGGATCACCAGATTTAAAAGATACCACTACCTACAAATACACCATCTGCTCCTAATCTTCTCATAAGTGCGGCATCTGCTGGAGTAGCAACTCCACCTGCTGAGAAATTAGGTACAGGTAATCTACCATTATCATGAACATATTTTTACTAAATCATAAGGAACTTGTAAGTCTTTTGCCATTACATATAGTTCATCATCACGTAGAGCTTTAACTAAATTGATTTCTTTCATGATTTGTCTCATATGTGACACAGCTTGAACAACGTCTCCTGTTCCAGCTTCTCCCTTAGTTCTAATCATTTGAGCCCCTTCACATATTCTTCTTAAAGCTTCACCTAAATTTCTAGCTCCACATACGAAAGGAGTAGAAAAATCTCTCTTATTTACATGATGTACTGAATCAGCTGGCGATAAAACTTCTGACTCGTCAATAAAATCAATTCCAATAGCTTGTAATATTTCAGCTTCCACAAAATGTCCTATTCTTACTTTTGCCATTACAGGAATTTTTTTACTGCTGACATAATTTCTTTTTATTAATTTAGGATCACTCATTCTAGAAACTCCACCTGCTGCTCTGATATCAGCTGGGAATTCTTTCTAGTGCCATAACAGCAACTGCTCCTGCTTCTTCTGCAATAATTGCTTGTTCCTTAGATGTAACATCCATAATAACTCCACCATTAAATCTTGTATCCATTTTTGTACCTCCTCATGTAATATATCTTATATTGACTTTTTTTATAGTATAACTGTATACTGACATTATATAAAGTACCAGAATAAAAACTTTTTTTATGGAGTCAGTTATGATTATTTTAAATTTAGATAATAAATCAAAAAAATTCCTCTATATATACAAATATATACTGAGATAAAAAATTAATACAGACTAAAATTTTAAAGGCAAATGAGAAGTTACCTTCAAAGAAAGATTTTATTGACTATTATAATATCAGTCAAAAACACAATTCAAAAATGCTCTTTATCTTTTTGCTTGAAGAGGGTTATATTTTTTTCTATCGAAAGAAAAGGGATATTTTGTTTCTGATATAGAAAATCTAATTATACAGAATGTTAAAGTGGAAAAATAAGGCAAAAATTTAAAGAAAAAGAGAAAAATTCACTATGATTTTTTTCATATTCAGGAGTGGATAAGAAAAAGTTTAGCTAGAACAATTTTTAAAAAGAATTACTAAAGATGTGTATGATGAAGAGAATGAGGATTTGTTATTTCAAGGGCATATACAAGGGGACTTATTATTAAGAAAAAAAGTATCTGTGAATATCTATCTCAATCAAGAGGCTTTTAAGGTAGATGCTGAACAAGTAGTTATTAGCTCAGGGTACAGAGTATCTATTCTATATAATTTTTTTAAACTATTTAACAATAAAAATTTATGGTTTAGAAAAATCCTTGCCATAAGATGTTTAAAGAATTATTTTTTTAACAAATAATATCAGTTTTAAAGCTATTTCATTAGATGAAAATGGAATAGTAATTGATGATTTAAAGAAATATGATGTCAACATAGCCTATGTTACTCCTTCACATCAATTTCCAACGGGAGCAATTATGAGTATCAGTAGAAGAACAGAACTTTTAAATTGGGCAAATGAAAATCCTGACCGTTATATAGTGGAAGATGACTATGACAGTGAATTTAAGTATACTGGTAGACCTATTCCAGCATTGAAGGCAAATGATATCAATGATAAAGTTATTTATTTAGGAAGTTTTTCAAAAATCAATTAGTCCTGCAATTCGTGTAAGTTACTTGGTTTTACCTAAGGCACTTTTAAATATCTATCAAAGGGAATTACCATATTTTATCTGTCCCGTACCAACTTTAAATCAAAAAATTCTCTATAGATTCATTAAAGATGGCTATTTTGTTAAACATATAAATAAAATGAGAACTCTTTACAAGAAGAAAAGAGAATTTCTTGTGAATACCATTAAAACTTACTCTTCTAAGATATTGAATAAAGAGATTCAAATACAAGGAGCAGATGCAGGTTTACATATGGTAATTAAATTAAATCAAAAAAATTAATGAAAAGTTATTTTTTTAAAATGAATGTTTAGAAAAATTCTTTAAAAATTATATAGTTTAGAAGAATACAATATAGAAGAATACAATATAGAAGAAATACATAGAGAAAAACTCATATTTTCTTTTTAGGTTATGCCAATTTAACAAATAAGGAAATAGAAGAAGGAATATTGCTATTATTAAAAAAATTTTAAAGAAATACTGCATATAAAAAAATTGACAAAAAAAGTTATAATTAGGTAAAATTATTTATTGATAATTTATTGAAAAATAAATATAAAAAAATAATAAATATAAAAATAAAAGAGGGGGCTATATGAATAATAGTTTGAATAATGGAGAAAAGAAATTTGCGTTCAATTGCTAAAAAGATATGAAAATGTGAAATATTCAGTTGGACTTGCAGTACTTTTCTTAATGAAGGGGACAAGTGCCTTTTCTGATAATAATATTATACAAGAGGCTGAAAAAAACAAAAAAGATGTTTTAACAGATGTTAAAAAAAGAAAAAAAGCCGAGATAAAAAGAAACAAAGAAGTCAACACAAGTTACTCAAAAGACCAAAAAGCTTCATGGGTGAATATGCAATTTGGTGCTAGTGATATGTATAGCAATTTTTTTTGCTACACCAAAAAAACTAAAGTAGAAAAAAATCTTCTATTGTAAAAAAAGTGAAAAAAACTATTTTAGTGGCTAGTGCTGACAATAGCACAAGTCTACCTATGTTTTTCTAAACTTTTAACAGATATAGAAGAAACTACAGAAAAATAGAACAGAAGTTTTAGCAACAATTGCTAATAAAGAAAAATGCTCCAGTGGAAACAACAGTTCCTACAATGGAAGAAATAAAGGCAAGTAAGCAAGAACTAAGAAGTTCTGTAGGGAATCTACAAGATAAAAATAGATACAGCAAGAAGAGAAAAATCAAAAAAAGAAATTGATGGATTAAGATTAGAGCTAATTCAATTGATGGAACAAGGAAATCAAGTAGTAAAAATCACCTTGGTCATCTTGGCAATTTGGTGCTAATTATATGTATGACAATTGGAATGGAGCTTATAAAGGAAGAGGAGATAAGAAAGAAAAAGTATTCTTTTGAAGGAGTTTACACAAGAAGTTCAGATTTATTTTTTTAAGAAATATATCTCCACTTGATGATGTTGATAGAGATATATATGAAAAAAATATACAAAGTCTGTAAAAGATAATGCAATAAATTCAGCACTAACATCTACTTTAGTACAAAGAGGAAAAAAAGTGTATCTTATGGATTAGCTAGTAATAGTGAGGCTCAAGAACCTATAGCTAAAAATAGAATTAGGGGCTTCTGTAAAACCTAAAAAAATATAAGTGAACCACAAATAAAAAGTAGAATTACCTAAAAATAGAGCCAAAGGTTATTAAAGAATTAAAGACTCCACAACCACTTGGAGCACCAACACCACCAACTATAAATATACCTAAATTTAATCCTGTAGCACCAAAAAGTAGATCCTGTAAGTTTACCAACACCACCTACTTTTTAATATTAAATTAGGTTCTTATTGTAATGGTATGGAAACTAATTGTACGGTAGCACTTCATGGAGGAGCATATAATGCTTATTACCAAGGTTTTGCAAAAAAACTTATTCAACAAGTGGAGTAATAAATAACTTAACAGATGGTTCACCATCATTAAGACATTCATGGAATAGTACAGGAAATATTCTTTTAAAAATCATATTTTTGACTTTGTAAGTGGAGGTACTGCCACTTTAGAACAAAAATTTAACAATAGATTCTATAAATCCATTAAATGCGACTGAAAGAGCAGCTGAAACAGCTGCAAACAGACCATATAATAATGGAAATTTCTTATTAGGTGGATCGAGAATAGCTACTATGGATAATGCTATAGATGGATATTTAGAAAAATAGAGCTACAATAAATTTAGCTGGACCATTAGTAGTTGGTTTTGAAGTACAGACAGATACTTTTTCATAAAAGCAGTTTCTCAAAAAAAGCTAGAGAAGTAAAAAATGTAGGAATGATAACAGATGAAATAGAAGAAGGTTATAGAGGTGCTGACGGACTGGGAGGTTTACATGTTGGAAAAACAGGTGGACAAACTGTTGCTTCTAACTCAGCCACTCTACCTCTTTCAAGTCTTCCAATAAGATTAAAAAATGATGATATAACTATTTCAAGAACGCCTGATGTAGTTGATGAAAATGGAGTTGTAAAAAAAGTCGTGGAGGTTATGTAGGATATAAAGTAGGAATGATTTTTAACAGCTGAAAATAATGATACTAGAGTCGATAGTGACTATAGATTAATCAATGGAACAGGTGGGACTATAGCTTTTTAATGGAAAAAAAGCTCAATAGGAATTCAAATTTATGCTCCTGGCTCAAATAGTACTCATATCACAGTAAAAAAATGATGGAATTATAAAAAATGGGTGGAGTAGAAAGCTATGGATTAAAAACTTTCATCAAGAGTAGCTGAACAAAAATATGACTTTTGAAAAATAATAATACTATTAATATTTCAGGAGCTGGAGGAAATTCACTTTCTTCAGGTATAGCTGTATTAGAAGATACTAATTTAAAAAAATACAAGTTCAATAAGAACATATACTGGAAAGGTTCTAAATAATGGAACTATTAGTGTTTCAGGTGGTCAAGGTAATACTGGTATGGTCTTAAAACTTAGAGATAGTGATGATATTACCAATGCTATAAATGGGAAAATCAATGTTTCAGGTTCTAAAAAAATATTGGTATGAGAGTAGATTTGGGAGAAGTCATAACAGATAATGCTGATGGAGGTTCTCCAAAGGCTATAAATAATGGAAAAAAATTACTGTGGGTGATGGAGAACAAAAATATTGGTATGGTAGCTAATAGCTCTGAAACTACAGCTAATGGATTAGAGAAAGCTATAGCAACAAATAATAAAAATATAGAATTTGTTGGAAAAGCAACAAAAGCAATAGGAATGTTCTCGCAAGATGGAGCCGAGATTGTAAATGCAGCAACTGGAAAAATTCAAGGACCAACTGCAGGTGGTCTTGTAGGAACATTAGGTATGGTAATACAAGGCAAGATACCAACATCTAAAAATATAGATTCAAGTGGTGTAAATAATGGAGAAATAGATTTAGCAGGAACAAAAAGTTACTGGAGTATATAACCAAGGTAAATTTACTATGGAAAAATGGTGCAACTGGAACAGCTAAACTAACTACTTCTGGAGATGGAGCTATCAGTTTATATGCAAAAGGAAATTCAACAATAACAAATATTAATTCAGGAAAAAAATAATAGGTAAAGATGGAGCAATAACTCTATTTGCCGATAATAAAGCAACTGTAAATTTAGGAAATTCTACAGCTGCACCTGAATTAGAATCTCATGGGGCTGGAAGTTTATTATTCTATAACTATACTGCAAGCACTACAGGTGGAGTAACAAAATATGATCCTGATGGAATTTTTTTAAACTTAATAATGCTAATATAAAAGCGAAATTAGATAGTGGAGCAACAGCTTTTTATTTTAAAGATACTACACCAGCTGCAGCAGGAGTAAGTGGTTCAACAGCTGATAAATTAAATGCTATGTTTGCTGGTTCAGGTACAAATAAATTAAAAATTAAAAATTAAGTGATAAGGACTCAACTTTATTTGTATTGGATAATGCAAGTCCTAATATAAACCCAATAAAAAAATATCTGAAGTAGGAGCTAATGCGGCTACAGTTTTAGGAAATTTTGTGACTATAGATCCAACATCATCACAAAAACTATAAAGCATATAAAGCAACAAAAGGCTACTTTAAGTATTGATGAAAATGTTGATTTGGATAACCATAGTGGAAGTGCTATTAGTAAATACTATAGAGTAGACTTTTTAAACTCGGCTGTTACTGTCGAAGCAGGAAAGAAAATGTCTGGAACTGATGCAACACAAGTTAAGCAAGTTATTGCACAGGCTAACTATGTTGATGCAAAAAGACTATAACCATGTAAAAGTTACAAACAATGGAACTATAGATTTTTCAAAAAAAGAAATGGAACTGCAATAGTTGTAGATTATGGACAAGCTATTAATAATAGTTTAATCAAAAATGGATGCCAAAAAAATACAACAGGAGAAAAATAGTATAGGACTATTTGGGGCATCTGGCTCAAAAATTAACAAATAGTTCAACTGGAAAAAAATTCAACTTGGAACAAATGGGGTTGGAATCTGGGGAGTAAATAAAAATCACTACATCTGTAAGTACTTGGGGTAAAAATATAGATATTACAAATGCAGGTGAGATCACTGGTCTTGCTAATAAAAATAGTGTATTCGGTATCTATGCTGATAACAATATAACAACTTATCCTAGTGCTACATCTACTATAGTTCATTCTGGCAAAATAGATCTATCTCAAAAATAAGGAGAGTGTAGCTATCTATATGAAGAATGGGGATTTAACTTCAACTGGAAAAAAATCTCTGTTAATGAGGGAAGTGTTGGAGTAGATGCTACAAATTCAAATGTAACAATAAATGGTGGAACTTATGCAATAGGAAAAAGAATCTATAGGTTTTAAATTAACAAATGTACCAGCAACTAAGAAATTCTTAGGAAACTCAGGAAATATTGCTATAACTGGTGAAGGTTCAGTTGCTTATTTACTAAATAATGCAATTTTAACATCAGGAACTAACTTTAAAGATAATTTAACTTTAAGTTCAACAAAGGCATATACATATATAAATGCTACTAATGGAACTACATTAAATTATCTAAATACTAAGAATATAGCTAATGATGACTCTATATTCATAAATACTAAGAATTCAACTATTAACTTATTAGCTGGAACTGATATTAGTTCAACTAATAAAAAAAGTAACAGGAGTTTATTCAACAAGAAGTACTGTCAAAAAAATGAAGGTACTATTAGATTAATGGGAGATAAGTCATCTGCTCTATATACTGAAGGAAGTATAGTATCAAATGAAAGTAGCGGAAAAATAACTGTAGGTAAAGATGGTTCAGGAATCTATGTTAAATCTTTAACAGCACCAGTTGCTATAGGTTCAGGAATTAACTATGGGGAAATAAATATAGGTGAAGCTTCAGTTGGAATGCGTGCAGAAAATGCAACGATTGTGAATGAAACAACAGGTAAAATTCTAAGTACAGCTAAGAGTGCAGTTGGAATGTCTCAAAGTGGAGGAACTCAAAATATTGTAAATAAAGGTACTATTACACTAACAGGAGATAAATCAACAGGTCTACACTCTGAAAAAATAACAACTACAAACCATAAGGTTATCAATACAGGAGTTATAACTGTTGGAAATTCTTCTAGTGTAGGGATCTATTCTGCAAATGGATTAAATAGCACAGTGGAAAGTTCTGGCAAAGTTGTAGCTGGAAATAAATCAACAGCAATCTATGCTGGAAATGTAAACCTAAATGGAAACTCTGAAACAACAGCTGGTAATGGAGGAATAGGAGTATACTCTAATAAAGGAACTGTAAATATATCTGTAAACTCTAAGATAAGTGTTGGAAATACATTAGGTACTGGAAAAAAGAAGCAGTTGGAGTATATCTAGCTGGAAACAACCAAACTCTTAATAGTAATACTGATAACTTAACTATTGGATATGGTTCATTTGGATATGTAATGACTGGACAGGATAATACTGTAAGAACGGGTATGCCAGGTACAGCAGGACAAGTAATGCTTTCTAAGGATTCAGTATTTATTTATTCAGCAGATAAGACAGGAAGTATAAGAAATTATACTAATGTAAAATCAACTGGAGATGAAAAACTATGGTATCTATGCACTAGGTGCTGTTGAAAATCGTGGAAATATTGATTTTAGTCAAGGTGTAGGAAATGTTGGAGCATACAGTTATGTAAAAAGGAGCAACTACAAGACCTAATGCTATAAAGAACTATGGAACAATAAAAGTATCTAAGACAGATATTACCGATCCAGATAATAGAAAATATGGTATAGGAATGGCAGCTGGATTCACAGAAGAAGTTCCGGCAGGTTCAGGAAACTATGTTGTAAGAGGTCTAGGAAACGTAGAAAACTACGGAACAATTCAAGTTACAACTCCTGACAGTATAGGAATGTATGCAACAGGAAAAGGTTCAAGAATATACAATAATGGTAGAATAGAGTTAAGTGGTACAAAGAGAAATATAGGTATGTTTGCTGAACATGGAGCAGAAGTAATTAACGATACAAATGGAGTAATTACAACAGTAGGAACAGGAAATGTTGGACAAATAGGAATAGCAGTAACAAAAGGTGGAGTCTTAACTAATAAAGGAAGAATTCATATCGATGCATCTAAAGGTTATGGACTTTTCTTAGCTGGAGCAATAGTTAAAAAAACTATGGAGAAGCTAGAATAACTGTTGCTAATGGTGCGGAAAAAGATAAAGAAAGTAAAAGCTGCTAATACTTCAAAAAGAAATGCAAGATATATTAGGTAACAAGAATAAAATTATAATAAGCTCTCCAGCAAATGCAGCAGAAGCTAAGATAATAGCTAATGGAGTAGTACAAACTCCAACAGTTGTTCATGTACAAGCAATACCTAATAGAAAACCTAATGATATCCCAACTTCATCAGTGGGTATGTATGTTGATACATCAGGAATAAACTATACAAGACCTATAACTAATATTGGAGCTTTAAGAAATTTAACTCAATCAGACTTAATTATAGGAACTGAAGCAACAAAAATATACAACATCTAAGTATATTCAATTAGGGTCAAGATATAATTGAACCATTCAATGACATGATAAGAACATCAGGAATAGAAAAAAATGGAATATCTATTCAGGTTCATTAACTTGGATGGCTTCAATAACACAATTACCTGACTTTACAATAAGAAATGCTTATTTAGCAAAAAGTACCATATACTGTTTTTTTGCTGGAAGAGTTGCAACACCAGTTGAAAAAGAAAGATACATATAATTTCTTAGATGGATTAGAACAAAGATATGGAGTTGAAAAAAAATAGGAACTAGAGAAAAATAAGGTATTCCAAAAATTAAACTCTATAGGAAACAATGAAGAAATTCTATTCCACCAAGCAACAGATGAAATGATGGGACATCAATATGCTAATATTCAACAAAGAATACAAGCAACAGGTAATATCTTAGATAAAGAATTTAAGTATTTAAGAAGTTCATGGAGTAATCCTTCTAAAAGATTCTAATAAGATAAAAAAACATTTGGAGCAAGAGGAGAATACAAAAACAAATACTGCAGGAGTAATTGATTACAAGAACAATGCTTATGGAGTGGCTTATGTACATGAAGATGAAACTGTAAGACTTGGAGAATCGACAGGTTGGTATACAGGTATAGTTCACAATACATTTTAGATTTAAAGATATTGGAAACTCAAAAGAAGAACAACTACAAGCTAAACTTGGATTATTTAAATCAATTCCATTCGATCATAACAATGGTTTAAATTGGACAATATCTGGAGATATCTTTGCTGGATACAATAAGATGAATAGAAAAATTCTTAGTTGTAGATGAAGTATTTAATGCAAAAAGGAAGATATCATACATATGGACTAGGACTAAAGAGTCAACTTAACAGTGAATTTAGATTAAGTGAAGGTTTCTCAATAAAAACCTTATGTGGCTATAGGTTTAGAATATGGAAGAGTATCTAAAGTAAGAGAAAAAAATCAGGAGAAATTAAATTAGAAGTTAAATCAAATGATTATTTCTCAATAAGACCAGAAATTGGAGCAGAATTAGGATTTAAACATCACTTCGATAGAAAAAAACTGTAAGAGTAGGAGTATCAGTAGCTTATGAAAATGAATTAGGTAAAGTAGCTAATGGTAAAAAAACAAGGCTAGAGTAGCTGGAACAGATGCTGATTGGTTCAATATTAGAGGTGAAAAAAAGAAGATAGAAGAGGAAATATTAAATCTGACCTTAATATTGGAGTAGATAATCAAAGAGTAGGAGTAACAGCAAATATAGGTTATGATACTAAAGGACATAATGTAAGAGCAGGAGTAGGTTTAAGAGTTATATTCTAATAAAATAAAAAAAGGTTAATATAATGAAATTATATTAACCTTTTTATTTTTAATTAGTTAGCTTCTTTCTTTTTAAATATTCCATTTAAGATAAGTGCTAAAAGCTCCGTCACCTGTAATGTTACAAGCAGTACCAAAAGCTATCTTGTAAAGCGAATATTGTTATCATTAAAAGCAGTTCCTGTTTCATCGAAACCTAAAACAGAGATGATAAGTCCAAGTGAAGCTAAAAACAGTTCCTCCTGGTACTCCTGGTGCTCCAACTACGAATACTCCTAATAGTACAATAAATAATATCATTGTTCCTACAGGTGGTAAACTTCCATATAGTATTTTAGAAACTACCATAACAAAGAATGTTTCTGTTAAAACAGATCCACATAGGTGAGTAGTAGCTCCTAATGGAATAGCAAAGTTAGTTATTTCTTCATCTAGTACACCAGATTTTCTTACACATTTTAAACTAACTGGTAAAGTTGCAGCTGATGACATTGTTCCAACAGCAGTCATGTATGCTTCTCCATAGTGTTTTTAATAAAGACCAAGGATTTTTTTCCAGAAACAATACCACCAATAATATATAGAACAGTAATCCAAATATAGTGACCAACTAAAACAATTAAGATAACTTTTAAGAATACTGGTAATTGTTTTTGTGATACTTCCTTCATAAGCAAGAGTTGCAAATGTAGTAGCTATAAAGATTGGTAATATAGGAATTATTATTTTTGTTTACTATCATTAACATAATATTATTGAATTCATTTAATAATTCTTCAGTTCTCTTAGAGTTAGTCCATACAACAGCAAGTCCCATAAGTAAAGCTAAAACTAGAGCTCCCATTACTGAAATTGCAGGTGGAATTTGAACCTTAAATAGAATTGGAGGTAATTCCTTTAAACCTTCAACGCTAGAAACAATATTTAATTTAGGTATTAAAAGCATACCCAGCAGTTGCTGAGAAGAATGCAGCACCTATTGATGATAAATAAGATAGTCCTAACATAGTTAGTAACATCTTACTAGCATTTGATTTTTAATTGAGTTATTGCTGGTGCAATAAATCCAATTATAATGAATGGTACAACGAAGAATATTAATTCTCCTAAGAAGAATTTGATTGGTAAAAATCACAGAAATAACTTTTTTTCAGTTGCAACCAATCCTATGATTATTCCAGCTATTACTCCAAGAACTAACTTAATAATCAGAGTATCGCCTTTTTCTTTTTTTCCATACTATCACTCCCTAAAATATAATAATTATATTACTTTTTAACATTATATACTTTAGTCAAACAAAAAAAGCAACCAAAAAAATCAAAATTATTAATATGAACATATTTTTTTATAGAGGGTATACTTTTTAATTTTTTTATTTTATAATATATAACGAATTAAAAATTAATAAGGGGGATAAAATGGAAACTAAAAATAGAAAAAAAGTTCTTAAAAATTTTTAGAAGAAGAAATAGTAGCAGCAGAAGGTTGTACAGAGCCAATAGCCTTATCATATGCGGCTGCAAAAAGCAAGAAGAATTTTAGGGACTGTTCCCAATAAAGTTGATGTTTTCCTATCAGGGAACATAATAAAGAATGTAAAAAGTGTTACTATTCCTAATAGTGAAGGTATGGTAGGTATAGAAGCGGCCATTGCAATGGGATTGATAGCTGGAGATGACAAAAAAAGAGCTTATGGTTATAAGTGATGTAACATCTGAGCAAGTGAAGGAAGTAAAGGAATTTTTTTAGATAAAGGGATTATAAAAAAACTCATGTTCATCCAGGAGATATAAAATTATATATAAGACTAGAAATTTCAAATGATGAAGACAATGTAGTTTTAGAAATAAAACATACACATACTAATGTAACTCAAATTTTTAAAAAAATGGTAAAGTTTTTACTAAGTCAAGTTTGTAACGATGGAGACTTTAACTCATCTCTTACTGATAGAAAAGTTTTAAGTGTTAAATTTATCTATGATTTAGCAAAAAAACAATAGATATTGATTTGATAAGACCAATTTTTCCAAAAAAAGTAGTTAACTATAACTCAGCCATAGCTGAAGAAGGACTAAAGGGGAAATATGGAGTGAATATTGGAAAAAAATGATACTTGATTAAAAAAATATGGTCGCACACTTGTAACTCTAGCACTCGTAGGGTGTCAGTCATGAGTTAGACCATTAAGTATAGTCAGCATATATAGAAATATGTATGTAGAGGTAGCAACTTAAAAAAAGCTATCCAATACTACTCGAATTGCTGGAAATCCCTAAAGCTAGTATAACTACAACATAGTACCTAAATAATATGGTACAAGTGTGAAAGTGGCGAAAAGCAGAAAAAAATATTAGATGACATAAGGTTAAATCCTAAGTGTTAAGATAATGGGCAATCAGCAGCCAAGACCGAAAGGTAAGGTTCAACGACTATTCCTCCTGAGGGAAGTACACCAAAGCTGGTGGAAGTGGGTAGACCCAAACAGGTAGAGCTGTGGGATAAGATATAGTCTGTGCTTAATAGAAATATTAAGAAGTTCAAGGCTAATCTCCTTAATTTATTAAGGAGTGTATATGCCAAGAGAACTGCATAAGTGGTAGCGTACTTATGTGAACGACAACCTCTAAAATGACTGAGTCAGTTTTAGGTTCATATATTTAGAAAAATTTTACTTTTTCATTTACTTATAGTATAAAAAAAGTAGTATACTATATATAAGTAAATGGAGGTGAAATCGCATGGAAAAAAAGCATATAAGTTTAGATTTTATCCAACTAAAACTCAACTAACAATATTAAATTGTACTTTTGGTTGTGTAAGATATGTCTATAATCATTTTTTTTAGGTTTAAAAACAAGAACTATATAACAAAGAGAAAAAAATCTATTTCATATAGTGAGTGTAGTAAAGAATTAACAGTTTTAAAAACAAGAGAAAGAATGGTTAAAAAGATGTAGATAAATTTTCTTTACAAAAATTCTTTAAAAGATTTAGATAAAGCCTATAAGAACTTTTTTTAGTGGAAGTGGCTATCCAAAGTTTAAATCTAAGAAAGATAATAGAAAATCATACAGAACCAATTATACAAATAATAATATAGAGTTTTTTTAGATAAATGGATAAAAAGTACCTAAGTTAGGAAAAACTAAAAAAATAAGAGATAAAATGAAACCACAAGGAAGAATAATAAATGCAACAATAACACAAGCGCCTAGTGGAAAAATATTATATATCTCTGTGTTGTACTGATGTAGAAGCTGAAAAAGTTAGAAAGTACAAATAAGAATGTTGGAATAGATTTAGGTATAAAAAAACTTTGCGCTTACCAGTGATGAAATCTTAATAGAAAATCCAAAAATATTTACAAAAAAATCTTTGAATAAACTAGCTATATTACAAAGAAGACTATCACGAAAACCAAAGGGTAGTTCAAATAGAAATAAAGCTAGAATAAAAAGTAGCAAGATTATTTGAAAAAAATATCAAATCAAAGAGAAGATTTTTTTGCAAAAAAATTATCAACAATGCTAATAAAAAGAATATGATATTATTTGTATGGAAGACTTGCAAGTAAAAAAATATGGTAAGAAATCATAAATTAGCAAGAAATATTGTAGATGTATCATGGAGTGAATTTAATAGAATACTAAGTTATAAAGCGAAATGGCATGGAAAAAAACAATAGTAAGAGTAGATAAATTTTTTTGCAAGTAGTCAAATATGTAATTGTTGTGGATATAGAAATGAAGAAGTAAAAAGATTTAAGTGTGAGAGAATGGACTTGTCCAGTATGTGGAGCTGTACATAATAGAGATATAAATGCAGCCAAAAAACATATTAAAAGAAGGACTAAAGATATTAGGTATAAGTGCTTAAATATACAATATATGAACCGTAGGAACTATGGGGATAGCTTGGTAAATTTAGTTGGCTAACAGAAGCAACTACTACCCAAGAACCCTGCGACTCTAGCACTCGTAGGGTGTCAGTCGTGGGAGGTTTAGAATATAGAAAAAAAGGTATCTATGGTAACGATGTAAGAAATAAAAGCAGCTAGTTATGCTAGTGCTGGTAGTGACGCTAGAATGAGTGGTTGTGCTTTACCTGTTATGACAACAAGTGGAAGTGGAAACCAAGGTATGACAGCTTCTTTACCAATAATCAAGTTTGCTGCTGAAAAAAATCTATCAGAAGAAGAATTAATTAGAGGATTGTTTGTATCACACCTTATAACTATACATGTTAAAAACAAATGTAGGTAGACTTTCTGCTTATTGTGGAGCTATTTGTGCTGCTGCTGGAGTTGCAGCTTCTCTTACATACTTACATGGTGGAAGTTATGAAATGGTTTGTGCTGCAATAACTAATATTCTAGGTAACCTTTCAGGAGTTATCTGTGATGGAGCTAAGGCTTCATGTGCTATGAAAATATCTTCAGGAATCTATTCAGCTTTTGATGCGACTATGCTTGCATTGAATAAAGATGTATTAAAATCTGGTGATGGAATAGTTGGAGTAGATATAGAGGAAACTATAAGAAACGTAGGAGAACTTGCTCAATCAGGAATGAAGGGTACAGATGAAACTATACTTGATATTATGACTAAATAAATTTTTTTATAAAAGGGAGAAATCAATGGGAAAAAAATTTAAACTATTACTATTAACTTTAGGAGCATTAACTTTATTTTCAGCTTGTTCATCTGTTTACACTGAGGAGGAAATGAGAGTTAGAGGTATGCTGATGGTTTTATCAAAGAGTTTGGGAAGTAGTACTTCTTTTGAAAAAAATGGAAAAACAACTAATAAAGCTGCGATTGTAGAAAATTTTAAAAAAATGGTGTGAGAGATGGAGAACTTAGAAGATATTATTTAAATGGAAATCTTCTGATGAAATTATATTTTTGAAGCAGGAAATGTTGAAGGCCCTTGGGAAGACTACTATCCAAATGGAAAAATTATTGATGAGTGGTCAAATGAAAGCAAATAAGGAAGTAGGAAATTGGAAGTACTATGATGAAAAATGGAAACTTACTAGGAGAAGCTCCTTATAATCAAATTCCAAAAAGCAATAAGAGATGCCAAAGAAAAAAATATAGATCAATTTTGGAAAGATATTACAGCTGGAAAAATAATTTATAAAAATAGTAAAAAAATAAAAAAATAGACTGTTGCAAATCTTTTGAACTAAAGGTTAAAAAAATGAGTGAGTTAAGAAATTTACTCAGTAACGAACCATTTTTTTTACTCTTCATTAATTTGCAACAGCCCTTATTTGTTAATAAGTTAATTTAGAAAAAGTTTTTAATTCTTTTTAATTCATTTAAAATACTTTCCATATCTGCTTTTTTTCATCATTTATTGCAACTCCTGCAATAAGTCCTTCAACCAATGGAGCATCTGCTATTTTTATATTTTCTACATCCACTCCCTCATCAGCTAAAAAGTCTATTGCAACTTGAGTATTTAACACAGAACTTCCAATATCAACAAAAACTAAAGCTCCCTTTATCTGTTTTAGCATTCATAATAGCTTCTTTAATTGTAAGTGGATTACTTCCTAAAAAATCTCCCTCTGTTCCACTTCCATTTATTAGTGGAAAATCATATCTTTTCATTTCATTAGCAAGATGAATAACAGCTTCTGCTAAATCTTTACTATGTGATACAACCACAAAACCTAACATTTTACCTCCTATAGATTTTCACAAACAACTTTTTATCATTAAATAAGAAGACATAGCTCCAGGATCTATATGTCCTACACTTCTTTCACCTAAATAAGATGCTCTACCTTTAGTAGCAACAATATCTTTTGTAGCTTCCATAGAATTTTTTTAGCAACTTCTATAACTTCACTCTTAATATCTTTTTAAAGATTTTCCATCATTAAAAGATTTTTTTCTAAGAAATTATAAGTAGGAATTATAGTGTCAAGCATTGTTTTTTTCTCCTAAAACGGCCTTTCCTCTTTTTTTGAATTCCTTCTATCATTGCATTTAAAGTTCCTAAAAAAAGCTTGATTATCAAAGTCTGTTTTTTTCCTTTTAAAAAAATGTTCCTGAGCTCATAAAAGCTGTTCCATATATTGCTCCAGAAGCTCCTCCAACTTTTGTAAGTAAAATCATACCCATTTTTTTGTAAATACATCAGACACAGCTAAAGTTTTAAAAATTAGCTAGTTGATTTTTTTAATTTCTGTAAAAACCTCTTGCTAAGTTAACTCCGTGGTCACCATCTCCAATTTCTCTATCTAATTCTGTAAGATAGTCTTCATTTTTTTATTATCTCATCAGATATCTTTTTCAATAATTTCTAAAAAAACATTTTTATCTCTTCCCTTTCCTCTTTCTCAGAAAAAAAGTTATAAAAATAAGTGAGTTACATCTAAATTTTTAGATGAAAAAAATTAAAAGCAAGTGAACCGAGTAAATGTCGGCGTGTTTGAAGCCAACTTGTTGGCAAGTTTGCCGAATTTACAGTGAACGTTAATTTTTTTCATCGTTAAAAATTTAGCTAGTAACGAACTATTTTTATAACAACTAGAATGCTATTGTATCTTCTTCAGCTTTTAAAAAGTTCTTCCATTTCATTATCAAGTTTTTAATAAAGTTATAGAGAATCCTCCCATATCAAGTGAAGTCATATAGTTACCTACTAAAGTTTTTTTGCAACTTCAATTCCTTTAGCTTTTTAATAAATCTTGAAGATGATTATTTATGATAAATAATTCAATAAGAGTAGTTTCTCCAAGTCCATTTACTAGAACTGCAAATCTATCTCCTTTTTGTGGATTAGATTCAGCATAGATTTTTTTCAAATAATTTTTTTCAGTAAATTCATTAGCTGTTGCCATTTTTTTCACGATGAGTTCCAGGTTCTCCATGTATTCCTAGACCTATTTCAACTTCATCATCAGCTATTTCAAAGCTTTCTTTACCTGTTGTGAAAACTGTACAAGCCTTTAAAGACATACCCATAGTTTTTTTAAATTTTTTTAACAACTTTATTTCCAAGTTCAACTAATTTATCTAAGTCATATCCCTTTTCAGCAGCAGCTCCCAAAAATTTTATGAACCAAAAATAGTTCCTAGCGATTCCTCTTCTTCCAACTGTGTAAGTACTGTTTTCAACTGCAATATCATCATCAACTACAACTTGTTTTACATTTATTCCTTCAGCTTGAGCCATTTCTCCAGCCATTTCAAAGTTCATTATATCCCCACTGTAGTTTTTTTAATTATAAGAAGAACTCCTTTTCCTCCATCTACAGCCTTAATAGCATTGTAAACTTTATCAGCACCAGGAGATGTAAATATTTCACCACAAACAGCAGCATCTAACATTCCATGTCCAACAAAACCAGCATGAGCAGGTTCATGTCCACTTCCTCCTCCACTTATAAGAGCAACTTTATCCACTTTTTTTATTTTTTTTCTTATTATTATTGGTTCATTTTTCAACTCTTGAAAGTTTATCAGGAAATGCTTTTTATCATTCCTTCTACTACTTCTTCAACAATATTATTTTTTTATCATTTATTAGTTTTTTTCATTTTGACCTCCTATTAATGTAAATAATTTAATAAAAAGGCGAAATTATACAAATATTAGTATAATCTCGCCCCCTTTCATTTCATGTTATTCTTCCCAGTTTTTTTTACTTCTTTTCAACAGCTTTTTAACCAACCAGTATACTTTTTTTACTTCTTTCTTCTTCAGACATATTAGGAGTAAATTCTTTATCAAGTACCCATTTTTTTGTCTGATTTCTTCTTTACTTTTCCCAGAAACCAACTGCAAGTCCAGCAAGATAAGCAGCTCCTAGTGCAGTTGTTTCTAAAACAGTAGGTCTTTTTACAACTTCACCTAGAATATCAGCTTGGAATTCCATTAAGAAGTTGTTAGCAGCAGCTCCTCCATCAACTTTAAGTCCATTTAATTTGATTCCAGAATCTTCTTCCATAGCTTTTTAAAAACATCTTTAGTTTGGTAAGCTATAGATTCCAAAGTTGCTCTTATAATGTGGTTTTTTTATTTGCTCCACGAGTTAGTCCTAAGATAGCTCCTCTTGCATACATATCCCAGTATGGTGCTCCTAATCCAACGAAAGCAGGAACTACATAAACTCCACCATTATCTTTTAACTTTTTCTTGCAAAGTATTCAGTATCTCTTGATTCAGAGATTAATTTTAATTCATCTCTCAACCATTGAACACTAGCTCCACCTACAAAGACACTTCCTTCAAGTGCATATTGAACTTTACCATTAAGACCTATTGCAATAGTTGTGATCAGTCCATTATTACTCTTTACAAATTTTTCTCCTGTATTCATAAGTAAGAAGCAACCTGTTCCATAAGTATTTTTAGATTCTCCTTCTTCAAAACAAGCTTGTCCAAATAGAGCTGATTGTTGGTCTCCAGCAACTCCAGCTATAGGAACTCTATGTCCACCTTTTTCCACCTAAGTTAGCATATCCAAAAGTTCCACTTGAGTCTTTTTACTTCAGGAAGCATTGATTTAGGAATATTCAATGTTTCAAGGATTTTTTCATCCCATTTTAATTCTTTTATATTATAAAGCATAGTTCTTGAAGCATTAGTGTAATCTGTTGCATGTACTTTACCATTTGTTAATTTCCAAATTAGCCAAGTATCAACAGTTCCAAATAATAATTCACCTTTTCTCAGCTTTTTTTCTCTTGCACCTTCAACATTATCTAAAAATCCATTTAATTTTAGTACCTGAGAAATAAGCATCAACTAGAAGCCCAGTATTATCTTTTATATAATCACTGAAACCTTCGATTTTCTTTAATTCATCACAGATTTTTTTGCAGTTCTTCTACATTGCCAAACTATTGCATTGTAAACTGGTTTTACCAGTATTTTTTTATCCCAAACTATTGTAGTTTCTCTTTGGTTAGTGATTCCTAAAGCTATGATATCATGTTGACTTATTCCTGCTCTTGCAATTACTTCACTTAAAACTCCACTTTGGCTAGCCCATATTTCCATAGGGTCATGTTCTACCCAACCTTCATTAGGATAAATTTGTGTAAATTCCTTTTGTGCAACTCCAACAATATTTTGACTTTCATCAAATAAAATTGCTCTTGAACTTGTTGTTCCTTGGTCTAATGCTACAATGTACTTCATATAGTTTCCTCCAATCTTATTGTGTATTTATTAAAAATAAGTGAATCACATATAAACTTTACTTTGTTATAAAACTGCTGCTAAGAATGCATCGAATATAACAGCACCTAAAATTGCACCTATAGTTGGTCCTACAATTGGTATCCAAGAATATTTCCAGTTAGATCCTCCTTTACCTTTTTATAGGAAGGATAGCATGAGCTATTCTTGGTCCTAAGTCTCTTGCAGGGTTAAGAGCATATCCTGTTGCCCCTCCTGTTGCCATACCTAGAACAACAATTAGAAGGCCAACAAATAAAGCTCCATTACCAGGTTGAATTCCAACTTCTCCATAACCTATAGCTAATACTCCTATTAATAGTAGTGCAGTAGCAATAATTTCAGTAACGATATTCCATATAGGAGCATCGATAGAAGGTCCTGTTGAGAAAACACCAAGTTTTACTCCTGCTTCTGGTTCTTCATCCATTTGAACTTTGTAAACAAGATAAGCCAAAGTTGCACCAAAAAAATTCCACCTAACATTTGTGCAACTATATAACCTAAAAACTAAATTACCAGGGAATTTACCTGTTACTGCTAGGGCAATAGTTAAAGCTGGATTCATATGTGCTCCAGATACCCAACCTGTAATATAGGCTGGTATCATAACAGCAAATCCCCAACCAAAAGTAGTTACTATCCAACCTGCACCTTTACCATAGCTGTGTTTCAAGCTGCAAGTCATATTAACTCCATTTCCTAACAATAACAATAAAGTTGTTCCTACAAATTCTCCAATGTACATGCTCATATTACTCATACGAGACCTCCTTTATTTAAAAAAATATATTGTTTTAAATAAATTTATATATTATTATTATAACATAAAATTTAAAAAAATAAATACAAATTTTATTAATAATGTATAAAAATTTTTTTACATATCTTTAGTTACAACAACATTGACACCTGTATTGAATATGTTTTTCTAGAACTATATCTCCTCTTTTAACAGGAGCTGTTAATTCAACTTTTTTTAATTCTTCCATTAATTTGAAATTTAATTCTTTAGGTATAGCTGTTTCAGTTTTTTTACAGGACATCTATGGTCCAAAGCATTTTTTTATTTTTTTACAGTTGAAGTTACAACTCTTTTTGGAGCTGTTAATTCTTCTTTTCCATAGACTGCTCCTCTTGGACAAGCATTTCCTTTAACTTCATAATTTTCTGTATTAACACTTATATGACAACCAACAGGACAAACTATACATATCATTTCCTTTTCCATTATTTATCCTCCTCAACAACTTCTACAACAATTTTTCTTAGCATCTATTTTTTTCCTAATACAGTTTTTAGATAGAGTAATTTTTTTCCATTTCTCCTGGAGCCATATGAGTTTTTCTTAACTGAATGTATTACAAAAATCATTTGACTTAACTACTATCTTAACATTTTTTTATATATTTGTCTAACTCTCATAGAAAGTTCTAAATTCTTTTCTATATTTTTCAATTCTAAATTTTTTTGAGGAACAGTGTATCCTATCCCATTTCCAGTTTCAACTTCGATATATTCTCCATTTGCAACTTCACCTTTTATATATTTAGCTGTTGATTTTCCTGCTTTTTCTTGACTCAATACTTACGAAGTCAACAAGGTCATGCACATGAACAACGTTTCCTGAAGCGAATATTCCTTCTATACTTGTTTCCATAAGTTCATTTACTACTGGTCCACTAGTTCTAGGATCAATTTTTTTATTCCTGTTGCTCTTGAGATATCGTTTTCAGGGATAAGTCCAACTGATAGAAGTAAAGTATCACATTCATATTCTATTTCAGTTCCTGGGATAGCTTTTTTTGTTTTTCATCAACCTTAGCTATGATAACTTTTTTTCAACTCTATCTTTACCAATGATATCTACAACTGTATGACTTAAGTATAGAGGTATGTCATAGTCTTCAAGACATTGAACAATGTTTCTCATAAGTCCACCAGAGAATGGCATAAGTTCAGCGACAGCTAAAAACTTTTTGCCCCTTCAAGAGTAAGTCTTCTTGCCATAATAAGTCCAATATCTCCTGAACCTAAGATAACAACTCTTTTACCAACCATATATCCTTCCATATTGATATATCTTTGAGCAGCTCCTGCTGTAAATACTCCTGCAGGTCTATCTCCTGGTATAGCTATTGCTCCTCTTGTTCTTTCTCTACAACCCATAGTTAAAAACTATAGATTTAGCTTCAATTATCATGTATCCATCAACAGAGTTTATAGCTTGAACTATTTTGTTTTCAGAAACTTCTAAAAACCATAGTATCTAGTTTGTATTCAATGTTTAATTCAAATAATCGATCCATAAATCTTTGAGCATACTCAGGTCCTGTCAATTCTTCTTTGAATTCATGAAGTCCAAAAACCATTGTGTATACATTGTTGTAAAAATTCCACCAAGTTCTTTTTGCTCTTTCAATCACAAGTATGCTGTCTATTCCATTTTTTTAGCTTCTACTGTTGCTGCAAGTCCCGCTGGACCTCCACCAACAACAACTAAATCATATTTCATATTCATATCGTTTCCCCTATTTAGTCTTTCCTGTTAAGATGTAAGAATCTTTTTGTTCCATAACTATTTCTTCTAAATCTTCACCAAGTTCTCTTGCCAAAATTTCTTGTACACGAGGTCCACAGAATCCACCTTGACATCTTCCAGCCCCTGGTCTAACTCTTCTTTTGATACCATTTAATGTTCTTCCACCACATTTTCTATGGATAGCATCAACGATTTCACCTTCTGTTATGTTCTCACATCTACAAATAATTCTTCCATATCTAGGGTCTTTCTTTATTACTTCTGCCTTTTTCTTCAGGTGATAGTGTAATAAAGTGTATCATTCTTTTATTTTGTATAAAGTTTGCTTTTTCTTTTACTCCACCAAAGCTTTCTACTATCATTTTAGCTAAATCTATTGCCATTGCAGGTGCAGATGTAAGTCCTGGAGATTTAGTTCCAGCTATATTAAATAGTCCTTTTACATCTTCAGCTTCACCAAGTATAAAGTCTCCTGTGTCAGCTTCAGCTCTAAGTCCTGCAAAGTTTCTGATATTATCTCTGAAATTTACATCTTTTATACTCTTAGTAGCAAATTGTCTAACTGTATCAAGTCCTGCTTTGAGTATTTCCAACATCATCTTTATTGTCAACATCAGATGCAGTAGGTCCAACTATTATATTTCCATGAGCAGTCTTTTGAAACTAGAATACCTTTTTCCCATTTCAGTAGGACATTGGAAAAATAACACTGTCAGTTAAATATCCTTGTACCTTATCTAATAAATAATATTCACCAATTCTTGGAGTTATATTAAATTTTTTTGTTAGAAAGCATATTGTTTATAAAGTCAGCATAGACACCAGCTGCATTTACAATAGCTTTTAGCTTCAATAATTTCTCCATTTTTTTAACTCTATTTTAAATACATCATTTTCTTTTTTTGATATTTGCAACTTCTGCATTTAATTTTAGTTCAACACCATTTTCCATAGCATTTTCTACTAATTTTATTGTTAATTCCCAAGGACCAGTTATACCAGCTGTACCAGCATATAGAGCAGCAACTGCTTCTTTACTAACATGAGGTTCTCTTCTTTGAATTTCAGCTGCATCTATGATTTCCATTTCAGGAACACCATTATTAAGCCCTCTTTGATATAGCATTTCTAAGTGTTCTTTTTTTCTTTTTCAGAAAAAGGCTAAAACATAAGATCCTACTTTTTCTGAATGGAGCATCTACTTCCTCACATAATTTTTCCATACATTGCATTACCTAATACATTGTATTTTTGCCATAAGGCTTCCTTCTTTTGCATCATATCCTGCATGCACTATGGCAGAATTTGCTTTTGTTGTACCACAAGAAACATCATTTTCTTTATCTAGTAATAAAGTTTTCAACTCATATCTAGACAATTCTCTTGAAACTGCTGCTCCCATTATTCCAGCACCAATAACAACTACATCAAACATACTTCGTTCCTCCCTAATTAAATTAAAAAGGTCGTGAAAAAGACAGAATCCCTTCTGCTTTTTTTACGACCCACCATTCACTAGTCTAATATTCTATTTATACTTCTTATATATTATATCAAAAATTAGAACAGTTGTCAACTGAAATATTTATTAATAAGAAGCCATAAAATAAAAAAATGCAATTATAAATATCAAAGAACCAAAAAAATATAATTAAAGTAATATTATTATTTTTTTCTTTCTTTTTCATATTGTTCGATAATTAGTCTATATCTTTCCATTTTTTTCTTCATCTAGTAGATCTTCATTTGTGTACTCTAAATAACCAGTTCCTTTTAATATTGCATTTGAATAGTCATCATCTTTTGGTGGAAGATAACCTTCTTTAATTAACCCTTTTGTATAAAAATTTATTATAGATAAATGGGAAAAACAAATTTCGATACAAATACTGGAAAGATAAAAAAATAAAAAGCTATAAAAATTATTATCAAAAATCTAAATCAAAAACTAGTTCCCAAACTAACAAAAAAATAAAAAGGAAATATAAATATAAGAAACCATTTAAAAATCAGCTCTAAATATAGGAACCAAGAAATTAAAGAAAAAAAGCAGTCCAACTGAAACCTAAAAAAATCCTTTTTTTCCTATGTCCATATTTTTTTCTAAATTTACTTCTATTGCCATAATGACTCCTTTTTTTACCTTGCTATTCTAATTAAAAATAAATTAGAAAACCAAAAAAATAATTATAAATATAGCCCATATTCCAACAAATATATAAATTTTTTTCTCTCTTCTTTCCTAGCTAAAGTTGAAATTTCTCTGTATCTTTTCATTTTTAACATTATCATCTAACTCTTCTTTTTGAATATGGTAAATAAGAATAGTCTTTTTAAAAATTGCTGCTGAATAATCATCATTTTCTATTGGACGATATCCTTCAGCTAATAAATTATTTGTGTAATAATTATTATAAAAAAATATGCAATCCATGTTTCTAATGGGTATATAGCAGCAGCTAATACTACTGGTGTTATCATACCATAAGAAGGCTCAAAAAGTTCCATAAATCAGTAAATTTAGTTCAATCTCGTTATTTTGCTTGGATAATGTATAAAGTATAATTATCTTTATAATAAAAAAATAAAAAAAGAATAAACCAAAACCTTTTTGATTTTTTTTCTAAATGCTGGAACCCAAAAATCCAAAAAAATGAAAGTTGTCCAGCTAAAACCTGTAAAAAGCATCTGTAACTTCTCCATTTTTTTCTAATTGTATTTTTTTACTGACATAATATTATTCCTTTCAAAAAAATTAATTAAGCTCTAAAAATAATAAAAAAATAAAAATGATACAAAAATTATAATCCAAAAAAATTATAAAAACAAAGACATTTTTTTACTTCATTGCTCTTAGCTTTGTCTATATAGTTTTGGTATCTTTGCATTTTTATCTTCATCTTTTTATTTCAGCATCAGTATAATCTAAATAACGATATCCTTTTTAATATAGCATTAGAATATTCATCGTTTTTCTAATGGACTCCAACCTTCTTTTTAACATTTTCTTTGTGTAATGTTTATTGTAGAAAAAAAGCTATAATAAATGCTATAAGAAGTGTGAAAAATAGGGACACTAGCATTTAAAAATATAAAAAAACCATTTATTTTCTATGGAATAGTGATTTAATATAGAATATATTGTAAAAAAATTCTGATAAAAAAATTTTTTTCTAACATATAGAGTCCAAAAGAAAAAAACAAAAAGCATTAAAATCTAATCTAAATGCAGGTACCCAAAAAAATCAAAAAAATAGCAGAAGTATAACTATAGCCAACAAAAGCCATCTTTTATAAAAACCATCTTTTTCTAATTTTACTTTAATTGCCATAAAATTCCCCTAGAATTAGTTATATTCTATTAGTATAAACAAAAAAATATAATTAAATTCAAGTTTTTTTTATTAAATAGATTTTATTATTATGGAAAAAGAATATGGAGCAAAAATAGATAGTTCCTTTAAAATAAGAACTATAATTATAATTATAATTATAATAAGTCTACCTTACAAGTAAAAATAAAAGTAAAGAACCTAGTTTAACTAGGTTCTTTCTTTTATTCTATAATAAGCCACTCCATCTTTAAATTCATAATCAGCCTTACCAATAGCTCTTAGATGTTCTAAGTTAGCTAGAGCTTCACCTGTTGCAAACCATTTTTTTGATTATTAGGAAATTCTTCAAAAATTCTTTGCTCTATAATCCCAGTGCATTTTTTTGCAGCCATTTGTGCAGCTGAGTTTTCTTCAACTTCTTTCAGTAAGTTATAAACTTCAGCATTTCTATCAGCATAATGTTTTTTTTAAGTTCATCTATTCTAAGTTTTGGATTATCTATTATTCCTCTATGAGCAGAATAGATAGTATCTACTTCCATATTGTAAACTTTATCTAAGTTTTTTTAAGATAAGTTCCTAGGATATCTTCATACTTAAAAATCCCAAAAAAACTTATATTAGGAGTAATCTTATTTAATATGTGGTCACCTGAGAATAATATTTTTATGATTTTTTTATCATAAATTCCAACTTGTCCAGGTGTATGACCACTTAAATCTATAACTTCAAAAATTATAGTATCCAAAGTCTATTTTTATCTCCGTCTTTAACTATAGTAGTATCCAATTTTCCTTTTATACAGTAAACAAGTCCAGGATGAGTTTCAAAAAAATTTAAAATCAGGCTCTATTCCCATAACTTTTTAGTGTAGGAACAAATCTATCTGCATATAGTTCATGTTTCATCTTGTTTATATAGTCAGTGTCTATTTGACTACAATATACTTTACCTTGATATTTATTTTTTTAAATTTTTAGAGCTAGCCCTGAGTGGTCAGCATGTAAGTGAGTTAAAAACATATCTGTTTTTTTCCAACTTGTGCACCTAATTCTTCAAGAGCACCAAAGAATACTTTTTCACTTTCTTCATGGTCAAAACCGCTATCTACAACTAAAAATATTTTCTCCATTTTTTTAATAAAAATAGCAATTTAATGCTTTTTAGTGGGTTTTTTTAGGTAATGGAACTTCTATTAGATATATTTTTTTGCAATTTCGTTTAACATCAAATTTCTCCTTTAATTTTAATTTCAACTATTTTATATTATATAATAAAAATTTTGTTTTTTTAGAAAAATAAAAATAAAAAAAGCTGTTGTAAATTTTTTTACAACAGCTGAATTCTTATATTAAATTTTACATTCCTGCTAAGTGAATAGCTCCTTCTATTCCTATTGGTAAACCAGTCATAAACCAGATTACTAAGAATATTGTCCATCCAACTAAGAAACACATTGAGTAAGGAAGCATTACAGAAATTAAAGTTCCCATACCAGATTCTTTATCATATTTTTTTGCATGAAAGCAACTATCATAGCAAAAATATGTCATAAGTGGAGTTATGATATTTGTTGAAGAGTCTCCTATTCTGTATGCTAATTGAGTAAATTCTGGAGTATATCCAAGTCTCATTAACATAGGAACGAATATTGGAGCCATTATAGCCCATTTAGCTGATGCAGATCCCATAAATAAGTTTATGAATGCAGCAACTAAAAACGAATAGAACGATTAAAGGTAATCCAGTTAATCCTATACTTTGTAAGAAGTCAGCACCTTTAACAGCTACGAAAGTTCCTAAGTTTGTATAAGAGAAATAAGCAACGAATTGAGCGGCAGCAAATGAAAGTGCCAAGTATCCACCCATAGTTGCAAGAGAAGATCCCATCATTTTAGCAACATCTTTATCATTTTTTTATAGTTCCTGCAACTTTACCATATACGATACCAGGTACTAAGAAGAACATCATTAAAGTAGGAACAAGTCCATCATGTGTCCATTGTTTTAAGTTTCCATCAACTTTTAAAATTGCGTTTTCTGGAAGAATTAAGAAAGCTATTATAGCACAGAATATTAAAACTGAAACTCCTGCCCATCTTAAAAGCTTTTTCTTTCTTTATCTGTTAATTCATTGTGGTCAACTATAACTTCACCTTTATATTCACCAAGTCTTGGTTCAATAATTTTTTTCAGTTATAAAAAGTTCCTAAAAATAGTAATTAAGAATGTTGATGCCGCCATAAAGTAGTAGTTAGAAGCTGGGTTTACAAAAATAACTAGGATTTAATAATTTTGCAGCTTCTGTTGTAATACCAGATAATAGTGGGTCTGTTGTAGAAAGTAAAAGGTTAGCTGAGAACCCCCTGAAACTCCAGCAAATGCTGCAGCAAGACCTGCATATTGGGTGTCTACCAAATGATAAGAATATAACTGTTCCTAAAGGAATTAATACAACGTATCCTGCGTCAGAAGCTATATTTGACATAACTCCAGCTAAAAACAACCATTGCAGTTAAAAAAATCTTTTTAGGTGTAGCAGTAACAACTTTTTTTCATAGTTGCACTCATAAGTCCACTACCTTCAGCAACTCCTATACCAATAAGAGCAACTAAAACAGTTCCTAGAGGTGCAAATCCAGTAAAGTTTTTTTAACCATAGAAGAGAAAAATATATCTTATTCCTTCAGCATTCAATAAAGACTTAATTGTTAAAAGTAGTTTCTTTAATTACATTTTTCTTTTTCTGTCAAATGCTTCATAAGTAACAGATGCTCCTGAAGATGCTGCTATTGCAGATATAATTGCAATAATTACACAGAATATCCAGAACAATGTTAATGGATGTGGTAACTTATTCCCTCCTCTTTCAACAAAAATCCAAAAAAACCTTTGAATTCCTTTTTTTCTTTTCTTTTTCCATAAACTCCTCCTTAAAAAAATATTTATATTATTTAATTATTGATATAATTTTGTAAAAAAATTCTCTCAGTGTTCAATTTAAGTTTAATCTGAAATGATTTGAAAAAAATTGAAAAAAATTTTTTTATATAAATAATATATACTATAATAATATAAAAAAATGAATAAAAAAAGCAACTTTTTTTATTAAATTAGTAAAAAAATATATAAAGAAAGGTAAAAAAATATATTTTTATTTATTAATTAGAATAGAAAAACATAAGATTTTTTTAGACAATTAATTTTCCATGAAACTCATTAGCAGGAATTAAGTTTTGTAACTCATTAAGATTTTCTTTTGTAACTTTTCCAGCAACAACAATTTTTTTAATCTATTGTTTGCTTTTTTTCTATCATTTGATTTATTAAATCACTTCCTTCTAAGGCAGTTGCTTTTACCACCCGAAGTTAAAAATCCTTTTTTTACACCTATATTTATTAAATCTTCGATATAGTCTAAAGGATTAGAGATTTCATCTATTGCTTTTATGAAAAGTTACTTCCATAGGAGAAGCTAATTCAACCAATTCCTTTGTAAGTTCTAAATCTATTTTGTTATCAGAAGTTAAAAAAAGCCGAAAAACAACTCCCTTTAACTCCTAATTCCTTAAATATTCTAATATCTTCTTTCATAATTTCTATTTCATCTTTAGAATAGACAAAAATTTCCGCCTCTAGCTCTAATCATAGGAAAAAAATAGGAATATTTAATTTTTTTCTAAGCAAATTTTAACTGTTCCATAAGAAGGAGTAGTCCCACCAACAGCTAAATTTTCACAAAGTTCTATTCTATTTGCTCCATTATTTTGAGCTTCTAAAGATTTTTTTCAAAAAGATTCAACACAAGCTTCTTTTTATCATATTATCCTCCTATACTAAAAAGTTTTTAAAAGTGGTGCCCATACTAAAGTTAGAATTCCAGCAAATACTATTGATAAGGCACTCATAGAACCTTCTACTTCACCACTTCCATAGCTTTTGAAGTTCCAACAGCATGGCTTGAAACTCCAATTCCAATACCAACAGCTACAGAGTGTTTTACTCTAAAAAAATCTTACTGATAAGAGGAGCTGTTACGTTACCAGCTATACCTGTAAGCATAATACTTACCACTGTTATTGCAGGAATTCCTCCAAGCATAGAGCTAACTTCGATCCCAAAAAGGAGTAGTTATAGATTTAGGCATAAGAGAAAAAAATTAATTTATCATCCATACCAAATAATTTTCCTAAAAACAATAACAGATACTATACCAACAAAAGAACCTACAATTGCACCAGTCATAACAGGAACAAAGAATTTTTTTGAATAGATCCCATTTTTTTATATAGAGGGATAGCAAGGGCTACTGTAGCAGGACCCAATAGGAAAAAGTATCATTCCGGCCCCTTTATAATAGTCATCAGTTGAAATATTAAAAAAATTTTTTTAATATGACAATAACTATAATAGTTCCTATTAAAAAAAGGATTACACAAAGGAGTTTGAGTTTTCTTAAACACCCATTTTCCAATTTCAAGTGCAAAATAACTTAAAAATTAAACCAAAAAAATAAATTACTAACAATTATCTCTTTCATTATTTTTTTTCTCTTTCCTTTCTTTAAAAATCTATCATCAGTTGCACAACTTTCCCTGTTATACCCATAGTCAAAAAAATGTTGAAACTATTATAATTACTATAATTTTAAAAAGATCTTTTTCTAATAATTCATATGAATCTATGATTTTTAACTGTAGGTGGCATAAAGAATATAGTCATATTCAATAGTAGGAAATTTCCAGCATTTTCAATTTTTTTCTAATTTTAAAAACTTTAAATTGTAACATAAAAGAATAGCAATAACAAAGATACTATAGTTCCTGGTAAAGGAAGATGTAAAAATCTTTGACAGTAGCATTCCAACATAGTTAATTGTAAAAAAATTAACATAAACTCTCTAAGCATATAACCTCCAAAAAAATAAAAAAATAAAAATATATAATAGAAAGAGTGGAAACAAGTTCCACTCTAAAAAAATTGTTTATTAATCTCTTGGTTTCATTTGTGGGAAAAGAATTACGTCTCTTATAGATGGAGCACCTGTAAGTAACATTACAAGTCTGTCTATACTAATTCCCATTCCACCTGTAGGTGGTAAACCATATTCAAGAGCTTCTACGAAACTTTCATCTATTTCTGGTGTTGCTTCCTCATTACCACGTAATGCTTCTTCAACTTGAGCCTCAAATCTTCCTCTTTGGTCAGCAGGGTCATTTAATTCTGTGAAGGCATTAGCATATTCTCTTTTATTAATAAATAATTCAAATCTATCTGTGAAATTTGGATTTTTTTCATTTCTCTTAGCAAGTGGAGATATTTCAACAGGGTGTCCATATACAAATGTTGGTTGAACTACTCTTTCTTCACATTTTTTTGTTCAAAGAATTCATTTATAACATGTCCAACACTATCCATATGGTCTGTAACTTCAACATGGTGTTCTTTTAGCTAATTTTTTTAGCTTCTTCGAAAGTCATTTCTTGCCAGAAATCAACTCCTGTAACATCTTTTATCATATCAACCATATGCACTCTTTTGGAAATTCTTTAAAGATAATTGAACTCCATCATATTCAATATCAGTTGTTCCATTAACTTCTTGACATACAGATGAGATTATTCCTTCACATGTATCCATCATATCATTGAAGTTAGCATGAGATTGGTATAGCTCTATCATAGTAAATTCAGGATTGTGTCTTGTAGAAATTCCTTCATTTCTAAAGTTTCTTCCTAATTCGTAAACTCTTTCAAATCCTCCAACTATTAATTTTTTTAAATATAGTTCAGGAGCTATTCTTAAGAATAGATCAAGATTTAAAAGCATTGTGGTGAGTTACGAAAGGTTTTAGCAGCAGCTCCTCCTAAAAATTGGGTGCATTAAAGGAGTTTCTACTTCTAAGAATCCTCTGTCATCTAGATATTTTCTAACAGCTTTTTATTATTTGAGTTCTTTTTAATAAAAGTGCTTCTAACATCTGGGTTCATTATTAAGTCAACATATCTTTTTCTATATCTAATTTCAACATCTGTTAAACCATGATACTTTTTCAGGAAGAGATCTTTACATTTTTTTAGTAAGAAGGCTGATAGATTTAACTCTTAAAGTTAGCTCTTCAGTATGAGTTATGAATAATTCTCCTTCAACACCTATAATATCTCCAACATTAAGCATTTTAACTATATGGTCAAATTCTTCTTCACCTAATTCATCTTTTTTTATGTAAATTTGAATTTTTTTCCTGATTGGTCTTCTATATGAGCAAAGTAAACTTTTCCTTTACCTCTTAAAGACATTATTCTTCCAGCAGTTTTTAAATTTTAAATTTTCTTCAGGATTATGTTTTAATATATCTCCTATCATTATTTGCTTATCGTATTTACTACCAAAAAGCTTTTAATTCCATAGCTTTCCAATTCTTCAATTTTTTTTCCATCTTTCAGCAATTAGAGGTTCTTTCTCTAATCTGTCAAAAATATTTTTTTCCATACCTTGTATCCTCCTAAAAAAAGTTATTTTATTAAATTTGAAAGTGCTTCACTTTTTCTTTTGCCCAAGAACTGTTTGGAAATTCTTGTTTTAAAAAGTCTTATATATTTTGTAACTTCAACTCTATTACCAAGTTTAGCATACGAACTTGCTATATTATAATAAATTTCTGGTTTTTTTGTCTTGTATTTTTTTCACTAGAAAGTGATTTTTTTAAAAATTATCTATAGCAACTTTAGGATTAGAGTTTAAATTTTTTTCATTCCCTTATCATAATAAGATTCAGTTGAATTAGTAGCTTTTAGACTTAGCAGAACCTACTGTAGAGGCTGTACTGGTTGTACCAGAAATTCCACCAATAACTCGATCTAACTTTTTTTCTTTTTGCATAGTCCACAACAGAAGTTTCTTCTTCTTTATTTTTTTATTTTTTTCTACAGTTCTATTATCTACAGGAGTAGATACAGTCTTATCTATAGTTCTACTAGAATTGCTATTGTTATATTCATCTAAAGCATTTTTTTAATTCTGAATTATTAGTGTTATAAACTTCAGAAGGTATAAAAAAATACTCTTATTTGCTAATTTTGTTGCTCTTAATATAGTTGCTTTTTTTCACTGTCAGAGTAAGAAGAAAAAAATCATTTTTTTACACCAGCTAAAGCTTCATTAATAAGAGAGTTGTTTTTTTATTTCATAAGCATATTTTTAAGAATAAATAATTGACTTCTTTCGAATATTTTCCAGCTGGATGTAGCATTTTATAAAGAGTAACAGCATTTTCTACATCCTTATCTCTTTTTTTCTGAATCTTGTAATATTAATTTATAAAAGATCTTTTTCATCAAAAATTATATTTAGACAAAAGCAGATACTGTAATTTTTTTCTATTTACACTTCCATTAACATAAGTTGATAAAAACATATTGCCCTTGATACACAGTTCTAAAAAGTAACTTTTCCATTTGTAAGACTAATTTTTGGATTAGCATTTTTGGGAGAAGTTGAAAGTTTTATAGCTTTTTTTCATTATCAACAGGGAAAAACTAAAGTTTCTCCTATAGCAACAGTATATTGATTTTTTTTATATTGTCATCTACTTTTTTTGCAGAAGTTCTTAAATTTGCTTTTTATAATAGTTAGATAGTCGTTGACATTTTCATCATTAACATCTACAGATATAATTTTTTTCTTCCTGTTGTGGTTTAGTTTCAACTGTTCCAACATTTGTAGTATTAGGACTAGAAGCAGTAGTTCCACCTGTTTGTTGAGAACCAGCTATTTTCAATTTCTCTTATAGAGCCTCCACTACTTTTTGCCACCAATATTATCTAAATTATAACAACCTACAAAAAAACTACTGCCACCAAAGTTATAGCTAATTTTTTTAACATTTTTTTCTCCCTCCATTAAATATGCCTTATAGCTATTTCAATCTTATTTATTTCATTATGATTTATATCAAATAATGTATAAGAAAAATTGAAATATTCCCTTCTCTTTATTATATGAATATTTTTTTCTCCTAATACAAGAAAAATTTTTGTTTGAAATTCCCAACTTCATAAAAAAATTATTTTTTTCACCATTAAATTTTTAAGTGTATATTTAAATTAGTTCCTGAATTTCTAATTAAAAAAATATTTCCTTTTTCTATCAAGCTAATAAAGTATTTATATTCAGCATTCTCCAAAGAAAAATTTTTATATTTTCTAAATCTTCTTTTAATTCACCTTCAATTTCTCCTACTAATTCTTCAACACATTCTTCATTAAAACTATCTTTTGTTGTTAGAATAAAAATTTCCTTTTATGATTTCATCCCCCTATTTATGATATTTTTATATTATTAGATATTGCAAACCATCTATAGACTTGCTCTAAAAAGAATAAGTCTCATAAGTTGATGAGGAAAGGTAAAGTGTGAAAAATTTCAATTTCATATCAACTGAATTTTTTTAAGCTCTTTATTTACTCCATTAGAGCCACCAATAATAAAAATTTATACTACTTGTACCCTTTATTTTTTTTAAGTCCTCAATATATTCAGACATGTCTTCTGAGCTTAATTCTTTACCATTTAAATCTAAAAAGAATATTGTAAGAATTAGTCTTTGAAAGCTGTTTTAATATATCTTGACTTTCTTTGTCTATTGAAATATTCATATTATCTTCTTTATTATATTCTTTTTAATTCAATGATATTGAGATTTGCAAAACTTGTCATTCTCTTTGAAAAATTCAGCAATACCTTCATTAATATATTTATCTTTTTATTTTTTTCCTATACAAATAATATTTATATTCAAGTTACCACCTTATTTTCTTTTTAAAAAAGTTTCTCTAAATCTAGTAAAGACATCTTTACGATTATAGGTCTTCCATGTGGACAAGTGTACTCTCCAACTTCATGAAGCTTTGCTACCATGGAATACATCTCTTCTATAGTTAATTTATGATTGGCTTTTTATAGCACCCTTGCAAGACATAGATACTATAATATTTTCTCTGATATCCTTATCCTTATTTTTTTAGAAATATTATCTAAAAATTTCTTTTATTATATTTTTCATAACTATCTCTTAAATCCATAGTTGGAGTGGTTCTTAATAGAATTTCATTTTTTTTTCAAAAATCATCTATATCAAAACCAAAACTTGAAAAAGATTTCAGTGTTTTCAAGTGCTAGTTGTTTTTCTCTTGGATCTAGCTCAAATCTTATAGGAACTAAAAAGATTCTGTTTAGTCATAGAGTGACTATAGTATTCTTGCTTCAACTTTTCGTATAGTATTCTTTCATGTATTATATGTTGGTCATATATTTCTAAAAAGATTATTTCTTTCAACCAGAATAAAAACTATCAAATACCTGTCCTATAACTCTAAAAATCTATATTTTTTTAAACTTGAAAAAAATCATCAAATATTTTACCTCTACTAGTATCCTTAGTATCAAAAAAATATTTGTCCTTTGTTTTTTTCAGTTTCAACTTCTTTTTCTATTAAATCAAAGTCACTGTCTACTTTTTTTAAGGTTTCAACATTTTCTTTTTATTTCATTAGAAGAAGTTTTTAACTGTATTTTTCAATATGAGAGATATTTGGCTTTTTCAACTTTAATCTCACTATAATCCTTTTTTTAAATAATCTTCTTTTTGAACAACAGATAATTGAGATAAACTTTCTTTTTCATCTTTAAAAATCATTTATATCTAAAAAAATTATTGTTAGAATATTCTAATTTTTTTCTTCTTTTTTTCTTCAAAAGTTTCAACTTCTTCATCTTCAACTTCGATATGTGGTGAAATAAAAATTCTCATCATCAGAGAAAAAAATCTTTCAATTTCACCTTTGACTAAATCATATATTTTAGATTGATTAGCAAATTTTACAATTTTTTTGATGGATGAACATTGACATCGATTTCAGCTTTGGATCTATATCCAAGAAAAATTAAAGCACTTGGATACTTTCCCTTCATTAGCTTTGTATGATAGGCAGCAATTACAGCTTCTTCAACTATCTTTGATTTTACAGAACGACCATTTATAAATACAAAGATAGAATCTTTATTAGCCTTAAATAAGTTAGCATTACCTAAGTAACCTAGTGAAAAATTTAGAGAAATTCTTTAAATAATTTTTTTCCAAAGATTTCTAAAATAGCATTTTCTATACCATTCCCACTTGTTCTTATACTTTCCTTACCTTCAATATTTAAGATGAATTTAACATTAGGATTAGCTAGAGCCTCTCTTAAAAAAAGATATCCTTTATATTTAGATATTCAGTAGTGTCCTTTCTCAAGAATTTTTTTCTTGCAGGAGTATTATAGAATAAATCTTTTTATTTCTATCTGAGTACCTACATTTTTTTGTATATCTTTTAGATTTGTTACCTTACCACCCTAAAACATTCATTTGAGTACCATTAGGTGAATCTTCTGTTCTTGAAGATAGTATCATTTTAGAAACAGAGGCTATTGAAGATAGAGCTTCTCCTCTAAAAACCATAAGTTCTTATATTAAATAAATCATCTTTTGTAATAATTTTTACTTGTTGCATGTCTTTCAATAGAAAGCAGTAAGTCCTCTTTTGACATTCCATAACCACTGTCACTTATGGAAATATCAAGACCACCATTCCACACTTCTAACTTTATTTCCTTTACTTCCAGCATCTAGAGAGTTTTCAATTAATTCTTTAATCATACTAGTAGGATTTTCTACAACTTCACCAGCGGCTATTGCATTAGAAACGCTTTCATCTAAAAATTCTAATACGGTTCATTTCTACCTCCAGCATAAAAAAATATATTATTTTTACAGTATAACATTGTGAATAAAGATTTACAAGGTAAAAAAATAATAAAATGGCAAAAATAAAAATATGCTATAATATTAAATTGAGGTGAAATTATGAAAAAAATATTAGCATTATTGAGTTTATTAATTTTTATGGTGGCATGTTCCTCTTCTGATACGCCAGTAAAAAGAGACAAAAAGGAATAAGCACATCTAGAAGAACAAGTAGCAGTTCTTCAATAGGAAGTATGGGAAAAATTTAAAGTAGATTCTGATACTTATGTATCACTTGGAAGAAATGAAAGAATACAATTTGTTGTAGTTCATTATACAGCAACAAATAATGAATATTCTATTAAAGAATTAATTTCAAACAGAGTAAGTGCACACTTTTTTTAGTTCTTGATGAAGATGATAATATAATCTATAATCTAGTTCCTTTTAGATCAAAGAGCATGGCATGTTGGAGCAAGTTCATTTAGAGGTAGAACTAATTTAAATGACACATCTATCGGTATTGAAATTGTTAGTGATGGTATAGCAAGAGATCGTAGAAATGATCCTAATCGTTATCCACCTTATGATGCTTATCTTGAATATAAGCCAATACAAATAGAAAAAAAGTTGCTCAAATAATAAAAATATGTTGCAGCGAGATATAACATTCCAGCAAAAAAACATTGTTGCTCACTCTGATATAGCTCCAAGTAGAAAGAAAGATCCAGGAGCAAAAATTCCCTTGGAAAGAATTATACGAAAAGTATGATATAGGAGCTTGGTACAATGAAAGTGATAAGCAAGCATTTATGAATGAAGAAAAAAATTCAATGCTACATCTATCAGTGATATCAAAGAAGAATTAAGAAAAATATGGATATGAAGTTAACAGAACTAATGAATGGGACAGAGACAGTAGGGACGTTGTTTATGCATTCCAACTACATTTCAATCCAAAAAAATGCAACAGGAAATATGGACTTAGAAACTTATGCAATTTTTAAAGGCATTAAACAAAAAAATATCCTAACTAATGAGGTAGCTCTATGACTGAAAAAAAGAAATTGAATTATCTATGGATAAGGCTTTTAAAAAAACTTCCTTTTGAAATAAAGAAAATAAAGTTTCTCATAGCTCTTATTAAATTTTTTTAAAAAGGAAATAAAAAGAATAAAAATTAAGAGGGACTTATATAAGTCCTCTATTTCTCTAAATTTATATAGAATTATAGCAGATGCAACTGCAACATTTAATGATTCTGTATTTGAAAGTATAGGAATAACTGTTTTTACAATCGCTTATACTTACAAATTCATCAGAAATTCCACGACCTTCGTTTCCAAAAAAATTACAGCATTTTTCTTTTTAATTTAATTTTATTGTATGGTAATGCCTCTTTATCTAAATAAGTGGCTATTATAGAATAGTTATTTTCTTTTTAAAAAGTTTTATAATTTCTTGTTTTTTTCTAAATAGAAAAAGATTGACATTTAGAATAGAACCCATAGTTGCTCTTATCACTTTTTTTCATTGTAAGCATCAACTGTTCCCTTTAGTTAGAATTATATCCTTAAAGTTAGTAGCATCACAAAGTCTAATAATAGTTCCTAAATTACCTGGATCTATACATCATCTAAAAATCACTAAATTATTTGATAAAGAATTTAAGTCATTATTTTTTTTATAATAAACAATGATTATCCCTTGTGAGTTTTCTTGTGAACTCAATTCTTGAAAAAAATCTTTTTCATTAACTAGAATTTTTTTACATTCAAATCTATCTAATTTTCCCATATATAAATCTTTTAACATCTTCTCTAACAATTATTATCTCAGGTACAGTATCATAATCTAAAAAAATTTATGTCCTTCAGCTAAAAAAATTGTCCTTCAGCATCTCTATATTTTTTTGTTTTTAATTTTTTTAAAAAAATTTTATTAATTTATTTTCTTTGTCTCTATAATTTCCATGATATCATTCCTTTTTTTCAAAGATAATATTATTTTTAACATTGAAAATAGAAAAAGTACAACTAAGTCTGAATTTTTTTATGTCTAATAATTATTAAGTTAAAAAGATTTAAAAAGGAAGTAATTATTATGAAATTTAATAGAAGATTAACATTTTCTGAGGAACTTGGAAATACAATCACACATGGAGTGATGTCAGCAGCAACTTTAGTACTTTTTACCTATAGGTAGTCTATGGGGTTACTTTCATGGTGGCTATGCTTCAGCAGTGGGAATAAGTATTTTCATCGCCTCATTGTTTTTTTAATGTTTTTTTGAGTTCAACTCTTTACCATTCTATGTATCACAATAGCAAGCATAAATCTATATTTAGAATTTTAGACCATATCTTCATATATGTTGCTATTGCTGGAAGCTATACACCAGTTGCCTTGGTTATAATAGGAGGATGGAAGGGTATTTTTAATTGTAGTTATCCAATGGACTATAGTATTGGTTGGAATACTATATAAGTCATTGGCAACAAGAGCCATGCCAAAATTGAGTTTAACCTTGTATTTAGTTATGGGTTGGATAGCTATTTTCTTTTTTCCAACATTACTTAGAAAAGCAAATACAGTATTTTTTTAGTTCTAGTTGTATTGGGTGGAGTGATGTATTCAATAGGTGCATATTTCTTTGCTCATGACTATAAAAAAATACTATCATATGATATGGCATATATTTATTAATATTGTTGCTATTCTACATCTAATAGGAATAGGATTTTTTTCTATATAGAAAATAAAAAAATTAAATTTAAATTTAAATATATGATAAATATGGTATAATAATATATAGAAAAAAATTTTTAGAAAGGAATAGTGAATTTGAATAAATGATAGATAAAATTACTATAAAAAGGAGCAAGGCAACATAATTTAAAAAAATATAGATATTGAACTCCCTAAAAATGAATTCATTGTTATAACAGGAGTGAGTGGAAGTGGAAAAATCTTCTCTTGCCTTTGATACAATCTATTCAGAGGGACAAAGAAGATATGTTGAAAGTCTTTCAGCCTATGCAAGACAATTCATAGGTCAGATGAATAAGCCAGAAGTAGACAGTATAGAAGGTTTATCTCCTGCAATCTCAATAGAGCAAAAAAACAACAAATAGAAACCCTCGTTCAACAGTTGGAACTATAACTGAAGTTTATGATTATTTAAGACTTTTATTTGCTCATATAGGAATAGCCCACTGTCCTATTTGTCATACAGCAGTTGAAAAACAAAGTGTAGATGAAATAGTTGAAAGTATTATGTCTAAATTTGATGAAGGAAGTAAAATTATTCTTCTTTCACCTGTTGTTAAAGATAAAAAAAGGTACTCATAAAAATATCTTTTTAAATCTTTTTAAAAAAAGGTTTTTGTAAGAGCCAGAGTAAATGATGAAGTACTTTATTTAGAAGATGAAATTGAACTGGATAAAAAAACAAGAAACATAGCATAGAAGTTGTAGTAGACAGATTAGTTTTTAAAGAAAGATGATAAAGATTTTGAAAGTAGATTAACTCAATCAATAGAGGCAGCAATAGAATTATCAAATGGGAAACTGATAGTAAATGATGGAAAAAAATAGATTATCTATACAGTGAAAAACTATTCTTGTCCTAACCATGAAGATGTTAGTATACCTGAATTAAATCCAAGACTATTTTCATTCAATGCTCCTTATGGTGCTTGTCCAGAGTGTAAGGGATTAGGAAAAAAATTAGAAGTTGATGAAAAATAAGTTGATAGAAAAATCCAGACTTATCTATAGAAGATGGGGGAATGTATATTCCAGGAGCTATGGCGAGAAAAAGGATATAGTTGGGAAATATTCAGAGCTATGGCGAAGGCAGCAAAAATAGATTTAACTAAGCCTGTTAAAGATTTAACTAAAAAAAGAATTGGATATAATATTCTATGGCTATGATGAAAAAAATTTAAATTTGATTACACAGGTGGAGACTTTGATTTCCATGGCTATAAGGAATATGAAGGAGCAGTTAAAAACTTAGAAAGAAGGTATTATGAATCTTTTTCAGAGGCTCAAAAAAAGAAGAAATTGAAAAACAGATATATGGTTGAAAGAATCTGTAAAGTTTGTAAGGGAAAAAAAGATTGAAAGATGAAGTTTTTAGTAGTAACTGTTAATGATAAAAAAATATCATGGAAATCTGTGATATGAGTATAAAAAAATTCTCTTGATTTCTTTTATGAACTTAAGTTTGACAGAGAAACAAGAAAAAAATTGCTAAGGAAATTTTTAAAAAGAGATAAGAGAAAGATTGACATTTATGACTAATGTTGGTTTTAGATTATTTGACACTTTCAAGAGAAACTAAAAACTTTATCAGGTGGAGAGTCTCAAAGAATAAGACTTGCAACTCAAATAGGCTCAGGACTTACAGGAGTTCTATATGTATTAGATGAACCAAGTATAGGTCTGCATCAAAAGGATAATGACAAATTACTTGCAACTTTAAATAGACTTAAAGAATTAGGAAATACTTTAATTGTGGTTGAACATGATGAAGATACTATGATGCAAGCAGACAAGATACTGGATATAGGTCCAGGTGCAGGAACTTTTGGTGGAGAAATTGTTGCTTTCGGAAGTCCGAAAGAAATAATGAAAAACAAGAATTCTGTAACAGGAAAAATTCTTAAGTGGTAAGGAAGAAATTGAAATACCTAAGAAGAGAAGAAAAAATGGAATAAAAACTCTTAAATTATTTGGTGCAAAAGGAAATAATCTAAAAAAATATAGATGTGGAATTTCCTTTAGGAGTTATGACTGTTGTAACAGGAGTAAGTGGGAGTGGAAAAATCTACTCTTGTTAATTCAACCCTATACCCAATACTATTTAATCAATTGAATAAGGGAAAACTATATCCATTGGAATATGACAAAAATTGAAGGCTTAGAAGAATTGGAAAAAGGTTATTAACATTGACCAAACTCCAATAGGAAGAACTCCAAGATCTAATCCTGCCACTTATACAAAAACTTTTTGATGACATAAGAGATATTTTTTTGCAGAAACTCAAGATGCAAAGCTACATGGATTTAAAAAAAGGGAGATTTTCATTCAATGTAAAAAGGTGGAAGATGTGAAGCTTGTCAAGGTGCAGGAATATTAAAGATTGAAATGAATTTCTTACCTGATGTCTATGTTGAATGTGAAGTTTGTAAGGGAAAAAAAGATATAATAAAGAAACATTAGATGTATATTATAAAGGAAAAAAATATCTATGATGTCTTAGAAATGAGTGTATTAGAAGCTTATGACTTCTTTAAAAAAATATTCCTACTTTAGAAAGAAAGTTAAAGGTTCTAATAGATGTAGGTTTGGACTACATAAAATTAGGACAACCTGCAACTACTCTATCAGGTGGAGAAGCCCAAAGAATAAAAACTTGCAACAGAACTTTCTAAGATGAGTAAAGGAAATACTGTATATATCTTAGATGAACCTACAACAGGATTACATTTCCAAGATATTAAAAAAAGTTATTAGAAGTTTTAAATAGACTTTTTAGAAAAAAAGGTAATACTGTTATAATAATCGAGCATAACCTTGATGTAATAAAGACAGCTGACCATATAATAGATATTGGAGTAGATGGTGGAGAAAATGGAGGAACTGTCGTTGCTACAGGAACACCTGAAGAAATTGCCAAATCTAAAAAAGTTACACAGGAAAAATATATTGCTAAAAATTTTTAAAGAAAAATAGGTTGATGAAATGAACTGCACCTCCAATCTTGTGTCCAAGATTATGGGTGCAGTTCATTTCATCAGCCTATTTTATTATTTCTCCATTCTTTCAATAGCTGCTATTCTTTTTTTCTAAACTTGGGTGAGTAGAGAAAAGATTTGCAAAACCACCCATAGAAAAAAATTATTTGTAATTTTTAAAAGCTGCAAATTCTCTATCACCATCTTGAAGGTTTACTCTTCCTTCACTGATTTCTTGTAAACGTAGTAAAGCACTTTTCATATATGAAGGGTCAGTAATTTGAGCTGCCAATCTATCAGCTCCAAATTCTCTTCTTCTTGAATAAGCACTTGCAATAATTCTACCAAAAAAAGTTAATACTATTTTTAATCATATAGAAACTTGCCATACTAGCTGCAGCTCCACCTGATCTATTATTTCTTCTATTATTTAAAAAAATAATGTAACTGATTATTAATCCAAAAAGCTGATACAAAAACCTTCTAAAATAGAAGAAGTAAGCATATCTCCATTAACAACATGTGACATTTCATGAGCTAATACACCTATAATTTCTGTCTCGTTCATATTATTTAAAAAGTCCTTGAGAAACAGCAACCATAGCTGAATTTTTTTCGAAGCACCAGTTGCGAAGGCATTGATATCATAAGAAGGATAGACTCCTATTTCAGGAAGTTTTTTTGAAGATTTAATTTTTTTCACTCAATAGAGTTACAGTATCAACAACTAACTGTTCTTTCTCACTTCTAGCTCCACCATTTCCTATCATTCTTATATTGTATGCTCTTTTTACACTTGCCTTTGATGTCATTAAAGATACAAAAGGTGCTCCAAAAAGCAAAAAGCAATAAGAAGAGGATAGTATTTTTAACATTTCTTCTCCAGCAAATATATAAATTAGTAAGAATGTTGCGAAAAACTCCCATTGTTGCCCAAGAAGCAACTTTAAACATATTTACATGAGGAGCATTTACAACTTTATTTTTTTAATTCAGCCAAACCTTTCAAAAAAATCATCTCCTTTTTTTATTAAGTCTAATAAACTTACATAAGATTTTTTTCTTCAATAGAAAAAGCTTTTTTTGATAAGAATTTTCAATTTTTTTCTCTGTATAATCTTAAAAAAATATAAAAAGTCAGTGCCACTTTTTTTACAAGCCAAATCTAAAAATTTTTTTAATTCTTGATTTGTAATTTTTTTCTTTGTTTTGAATAATAATTTAGAAAAATCTCTTATAAAAATTATTTTCAGTGAAAAAAATCATATTTATTTATTTTTTTATCCAAAAAAATTTATAACTACAGCTATGTCAAAAAAATAAATGGTGCATAATAACTTTCATTAAAAATCTAGAATAGCTTTTTATATTGTTGTTCTCATCAAATAAGACATTGTCAGGGAAGATATCTCCATGTATAATTCCACACTCAAGCTGAGAAAAAAATCATAATCTTTTTATTTCAGAAGCTAAGTTTAATAACTTTTCTTTATCTTGAAAAATCAATATCTGATTGACATATTTTATCATAAAAAAATAGTTAAAGTCTAGTCTAGTTTTTTTCTATTATATTTTTTTCAGGACTTATATCCTTTGTAAAAAGCGTGAAATTTCCCTAAATAAGTTGCTATCTCCCTAATGATATGAGTGTCTATTTTTTTCAATAACTTTTCCTCTCACATAGTTAAAGAGTGCAAACTTTTTATTCTCAAAAAAACAGAGATATATTTATTATCCTTATTTTTTTAATAGCTTCGCTCACAGGAATAAAACTTGCTATTTTATTTAACAAGATTAGCTCCTGTTCCTCTTCATTTAAAGTTCTATTAGCTTCAAAAAAATTCTTAATATATATTTAATATCTCCACAGTCAATTTGAAAATTTGAATTTAAGATACCATTACTGATATTTTTTTATATCTAGAATTTTTTTATTTGATACTGTTCTTCAATGAATTCTTTTTCTTTATCTAAAAATTTTTTTGTAAAAAAACTCCCATATTACCTCATTTCTATAAAATTGGTGATAAAAAGTCTAAATACAGACTCTTTGATTTTTTTGTAAAAAAATGCTTCTTTTTGCAAAAATCGTTAAATGTTAATTTCTTAGATATAGCAATATCTTTATAATATTGTACTTTAAAAAGCATTAGCAACTTCCTTTATTATAGACATTTAAATTTACTTCAAAGTTTAAATAAAAAAACTTCTATAGTCTAAGTTGCATGTTCCAACTGAGATAACTTCTTCATCTATCAATAAAGTTTTTTTGAGTGAATGAAGCCATTTTCGTATCTGTAAATATGAGCACCTAGTCTTAAAAAGGTCAGCGATATAGTACTGATTAACCCAATAGATGAAAAAGATGATCTGCCTTGTTAGGTATCATAATTTTTACATCTATTCCAGATAAGATAGCAGTTTTTTTTAATGTATCTAGTAGTAGATCATCTGGAACAAAAGTATGGTGTTTGTATAAATACGGATTTCTTAGCTTCTTGTATAAGTTTGATATGGTTATCCCTTATAACAGGGAATTCATAATTAGGTCCCGAACTGATAAGCTGCATATATACACTTTCTTCTTCTTCAAATTTAAGAGTAGGTTCAACTCATAATCTTTCATCCTTTAAAAATTTATCTTTAACTATACTCAAAGCAAAAATAAAAATTCTTTTTCAAAAAGTTGCAACCACATCTCCAAAAAAACTTTAACAGAAGTATCACGCCAATAACCTATTTTTTTCCTTTACCAAGATATTCATCTCCTATATTCATACCACCAATAAAGGCAAGTTTATTGTCGATTATAGTTAGTTTTTCTATGGTCTCTGTAGTTTAATCTTATATTAAACAAAGGTATATAAGTTTTAAAGAAAAAAATGTAATCTCACTCCTGTATTTTTTTAAAAATATCTTTTTAATCTAAAGTTAGAAGTATTTACTCCATCTATAATAAGATTAACTTCTAAGCCCTCTTTAGCTTTTTTTCTATTAAAAAGATCAGCAATTTCTTTTCCAATGTTGTCAAACTTAAAAAAATAAAAATACTCCATATTGATGACTTCTCTTGCATTTCTTATTTCTTTTTTTAAATTGGAAAAAGAAATCTTGTCCTGTAAAAGTAAAGTTCAATATTATTATTGGCACTTATATGGTTATCTGTACTCATCTCAAGATAAGTAATAAGACCTTTCCATCTTCTTAACTCTTTTCTATCAGAATTAGTAACATTTTTTTATACTTCTTAATTTTTTTATTTTATATATTTTATTGGCTACTCTTTTTTTCTTGAAAGTGAGACCAAAAAAATAGATAGATAAAAAAACCAACATAAGGTAAAAAGAGTTAAAATAAAGATCCAAAGAATTGTATATAGTGGATTTTTTTCTCCACTGTAATGATAACAACAATAAAAAAATAAATTTTACACCCAAACATATTGTAAAAAAAGGTTTACAAAAAGTTATTATTAAATCTTGAATATCTTGCATATCTTTACCTCAAAAAAATAATATTTGCTATATAATATCATTTTTTTTAGATATTCTCAAAAAAATATATATTTAAAAAAATATGGATAAATATTTATATATATGATAAAAATTATAAAGGATAGTATAGTCATGTGGGAGGACAATTATATGTTAAGTAATAACACAAAATTTAACCTTTTGCTAGGAGATAATTTCAATAAATTAGTTTCCTTGCCAACAAAAACAGGTAATAATAAGAAGCATCCTATCGGTGATAGATAGGGATTTTATTGTTTCAAGTAATAATTCATCTTTAGCTGAATTAGTTCAAAAAAATTATTAGATAAAGTTCTAAATGAAAAAAACAAGAGATTGTTGAGATAATCAGCAATGTTTTTTTCTATGGAAAAATAAATATGATTTAAGTTTTTTTATAAAAGAGATATTTGAGGCAAATATATTTTTCTTCAATAATATCTACAAACTATGATTATCTTTTAGAAGAAAAATTTTTTTGAACTCAATAAAAAAATAAATACTCCCTTTGACATAAGTGATGATGAAAGTGGGAAGATAGCTTTTTATAAAATTTATGGAGATTATAAAGATAATGATATAAATAAATTTGTTCTTTCTTCACAAGATATAAAAAAAGAATTAAGATGTTAGGATTTTTATGCTAAGTTTTGGGAAAAAAATTGAGAGTTGAATTCAATAAGAGAGCAACAATTATTTTTAGGAGCTAACTTAGAAGATAGAGAGTTCTTAGATATTTTAGATTTTATATTATCTAAAAACAGATAGACTTCAAACAATTTACTTATATATCAATGATGAAATTGATAAGTATATGGCTGATAAAAAAATATTACAAACTTTATAAATAAGTATTCAATTGAAATTATAAAAAGGTGAGGCTAGAGACTTTATTTCGAATTTAAAAAGAAAAAAATTCTTTGATGAGAAAAAAAGTGGTGATGCCCTCATAAATTTTTAGCCTAATTGGTGAGGATGATAGCTCAAGTCCTCACCAATCTGAAGAACCTAATCTGGTTGAAAATTTTTAAACTAGTTGAAGAGCCTAAAGTAATTGAGAAATATAAATTATTTAATGAATTTAAAGTGATTGAGACAAATAAATCTGCATAATGAAGTAGTTGAGACAAAAAAATTATAGAAAAATAAAGAGATTGAACTAAATATAAAAACCTAGTGACTTCCTTTGAAACAAGTTCTGAAGTAAAGTTTACAAGTATGGCTTTAGAGAAATTTCCTATAAAATATAGAAATTTTTTTCAAAGGAGTTAGAGCCACTGAAATCTAACTTTTTAGGAATGACTGATGTAGATTTTGGCTTCATGAAGTTAGAAGGAGTTTTAGTTAAGGTTTTAGATTTTTTTAGATTTTAAACTTATAGAATTTAGAAAAAAAGACTTTAGAATTGCAATAGATGAAAAAAAGATAGCTTATTTGAATATGAAATATATAAGGATGTTAAAAAAATAAGAGATTGGAAGAAATATTTGATTTCTTTGCTAAGTTTTTTTAAAAGCAAGTACTATAAAAATTTAAAATTGCTAATGATAAATATGAATGTTATTTCCATAATAATATTGAGTATTATAAATTTATTACCTTAGGACAATTTTTTTAACTCAATATACTAATTTAATTTCGGATTTAAAAATTATATAGATACAAGAATTTAAGTTCAGCTAAAAAAATACCTTTTTTTGAATTAGATTTACTTGATAAATCAAGTTCTGAAGAAGAAACAAATATTTGGATAAATGCTGAAATTAAATCAGATATTGATGTAAACACAGGGGATAGTTTAACAATAAGGCGTTTTCATAAAATCAATTTTAATGATTTTTCCTTATGATGTAGAAGAAATAATCACTTTAGTTCATCCTCTTACTGAAGAAGAAGTAAAAGACAATATAATAAAAATTAACAAGAAAAATCTGTTAAGATAAAATTGAGAAGAGTTCACAAATAGGAGGTCTATATTGTATGGATAAATTAATAAAAGAAGAGTTCTTTAAAAGAATTTTCCATTAATGAGGATTATTTTCTTTCCACTGGTTTAGATTGGACTGAATTAGAAAAAAATATGAAGACTATGTAAGCTTAGTTCCTCTTTTTAGAAAAAAAGAAGCTGAATATGTAGTATCTAAATTGATAGATGTATCATCTGTACACTCGGTAAGAAGAAGAGTAAAAAAACCTAGTCATCTAATTGAAAAAAATAATTAGAAAAGGAAAGAAGTACCAAGAAAGAAATATTAGTGTTGATAACTATAAAGAAATAGTTACAGACTTAATAGGGATAAGAGTGTTACATCTTTTTAAAGATGATTGGCAAACTATACATCATGAAATTTTTAAATCTTTGGGATATAAAAAGAAACACCTCAAGTTAATATTAGAAGAGGTGACTACAATCTATCTCAGTTTAAAGAAACAATTAAAGACATAAACTGTGATGTAATTGTAAGAGAACATGGATATCGTTCAGTACATTATCTTGTTAGCATAGATATAACAAAAAGTTTTAAATATATCTGTTGAAATACAAGTGAGAACAGTTTTTTTGAAGAAGCTTGGAGTGAAATAGATCACATTATGAGATATCCTTATGACGTTGATAATCCAATAATAACTGAGTATCTAGGAATTTTCAATCGTATAGTTGGTTCAGCTGATGAAATGGGTACTTTCTTGAAGAAAGTTAAAGAAAAATTTTGGAAATGCAAAAAAATGTTGATGAAGTTCAAAGAGAATTAGATTTAAAATTTAAATAAAATAGGAGGCATATGCCTCCTATTATTCTATTCTTGATTTTTTTAATATTTTCTATAGCTTCAGTGAAAGCTTCTTTAAAACCTTCTGATGTAAAAGTTGCTCCTGCTACCATGTCAATTTTATCAAGTCTTTGTCTGGCCTTAACATCATCAACTAATTTTGTGCAGCAAACACCACCAATGACATCAGTATCTTCATGTATAACTTGAATTTCAGTAACTCTAAGTGACTTATCTTTTTTCTTGTAAGCTTTAACTTTTAAAGTTATATCACCAGCATAACCGATACCAGTTCCTTCAGCTTCATAAATTTTTGGTTTAAAGATATCTTCAAAAGCAAAAGCTGCTAGGCCTAAAACAATAAAAACAATAACTAGCCATTCTCTAATTCCAAAATCTTTAAAATTCATTGATTACTCCTATTTTTTTAATTTTTGCTTTTTCAATATCTTTAACAGCATTTCTAAGTGCTCTTCTAAAAACCAGCTGAAGTAGAAGTTGCTCCAGAAATTCCATCTACTTTATTATAATTTTGTTTATCTTTTACTTGTTTGATTAATTGCTCTATTGCAACTCCACCAATTTTATCAGTTTCTTTATGTTGAGCAACAATATCTTTTTATAACCACTTTACCATCTTTTTTTAGTAGCTTTTTACAGTTAAAAACTATAGGTACACCATCTTCGTTGTATCCTCTTGCTTCAGCCTTAGCTTCATATATTTTTATCCTCTGCAAAACTTCCTAAACTTAATACTGCAAAAACAAATTGCTAAAAAAACTTTTTTTCATAAATCTCCTCTCACTAATCTATTATCTAGATTATTTTCTTTCTTTTTATTAAATGTGTTAGAACACTTTGTGGCTCTAACACTCGTAGGGTGTTAGTCGTGAGTAGTTTACTTATTATTTGTTTGATATAGCTTCAACACCTGGTAAAACTTTTACCTTCTAAGAATTCTAAAGATGCTCCTCCACCAGTAGAAATATGTGTAAATTTATCTGCATATCCTAAACTGATAGCAGCTGCAGCAGAGTCTCCTCCACCTATTATAGTAACAGCATCAGCAAGATTTGCTATTGATTCACATACACCTATTGTACCTTTAGCGAAATTAGACATTTCAAAAAAACTCCCATAGGTCCATTCCACACAACAGTCTTAGTAGTTTTTTTATAACTATCAAATAGTTTAACAGTTTTTTTTCACCAATGTCAAGCCCCATTTTATTATCAGGGATATTATCTACATCTACAGTAGAAAAATTCAGCATCATTATTGAATTCAGCTGCAACAACAGTGTCTACAGGTAGAACTATTTTTTTCCATTTGATTTAGTTAAAGATCTTTTGCTAAATCTAATTTATCATCTTCAACTAATGAAGTTCCAATATTTTTTTCCTTCTGCTTTTTAAGAAAGTAAACATCATAGCTCCACCAATTAAGATTTTTATCAGCCTTAGTTAATAAGTTTTCAATTACTCCTATTTTATCAGAAACCTTAGCTCCACCTAAAATAGCAATTAGAGGTCTTTTTGGATTATTTACAGCTTCACCTATAAATTTTTAATTCTTTTTCAACTAGGAAACCAACAGCTGAATTTCCTGCACCGATATTTTTCTGCGATTCCTACATTAGAAGCATGTGCTCTGTGAGCAGTTCCGAAAGCATCATTTACAAAAAAACATCTCCAAGTGATGCCCAGTATTTTCCTAATTCAGGATCGTTTTTTTAGATTCTTTTTACCATCTAAATCTTCAAATCTTGTGTTTTTCAAACATTAAAAACTTCACCAGATTTTTAAGTTATTGATAGCAGTTTCTAATTTTTTTCTCCTCTAGTTTCAGGAATGAAAGTAACATTCTTTCCTAAAAGTTCAGATAATTTTTTTCAGCTACGGCTTTTTAAACTCTTTGAAGCCTTATCTTCTTCAGTTTTTAATTTTTTTCCTAAGTGAGAGAATAGAATAAGTTTAGCATTTTGTTCTAAAGCATATTTAATTGTAGGTAATGCTTGAACTATTCTGTTTTTCATCAGTTATTTTTTTCCTTCTTTCATAGGAACATTGAAATCTACTCTCATAAGAACTTTTTTTATCAGTTAAATTTAAGTCAGTTATAATTTTTTTCATCTTTGTTCTCCTTTGATTTTAAAAAAAGTGGAACATAAGCATGTTCCACTATTTAATTGCTAAATATTGTATTTTTATATTCTGCTATTTAATTATTTAGAAATTTCAACAAATTTCTTTAATGTTCTTATAAGTTGAGAAGTATAAGACATTTCATTGTCATACCAAGCAACAGTTTTTAACTAATTGTTTTCCTCCAACTGATAGAACTTTTAGTTTGAGTTGCATCAAATAATGATCCAAAAACTAATTCCAATGATATCGCTTGATACTAATTCTTCTTCAGTATATCCAAATGATTCATTACTTGCAGCTTTCATAGCAGCATTGATTTCTTCAACTGAAGTTTCTTTTTTTCTAAAACTGTTACAAGTTCAGTGATTGATCCAGTTATAACAGGGTACTCTTTGAGCAGCTCCATCTAATTTTTCCTTTTTAATTCAGGAATTACAAGACCTATAGCTTTTTGCAGCTCCAGTTGTATTAGGAACTATATTTTTCAGCAGCAGCTCTTGCTCTTCTTAAGTCTCCTTTTTATGAGGAGCATCTAAAGTATTTTTGGTCATTAGTATAAGCGTGGATAGTAGTCATTAATCCTTCAACTATTCCAAATTTATCATTTAATACTTTTTGCCATTGGAGCAAGACAGTTAGTTGTACAAGAAGCTCCTGATATTACTGTTTCACTTCCATCTAATATATTATCGTTTACATTGTAAACAACAGTTTTTAAATCTCCTGTAGCTGGTGCAGAGATAACAACTTTTTTTAGCTCCTGCTTTGATGTGAGCTTCTGCTTTTTCTTTACTTGTAAAGAAACCAGTACATTCAAGAACTACATCTATTCCTAATTCTCCCCAAGGTAATTCTTCAGGATTAGCTTTTAGCAAAAACTTTTATGCTATCTCCATCTACTACAAAAACCATCATCAGTAACTTCGATTGTTCCATCGAAATCTTCCTTGTGCTGAATCATATTTAAAAAAAGATGTGCTAATGTTTTTTTGCATCTGTTAAGTCGTTTATAGCAACAACATCGAAATCTTTATTTTTTTACTCATAACTCTTAATGCTAATCTTCCAATTCTTCCAAATCCATTAATTGCAACTTTTACTGCCATTTTAACCTCCTAAATTTTAACTTTCTATAAATTATAAAAAAACCAATAATTAACCAAAAATTAAATTAATTGTTTATATTTAAAAATATATACTTTTTTTTAAACAACTGTCAAATTTTAGTTGACAATATTTTTTTAACTTAAAAATGGTTATTTTTTTACCGTAACTCAAAAAGTTAACCGTTATTATTTTTAAAAGTTCTTTCATATCAAGAGGAATTTCAATTTCAACTTTTCAGATTTTCTAAAGTTTTTTTGGATTTTGAAATTCTAATTTATAAGCATGAAGCATCTGTCTTTTTTTGCTAAATTCATATCTCCACCATAGAGTTCATCTCCCACCAAAGGGTGACCAATAAGGGATAAGTGAGCTCTTATCTGATGGGTTCTACCTGTATATAGTCTAGCTTCAAGAAAGGTAATATTTTTTTCTCACGATTTCTTTCTAAAAACTTTTATATGAGTTTTAGCTGACTTTCCACCATTTTCTTCAGAAAGTTCTATTCTTCTTAAATCATCTCCAACTTTTTCCTATGGGAAGTTCTATAAAGAAATCATCTTCTTCTATTATTCCACCTGCAATAACTTTTATATGTCTTTTTAACTTCTGTTTTATCTTGTAAAAAAAGCTTGAGTATATGCGTTTTTTTGCAATTATGATAAGTCCAGATGTATTCATATCTAAACGGTTATAGAACCTAGGAACTAAAAGTTTTTCCTAAAGTTTTTTTTCAAAAATAATTTACAACTGCATTTGCCAAAGTTTTATCCACTTTTTTTTGAGTAGGATGAACTATGATGTATGGCTCTTTATTTCACTATAAGTAAATTTTTCATCTTCATAAGCTATGTCTATTGGGATATCCATAGCTTTTTATACCTGTACTTTTTTTCTTTTTCAATTATAACTATTCTATTTAATTTCTTAATCTTCTTGGCATTATTTTTTTAATTCTTTTTCCATTTAGATAGATCTCTAAATTTCTAAGACCTCTACTAGAATAGCCCTTTGTTTCTTTTTAAATAAGTTCCAATTTCATAAACCATCGAACTCATGTTCCACTATATATTTTTTTCATTCTATTCCTCAATCTACATTTAGATTTTTTTATTAATTCAACAAGTTTATCCACATCTTCTTCTTTAGTTGCCCAAGAAGTTACAAATCTTGATGATTGACTTTCTCCTATACCAAAAAAATTCAACAGAAAAAAATAACTTCTTTTTTTCTAATTCTTTTTATTTGCTTTTTCGCTTAAGTCAACAAAAAAATCTGGTTAGTATATGAATCAGTTGCCAATTTAATTCCTTTTTTTCAACAAAGGCATTTTTTTATCTTTTAAAAGCCATCTTATTAGAATGAACTCCTATTCTATAATATAAATCATCTTTTAAATAGAGTAGCAAACTGAACTCCTAATAGTCTTCCCTTTTGCAAATAATCCACCTTTTTTTGCTTGATAGAAAAAAATTAAATTCTTTTCTTTATATCTTCATTTATAATAACTACAGCTTCACCAAATAATAGACCACATTTTGTACCACCAATATAGAAAGCATCACAATATTTAGGATAGTCTTCTAAGTTTATATCACATTTTTTTCTGAAGCAAGTGCTGATGCAAGTCTAGCTCCATCTAAAAAAATAGATAAAGATTATTATCTTTACAAGTTTTGCTAATTGCTTCTAACTCATCTTTAGTGTAGACAGTTCCTATTTCAGTGGTATTTGAGATATAGACCATTTTAGGTTTAACCATATGATGATCTTCATGTTTTCTCAATTCATTTAGTATTAGCTCAGGTGTCAACTTTTCCATCAACAGGCTCAACTTCAATTATCTTGTGACCTGTTGCTTCTATAGCTCCAGTTTCGTGTATAGAAATATGGCCTGTTTTTTTGAAGCTATAACAGCTTCATAAGGTTTTAGTGTATGAGAAATAACAGTTGTATTTGCTTGAGTTCCACCAACTAAAAAAATAAATATCAGCATTAGGATAGTTAATATTTTTCTTTGATTAAATTTTTTTAGCTTCCTCACAATATTCATCTTCACCATAACCTATTGTTTGTTCATAATTTGTCTTAACCAGTGCTTCTAAAACTTCAGGACAAGCTCCTTCACTATAATCATTTTTTTAAAAACTTATCATAGCTACACCTCCATATATTTAGAAATTTATTAAATTTTAATAAAAAAATTATCAATTACTTCTATGAAATATTTTATTTTTTTATAAGTTAACAAAAAAACTATCTACTTTATCTTTCAATTCATCTAATATTTTGTACCTATTAGTGTATTGAGATCTTTTTTTACTTGGGATATCTTCTATACTTTTTCTAGTTAATTTTTTTCAGGTAAAAAGCCAAAAAAAGTTTCATTTTCTTTTTTTAGCTCCTAAACTTTCCCAAAAATTCATCATAATCAACATTAATTTTTTTCTATATTTTTTTTAAATTTATATCTTAAAGATAGATATACATGACCATTATTACTTACTGCTTTTTGAAAAATTACTAAACAGTAGGTATAAAACTTCTAATGTTATCTTTTTTTGGAAAAAAATACCATAAAAGTTCTTAGTTACATATTTAATTTTTTTTCTAGATTTTTCATCTTTTTTTCATACCTTGTAGACCAGCAATAGCTATTTTATTGTTATCAACAGCAAAAGTTAACTTTACTAACTGGTTTTCAGATTTATCTGTACATATTAAATTAAATTCACCTTCTTTTTCAAAGTCAGTGTAGACTTTGAGATAAAAAAATAACTGTTCTTCATTTTTTTACCTTCTATCTCACAAATTTTATAAATCCCTTTTTTCATATAATTCAGCTAGAAAAACTATCTTTAAAAATAATTATTTAAAAAAATATAGGATGAGATAATTATATTTGCTTTTATCCTCTAATTTAATGGAATTTGCTAAGTAAGGCCTATGTATTTTAGAACATAAAAGCAGGGTATTTATGTATATTTTCTTTTAGGAACTTATCATTCAAAATGAAATTAGCTAATTTTTTTGAATACTTGTAGAATATTAAATTTCTAAAAAAATATTTAATTTTTTTCTTAAAAAGTATTTATTTCTCCTTTGTTTGTACTGTTCTTCATTACTGAAAAAAATAAAAAAATTTAATTCTTTTTTTCAAATCTTTCTCTCCTAAAAAAATTAAAAACCTAATTGTCTATATGCCTCATACAAAAATTATAACAGCCGAATTAGAAAGATTTAAAAGATCTTCCCATTGGTATCATAGGGATAGTTATACATCTTTCAGGATTTTGTATTTAAAAATTTCTTCTGGTATTCCTCTTGATTCTGGTCCAAACATGATGAAAATCATTTTCTTCGTATTTGACATCAGAATATTTTTTTGTTTAGTCTTTGTTGTAGCATAAAAATAGTCTTATATCTTTATTAGCTTCTAAAAAAATTCTTCAAAAAGATTCCCAAATTTTTTTAAATCCACTAAGTGCCAATAATCCATTCCAGCTCTTTTTACTTGTTTTTTTTCATCAAGAGAAAAAAACCTAATGGCTTTTATTAAATGCAAAGTTGAATTGGTTAATACACAACTTCTTCCAATATTTCCTGTATTATAAGGAATTTCTGGTTGATACAATACTATATTCATAATTTTCCCTTTCAAATTTATTTTTATTTCATCTAAATGACTTGTATTAGAAAAAAATCTGTGATTTCAAATTTTTCCATCTTCATATTTTACTATAGTGTAGCTAGTATTTTTTTAGGTATTGCTTCATCACTTAAAGTAGAAATATCTTTTCCACTTATATAGTGTAGTAAAGTTTTTAAAAGTTGCTCCATGGCTCACAACTAAAAACTCTTTCATAATTTTTATTCAATTCAACAAACTTATTTAAACCTTTGATAACTCTTTCTCTAACTTCAAGAAAACTTTCACCATTATATTCTCTTGGATCATATTCAATTTGATTAAAAAAAGAAGTTTTTTTAATTGGACAGGATAAAGTTCTTTAAATTTCTCATGTCCCATACCTTCCATATCTCCCATTGAAATTTCAATAAAATCATCAAAAAAATTTCAACTTCTTGGTCTCTGTCACCTTTTATATAGTTTGCAGTATCATTTGCTCTTTTTAAAGATGTTGAATAGAAATTTATCAAATTTAATATCTTTTAATTTTTTTACCTAATAATTTTTGCTTGAGTAATTCCTAACTCAGTAAGAGGGGAATCAGAAAGTCCCTTGGAATCTTTTCTCGACATTCCAAATTGTTTGGCCATGTCTCACAAAAATAAATCTCCATTGTTGAACACCTCCATATAATTTGTTATAATATATATTAAATTATACAAAAATTTTTACAATATATGTAAAAACTAAGTTTATAAAATGAGGTGAAAAATGAAATTTTTTTAGGAATAATACCAGCAAGATATTCTTCAACTAGACTTGAAGGAAAAACCTTTAAAAATTAATAGAAGGTCACACTATGATAGAGTGGGTATACAAGAGAGCAAAAAAATCAAATCTTGACTCATTAATCGTAGCAACAGATGATGAAAGAATATACAATGAAGTCTTAAATTTTTGGTGGACAAGCAATAATGACAAGCACAGAACACACTAATGGAACATCAAGAATAGCAGAAGTTTGTGAAAAAAATAAAGGACTATGATGTTATCATAAATATTCAAGGTGATGAACCATTAATAGAATATGAAATGATAAATAGTTTAATAGAAACATTTAAAGAAAAATAAAGAATTTAAAAAAATGGCTACATTAAAAACATAAATTAACTGAAAAAGAAGAAATAGAAAAATCCAAATAATGTAAAAAGTAATTTGTGATAAAAAAATGATTATGCAATATATTTTTTTCAAGATCTGTAATTCCTTATCCAAGAAAGGCTGATGATATATCATATTTTTAAGCATATAGGAATCTATGGGTATAAAAGAGACTTTGTTATAGAATATTCAAAGATGCCAGCAACAGCTTTAGAAATAGCTGAATCTTTAGAACAACTTAGAGTTTTTAGAAAAATGGTTATAAAGATAAAAGTTTTAGAAACAACTCATAGTTTAATTGGGGTAGATACTCAAGAGAACTTAGATCAAGTAATTAATTTTGTTAAAAAAATAATATAAGAATATAAGGAGGAGTTGAGGTATAAATATCTCACAAAGAACATGAATAAAAAAATATCTTTGATAATTGTATCAGCATTTTTGCTATTAGCCTGTTCAAATAATTCAGGGAAAAAAAGGTTAAAACCAGTAAAACCTAATGGAGACTACAAAAGTAGGTACTGTAGTTGAAGGAAGTAGTAACAATACTAATATTGAAAGAGGAAATAGAGAAAAAAATAACTTTAGAAAAATACTGTATTTAAAAAAATTAGGGATTACCTTTACCATATAATACTTTTTGGAGCAGCTATACCTTACTTAGTTCCTGTAAATGATAACCATAAGGAAAGTTTCTCAGTTTTTGGAGAATATGATGAAAATAAAGCTCTAAAAATACTTTAAAAAATTTATCTTCAAGAGGACATGGAGATAACTCACCTTATTGGAGATGGAAAACAAGTATTAAAAAAATCAGATTTATATAATAAGGTAGAAAGTAGAATAGTTTCTATCTATAAAACAAATCCTAGAAATGTTTTTAACTCTTGTAAATGGTGAGTGGCAACAAGCACCTATAAGAAGTGTTGGAGATGTTCAAGATATAATAGTTGCAGCAAGAGGAGAATCTGGAATAATAACTCATATGCTTATCATAACTAGCAATGGTAAGTACTTAGTAGCAAAAAGAATTTAATGTAAGAAAACTTTTAGCAACTAACAATGCACTTTATGGTTCAAAAAGGAGAAGAAGAGTTCTTATGCTTCTAAACCAATTATGCCTAGTGTAAGTTCATTACCTTCAGCATATCTAGCTTTAGAAGAAGATGGAGGATATATCCACATATATGGTGGAGGATATGGACATGGAGTTGGAATGTCTCAATTCGCAGCTGGAACTTTAGCTAAGAGTGGAGAAAACTATAAAAAGTATTTTTAAAAAAGATACTATACTAATGTAAAAACTTTCATCTGTAGAATCTGTTTTAGGTAACAATAAAGAAATTAAAGTCGGTATCACAACTAATGGAAGTTTAGAACATGGAAGACTTAATATTTTTCTCATTAGAAAATAAAGTTCAAATATATAATGAAGACTTTGATATAACAGTTGGAGCAAATGAAAGAGTTGATGTAAGAAATTCTTCAGGAGCAGTGACTATAACTCTTGAAAAACGGAAAAAGAGTATAAGACTAGAAATCCTTTAAATTTCTATGCTAAGGGAGAATATTTAACAATTAGTCCTGTTAGAAAAAGCTCATACTACTTCTCCAAAAATATAGAGGAATTCTAACTATAATTCCAAGAGGTTCTAGTTTAAGAGTAATAAATACTATAGATATCGAAAAAAATATCTATTACAAGTTGTTGCAAGTGAAATGCCAAGAAGCTTTGGTGTTGAAGCATTGAAAGTACAAGCTGTTGCAGCAAGAACTTATGCAGTTAGTGATATATTAAAAGGGTAAGTATGCTAAAGATGGTTTCCATATAAAAGATACTGTTGAAAAGCCAAGTATATAATAACCAAATAGAAAATGAAGATGCAACTCGTGCTATAAAAAGAAACTGCTGGTGAAATTATGACTTATGATGGTATGCCTATAGATGCTAAATACTTCTCAACATCTTCTGGATTTACAAGCCATGCTTCTAATGTATGGTAATAGAAGATCTCACTCCTTTTTAAAAATTTCTCTTGACTAAAAAAAGAGGAAGTGATCTTATAAATGTAAGAAAAAGCCTTATTAATTAAGACTAATTAAATCGGGAATGACGGTAAGAATATCATTCACTTGTATGAAGACTGGGTGATTCCAGTCTTTTATTTTTTTATGTTATAGGAGGAAAAAAATGGAGATTGAAAGTTTAGAATTTAAAAACTGAAAAAGGAATATAAAGAATTTTTTTAGACTATCTTTTTTTCAATAAGAGATCTTGAATATAGAGACTTTAATACTAAAAATAGTTGTACCTGTAGATTGTGAGATAATAGGAATAAGAACTCCAATTTTTAAGAGATATAGCTAAAAAAATAGCTAAAACTTCTTCTGAAAAACTTTTTTTAAATCTTTTTGAAAAAAATTATTTATTAAAAAAAGAAGATTAAATATTATGAAGAAAAAAAGTTTTATATGGCTTTTTAATTGGCTATTCAAAGATGGAGTATCAAGACAGATTAAAAAAAGAGTAGATTTCTTTATAAATATTATAGATAATTGGGCGGTTTGTGATATAGTTGATTCAAGCTTTAAGTTTATCAATAAAAAAATAAAGAAGATTTCTATAAATATTTAAATTCTAAATTATCTGCAACAAATCCATGGGAACAAAGATTTATTTTTTTGTTATGTTACTCGCTTTATTATGTAGAAGATAAGTATTTAAAAGATATTTTTTTAAAAATCTGTGAAAAAAATAAAAATCTGAAGAATATTATGTTAACATGGCTAAAAGCTTGGTTACTATCAGTTTGTTATGTAAAAATATAGAGAAGAAACTTATAAATTCCTAGAAAAAAACTAAACTAGATGCTTGGACAGTCAATAAGGCTATTCAAAAAAATTAGGGAATCTCTGAGAGTTACAAAAGAAGAAAAAAAGAACAAGTACTAATTTTAAAAAAAGAAAAATAAAAATTTTGTGATAAAGACTCTATCGCACGAGCAATTTAATTGCAGTGGACCAGGATAGGGTCGTTTTTATTTTTTTCTTTAAATATCATTGATAAAAATAGATAAAAAGTGATAAAATTAGATGTGAACTACTCACGACTAACACTCTACGAGTGCTAGAGTCGAGAGCTTCATAAGATAACTGAAAAAAAGTAAGTTATCTTCTAAGAAGTTTGGTTTAAAAAAACCCTTATTCTTTTTTTGGCTAGTCCACGATAGCCACTACTGGATAAGACTTGCATCTACACCGCTACTTTTATCTGTATATTATATTTAAAAAAGAACAACTATACAGAACAGTGAATATTTTTACAAGGTTACTGTTTACTAGCCTTAACTCCATATATTCAGTTGCTAATGTTCTAAATATATTATACACTAAAACTAGTAAAATTGCAAATTTTAGTGCAACATTTTCAATGTTGGTGTTATTCATACCCTACGAGTACATGTCTCACGACTAACACCCTAACGAGTGCTAGAGCCACGAGTGTTCTAACACATTTAATAAAAATTGACCAAAAAAATAAAAAAATGATAAAATTGGGTATAAATATTGATATAAAAAAAGAAAATGGGGGGTAGATTATATGAATAACAATTTATATAATGTAGAAAAAAACTTACGATCAATAGCTAAAAGATATGAAAATGTAAAAATATTCAGTTGGACTTGCAGTACTTTTTTTTAATGAAGGGACAAGTGCATTTTCTGATGACAATATGATACAAGAAACAGAAAAAAACAAAAAGGATATTTTTAATAGATGTAAAAAAAGGAAAATCTCAACTTAAAAGAAAAAAAGACAATAACACAAAAAAACACAAAAAAACTTAAAGCTTCTTGGACAAGTATGCAATTTGGAGCCAATGATTTGTATAGCAATTTTTTTGCTACACCAAAAAAACTGATATAGAGAAAACTACAATTGTAAAAAAATGAAAAAGACTGTTTTAGTAGCTAGTGCAGACAATAGTGCAAGTTTGCCTATGTTCGCTAAACTTTCATCAGATATAGAAAAAAACTTCAACACCTACAATTGAAGAAATAAATACAAGCAAAGAAAATCTAAGAAACTCAGTTGGAAATTTACAAAATAAGATAGATATAGCAAGAAAAGAAAAATAGTAAAGAAATAGAAGGTCTAAAGTTAGAATTAGTTCAACTTATGGAACAAGGGAATCAGGTAGTTAAATCACCTTGGTCATCATGGCAATTTGGAGCTAACTATTTCTATGATAATTGGGGTTCTGCATATAAAAGGCAGAGGAGATAAAAAAAGCTGAAATTTATAATCTTCAAAGAGACAACACAATGAAAAAGATTTGTATATCCTACAAGTGGTGCTTCAAGTTCAAGTGTAAAAATATGGATTAACAGATTTATCAATAGAAGAAGAAGAAAAAAATCTAAAAATAATAGTAAATGCAGCTATAAGACCTAAATTAATAGATAAAGAACCACCTAAGTTACAATTACCAACAGTAACAGCACCTAATTCACGAGCATTGGGTCTAACATTGAGTTCACCAAAAAGCCATACAAATATCAAGTGTGAAAGCACCAGATATGGATATTAGTATAGTAAATCCAAATGCAAGTCCATTTTTCAGATTTTTTTGGGGATGGTTAGAAGGAGTATCAATAGCAGCAGCTCATATTAATGATGAAAGTAGACCTGTATGGAAAGAAGCACGTCGTCCAATGATGCAGAATATAGATATTACTGGTGGAGTATTTTGGTCAGGAGTAAAACCAGATGGGACAGCATTTGAAGGTTCTGGATTTTCAGGAGCTTCACAGGATACAACAGTTCATAATGCTGTAAATTTTACTTCAAGTAAAAATTATGATAAAAGACATCAAACTATAATTAACTCATATGATGGTAGGTGGTCAGGAAGACCTGGAAATAAAATAACAGGTGGATCATACTATGTTAGAGGTAGAGATAACACACCAACTGCTCAGGGCGTTGGTTTTGTAAGTGGAAAGGGAACTGGAACCGCAGCATTCCATATAGTAGGAGATGTTGAGATAAAAAAATGTAACAGTTAATTTATATAATAGAGCAGCCTTTATTAATGCAGAAGCATTTAGAGGTGGAAGTGTAAAAAATGGAAAATGTAACTATAAATATATTAGAAGATAGTAACACAGTTTTTAATATACAAGGTAAAGGTGATGGTGCATACCAAGACTCTAAATATTTTAGTGGTGGAAAAATTTTCAACATCGCTTACAGGAGATGCTAATATCCGTGTTGGAACAAAGGACAATACAATTTATGCTATGAAAAAAATTATGCTGGAGGATTAAGAATTGAAAAATAAAGGAGAAATTATTTTCGATGGAGCATCTAATATAGGCTTTTTCAGTTTTAACTTGGGTTCCTGATAAATCAAAAATATATTGCTGTGGAATATCCAACTTATACAAATGGAGGAAACCAAGGAGAAGGAAGTTTAGATAAATATATACCTTATATAAAAATTATCAGCAGATAAACCAATGAAATTTTATGGAGATGAAAATGTTGGAATATTCTTTAACACAAAAAAATGATAATATCGCACATAATAAAGGAATACATCAAGGATATTTTTGAGTTATATTTTTGATATAGGAAGTAAATTAGATTTTTGATTCAAGTGCAGTGCAAAAAAGAAGCAGGAAGACTAAATAAAGTTGGATATACATCTACAACAGTGGATGGAAATGTTGGGGTATATGCGATCTCTGGACAAAGACAAGGAGTAGATTATAACAGTTTAGCAAAAAAAGCAGTGTAAGATATAATGTTACTGACACAGCTACGACTAAACCTTATCTTAACTTTCTTGAAAAAGATCCTATTCATAATTTAAACTTTGATAAATTTAATATTACTTTTGGAAAATATGCAAAGAATGGATTTATGTTTTTAGCAAAAAAATGGAACAGTCATTGATATACAAGCGGGAGCACAAAGTGATTTTTTTCTGATGGAATAAATGGAACAAATACATTGGAAAGCAGATACAGGAGCAAAAAACTATTATAGCTTATGCTGAAGGAAAAATGGACTGCTAACGGAACAGGATTAACAGAATTAACAGGAACTGATTTAGAAAAATAAAACCAACAGAAATCATAGTTGATAAAAAAATTACATATGGTTAGTAAAGAAGGAGTAGCTTTTTTTGCAAAAAGATGGTGGAAAAAAATAACTGTGAAAAAAAGATGCAGAAGCAAGAGGATATAAATCAGTTCTTGCCTATGCAGAAGCAGGAACAGTGGATATAAGTTCTAATATTAAAGCACAAGATGAGAATGTAATAACACTTAGTGAAAAATATCAAAATATAGGAGCCTATACTAAAAATGGAGGAACAATAACTGTTGGAGGAAATGCAACTATCAATGGATTGGCTGCATTAGCAGATGGAGTAAACGCAAAAGTTTATTTGAATGGAACAGATAATATTGTCAACACAGGTACAGGAGGAGGATTGTTTGCTACTAATGGAGGAATAGTAGAATTCAATGGAGGAACTATTGTAAATAAAGATAATAGTTTAGCAAGAGGATTATCCCAAAATGACCATGATGCTGTAACACCTTTCCATGTAGAAAATAGTGGAAAAATTATCTTTAAAAATGGAGCTGCTACAAATATAGAAATGTATGATGGAATTCTTGTTTCTGGTGAAGATAGTGATTACACAATTGGAACTGGTGGAACTAACAAATATCAAGGAATGAGTAATGTAAAAGTTAAATTAATGAAAGACGGGGTAAATCTGGGAATATTTAAAAATCTAGATCTTACTTGGGCAGGGAATAGTGGTTTAACGACATTTATCAATGGACTTTTAGCAATACCTAAATTTGGAGCTTTAAATACAAATGGAAAAATCATTTAAAAACTACATTAGTAGAAGGGAAATTGACTGTTAATAGTAATGTAAATTTAGCAGATAATTCTGATCAATTTAATGGTATTTTTAATGGAAAGAGAATTAGTTACAATAAATTCTGGGAAAAACTATTACAGGAAATGGTAAAGGACTTTCTATGGGTTCAAATTCTGGAGCAGCTTCTAATGCTGAATCTGGATATATAAATAAAGGAACTGTTAATATAACAGGTGGAACAACATCATCAGGTATAGCTGGAATAAATGTTAGTTATGGACAAATTTTTAAATGATACAACAGGAATTGTTGAAATAGATAACGGTGCAGGACTTTATGGTACTAATGGAAGTAAGATTGTAAATAAAGGAACAGTTACAGTAACAGGAAGTGGAACAGGAATAGCAGGATTAGGAAAAGGAAATACTACACCAGCTATAACTTATGGAGATGGTAAAATTCAAATAGAAAACCATGGTACAATAAATATTTCTGGTGCTAATTCAACAGGAATTTATGCAGAAAATAATAAAGGAGCAGCTCAATCAGATGTAATAATAACTAATACTAAATCATTAAGTTTAGGGGATAATAGTGTTGGAATTGCATTAAAGAGTGTCTCAGGAGTTGGTGGAGAAATAAATATATCTGGAACAGGAAATTCAGATATAAAAAGTTGGAACAAATGGTTTCGGAGTCTATGCTGAGGACAGTAAGTTAATTTTAGATACTAACTATGGTATAGAAACTGGTGATAATGGAGTGGGAATTTACACAAAAGGAAGCTCAACAGTAGGAAATACGAAAACATTAAATTATAAATATTCTGGAAGTAGAACAGGAAGTGGAATAGCGACTCTATATTCTGGATCAAATGCAACTAATAACCTAAATATTAATTTAAATAACAGTACTAATACAATAGCGGGTATGGTAGGAGTTTTTTTGCTAATGGTGGTGGAAACTTTACTAATACAGGAGACATTACAGGAAAAATCTAATGCAGTAGAATTTGGAATAGTTACAGACAACAATACTAATGTAATTAATAGTGGAAATATAACATTAGGGAATGCGAGTACTTTAGCTAAAGGAAATGTAGGAATATATGTAAAAACAGCAAATAATATTACTAATACAGGAAGTATATCAGTTGGCAATAATTCAATAGCTCTATATGGTTATGGAATAAATCATACAAATGGAAATATATCAGTTGGTAATAATGGTATAGGAATTTTTTTCACAAGGAGGAAATGTTTTACTGACAGCCGGAACATTAACAGTTAGTACAAACAAGGCAGTAGGAGTATTTACATCAGGAGCGAATCAAACTATAGCAAGTACAAATTCTATGGTAATAGGAGATGCTTCTTATGGATTTGTAATAAAGGGAACAGGACATAATTTAACAACTAATAATGGTACAGTTACATTAGGAAATGATTCTGTGTTTGCTTATTCAGATAAAACTGGAACAATGACAAATCGTACACAATTATTATCAACAGGAAGTGGAAACTATGGACTATATTCAGCAGGAAATATAAAAAAATTTAGCTGATATTAATTTTTACTTCAGGAGTAGGAAATGTAGGTATATATAGTACAGGTGGAACAGCAGTAAATGGAGATACAGGACTAGGAATAAGACCAAGAATAATCGTGAATGGAACTAACAGTACAAACAAACTTTATGGAATAGGGATGGCAGCTGGATATTACGATGAAGAGAATAAGATATTAAAAAAATACAGGAAATATTGTGAATTATGGAACAATAGATGTATTAAAAAAAGTGAAAGTATAGGAATGTATGCTGTTGGTAATGGTTCTACTGCAAAAAAATTATGGAACAATTAATCTAAGTGGAAAAAAACACTGTTGGAATGTATTTAAATCAAGGTGCAATAGGTGAAAAATTATGGAACAATAAAAAGTGTCCCTAATGCAACAAATGATGGAATAAAGGGAGTAGTTGCATTAAATGGATCTATATTTAAGAATTATGGTCAAGTTACTATAGATTCTCCAAATGCCACAGGATACTACTATGTTAATACACAAAATTATGAAAATAAAGGTGGAACTATAACTGTATCTGGAGACAATGCAAAAAGAAACAGATACGGCAAGTCAAAAATGACACGACAAAAAAAGAGCAAAAAGGAATTGAAATAAAAGTGAAAATAGATCCTAGCGGTGGATCATCAACAGCAACTGTTATTAGAAATGGAACAGCAGTAAAAACCTATTGCTATTGATACAAATATAGCTTCTCCAAGTGCAAAAAAACTAACAGTAGGAGATACAACTCTGGATTTAAGTAGCAGACTTTCAAGTATACCAAATATGTCGAGAGGTTCAGAAATAGGAATGTATGTGGATACATCAGGAATAAACTATACAAATCCTATTCAAGGTTTAGATAAATTAACAAACTTGAAAAGCAGTAAATTTAATATTTGGAACTGAAGCATCTGAGTACACAACTGAAAAAAAGATATTGAGATAGGACCAAATATATTAAATCCATATAATGATGTGATAAGAGATGTAAGTTCAGCAGGGGGTGGAAAAGTTGAATTTTTAATGAATTCAAGTAATTTAACTTGGATAGCAACGGCTACTCAAAAATGCTGATTTAACAATAGCAAAATTATATTTATCTAAAAGACCTTATACAACATTTGCAAAAGAAAAAAAGATACCTATAATTTTATGGATGGGTTGGAACAAAGATATGGTGTTGAAAAAGAAGGAACAAGAGAAAGAGAATTGTTTAAAAAAAGATAAATAAACTAGGACTTAACGAGATTGAACAAAAAGTTATTTGTACAGGCAGTAGATGAAATGAAAGGTCATCAATATGCTAATGTTCAACAAAGAATAGTAGCAACTGGTAATATTCTTGATAAAGAATTTAATTATTTAAGAAATGAATGGTCTAATCCAAGTAAAGATGCAAACAAGATTAAGACATTTGGAGCTAGAGGACAATACAGTACAGGTACAGCTGGTATAAAAAGATTACAAGAACCATGCATATGGAGTAGCTTATGTACATGAAGATGAAACTGTAAAAACTTGGAGAATCGACAGGTTGGTATACAGGTATAGTTCACAACACATTTGACTTCAAGGATATTGGAAAAATCTAAAGAGGAACAATTACAAGCTAAACTTGGAATCTTTAAGTCAGTTCCATTTGATCATAACAACAGCTTGAATTGGACAATATCTGGAGATATCTTTGCTGGGCACAATAAGATGAATAGAAAAATATCTAGTTGTAGATGAAATATTCAATGCAAAAATCAAAAATACTATACTTATGGAGTAGGATTAAAGAATCAACTTAGTAAAGAATTCAGACTAAGTGAAGATTTCTCAGTAAGACCTTATGCAGCCCTAAGTTTAGAATATGGAAGAGTGTCTAAGATAAGAGAAAAAAATCTGGTGAAATAAAAATTAGAGGTAAAGGGTAATGATTATTTCTCAATAAAAACCTGAAATAGGAACAGAACTTGCTTATAAACATTACTTTGGAGCTAATACAATGAAAGTAGGAGTATCAGTAGCTTATGAAAAATGAATTAGGAAGAGTTGCTAATCCAAAGAACAAGGCAAGAGTAGGATATACAACTGCTGGATGGTATGATCTAAGAGGTGAAAAAGAAGATAGAAGAGGAAATGTTAAATCAGACCTTAATATTGGATGGGATAACCAAAGAATTGGAGTAACAGCTAATGTAGGTTACGATACAAAAAGGAAACAATGTAAGAGCTGGAGTAGGACTTAGAGTTATATTCTAATCTACCAATAAAAATTTTAACACTAACCCTAGTGTATATAGATTATTATTTCCCTAAAAAAAGCTGTTGCAAGTTAGTGAGTTTTTTTATCATTAATTTGTAGCAGTCTTTTTATTTGAATAAATTATTTTTTTTATTTACTAAACTTTTCTAGTATACTTTTTAAATAAAAAAAGGTATATAATAAGAATGTAGTAAAATATTAATTAAAAATTTTTAGAAAGGGGAATTTATTAAATAGTGCAAGAACACTCGTGACTCTAGCACTCGTAGGGTGTTAGTCATGAGACATGTACTCGTAGAGTATGAATTGCACGAAGATTTTAGTAAGCATATAGGGAAACTTGTATGTAGACACGGAGCAAAACCGTGCAACAAAGAAACTGAATTGCTGGGAACTCTTAAAGCTAGTATAGCCACAACATAATACCTAAGTGAGAATATGGTATAAGTGTGATGGTGGCGAAAAGCAGAAAAAAATATACTAGATGGTGCAAGGTTAAATCCTAAACATTATGATAATAGACAATCAGCAGCTAAGCCTGAAAAGGAAAGTTCAACGACTATCCCTCGTGAGGGGAGTACAATACAAGCGATTGGTATTGGAAGTGGTTTCGCCTAAGGTGTTGAGATACACTATGGATAAGATATAGTCTGTGCTTGTTAGAGATAACAAGAAGTTCATAAGAGAACTGCATAAGTAGTAGCGCACTTATGTGAACTACGCTTCCCACTGTTGTGGGGTTTTAAAAAAACTTTAAAAAAATGGTTAAAAAAATAAATAAAAAAATATTACTTTTTAATGGATAAAATGTAGAATATATGGTGTAATATCTCTGATGAAAAGGAGGTGATTATATATGTATTTAACATTAAAAACAACAAGTAAAAACATCTTAGCAAAAAAAGAGTTTAGAAATTTAAAATATTTGTGTCATATAGCTAAGAATTTAAAGAATCAAGCTATATACAATGTTAGACAATACTATTTTTAAAAAAATAAAAAAAGTATTTAAGCTATAATGAAAAACTATAAAATGCTTAAAAAAATAGTGAGAATTACAAGAAGTTAAATTCTAATATGGCTCAACAAATTTTTAAAAAGAAGTAGATGAAAGTTTTTAAATCATTCTTTTGCACTTTTAAAAACTTGCTAAGAATGGTCAATATAATGGTAAAAATAAAAATTACCTAATTATCTTGATAAAGATGGTTTTTACTACTCTTGTTATAGGTTTTGTTAGATTAAAAGATGATATGCTGATAGTTCCTTATTCAAATTCATTTAGAAAGGTACATAAGGAAATCGCGATAAAACTGCCACCAGTATTAAAAAGACAAGAAGATAAAAGAGATTAGAATAATACCAAAAACAACATTCTAGGTACTTTGAAATTCAATATACTTATGAGATAGAAGAAGTTCAAAGGGAATTAAATAAAGAAAAATGTACTAGGAATTGATTTAGGTATAGATAATCTTTGTACTTGTGTTACAAGTACTGGAACTTCATTCATAATAGATGGTAGAAAATTAAAAATCAATAAATCAATACTATAATAAGATAAATGCAAAATTACAAAGTATAAAAAGATAAGCAAAAGATTGAGCGCATAACATTAAGACAAAAAGAGAATAACTAGAAAGAGAAATAATCGTATAAATGATTATCTTTCAAAAAGCAGCAAGAACAATTCTAAATTATTGTCTTAATAATAATATAGGAAAAACTAATTCTAGGATATAATGAAGATTTTCAAAGAAATTCAAATATAGGAAGTATGAATAATCAAAATTTTGTAAATATACCATATGGAAAAATTAAGAGATAAATTAATATATCTATGTAAACTATATGGAATAGAATTTAAACTACAAGAAGAGAGTTATACATCAAAAAGCAAGTTTCTTTTGATGGAGATGAAATTCCAATATATGATAAAGAAAAATCTACAAGAATATGTATTCAGTGGAAAAAAAGAATAAAAAAAGAGGACTATATCAAACAAGCGCAGCTAAACTTATAAATGCAGATTGTAATGGAGCATTAAATATTCTAAGAAAAAAAGTAAAGTTGTGGACTTAAGTGTCCTATACAATAGAGGTGAACTGAACACACCTAAAAAGAATAAGGGTAGTGTAAAAGCTATCAAACTTCTTAGAAAAATTTTTAAATATTTTTTTAAAGATTTTTGGAACCCTGCGACACTTGGCTAAGCTCCTTAACTTGTTAAGGAGAGATAATACCCAGTCGTGGGAGGTTCAGGTTTACACAAGAAGTTGCATATAGCACAGCGTATTTAGCAGGGATTGCTTCTTTTTTTCACCATGTATATTTCCGATTATTCCAGTATACATTTCAATTCTAAGTAATGGTGAGAAGAAATCAGTAAGTAAGACTCTAGCATTTGTTTTAGGACTTTCAGTTACCTATATAGTTTTAGGTTTTGGAGCAGGGTTTATTGGAGAACTATTTCTTAACAGTAAGGTAAGAGTTATAGGAGGAATTTTTAGTTGTAATTTTAGGACTTTTCCAAATGGATATTTTAAAAATTAAAATTTTTGGAAAAAAACTAAAGTTATGAATTATGAAGGAGAAGAACAAAGCTTATTCTCAACTTTCCTTTTTAGGTTTAACTTTTTAGTCTTGGTTGGACTCCTTGTGTTGGACCAATATTAGCTTCGATATTAATCTTAGCTGGTTCATCAGGAGATACAGGAAATAGTGTAATGTTAATGTTTCTATATCTATTGGGAATGGCAACACCATTTGTAATATTCTCATTAGCTTCAAAAAAACACTATTTAAGAAAAATGTCTTTTATTAAAAAAACATTTACCTCTTATTAAAAAAATAGGTGGTTTCTTAATTATAGTAATGGGATTTCTTTTAATTTTTTTGACAAACTTAATATTTTTTTAACTGTTTAACTAAATGTTGAAAGGAAGTTAAAATGAAAAAAATTTATTTTACCTTTAATTTTTTTATATTTTTTTGATTGGAACATTTGTTTTTTTGCTAAAAATGCTTAGTCGTAATGTAAGTAAGGAAACAGAGGCTGAGAAAGACTTGTTAGAAAGTATACAATTAGTAGATATGAATGGAAATGATTATACATTTTCAAGAGGAAAAAAATATCTATATTAAATTTTTGGGCTTCATGGTGTCCAACTTGTTTAGCAGGTCTAGAAGAATTAGACAGGTTAGCAGGTGAAAATAATAGTAATTTTTGAAGTAATAACTGTTGTTTTTTTCCAGGAATAAATGGAGAAAAAGAATCCTGCTAAATTCAAAGAATGGTATGATAGTTTAGGTTACAAAAAAACATTAAAGTACTATACGACACAGATGGAAAATTATTACAAATATTTAAAAATAAGAGCTTTGCCAACATCAGCAATTATATATAAAGATTTAAAAAAATAGATAATGTAATTGTTGGTCATATAAGTAATGGACAAATCAAGGACTATTATGAAGGAAAGGAGAAAATGAAGTTATGGAAGAAAGCAAAAAAATACTACTGTAAATAATGTTAATAAAGAAAAATATAAAAAGAAATATATTTAGCTGGTGGTTGCTTCTGGGGAGTGGAAGAATATTTTGCTAGAATAGATGGAGTTATAGACTCAGTTTCTGGTTATGCAAATGGTTCTTTTGACAACCCAACATATGAAAAATGTTTGCAATAACTCAGGACATGCTGAGACAGTACATATAACTTATGATTCTTCAAAAGTATCTTTAGATACTCTATTAAAAATATTATTTTAGAATAATAGATCCAACTTCTGTAAATAAGCAAGGAAATGATAGAGGAATTCAATACAGAACAGGTATCTATTATCAAAATGATGAAGATAAACAAATCGCTATAGATGCTATAAAAGAAGAACAAAAAGAAATATTCTAGACCTATTGTAATTGAAGTTGAAAAAGTTAAAAAAAGATTCGATAAGGCCGAAGAGGAACATCAAGATTACTTAAAGAAAAAAATCCTAATGGATATTGCCATATTAATTTAAATAAGGCAAATGAGGCAATAATAGATGAAAAAAAGTATCAAAAAGCCAAGTGATGAAGTTTTAAAAGAGAAATTGACTGATTTAGAATATCAAGTTACACAAAAATGCAGCAACAGAAAGAGCTTTTTACTCATGAATATGATAAGAATCAAGAAGATGGTATCTATGTGGATATAACAACAGGAGAGCCATTATTTAGTTCAAAGGATAAATATGATGCAGGTTGTGGTTGGCCAAGTTTCACTAAACCTATTGCAACAGAAGTAGTAAATTACAAACAAGATAATTCTCATGGTATGAGTAGAGTTGAAGTAAGAAGTAGAGCTGGAAAAAGCACATTTTAGGACATGTTTTTTTGAAGATGGTCCAAGAGCTGAAGGTGGACTTAGATACTGTATCAATGGAGCTTCATTGAGATTCATTCCTTATGATAAAATGGACGAAGAAGGCTATGGAGAATTTAAAAAAATATGTAAAATAAGGTTAAAACAGATAGATTATTAGATTAGTCTATCTGTTTTTTTAATTTGACTTATTATATTTCAAATAATACAATGATATAAGTGAACTACTCACGACTAAAGTCGAGAGCTTCATAAGATAACTGAAAAAAGTAAGTTATCTTCTAAGAAGTTTGGTTTTAAAAACCCTTATTCTTTTTGGCTAGTCCACGATAGCCACTACTGGATAAGACTTGCATCTACACCGCTACTTTTATCTGTATATTATATTTAAAAAAAGAACAACTATACAGAACAGTGAATATTTTTACAAGGTTACTGTTTACTAGCCTTAACTCCATATATTCAGTTGCTAATGTTCTAAATATATTATACACTAAAAACTAGTAAAATTGCAAATTTTAGTGCAACATTTTCAATGTTGGTGTTATTCATACCCTACGAGTACATGTCTCACGACTAACACCCTAACGAGTGCTAGAGTCACGAGTGTTCTAACACATTTTATAAAAAGAGAAATATTTTTTTCGTTGAAGGAAAGGTTTATAAAAAAAGATAATGATAAAAAAAGAGATAAGGGGAATTAATGAAGAATTTTTGAATTAAAAACTTATTTATTATCCAAAAAAAGCTCATATTTAAATTATATATTAGAAATTTTTGGTAGATGGAGTTAATATAAGTCAATTTTATGAAGATAACAAATTAAGAATAGATGTAGGATATATCTTTCATATTTACAATTTTTTTGATGACCATTTAGAAGATATTATAAAAGAAGAAGTTTTACCTTATGAAGATGTAGAAGGAAAAAAACAATTTTTTTGAAACCATAGACAATATTAAAGAGAAATATTTTTTTATTGGTTAAAAAGATGATTATGAAGATGATGAAAGTGATGAGGAAATAGAAAAAAATAATCAGTATATCTGAGCCTTTTTTTATGATTGGCAAAGAGCACATCGTTGGCTTCTATATGGACCATTCTTGTGTATACCAGATATTATTTTTTTAGAAGGATAGGAGATACAATAGAAATTTCTTGGGATACTACTTGGGATATTACATATCAACAAAGAAAAATATGAAAAATGAAAAATATCAAATTTATCTCAACAAAGGGAGTAAGTTATATTGATGCCAATGAGTTTTATTTGGAAATAAAAAAATTTTTTTAAAAAAAGATAGATGAGATATCAAAAAAATCCAAAATGAAAAAAATTTCATATTATTGAGAAAAACTGAGAAATTAATATATGCAAAAGATCCTTATAACAATATTAAATTTAAAGAAGAAAAAAATTTTTTTAAAAAGATTTAGAAAAGATAGGACATAACCTTTTTTTACTATATATGAATTAGTGTTAATAACAGAAAAAAAGATAAAAAGGTAGTTTCAATTATATTGAAATATCTTTCAAAAAAATAGAAGATGAAAATATAAAAACACATTTAGCTTATTTTCTAGCAGTAAAAAAATTATAAAGAAGCTTCTGAAAAAACTGATAAAAAGAATTTTATAAAGCTAAAAACAGATGAATATAGAATAGCATTATCTAAGGCTTTATCAACTATTTATAATAAAGATATTTTTGAATGAATTATTAGAGATAGCTAAAAAAATAAAGAATATAAAGATGTAAATTTTCCAATTATATTTACTTTAAGAAAATATAGAGATAAAAAGAGTAAAGATGTTTTTTTTGAAAAAAAGTAGAATGGAGTAATAATGAAAACGTATGTTTTAGATGTATTAGAAAAATATCTTAAATGAAGAACAAGCTAATCAATATTATTGTAAAAGCCTTTCTTGAAATGAATAAAAGAGAGAAAAATTCCTTATATAGTAAATGAAAATAGATACTTAAAATTTTTGCTTAGATTATATAAAAATGGACAAGGATGTAGTTTATAAATTTAGGTTCTTTGAAAAAAATGGTGTTTTTGATTTTTTTTAGTAATTCAGAAAAAAACTTCACTATAAAAAAATTCTATCAAAAAAACTTAGAAGAAAGGCTTTAGATAAAAAAAGAAATTTTTTTAAACAAAGATAAAGATATTTTTAGAAATGATTTTTTTAAAATGAGTTTTAGAGATGTTTTTTTGGTTTCCAAAAAAATTATAAAATTTATTTTTCAAATCTTAAAATTTTGATAACTTCTTTGACAGATTATTACTATTTTATAACGTTTTTTTAGATAAAGATGAAGAAAAAAAGTTAAGAACTTAGTAAAGAAATCAAAAACTATTTTTTTAAGATGAGGTGAAATATGGAGTTAAAAAGAGCAAGAAAAAAATTTTTTTGGAAATAAAAAGAAGTTATAAAAATGATTGAAAAACAAAAAAAGAAAAAAACTTAAAGAAAAATAACATAAAAAAATAGATATAATATCAGATATAATGAATGATGAAGAAAAATTATTATATTTTTAGATTTTTGAAAGTGATAAAGGGAGTCGCATGATTAGAAATAACAACACCTCATTTTGCACCTTATTATTATGCTTGTTTCAATATATTATGGTTAAATGATGATGAACCTTATTGGTGGCTTGATGAAGAAAAATAGCACTGTTACAAAGATATTAAAAAAATTTAGAAAAAAATCATTAGATTATTTCATAAATTCTTAAAAAAATTGGAGATGAAGTGAAAATATAGAAAATAATAAAATTAATAAATATTAGATAGATTTTTAAAATAATAAACGGAATAAAAAAATAGCACTTATTGCAGTAAGTGCTATTTTAGTCATTCCTTTGAATTACATCTTATATTGTAAGTATATTATAATATTTTTGATATAAGATGTCAAATAAAAAAATGGTATAATAAATTGTCTTCCTTTTTTTTCTTTTTTTCTAACCTTTGATAAGGAGGTGAAAAAAAGTGAAAAAGATTACATCTTTTATATTGTCATAGTAATAGTTATTATAATGTTGCTATGTAAAAACATCTATATAACTATTAATTTCTAATTAATAGTTAAGTTTTTTTAGCAGATAGATTATTGCAGTAGTCTATCTGATTTTTAATTTTTCCAATATGATTAGTCTATAAATAACTTAAAAAAATGTGATACAATATAGAATACAAGTTCAATGATTATAAATAAAAAAATGTAAGGGGTATGCAATGGAAAAAAATTTATAAAATTGTAGCTGAAGAATTAAAAAAATTCCAGTTGATAAAGTTGAAAACACAATAAAAACTTTTTAGATGATGGAGCTACTATACCTTTTGTTGCAAGATATAGAAAAGAGATAACAGGAAATTTAGACGAAGTACAAATAGGAGATATTCTACAAAAGGTTGAATACTTAAGAAATTTAGAAGAAAGAAAAGAAGAAGTTATAAGACTTATTGAAGAACAAGGAAAAATTAACAGATGAATTAAGAAACAGCATAGTAGAAGCAAAAAAATTCTACAAGAAGTTGAAGATATTTATTTTCCTTATAGAAAGAAAAAAAGAAAACAAAGGCTGATATTGCTAAAGAAAGAGGTTTAGAACCATTAGCTGAAAAAAATTTTTATACAGCTAATAATTTAGAAGAAATTCAAAAACCTAGCAAAAAGACTTTATAACAGAAGAAGTTCCTACAGTTGAAGATGCTATAGAAGGGGCTATGCTTATAATAGCACAAAAATATTTCTGAAAAAAAGCTGAATATAGAGAAAGAATAAGAGAAATATATTTAAAATCTTCTATCATAGAAGCAAAGGCTAGTAAAAAAAGCAGCAGAATTAGATGAAAAGAAAGTTTACAATGACTACTATGAATATAGTGAAAAAAATTGAAAAAAATGGCTTCTCATAGAATACTAGCAGTAAATAGAGGAGAAAAAGAAGATATATTAACAGTTCATCTAAAAACTAGAAGATAGTGATAGAGAAAAAAATTGAAAATATGATTCTTAAAGAATTTCCTAAAAAAATGATTTAGTTGCAACTTACAAAGAAATCATAAAAGATTCTTTAGATAGATTAATAATTCCATCTATTGAAAGAGAAGTTAGAAATGCTTTAACTGAAAGAGCTGAAATTGAGTCAATAGCAGTATTTAAAGATAACTTGAAAAAAATCTACTTTTTACAAGCACCTTTAAAAAGAAAAAAATGTCCTAGCACTTGACCCAGGATACAGAACAGGTTGTAAAGTAGCTGTTATAGACAAATATGGTTTTTATAGAGAAAAACACAGTATTTTTTTCTTAGTTGAAGCTATGCACAACCCAAAAACAAATTGAAGATGCTAAAAAGAAATTCTTAGCTTTGGTTAAGAAATATGAAATAGATATTGTCAGCATAGGAAATGGAACTGCCTCAAGAGAAACAGAAACTTTTGTTGCCAATATAATAAAAAGAAAAATAAATTAAATTTAAAAATATTTGATAGTAAACGAAGCAGGAGCATCAGTTTACTCAGCTTCTAAGATAGCAGCTGAAGAATTCCCTGATTTAGATGTAACAGTTAGAGGAGCTATTTCAATAGGAAGAAGAATACAAGATCCTTTAGCAGAACTTGTAAAAAAATAGATCCTAAGTCTATAGGGGTTGGAATGTATCAACATGATGTAAACCAATCTAAATTAGATGAGTCTTTAGACAATGTAATAAGCCATGTTGTTAATAATGTTGGAGCTAATATTAACACAGCTTCTTGGGCATTACTTTCACATATTTCAGGAATTAAGAAAAACTGTTGCCAAGAATATAGTTGAGTATAGAAAAGAAAATGGTAACTTTAAAAAAATAGAAAAGAAATCTTAAAAAGTTAAAGGTGTAGGGGCCTAAAGCATATGAACAAATGGCTGGTTTCTTAGTTATACCAGAAGGTGAAAAATATTTTTAGATAACACAGTTATCCACCCTGAGTCTTATGCTATAGCCGAAGCCTTATTAGAAAAAAATAGGATTTAGCTTAGAAAAAAATACAATAATGAATTAAATGAAGCAAGAGAAAGATTAAAAATCTTTTGATTATAAGAAGTTTGCTGAGGAAAAATAATTTTGGAGCAGAAACTGTAAAAGACGTCTATGAAGCACTATTGAAAGATAGAAGAGACCCAAGAGATGACTTTGAAAAAAACCACTTTTAAAAATCAGATATTTTTAAATATTGATAACTTAGAAGTTGGAATGGAACTTGAAGGAACAGTTAGAAATGTTGTTAAATTTGGAGCTTTTTGTAGATATAGGTCTAAAAAAATGATGCACTTTTTACATATTTCAGAAATTTCAAATAAGTATATAGATGATCCAAGCAAAGTTTTAGCAGTTGGACAAATTATTAAAGTGAGAATAAAAGATGTTGATAAAGACAGAGGAAGAGTTGGCTTAACAAAGAAGGAACAAAATTAATGGGGAGCAGAAGTGAGCTATGTTTATAAAGAAGGATTCTCTACTATTAAGAATAATATCATATAATGGAATTGCAATAATTATAGTTGCCTCTATTATGGCAACCCTTTTTGGAATTATGATTTTCAATGAGCTAAATATGAGACTCTTAGATAAGTCTCGTGAAAGAACCTTATTAGTGAACAAAGCCTATTTGTATTACATAGATAAAAGTAGGGAGCATTTATATGATGCTTCAAATGATGCAGTTAATTTAATTTTGGTGGATAGCAATGATAAGTTGATTCAAAATAGACTTGCCTCAGCTGTAAAAAATCAACTGGGGATAGAGTCTTATAGCTTATATGGAAAAATCTTTTATACAAATACTTTCACCACAAAGAATAGTACTTGGAGAAAGTGGAGATAGGGATATTAAGTATGATTTATAAAAAAATAGTAACATTATACCCTCTAAAGAATTTTTAGAGACACAAAAAAATTTGAATATGTGAGTACTAAAGATGCGTTGTACATCAGATTAGTCCAGCCATATCGTTTATATAATTCAACTGAAAGAAACTATATTATATTGACTTTTTCCTATAACAAACTATAGTTTGACAGAGATAAAAGACTATGCCTATTTATCAGCTGAAGATAAAATTTTTTTATACTATCTAAAGATGGTTTTTACCTTTGGTGAAATAAGTTTAGAGAAATCAGATGATTTCTTTAAAAAATTTTTAAATTTAATAAGGTAGGCAGGGAATTATCTGATAATAAATATTATTTTTTTCTGAAAAGAAAAATAGATGATGATTACTATTATTTGGGGAATGCTAGCATTACAAAAATAAAAAAAGGGTAATGATTATATAGGAGATATAGGAGTTGCTATATCGAAAAAAATGAATTTGTAGTAGTAAAAATATGTTGGCTACTATAATACTTGTTGTTTGCTTATTGGCTGTTGTTTTAAGTACAGCTTTATGTGCTAGAATATTTACTAAACTTTTAGCACCTTTAAATTCCCTTGCAGGAAAAAAACTGAAAAAAATAGGTTTGGACATAAAAAAAGATAGGAATGGCATAGACTTTTGGTGAAGAAAAATATTTTTTTGAAATAAGGTCTATTTCAAACTCAATAAAGTTTATGGCTGAAAGAATAGAAGAAAATGAAAAAAATTATTGATACAAAAAAATAATAAATTAAATACAAACTTAAATAGACTTATAGCAGTCGAAAAAGTTGTTAACAAGTATAAGTTTAAGAGATAATTTTTTTCAGAAGGATTGGATGAAGTTTTTAAGAACCTTGACGTCTGAGGAAGGGGCTAGGATATAGCAGAGCCTTGTATTTAGGATATGATGAAGATAAGGAAGAACTTTCTGTAACAAAAATATGCAATAAATCCTCACATTGAAATGAATATGGAAAAAAATATACTGAGGGAATAAATGGTTTTAAATTTCAAGTAAATAGTATAAAAAGAATTAATGCCTCTTTTAAATATTGAATATGAGCCAGGTGGAATGTTTTTGGGGAAAGTATGGAAAAACAGTAAAATAATTTATCATAATGATAAAGGTTTTAAATATACTTATGGAAATAAATTATTTAGAACTTTAGGACTTAATAACTTTATGATACTGCTCTATTGCAGATGAAGATATTAAGATAGGTTGTATCTTGGTAGATTATTTTGGAAAAAAACAATCTGATTTCTGAAGAAGAAGTTGAAGTAAATAGTCTATTATTGATGAACTTATTGACAAGAATAAAAAAATATTATTCTAGGAGAAAGTAAACTTATGAAAGAAAGATACTTAACAATGTCTAAAGTATCAGATAAATTCATAAAAGATAATAAAAAAATTAATTCACAATATAGAAAGTTTTATTGAAAAAAATTAGAGAATAATAGATATAATAGTAAAGATATAGAGAAGATAAAAAGATATCTAAAAAGATGAAAAGAAGAAGAACATCGTTATAAAAAGATTCGTTGGATAATAGTAAGAGTCATTTTAAAGTATTTAACTTTGAAAAAAATTGATAGAAAAAAATAGTCAATAACAGTGAAAGAATTTTTAAGAAAAATATGGAATAAATATTTCGTTATTCATAGATTTTTTTCTGGAAATATGTATGGAGATAAAAAAAGAATATATCAAATGTTTATACAGATTCTAAGAAATTCTATAAATGCTATTTTAACTAGAAATAAGTTGGATAAAAAAATCAATATAGTTGTTGTAGGTGATAAAAAAACAATCGTATTATCTTAGAAATAATTGATAATGGTGTTGGAATGACAGCAGAAGAAGTTAAAGCTGTTATGAGACCTTATTCAGAAGTCACAGGAAATAGTATTATGGGGACAGGACTTATAACAATATACAAGATAGTTAAAGAACATAATGGCTTTATGTCTATATCTTCTGAATTAGATGTTGGAACAAAGATAAGAATAATTTTTTTAATGAATACAGGGAGGAAACAAACCAATGAATGAAAAAAAGAGTACACAAGTACACTACATTTACCAAAGACAGATTTTTCAAATGAAAGCTAATCTGCCTAACAAAGAACCAAAAGTACATAACAAAATGGACTGAGGAAAAAAATTTATGAAAAAAAGGCTTAGAAAAAAATAAAAAAATGGGGAGAGCTTTATATTACATGATGGGCCACCTTATGCAAACGGGAACACTCATATAGGGCATGCTTTAAATAAAATATTAAAAAGATATAATCATAAAATATAAAAACTTTTTAGAGGATTCAGATCACCTTATGTTCCTGGTTGGGATACACATGGATTACCAATAGAATTACAAGTGGTTAAAGAAGTAGGAATTGCTAAAGCAAGAGAAATGTCTCCACTAGAAATAAGAAAAACGTTGTGAAGAATATGCTAGAAAAATGGGTAGGAATCCAAAAAGAACAGTTTATAAGACTAGGAGTTTTTAGGAGATTGGGATAATCCTTATCTAACTCTTGATCCTAAATTTGAAGCTAAACAATTAGAATTATTTGGTGAAATATATGAAAAAGGATATATATTTAAAGGATTAAAACCTGTTTATTGGTCACCAGCAACAGAAACAGCACTTGCTGAAGCTGAAATAGAATACTATGACCATACATCACCATCTATCTATGTAAGAATGCAAGCTAATAAAGATTTATTGGATAAAAATAGGATTTAATGAAGATGCCTTTGTTTTAATATGGACAACTACACCTTGGACATTACCAGCAAACGTAGCTATATGTTTAAATGAAAATTTTGACTATGGACTATATAAAACAGAAAAAGGTAATTTAATACTTGCTAAGGACTTAGCAGAAAGTGCATTCAAAGATATAGGAATAGAAAATGCTGAACTTTTAAAAAGAATTTAAAGGAAAAGATTTAGAATACACAACCTATCAACATCCTTTCTTAGAAAGAACAGGGCTTGTAATTTTAGGAGACCATGTTACTGCTGATGCAGGTACAGGGGCAGTTCATACTGCACCAGGACATGGACAAGATGACTATGTTGTAGGACTTAACTATAAATTACCAGTTGTATCTCCAATCGACCATAGAGGGTGCTTAACAGAAGAAGCTGGAGACTTATTTAAAGGACTTGTTTATTCAGAAGCTAACAAAGCTATAATAAAAACATTTAACTGAAACAGGTCATATCTTAAAAAAATGCAAGAAATAAATCACTCTTATCCACATGACTGGAGATCTAAAACTCCTGTTATATTCAGAGCTACTGAACAATGGTTCATAAGAATGGAAGGTGGAGATTTAAGAGAAAAAAACTCTAAAAGTTATAGATGAAATAAACTTCATACCAGCTTGGGGTAAAAAAACAGAATAGGTTCTATGATGGAAACAAGACCTGACTGGTGTATATCAAGACAAAGAGTATGGGGAGTTCCTATACCAATATTCTATAATGATGAAACAAATGAAGAAATATTCCATAAAGAAATATTAGATAGAATATGTGGTCTAGTAAGAGAACACGGATCTAATATATGGGTTGAAAAAAACTCCAGAAGAATTAATAGGAGAAGAACTATTAGTTAAATATAATCTAAAAGGATTAAAATTAAGAAAAGAAACAAACATAATGGACGTTTGGTTTGATTCAGGAAGTAGCCATAGAGGAGTTTTAGAAGTTTGGGAAGGATTACATAGACCATGTGACCTATATCTTGAAGGTTCAGACCAACATAGAGGATGGTTCCATACTTCACTTTTTAACATCAGTTGCATCAACTGGAGATTCACCTTATAAGAGCGTATTAACTCACGGATTTGTTAATGATGGTGAAGGAAAGAAAATGTCTAAATCATTAGGAAACACAGTTGCACCTAGTGATGTAATAAAAGTTTATGGAGCAGATATATTAAGACTTTGGTGTGGTTCTGTTGACTATAGAGATGACGTAAGAATATCTGATAATATAATCAAACAAATGTCAGAAGCATATAGAAGAATAAGAAATACTGCAAGATATATACTTGGAAATAGCTACGACTTCAACCCAAAAAAACTGATAAAGTAGCATATAAAGATATGTTAGAAATAGATAAATGGGCTTTAAATAAATTAGAAGTATTGAAGAGAAATGTAACTGAAAGTTATGATAAATATGAATTCTATAATCTATTCCAAGGAATACATTACTTTTGCAGCAATAGATATGTCAGCTTTCTACTTGGATATAATAAAAGATAGACTTTATACTGAAAAGAAAGATTCTGTTGCAAGAAGAGCAGCACAAACAGTTATGTATGAAATCTTAATGACTTTAACAAAAAAATGGTTGCACCTATACTTTCATTTACAGCTGAAGAAATTTGGGAAAAACTTACCAACAGAAGCAAGAGAAGCCGAATCTGTATTCTTAGCTGATTGGTATGTAAATAATGATGAATATCTAAATCCTGAATTAGATGAAAAAAATGGCAACAAATAATAAAACTAAGAAAAGAAGTAAATAAAAAAATTAGAAAAAAAGCAAGACAAGGTGAAAATAAAAATAATAGGAAACTCTTTAGATGCTAAAGTTAGCCTATACACTGAAGACAATGCTTTAAAAAGAATTTATAAAAGAAAATCTAGAATTATTAGAAACAGTATTTATCGTTTCTGATATAGAAGTAGTAGACTCTAGTGATGACAACTTTACTGCTGCTGAAGAAATAGAAAAACTTAAAAAAATAAAAAAATTACTCATGCAGATGGAGAAAAAATGTGAAAGATGTTGGAAATATGACGATTTAGGAACTGATCCAGAACATCCAACACTATGTCCAAGATGTACAGGAGTATTGAAATAGGAGAAAGTATGATTTATATTTTTTTATTCTTAATATTACTTATAATAGACCAGTATTCGAAACTTATAGTTCACAGTACTCTGTATGTTGGTGATACAATTCCAATAATAGATGATTTCTTTAATTTAACTTATGTTCAAAAATAGAGGAGTTGCCTTTGGTCTTTTTCAAGGGAAAAATAGATATAGTAAGTATTTTAGCACTTATAGCAATAGCTTTAATCTTATTCTATTTCTGCAAAAAAATTTTTAAAAAGATAAGTTTTTTTAGAGAATAGCTTATACTATGATATTCTCAGGAGCAGTTGGAAATATGATAGATAGACTGTTCAGAGGCTTTGTAATAGATATGCTAGACTTTAGAGGTATCTGGTCTTTTATCTTTAACTTTGCAGATGTATGGATTAATATAGGTGTAATTTTGATAATAATAGAACATTTAATTTTTTTAATAGAAAAAAAGAGGGAAATAAAATGACATTTCAAGAAATAATTTTTTTTCTTTGCAACAATATTGGAGTTCTAAGGGTTGTATAATAGGAAATCCTTATGATATAGAAAAAGGGAGCTGGAACATTTAATCCTAATACATTCTTAATGGCATTAGGACCAGAACCTTGGAATGTGGCTTATGTAGAGCCTTCAAGAAGACCAAAAGATGGAAGATATGGAGATAACCCTAACAGAGTTTATCAACATCATCAATTTCAAGTTATTATGAAACCATCACCAACTAATATACAAGAATTATACCTTGAAAGTTTAAGAGTTTTAGGAATAGAACCTGAAAAAAACACGATATAAGATTTGTAGAAGATGACTGGGAATCACCTACTCTTGGAGCTTGGGGACTTGGTTGGGAAGTATGGCTAGATGGAATGGAAATAACTCAATTCACTTACTTTCAACAAGTTGGAGGATTAGAATTAGATATAGTTCCAGTTGAAATAACTTATGGCTTAGAAAAGACTTGCACTATACATTCAAAAATAAAGAAAAATGTTTATGACTTAGAATGGACTAAGGGAGTAAAAATATGGAGATATGAGATATCAATTTGAATTTGAAAATTCTAAATACTCTTTTGAACTTGCTACTTTAGATAAACATTTTAAATGGTTTGATGAATATGAAGAAGAAGCTAAAAAAATCTTAGATCGAGGGCTTGTTTTTACCAGCTTATGACTATGTTTTAAAAATGTTCTCATACATTTAATGTTTTAGATTCAAGAGGAGCTATTTCAACCACTGAAAGAATGGGATATATTCTAAGAGTTAGAAATTTAGCTAGAAGATGTGCTGAAGTATTTGTAGAAAAATAGAAGAGCCTTAGGCTACCCTCTTTTAAATAAAAAAATAGTACATTGAGTAAAAATAATGTAGATAAAAAAATAAGTGAGTTACGAATGGAAATTTTTAGATAAAAAAATCAAATAGAATGAGCCGAGTAAAATCTCGACATGTTTGAGCTAACTTGTTAGCGATCTTAGAAAAGTCTTAATGAACTTGTTCATTTAGAGTTTCTTACAGATGTCGAATTTACAGCGAATTCTTGATTTTTTTATCGTTAAGAAATTTACTCAGTAACGAACTATTTTTTTATGAAATTTTTATTAAAAGATTGAAAAAAAGAGGAGGAATATAAAGTGAAATTATTATTTGAAATTGGAATGGAAGAAATACCTGCAAGATTTTTTTGAGTCAAGCTTTTAACTGACCTAAAAAAAGTAATTTTGAAAAGAAATTAAAGAATAATAGAATAAAAATATGAAGGAATCAAAACTTATGGGACACCTAGAAGGCTTGTTCTAGTTGTTGATGAAGTTGCAGATATGCAAGAAGATTTAGATGAATTAAATATAGGTCCATCAAAGGATAGAGCATATAAAGATGGGGAACTTTCTAAAGCTGGTGAAGGATTCTTAAATGCATATAAAAATTGATGAAAGCCAAATTGAGATAGTGAAAAAAATGATAAAGAGTGAATACATAGCTTTTAAAAGATTTGCAAAAGGAGAAGCCACTGAAAAATTACTTCCTGAAATTTTAAAGGAATTAGTTTTAGAAGAAACATTCCCTAAATCAATGAAATGGTCTGATAAAACTATCAGATTCGCAAGACCTATAGAATGGTTTTTTTAGCACTATATGGAAATAATGTAGTAGAATTTGAAATTGAAGGTATAAAGAGTTCAAATAAATCAAAAGGACATAGATTCTTTGGAAAAAGAATTTGAAGTTTCTTCAGTTGAAGATTATTTAAAGAAGATAAGAGAAAAATAATGTAATTATTGATATTTCTGAAAGAAGAAAAAAATGATAGAAGAAATGATCGATAAAGTATTATTAGAAGATGAAAAAAAGCAGATATTGATGAAGGCTTATTAGATGAAGTTACTAACTTAGTAGAACATCCTTATGCAATAGTTGGTACTTTCTCAGAAGATTTCTTAGAAGTTCCGCAAGAAGTTTTAATAATATCTATGAAAGTTCATCAAAGATATTTCCCTATCCTAGATAAAAAAAGGAAAAATTACTTCCTAAATTTATAGTTATAAGAAATGGTATAGATTTTTTTCTCAAAATGTAAAAGAAGGAAATGAAAAAGTTTTATCTGCAAGACTTGCAGATGCTAGATTCTTCTATCAAGAAGACTTAAAAAAATTCCTTTAGATCAAAATGTAGAAAAAAATTAAAAAAACAGTAGTTTTCCAAAAAAAGATTTAGGAACAATGTTTAGTAAAGTTAAGAGAACAGAAAAGATAGCTGAATTCTTAATAGGAAAAATTAAAAATATAACTACATGAAAGCTGATATTTTTAAGAACTGTAAAATTAGCTAAAAGCTGATTTAGTTTCTAACATGATAGGTGAAAAAAAGAATTTACAAAAACTTCAAGGGCTTATGGGATCTAAATATGCTATGGAACGTGGAGAAGAAATTGGAGTAGCTATAGGAATAAAAAGAACATTACTATCCTAGATTCCAAGGAGATTTGCTACCTAGTGGAATAGAAGGAATAATCACAGGATTATCAGATAGAACAGATACTTTAGTTGGTTGTTTCGGTGTAGGATTAATTCCTACTGGATCGAAAAAGATCCGTTTGCTTTTAAGAAGAACAGCTTTAGGAATAGTTAATATCATAATAAATGCAAATATTAATATTTCATTAAAAGAACTGGTAAAAGTTTCATTAGATGCTTTAGAAGCTGATAAAGTATTAAAAAGTAGATAGAGCAAAAAGTTGAAGCTGATGTTTTGGAATTTTTTTAAAAGCAAAGAATGATAAATGTATTCACAGATATGGACTATAGAAAAGATATAGTTCTAGCTGTATTAGACAGAGATGCAGACAATATTACAAATGCTTTAGAAATAGTAAAAAGTAATAAGTGAAAAAAATTAGCTTTAAACAAACTTGAAGACCTTTTACAAGTGGCAAAAAGAGTTACTAATATCATAACAAAAAGGTAACAATAATGTTACAGTAAAAGAAAAAAATTATTTAAAGAAGAAATAGAAAAAAACATTATATGCAGAAACAAAGAAAGTTGGGGAAGAAAGCAGAAAAAAATCTGTTAAAGAAAAATGAATATGCTGATTATTTTGAAAAAGATGGTATCTTTAGCTCCGACTATAGATAAATACTTTGAAACTGTTATAGTAATGGATGAAGATAAAAAAATGTAAGAGAAAAATAGAATAAATCAATTAACTTATATTAAAAAAATTTATTTGATAGAATAGCTTATTTGAATAAGATAGACTAATGGAGGAAAAAAATGGACTCAAAAAAAGGATAGAAAAATGCTTTTTTTAGAAGTTGTGGAAGCTTTGGGAGATGTGGAATACAAGGCTGAACTAAAAAGATACACCTAAAAAGAATAGCAGATAGTTACAAGGAAATTTTTCTGTGGGATAGGTATTGACCCAAAAGAAGTTTTAACAAGAACTTTTGACATTAATAATAATGAACTTATTATGGAGAAAAATATAGACTTCTATTCTATGTGTGAACATCATTTTCTACCTTTTTGGGACTATTTGTATAGCCTATGTACCAAATAAAAAGATTTTTTTGGTTTTGGTGATATATTGAAACTTATAGAAATTTTTATCCAGAAGACCTCAGTTACAAGAAAGACTTACAGAAGAAATAGCGAGATATATCTATGAGTTATTAGATTGTCAAGGTGTCTATGTAGTTGTAGAAGCTAAGCATTTATGTATGACTATGAGAGGACAAAAAGAAAGAAAAATACTAAAAATTTTGACAACTTCTGCAAAAAGGTATATTTGAAAGTGATATTAATAAAAAAATTAGAAGTTCTAGCACTTTTTAAAAATAAATATATAAAGCTACTTGCCAGCCATTAGTGTCTCAGGAGCTCCAAAAATGCTCCCTCAACAATAATGGACGTCGCAGTAGCTTGTTTGAAATTTATTTTTAAAATAGGAAGTAAGAATAGAAATAAAACAAACGAACTGTGAATGACGAATTTTGCCGTTAAATGCTATGTTAATGAGCGTTAAAAAAAGCAGATGTTTGAACGAAGTGAGTTCTGCTTTTTTTAGCGAATGATTAGCATTTTAGGCTTAAAATTCAGTCTCAACAGGAGTTGTTTTATTTATATTTAAATGTAGGGATGTGAGGAAGAGGAATGGATAAAAATTTATATAAGAGATTTGGAATTTATAGGTTATCATGGAGTTTTTTTGAAGAAGAGAAAAAAATTAGGACAAAAAAATTTTTACCTAAGTCTAGAACTTAGTACTGATTTAAGAGAAGCTAATGATGATATAACGAAGACAACGCACTATGGTGAAGTTGCTGAAACAGTAAAGAAAAATCTTTTTTTCAAAAGAAATATGATTTAATAGAAACTTTAGCAGAGGATATAGCAAGAGAAGTGTTATTGTCTTTTTCCTTTGATAAAAGAAGTAAAATTGGAGATTAAAAAAACCTTGGGCACCAGTGGGACTACCACTTAAAGATGTTGCTGTTGAAATTACAAGGAAATGGAATGAAGTATATCTTTCACTAGGCTCAAATATGGGTAATAAGAAAGAAAAACTTAGAAAAAAAGCTATAAAAGAAGTGTCAAAAAAATAAGGGATACTTTTTATTATAAAAAGAAAGTAAAAATCATAGAAACAGAACCTTTTTGGTTATAAAGAACAAGATGATTTCTTAAATTCTTGTATAGGAATAAAGACTTTATTAACAGCAAGAGAAGTTTTAACAGAATTACTTGCCATTGAAATAAGAATGGGAAGAGAAAGAAAAAAATTAAATGGGGACCAAGAATAATAGATTTAGATATAATTTTTCTATAATAAGGAAGTTATGGAAGAAGATGATTTGATAGTGCCTCATCCATATATGGAATATAGAGATTTTGTTTTAAAGCCTTTAGAAGAAATAATACCTAATTTTGTTCATCCTTTACTTTCAAAGAGAATTACTGCACTTAGAAAGGAGCTTGAAAATGAAAAAAATTAGTTGTGGAAAAAAAGAAATTATTTTTAGGTGAAAGAACCTTAATAATGGGAATATTAAATGTAACTCCTGATTCCTTTTCAGATGGAGGAAAATATAATAGCTTAGATGCTGCAATGAAACAAGCAGAAAAGCTTATTGCTGATGGAGCCGATATCATAGATATAGGTGGAGAATCTACAAGACCAGGACATACTCAAATAGCAGTAGAAGAAGAAATTTCAAGAGTAGTGCCTATAATAGAAAAAGATTTCTAAAGAATTAAATACTATAATTTCTATAGACACGTATAAACATGAAGTAGCAAAAAGAAGCAGTGAAAGCTGGAGCAGATATAATAAATGATATTTGGGGCTTGCAATATGATAGAGGGGAAATGGCTAAATTTGTAAAAGAATGTAATCTTCCACTTATTGCAATGCATAATCAAAATGACGAAGTATACAATAAAGATATAATGCTAGTTTTAAGGGAATTTTTTTGAAAAAAACATATAAAAATAGCAGATGAATATGGAATTGATAGAAATAAAAATAATTTTTAGATCCAGGACTAGGTTTTTGGAAAAAAATAGTGAACAAAAATATAGAAATTTTAGCAAGATTAAATGAATTAAATGATATGGGACCTATTCTATTAGGGTGCTTCAAAAAAAGATTTATAGGTAAGCTTCTTAATGATTTACCTTTTGATGAAAGAGTTGAAGGAACGGTTGCAACTACTGTAATAGGTATAGAAAAAGGAGTAGATATTGTGAGAGTTCCTAATGTTCTAGAAAAATAAAAGAGCCTCTTTAGTTGCAGATGGCATATATAGAAAGAGAGGATAATATGGAAAAAACAAAGAACAATTCAAGAGTATGTACCTGGGAAACAAGTAACACTTGCACATTTAATAGCAAATCCTGATAGAGATATGTGTATAAAATTAGGACTTGATGAAGAAAAAAACAAATGCTATTGGTATATTAACAATAACACCAGGAGAGGCTGCAATAATAAGTGCGGACATAGCAATCAAATCTGGAAGTATAGAATTGGGATTTTTTTAGATAGATTTAGTGGAACACTTTTTATTGACAGGAGATTTTGCAAGTGTAGAATCATCACTTAAAAGCTGTTCTAGCATTTTTTTACAAGAAACTTTAAAGTTTTATATCTGTGAAATTACGAGGTCTTAATTATGAAAAAAAGACTATGTTAATAGGTAGAACAGGTTGTGGAAAAAAACAACTTTAACACAAAAAAATTAATGAATGAAGAAGTTAAATACAAAAAAACACAATCAGTAACATATAAAAAGTAAGATTATAGACACACCAGGAGAATATGTTGAAAAACAAGATGTTTTTATAAATCATTGTTGGTTTTATCAGCTGATGCTAAGGTGATAGTTTTTAGTTCAGTCGGCTATAGATGGAGCAACATTGTTCCCACCTAGATTTTTCAACAATGTTTCCTAGAAAAGAAGTTATTGGAGTTATAACTAAGACTGATTTAGAAAAATGCTAATATTGAAAGAAGTAGAAAGTTTTTAATAGAAAGCAGGAGTAACAGAAGTATTTACAATAGGTCTTGAGGATAGTGAGGGCTTAGAAGAAATTAGAAAAAAAGGTTGGTAGTAGATGAGTCTTAAATATAAAAAGGTGTGATTATTTATGTCTATTGAAAATTCTTGTGTAAGATTAGATGAAGGAAGATGGAAACCTAAAAAAATAGAGAAGTGTTAGAAAAAGTTGATAGAAAAAAATATAGAAATACTAATAGCTATGCAGTTTTTGACTGGGATAATACCTCTATTCAAGGGGATACTCAACAAAAATTTATTCATATATCAAATTGAGAATTTAAAAATATAAGTTAAGTCCAGAAAAAAATTTAATGAAGTTATTAGAAAAAAATGTACCTACTACAGATTTTTGATGAAAGATTTAAAAAAATTCTGAAGGGCAAGTTTTAAATCTAACAAAAATTAGCAAATGATATATATAAGAGTTATATCTTTCTTTATGAAAAACTATATTTCTACTAAAAAAATATCTTTAGAAGAAATAAGAGAAACAGAAGAGTTTAAAGATTTTTAGAGCAAAGATGCATTATTTACATAATGCACTTCCAAGTAACTTTTCATCTAAAAATTGCTTGCCTTTGGGAATTTTTACTTATTAAGTGGAATGACAAGAACTGAGGTAAAGAGTTTAGCAAAAAGAATCAAATGATGCTAAACTTGGTGAGAGCTTAGGAGAGGTCATTGTAGAATCAAGTAGAGTTTTAAGAGGAGAAGCAGGAATAGTTAAAGGAATCTATGATAATGGCTTGAGGGTTGGGATCAGAAATGGCTAATCTATACCATGAGCTTAAAAAGAAATGGTATAGATGTCTATGTGATTTCAGCTTCAATGCAAGAATTGATAGAGGTCTTTGCTATAGACAAATCTTATGGATATAATTTAGATGAAGAAAAAAATCTATGCAATGAGATTAAAAAAATATCAGCAGATGATGTATTGATAGATGAATTCAATGAAGATTATGCTTTTACACAAAAAAAGAAGGAAAAATCTGAAACAATAGAAAGATTTATCAAAGATAAATATGAAGGTAAAGGACCTATACTTGTTGGTGGAGATGCCCTTGGTGATGAAAGCATGTTGACAAAAATTCAAAGACACAGAAGTTCTATTGATAATGAAAAGAGAAGGGAAATTAGATAATCTAGTAAATGATGAGAGAGCATTGATTCAACATAGAAATTTACAGACAGGTTTACTAGATCCAAAGAATTAGTAGAATTCAGGGGAAAAAATGAAAGAATTTAGACTACAACCCTAAAAATATTATTTGGAGAAGATTCCTTAGATTACTTAAAGACTTTAGAATATAAAAAAAGTTATGATAGTAACTGATGAAGTTATGACACAGTAAAAAAATTAACTGATTTTTATTACAAATAATCTGTCTTCATCAACTGAGGTAAAAAAATTTTTCAATAAAGTTGAGCCTAATCCAAGTATGCAAACAATAGAAAATGGTTTAAAAGATTTCATTGACTTTGAACCACAATGTGTAATTGCATTAGGTGGAGGTTCTCCAATAGATGCTTGTAAGGCAATATTGTATTTTGCTTACGAGTTATATAAAAAATTAAAAGTAAATAAAAAAAGTATTTTTTTATTGCAGTTCCTACTACAAGTGGAACAGGTTCTGAAGTAACATCATACAGTGTTGTAACTAAGGGGAACATAAGATAGCCTTAGCAGATGAAAAAAATGTTACCAGATGTAGCACTGTTGAATACAGTATTTTTTTAAAATGGACTACCAGCAAAAAGTTGTTGCAGATACAGGAATGGATGTTTTAACTCATTCTATTGAAGCTTATGTATCAACTAATGCTAACTCGTTTTTCAAGTTCATTTGCAATGAAGTCTATTAAGTTAATATTTGAAAATTTAGTTGCCCACTACAATGATAGAAAAAAATACAAGGACCTAAAGAAAAATGTTCAATTTGCTTCTTGCTTAGCAGGAATAGCCTTTGATAATTCTTCACTTGGAATCAACCACAGTATTGCACATACAGTTGGAGCAAAATTCCATATAGCACATGGAAGAGCAAATGCTATTATTATGCCTTATGTAATTGAAGTTAATACAGAAGCAAATAGAAAAATATTTTGAAATTTCAAGAGAGCTAGGATTACCTTCTGATACAATAGAAGAAGGAAAGTATTCTCTTCTAAGCTTTGTAAGAATTTTTAAAAAGAAAAAAATTAGCTGTTGAAAAAAATCTTTAAAAAGATTATGGAGTTGATTTTTGAAACATTTAAAAAGAGAAATACCTAGTATGTTGGAAGATATTAAAAAAAGGATATTTGTACACAATACAATCCAAATAAATTAACTGATGAAGAATATGTAAGATTACTTTTAAAAAAATTTATTTTTGGAGAATAAATAAAATTAAAAATAATTAAAAAAAGGATTAATTTCTATAAAGGAGATTAATCCAAATAAAAGCTTTTAATAAAAATAAAAGGCTTGTAAAATTAATCTACAAGCCTTTTTAGTATATATAATTAGTTAGCTAAAGCTGAACCTTCATATAGTCCAAATTTCTTTAAGTCTTCTTCTACTGTAGTGATTCCAGCTATACCAAAGTTTTCAACTAAAACTTTCGCTACATTTGGAGATAAGAATCCTGGTAGAGTTGGTCCAACATGGATATTTTTTTAACTCCTAAGTATAATAGAGCTAGTAAAAACGATTACAGCTTTTTTTGTTCATACCAAGCAATGTTAAATACTAATGGTAATTCATTGATATCATTTAAAACCAAATACTTCTTTTTAATTTAAGAGCTACTACTGCCCAAGAATAAGAGTCATTACATTGTCCTGCATCTAATACTCTTGGAATTCCATTTATATCTCCTAAGTTTAATTTATTGTATTTGAATTTAGCACAACCAGAAGTTAAAATGATTGTATCTTTTGGTAAGTTTTCAGCAAATTCTGTATAGTAATGTCTTTGTGACATTCTTCCATCACAACCACTCATTACAACAAATCTTTTAATTGCTCCTGATTTAATATTTTCTACAACTTTATCAGCTAAACTTAAAACTTGGTTATGTGCAAAACCAACAGTTATTTCTCCACTTTCAACTTCTACTGGTGGTTGACAAGTTTTTGCAAGTTCTATAATTTCAGAGAAATCTTTTGTTCCATCTGCATTAACTTTTATTCTCTTCCATCCAGGGTATCCAGCAGCATTAGTTGTGAATACTCTATCTTTGTAAGTAGCATTCTTTACTGGTGGAACTATACAGTTAGTTGTGAATACGATAGGTCCATTAAAGTTTGTAAAGTCTTTTCTTTGATCCCACCAAGCATTTCCATAGTTTCCATAGAAATGAGAATATTTCTTTAATTCAGGATATCCATGTCCTGGTAACATTTCTGAGTGAGTATAAATATCTACTCCTGAATCTTTACTTTGTTCTAGTAATTGTTTTAAATCCCATAAATCATGTCCACTGATTAAGATTCCTGGTCTTTTTTTCCTGCTCCAATTTTTAACTTTAGTGATTTCAGGAGTTCCTAAAACTGATGTATTAGCTTCATCTAGTAAAAGCCATTACTTTTTACTCCATATTCTCCAGTTTTTCATTGTTAAAAGCAACTAATTGTTCAGCAGTTAAGCTATCATCCATAGTTCCTAAAAAGAGCTTCTTCAACAAAAAGCAAATATTTCTTCACTAGTTTTTTTCCTAAGTTAAAAAGCATGTTCAGCATAAGCTGCTAGTCCTTTTAATCCATAAACTATTAATTCTCTTAAAAGATCTAACATCTTCATTTTCTGTTCTTAATACTCCAACAACAGATTGATTTTCAGAGAATTTTATTAAATCTTCATCTGATTCATAGTACCAGTTTACTAAATCAGCACCATATTTTTCAGCCTCTTTCTTTTCTTCTTCTGTTGCAAGAGCTTTTTAATTCTTCTCTTAATTTTTAATCCTGCTTTTATTTCATCTAATATAGCAGCATCATCAAAGTTAGCATTTGTAATTGTTATAAAAAAAGTGAATTGATAAGATATCTATTTACCTTTCCTTCTATTAATTCTTTTGCTTTTCCATTTTTTTCTAAGTACTGAGCTGTATGCTGCAACACCTTTATCTATATGTATTAATAAATCTTGTAATCCAGATGTTTCTGCATCCTTTCCACAAACTCCTATAGTTGTACACCCAGTCCCTTTAGCAGTTTCTTGACATTGGTAACAAAACATTTTATCCATTTTTTTACTCCTCCTTAATTACTAAAAATATAGTTTAATATTTCTTAACAATATGATAAGCTATATTTAATTTTATTTCGGTAACAAATGTTACCGAAATAAAAAAATTTAAAGTTAATATAAAAAGATATAAAAAAATATGTTAAAAATAACTTAATTTATTTTTAAGAATTAGGAGGAAAAAAATGCACGACGGTTGTTCAGGAAAAATTTGATGATGGTATGCAAGTATTAGCAAAAATTAAGAATGATGGGATTCAGTAAACAAGATATGCCTTTTTCCTATGACATTTACTTGTAAAGAATGTGGAGAAGAAATAACTATGACTACTTTTTGAATATGAATGTCCTCATTGTAGTATGATATATGCAGTTACACCTTGTCATGCCTTTGATGTGGAAAAATATTCTATCTGCAGGTAAGGCTAAAAAAATAAAGAACATAAACGAAAAAAATAAAAAAAGGCTATTAATATAAACTTGACTTAGTTTATTTGCAATAGCCTTTTTTTAGTTATATAATACTATATTATGAAAAAAACTAAGGGGGACATTATGAAATTTTCAAGTTATTTAAACACAGATTACATATTTCCTAATTTAGAAGCAAGTTCTAAGGAAGAAATAATTAGAAAAAAATTGTTAGTAAAGTTGCAGAAGATGATAGAGTAGTTGGAGAACAAAAAAAGATGAGATTATAAAAAAATATCTTAAAAAGAGAAGAAGAAATTTCAACTTGTATAGGGTGGAGGAATTTTCTTGCCACATACAAGAATGATAGATTTTTTTCAGACTTTATCATAGCAGTCGCAACGGTTAAAGATAAAAATAGTATCTGATATTGGTGGAACAAATGAAACTGATGAAATAAAAAGTTGTATTTTTTTAATAGTTTCAGATGTTTTAAAGAATAAAAAAATCTTTTTGAAAGCTATGAGTGTGATTTCAAAGATAGGATTAAAAACAACCTGAAGTAATAGAAAAAAATTAAAAAAATCAAATAGTCCTAAAGAAATATATGAACTTTTAGCAGCTAATGATATAGAGTTAGAGCATAAAATCATAGCAGAAGATGTTTTAAGTCCAGAAATAAGAACTGCAAGAGAAAATGATACTTTGGCAGAAATAGCTAAGAGATTAATATTAGAACAAAAATCAGCCTTACCTGTATTATCAGAAGATAATATCCTTTTAGGAGAAATTACAGAAAGAGAATTAATAGGTTTTGGTATGCCTGAACACTTATCACTTATGAGTGATTTAAATTTCTTGACAGTTGGAGAACCTTTTTGAAGAATACTTACTTAATGAAAGTACAATGACTATTAAAGATATATACAGAAAGGATATAAAAGCATTTAATGATAGATAAAGATACTCCTATAATGGAAATTTGCTTTAAAAATGGTTTATAAAGGAATGCACAGACTATATGTTGTAAATCCGAAGAATAATAAATATCTTGGAATTATAAATAGATCAGATATTATTAAGAAAGTATTACATATATAATTGTAGAGTAGTTAAAAAGGATAATAAGGAAGGTTATAAAAATGTTATATGTTGGAATTTTTGATATTCATAGCAGTGTTTTTACTGTATAATAACAGAGAAAATACCAAGTGCTTGGGCAACAATGGCTGGAGGGCTATTGATGACTCTAATTGGTATAATCAATCAAGAAGAAGTTCTTGAAACAGTCTATAATAGATTAGAGATACTTTTTTTACTTGTAGGAATGATGATGATAGTTCTTCTTATATCGGAAACAGGAGTATTCCAGTGGTTTGCAATTAAAGTTGCACAATTAGTAAGAGGGGAGCCATTTAAGTTGATAGTTTTATTAGCTTGTGTAACAGCACTTTGTTCTGCATTTTTAGATAATGTTACAACAATATTGCTTATGGCACCAGTATCAATATTATTGGCAAAGCAATTAAAAATTAGATCCTTTCCCATTTGTAATCACAGAAGTCATGTCAGCTAATATAGGGTGGACTTGCAACATTGATAGGGAGATCCAACTCAACTTATCATAGGAGCAGAAGGAAAATTGACATTTAATGAATTCTTAGCTAACACAGCACCTGTTGCTATACTTTCTATGATAGCTTTATTGGCAACAGTTTACTTTATGTATGCTAAAAATATGAAGGTATCAAATGAACTAAAAAGCTAAGATTATGGAATTGGATTCAAAGCAGATCGTTAAAAAGATATGAAACTTTTAAAAACAATCTATAGTTATATTTTTCTTTAGTAATTATAGGATTTATTTTGAATAACTTTGTGGATAAAGGACTTGCTATGATAGCATTATCAGGGGCAGTATGTTTATCATTACTTGCAAAGAAAAGTCCTAAAGAGATGTTCGAAGGAGTGGAGTGGGAAACTTTATTCTTCTTCATAGGTTTATTTATGATGATTAAAGGTATAGAAAATCTTGATATCATTAAATTTATAGGGGATAAAATGATAGCAATAACTGAAGGGCATTTTTGGAGGAGCAGTTTTATCAACAATGTGGATATCAGCTCTTTTTCACTTCAGTAATTGGAAATGTTGCCAATGCAGCAACATTCTCAAAGATTATTAATATTATGACTCCAAGTTTTGCGGGAGTTGGGGGAATAAAAAGCACTTTGGTGGGCTTTATCATTTGGTTCTTGTTTAGGTGGAAATTTAAGTATACTTGGTTCGGCAACAAATGTTGTGGCAGTTGGAGCTGCTGATAAAAGCAGGTTGTAAAATTAAATTTGTACAATTTTTTTAAAGTTCGGTGGAATTATTGCTATAGAAAATTTGATAATAGCTTCAATATATGTTTATTTTAGATATTTATAATCAAATTATTCCTTTTTACAATTAGAAATATTTCACTTTGCTTATAATGATTAAAGCAATGGAAGGTATAGTGAGAGAAGATGTTACTAGGTTTAGGAATACTTATTTTTTTGTTATAGTTTTTTTACTGTATAATTACAGAAAAAGTGGCTTCAGCTTATGCAACTATGTTAGGAGCATTGGCAATGGCTTTTTTAGGAATAGTTAATGAAGAAGAAATTTTAGAAACAATACATAGTAGATTGGAGATATTACTTCTATTGATTGGTATGATGATAATAGTTTTCATTAATATCTGAAACAGGAGTGTTTCAATGGTTTGCAATAAAGGTAGTTAAGATAGTAAGAGGAGACCCTTTAAAATTATTGATATTACTTTCAATTGTAACAGCTACATGTTCAGCATTTTTAGATAATGTTACAACAATATTACTTATGGCACCTGTGTCAATATTGTTGGCTAAACAATTAAAATTAGATCCTTTTCCTTTTTGTTATGACAGAAGTTTTATCTTCTGATATTGGTGGGATGGCAACTTTAATTGGGGATCCAACTCAACTTATCATAGGAAGTGAAGGGAAAATATCATTCAATGAATTTTTATTTAATACTGCTCCTATGACCATAATAGCACTTGCAATATTATTGACAGTTGTTTATTTTACAAATATAAGAAAGATGCAGGTTCCAAATACATTGAGAGCACAGATTATGGAATTGGAATCTGACAGAATACTTACAAATAAAAAAATTATTAAAAGCAATCTATAATAATACTTACAGCAGTGATAATAGGCTTTGTATTAAATAACTTTGTAAATAAAGGTTTAGCAGTAATTTCTTTAAGTGGTGGAATATTATTAGCTTTCTTAACAGAAAGAGAGCCTAAAAAAAGATTTTTTTGCGGCTGTTGAATGGGATACTCTATTCTTCTTTATCGGTCTTTTTGTGATGATTAGAGGAATAGAAAAATTTAGGAGTAATCAAATATATAGGGGACAAAAATAATTGAAATGTCAACAGGAAACTTTAAGGTAGCTTCAATTTCAATAATGTGGTTATCTTCAATATTTACTTCTATCTTTGGAAATGTTGCCAATGCTGCAACTTTCTCAAAAATTATTAAGACAGTTATTCCTGATTTTTCAAACTGTGGCAGATACAAAAAGTATTTTTGGTGGGCTTTGTCTTTTTGGTTCATGTTTAGGTGGAAGTATTACAATGATAGGTTCAGCAACAAATGTTGTGGCCGTTTCAGCTTCAGCAAAAGCAGGTTGTAAAATTGATTTTATGAAATTCTTTAAATTTGGAAGTAAAATTGCAATTTTAAATCTGATAGCTGCAACTGTATATATGTATTTAAGGTATCTATAAAATAAATAAAAAAAGTAAAAAAATAGTTCGTTACTGAGGTGCTGTTGAAAATTAATAAAAAAAGTAAAAAAATAATTCGTTACTGAGTAAATTTCTTAACGATAAAAAAATCAAGAATTCGCTGTAAATTCGGCAAACTTGCCAACAAGTTGGCTTCAAACACGCCGACATTTACTCGGCTCATTCTATTTGATTTTTTTATCTAAAAATTTCCATTCGTAACTCATTTATTTTTTTACTTTTAGTTTGAAACTTTAACTTTGAATCCCATTGGTAGCTCACTTATTTTTTTTACTTTTTTTATTTATTTTTTTCTTTTTCTTAGCAACAGAGTATCCGAATTTACCAATTGCATCTTTAGATAAAAGCAAAAATATTCTCCATGTGAGTAAGAAATTAAATCTGCTTTTTTTCAAAATGTATTTTATCTTTTTCATCAAATAAATCTTCATTGATATGAGAAGTTAAAACTTCTGCAATAAACATATCATGGCTACCTAATTTAATAATATCTTTAACTTTACATTCTATATTTATAGGACATTCTTCTATGTATGAAGATTTTACCTTTAATCCATCGTGCAAAGTAAAAAGCACACTCCTTTATTTTATTAATTTGTCTACCTGAACGAACTCCACAGAAATCAACAACTTTAGTTTGTTTTTTTTACTAGGTAGATTTATAGTGAATTCCATAGTTTCTTTTTATATAGTCATAAGATAATCTTTCAGGTCTTATAGAAATTGATAACATTGGTGGTCTTGAACAGATAGTTCCTACCCAAGCAACAGTAAAGACATTATCTTTACCCTCTGAATTTTTACAAGTCACTAGTACAGCTGGTACTGGATTTAAAACTACACTTCCTTTTTAAATTTCTCTTTTTCATAATTAACTCAAAAATTCCTTCTCTTTTTTTAATTTTTTTAATAAAAAAATAAACAAATAAACACAGATAGAGCTTCACTTAAAAAAAGTTACAAACCATATTGACTTATTTCCAAAAGATAGTTGGTAAAAATCAAAAAGTAAAATACTATTGAATAATATACCTCTAGGGAAAGTTATAAACGCTGAATAAGTAACTCTTTTTTTAAGGCTGTAAAAATAGGCAGAAATAAAAAAATATTTATACCTATTAATAGATAAGAAAGACTGTATACTCTTAAAAACATCTTTGACTCTTAAAATCATATCTTTCTCTTTAAAAAAATATTCTACCAATATATTCAGAGAAAGAGGTGATAAATATAAAAACATACAATTCCAAGTATTCCTAAAAAAAGTGATAGATATTTTTTTAGAATATCTTTTAAATTTTTATAATGTTTCTTACCCAAATTATAACTTATAATAGGCTGTATACCTTGACTAAAAACCTATCATAGTCATAGTGATAAATGAACTTATATAAGAGATAGTTCCAAAAAATTGAAACTCCTGTAACTCCAATTCTTTTCAAAAATAACAAGATTATAAATCAGTATTAAAAATTCCTGAAGATATCTCTGTTAAAAAAACTCAGAAAAAAACCTGTTTTTAAAAAAATTTTTAATTATCCTATCAAAAATCAAATCGAAATGATTTTTTTAAATTTTTATTTTTTTGGGCTTTAAAAAAATGATATAGAATAAAAAGCATAGAACAACATGTAACTTGTGAAATACCTGTTGCTATTGCAGCACCTGTTACGCCATAATGAAAGACAACTACAAAAAGATAGTCTAAAAATTAAATTTGTTATACCTCCAACTAAAAACACAGATAGTTGGATAACTAGGTTTTCCATCAATTTTTTTATATATTTCAAAGGCATAACCTGACATATAGAAAACACTGAAGAAAAACTATGACCGAAAGATAGTCTTTTACATACTGATAGACTTCTTGACTTTTATTAGCACCTAAAAATATTTATAACTCTTTCAAGATTTAAAAAGTACTAAAAAGGGATATAATTATAGCTGAAAATAAATTTAATAAGGTGGCAAGAGTAAAGATTTTTATTTCCTTCATCATATTTATTTTCACCAAATTTTATTGCAATTAATGTTGAGCTCCCAACTCCTATCATTATAGAAATTGAGAAGATAAAAATTTATAAGTGGCAGAACTAAGTTTACTCCAGCTAGAGCAGTTGAGCCTACAAATCTACTTATAAATATTCCATCAACCATAGTATAAAGAGTAAATATCCACATTGAAATAACATTAGGTATAGCATATTTGAATATTGTTTTTTTAAGATTGGTTTATTACTAATCATTGTCATAATACATCACCTTTCTAAGCACTATTCATATAGTTTCAGTCTAAAAAAAGAGGATATAGTTTATCCATACCCTCTAAAAATTTATTTTTTTTATAGTTCTATAAAGTTTTTGGAAAAAAATTGCATTTTTCATTAAAGTTAAAAAGGTTCTCTTGTAGGAAAAATACAAAAAAATAATCTAATAATCCAAACAACTATGAAAAAGTAGAGCTATAGAATAAAAAAATTTTTTTTTCTTCTTATAAAAAAATCAATAAGAGAGGAACAGCCCAAAATAGTGGATGAAAAATATATAGCTTGATGGATATCTCCATGTAATAAAAGCCATATATGATCTTGTCATACCACAACTTGGACAGGCTACTCCATATGTATTATAAAATAAGCAAATACTTCTTCCATGAAAAAACCTGTCAACAAAAATGCTAACAAGAGCTATCACTATAAAAAAATTATTAAGAGATTCCATTTCTTTCGCATATTTGATTTACCTGACTTTGAGCTAGAGCTATGCTGATAATTCCAAAAACTAAAGAAAGCTAAGAAAAGATATAGAACACCCTCATCTTTACCACCAAAAATCTTCAACTTCTTGACCTAACTTATAATTCCAAACTAAGTAAAAAATACCACAAGTTACAATGCTTAATATGAAATTTAAAAAAAGAGTTTTTTTATCTTTTCCAGTGGCAACTCTTAATTCATTGTTTAGAATCCATATCCAAATAGTAGCATAAATACCACAAGTTAAAAAAATGACAGAATAACACCTAGTAATACACTTCTTTGTTTCATAACAAACCCCTGAAATTTTATATTTAATTTACATTGTATTATAACATTTTTTTAAGTTTTTTTGTAAATAAATAAAGGGATTTTTAAAAGCTTTCAAGCTAGAAAAAAATTAAAGTAAAAATTTTAAAATAAAAAAATAAATAAAAATATAGAAACTTGACAAAAAAATACACTTGAAAAATATAATTATATTAAAAATGATGTCTAAGAAAGAGGCAAAGCTTAATGTTTAAAAAAATTTTTAGTTTAAATAAAATTCCCAAAAAAAGTATCTATACCTTTGATAGCAACAACAGTATTAGGATTAATAACTACTGTTGCTTTATCTAATTTAGAAAAAAATAGTAGAAAAAAAGTAAGTAGTAGATTTATCAATGGTAGAGTACATATTGAAGATATAGATTTATCATTGTCAGAGCCTGTTATAAAAAAATATTACACTTTATGATAATGAAAATAATGTGATGTTTAATTCAAATAAAGTTGTAGCTAAGATAAGTTTTAAAAAAATTTATTAGATGGTAGAATAGATGAATTAAATGTAGACTCAGCCTCAGTTAATGTTGTAAGAGATAAAGATGGTGTTATAAATTTCACTAAGTTATCTAAGAAAAAAAGTGATAAAAAAACCTAGTAATCCAATAGATAAATTAGTAGTAACTTCGGCTAATATAAACTACGAAGATTATACTTTTTCCAAATAAATTAGAAAAAAAGATAGAAAAATATAAATGCCACTGTTTTATGCAGACAAAGAAAAAAATTAGTTAAAAAAATGCAGATGTTAGTATAGATGATGAAAAATATAAAATTAAATACTTCCTTTAAAGATGAAAGTGAAAAAAAGAGCTTTCTTCTTTAGAAATGAAATTAAAAAAATAGATAAATTTTTTTATTGGATAAGGATTTATTAAAAAAAGTTTAGCTAAAAAAATAATGAAAAAAATTAGAATTTTTCTGATGTTAATATAAGTTCTGATTTAACTATAAAAAAACAGATAAAAACAGTTAAAAAAATACAAATATAGTTGGAAATTTAGATGTAGAATCTCCTTTATTTAGATATGCAGATGTAGAAAGCGATATTAAGAATATTAAATTATCAGGTGTATTTAATGGTAGAGATGGTAAAAGCAAATTTAGACTTAAATGTATTTGATAAAAGATAGAAATATAGCTGTGACTTATCAAGATGAAGAACTAAATTCAGTGATAAATATAGATAAAATTGATGAAAGTATATTAAATAAAAATAAAAACCTATAAAAAGATAAAAAAATTAGATTTGAAAAAAATATAAATATAGAAGATATAAAAAAACTATAGTTCATTATTCGGATGAAAGAGGTTTGATTCTGAAGACAACAATGAAACCAAATAATTCTGAATTTAAAGGAATAGAGTTAAATGACTTTAATTTATATGCAGATTTAAAAAGATGGTAAGAAGAGAGCTAATGCTAAGATTTCAGCTAAAAATAAAAAGGTATGGCTGAAAAATTTAACAGTAAATCTTGAAAAATCAGGCTGAAAACACTGATATTATTGTAGCTTTAAAGTCTCAAGAAAAAAAGATAGCATAATACCAGATATTAATTTAAAAGGCAAATTTAGAAAAACAAAAAAAGATATTTTTAAAGGCTAAAATTACTTCAAATATTGTTAATTTTTAATATGGATTATCAAAAAAAGAAGCAAAGTTAGCTAAAAATTTATGATGATAAATTTAAAAATAAATTATGATGTTAATAAAAAAAGAATTTAACAGATGGAGATGGGAAAAATAGCCTTTAAAAATCTATGATACAGATAACTATTTAGATTTTAAAAGCAAAGGATAATCAAGTCGAAATCAAAGAACTTAAATTAATGGATAAGTTAAATAAGAATAATACTCTTATTGCAAAGGGAAATGCTGATCTTAATAAAAAGGAATTTAATATTGACTATGATGCTAAGTTAAATTCAGTTTCAAGAAAAATTTAAAGATAAAAAAATATAGTATTATCATTTGATGCCAAAGGAAAGGCAGAAAGTAAAAAAATAATATTATAAGTTCTCAAGGACAAATTAATGATTTAAGTCTTGAGTATATGGCTAAAAATTGAGAAAAATAAATGGAACTTACGATTTTAAAAAAAGTCTGATTCAGGTATGGAGGCAAATTTAAAAAAACAAAAAAATAGCTTCAATTGGCTATGATAAATACAAGTTTGATAATTTTAATCTTCTTGCAACTTATTCTGGAAATGAAGTAAAAGTTAGAGATTTTTAGTAATAATCTATTATCTTTTAAAAGCAGACTACAACACAGAAGCTAAGAAGCTAAGTGGAGATTTAAATATAAAAAAAGATTGACTGACGAAGATATAGGTTTAGATAAGGTGAACTTTGTTTTAGAAAAACTTTAAAAGCCAAACTTGATGGGGATATAAAAAAACTCCTAAAGCTAAGATAGATTTAGGAACTACAGTAGTAACTTTACCTAGTAAAGATTTAGCAAAAAAATCAGTGGTAAATTAAATCTTGTTGGAGATAAACTTATTATAGAAGGAGTTAATGTAGATAATAACCTTATCACAGGACAATATGATATAAAAGAAAAAAACTTTTTAAATTTAAAGGCTTCCTTAAGTGAAAAATCATTTAGAGAAATATCATGGAGGTAAAAAAACTTAGGGTTACATGCTATATGGAGACTTAGTATTAAAAAAGGAGTAGCAGGTAATTTAGATGCTAAACTTAAAGGAAGAGCTATCAATTTACAAAGTTCATTTCCTGATTTAGCTTACAATATAGATTACAGTGCAGAAAAATTACTCTGATGGTATTGTTTCTATCAAAGATTTGGATATTATCGATAAAAAAATTATGGAGCTATATTAGGATTAACTGGAACAGTTGATTTAAAAAGAGAAAAAAACTTAAATATTAAAAAAATAAAAAAATGATAAGATAGATTTAACTAAGTTACAAAAATATCCTTAAAAAAATCCTAGTATAAAGGGAATAGTAAATACAGATATTCTAATAAATGGACAACTTAGCAATCCAAACTATAGCTTAAATATGTCTTCATCTGAAGTAAGTATAAAGAATTTTTAAGATAAATGATATTGTCTTAAATTTAGCAGGAGATAAAGAAAAAAAGCTAATGTAAATAAGCTAAGTTTAGATGTTTATAAGAATTTAATAGTTGGATCTGGAAACTATGATATAAAAAAATAAAAACTTATAATGTCAACATGAAGTCTAGTAATAAAATTGATCTTTCTAAATTCCAAGCATTCTTTAATTCGTATGGAATAGATAACCCTAGTGGAAAGGTAGGTTTTTAATGTTCAAATAGACCAAAAATAATGAAAAAAAGCTTATTTGAGTCTTGAGAATATAAATTTAGAATCTTCAAAAATTAAAATTGAAATTCTCTAATTTTTTTCAGGACCTATCACTTTGAGCGGAAGAAGAATAGAAATAGGAGAGTTAAATGCAAAATTAAATAACTCACCTATTACAATAGATGGGTTTGTAGATTTAGTTGACATAGCAAAAAAATAGATAAGGAAGATATTATTAGAAGTTTACCTTATAAATTACATATAAAAATCTAAAGAATTAAATTATGAATATCCTAAGATTATAAAAAAATAAAAGCTTCAACTGATATAACTCTAACTAATGAAGAATTATATGGAAGTTTAATTATAAAAAAAGGCAACACTTAACGATATACCTAATAATTATTATAAAGATTTCTTCTCACTAATAAAAGAACAACTTAGAAAGAGAAGAACAGATGTTACACCAAAAAAAGAAGGTAGATAAAAAAATTCTAGGGAAAGCAGAGGAAAAAAAGCAACAAGAATGAGAGTATTTTTTTAAATAAATTAATGCCAATAGATTTAGTTATTAAAAACAGAAGAACCTATACTTATTGATATGGATGATTTTAATATTTTAGTTCCAGAAATTTATGGAAAATTAGATATAGACTTAAATATTAATGGTAAAAAAAGGTAAATATTATATAGAAGGGGAAACTGAGTTAAAAGATGGATATTTCGTTATAGGTACAAATGAATTTAAAGTCGATAGAGCTTTAGCAATATATAATGATAACACTCCTTTACCAGAAATTAACCCTAATGTCTTCTTTGAAAGTACAATAGATATGGATGATGAAGAATACTATTTCACTACTATGGGAAAAACTTAACCAATTGAGATATGAAATCACATCTAAAAACATCAAAGGTTGGAGGAGACTTATCAGCATTAATCGTAAACCCTGATTCTAATGAACATATATATTCTTATGGAGATGGAAGTCAAATATTTATAGTTTTTTTATGAAAAAAACTTGATAGCAGGTCAAATAGGTCAAACAGTCTTTGGTAAAACAGCAAGATATGTTAAAAAGAAAACTAAATCTTACTAGATTTGTAATAAGACCTGAAATAAAAAAATATAATTCAGAAGATAGTGTTACAAATAGATATGGAACAACTGACAACAGAGCTTTTAAGTCCACAAATTTATAATGTAAATATAAAGATGGAAGCTAAGGATAATATTTACAAGGATAAATTATTCTGGAAAAGCAAGTGCAAGACTTATAAGTACAGGAAAGGATACTATTAGAAATCAAGCAATGAAAGTAAATTCGCAAAAATATTAGAGAGTATGATGTAGGATTAGAATATAAGATTGATGATAGTAAAAACTCTTAGAGTTGGAGTTGGAACTGTTCCATATAAATATAGAACAGATGAAAAATAAAGATTACAAGAAGCCTAATTACTACATAGAATACAAGTTTAGGAAAAGATATAAAGATTTTTTTCAGAAATATTTTCATTTTAGCTTTAAAAAAATATTAATAAATGTGATAATATATTAAAGAGACACTATAATAATTAAATGGAGGACTTTGAGATGAAAAAGACTATTAATTGCATTGATGTTTGTAATTAGCCTAGTATCATTCTCGACTATGACTAATCTACCAATTAAGAGTATTGAAGTTGTAAACAACAACCAAGTTCCGACTAGCTTAATAAAGAACACTTTAAAGCTAAGAGAAGGATCTAAGTTTTCAACAGATGCTCTAGTAGCAGATTTTAATGCTCTAAAAAGGAACAGGTTACTTTGAAGATGTAATGCTTCAACCTATTTCTTCAGATGGTGGAGTAAGAATAGTTGTGGATGTTATTGAAAAAGCAAAATGTTGCTAGTTTATTGAAGGAAAAAAAGGAGTGGCAGTAAATACTGTAAGAGAAGATACAGATAAATCTGTTATAATTTCTTCAATAATATTTAATGGAAACAAAAAAATACTCAGCAGCAGAGCTTCAAAAAAATTACTCAATTAAAAAAACTGGAGAATATTTCTCAAGAAGTAGAGTAGAGGAAGCACAAAGAAATTTACTAGCTACAGGAAAGTTTTTCAGAAGTAAAACCTGATGCTAAAGTAGCTAATGGAAAGATGAACTTATCTTTTGATGTAGTTGAAAAATCCTATAGTAAAAAAATGTAGTTGTTACAGGAAACCATGCAGTATCAACTAGTGCTATTATGTCAGTATTAAGTACTAAATCAGGTGCTGTTCAAAAAACTATAATAACTTAAGAGAAGATAGAGATAAGATTTTAGGACTATATCAAGCTCAAGGTTATACTTTAGTTAATATTACAGATATGTCAACTGATGAAAATGGAACTTTACGTATTGCAATAGTTGAAGGGATTGTAAGAAAAAAATTGAAGTTAAAAAAAGATGGTAACTAAACAAAAAGGTAACAGAAGAACACCTAATGATGATGTTCTAAAAAAACTCAAGACTATGTAATAGACAGAGAAATAGAAATTCAACCTGGTAAAAATATTCAATGTAAAAAGAATATGATGCAACTGTAGATAATCTAATGAGATTAGGAATATTTAAAAAAATGTTAAGTATGAAGCAAGATCAATTCCAGGAGATCCTGAAGGAATAGATTTAATACTTCTTATAGATGAAGATAGAACTGCTGAATTACAAGGTGGAGTTGCTTATGGTTCTGAAACTGGACTTATGGGAACTTTGTCTTTAAAAAGATAGTAACTGGAGAGGTAAGAACCAAGAGTTAGGATTTACATTTGAAAAAAATCAAATAAAGATTACACATCTTTCTCTTTAGATTTCTTTGATCCTGGATTAGAAATACAGACAGAGTATCTTGGGGATGGGGAGCATATAAGACAAGCTATGGAGATAGCGATAGTATCTTATTCCATGATATAGATACTTTTAGGGTTTTAAAGTTAATATAGGTAAGGGATTCAGTAAATATTTCAGACTTAGTATAGGTGCTAAGATTGAATATATAAAAAGAAAAAAACATGAAAATGGAAAAATTACAAAAAGCTCCAAATGGAAATTGGTATTATAAAGATGTAGCTGGTTGGAGACAAATAGAAGGTGTAGATGACAAATACGTTCTATGGAGTATCTATCCTTATATCAGTTATGACACAAGAAATAACTATTTAAATCCTACAACAGGAACATATGCAAAATTCCAAATAGAAGGTGGACATGCTGGAGGATATAAAGCTGGAAATTTTGGAAATGTAACTTTAGAATTAAGAAAAATATCATAGAGGTCTATTTAAAAAAATAATACATTTGCTTACAAAGTTGTAGGTGGAGTTATGAGTGATGGTACAAAAAGAAAGTCAAAAAAATTCTGGGTAGGTGGAGGAAATTCACTAAGAGGATATGATGGAGGTTTCTTTAAAGGTACACAAAAAATTAGTTGCGACTATAGAAAACAGAACTCAACTTAATGATATAGTAGGACTTGTTGTATTTGCTGATGCAGGTAGAGCATGGAAACAAAACGGAAGAGATCCTAGTTATACAAGAGATAATAAAGATTTTTGGACGTAACATAGGAACAACTGCTGGAGTTGGAGTAAGATTAAATACACCAATTGGACCATTAAGATTTGACTTTGGTTGGCCAGTAGGAAACAAAATGGATGATGATGGAATGAAATTCTATTTTTAATATGGGACAATCATTCTAATAATCTATAATTAGTTATACAAATTTGGAGGTAAATCAATGAAAAAAATTGTTATTAATTGCAAGTGTCTTATTAGCAACAACAGCATTTTGCAGAAAAAGATAGGAGTTGTAGACAGCCAAAAAAAGCTTTTTTTGAATTTTCTGAAACTAAAAAAAGCTCAACAAGCTTTTAGAAGGACAAGCTAAAAAAAGTTGAAAATGAAGCTAGACAAAAAGAAGTTGCGCTACAAAAAGAGTTTGTTTCTTTACAAGCTAAGGGAGATAAATTAACAGATGCTGAAAAGAAAGCATTCGAAAAGAAATCACAAGATTTCCAATCTTTCTTAAATTCATCTCAAGATAAATTAAATAAAGAACAAATGGCTAAATTAAAAAAAGAATAGAAGATGTATATGTAAAAGCTATCAAAAAAAGTAGCAGCTGAAGGAAAAATATGACTATATATTTGAAGCTGATGCATTAAAAAGTTGGTGGAGAAGACATAACTGATAAAGTTTTAAAAACAAATGGAAGCATTAAAATAATAAAAATTATGAGGAGGAAGAGTTATGGAATATAAGGTAACTGATATCATAACTCTTCTTAATGCTGAATATAAGGGAGAGGTTATAGAAAATGTATCTAAGCTTTCTCCTTTTTTTCATTCAGATGAGAAGAGTTTAACTTTTTGCAACAGATGAAAAAAATTTTTTTAAAGAATTTAGCTCAAACAAAGGCAAAGGTAATTATAGTTCCTGATATTGAATTACCATTAATAGAAGGAAAAAGGATATATAGTAGTAAAAGATAGTCCAAGAATTATAATGCCTAAACTTTTACATTTTTTTAGTAGAACTTTAAAGAAAAATAGAAAAAAATGAGAGAGGATTCAGCTAAAATTGGGGAAAAATGTAGATATAGCTCCTAATGTCTATATAGGACATGATGTAGTTATTGGAAATAATGTTAAGATTTTTCCCTAATGTAACCATTGGTGAGGGAGTTACAATTGGAGAAGGAACAGTAATTTATTCTAATGTAACTATAAGAGAATTTGTTGAGATAGGTAAAAATTGTGTTATACAACCAGGAGCAGTAATAGGCTCTGATGGTTTTTGGCTTTGTAAAAAGTTAATGGAAATAACACTAAGATAGATCAAATAGGAACTGTCATAGTTGAAGATGAAGTAGAAATTGGAGCAAACACAACTATTGATAGAGGAGCTATCGGAGATACAATTATAAAGAAATATACAAAGATTGATAACCTAGTCCAAATAGCTCATAATGATATTATAGGAGAAAAATTGTCTAATAATATCTCAAGTTGGAATAGCTGGAAGTACAACAATAGGAAATAATGTTACTTTAGCTGGTCAAGTTGGAGTTGCAGGGCATCTTGAAATAGGTGATAATACTATGATAGGAGCACAATCAGGAGTTCCTGGAAATGTTGAAGCTAATAAGATACTATCAGGACATCCACTTGTCGATCATAGAGAAGATATGAAAAATAAGAGTTGCTATGAAAAAAATTACCTGAACTTTTAAAAAGAGTAAAAAGCACTAGAAGAAAAAAATAGTTACAACTAATAATAAAAAAAGCTAAAAAGAATTTTTCTTTTAGCTTTTTTTATGGTATTAACTAATATATTATGTTATAATCTATTAGTTTAAATTATGAGGAAGGAAATAAAAAAATGGCAGATATTCTATATGATACACGGTTGAAGTCAGAACAAGCTCCAAAAAGTAATTATTTTTGACACATGGAGATGCAGATGGCTTTAGTTTCAGCTATGATAGTTAAATCTTTTTGAAGAAATGGAGAACAGAAGTAAAACTTTTTTAATCATGAGCAGTATGGATGTTACTTCAGAACAAACAGATAAAACATTTGACTATATCTGTAAATATACATCTTTAGGACCAAAGGATAGAGTCTACATCCTAGATAGACCAATACCAAGTATAGATTGGTTAAAAAAATGAAATATTTAACTTATACTAATGTAATAAATATTGATCATCATCTAACAAATAAACCTACATTATACAAAGATGAATGTTGTTGTGAAAAATATTTTTTTTCATTGGAGTGATAAATGGAGTGCGGCCTATTTAACTTTAGAATGGTTCAAGCCTTTAGTTGAAAAAAGCAGAACGCTACAAAAAAATTTATATAAGAAATTAGAAGAGCTTGCATTAGCTACTTCTTGTTGGGATATATTTACTTGGAAAAAAATCTAGGAAGTTCACAAGAAGATATATTGTTGAAAAAAAGGGCTTTTAGCAATAAACTCAGCAGAAAAAAATTTTTAGGCTCAGAAGCATTTTATAATTTCATTACAAAAAAACAAATTCTCAAAAATTATACAAAAGAAATTTTTTTGATTATTTTTTTCTTATTGGATGAGGCATATAGTTTAAAAAAATAAATAATCTATACGATTTTTGCTAAAAGAGTTATAAGTGATTTTTGATTTTTAAAGGCTATAAATTAGGAGTTATCTATGGTATAGAAGGAGATTATCAATCTATAATAGGAGATAAAAATTCTGGCAGATAAGAAACTAAATTATGATGTTGTAGCTTTTTTTAAATGTATATGGAACTGTTTCTTTTTAGAAGTAAAGATGAAGTGAGATGTAAGTGAAATAGCACAAAAATTAGGCATGTTAGTTGGCTATTCAGGTGGTGGTCACAAAGCATGCTGCTGGTTGTAGAATTTGTGACAAAGATGAAATGAAGAAAAAAATGTTTGAAATTTTTTTGAACATTCAATGGATAAAATAAGAGTTTTATAGTGAGAGAAATACTATGGAAAGAAAAAAATATAAAAAAATAGAGTTTAGATATGATGGAAGTAGATACTATGGTTTTCAAAGACAACCTGATAAAGTAACTGTTCAAGGAGAAATAGAGAAGATTTTAAAAAAATTGTAACAAAAGAAGATATTAATTTAATTTCAGCTGGTAGAACAGATAGAGGAGTCCATGCAAATCAACAAGTATCTAATTTCTATACTTCTTCAAATATTCCAGTTGAGAAATATAAGTATCTTTTGACAAGAGCCTTGCCAAAAGATATAGATATACTTTCAGTTGAAGAGGTAGATAAAAAAATTTTAATGCTAGACATGATGCAAAAAAATGAGAGAATATATCTATATTATATCTTGGGAAAAAACCCTTTTGAAGCAAGATATTGTAAATTTGTAAAAAAATAAGATAGATGTGGAAAAAAACTAAAAAAATATTTTTCTAGTTTTTTTTAGGTATACATGATTTTTAGAAATTTTTAGATTGAGTGACTGTGTAAGTAAAATAACTATAAGAGAAATTTATAGCATAGATATAAATTATTTTTTTCAGAAAAATAAATTAAAAAAATATATAAGAGGTAGTGCCTTTTTAAAAATCTCAAGTTAGGATAATGGTTGGGACTGCTCTTGAAGTATATTATGGGAATTTACCTGAAAAATCATATAGAATTGATGCTAAATGATTTTTTTCTAAAGATTATAAAAAAATCTTGTTGAAGCCGAAGGGCTTTATTTAAATAAAAATTTATTATTCTTGACAGTTTAATTAAATGGAGTTATAATAAGAAAATGAAAGTTATTTATAAAAAAACTGTTTCATAATAAGAGTAAAATCTCAAAAAAATTTGTCACTAACACTAGTGTATATAGATTATTATTTCCCAAAGAGAAGGTTTAAAAAAACCTTCTTTTTTTCTTTTTATAGAATTTTTTTAATTTTTTTGTAAAGATTACAAAAATTAAAAATTAGTATAGATATAATATATACTATATATATTTTTCATATAAATTTTATATAGTAATATATAAAGATTATTCTAAAAAAACATCACATATTCCGTAATTTTTTTCTAATATTTCAGATTTAAAAAAATAATATAAAAATACTAAATTAATTAGGTTGACTTTAATTGTTAAAAGTGCTATCATTAACTCATAAGCTAAAAATAAAAATTTGCTTAGCTTTTTTTACAAAATTTTTTTAAAAATAGTACAAAAATATTTTTTTACAGATAAACTAAATTAAGGAGGAATTTGTATGCTTTTTTTAAAAACTACTGAAGAACACGAAGCTCTTCGTATGCAAGTGAGAGAATTTGTTGAAACTGAGGTTAAACCTATTGCAGCAATGCTAGACAAAGAAAAATAAATTCCCGCATGAAGCGATAGAGAAGTTTGGGAAAAATGGGATTCATGGGACTACCATATCCAAAAAAAGAATATGGTGGAGCTGGGAAAGATATACTTAGCTATGCGATAGCTGTTGAAGAGTTATCGAGAGTTGATGGAGGAACAGGAGTTATATTATCTGCCCATGTTTCTTTAGGGTCATATCCTATATTTGCTTTTTGGTACAGAAGAACAAAAAGAAAAAAATATCTTACACCTTTAGCTAAAGGGGAAAAAGTTAGGAGCATTTGGACTTACTGAACCTAATGCTGGATCGAGATGCAGGTGGAACTGAAACAACTGCAGTTAAAGAAGGAGATTATTACATATTAAATGGAGAAAAAAATCTTCATAACAAATGCTGATGTTGCAGAAACTTATGTAGTTTTTGCTGTAACTACTCCTGATATTGGAACAAAAGGTATAAGTGCTTTCATAGTTGAAAAAAAGGATGGGAAGGATTCACATTTGGAGATCACTATGATAAATTAGGTATTCGTTCATCTTCAACTTGTCAATTATTATTTAATAATGTAAAGGTTCCTAAAGAAAACCTTTTAGGAAAAGAAGGAGATGGATTTAAAATAGCTATGTCTACTCTTGATGGAGGACGTATAGGTATAGCTGCTCAAGCATTAGGAATTGCACAAGGTGCTTTCGAACATGCCTTAGAATATGCAAAAGAAAGAGAACAATTTGGAAAACCAATAGCTTTCCAACAAGCTGTTTCATTTAAACTTGCAGATATGGCAACAAAATTAAGAACAGCTAGATTCTTAATATACAGTGCTGCTGAATTAAAAGAACACCATGAACCATATGGAATGGAATCTGCAATGGCAAAACAATATGCTTCAGATATAGCTTTAGAAGTTGTAAATGATGCTCTACAAATATTCGGTGGTTCTGGATATTTAAAAAGGAATGGAAGTAGAAAGAGCATACAGAGATGCTAAAATTACTACTATCTATGAAGGAACAAATGAAATTCAAAGAGTTGTTATAGCAGCTCACTTAATAGGAAAACCACCTAAATCAGATGCAGTAGCAGTAGCTAAAAAAAGAAAAAAAGGTCCAGTTACAGGTCCTAGAAAAAAATATAATATTCAAAGATGGATCGCTAAAGAAAAAAAGTTGCAGCATTAGTTGCAGCATTAAAAAAAGCAGATGGATATGATTTCACTGTTGGAATTCCTCTTAATACTCCAATAGGAAAAATCTGAAAGAGTTGTAAGTGCTGGTAAAGGAATTGGAGATAAAAAAAGAACATGAAGTTAATTGAAAAAAATTAGCTACACAAGCAGGTGCTTCAGTTGGATGTTCTAGACCAGTGGCAGAAACATTACAATACCTACCACTTGATCGTTATGTAGGAATGTCAGGACAAAAATTTGTTGGAAACCTATATATAGCTTGTGGAATTTCTGGAGCTTTACAACACTTAAAAGGAATTAAAGATGCAACAACAATAGTTGCTATTAATACAAATGCAAATGCACCAATATTTAAAAAAATGCTGACTATGGAATAGTTGGAGATATAGCAGAAATACTACCACTATTAACTAAAAGAATTGAGACAATGGTGAAGCTAAAAAAGGATGCTCCTCCTATGAAGAAAAATGAAGAGAGTTCTACCTAAAGTAATGTACAGTCCTCATGTGTATGTATGTAGTGGTTGTGGACATGAATACAATCCTGAAATAGGAGATGAAGATTCTGATATCAAACCAGGAACTAGATTTAAAGATTTACCTGAAGATTGGACTTGTCCTGATTGTGGAGATCCAAAAATCTGGATATATAGATGCAAAAATAAAAAAATATAATTAAGGAGGATATCTTATGCATAACGTTAGAAATATAACTGAAAATCTTTATTGGATAGGAGCAAACGATCGTCGTCTTGCACTTTTTTTGAAAAATATACACCCTATCCCTGAAGGAGTGTCATATAACTCATATATGTTACTAGATGAAAAAAACAGTTGTTTTTTTGATACTGTTGATTGGTCTGTGACTAGACAATATGTTGAAAAATATAGAATATTTATTAAATGGAAGAGAATTAGACTACTTAGTAGTACATCATATGGAACCAGATCACTGTGGTTCAATCGAAGAACTAGCTCTTCGTTATCCAAATTTAAAAAAATTATATCATCTGAAAAAGGATTTATGTTCATGAGACAGTTTGGATATAAAAAAACATCAATGGTCATGAATTAATCGAAGTAAAAAGAAGGGAGTAAATTTAGCTTTGGTAAGCATGAAATAGTATTTTTTTAGAGGCACCTATGGTTCACTGGCCAGAAGTTCTAGTAAGTTTTGATACAACAAATGGAGCTTTATTCTCAGCTGACGCTTTTTGGTTCTTTTAAATCACTTGATGGAAGATTATTTAATGATGAAGTAAATTGGGATAGAGATTGGTTGGATGAAGGACGTCGTTATTTAACAAATATCGTTGGAAAAATATGGACCTCATATCCAACATCTATTGAAAAAAAGCAGGACCAATTGTAGATAAAATTAAATTTATTTGTCCTTTACATGGTGTAGTTTGGAGAAATGACTTTGGATATATAATAGATAAATATGATAAATGGAGCAGATATGAACCTGAAGAAAAAAAGGTGTGTTAATTGCTTATGCTTCAATGTATGGAAATACTGAAAAATGCAGTTGAAGTTATAGCTAAAAAAATTGGCTGAAAAAGGGAGTTACAAACATAAAAAAATGTATGATGTTTCTAACACTCATGTTTCATACTTAATTTCAGACTTATTCAAATATAGTCATTTAATTATAGCTTCTCCTACATATAACTTAGGAATTTATCCTGTTATCCATAACTTTGTAATGGATATTAAGGCATTGAACTTACAAAAATAGAACAGTTGCAATAGTTGAAAAATGGTTCTTGGGCAAGAAAAATCAGGAGATTTATTACAAGAATTCTTTGAAACTCAAGTAAAAAGATATTGCTGTTTTAAATGAAAAAAAGTAGGTCTAACTTCATCAGCTAACAATGTAAATCTAGATGAAATGGATGCACTTGTTGAAGTTTTAGTTGAATCTTTAAAAAAATAAGATAAGATTAGATTGGGGACTGTTTAAACAGTCCCTAATTTTTAATTTGCATATTTTTTTAACATCTTCAAGAGTTTCATCAGCTAACAAGTTACTTATTTCAACAATTTCTTCCATAATCTTAGTCTTTTTCTTCTTTAGTCATTGTCTCATTGTTACTCAGTATTAAATTTGCATAAGTAAAGACTCCTTGTATAAATATAGATTTTTTTAAATATATTTAAATTTTCTGAAAATATAACTTCCATTAATTCTTTTTTTAAATTTTCAATCAAGCCATCTACAAAACTTTTTATTATTAAATAAAAAAAGACATTATGTTAAAACTTTCATTATCTTTATCCATAAGAATCGACCTCCTATCTTTATATATATTATACATCTTTTTTTAAAGGGTAAAAATATAGATGATTTATATATATTGTATATTGAAAAAAATACTTTTGATTTCAATTATTATATTATACTAATATTTTAAAAAAATCTTTTGCTTGACAAGAATTTATTTTTTTGTATAATCAGTACTGTAAGTGTATATAAATGAAAAAAATGTGTTTATTTATCGTTTAAAAAAACAGAACATTTTTTTAAGAGAGGTAAAAATATGGAAGAGTTATTAAAAGGAACTTGTTGAAAAAAATAGAAAAATTTGCTGTAGATGGAAATGTTGCTAATTATATTCCAGAGCTTGATAAAAGCAGATAAAAAAATGCTTTAGGTATTTATGTTACAACCTTAGATGGTCAAGAATTCTTCGCTGGAGATTATAACACAAAAATTTACTATACAAAGTATATCAAAAAATAATTTCTTTGATGCTCGCAATACTAGATAATGGTGAAGAATATGTTTTTCTCAAAAAGTTGGAATGGAACCAAGTGGAGATCCATTTAACTCTATAAGAAAAACTTGAAACTTCAAGCAGAAAGAAACCATATAATCCTATGATAAATGCAGGAGCAATAGCTGTTGCATCTATGATAAAAAGGAAAAAAATGAAAAAGAAAGATTTTCAAGACTATTAGACTTCGCAAAATTAATTACAGAAGATGATAGTCTAGATATAAACTATAAGATATATTGCGGAGAAAGCAGACACAGGATTTAGAAATTTCTCTATGGCTTACTTTTTTTAAAAAGGTGAAGGGATAATTGAAGGAAATGTTGAAGAAGCTCTTACTGTATATTTTAAACAATGCTCAATAGAAGGAACAGCTAAAACTATATCAACATTAGGGAAGTTTTTTTAGCAAATGATGGAGTTCTTTCAAATGGTGAAAGAATAATAACAACAAGAATGGCAAAAAAATAGTTAAAAACATTAATGGTAACTTGTGGAATGTATGATAGTTCAGGGGAGTTTGCAGTAAAAAGTTGGAATACCTTCAAAAAAAGTGGAGTAGGTGGAGGAATTTGTTCTGTTGTTCCAGGTAAAATGGGAATAGGAGTATATGGACCTGCTTTTAGATAAAAAAAGGGAATTCTTTAGCTGGAGTACATTTGCTTGCTGATTTATCTGAAGAACTTTCTTTAAATATTTTTTTAATGCTTAGAAGTAATTATTTTTTTATAAAGGGGGTTGAATTATGGAAACATTAAATTCTATAGTTGGACAAATTAACACGGTTTTATGGTCTTATGTTCTTATTGCACTTTTTAATTTTATCAGGGCTATTATACACAATAAGAACAGGTTTTTGCTCAAGGAAGATTATTAGGTGACATGGTTGCCTTAATAACTGGAAAAACTTTCTTCTCTAAGAGATGGTGAAAAAGAAAGTTGCAGGTCAAGTAACTGGATTCCAAGCATTCTGTATAGCAGTTGCTTCTCACGTTGGAACAGGTAACCTTGCTGGAGTTGCAATAGCAGTTGCAGTAGGAGGACCTGGAGCATTATTCTGGATGTGGGTTATCGCACTTTTAGGAGGAGCAACAAGTTTGATAGAAAATACTTTAGCTCAAACTTATAAAGTAAAAAGAAGGAAATGGATTTAGAGGAGGACCTTCTTATTACATGGAAAAAAAGCTTTAGGACAAAAAACTTTAGGTTACATCTTCTCTGTTATAGTTATAGTAACATTCGCATTTGTATTCAATACAGTTCAAGCTAATACTATAGCTCAAGCTTTTGAAACTACATTCAATATGAGTTCTGCAGTAGCAGGAATAATCTTAGCAGCTCTTACAGCTTTAATCATCTTCGGAGGATTAAACAGAATAGCTAATGTTGTTTCTTTCATGGTTCCAATAATGGCTATTGGATATGTTGTGGTTGCTCTATACGTTTTAATCGTTAATGCAGTTCATATTCCAGCATTATTTATGAGTATCATTGAAGCAGCTTTTGGTATAAAACAAGCTGTTGGTGGAGCAATTGGAGTTGCTATGTTACAAGGTATTAAGAGAGGACTATACTCTAACGAAAGCAGGTATGGGAAGTGCTCCAAATGCAGCGGCTACTTCAAACGTATCTCACCCTGTAAAAACAAGGTTTATTACAAGCTTTCGGTGTATTCGTTGATACTATCTTAATTTGTAGTGCAACTGGTTTCATCGTTTTACTATACCCTGAATACAACACTATAGGAGAAAAAAAGGAATTAAATTAACTCAACTTGCTCTATCTCACTCAGTTGGAGCTTGGGGAGCTGGATTCATAACTCTATGTATCTTCTTATTTGCTTTCAGTTCATTAGTAGGAAACTACTACTATGGAGAAAGCAAACTTAGAATTCTTAACTAAGAGCAAAAACTTCTATGTTAGTATTTAGAGTTTTAACAGTTGCTTGTGTATACTTAGGATCAGTTGCAAGTTTAGGACTTGTTTGGGATATAGCTGACGTATCTATGGGTATTATGGCATTAATGAATATAGTTGTTATCGCAATACTTTTCTCCAAAAAGCTGTTGCTATTATCAATGACTATATCAAACAAAGAAAAGAAGGAAAAAAACCCTGTATTTAGAGCTAAAAGATATACCTGGTTTAGAAAAATACAGAATGTTGGGATGACTAATAATTGATTAGTAACAATTTTTTTATAAATATTCCTTATTTCTAATTGAGTAGGGAGTTATTACATTTGTAGTAACTCCTATTTAATAAAAACAATTTTTTTAAAGTGAATTTAAAAAAATATCACTTTATTTAGATATGTTTAAAAAATGAGAAATATATGATTAAAGAATGGGAAATAATTAAGAAGCTTATTGTTTGTTTTGCAGCAACATCTTAATAGTTAAAAAAAGTAGAATTAAATGATAAAAGAGGAATACTGAGATGAACAATAATAATAAAAAAATGGATATTTATTAATATAGGAGTATCATTTATTTTATTAGGAGCTATAACTGATATATTATTTACTTCAAGAGCTAAAAAGACTGAGAAAAAAATTAAAAATTTAATTATCCCTTAATATAAAAATAAAGAAAGAGAATTTTTAAGAATAAAATCTTAAATAATTCTCTTTTTATTTCATATTTCACTAAAAAAATACTATTATATTGAATATTTAAGGCTATTCTGATAGAATCAGATAAGACTTTTATTTCTATTAACGAATTATTAACGAAAAAAATTATACAATTAACTTAATATTAACGGAATAGGAGGAACTATATGAAAAAAATATGTATATTTTTAAAAAAATAATAATAATGTTATTTTTTTGGTAATGGAGAGAAAACAGAAATCCTTTTTTTAATGCTGAGGAATATAAAGATGTATTAGAAAATTTAGAAACTGATAAGTATGAATATTTTAAAATAATTCATGAAAAAAATATGGCATAAAGAATAAAGATGAAATTAAAAAAATAGATTTCTGTATATTTTTTTCATTTTATTCTTATTAAGAATATATGTAACTATATCATTGATAGATATGAGGCTGAAAAAAATAGATTTTTTTATACTTTAATAAAAAAATATAAAAAAATGAAAAAAATTTAAGTTATCATCTGAGTTAAATACAGATGATGTATTAAAGTAATATCATAATATCACTTGTGAATTCAGAAGAATATTTAGGGCAAAATTTAAAAAAATAGATTCTAATCAATTAAAGGAAAATGAAATTGTTAAAGGAGAAATAGAAGATAAAGGAATAAAATTTTTATTTTTTTATTATGAATCTCTAAAAAAACAAGAATTGAAATTTAAAAATAGAAAAAACACTATTAGAATATGCTTATATTGAAAAAGATAAAAAAATATAGATAATAGATACACTCTAGCAATTTATATAGATGATGAGCAATTAGAAAAAAATAGGATTAGAAAAATTATCAAGATTATTTGATAAATTGGATTTCTATTGCTTATTTAAGAATGCTTATAAAAAAATTCATGATTTCTTAATAAATTATTATAATTTAACATTGGAAAAAAAGGTTTAAAAATTGATGATGTAATGTTAGTTTTAATTGATATTTTAGATACAGAAGTAAAAAGATTTTTCCAAAAAGGATTAAAAAAATCAATAGAAGTTGGAAAAAGAGACAGCTGGAAAAATGCTTCTTTATAAATAAAAGTAATTCAGCCAGTTCCCTTAACTCCTGAACTGACATTATTATTACAAGGAAAAGATGCTTACAATATAGTACCTAAAATTTAAATAAATTATTTCTTTAGGAGGAATATCTATGACTAAAAATTATTTGCAAACTATTTGGATATCCTAAAATATATGAAGATAAAAAAAGAAATTTTTTTACCTAGTGGAAAAATTAACAGCGTTTTTTTTACTATATATTATTAAAAAAAGGTTGTGAGTAGAGATGAAGTTGCGGGGATGTTTTTGGGCTTCTTCTAATGAACAAAAATGCTAAAAATTAGTTTAAGGAATGCTCTTCATAAAAATTAGAAAAAAAGTTTTAGAGAAGATGTTATTTTATCTCCAAATAAGTCTATTTTTAACTTTAAATAAAGATTTAGATATTGAAATTGATGTTGAAAAAAATTTCAAGAAGATCCTTTAAAGAATTTTTGAGTTATACACAGGAGATTTTTTTAAAAAGGTTTTTATGTTAAAGAATCTATAGATTTTTGATTATTGGGTACTAGAAATAAATACTTTCTATAAAAGAATTATTTATAAAAAAACAGCTGAGGAGAAGATAGAAAAAGGATTTTTTTAGAAAAATAGATTTGAAGGTTTAGAAATGTCTATTACTTCTCTTCTTGCAACAGATAATTTTCAATGACAAGGCCTATTTATATTTAATGAAATTTTATAAACAAAAAGGACGTTATGATAAAAATCATAAATGAATATAAAAAAATATAGAAAAAAACTTATGGAGGATGAACTTGGGATAGAGCCTCCTGATGAAATAAAAAAATATATACAGAGAAGCTTTAAAAATTTATTGAAAAAAACTAAAGAAACTAATTTTAATAAAAAAATAAAAATAGAGGTTTATTGTAGAGATTTTTGAATTAGATAGTATGCAATTAAATTTAGACAATTTTTGAAAAAAAGAACATTCTAATAAATCCATTTTAATAACTGGAGAATCTGGAATTGGAAAAAAACTTTTTCTAAAAAAAGAAATTTTAAATAGGAATAAAGGAAAAATTTAAAAATTTTTTTGAAACAGTTTGCTTCAGTGTGGAAAAAAAGATTTTTCATATTTACCTTGGATGAATATCATAAAAAGATATGGAAAAACGAACTCCTAAAAATCTAATTTAACAAATCTCAGAAAGAAGTCCTCTACTTCTGTAAGTAGGGGATGAATTGCTTTTTATTTTCTTGAAATTGTTTCAAAAAAATATGATATAATTAAGTCAGTTAAAGGTAATAAAAAAAGGAGTATTTTTTTGGAGTAGAAGTTTTTACAGTGTTGAAAGTTTATGGAGTAAGTAAGGAGGAGGAAATGAAGATAATTAAAAAAAGCATATAAATTTAGAATATATCCTACCTTAGAACAAGTAATCTTTTTCTCAAAAAAACTTTGGTTGTGTTAGAAAAAGTTTATAATCTTATGTTAGATGATAGAAAGAAAGATTATGAAGAATATAAATCAACAGGAATTAAAAACTAAATATCCTACTCCTGCTAAATATAAAGAAGAATATCCTTATTTAAAAAGAAGTTGATAGCTTAGCTCTTGCTAATGTGCAATTAAGTTTAGAAAAAGGCTTTTTAAAAAAATTTTTCTTAAAAAAATAAAAATTTTGGTTTTCCAAGATATAAATGTAAATCTAATCCAGTCCAAAGCTATACTACAAATAATCAAAAACACAATATATATTAAAGATAGCTACATAAAACTTCCTAAATTAAAAATCACTAGTTAAAAATTAGACTACATAGAGAAATAAAAAGGTATAATTAAATCAGTAACAATAAGTAAAAAAATAGTCTTGACCATTATTTTGTTTCAATATTATGTGAAGAAGAAATCGAAGAATTACCAAAAAAACTAATAAAAAAATATTGGAATAGATTTGGGAATAAAAAGAATTTGCAACAATGAGCGATTGTACAAAAAGTAGAAAAATTTAAAGCTATCAAAAGAATATGAGAAAAAAATTAAAAAGAGAACAAAGAAAAACTATCAAGAAGATGTAAACTTGCTAAAGATAGCGCTAAAAAAACTATCAGATAGTAAGAATTATCAAAAAGCAAAAAGAAAAAAAGTAGCAAAGATACATAATAAAATTAGAAATAAAAAGAAAAAGACTTTATAAATAAGTTGAGTACAAAAAAATTATCAATAACCACGATATAATCTGTATAGAAGACTTAAATATAAAGGGAATGTTAAAAAAATCACAAATTAGCAAAAAAAGTATATCAGATGTAAGTTGGAGTGAATTTGTAAGACAACTAGAATATAAAGGAAATTGGTATAGAAGAAAGATTATAAAAGGTACCTACATTTTATCCAAGTAGTAAGACTTGTTCAAGTTGTGGTAATATAAAAGAAACTCTAACATTATCAGAAAGAATATATCATTGTGAATGTTGTGGACTAGAAATAGATAGAGATTACAATGCAAGTATAAATATATTAAGAAAAAGGTTTAGAAATATTAAGAGAAGAAAAAAAGTAAGTTAGAAAAAAATATCAGGGTAGGGACTACCCGAAGAGCTTAGTAAATATATGTGGCTAACAAAAAGCACATACTTCCCAAGAAGCTCCCACTTCTACAAGTGGGAGTAGTTCACTGCTCCTACTCTTGAAGACGCAATAAAAACTCGCAAAAGAAAAATGCTACAGCCAAAAAAACCTATCTCAATAGGAGTAGTTGGAAATGTTGCTGACATATATGAAAAAGGTTTTAGCTAGTGATTTTTAGACCTGATATATGTTCAGAAATGTGTCCATGTCATGACCCTATACCTTATCTTCCTTCTGGTTACACTGCAGAAGAAGCAGATGAATTAAGAATAAATGATAGAGATAAATATTTACATCTTGCTAGAGAAACTATGAAAATTAAAGGATTCGTTGCTGAATACATAAGACCTTTATTCTGTGAAGGAAGAGGACCATTCAGATGGACTTGCTTATCAAGAGATCCTGAAGATTTAAAAAGTTTCTGATGACATAGCTTTAGAAATTTGTAAAGGTGATAAACTTGTTGAAAGATGGATAAATTTAGCTAGAAAAGAATTTACCAATTGAAGGAATACCAGCAAGAGTTTGTTATATGGGATTTGGAGAAAGAAATTTGGTCTTGCTATAAACCAAGCTATAAAAGATGGAAGAATTAAGGGAACAGTTGCATTCTCAAGAGATAACCTTGACTCTGGTTCTATAGTAAATCCTACATTTGAATCTGAAAAACATGCCTGATGGTGGAGATTACATTTCAGATTGGCCATATCTAAATGGACTTTTTAGATTGTGCTGCTGGATGTAATTTGATAGCAATTCAACAAAAACTATTCAATGGGAGAAAGCAGTTCATACAGGTGTTACAATGATAGCTAACGGAACTGAAGAAGCATATAGAAGACTTGCTGCTTGCTTGACAACAGACTCTGGAATAGGGGTTATCTGTCATGCACAAGCTGGATATCAATCTACTAAAGATGTTGCAAATGGAAAAAGGTAAATTTACAACAGATTCTATCAAGGTTCCTTTATGGTGGCAACCTACTGAAAAAAAGTAACTTTTTGGACCAAAAAGGAAAAATACAGATAAAAAAATGAATAAATAGTTCAATGTGATGCAAGATTAGCTTGGCTATTTTGCATCACATTTTTCTATATACAAAAATTGAAATAAATATAAAAATAGAAAAAGTAGTAAGTAAATTAAAAAAATTATTATGTTTATATAGTACAGATAGTAAAAATTATTTTTATATAAGAAAAGGAGGATTTTTTTATGTTACTTTTTAATCCAATCGTAATATCAGTTCTTGTTTTAACAGTACTATGTTTATTTAAATTACCAGTTCTTGCGGCACTTTTTATTAGCAGCTCTTACTGCTGGATTGGCTGGAGGATTTGACCTTACAGAAACTATGACTACATTCATTGGCGGAATGGGAGGAAATGCTAATACAGCTCTTAGTTATATTTTACTTGGAGCATTGGCATATACTATAAGTAAAACTGGTGCAGCAGATATTTTAGCAAAGAAAATTTCTCAACTTGTAAAGGGAAATAAATTTATTCTAGCTATAATAATTGTTTTAGTATCTATAGCTTCAGGAACAATTATTCCAGTACATATTGCATTTATCCCTATATTAATTCCTCCACTTTTTAGCAATGATGAATCAAATGAAAATGGATAGAAGAATGCTAGCAATTTGCTTTTGGTTTTGGATTAAAAAGCTCCTTATATAACAATTCCTGTAGCCTATGGTGCTATATTTCAAGGAATAGTTAGAGATTCTGTTAATGATGCAGGATTAAATATAGGCTTAGATCTTGTTTGGAAAAACTACTTGGATTGCAGGACTTTCTATGTTATTTGGTTTTAGTTTGTGGCTTAATATACTATTCAAAAAAATAGAGAATATAAAAATAGAAAAATGAACATTATGAAGAACTTTCTAATAACAATGAAAAAAAGTAGTCATTGAAGCTAAACACTGGTTAACTCTTGGAGCAGGAATTATAGCATTAGTTGTTCAATTAATAACAGGTTTATTACCACTTGGAGCAATAGCTGCTATGATATTTATGGTAGTTACCAGAGTTGTTAAGTGGAAAGAAATTCAAGAAGTTTTTAGAAGGTGGAATTCATTTAATGGGATTTATTGCATTTGTAATGCTTATAGCTTCTGGATATGCTACTGTTATTAGAGCAACTGGAGCTGTTGATCGAGTTAGTTGAAAGTGCATTTAACATGTTAGGTGGTTCAAAAATTAGCAGGATCTACTATAATGATTTTATTAGGACTTCTTATAACTATGGGAATTGGAACATCTTTTGGTACAGTACCTGTTATAGCTACTATTTATGTTCCTTTATCTCTAAAAACTTGGTTTTTCTCCAGCTACAATAGTATTTATGATAGCAGTTGCAGCAGCACTAGGAGATGCAGGTTCTCCAGCTTCTGATACAACTTTAGGTCCTACAGCAGGATTGAATGCTGATGGACAACACGATCATATTTGGGATACTTGTGTACCTCAATTTATATGTTACGATATCCCACTTATGGTAGTAGGAATTATTTGTCCATTATTTATGAATTAATTAAGGTGAGTTTATGAATTATATACTTTTAAAGAATTGTAGAGAATTACTAATGAGAAGTTAAAAGAGGAAATTTTGTCAAGTACATTTCAGGAAATTGATTGTTCTAACAAAGTTGTTATGCCTGGGTATGTTGACTGCCATACACATCTTATTTTTGGTGAAAGTAGAGTAGATGAATATGTTGCTTCTTTTTACTATGAATAAAGAAGAAATAAAAAAATAAGATTCCTAGAACTGGATTGGAGGCATCTATATTTTCAACTAGAAATTCTACTGATGAAGAACTTATAAATTCTTCTTTAGTAAAAATTAAATAGAATGTTAAAACATGGAACAACTACTGTTGAAATAAAGTCTGGATATGGCATTGATAAAGATACAGAGCTTAGACTTCTAAAAATTAATAAATATTTTTAAAAAGAAAAAAACTCCACAAACAATATTAAGTACATATTTAGGAGCACATTATTTTGATACTGAGATGGGAAAAGAAAAATATATAGATTTTATGATTAAAGAAGTTATGCCAATAATAAAAAAAGAAAACCTTGCTCAATTTTGTGATGTTTGGTGTGATGATGGTTACTATACTGCTAAAGATTGCTACAAGATTTTTAAAAAGCTGGTTTAGAAAACAATATGTTACCAACATTACATACAGAATGTTATTCAGCGATAGGTGGAGCCAAAGTTGCTGCTGAATTAAAAGCAGCGAATGTAGGTCATCTAAACTATTTAAGTTTGGAAGATATAGGTCTATTAAAAAGAGTCAGATGTTGTTGGAGTTTTAATACCAAGTACTGATTTTTTTCTGTCAACCATAAAAAAACCTTTTCGATCCTAAACCAATGTTGGATAAAGGAATGACAATAGCAATTGCAACAAATTTAAATCCTGGAAATTGGGTAGAAGATATGAATATTTCAATGATATTAGCATGTAGAAATCATAAAAATGTCAGAAAAATGAAGCCATCAGAGCTGCTACGCTTGGAGGAGCTAAGGCATTAAGAATTGATAAGGATTATGGATCATTAGAAGTGGGGAAATTTGCTGATATACAAATTAGAAATTCTGATAGTTATAAAAAATGTAGTCTATAAGTTTGGAGTAAATGAAGTGGAGCATGTTATAAAAAAAGGGGAAAGATTATCTTTTAAATGATAGGAGAAAAATATAGAAATAGTTGATATAGATTCTAATGTTGATCATAACAGAACAGTTTTTTTACTTATAAAGGAGAACCTAGTGCAGTTTTTAAATGCTACAAAAAAATTAGCTAAGTGTGCTGTTGAATTAATAGATATGAGAACTCATAAAGGATCTCATCCTAGAATGGGAGCTGTAGATGTTGTTCCGTTTATACCAGTTAAAAAAATATAACAACAGAAGAAGCTGTTGAAATAGCTAAAGAGTTTGGAAAAATATTTAGGAGAACTAGGGTGTCCCAGTATACTTCTATGAGGATGCACAAGAAAGAGAATATAGAAAAAAACTTTACCTAGTATTAGAAAGGGACAATATGAAGCTTTAGAAGAAAAAAATGAAAGATCCTAAATGGGCTCCAGATGAAGGACCAAAAAGAATTTAATGCAAAAATCTGGTGGAACAGTTACAGGTGCTAGATTTCCATTAATAGCTTTTTAATATTAACTTAGATACATATAACCTTGAAATTGGGAAAAAAATTGTAAAAAGCAATTAGGTCAGCAACTGGAGGATATTCTTGTATCAGAGCAATAGCTTTAGAACTTGAAGAAAAAGAAACAAATTCAAGTGTCAATGAATATGATAAATTATGAAAAAAACTCCTATACATAGAGTTTTTTTGAAACTATAAAAATCTGAAGCTAACAGATATAATGTAAATGTTGTTGACACAGAATTGGTAGGACCAGTTCCAATATATGCTTTAAGAGATGTCTTAGATTTCTATTTAAGAATTTCAGATAGTTTCTCAGTAGAACAAATATTTTTTTAGTAAAAAAATAATTTTTTTCTTGGCAGCTCTTTGTTTTCTAATTACATAAAGAGAGTGAATGGAAGGAGAAAGCATGAGAAAAATTAGAAAAATTTAAAAACCAGAAAGAGTATTTTTACTATTTTGAAGAACTTTCTAAAATTCCTAGAGAATCAGGAAATGAAAAAAAGCTGTTAGCGATTTTTCTTATTGAAACAGCTAAAAAAACTTGGTTTAGAAGCTTATCAAGATGAGAATTTAAATGTTATTATCAGAAAACCTGCAACAAAAAGGTTATGAGAACTCTAAAGGAATAATTTTACAAGGCCATATTGATATGGTTTGTGAAAAAAAGAATTAGAAAGTAAACATAATTTTTAAAAGTAGATCCTTTAAATTTAATGTAGTAGTTCCATCGGGTTCAGGTCAAGCTGCTATAACAATGCCAATAATGACTTCTTTAGCAAATATGATAGGAATTACAAGACAAACAGCTGTTCTAGCTTTCCAATTAGAAGATGCCTTTACAAATGTTATGGCTCCAACTGGAGGAGAAATTCTTGCAACTTTAGCTATGTGTGGAACTATATCATTTAAGACATGGATGAAATATCTAGCACCTCTTTTTGCACTTTGGTGGCTAGTTTCATTTATATTCTTAGCTATAGCAACACAAATACAATATGGTCCATTTTAATAATTAATAAGATAAAAAAATAAGTGAGTTACAAATAAAGTAACCCACTTGTTTTTTTATTCCGCAGTTATATATGCATCTTTAATTTTACAAGAAGCAACATTTTTTTGTCAAAAACAAGGAATAGAAAGACGAATTATTTTTTTGAGTAAAGGTTTAAAAAAATATGTTATAATGAATAGTGAACTACTCACGACTAACACCCTACGAGTGCTAGAGTCGAGAGCTTCATAAGATAACTGAAAAAAAGTAAGTTATCTTCTAAGAAGTTTGGTTTTAAAACCCTTATTCTTTTTGGCTAGTCCACAATAGCCACTACTGGATAAGACTTGCGTCTACACCGCTACTTTTTATCTGTATATTATATTTAAAAAAAGAACAACTATACAGAACAGTGAATATTTTACAAGGCTACTGTTTACTAGCCTTAACTCCATATATTCAGTTGCTAATGTTCTAAATATATTATACACTAAAAACTAGTAAAATTGCAAATTTTTAGTGCAATATTTTCAATGTTGGTGTTATTCATCTCACGGCTAACACCCTAACGAGTGCTAGAGCTACGAGTGTTCTAACACATTTTATAAAAAAATATGGAGGAAAAAAATTAATGGAAGAAATTTTTAGTCTTTGGACATAAAAAAATCCAGATACAGATAGCATCTGCTCAAGTATAGCAATGTCAAATTTAAGAAAGCAACAAGGATTTAATGCTATTCCTTGTCGTCTTGGTGAAATTAATAAAGAAACAAAAATTTGTTTTTAGATAAATTAGGAGTGAAAAAGTCCTAAACTTTTTAAAAAAACTGTAAGTGCTCAAATAACAGATTTAAATTATGTTGAAAAAGAGTACAATATCTACAGAAGATTCAATCAAAGAAGCATTAGACTTAATGACAAAAGAAAAATTTCTCAAGTTTACCAGTTATAGATACAGAAGGATATTTTTAAAAACAATGTTAAGCATTTCAGATATAGCAAATACTTATTTGGAAATAGATTATTCAGATTTATTTAGTAAATATAGTACTACCTTTTGAAAAAATTTGAAAGAAGCTTTGGAAGGAGAAGTTATAAGTGGAAACTATCCTGAAGGAGAAATTGCATCAAATTTAAAAAGAAGCATCAGAATTAGAGAGTTTAAAGAAAGGTGATATAGTTATAACAACTTCTTTGACAGATGGTATAGATAAATCTATTCAAGCTGGGGCAAGAGTTGTAATAGTATGTTGTAGAAAAGGTGACTTTATCAGTCCACGTGTAACATCAGAATGTGCAATTATGTTAGTTAGACATTCATTCTTTAAGGCTATATCTCTAATCAGCCAATCAATATCGGTTGGTGGGATTTTTAAATACAGATAAAGTTTTTATTCAATTTTAACAAAGAAGATTTCTTAAGTGAAATTAGAGGAATAATGAAGGATGCAAACCAAACTAACTTTCCTGTTTTTAGAAGATGATGGAAAAGTATATGGAACAATAAGAACAAAGCACCTTATAGATTTCCATAGAAAAAAAGGTAATTATGGTTGACCATAATGAATTTTTCACAATCAGTTGAAGGAATACAGGATGCACATATACTTGAAGTTGTAGACCATCATAAGTTTGCTAACTTCCAAACAAATGAAGCTACAAAAAAATAAGAACGGAACCAGTAGGGTTGTACATCTACAATAGTATATGGACTATATAAGGAAGCTAAGATTGAGCCTGATGAAAAAAACAGCTTTACTTATGTTGAGTGCAATCCTTTCAGATACTTTACTTTTTTTAAATCTCCTACTTGTACAAGTAGAGATGTTGAAGTTGCAAAAAGAATTAGCAAAACTTGCAAAAAGTGGATAATATACAAGAATATGGTATGGAAATGCTAGTTGCAGGAACTTCAATGGCTAAGTCTAGTATGAAAGAAATTATTAATCAAGATAAGAAAAATATTCCCTATTGGTGATATGGAAATTGCAGTTGCTCAAATCAATACAGTACAAATTGAAGAATTGTCTGCAAGAAAAGAAGAAATTGCCAAAAGAAATAGAACATGAAATAGGAAAATATGGATATTCACTATTCTTATTTGTGGTAACAGATATTATAAATTCAAATTCCTTAGTATTTACTTATGGAAAAGAAATTGAATTAGTAGAAAATGCTTTTTAAGAAGGAAGTAGTTAATAATGAAATTTTACTTGAAAAATGTTGTTTCAAGAAAAAAACAAATTATACCTTTCTTAATGACAGCAGCTCAAAATATGTAAATCTAAAAATCCCATAACTTTCTAAAAATAGAGGGCTATGGGAATTTTTTTAAATCAAAAAAAGAATTAAAAAAACTTTAATATATTATATATGGAGGTTATATAGATAATACTTTGTGTATTTATCATACAAGGAAAAAAATGGAAACTAAAAAAAGTCATAAAAAAATGATACTAATAACAATATTTTCATTAATAATAATTTTTTTGTTGCAGTTTATATATTTAGTCCCAGAAAAATCATTATTCTATTTTTAGATCAAACAGGTGAAGTAAGATTGGAAGATTACCCAGAGATAAAAGGATATATCTTTTATGTATAATACTGATTTATTAATAGAATTTTATAGCAAAAAGAGATGATTTAAAAACTAGAAAGAATTAATTTTCTTTTCAATAATGATGTAATAGGAACAGTAGAAATAAATAAAAAAATATAAATGACTTAGAAGATTTTTGGAGAAACTTACATAGCTGAAAAATGGTGAAAAAAAGTAAGTATTAGAAAAAAATATACCCATTACAAAAAAAGAATTTTTTTAAGAATTTTTAGGAAGAAATGCTAAAGTTTATGATTCATTAGAAGATGGAAGATTTTATATAGATATCTATATAAAAGATTTAAAAAAATAAATAAAACTTTTGTAATAAATAGAAATAACATTTTTTTCTTGAATTTGAAAGTGGAGGTCCAAAAAGTATTTTTTTACCAAATATTTAATTTTATAGTAAAAAGTAATAGCTAGTTTAGAAATTTAAGCTAGCTATTTTCTTGATTAAAATGTATATGTAATTTTTTTAATAAAAAAACTAAGAACAAAATTATAAATATAGGAAATGTTGTAGAAAAATATAGTAAATCCATTTCAAGAATAAAAAGTAAAAGATTATTTATATCCTAATATAATAGTTTACCCTTTACAATAAAAAAATAAATAATTAAATCAGGAGGAAAAAAATGAAATTTAAATTCTATTATTACAAAAAAGTTTTTGAAAAAAAGTATTCATGAAAAAAATTGATAGTATGTGTAGTTCTATTAATGAAACACAAAATGAAGATATTATGTCGTGTTACATAATAGATATTAGTGATTTTTGAAAGTAATTTAAATGAAATATGTAGAGAGTTAGAAAAAAACAGAAGATTCAGGGGTTAGATGGACAGGTTTGGGGAGGAGATTTTATAGAAGATAGAGTATATATTTATTGGGTATTTGATCCAGATAATGAGGAAGGGAAGACAGAAATATCAAGAAAAAGGTATGTTAAAAATTGATGAAAAAAATGGATAGAATTTAGAAAGAAAAAAATTCCAGAAAATTATGAAAGAATATGAAGAAATAATAGAAGTAGATTAAGAATTATGAAAAAAAGTTATATAAATTTAAAAAAATATTTATATAGCTTTTTCTGGACTAAATTTATCTATAACAATGTAGAAAAATATTATTAAAAAAAGCTATTGAATTAAAAAAAGTAGTGGAGTATCAATAAAAAGTGAATATTGGTTATGGAAGAAGGTTATAACAAATTAGGTGTATCAGCTTCTAAGTCAAATATGAATTCAAATGGAACTCACTTAAATGAAGAACAATTCGTAAATGAAAGAGAAATTGGAGAAAGATATGAAAGAAAAATAAAATTATAGTTCATAAGAATATCTTAAATATTAATAATTTGATTAGAGAATTTCATACTAAAATTTTTAGAAATAATAGAGTTTAAAAAAATTTCATTATAATTAGAATAGGATATAATTCTCAAATATCAGATAATATATTTTTGTGTGAACTACTCACGACTAGCACCCTACGAGTGCTAGAGTCGAGAGCTTCATAAGATAACTGAAAAAGTAAGTTATCTTCTAAGAAGTTTGGTTTTAAAAACCCTTATTCTTTTTGGCTAGTCCACGATAGCCACTACTGGATAAGACTTGTGTCTACACCGCTACTTTTTATCTGTATATTATATTTAAAAAGAACAACTATACAGAACAGTGAATATTTTACAAGGCTACTGTTTACTAGCCTTAACTCCATATATTCAGTTGCTAATGTTCTAAATATATTATACACTAAAACTAGTAAAATTGCAAATTTTAGTGCAACATTTTCAATGTTGGTGTTATTCATACCCTACGAGTACATGTCTCACGGCTAACACCCTAACGAGTGCTAGAGCCACGAGTGTTCTAACACATTTAATAAAAATTTCAGAAAAATATTATTGAAGTTTTTTTCTATTTATAGGTGTGTGTTATAAAATAGATGTGGTAGAAAGAAAAAGTTTTGAAAAAAAGAGATTGTTAAATAAAAATGGTAATAAAGATATTTAAAAAGAAAGTTCTTAAAAAAATGGAATAGAGTAAGAAGATTAGGAGATACCTATTATGAAAAATGAGCTAATAGAAAGAAGTATAACAGAAAAAAATTAGGAACAAGATTTTTTTAAATGGAAAAAGAAATATTAGTAAAAAGAATTAATGGATAATGTAACAATAATAAAAAAATATAGAGAATAAAAAAATACAACAGGCAAGTTAAAAAGTAAGAATTCCATATACCTTTTGGAGATACAGGGAAGGACTTAGAGCCATTTACAGAATCTTATCCTGAATATTGGCAAGGTGGTGAGTTACAAATGATTCCTATTGAAAAAAATGATAATAAAATATGATAGACTTGATATTTTACCAAATCCTAGAACAGATTTAATATTAAAAAGAAGAAATAATTAAATAAGTAGTAATGAAAATAGCTATGTAAGAATATAGGAGATATTTTTTTCAAATCATATAAAAAATTTAAGGAGAGTGTTACAAAAATGAGAACTTATGAAGAAGATAAAAGAGATTTAATTTATTTAATCAATAAATATTGTATAGATGATTTAAAAAGAAGAGCTTTTTAGATATAGTTAAGAATAAATTTGCACCAAAAATATATATTTAGTAAGTTTTCTTCTAATTCAAAAAAATGACAAAAAGAGGATGCTGATTTGTATTCAATAATTATACATAAATATATATAATTTAGAGCAGTGAATACCAGAAAAAAATTCAAAAATTTTATAAGAGGTGAAAAAAAGAAAATGAATTTTTTTTAAAAATTAAAAAGATGCAGCAAATAAATTATTAGAATTTATGGAAAAAAATATGATTTAGATGATTATAATGAAACATTAGTGAGAAAAATTTCTAAAAGAGTTGATATATGTGATAGATACAGATGAAATAGATAATGTTAAAAAAATATCAAGAAGTTAAGAAAAATAATAGGCAGATTATATCCACCAAGAGGAGGCTTGACAGAAATGTATGTAGCTGATGAAGATAGAGAAAATGAATAAAAATAAATGATGAGTTAGAAGAATTAAAGAAAAAAATCACTTTATTAGATTAACCAATAGAATTATTTTTAAGAATTAGATTTAAATCAGAAAAAAAGCTATGTAGATTAAAAAAATATTTATATAGCTTTTTTTCTAAAAATGGGTTACAAGTTTCTATAATGTAATAGGTTCAAGAGTTGAAGAACTAGGTAGACAGTTTAAAAGCTGGAGAAATTATTGAAAAAAATACTTAAAAAGAATTAGTAAGAGATATGGTAAAAAAAGGCTATGTAAAAGATATCTCAGAAGAATAAAAATAAGGAGTATATTTATGTTACCAAAATAGATTAATTATAACAGAAAAAAACTAAAAGAAAAAGCAATATATGAAAAACTCTAAAAGATAAATGGATTATAGACTTTTGAAGATAAAAATAAAAAAAGTTGGAGTGATTTTTTTATGATATTATTCAAAAAAAGAAATGGATTTTCTAGGATATAATGAAAAAAATTTAGAAAAGATAATTATACTTATCATGATATTGTAGGAGATTTAATAGTCTTTTGAAAAAAATGAAAGAAAGAAAAAAAGGAGGAATGGTATTTATTCTTGATTACACAGAAGATTTTTAGAAAAAAATTAAAGATTGTGATGAAAAAAGACTATGATAAAGGGGACTATATATTATGATTTAGTATATAATCTATTAGTAGAATGGTATAGAGATAATAGAATTATGTTTAAAGAATGGAATGCCTCAATAGATATTGAAATATATATTTTTAATAGATGATGAGTTAATAAAAAAATAAGGATATAAATTTTGATAATGAATTGATAATAGCTACTGAAAGTGACAGAAATGATGTAAGACAACAATATAAAAAAATTATGATAAAAACAAAAAAATTCGTTTTTTTGACTACGATGAAATAAAAAGATTTACCTAAACATATTTTTTAGATAATAAAAAGAGGATCTGAAGCTGAAAAGTTTTATATTTTTTTATCAATTAGAGAAAAATAAAAGCTGATAACTCAAAACAAATAAAAAGTGGAGATATCAAATTCAATGGGAATATTTCACAGCCTTAGTATATATCTACTAGTTTACATAATAGATAAAATATTGATAGAAAAAAATTTATAGAAGGAAAAAGAAATAAAAAAATGTTTATGATATTTGCTAATGAATTAGCAGAATAAATACCTTTTATAACCTCAAAAAGAAAAATAAAGGAGAAGCAAAAAAAGTAATTTGGAATATCTCAGAAATTATAAAAAAAGAAGACAAAGTTTATACAGAATTAAATAAAAATATCAGAAGATATTATTGAAGTTTTAAATGGTAATGAGTATGTAATTGCATAAATAAGATAAATTTTTCACTAAGTAGTAAAAAAATCTTAGGCTAACTGTTTTCTAAAAAAATACTAATTTTTATCTATAATAATATATAAAAATATTAATAAGACAGTTGTTGAACTAAATAATTGATAGTAAAAAAATAGTGAAATTAGCTATAATAACTGATTAATTTTTAGGGGGATTTTATTATGGAACGTATAAGATATATTAGAGTACCCAAAAGATATAAAAAGCAATGAAGGATTATGATTATGGAGTTCAAAAAGATGAACAAATGGAAGAATTAATTTTATCAGAGAGTCAATATAGTGTATTTTATACTTTAAAAAGTATTTCAACTAATCAATGAAGAGTGTGATGTGCTTATTGATGATTATGAAGAAGAAGTATTATCATTAGAGAAAAATACCATTAGCATTGAGGATTGTTAATAAAATAATTCAAAAATTCTAATGATATTAATCTAATAAAAATTTAAAAAAATATGTTGGAATTAGCTATTAAATATAGAACTATTGTAGGTTTTGATTTTTTTAAATAATAATAATAAAGAGTTTTTTTATAATGCAAAAGAATTTTTAATAGAAGTGGAATCTGTATTTAGAAATAAAGTTTCTCATTCTGACCCAGATATGCTACAAAAAAAGGTTTTGATGAAGGAAAGACAAAATCAGGAGTAAAAAGTAGATATAGGTAGAAAAAAACGTTATTTCCACAGGAAAACCAATAAAAAAATGTTTGAATAAAAAAAGGGAGAAAAAAATATGGTATTAAAAATTTTCATTATATTAAAAAAATAAAAAAATAATATATTTCAATCTTGTGAAGTAAATGAAAAGTATAATTTTATATCTTTTTATTTACATAACTCAATTGATTGTAAAAAATTTTTTTGAAGTTTACCAAAAAAAGCTTTGGAAGAAAAATTTAAAAAAAGATATATCTGGAGAGACTGTAGACAGAGCTAGATATTGAAGAAAATAAAATAATTATATATGATATAGACACATATTTTGATGGTGATGAACCAGATGAATTATTAGAAATGAAAAAAAGAAGATTTAATCTATATTTTTAGATAGATGGATAAAATTTTTTTAGAAAAAAACCGATAACAGATGAAAAATTATGAAGAAATATTTGAAATGGAAGATCCAGTTGTAAAAAGTTTTTAAAAAGACGGTAAGTATGTAATTATATAATTAGAATAACCTCATAATAGGTAGTTAAAAAAATTTTAGGCTAGCTATTTTCTAAAAGTCAGGTTTCAAAAACAGAAACTATCCATAGTGAAGAAAAATTCAACATAAGGAAAAAAATAACTATTCCTAAAGGGAGAAAAATATATGGAAAGAGTAGTATATATAAGAGGAAAATTTAAAGGAACTAATAAAGAAATGAAAGAAGCATATTTTTTTATGCAAAAAGAAATGATGAAAAAAATATGATTTAGAGCCACAATATATAGGTGTGACAGCAGAAGAAGGTTGGACTGGAGATAAGATATTAACAATTAAAAAGAAAAAGAGAAACAATTATTAAAAGATTTAGAAAAAAATATATTAATAAAAAAATATAGGTTTAGAAACAAAAAGAAATAGAAGGAAAAAGAAATAATAAATGATAAAAAGCTTTTTTTCTTAATAGAAAAAGAGGATGGAACAATTGCATTTTTGGACTAATACAAATATAGAAGAGGTAAATTTTTGAAGAAATATTAGAAGAAATGAAAAAAATATGTAGAACCAGGAATAGAAGAAATATGTGATTGGGAATCAGGTTCTTCACCATATAGTATATGTTTTGAGAGGTGAAAAAAACATTAGAAAAAAACTGGGAAATTCCAAGATAAAATAACTCATAATTTATAAAAAAAGTAACACCTTTAGATATTCCAATAGAAGTATAGTAATATAAGAAATAGAGATTTAGACATTTTTAATTGAATTGGCATATGATAAAAGGCATTGTCAACATGAAGATTTAGCTTTTTTTACTTGAAAAGAAACACTCTCCTAAACTAATAAATCGTGTGTATGATTTAGCAGTTATGGAACTTGATTATAAGAAAGAGGACGAATTTTTTTCAATATAGCTAGAAAATGTACTTATGCCTTGGGATATACCAATACTCCAAAAAGCAAAAGAAAAAAATTAGAATTATTAGCTAAAAAATGAAAAATGAACTTATTAGAGAATATGCAATAAAAACAATTAAATAGACATGATTTTACAGATAAAGATGTGGAGGAACAAGATTAATGAAGTATGAAGAACAAGAAAGAAAAAAATTTATGCAAAAATATGATGATAAAAATTGCTGATGATAGAAAGTAAAAAAATAATGGATATAACTGATGATGTTAAGAAAAATTAAAAAAAGTATTGATAATGGAACTTTTTAAAAAAAATTTCTTGCCAGAAGAAAAAAAGAGTACGTAATTAAATAATTTAAGGAAAAAAACTGTATAGATTGAAAAATTATTTGTATAGATTTTTTTCTAAAAAAGAAGTGTACAGATTAGAAGTTGTAAAAAAATAAATATTGACAAATTAAGAAAAAGAGTAATATAGTTATAGATAAGAATAAAAATATATGGTCTTCGGGGCAGGGTGAAATTCCCGACCGGTGGTATAGTCCACGAAAGCATTTGCTTTGATTTGGTGAAATTCCAAAACCGACAGTAGAGTCTGGATGAGAGAAGATAAGAGATTTAAATTTTTTTAATTTATATTTCCTATAGTTTAAACAATTGCCCGAAGTCTAATTCGGGTTTTTTTATTTATTTCTAGGGAGGATATAATGGATAAAGCATATAAAAAGGAGCCTTACTAGTATGTCTTGCAGCTACTATGTGGGGTTTTTGATGGTATAGCTTTAACACCAAGATTATTTAACTTACATGTACCTTTTTGTTGTTTTTTTATTCTTCATCTTTTACCTTTAATACTGATGTCAGTTATTTTTTTGGTAAAGAAGAAATTAAAAAAATATAAGAAAGTTAGATAAGAATGATTTATTTTTTTCTTTTTTTCTGTGTTGCTTTATTTGGTGGAAGTTTAGGAACTTTATCAATAGTAAAAAGCACTGTTTCTAGTAAATTTTAAGCATTTGACAGTTGTAACACTTTTTACAAAAAAATTACAACCAATATTTTGCAATACTATTAGCTAGAATACTATTAAAAGAAAAAAATTAAAAAAAGATTATCTATTTTGGGGCTTTTTAGCTCTACTAGGAGGATACTTCTTAACTTTTTGAATTTAATATTCCAGAAGTTGTTGAAGGAGATAACCTTTTAGCTGCCTCACTTTACTCTTTACTTGCTGCCTTTTCATTTGGTTCAGCTACAGTTTTTTTGGAAAAAAAGAGTTTTTGAAGGCTGCTTCATTTAGAACAGCACTATATGTAAGATATTTAATGACAACTTGTATAATGTTTGTTATTGTTGCTTTTTACTAGTGGGTTTGGAGATTTCTCTCAAGCTACAGGAGGAAATTGGCTGATTTTTTTGTAATTATTGCCTTAACAACAGGAAGTGGAGCAATACTACTTTATTATTTTTGGACTTAGATACATAACAGCAAAGGTTGCTACTATGTGTGAACTATGTTTCCCTATATCAAGTGTAATCTTTGATTATTTGATAAATGGAAATGTTTTAAGTCCTATTCAAATTGCAAGTGCAATATTAATGATAATTTCAATAATTAAAAATAAGTAGATTAAATTAAAAATATAACTGCACCTTTAATCTTATATTTAAGATTTTTAGGTGCAGTTTTTTTAATATTAAATAAATAAATTATTATTTGATTTTTTTCAGCTTCTCCCTAAATATTGTCCTACTCCACCATAATTTATTCCATCAATTAATTCTTCCTTATTTATTCCCATAACATCCATAGACATAGTACAAGCTGTAATATTTACTCCTGAATCTATAGCCTTTTTAATCAATTCTTCTAAAGACATGATATTCTTTTTCCTCATAACACTTCTTATCATTTTAGCACCAATTCCAAAAAAATTCATTTTTTTGATACTGGTAAGTCCTTACTATTTTTTTAGGTAACATCATAGCAAACATTTTTTTTCAATAAAAATTTTTTTCTTAGACAAATTCTTTTTTTCTTCAAAAATAGATAGACCCCAGAAAGTAAAGAACATTGTTACTTTTTTTACCCATAGTAAGAGCTCCATTGGCTATTATAAATGCTGCTATTGCCTTATCTAAATCTCCACTAAAAACTACCATTGTCATATTAGATTTATCTTCAATTATAACATTCTCGTGATTTTTTTCTATAACTTTTTGAAGTTTTTTTCCTTTTTTTGTAAAGTAGCATAAGTCAAGCCATCTTTTTATCTAAAGATAAAAGAGTATTTTTTTGTAACCTTACTCCAAGCCTGAATATCATTATAGAAACCTGGATCAGAAACTTTTACCTTTAATTCTTCATTCTCTTGTAATTTATCAATTTTTTTCTTTTTATTTTTTTACAAGTGGTCCTGGACAAGAGAGCCCTGATAAATCTAAATAATCTTCTTCTTTTCCAATATTACTATTACTTTTCTTTATTTACATTCTCTTCTTCATTTAGCTTTTAAAAATTACTTTTTCTCTACTTTTTTTATTCCACCAGCTAAATTTTTTTACTTTATATCCTTTTTGACTTAAAAAAATCTTGAGGCTATATATCCTCTCAATCCAATAGCACAATATGTCCAAATTTCCTTTATCTTTTTGGAAGTTCATTATATCTTTTTCTAAGTTCACTTAAAGGAATATTGATACTATTATTAAATTTTTCCGCCTATTAATTCTAATTCTTCCCTTACATCTAAAAATTATATTTTTCTTTTTCATTATAATTTTTTTAAAATCTTCCATAAAAAAACTTGTTCTAATAAACCATCTTCTATATTTTGTCCAATAAATCCAAGCATATTAGCTGGAGATTTTTGCTGATAAAAAAATGGAGGAGCGTAGGCAAGCTCTAATTCACTTAAATCATCTATAGTAGCTTTTGAATTTTTATACTTGTTGCTATGACATCTATAAACTTATCTACACCACTTACCCCAAGAGCTTGAGCACCTAATATTTTTCTTATTTTCTTTATTGTATAGAGCTTTTTATACTTATAGGACTTGCACCTGGATAATAAGCTGCATGATTATTAGGATGTAAATATATCTTTTCATAAGGTATGTTTAATTGTTTTAAAGTTCTTTCATTTAATCCTGTTGAAGCAGCTGTTAATTCAAATATTTTTTTATAATAGCAGTTCCCAAACTTCCTTTATATTTTTCATTTCTACCCACTATATTTTCCAGCTACTATTCTTCCTTGTCTATTAGCAGGTCCTGCAAGTGGAATAGCCATATCTTGATTTGTTAAATAATTTTTTTAACAAGAATACTATCTCCTAAAAGCATACACTCCTTTTAAGTTAGTTTCTAAGTTTTTCATTGACAAGTATATGACCTTTTTTTCTCCTAAGTTAATTCCAGAATTCTGTAAAAAAACTTAGTATCAGGACTAACTCCTATTGATAATATAACTATATCTGTTGTAACAGTTTTTTTCCGCTTTCAAGTTTTATAATAATCTCATTTTCTGCTTCTTGAAATTCAACTACTTTTTCTGAAGTCATAAGCTTAAGTCCATTATTTATAAGTTCAAATTCTAAGATATTTGAAATTTCACTATCAAAAGATCCTAAAAATATGAGGTGCTGCTTCAATTAAAGTTGTATCTATACCTAAATGTTTAAGGTTTTCAGCAGTTTCAACTCCCACATAACCTCCACCTACAACAGTCGCTTTTTTATATTGCTATTTTTAATTTCAGCTTTTATTTTATCCATATCATTTATGTTTCTAAGTGTAAATATTTTTATTGCTTTCAATTCCTTTTTATAGGTGGAAAAAGAGGTTTTTGCTCCTGGAGATAGAACTAAAAAAATCAAAAATTTTCTTCATATTCTTCTCCATTTTTTTAGTTTTAACTTTTACTTTCTTATCTTCACCATTTACCTCAATTACTTCACTATTCACTCTTACATCTAAATTAAATCTAGCTTTAAGACTTTCAGGAGTTTGTACCAAAAGACTTTCTCTATTTTCAATTACTTCTCCTATATGATAAGGTAATCCACAGTTAGCAAAGGATACATATTCTCCTTTTTTTCAAATATAATTATTTCTAAATTTTCATCTAATCTTCTAAGTCTAGTAGCTGTTGAGGCTCCTCCAGCAACTCCACCAACTATAAGTACTTTTTTTTCATAATTAAACCTCCTTGGCAAATAATTTTTCTATATAACTGCAAAAATTTATTTATACTTTTTTTATACTTTACATTTTTAATATAACATAAGTATAACTATATACTTTATCTTTGTAAAGTACAGTCATTTTTGTCCGTATTTACTTTTTTTACAATTAATATTAAAATATATGAAAAAGAGGTGAGCAGAATGGATAGAAATAAAAGAATATAACTGTTTTTTTGAGTTTACATTGGATATAGTTGGAGGAAAAGTGGAAGCCAATTATCTTATATTATATAAATATAAATTCTATTGCAAGATATAGTGAATTAAAAAGATTTATTCCAAGTATAAATGAAAGAATGCTTACTCGGCAATTAAGGGAATTGGAAGAAGATAATTTGATAGAAAGAAAAAGTTTATCCTGTTGTTCCACCAAAGGTGGAATATAGATTGACAAAAATATGGTGAGACACTAATCCCTATACTAAAGTCTCTTGTACTATGGGGGCAAGATTATGCTAAGGCAATAAAAATTTGATAATTTTTAAAATGGAATTTCCTAAAAATTAAAGGACTGTTGTAACAGCCCTTATTTAATTAATAATATTTTCTAATAAAATT